>JADMIO011406705.1_pt1 | contig 124866 bp, 106 predicted proteins | sample 8958161 | NCBI WGS metagenome assembly JADMIO01 (sample SAMN16585339, study PRJNA669376) | soil metagenome | isolation source: Crop rotation soil | place: USA: Cullars Rotation, Alabama | collected 2011
GCGACAACTTGTCCACGTGGAATTCTAAGCTTAGGATCCCAATGTGCTGGAAAGAGGCCGTCGCACACGGAGCTCGTGTCCGAGTCCACCGTGGAGCCGGAGGTGGACGCGGCCCCGCCGAGCGACGTAGAGAACGACTCCTTCGACGACGAGACTCCCGCGGACTCCGAGGTCGCCCCGCGCGCGGCCGCCGCAGAAGCCGTCGAAGCGCACACTTCCGAGGAACGCTCGGAAGATGGCCTCGCCGAGAGTGCCCGCGCGATGGCCGAAACCATCGCGGAAGGCGGGGATACGGGCTGGCTCAAGGACGCGCTGCTCGAGCTCTCCACGCCACCGCCCCGCGCCACCGTGGAAGACGACGCGGACGACGCCCGCGTGTCCGCGCTGATGCCGCCGGTGCCCCTCCCGCCGCGGGCGCCCAAGCTGAACCTCCAATTTGCCGAGGAAGACGCCGCTCTCGAAGAACCGGCGCCCGTCGTGCAGAAGCCCAAGCCGAAGCTCGACGCCGACGCGATCCGGAAGCTCGAAGCGTGCGCGCGAGAACTCCGCGCCGCGAGCGGTCCGAAGCCCCTCGCCGTCGTGGAGCGTCTCTTCGCGAACGCGTACGTGCCGATCCGCTCGGCGCTCGACCGAGGCGCGGAGCTGCCGTCGCTCCGTGAGACGGCGGACGAATGGGCGAAGAGCTTCGAGAAGAGCTACACGGACGCCTTCGACGCGCTCCGAGTGCGCACGAAGCGGCCGCCGATGGTCGTCGACGTGCCGGAAATCGCACTCCGCGTGTCACGGCTCCATGGCGCGCGCGCCACGCAGCTCCTCATGGTGGACGGCCTCCGCTACGACCTCGGCGACGCGGTGAACGAGCGACTCCGCGCCCTGGCCGGGCAGCGCGCCGCCTGCGCCGAGCGCTTCCTGCTGTGGTCGGCGCTCCCGACGACGACCGCCGTCCAGCTCGAGCTCATCGGGCGCGGGCCGCAGGGACTCCGCGAGCTCGAGAACGTGGTCGCCGAAGACCTGGTCGTCGCGCGCGGCCGCAAAGCGAGCATGATTCGCCGCCTCAAGACGGGTCACCGCGAAGTGCTGAAGCTCGACGTCGTCGAGTCCCACCTCGGAGAGCCCGGCGGCGCGGAAGCCGACACCTTCGACGGCGTGGCGGACGAAGTCGCCCAGCGCATCGCCGCCCACTTCGAAGGCCTCCAGCCTCGCACGCTCGTCATGGTGTTCGGCGACCACGGCTTCGCGCTGTCTCGCGACGGCGAAGGACCGATGAAGGCCCGGAGCGGCGGCGGCTCGCCCGAAGAAGTGCTCGTGCCGGCGTTCGCGTGGCTGGTCGGCGCCGTACACTGAGCGGCCGCCGCTCGTGGGGGGTGCGCACGAGATCGGGGTGCTACAGAATCTGTAGCACCCCGATTTCGATTTGTACGCGTCGTTTCGTGACGGGCGACTAGCCGCCGCTACAGCGTCACTCCGGCTCCGCCGTCCCGCCACTCGGTAGCGGGTTCTGCTCTCGCTCCAAGTATCGGAAGATCGTCCGCGGGTCGACGCCGAGGTCTCGCGCGGTTTGGGTGCGGTTGCCGTTGTTGCGCTCGAGGACTTCGAGCACGTAGCGACGCTGGAAGTCCTCTTTCGCTTTCTCGAGCGGGACGATGGGCGCCTGGGCTTCGGGGCCGAGGTCCATGTCTTCGGGCCCGAGGAGCGTCTTGTCGCAGAGGACGAGCGCCTTTTTGATGCGGTTTTCGAGCTGGCGGATGTTGCCGGGCCAGTCGAACTTGCGGATGGCGGCGAGCGCGGCGGGAGAGAAGCCGCGCACGGGACTCCCGAGCTCGTCCGCGTACTTGGAGAGGAGCGCCTTCGCGATGATGAACGTATCTTCTCCGCGTTCACGGAGCGGCGGGAGCCACAGGTTCACGACGTTCAGGCGGTAGTAGAGATCTTCCCGGAACTCTCCGGTCTTGATCATCGCCTCGAGGTTTCGGTTCGTCGCGGCGACGATGCGAATGTCGCAACGCTCCGGCTTGCTGTCCCCCACGCGATAGACCACCCGCTCCTGGATCGCGCGGAGGAGCTTCACCTGGAGAGCAGGCGTGAGTTCTCCGACCTCGTCCAAGAAGAGCGTGCCTGCGTTCGCTTGCTGGAATTTACCGGGGCGGCTCGCGATGGCCCCCGTGAACGCGCCCTTCACGTGCCCGAACATCTCGCTCTCGATGAGATTCTCGGGAATCGCGCCGCAGTTCACCGTGACGAACGGTCCCGAGACTCGGTTGCTCCGGCGGTGGATTTCCCGCGCGATGAGCTCCTTGCCCGTGCCGGTCTCACCGGTGATGAGCACGTTGATGTCCGTCCCGGCGACCTTCTGGAGCTTCCGGAACACCTCCATCATGGAGGCACACGCGCCGATGATCTCTCCGAAGCGCTTGTCCGAGAGCTCCGCGGAGAGCTTCTCTTTGTCCGCCCGTAGCGCGGTGAGCAGCATCGCGTTCTGGAGGATGAGGGACGCCTGGCTCGCGAAGATGACGAGCAGGTCGAGCTGTTGACGGTCGAACAGGTGCTTCACTTCGTCGTTTCCGACATAGAGCGCGCCGACCACCTCTCCCTGGCTCATCAGCGGCGCACACATCACGCTCGAGAGCTGGAGAGCGAGCACGCTCTCGCTCTTGCCGAACGTGGTGTCCGAGAGCGCGTCACTCACGATGATCGGGCGCTTCGTCTCGATGACGTGCCGGACGATGCTGTCCGAGATCGTGCCGCTCGCGTCCTCGATGGTTCCGCGGTTCACGTTGCGGGACGCGCGCACCCGGGGAGTGGCCCCCTCCCCTTCCATCGAATCGACGAGGAGCACGACGCCACGCGCGGCTCCAGTGACCTCGATGACGGCGTCCAGGAGCGTTTCCAGGAGCTCGTCCACCGACGGCGTGCTGATGAGCCGCTCGCTGAACTGGAACAGCTTTCGGAGCCCGCCGAGCTCACTCTGGTTCTGGTCCCCGCCGCCACCGTGCACGGGAGCCGCAGGGAGCTCGCTGAACATGCTGAACCCGACCTGAGCGTTGCCGAGCGTGAGGCGATCGCCGTCGACGAGCCGCGCCCTCCGCTTCTTCTTGCCGTTGATGGCAATCTCAGCGTCCCGATCGAGCTCTTCCAGCTGGAAATCGCGGCCGTTGAACACGATCTGGGCGTGGTGTTCCCTGAGGCTCCGATCCGGGATGTGAACGTCATTCCCGGCGGCGCGGCCGACGGTGGTGACCGGCTTGTGCACGGCGAAGAGCACCGGCGAGCCGTCGGCCGGAAAGTACCGGAGCATGGCCATGAGGTTTCCGAGCGTAGCAGACCCGGATTCAGTACAGGACGCCCGCGACCGAGAGCCCCGCGCCGCCGTTCATGGGCATCGGGACCACACTGGTGATCCGGGCGAAAGTGGGGCGTTCCGGGTGCGAATCCGGCGCATTTTTCGCTTCCGAGTCGTGATCGTCCGAAGGCGAAAAAATGGCGCCGGCCACGATGCCGAGCGTCATGGCCGTCCCGGTGAACACCAGGCCGCGCTTCGCGGGGGGCGTGCTGCTCCCCGCGTAGAAGAGGAAGACGGGGAGTGACGCGGCGCCACCGATGCCGGCGCCCAGCCACATGCCCTGGATCTGATGCCAGCTCGGGACCATCGCGAAGGAGAGCCCCGCCGTCGCGGCGAGACCGACGTTCATGCCGACGAGGCCCCCGACGGCCGCGCTGTCGTTCGCGTTGCCGTAGCCGATGCCCTTGCCGGACGTGCCGTACGCGATGCTCGAGCCGATCATCGTGCCCCAGAGGGCGCCGCTCGAGACGAGCGCGGAGAGCTTGGGGGACGGCTCCGCGAACTCTCCGACGAAGTAGCCGCCCACGCCGCCGAGAGTCGCGCCGATGGCGACGGATCTTCCGAGTCCGCGGAAGCCCCAGGCGTCTTCTTTGCTGGCAGTGACGAACTGCGTGCCGGCGATGCCGAGGCCTTCCGCGCCGCCGATCGCGAAACCGGCGGCGATGGCCGAGGGCTTCCCGCGAGGCATGGACGGTTGATCGAGGAAGTAGACCCCGACGGGCGCGCCGACGCCGAGGATGGCGGGCGCGATGAGCGCCGCCCCCGGATCCGTGATGCCGATCTCCGAGTCGAGCCACATGCCGAGCCCGATGCCGTACCCGACGGACGCCGTGTAGAGCGTCCCGAGTTCGAACATCGACGACTCGCTCGACGCCGCCGGCTTTTGAGGAGGCGCGCCGGGTGGCGGGCCCGAGTACTGCGGGGGACCTCCGTACTGGGGCGAGGGTTGTCCGTACTGCGCGGGCGGGGGTTGTCCGTACTGCTGCGGATACTGCTGGGGCGGCGGTTGCCCGTATTGCGGCGGCGGCTGTCCGTATTGCGGCGGTGGGTATTGCCCCGGCGCCTGTCCGAGCGCGGAGCTCGCGGCGAAGAGCGCTCCCGTGAAGAAGCACGCGGCGACGGTCGCCGAGCGACGCATCACCACTCCTTCTTCAGCGGACGACGAAGCACGTCTTCCACCGCACGGATGGGCGGCTTCCCCTCGTAGAGGACCTTGTAGACCTCGTTGCAGATCGGGAGCTCCACATCGAGGCTCTTCGCGAGATCGTACGCGCTCTTCGCCGTTCGAACGCCTTCTGCGACGTGCCCCAGCTTCGAGAGCACGTCATCGAGCTTCTTCCCGCGGCCCATCTCGAAGCCGACGGTGCGATTCCTGGAGAGCTCCCCGGTGCACGTGAGCACGAGGTCTCCCATCCCCGCGAGGCCGGCGATGCTGAGGACATTCCCGCCCTTCGCGAGCGCGATCCGCGCGATCTCCGCGAGCCCGCGCGTGATGAGCGCCGCGCGCGTGTTGTGCCCGAACCCGAGGCCGTCACACGCGCCCGCGGCGATCGCGATCACGTTCTTGAGCGCGCCACCCACCTCCACACCGGTCGGGTCGTCGCTCGAGTACACGCGCATGCGCTCGGTGGCGAAGACGTGCTGGACGTGCTGGGACAGCGATTCGTTGTCGGAAGCGACCACGATGTTGGTCGGAACTCCGCCGGCGACTTCCTTCGCGAAGCTCGGACCCGACAGGATGACGAGGCGCTCGTCCGTCCCGGGGCCGAGGACGTCTCGCGCGACGTCCGTCATGAGCATCAGCGTATCGTTCTCGATGCCCTTGGTGGCGCTGACGAGGGTCGCGTCCGGGGGAAGGAGCGAGCGCGCCGACACGAGGGTGTCCCGAAATGCGTGAGAAGGGACGACGAACACGACGAGCTTCGCGCCGGCGATCGCTTCCGCGAGAGACGCGGTCGGCTCGACCGTCTTCGGCAGCTGAAACCCGGGGAGGTAGCGGAAGTTCTGCCCGTCCTGGGCCATCGCCTTCGCGTGTTCCTCGCTCCGGGTGTGGAGGCGGACCGAGAGCCCCTTGTCCCCGAGCACCTTCGCGAGCGCGGTGCCCCAGGCCCCTGCCCCGATCACGGCGACATGTTCCCGAGTACTCATGTGCTTATCCGATTCTTCCGCCGACTTTTGCGAGCACGGAGGGGCCGCGTCAACCTCGGCGTGAAATCGCGGCCGGGGTGGTAGGCTCGCCCGCCATGATGATGCGCGACCAGCCGCTCGCCGCTCGTACGGCGCGCCTCCTCGGGGTGGGTGTCCTGGCCCTCTCTCTGACGGGATGCCCGAGCCGAGAGAAGATGGGGATCGGCGCGATGGGCATCCTCGGGCCCGGCGTCATCAACGACCCGAAGAACAAGTCGCTCCGCTTCGATCTGCTGAAGTTCGGCCTCGACCAGTTCTGCAAGGAGATGAAAGAGCGCGGCGCGCCGCTCAAGCTTCGTGACGGCGAACCCGTGCTCGGGCGCTTCTTCGCCGAGACGTGCAGCTCTCAGGTCATCGACGAAGAAAACCGGAAGAGCTTCATCGTCCAGTACACGGGTCGCGGATACGGCTGGACCAACGTCACGGGACGACTCGGCTTCACCAGCTCCGGGCTCGTGGAGTACGCGCCGGACTTCCAGCTGCAAGACGGCGCGATGTACGTCTATTTCCGTCCGCAGAACGTCGCTTCCGCGGCGTTCCAGACGCTCGTCGTGGAGTCCGCGCTCGCGCGCACGGGCGTCGCCCTGACCGGCGTGAACCCGGACCAGATCGGAAGGGACATCGTGGAAGGGCAGCTGAAGCGCGGCTTCACGGTCATTCGCTCCGGGTCCACCGGAGAGACGGACTTCGGCATGGGGTACATCCCCGCCGGGAAGAAGCCGTTTCGACCCTTCTTCGTCCAGAGTGAAGACAAGATCGTGCTCGACGACGACCGGACGGAGGTCCACGGTAATCAACAGGACTTCGTGGGCGGCCTCGTCGTGACTGAGGACGACCAAGCGCTCTACATGACCGTTCAGGTGGACGGAGCGCCCGCGGTGGATCTCTTCCTCGTCCGGAAAGAGGACGGGGACGGCGTCATCGATCGCTACGTGCGGACGGCGGGTCCCACGCTCCTCTCCGCGCCGCCGCTCTTGGACGACACCGTGCCCGCGGGCGGCCCTTGGAAGCGGACGGTGCCGGTGAACAAGGGCACGTACTACCTCGTCTTGGACAACAGCCCGGCCCTGGGGCGAAGTGCGCCACCTGCCGTCGTCGGGGACGACCGAGCCGCCCGGGTCGATTACGTCATCACCCTCGGCGATAAGCCCTAGACCCGCGAATCTCTCCGGGGAAACCGTTGCCCGGGGGGCCCCCGGCGAGTAAGAGTGCGGCCGCCCGGAACGAGGGCGGCTTTCCCTTGGAAGAGAACCCAAAGACGGTCCGCCTTTTGTTCATTGGAGCGTGGTTCTTCGCCGCTCCCTTCGTGCTGTCGCTCGTGGCAGTGAAGCTCCTGAAGGGCGCGCCGGACCTCATCGCGACGGACATGTTCGGCATGGTGCGCGCGTTCGTGCGTGACCAAGAAGTGCCCGCGGGGATCGTCCTCTTCACGCTGTTCGAGATGACCCTGTGGTCTTTCCGGCATCAGCTTCCCTTTGCGGAGCGGCTCAGCGTCGCGGGCCGTCACGGACTCCCCTTGGAGGTCCGGGACGACTTCGAGGCCGCGGCTCAGCTGGTGGAAGAGGTGGAACGCATCCTCGAGGGCCGCCAAAAGGCCGTGGAGCGCGACGTCCCGCGGTCTGCCCGAGAGGAGCTGGAGTCCGCGCTCGGGGATCTCCGGGCCGCGATGCGCCGGGAGCCCTTCGAGACCACGACGTTCAACGAGGCGCACGAGCGCCTCACGCGCCGCGCCCGCGTGCTGGACCCATGGCGAAAGAGCGAGCTCCGCGAGTACGTGGAGTCGATCGGCGTCGCGGTGCTCGTCGCGGTGCTCCTCCGGGCCGTCGTGGTGGAGGCCTTCAAGATCCCGAGCGGCTCGATGCTGCCCACGTTGCAAATCGGCGATCACATCTTCGTGAACAAGTTCATCTATGGCCCGATGCTTCCGTTCACGAAGACGCGCCTCGTTCCGCGGATGCCCCCGTCGCGCGGAGACGTCATCGTCTTCGAGAACCCGGATCACGGCCCCTCGGACGAGCGCGAGGACTACATCAAGCGCGTCATCGCGCTGCCGGGAGACGTGCTCGAGGCCGACGGCGGCCATCCGATCATCAACGGATTCCGCGTGCCGAGCTGCCGCGTCGGCACCTACACGTTCTCGGAGCAGGCGGACGGGCCGACGGACACGGGAGAGCTCTACGTGGAGTTCCTCGGCGAGCGGTCCTACCTCACCTTCTACGAGGCGAGCCACGAACGGCGGCGAGAAGGCCCGTTCGTCGTCCAAGACGGCGAGATCTGGGTCTTCGGCGACAACCGAAACAACAGCCGGGACTCGCGCGCGTGGTTCGGCGGTCGTGGCGGCGGCGTCCCCTACGACAACATCAAGGGTCGCGCGATGTTCGTGTGGCTCCCCGTCGACCGGTTCCTCGTGAACGTGATGGGGTCGCCTCAGCTCCCGAACGGTGCGCCCGCGGAGATGGTCCGCGGCATCGCGACGTGTCTGCAGAATCGTCCGCCGATCAGCGCGACGACTCCTCCTCCGCCCCCGGCGCGCTGACGTCCCCGTCCGCGTTTCGCGTCACCTTCTCTTCGATGATGCGGCGCCCGGGCACGATGCCGAGCGCGGCCGCGCGCTGCTTCGCGCTCCGCGAGAGCAGGAACGAGTAAGCGAGCGCGCCGAGCCACGTGACGAACACGAGCGCGCCGCCGAGGCGAAGAGCGTTGAACGGCACGCGTCCGCGAGCGGCGAAGAACCAAGCGTTGCTCACGACGAACTTCAGGAAACACGCGTTGATGGCGAGGCTCTTCGCCGACACGGCGCGGTCCCGCCACTCCTCGAAGCTCGCCGCCGCGACCATGGGGAACGCGCGCGGGTCGGTCCCGCGGAGCTCGATCCGATGGATGGAGAGCAAGGCCATGGCGACGAGCGCGCCGACGTCCGTGGGGTCGACCATCATCGATTGTGGGGACCCGTCGGGCGATGCGGTCAGGGCGAGGATCCCGAGGAGGGCGTCGGCGGTCATGCGCGGACGCCCCTTAGCACGGCAGGAGCTGACGCGGTGCGTAGCCGCTCCGCGCCCACGGAATGGCTGCTTTCTGCACCGACCTGTCCATCAATTCGTCCCGACGATTTGGCGGGAACCGTGAAAAGTCTGCCGCTAAACTGAAGTGTGAATGGTCTCGTCGGCTGACTCGGTGCGCGGTGGTCCCGCGTCCCGTGGTCGTGCGCGACAGGCAACATGAGCGTCGAGCCAGAGCGCGGAACAAAACTAGGAAACTACGAGCTGCTCGTCCGAATTGGACGAGGCGGCATGGCGGGGGTCTGGGTTGCGCGCGGCAAACCGAAGCCGAGCGAACCCGAGCAGCTCGTCGCCGTGAAGGCGATGCTCCCGGATCTCGCGAGCAACATGGAGTTCCGCTCCATGTTCCTGGACGAAGGTCAAATAGTCCGGAGCATCGACCACCCGAACGTCGTGCGCGTCTACGACGTGGGCGAAGCCGGCGGCGTTCTGTACATGGCGATGGAGTGGGTCGAAGGCGATTCGCTCCACACGCTCATCGCGGAAGCGAACAAGAGACGCCCCATTCCGCCCGAGGTCGCGGTGCGACTCATCGCGGATACCGCCGCTGGACTCCACGCGGCGCACGAACTCCGCGGGTGGGACGGCGCGCTCAAGGAGATCGTCCACTGCGACGTCTCGCCGCACAACATCCTCATCGGCCTGGACGGCGTCGTGAAGCTCGTGGACTTCGGCGTCGCCGGCGCGATGAACCAGGTCAGCACCGACGACGAGGTGAAGATCCGCGGAAAGTTCGGGTACATGTCCCCCGAACAGGCCCAGGCGAAGCCACTGGATCGGCGGAGCGACATCTTCTCCCTCGGCATCGTGCTGTTCGAGCTCACGACGGGCTACCGGCTGTTTCGCGGCCGTGACGATCGGCACACGCTGGAGCTGGTGACGTGGGGCAAGATCCCGCGCCCCTCCCAGGTGATCCCGAGCTACCCGGAGCAGCTCGAAGGCATCGTGATGAAGGCCCTCGAGCGCGATCTCGACAAGCGCTACCAGACCGCGGAAGCGTTCCGAGACGCCCTCGAGACCTATCTCGTCGAGCAACGCATCCTGGTTCCCGCCGCGGGCGTGAAGGGCCTGCTCCGCAAGGTGCTCGGCAACAAGATCGACCAGCGTCGTGGTCAGATCCGGACGGCGATCCGCGCGCTCGACGGCTCTCAGAACGCGCCGACGCTCGTGTCGGACGAGTCCGTGCTGTCGGACGCAGACGCCGTCAGCGTCAGCGTGAGCCAAGCGGGCCCTCCGGAGAGCGATCCGAGCGTCTCCCAGTCCGTCTCGAAGTCCCGGAGCCTCGGCGCCGCGTTCCTCCCCGGAGACGGCTCGAGCGGCGTTCAGACGCTGAGCCAGCCGGTCCCCGCAGAGCCCCAGCCGCGCGCGAACAAGTTCCTCCTCATCGGAACGGCCCTCGGCGTGCTGATCTCGGGAGCGACGTTCCTCGTCCTCGGGATGAACCGCGCCGCGGCGCCGCCCCCGGAGGCCACATCCGCCGCCACGGCTCCGGCAGGCGCGGCGGCCGTAAAATCACCGACCCATCCGTCGCTCGGCGATCTTCCCAAAGATCAGCCCCAGGGCGTCAACATCGACAGCCTTCCGGAGGTCGAAAACGCAGAGGGCGTCGCGACCGCGGGCGCGCCGCGTCCGGGCGTCCCCGGAGCGCCCCTCGTGCCCGGCGCTCCGCCACCGAAGCTCACGGACGAGCAGATCGCCGCTGCCGCCGCCGCGATGCACGAAGCGCCGAAGGTCGATCCGTCCAAGGTGACGCTTCAAGAGGAGCAGGGCTCCGACCGCGTGAACTCCATCGCGAACTCGGTGAGCCTGGACGACCACGCCGCAGCGCAGCCGAAGCCGAACCCCGCTGTCCCGGCCGTGGATCTAGGAGGCGGTGGTGACTTGGACAAAGCGACGCTCGCGTCCGCGCTCGGCCGCGCGGCGAGCATGGTCGGAATCTGTCACCGCCCCGGCGGAGAATCGGGCCCCGGCAAAGCCGTCGTCACCGTCGGCCCGAGTGGCCGCGTACAGAGCGTACAGATCCTCGGCGCCCTGTCCGGAACGGCGGTCGGCGACTGCGTCGCGAACCAATTCAAAAACGTGAAAGTGAGCGGCTTCTCCGGAAACCCCGTCACGGTTTCCAAGAGCTTCGTGGTCCCGGACTGAGAGCGACGCGACGCGCTGCGGTTTCCAGAACGGAACAGCGAAATGCCCCAACTCGCAGGTGCTCTGCCTTCGGCATGCGCGCCTGCGGTCTTCCCCAAAGCCTCGCAGACTCGGCCGGGGAAGACCGGCGAGGGGCGTCTCTGAGTACTTCGTGTCAGTGACGTGATCGCGCTGAGCGCTCGCGGGAGACGTTCGCCCACCGGGAACCTCGTGACGCTCGCGCGGCTCGGACCGGAGCGCCATGCTGGCCAACCGCTACGCAACGAAGAGCTCGAAAGCACCTCGCGCGATGCTGCGACATGCGCTCCGCTCCGAGCATTGGATTTCCTCTTTGCGAGCAGATCCGCGGCCGAAATTTCGGACGACTCGCGACGTCGATGGGCCTCTCGGAGCGATGAACGGCCGTGAACGGCACATCCCCAAGTACTCCTTTCCCGACCCTTCAGGCTTCCGTAAGAGTAACGGCTCGAGACGCGGCGCAAACTTGAATTGGCACTAATCTGAAACGGGCTTCCGCAAAGGCAACGCGGCGCGAAAATTCGCTCGGTACAGACCGGATACATTCCTGACAGAGACGTCCACCGGAACGGGGGCTGTGCACGTCACGTCCCGAATTGCTCTCTCGTCATCCGGGCGCGGCCACCGCCCCGTGGACGCGCGCAGGCCGCTGCGGCCGAGCACGGACGTTTGGGGCGGTCGCCGTCCCGCTGCGGGACGGCGGGTGGGGCAGCTCGCGCGGGTGCGCGGCGCGTCTAGAAGAAGACGCCCTACGGCGTTCCGCCGTCGCGGGGTGGCGTGGTGCAGCCCATGCCGAAGTCGACGCCGCACGATCCGCTGGACGTGCAGCATGGCGAACCACTTCCGGAAGCGGGGCAGAAGGAGGGCTTGCAGGAGTTCACTCCGCCGCTGCCGCCGTTGCCCGTGCTCCCGCCCGACGTGGAGCCGCCGTTGCCGGTGACCGTGCCGCCGTTGCCGGTGACCGTGCCGCCGTTGCCGGTGACCGTGCCGCCGTTGCCGGTGACCGTGCCGCCGTTGCCGGTGACCGTGCCGCCGTTGCCGGTGACCGCACCGCCGTTGCCCGTAGCGCCACCGGTGCCGCCGAACTGACCGCCCGAGCCGAACCCGCCACCTTGAGAGAGGGGCCCGCCGTCTCCATTGCCGACGCCGTTGAAAGACGTCTGCTCCGAGGCACAGCCCTGGGCGACGAAGAAGGCGCCGACGGACAAGGCCGTCAGCGAAACGATGCGTAGAGAAATCCTGTTCATCCGAAGGCCTCCGAAGCCGATGCTCGAACCCCGCGACCTAGTCCCGTCCGAAACACCCGCGCGCCGTCCGAAAGCACCTCGTACTTTAGTCGATCCCGAGGGCTCGGAAAAGGAGCGCGCGGACCGTCTGTCTCGATCCCGCTCCGGTTGCTCTTTGCGCGGTGCAGCACGAAGGACACATGCCCGGAATTTTCCCATCCGGGTTCGGTCCTGGGACCATTCGCGTCGACATGCTTCCCGTGAGAAGGTGGCTCGATCCGGCTCCCAACGACGGGAGCGGCGAGAGCATCCACTCCGCCCTCCGAGATACGCTTTGTCGTCTCTCGAAGTCCGTCCCCTTGTCTACAAAGGTGGTCGATAGGGCCACGGTGGTCCTGGACGACGGCACCGGTTGTCCATGGACGGTGAGATTTTCGAGTGGCACCTGCAAAGTGGAGCGCGGAGCCGCCCGAGACGCAGACACGACGATCTCGGCCGATCCGCTGACGCTGGTGTCCGTCGTGCGCGGGCATCGGGGGGGCCTGGACGCCTTCCTTCGCGGGCGACTCCGCGTGCGCGGCAATCTGTCGCTCGCGCTCGCGCTCGACGGCGTGTTCGACCGGCGCGCTCGGGCGAGTGAACGCCCCCGCGCGGCGCGGGTCACCGCGAACGGCATCGACACCTTCTACATGGAGGCCGGCACGGGCCCGACCGTCGTGGTGCTTCACGGACTCGGCGCGACCAACGCGTCGATGATGCCGACACTCTCGGACCTCTCCCGCGACTACCGCGTTCTCGCGCCTGACCTTCCGGGGTTCGGTGAATCGGAAAAGCCCTCCGCCGCGTACGACCCGGCGTTCTTTGCCAGATGGCTCACGGCATTCCTCGACGCGACGAACACGGAGCGAGCGTCCATCGTCGGCAACTCGATGGGCGGACGCATTGCGATCGAGACCGCGCTGTCCGCGCCGTCACGCGTGGAGAAGCTCGCGCTCCTCGCGCCGTCGATGGCGTTCCGCAAGTTCCGACAGGCAGCGCCCATCGTGCGATTCCTGTCGCCGGAAATGGGAGTGCTCCCCCTCCCCGTGCTCTCGCCGTACATTCACCGCGGGATTCGTCTGCTCTTCGCGGAGCCGGAGCGCCTCGCAAGCGCCTGGTACGACGCCGCGGTCGACGAGTTCCTGCGAGTCTTCCGGACGCCGCGCGGCCGGGTCGCGCTATTCGCCGCGGCGCGCCAGATCTACCTCGAGCGCCCGTTCGGCCCGCGCGGCTTCTGGCCCCGGCTCTCGGCGCTCCGGCACCCGGCGCTCTTCTTGTGGGGCGACCAGGACCGCATGGTTCCCGCGGCATTCTCTCGGCACGTGGAAGAGACGCTGCCGAACGCGCGCTCCATCGTGATGGAGAGCACGGGACACGTGCCCCAGTTCGAGCACCCCGAGCGCACGCACGGGCTGGTCCGCGAATTCTTCGACGGGCGGTGACGCGCGCACACGCCGCGGCGCGTCGCTCCGCGCGGGGCGGCGAGCGGTGACGCGGCCGCCGATTCGTGACAAGCATTTCCGGCGCGCCGACCGGCGACGACCAGGGGACGCTCATGAATCTCGCGACGCTCGCTGAACGAAATCTCGCGGAGTACGGCGAATACGACCGGCTCGTCTTCGAGGGACGCACCTACACGAACCGAGAGCTCCACGAGACGAGCACACGGCTCGCGACGGCCCTCGGCAAGCTCGGCCTCGGGCCTGGCGACAAGGTCGTCGTGCTCCTGCCCAACTGCCCGGAGGTGCTGATCACCTTCGCCGGCGTGTGGCGCGCAGGAATGACGGCGATCCCCGTGCTCTTCCTGCTGGAGGCGCACGAGCTCCGATACATCCTCGAAAACTCGGAGGCCCGCGCCGTCGTGACGAGCCCGGAGCTCGTCTACAAGGTGGAGGCTGCCCTCGCCGAGCTCGGACGAAACGTCGACGTCCTCGTGACGGGAACTGCGGACGCGGCGCCTCACCGCGCGTTCGATGCGCTGGTCCGCGACTCGGAACCCCTCGCGGAGGTCGTGCCGCGGGAGAAATCCGACATCGCGACGCTTCTCTACACGAGCGGAACGACGGGAAAGCCCAAGGGCGTCATGCAGACGCACGGCAACCTGTACGCGAACGCGATGAACGCCTGGAACACCGCGACGAACCGCGATCGCATGGAGAGCACGCTCCTCGTGCTCCCGCTCGCGCACACGTTCGGGCTCTCCGTCGTGATCAGCGGGTATCTGTTCGGCGGAAAAGCGGTGCTGATGAAATGGTTCAACCCGGAGGGCGCGCTCGCGCTCATCCAGGAGCACCGCGTGAAGGGCATGTCGGGCGTGCCCACGATGTTCGTCTACATGCTGATGCACCCGAACGCCGCGCAGTACGACACGTCGTCGGTGTCACGATGGCTGGTCGGGGCCGCACCGATGCCCACGGAACAGCTCCGCGCATTCGAGGAGAAGTTCGGCGGCACGATGTACGTGGGCTACGGCCTCACCGAGTCCTGTCCCGGCATCGCAGTAGAGCGGGAGGGCGTGCCGAGAAAGCCCGGCTCCACAGGGACGGCCATGGAAGGCGTCACCGTGAAGATCGTGAATGACGACGCACGGGAGCTCCCCAGAGGGGAGATCGGAGAGATCATCGCGTCCGGCGAGAACATCAGCCCCGGCTACTACCGGAACCCCGAAGCCACGAAAGAAGCCTTTCGCGACGGGTGGCTCTTCACCGGCGACGTCGGCTACCTGGACACCGACGGCTATCTGTTCATCGTCGAGCGCAAGAAAGACCTCATCATCCGCGGGGGTCTGAACGTCTACCCCAAGGACGTAGAAGAGGTGATCTACCGGCACCCGGCGGTGCAAGAAGCGGCGGTCGTCGGAGTCCCCGATACCAAGATGGGGGAAGAGGTGTGTGCGTATGTGGTGAAGAAGGCCGGCTCGTCCGTGAGCGCTGAAGAGATCATCCGGCACTGCCAGGAAAGCCTCGCGAAGTACAAGACTCCGCGCCACGTGGAATTCCTCACCGCGTTACCGAAGACGACCATCGGAAAGATTCAGAAGAAGGAGCTGCGGAAGCTAGCGAGGGAGAACCTCGCGCGGTAACCTCGAAGGATCGTGGCGCGCCGCTCTTCTTACCTGGTCGCTCTCGGATCCTGTCTCACGCTCGTTCTGGTCGGGGCCTGCGGGTCCAACACGGAATCCGGGCTGTTCTCACCGAACGGAGAGGGCGGTGGCGTTGCCACGGGCGGCCAAAACGGTTCGGGTACCGGGGGCATCGTCGGGACCGGCGGGTCGGGTAACGGCGGGATGCTCGGCTCCGGTGGGTCCGGTGGGTCCGGCAATACGGGTGGTCAGATCGGCAACGGTGGAGACGCCCCCGGTGACGGCGGAGACACCGGCAGCGGCGGTGAGCCCCCGGACGCCAGCGCGGGCAGCGGCGGCACGAGCAACGGCCCCGATTCGGGCGCGGGCGGCTCGAGCACGGGTGGCTCGACGTCGGACGGCGGCTCCGTCGGAGCGGGCGGCTCGGGTGACGGCGGGTCCGTCGGAAACGGCGGCTCCGTCGGTGACGGCGGTGCGGGCAACGGTGGCGCGGTCGGCAACGGCGGCTCGGGCGACGGCGGTGCCGGAAACGGCGGCAGTGTCGGGAGCGGTGGAACCAACGGCAACGGCGGAACCGGCAACGGGGGCTTTGGCGCCTTCGGCGGATTCGGCGGATTCGGCGCCTTCGGTGGGTTCGGCGGATTCGGCGGCTTCGGAACGGGCGGCATCGGCACTGGAACCGGCGGAAAGGGAACCGGCGGCGCGGGTGGTGCTGGCCCGAAGGCCCCCGGCCTCATCACCTGCGGAGACACCACGTGCGACGTGGCCAAGGGTCAGGCGTGCTGCGTGAAGCCTCCAGTGAACCCTGGTGGACGCCCGACTGTCTCCTGCGTGAAGGATACGAATTCCTGCGGACACGTCTTCACGTGCGACAGCAACAACGACTGCGACAACGGGGACACGTGCTGCCTGTCGTACCAGCAGGGCCAGACCTCGTTCACACCGGACACGGTGTGTCAGAAGAACTGCACGTCGCCGTTCGAATGCAGCACGGCCGTGGATTGCCCCGGTCAGGTCTGTTGCGGCAGCACCGTCGTGACGACCCCCGCCGGAAGCGTGTACGCCTCCCTCCTGTGCGCGGACTCCTGCGCGGGCTACGTGCTCTGCACGACCACTGCGGATTGCCCGCAGAACACGACGTGCGTCGCGTCGAACTCACTCCCGCCGGGCTACAAGGTCTGCCGCTGAGGGGTGGGCGCTGCGAACGCCCCGCTCTTCAGCGCTTCTTCTTCCGCGCAGGCGGCAGAACGCGGCCGCCTTCGACGGCCTCGCGGAGCGAGCGCTCCACTTCCTGAGCGAACACGAGGCGCACGGCGTCGAAGCCGACACTACGAAGTGCGCCGATGGATCGCGTGATGTCGTCCGGGCCGTTCGCGCTCTCCGCGCGTTTCACGAAGTACGTCACGAGCTCGTCTGCGGCGCGCGAGAGCTGCTTCCGCAAGATCTCGTGAGCCATGTGCGCCGTCTCGAGCTCCACACCGGACCCCTCCAACCGAAGAGCAATGGCGAGCATCGCCGGGCTCGCGACGAAGTACGCCGCGGGTGAGGTGTTCGTCTCCCGCCGGAGAAGACCCGTGCGCACGAGCTCCGTCACGAGGCCGGGACGGATCGGTGCGCCCACGATCTGGGCGAGCTCCTCTTCCGTGCACACGCGCGGACGATCGTCCGACCACGGCGCCTGGAGTTGCTCGCCGACACCGAGCCACTCCGCGACGGAAACGTCCGCACCTTCCGTGCGCTGAAACAGATCGCGGATCGCGCGCAAGCTGAGCCCGCGATCCTGAAGATGCGCGACCATGCGCAGCCGATCCGCGTGCGAGTCGTCGTAGTAGGCGACGCGCCCGCGGCGAACCGGCGGCGCGAGCGCTCCCTTCGCTTGATAGAAGCGAATCGTGCGACTCGGAACGGACGTGAGGGCCGCGAGTTCGTCGATCGTGTAGCTGCCCTGAGGGCGCTCACTGTCTCGGCCGGCGTCGTTCGACGCGCCGGACGCCTCGGAAATCATGCCGGGACGGTAACTGTAACAGCGCCCGGTGTCAAGGTCAGTCTCGGCTCCGGCCTTCCAACGAGGCGACCGCGGGGCAGCTTTCGCCACCTTTCTGGCGCGGCTCGCACTCCACGACGCGTCCTCGACAGTCCGTCGAGATTTCGCAACACGCCTCGAACATGGAGCGGAGCCTCTCCCTACCCCGCTGGACACGCGACTTCATCCCGGAGAGCGAGATACCAAGCAGGGCCGCTGCTTCGTTGTGAGTGAGCCCTTCGAGTTCGGTCAGCGTTATCGCTTCTCGGTACGGCGACGGAAGGCGCGCGACGAATACCACCACGCACGCACCGAGCCCGGCCTTCAACGCCTCCTCGGCTTCTGCCGCTTCGATCTGCACGTCGACTGGCATGAACGTGGCGGGCAAAACCGGATCGCGCCCTCGCGCTCGTGCCGCGTCGATGATGACGTTCTGGGCGATTCGGTAGACCCATCCGCCAAAACGCTCACCGTCGCGGAGATCCGCCATGCTCCGTTGCATTCGAATGAAGACTTCCTGGAGAATGTCGTCCACGTCCGAATCGGAGGTCACGCGACGCGCGACGTAGGGCCTCAGCCTGCGCTCGATCTCCTTCCACGCGCCGCGGGACTCCGATGCGATCATGGGCTCTCTCCTAGGCGCAGCAGGACGGCCCGCAGCAACTCCTGCCACGGGGCTTCGTGGCCTGGACCGTCGCCGAGGCCACGAAATCCTCGGCACCAGGCATGCACTGCCCGATGATCGCTCGGCTCTCGACGCGCGGTTCGATCTCGACGTGCTCGAAGCCGGCTTCGATCAACATGGCCCGAATAGCGTCGACTTTCGCGGCGCCAGAAACGCAACCAGTGAGCGCCTCGACGCTTTCTGCCAGCGCCTGCGGCATGTCGGCGGTCGCGACGACGTCCGAGATCGCGAGACGTCCCCCAGGCTCGAGCACGCGGAACGCCTCCCGGAACACCGCTCGCTTGTCCGGTGAAAGATTGATCACGCAATTCGATAGGATGACCGCCACGGAAGCGTCCGGGATGGGCAAGTGCTCGATTTCGCCGAGCCGAAACTCGACATTGCTTGCTTCGATCCGACGTGCGTTGTCGCGCGCCTTCGCCACCATCTCCGGTGTCATGTCCACGCCGATCACACGCCCACCGGGGCCGACGCGTTTCGCGGCGAGGAAGCAGTCGAAGCCGGCGCCGCTCCCGAGGTCGAGGACAGTCTCGCCCGGACAGAGCGCCGCGATCGCCTGGGGATTCCCGCATCCGAGCCCGAGGTCCGCGCCGTCGGGCACGCTCTCGAGGTCTTCCTTCGTGTAGCCCATGGCGAGGCTTCCGCCTCCTTCCACACCGCAGCAGCCGACGCCGCAACCGCAGGCGCCCGTGGCGACCTTCGCGTAGGCGTCCCTGACCTGGTCTCTGATTCGATCGTTTCCTGAAGTTTCCATTTCGTACCTCCAACTCCAAGGACGAAGAAAGCGCCTCGAGGACGCAACAAATCGACCCGGTCCATTATTTCCAGAATACTCGAAGTTCAGCTTGCCACAGTCCTTCGACTAATCTAGAAGTATCGCGTGCCGTCCAAGCTCGACCGCCATGCGGAGCAGCTGAGCGCGCTCGGACACCCGGTGCGGCTCTCCATTCTGAGATACGTCGTCCAAAACGGGGATGAAGGAGCCGCCGCCGGCGACATCCAGTCCCACGTGGACTTGCCGGCTTCCACCCTGAGCCACCATTTGAAGCGACTCGTGGACGCCGGGCTCATGACGACTCGAAATGAGGGGACGTTCCACTACTACGCGGCGGAATACGCGTCGCTCCGAGCGCTGACGGACTACCTCTGGGAGGACTGCTGCAAGCGCGGCAAACCCAGCAAGACGGGGTGCTGCTGATGGCGATCGATCTCCCGCGTCGAGCGGCCGCCGAGGCGCTCGGCACCGCCTTTCTGCTCGCCGTGGTCATCGGCTCGGGGATCATGGGAGACCGACTTTCCGGCGGAAATGTCGCGATCGCGCTTCTCGCGAACACCCTCTCGACCGGAGCGGGCCTCGTCGCGCTGATCCTCACCTTCGGAGGGATCTCCGGGGCGCACTTCAATCCCGCGGTGACGCTCGCGGACGCGGCTCGCGGAGGGCTCGCTTGGCGGGACGTGCCCGTGTACATCCTCGCGCAGATCGCCGGCGCTTTTTGCGGTGTGGCCGTCGCGCACGTGATGTTCGGCGCGCCGGTCTTTTTCGCGTCTGCTCACGTGCGCGAGGGCACGGCGCAGCTCGTCAGTGAGTTCGTGGCGACGTTCGGATTGCTGGCGACTATCTGGGGCACGCTTCGCGCGCGCCCTCTGGCGGTGCCGTTCGCCGTTGGCGCGTACATCACGTCGGCGTACTGGTTCACGTCTTCGACGTCGTTCGCGAACCCAGCGGTGACGCTCGCGCGCGCCGCGAGCGACACGTTCGCCGGCATTCGTCCGACGGACGTCCCAGGGTTCATCGTCGCGCAGCTCCTCGGAAGCGCCACGGCGACGGCGACGTTCGCGTGGCTTCTACCGAGATCGGCAGCGGCTGGGACCGAAGACTCCGTCGCCGAACGTCAGCAAGACGTCGTGTGAAGCGTTCGGAGCGGCTTCGAGAAACGTGAAAAACGAGAAGAGCATTCTGTTCCTCTGCGTCGCCAATTCCGCGCGCAGTCAGATGGCGGAAGGCCTTGCTCGGATGATGTTCGGAAACCAGGTCCCCGTGCGAAGCGCCGGCAGTGAGCCCTCCAGCGTCAACCCGTACGCCATCGAGGTGATGCGGGAGATCGGCGCGGACATTTCGGGGCACTCGTCGAAATCCGTCCAGACGATCGACCCGGCGACGGTCGGCATCGTCATCACCTTGTGCGCGGAAGAGGTCTGCCCCGTTTTCCTCGGTAGCGCGCGCCGTCTGCACTGGCCGATTCCAGATCCGGCCAGCAAAGATCCGGCTATCTCCAGGGAAGAAATGCTCGCGCGGTTTCGAACGGCGAGGGACACGATCCGCGGAATGCTGGCGCGGTTCGCGCGCGACGAAAGTCTCTGACAGAGAACCGCCGTCACGTTCCGCCTCCGGAACGTCACCCGTTCGTCACCGAGCGACGGTGACGAAGCCACCACGGCTGTCACAGAAAGTTCGCGCGATGGACGACGACCTGTCGCGCCCCGCCCCTAGTTTCCGCGACGCAGCATCGGCCCATACGTCGGGCAGATGTGGCGGAAGGAAATTATCATGCAGATGCGTTCCCTCTCTTCACGGAGGTCTGTCGCGGGCGGGGTAGCCGCAGCAGCCTTCGCACTCGCGGCGGCGCCCAGCGCGCACGCCGTCGATTGCTCCACGCTCACTCACCCCGTCTACGTCACGGGCTCCAGCGCGGTGAAGCCCTTCCTCGCGAAGGCGGCTGCCAAGCTCCTCCCGGACATCACGATCGTCTACTACAGCCAGGGATCCTGCGCGGGCGTCACGGCGATGACCACGGATCCGCCGGCGAGCCTCACGCAGACCGGCCTGGTCTACTGGGACAACACGGGAACCGCAGTGACGGGCGGCTGTGACAACACCGTCGGCACGGGTGACGTGGTCGATATCGGCGCGTCGGACGTCTACGCCTCCACCTGCGGCAAGACGGTCGCGGCCGGTGTCGAGGACAAACACGGCCCGATCCAGACGATGACGTTCGTCACGCCGGTCGGTTCGAGCGCGAAGTCCATCAGCGCGGAAGCCGCGTACATGGTGTTCGGTTTCGGCGCGAGCGCCGCTGACAAGCAGGTCGCTCCGTGGAGTGTCCCCGCCGACATCTTCCAGCGCGGCGCTGGCTCCGGCACCCAGGCGATGATCGCAACGGCCATCGGCGCCCCGGCCGCAAAATGGCAGGGCACCACTGAAACCTCGTCCTCGCTCATGTTGGGCGCGGTGGCTGCCGCCGGAACGAACACCGGCATCGGCATCCTCGCGACCGACCTCGCGGATCTGAACCGCGACAAGGTCACGGTGCTCCCGTACCAGCACAAGGACCAGAGCTGCGGGTACCTCCCGGACTCGACGTCCACCGCCCTCGACAAGGCGAACGTCCGCGACGGCCACTACATGATCTGGGGGCCGCTCCACCTTTACGTGAAGTCGACCATGAAGGACGAGGTCAAGGCCGTGGTGGACGCGCTCACCCTCGCGACCGACACGGACGGGACCATCCTCGCCGCCGAAGCCAAGGGCGGCGTGATTCCCGAGTGCGCGATGCACGTCATCCGCTCGAGCGAGGTGGGTGCGCTCGCCAGCTTCCAGCCCACGACCCCCTGCGAGTGCCGCTACCTCGCGGAAGCGACGGGAACGGCTCCGGCGAACTGCCACACGTGTACCACGGCGACCGAAGCCACGGATTGCGCCGGCCAATCGCGGGGCACGAAGTGCAACTACGGCTACTGCGAGGGGAACTGAACCATGAAACACAGCATCAAACTCGCAGTGCTCGCGCTCCTCGCCGGTGGCGGTATCGCCGTCATCGGTTGCTCGAGCGATGACAACAACGCGGCTCCGAGCAACGTGATCGACACGACCGGCGGCTCTTCGAACGGTGGCAAGGGTGGCACCGCGAACGGCGGTTCGTCGAACGGCGGCAAGGGCGGCACCGCGAACGGCGGAACGGCCAACGGCGGTGGCGGAACGGCCAATGGCGGTGGCGGGACGGCCAACGGCGGTGCCGGCGGTGAAGAGCCTGACGCCGGCAACGGCGGCAAGGGCGGCGGCCAGACCGGAGTCGACGCCGGCGACTGCACCCTCGGGACGCAGAACCCGCCTTGCTACACGTGCCAGAACGGCACTCCGACGAAAGACGTCGAGTGGCTGAACCAGTGCACGGCGAACTCCTGCGTGAAGTTCGACAACTCGGTTCTTCCGAACCCGCTCCCCGCGATCCCGTGAATGAACACCAGGTTCACCGGCGCTGCGGGGAGGGCAGCGCTGGTGAGCCGGTGACCTGTTTCCACCGATGTCACCCAGTTTTCAGCGACCGTCATCGATTCGTGCGCTTCTTGCCGCGCTAGCTCTATCGACGCGAGCGTTCGGACAAGCGCCAGCCGCTCCCGCGCCCGCGGCGCCCGCCCCGACTCCGCCGGCACCCGCCGCGCCTCCGAACGCGAGTCCGCCGCCGGAGACCGATGACGCGGAGATGGACGCGGATCCGAACGCGCCGACGGCACCTGGGCCGAGCGCTGCGCCCACTCCCCCGCCCGCTCCGGCGCCGAGCGCCGCACCGACTCCTCCGCCCGCTACTCCAGCTCCGGCCGCGACGGCGAAGGCCGAAACGAGGCCCGAGGCCGCGCCCGCGCCCGCTCCGGAAGCCGCGAAGGTGGAAGAAGAACCGAAGAGCGAGACGGACAGCGTACTGAATGAATCCGGCTATCCGCTCACGCCCGGAGTCACCGCGTTGCCGGTGAAGCCGGACTTCGTCTTCTCCGGTTACCTCCAGGGCCAGTACGAGGCCCATCAAGACTCGCAGGATCTGACGCGCCAAGGCGGCTCGCTCCTGAACCAGAATCGCTTCCTCATCCGCCGCGGTCGCTTCCGCATCGCGAAGGACTGGGAGTACGCGCAAATCCTACTCGAGATCGACGGGAACACCCGCAGCGGTCCCGCGATGCGCTTCCAGAAGGCGGAGGCGTCCCTCGTCTACGGTCGCTCGAAGGACAAGGACCAAGCGCCGATCGCGCAGCTCACCATCGGACAGTTCGATCTGCCGTTCGGCTTCGAGCTCGCGTACTCCCCGAAGGTTCGCTGGTTCATGGAACGCTCGCAGGCATCACGCGCGCTGTTCCCAGGCGAACCGGACGTCGGCGTGCGGTTCTCCGGTGGCTACTCCTTCGCGCGATACGCGCTCGCGATCACGAACGGCGAACCGATCGACGAGAAAAGCGGCTACCAGCTCCAGGATCCGAACTCGAACAAGGACGTGACCGCGAGGATCGGCGGAGAAGCGAAGGCAACGCGGGACATCGCGGTCGCCGGCGGCATCTCGTACAACCGCGGCAAGGGTTTCTGGCCGGGCACGGACGCCACCAAGAGCACCGTCAGCTTCAACGATCCGAACGGCGACGGTCTGTTGAATCCCGCGACGGAGCTCGGCGGTACGGCAGGCCACGCTTCGAACCCCGCAAAAAACTTCGAGCGCTGGGCTGTCGGCGCGGACCTCGAGTTCCTGCTCCACACCGGCCTGGGCTGGACGATGCTCTACGGAGAAGTCGTCCTCGCGCAGAACCTGGACCGCGGGCTGTTCGTCGCGAACCCCGCAGACCCCACGGGCGGGGGTATCGACATGCGCGAGATGGGGTACTTCGTGGGGCTCACGCAGGAGATCACGCAGTACGGCATCGTCGGACTTCGCTACGACGTCTACGACCCGAACGCCGACGTCGTCGATTCGCGCAAAGGGAAGCTTCTCCCCTACAGCCAGAAGATAACGACGGTTTCGCCGCTCGTCGGCCTCGTGCTGCCCGGGCGTGCACGGCTCCTCTTTCAGTACGACTTCATCAAGGACTCGCTCGCGCGGGACCTTCGCGGTGTCCCCACGGACTTCAAGAACGACCAGTGGACGATGCGGTTGCAGGTGAACCTGTGAAGCGAGCACTTTTTCTCGCCGCCATCGCATCACTCGCATCCAGCGCGTGCTGGGACGCGCCGACGGGCCTCGACGACGGGGAGCTCTTCCGCGTCCATACGAAGAATGGCGCGCTCGCGCGATTCGTGAACGGACCTCTGCCCGGCAAAGCGCCGCCGAAGGATGCGCCGCCCCCGAGCGCCCCAACCCCGACCGGCGACGGTGGCGCGCCGCCCGTCGTCCTGCCGGAGGTGATCGACCTCGGCGGGCCCGGCTCTGTCAGACAGGGCTACGGTGACGTGAAGTATGCTGGACACGTCACGAAGCCCACGGCGTCCTTCGGTGTCTTTCTCGAAGGGATCAGCACGGGGTACTGGGTCGTGCCGGTCACGGACCTCTTCGACCCCGCTGAGAACGCGACGGCGGTCGAAGCGCACTTCGACTTCGACCGCTCCATCACCTCGGCGCGCTATCGGGTGCTGACGGTCGGCTTCAACGACGCAAACGAAGCCGGTCCTCAGCGCGTCAGCGGCAACCCGTGCGTCGTCAGCGAAGTCCCGGACTCCTTCCGCGGCTGCAACCCCAAGGTCACCACGGTTCCGGAAGCCGTGATTTCCCTCAAGTGGGACACGAACGTGGACCTGGATCTCCAGGTGCGAACGCCGAGCGGCAGGCTCGTGGATCCGAAGCATCCGACGGAGCTCCACCCGAATGATGCCGGGACGATTCCGTCGGACAGCGCCGCGATCGACCGCGACTCCAACGCGGCCTGCGCCGTAGACGGCGCGCGCACGGAAAACCTCGTGTGGAAGTCCGGCGACGCGCCGGAACACGGGTTCTACACGGTCTACGCGAACCTCTTCGACGCCTGCAAACAGGCGTCCGTGCGCTTCACGGTCACGCTTTATCTGAAGTCCGTCCTCGAAGACGGCGGCACGACCATCGAGCCGTTCACTCACGCCTCCGGCGAGCTCCTCGACTTCCAAGCCAACGGCGGAGCGGGGCTCGGCCTCTACGTCGCCCAATTCAAACTCTGAGTCCGAACCAAGGAACGTCCCATGCTCGTAGAGAAACTCCTCAAAGTCGCCCTGCTCGGTTCGAGCTGGGTCATGTACCTCCTTCTCGGGCTCTCGGTGTTCTCGATCGGCGCGATGATCGAGCGTGCCCTGTTCTTCCGGAAGCGCCGGGACGACATCGACGAGCTCGGTGAGAAGCTCGTCGCACTCCTCGAGGGCGGTGACCGCGACGGCGCGGTGGAGCTCCTGAAGAAGAGCCCGTCCATCGAGGCGAGCGTGCTCTCCCCGGCGATGCGCTACCTGGATTCGGGCTCCGAGGCGTTCTCGGACGCCATCGAGAGCAGCTTGATCCGGACGCGCCTCGAACTCGAAAAAGGCTCGACGCTCCTCGGCACGCTCGGCAACAACGCGCCGTTCATCGGCCTCTTCGGCACGGTCATCGGCGTCATCATCGCCTTCCACCAGCTCGGCGCGAGCCAGTCTTCGGCGTCGATGAACGCAGTCATGGGCGGCATCGCCGAGTCGCTCGTCGCGACGGGCGTCGGCCTCTTCGTCGCGATCCCGGCTGTCGTCGCGTACAACATCATCCAGAAGACGATCGCCGACATCGAGTCGAACATCGGCGCGATGGTGAAGGACGTCACGGCGTTCCTGAAGGCCGGCGAGAGCGGCGGCGGCGCACCGCGGGTGCGTCGCTCCGAGTCCGGCGAGGTTGCCGGCGCAGGCCGCGAATTCGCGGCGGCGGAAGCCAACTGAAACCTGGGAGGAACCGAACATGGCATCAGCAGGCCTCGGCGGACACGGCGGAAAACGGGCGGCCATCGTCGGCATCAACGTGACGCCGATGGTGGACGTCGTCCTCGTGCTCCTGGTCATCATGATGGTCTCGGCGGTCTACATCGTCTCGCAGAGCCTCAAGGTGGAGCTCCCGAAGACGGCGTCTTCCGACGGCGCGGCGAACACGCCGCTCCTCGTCACCATCCAGAAGACCGGCGCGTACCTCTTCAATCAGAAACCGATCGAAGAGGATTCGCTCCGGGCGGAGCTCCGCAAGGCGCACGCCGGCAACAAGGAAGCGAGCATCGTCATCACCGCGGATCGTGAAGCGCTCCACGGGGACGTCGTTCACGTCATCGACCTCGCGAAGGTCGAGGGCATCACCAAGTTCGCGATCACGGTCGAGCGCACTCAGTAAGAGAGAGTTTTTCTCGAGATGGCACGCAAGAAAAAGAAGCTCTCGACGGTCTACGTCGTCAGCATCGGAGCGCACCTCCTGGTGGGTGCCGTGCTCGCGCTCGTGCCACAAGACAAGCTGCGCGAGGTCGTCGCGATCGCGCTGAACGAGGCGCCGAAGAACGAGAAGAAGGCCGAACCGCCGAAGCCCCAGGCGCACGCGCCGGAACGCGCCGCCCGAGCACCGGGCCACGCCGCGCGAAACACGCCTTCTCCCGCGGCTGCAGCGGCCGCCGCCGCCGATCCCGTCGCCGGTTTCCAAGACATCGGCCTCGCGCTCGATTCCTCGTCCGCGGACGGCATTGCCGTCGCGATCGCGCCGCAGAATCAGGCCGCGGCTCAACCCGTCGCAGCACCCCCTCCGAAGCCCAAGGTGCTCGTCGCTCGCGCGACGGAGAACACGTGCACGGAAGACATCGTGAAGGCTCGCCCGCTCTGGATGGTGCGGCCGGGCTACACGGACGCCGCGCGACGCGCTCACGTGGAAGGTCGCGTGCGTCTCGAACTCACCGTCAATGAACGCGGTGAAGTCACGGGCGCCCGCGTGCTCTCCGGTCTCGGCCACGGGCTCGACGAAGCGGCAATCGCCGCCGCCGAGCGACTCCATTTCCGACCCGCTTCGCGCTGCAAACAGGCTGTCGCGGCGCCGTTCATCCTCGCCATGCGCTTCGTCCTCGGATCATGAACTTCAGATTCTGCATCGCCGCCCTCGCGGCGGCAGCGCTGACGTCCTCGGGGATGACGTCGGCCGCCGAGACTCCACCTGCCGCTGCCGGCGCAGAGAAACCGGGCAAATTGACCAAGGCGCCCAAGCTCCTTCATTTCGAGAAGGCTCCGTACCCGGAGTCCGAGAAGGCGCATCCGCAGAAAGTCTCGGTCGCCCTCGTCGTGGCCATCGGCGCGGACGGCAAAGTGGTGGATGTGTCCGTCGTCACGACGGGCGGTCAGGCATTCGACGACGCCGCCGTCGCCGCGGTGAAGAAGTTCGAATTCGAACCGGCTGAAATCGACGGCCAGCCGGCCCCGGTGAAGATCCAGTACCGCTACGACTTCGAGATCCCCGTGGCCACGCCGCCCCCGATGAAGAAGACGGCGGACTTCACGGGCGTCGTTCGCGAAAAGAAGACCGGGAAACCCATCGCAGGCGTCACCGTCGGGTTCGACGAGCTCGAGGCGACGACGGACGAGGCCGGTCGCTTCTCCTTCCCCGACATGCAGCCAGGGCCGCACTCGGTGAGTCTCTCCGGACCGGGCTTCACGCCGGTCGGTACGGAAGAGACGCTCGTCGCTGGCCACAAGCACGACGCGACGTACGACGTCGAGATCGCGCCCGCGGAGCTTCCGCCGGAAGAGCGCGTCGACTTCGAGATGGTCGTCGTGGATACCCAGCTGGACAAAGCCGTCGCGTCCACGTCGGTCAGCGCCGAACAGGGCGCCCGCGTCGCCGGAACCGGCGGGGACGTCATCAAGGTGGTGGAGAACCTCCCCGGCGTGGCGCGTTCCTCCGTCGGCTCGGGTGCGCTCGTCGTCTGGGGCGCAGGCGCCAACGACACGCGCGTCTACGTGGACGACGTCCACATCCCGGTCCTCTATCACGAGGGCGGATTCCGCTCCGTCATCCACTCGGACCTCGTTCAGAACGTCGAACTCGAACCGGGCGGGTACGGCGCCGCTCACGGTCGCGGCCTCGGCGGGCTCGTCACCGTCGGGCTCCGTCCGCTGGACGCGGAGGGGTATCACGGCTCCGTCGCGCTCGACGCGATCGACGCCGCCGCGAGCGTTCGCGGACACGTCGGAAAGCACATCCGCTTCGCAGCCGCGGTCCGCCGGAGTCATCTCGATTGGGTCCTCGGGAAGGTGAGTTCGGAAGACGTCGGTGCGTTCGTACCGATCCCGAAGTACTGGGACAGTCAGATCCGGGGTGCTTGGGTCCCGCGTGAAGGCGAGAGCGTCGAGGTGGGGACGCTATTTTCCTCCGACGAGATCAGCCGTTCCCTCGTCGAAGCGGATCCGAAAGAGAACAAGAGCGAGAGCCGCTCCACGGGCTTCGAGCGCTTTTACGTCCGCTACGAGCGCCAGCTGGACGACGGCGGCAAGGTGACGGCCACGCCGTTCGTCGGCTGGGACCATTCCAAGGTCTCGAGCCTCTTCGGGAACATCCCGGCGGAGCTCTCGAACGAGGGCACCGTGTTCGGCATGCGCGCGTCCTGGACGGGAAATCCGACGGACTTCCTCGCGCTCGGTGCGGGCGTCGACGCCGAGGTGCTCACGAGCACGTTGAGCCGCAACGGGTCCGTCACGTCCCCTCCGCGCGAGGGCGACATCCGCGTCTTCGGGCAAGCGCCGCCGAACCTCGTCGCCGCCGACGACTGGAAGACCACCGTCGCCGGGCTCGCGCCGTTTGCGCAGGCGGATTTCTCGCTCGCCGGGGGCAAGGTACACATCGTCCCCGGGGTTCGTTTCGAGCCGTCCGTGGTCACGACGAGCCGCAAGGCCGTCACGCTGTCGGACGTCCCCCCGACGGGCATCGCGAGCGAGGACGCGCATGTCGAGCCGCGCCTCTCCGCGCGGTGGGCCGCGACGAATCGCATCAGCCTGCGGGCTGCGGTGGGCGTCTATCACCAGCCGCCCCTCGGGGAGGATCTCTCCGCGACCTTCGGAAACCCGAAGCTCGGCCCGGGCAAGGCCGTCCACTACCTCGCGGGGGTCACGTTCAAGATCTCGAAGCCCATCTCCGTCGAGATGACGAGCTTCTACTCGAAGCAGAGCGACCTCGTGACGCGGAGCCCGCTCGAAAACCCGGCGTCCGCGCAGGCGCTGATCCAAGACGGCCTCGGGCGTGCGTACGGAACCCAGTTCCTCATCCGTCACGATCTCACCGGACGGTTCTTCGGGTGGCTCTCGTACAGCATCCTCCGAAGCGAACGCACGGACGGTGGCTCGCACCTGTACCGCCCCTTCGACCTCGATCAGACGCACGTGTTCACGGCGCTCGCGTCGTACGATCTCGGCGCGGGGTTCGAGGTCGGTTCCCGCTTCCGATACTCCACCGGGTATCCGCGAACGCCGGTGATCGGCGCGTCACGCGCGCTGCTCTCCGACGACTATTCGCCGATCTTCGGCCCCCACAACTCGATCCGAATCCCGAATTTCTATCAGCTCGACGCCCGCGTCGCGAAGCGCTGGAAGTTCGGAGAAACGACGGAGCTCGAGGCGTACCTGGACGTCCAGAACGTGACGAACCACGGGAATCCGGAAGAGATCGTCTACAACTACAACTACACGCGGAAGGCTTACATCACGGGGCTACCGATCCTGCCCGTGCTGGGAGGGAAGCTCACGTGGTGAACGGTCGCTCCATCGCGCTCGCGGCGTTCGCGCTGCCTCTCGCACTCGCGTGCAAACCGGAGATCCCCGGTCGCCCGTCGCTCGTGGACGGCAAACGCCTGCTCGCCGTGCAATCGGTGCCGGCAGAGGCACGCCCCGGCAGCACGGATCCGGTGACGTATCACGCGTTGTACGCCGACCCGGACGGTCCCGCGGACGCGTCCGAGCTCGAGTGGGCGTACTGCACGGCGCAGAAGCCGCTCGCAGTGAACGCCCCGATGGCGCCGGTCTGCCTCGCGCGCGCGAGCGCGGATCTCCAGCAGTTCCACATGAAGGGGCCCGACGTGTTCGCGGTCCTTCCGAAGGGCGGCTGCGAACTCTTCGGGCCGAACCCGCCGCCGCCGAAGGCCGGCCAGCCCCCGGGACGCGCGGCCGATCCCGACACGACGGGCGGCTTCTACCAGCCGGTTCGCGTCCTCATTCCGCAAGAGGCGGGACCCGAGTACGGCGTCGCGGACACGCGCCTCGGGTGTGACCTCGGCAACGCGACGTCCGACCAGACGCGCGAGTACAACCGCATCCATCAGCCGAACGAAAACCCGACGCTCGCGTCGGTGGAACTGAAGCACGCGGACGGCAAGTCCGAGACGCTCGACCCGCTCGCGACCCCACCGGTGAAAGTGAAGCCCGGCGAAGCCGTCACGTTCCGAGCGACCTGGCCGGCGTGCCCCACCGCTCCCGTCTGCGGCGATCAGATCTGCAGCGAAGGCGAGAAGGGCTCGACCTGCACCCCGAAGAACGGCGACGTCTGCTGTCCGGCAGACTGCGATCCTTCTCCCGACGGCCCGAAAGGCTGCGGTGGTCCCGAGAGCTACACGATGCTCGACCCGGTCGCCCACGCCCTCGTGACGCATCGGGAATCGATGCGCGTCTCCTGGTACGCCACGACGGGCGACTTCGACCACGAGCGCACCGGCACCACGGAGGCGGAAGCCGATACCACTTTCACCGAGAACGCGTGGACCGCTCCGGCCACGACCGGCACTTCGTACCTTTGGGTCGTCCTCCGGGACGACAGAGGAGGCGTGGGGTTCGAAACCTACGAAATCGATGTCGAACCGTGAACGCTCGGACACCCTGCCGAGCGAAACCCCGCCCGGCGAAAGTTCGAGCCCCGCCTCGGAGCGTCAGACGCGCCTTCTCATCGCGTCGAGCGACCCGCGCGTCGGCCCCGTGCTGAAGAAATCGCTCGAAGAGGCCGGGTACGGGACGGCGCTCGTGACGGAAGGCGGAGCGACCCTCGAGTACCTGAAGGCGACCCCGCTCCCGGACCTCCTGCTCCTGGACCTCGAGCTCCCCGACATGAAAGGCACTGAAGTGTGCCGCGCCCTCCGCGCCGAACGACTGACGCGAACGCTCCCCATCCTCGTCGTGACGGGCAAAGACACGGAGATGGACCGCGTCGTCGCCTTCGAGCTGGGCGCGGACGATTTCGTCGGCGCGCCGTTCAGCGTGCGCGAAATCCTGCTCAGAGTACGCGTGCAGCTCCGCGCGAGAACCGAGCCGCCGCTCGGCAGCGGCCTCCTCGAAATTGGTACCCTGCGCCTCGATCGCGAAGCGCACCGCGCCTGGGTCGGCCCCGGCGAAGTAAAGCTCAGCGCCCGCGAGTTCCGCCTCCTGGAAGTCCTGATGGAACGAAGCGAGCGCGTTCTTTCGCGTCACTCCCTCCTGGACCTAGTGTGGGGCACCTCCACGAACGTCGGTGTGCGAGCCGTGGACGCTTACGTCACGCGACTCCGCAGAAAGCTGGGCACGGCACGCGATCAGGTGGAGACGGTCTCGAGCGTCGGCTACCGGCTGAAACGGCCGGTGGGCTCCGTCTAGTTGTCACGGCGAAGTCACGCCGGCCCGACGCTTGCGCCCTGGCGGCGGCCCACGCTCGAACCGTGGACACAGCAATCTTGCAGCTCGATTCGCGCGTTTTTCGGCTCGTCTATTTTCGGGTGAAGGACACGGGGGATCTCGAGTCGGTGGAGCTCGGGAACGCCGGCGTTCATCTCGGGGACAGCATCCGGGACACGGGGTTCATCGGGCGCCGTGCTTGGATCGAGGCGCTCGCCATCGCTTCCGAGCTGGTGGACGCCGCGCACGACCGCGTGCCGGGCGCGCACCTCGTGGTGCTCGCGTCCGAGACGGTCGCTTCCGCGGAGAACGCGGAGGGCTTCTTCACGGCGCTTCGACGGCACACGGGCGTCGCGCCGGAGGTGCTCCTGCCGTCCGAGGTCGTCGACCTCATCACCCACCCGAGCGCTCCTCCGCCTCGGCGCTCGCCGTCCGTGTTCCCCGTCCCCCTCTGAACGGCGAAACCGGCTTCAGGAGCCGGAGTTCGACGTGATCTCGAGCGCACCTTCGAGATCGTGATCCCAGCCGATCTCGAACACGATGCGCGAATCCTTCCCGCGGCGCGCTTTCACCTCGACGTCCACGACGGAGGCTGGATTCACGGTGAGCGCGCGATCCCCCTGCTTGAAATGGAGGATGCCCTGCTTGAGCCCCGAGATGATCGCCTCGAAGTACGCGACCGCTTCTTCGCGGCGCATCGTGCTCTCGAACTTGAACTTGCCGCGGGCCTCCCCATTCTCTGGCGGCCGCTCACGGATCTCTTCGTGCTCTACGTCGGACATTTTTCGTACCCTGTTCCTCCTCGAAGTTCCGATCAAGGCTGCATTCGGCCGTCACGACGCGAAGGCGCCCCGAAATTTCTTCTGTGACAATGGCGTGACAACCGTTGCTTCTTTGCTCAGTCCCTCTGTGGAGAAGTTGTGACGGCGGCCACCATCGACGACTCTTTCGGCGATTCGGCGCCATTTGCCGGGACTCGCCACGCGGCGATCGCGTATTAGATGGGCGCGATGGATGCCGTTCCGCCCCGGTCGACGCGCCCCTCGTCGCCGACCCTCTCGCGACTCCTGCCTCTGGCGGATCGTGTCGAAGTGTTGACGAGGAGCACCGGCCGCGCGTTCGTCGCGCGTGATGCCGAGCTCGCCCGCGCACTGCTCGCGGAGGGCGGAGAGCACGACCGTCTGGGCTCGGCGCTGGACGACGTCTGGACGGACGTCCTGTCGGACAGCACGCGCACCCCCGCGAACGTTCCCCCGAGCGCGAACCTCGTGCACTCGCTCCAGACCATCCTGGAGCTCGTGGGCACCATCTGTGACCACGTCGTGAGCCTCGCTGGGGGCGAGCCGGCCCTCCACGCGACGGCCATCGAGAAGCTCGCGGAGATGGTCTCGGACTTGCTCCGGGATGCCGTCGGCGCCCTCCGCCGGAACGACGCCGTGTACGCGGCAGAGGTGCTCCGCGCCGCCATCGGCGTGGATGCCGTGTTCGCCCAAACGTACCTCGACCTCATGCAAGTCGTTCGTCAGAACGAGGGCCGCCTGGAGATCGCTCAGCATCTCCACGGCGTGACTCGCGCCTTCGAGCGGATCGGGGACACTGCGGGCGAGATCGCCGGCCGCGTCCAGCCGCTGCCGGCCTGAACGCCTCCGCTCAGTGCGCTTCGCTGCGCGCCGCACGTCGACCGCCGCGTGACACGGCAGGGCTGAGGACCGATCCGGGACCGACCTGCATCACGTTCCCGCGCCAGACGACCGTCGTCTTCACGAGGGAGAGCGCCCACGCGAACGTCACGACGAGATCCTTGAGGGGAATGAGCGCAAGGTCCTCGAGAGCGAACGACTCCCCGCGGAGCGCCGTCACGAGGAGCGCGTCGCTCACGGCCTTCGCGCACACGAACGCGACGGAGAGCAGGGCGATCGCCGCCGAGAACCGACTCCCGTCGCCCCCGTACAGCGCGAGCGTGGACGCCACGAGGAACCACGCCGTCGGGTGAAGGAGCGGCTCGCCGATGTGGTGGAGGAACGACACGTGCCGCCGCATTTGCGCCCATCGCAGGTGCCGGTCGAAGAACGAGGAGAACGGGCGGTTCGGCGCCATCGAGCGCACGGGGTGTCCGGAGAGGGCCACGCGGAAGCCCGCCCGGTGATAGAGCTGCCCGAGCACGTAGTCTTCGGCGAGCACGTCCTTCACGACGGAGAAGCCGCCGATTTTCTCGAGGTCGCTCTTCCGGAGGAGCATCGACTTTCCGACGACGCACGGGTGCCCGGCGAGCACCTCCGCGCCGCAGACGGCCTGCGCGACGAAGCCGTTCATCTGGAGCGCGTCGAACGACGCCCCGAGCGTCCGCTCTCCCGTGTTCGCGATGACGCTCGACACGAGGCCGACGCGCGCGTCTTCCATCTCCGCCGCGAGGGAGCGGAGATAGCTCGGGTCGACGCGGACATCCGCGTCCGAGACCAGAACGTGGTCGTGCGACGCGAAGCGTGCGAGCTGCACCAGGTTCGCGACCTTCGGGTTGTACCCGGACGCGGTTTGCCCCGCGACGATGCGGACACGAACGCCAGGGAAGGCGCGCTGGACCCGGCGCGCAACGGCGAGCGCGGGGTCCATCGCATCTTCCGTACCGAGGACCATCTCGAACGCCGGGTAGTCCTGGCGAGCGAGTGACGCGAGGTTCTCGTAGAGCTCCGCGTCGACGCCCTTCAGCGGTTTGAGGATGGAGATCGGAGGTGTCGGGCCCGACGTCTTCTTGCGCCGGAGCACCGCGCGGACGCACGCGTGCATCACGAAGCCAAACAGCACGGAGCACGCGCCAATCGAGAACAACCCGAGTGCGATTGCGACGAGCATGTCGAACGTCAGAGTCGCGCTGCTCTGTGACGGGAAAGAAAGCCTGTGGAAACGGTGTGGGAAACTCGCTACCGAAGCCTTGTATGGCTCGATTTCTTCGTCCATACGAGTGGTCAAAGAAGACCATGAAACTCGCCGTCATCTCCGATTTGCATCTCGGGCCCGGTGATCGAAGTGATGTCTTTCGCCACAGGGACGAGCGTTTCCTCGCATTCCTCACCTTCCTGGAGTCGAACTTCGAGCGGATCATCCTGCTCGGTGACATCTGGGAAACACTCACCCCCACGTGGCCACGGAGTCCGGCGGACGCGCTCCGACGCGCTCGCGTGGCGCATCCGGAGATTGCCCGGAGGTTCGAGCGCCCCTCCTACACGTACGTCCACGGCAACCACGACATCGTCGCGGGCAGCGTGGAGCGAGTCCCGGAAGAGCTGACTCTCGTGCATCGGGGCACTCGCCTGCTGTTCACGCACGGGCACCACCACGACCTGCTCATCCGCAAGGCACGCTGGATCTCCGAACTCGGAGTCTGGTTAGGCGGCCACCTGCTCCGATGGGGTCTCTCCCCGCTCTACCGAATGTTCGACCTCGCCGATCAGTTCCGCTCTGGCGTCGCGACGGAGCCCGGACGCTGCACCTTCCAGCGCTGGGCCGTCGGCCTCGCCGGCGCCCGCAGCGCGGACGTCGTCGTCACCGGACACACCCACGTGCCCCTGCGCGTGGAGCACCCGAACGCGCTGTTCCTGAACAGCGGCTCCTGCGCCTACGAGAAGTTCTCGTTCCTCAGCCTCGACGTGAACGCCGGCAACTACGCGGTGCACACGACCTGGAACTGAAAAGTCGCAACACGCTCCGCGCGAGGCCCTGCATGGCTCCCGGGCATTCCCCGGATGCGCAAGGGGGGCCCAACGAATGCGCGACGGACCCGACTTGGGGACCTCAAATGCGGTCTTTCGGCCCCGCTTACGAGGCGGAGCCGCTTACACGGAGTTCCGGCCGTAGAGCGGCGGTCGGGTTCGACGCGCGCCGCGGCGGGCCGGGCGCGGCAGACCAGCCTACCGCGCGACCTTCTGCGCGTGGCGTTTGTCTTCGCCGCGAACCATGTAGACGACCATTTCGCCGAGGTTCGTGGCGTGGTCGGCGACGCGCTCCAGGTACTTCGCGACGGACTGGAGCCGCTGGGCCGTGGAGACGGACAGCGGGTCGTTCATCATGTGACCGAGGAGCTCGGGGAAGATCTTCGCGTAGGTGGCGTCCACCACGCTGTCCCGCTGGATGACGCGCTCCGCTCGGGCGGCGTCTCCCTGGATGAAGGCGTCCAGCGCCTCATGCAGCATGTCCAGGACGACGGTGCCCATCTGCACGAGGGAGACGCGCACGGGGGCGAGGCTGCCCGCGTCCAGGTCCACCACGCGCTCGCAGACGTTGACCGCGAGATCGCCCACGCGCTCGAGGTCCGTGACGATCTTCAACGTCGTGGTGATGAATCGGAGGTCCGAAGCGACCGGCTGACGGCGCGCGAGGACTCGGACGCACCGCTCGTCGATGTCCAGCTCAAGCCGGTCGATCTCCGAGTCCCGCGCGATGGTCTTGTGCGCGAGGTCGAGGTCGTGACGCTCGAAGGCCTCGAGCGCGCTCTTGGTCATCTCTTCCACGCGCGCGCCCATCAGGAGCACCGCGTCGCGAAGCGCCTCGAGCTCTTGCTCGTATTCTTTGTCCGTATGCCGAGTCACAGAAACACCCTCTCGAACTCCATCAGCCGAAGCGGCCCGTGATGTAGTCCTCCGTGCGGCGCTCCTTCGGACGGGTGAAGATGACGTCGGTGAGGTCGTATTCCACGAGCTGGCCCATGTAGAAGAATGCCGTACGATCGGCGACCCGGCCAGCTTGCTGCATATTGTGGGTCACGATGACGATGGTGTAGCTGTCCCGGAGCTCGTGGATGAGCTCCTCCACCCGGGCGGTGGCGATGGGATCCAGCGCGGAACAGGGCTCGTCCATCAGGAGCACTTCCGGCGAAAGGGCGATGGCGCGGGCGATACAGAGGCGCTGCTGCTGACCGCCGGACAGGCTGGTCCCCGAGCGGCCCAGGCCGTCTTTCACTTCGTCCCACAGGGCGACGCGTCGCAGCGCCTGCTCCACTGTGGCGTCCGGGTTGAGGACTCGGAGCCCGTTCAGCCGGAGGCCGGCGAGCACGTTGTCCCGGATGGACATCGTGGGGAACGGGTTCGGCTTCTGGAACACCATGCCGACGCGCCGTCGGAGACGCACAGGGTCCACGTCTTCTCGGTACACGTCCAGACCGTCCAGGAGCACCTTGCCGGAGGCCTTCGCCCCGGGGGTGACCTCGTGCATGCGGTTCAGACAGCGGATGAAGGTGGACTTGCCGCAGCCGGAAGGTCCGATGATCGCCGTCACCTGGTGGGCGAGGATCGGCAGGCTGATTCCCTTGATGACCTCAGACGCCCCGAAGGACGCCTTGAGACCATCCACCCGAATTTTGATGCCTTCTTCCTGCGCCACGTCCACTCCGGAGGAAACTGCACGCGCGGAAGCGTCCGACTTGGCTTCGGCCGTGCCGATCAGGCCCGGAGCCATGGCTTCCGCGTCGGAGCTCATCGCGTGGCCACCTTACTACGAACGAGGAGTTTAGCCGTGACGTTGAGGAGAAGAACCAGTGCCACGAGCACCAGCGCCGCGGCCCAAGCCTGTCGGTGCCAATCCTCGAAGGGCGAAACCGCGTACGTGTAAATCTGGACCGGGAGAGAGGCGATGGGCTGGTCGACGCCCTGGCCCCAGAAGCGGTTGTTGAAGGCGGTGAAGAGCAGGGGCGCCGTCTCCCCGGCAACTCGCGCGACGGCCAGCATGACGCCCGTGGCGATGCCGGGCGCCGCAGTGCGCAGCACGATGCTCACCGTGGCGCGCCACTTGGCGACCCCGAGCCCCAGGGCGGCCTCCCGGAGCATGCTGGGCACCAACCGAAGGAGCTCTTCCGTCGTTCTCGTGACGGTCGGCAGCATGATGACGGCGAGCGCCACGGCTCCGGCAACCGCGCTGAATCGCCCCATGGGGAGGACGACGAGGGAGTACGCGAAGATCCCGACGGTGATCGACGGAATGCCGCTCATGACGTCCGCGGAGAAGCGCACGATCGTCGCGAAGCGGCTGCCGGGAAACTCCGCGAGGAAGACGCCCGCGAGGACGCCCATCGGAATGCCGAGCAGCGCCGACATCCCGACGATGATCAGCGTTCCCTCGATGGCGTTCGCCATGCCGCCGCCCTTTTCTCCGACGGGCTTCGGAAGCTCCGTGAAGAACGAGAGGTCCACCCCGCCGAGGCCGCGGGACGCCGTGTAGTAGAGCACGCTCGCGAGCGGGATCAGCGCGAGCGCGACCGCACCGGCGCACGCTCCGCGGAACAGGGCGTCCGTCAGGCGGCGCCGCGCGTATCCGTCGTCGGCGATCACCGGGCCCCCGCGGGTTTCGCCACGCGCCACACGAGGAGACGCGCCACGATGTTCAAGAGCAACGTCACGGCAAAGAGAAGGAGGCCAATCTCCGACAATGCGGCCAGGTACACGTCCCCGGTCGCTTCCGTGAACTCGTTCGCGATGACGCTCGCCATCGTGTAGGACGGCGCGAAGAGGGACGCACTGATCTCGGCGCGATTGCCGATCACCATCGTGACGGCCATCGTTTCACCGAGGGCGCGACCGAGGCCCAGGATCACCGCACCGAGAAGGCCCGAGCGCGCGTACGGCAGCACGACGTCCCGGAGCATCTCCCAGCGCGTGGCCCCGAGGGCGAGTCCGCCCTCCCGGAAGTTGTCAGGGACGGCGCGCAGCACTTCACGGCTCACCGACGCGATGGTCGGAAGGATCATGATCGCGAGGATGATTCCACCGGCGAGCATCCCGTACCCCTGGTGAGGGCCGCGGAAGAACGGGAGGAACCCCAGCGTGGACGCGAGCGCCGGCTCCACGTGCTCGCGGAGGAGCGGCGACAGCGCGAAGATCCCCCAGAGCCCGTACACGACGCTCGGAACCGCGGCGAGGAGCTCGACGACGAACGCGAGCCCGGTGCGGAGCTTCACGGGGCAGAGCTCCGTGAGGAATATCGCGACGCCGAGCGAGACCGGGACGGCGAGCGCGAGCGCGAGGAGCGACGAGACGACGGTGCCGTACATGAACGGCAGCGCGCCGAACACGTCCCGGACTGGATCCCAGTCCGAGCTCACGACGAACCCGAGCCCGAACTTGGCGAGGCTGTCCTTCGCCCCGTGCGCCATCTGCCACCCCATGGCCAGAACGACGACGACGACTAGAACCGCGAATCCGCCCGAGAGTGCCCGGAAGAGCAGGTCTCCCGGGTTGGTCTCTCGGCCGAGCCTCCGCAAGATGCGCGGCTGCGCTCGGACGAGGAACGCCTGCGTGCTCTCGGCCATGTGAGTTCAGGAGTCGGTAAGGAGGGGCTTTGAGCCGCTCTTCAGCGTGTGGAGGCGCGCCTCCACCTTCTTCACGACGACGTCCGGGAGCTTCGCGTAGAAGAGCGGCTCCGAGAGGCCCTGTCCCTCGTGGATCGCCCACCAGAGGAACTTGGCCATCGCGGCGCCCTTCTGTGCGTCCGGCGAGTCCTCGTACACGAGGATGTAGGTGAAGGAGGAGATCGGGTACGCACCTTCGCCCGGCGCGTTCGCGATCGAGACGTGGAGCGTGTCGGGCATGTCCACGCCCGCGGCCGCCGCGGTGATCGCCGCGAGGTCCGGCTTCACGTACTTGCCGGCGGGGTTCTTGAGCGACGCGGTCGCGAGCGAATTCTGGGAAGCGTACGCGAGCTCCACGTACCCGATGGTGCCGGCGGCCGTCTTGATCTGGCCCGTGACGCCCTCGTTGCCCTTGGCGCCGAGGCCCACCGGCCACTTCACGCTCTTGCCGACGCCGACCTTGTCTTTCCACTCGGGACTCACCTTCGCGAGGTAGTCCGTGAACACCGCCGTGGTACCGCTCCCGTCGCTCCGGTACGCGACGACGATGTCCGAGGCCGGGAGCTTCTGCTCGGCGTTCGCCGCGGCGATCTTCTTGTCGTTCCACTTGGTGATCGTGCCGAGGTAGATGCCCGCGAGCACCTCGGGGTCGAGCTTCAGCTCCGCGACGGCCGGGAGGTTGTACGCGACCGCGACCGCGCCGATCGTCGTCGGGAGGTGCACCAGCTTGCCGGGCGCCTTCCCCTCCTCCTCGGCCGACATCGGGGCGTCCGTCGCCCCGAAGTCCACGGTCTTCGCGGAGATCTGGCGGATGCCGCCGCCGGAGCCGATCGACTGGTAGTTGATCAGGACGTCCGGGTGGGCCTTCGCGTACTCGCTCATCCACTTCGAGTAGAGCGGGTACGGGAACGTCGCGCCGGCGCCGTTCAGGTTGATGGGGCCCGACTTGGGAGGTTCAGCCGAGGTCGCCCCCGACTTGTCCGTCCCCTGGGGCGCGCCCGAGTTCCCGTGGCAGCCGAACAGCGCGAAAACCGCGAGCCCGAGCCACATCCCGAACCATCTACGTGACGTCATGATGGCCCGAGGGTGTAACAGCAGCCCTCTGAACCTGGGCGTCGACTTCGTGCCGGGTTTGTTACGGTTTGGTGACGAGCCGCCACGAAGCAGTCACACGACCGGCGGAGGCGCCCCGGTCATGCGAACCGGCAGGTGCTCCGCTTCCGCCGCGGACAGCGTGACCCAGAACCGCGTGCCCTTTCCGGGCTCGCTCTCCACCTCGATGCGGCCGCCCATGGCCTCCACGAGGTGCTTCACGATCGACAAGCCGAGGCCGGTGCCCCCGAGCTGCCGCGAGCGTCCGGGGTCCACGCGATAGAACCGCTCGAAGAGCCGCGGGAGGTGCTGTCGCTCGATGCCCGGGCCGTCGTCCTCGACGATGACGCGCACCGCACCGGCATCCGTCATTTCCGCCCGCATCGTGACGGAGCTCCCCGGACCGCAGTACTTCACCGCGTTGTCCACGAGGTTCGTCAGAACGTGCTCGAGGCCCCGGCGATCGGCGGAAAGCGTGACCCCGCCCGCGCCCGTTCCCACGAGGCGAATCCCCTTCTTCGCGGCGCGCTCGCGGAAGAGATCCAGAACGGGCCCCCCGATCTCGGCGAGGTCGATGGCTTCCAGGTGGACGGCGAAATCCTGCGACTCGATGCGCGACAGATCGAGCAGGTCGTCCACGAGGTTCCGCAGGCGTTCGGCGTTTCGCTGGATGATCGCGAGGAAATCCAGCGCCGCCTTCGGATCCTTCGTGATCGCGCCCTCGAGCGTCTCGGTCGCGGAGGAAATGGCCGCGATCGGTGTCCGGAGCTCGTGCGACGCGTTCGCGACGAAGTCTCGCCGGAGCGTCTCGAGCCTCCGGAGATGCGTCACGTCGACGAAGACGGCGAGGAGACCGCCGGCGTCCCCGGGGATCCGGACGACGTGCACGAGGAGCCGACGCGGTTTGATGCCGCCGAGATCGATCTCGCCGGACGCCGGCTCGGATTCCGCGTCTGCTTCGTCCAGGAGCCGCACGAGTTCGCCGTGGCGGATCACCTCGAGCGGGGACTTGCCCTCGACGTCCGCGCCGAGGAGCAGCATTTCTCGAAGGGCCGGGTTCACGACGGAGACGCGCCGTCGCCGGTCGAGGAGTAGGAGCCCCTCTTTCATCCCGGTGAGGATGCCGCGCACGCGATCCCGCTCCGTGCGGTGATCGGCGAGCACCGCCGCGTAGCTCCGTGCCAAATGGTCGAGGGCGGCGCCGAGCTCACCGAAATCCGCGAACTCGTCTTCCGCGTGGGCACTCGCGAGCGACCCGAGATCGCCGTCCGCCATCTTGCGAGCGGCGACGGCGAGAGCACGGACATGCTTCGTCGCTACGTTCGCCGCGAACGTAGCGAGGACGAAGATGACGCCGATGGCGAGGATGGAGCCGAGGAGCGCGGCCGAATCCAAGGCGGAGACGGCGGCGCTCGCGCCGGGCTCCGAGAGCTCCGTCACGAGACGACGGCGCAAATCCGCGTAGACGAGGCCGAACACCGGCCCCGTGACGAAGAGCGATGACAGAACGAGTTTGGCTCTGATGCCGAGCTTCACGAGGGACTCTCGAGGGGCGCCGCGACGAAACGGTAGCCTACGCCACGGACCGTCTCGATGTAATCGCGGGCCCCCGCGAGCTTCTCGCGCAGCCGTTTCACGTGGGTATCCACGGTTCGGGTGGTGATGTCCGCCGTGATCCCCCAGACGTCGTCGAGCAGGGTGGCCCGGCTCTGGACGCGATCGCGACGGTCGTAGAGCGTGACGAGCAGCTTGAACTCGAGCGCCGTGAGCTCGACTTCCGCCCCCTGGACCCACGCGCGGTGCGCGGCGCGGTCGAACGTGAGGCACCCGAAGTCCACACGCCCGGCCGGCTCTTCCACCGGCTCGCCTACACCGCGACGAAGGACGGCCTGAATGCGGAGCAGCAGTTCTCGGACGCTGAACGGTTTCACGACGTAGTCGTCCGCGCCGAGTTCGAACCCGACGACGCGGTCGATCTCTTCGCCCTTCGCCGTGAGCATCACGACGGGGATGCCCCGGGTGGCCGGATCGCTCTTCAGGATTCGGCACACCTCGGTCCCGGGGAGGTCCGGGAGCATGATGTCCAGCAAGATGGCGTCCGGACGACGACTCCGCGCGAGTTCCACGGCGTCACGCCCGCGGAGCGCCGCGAGCGGCTCGTGCCCAGCCTGTTTCAGGTTGTAATCCAGGACTTTCTGAAGGTCCTGTTCGTCCTCGACGACGAGGATTCGAGCCATGTGACGGACCGTTTAATGGGAATTTGTGACGGCCGCGTGACGGCTCTGCGACCTATCGGCGGCGCCGGAGGCTCAGAGGATCCGCATCTTCACGACGCAAGTCCAGGCCGTCCACGGATCTCACCCGCCACTCGGAGTGGCGCGGCATGGGGATCGGCGACGAGCGCCGGACCTCGTGCGGGACCGCGTGGTGCGACGCGACGGCGATGGCGAAGGATTGAGCGAGGCGCCGGAGCTTGGCCGTGAGCTCCCGATCCGAAAAGGACGCCGAGATCCGGAGTGCCTCCACGCGACACGCCTCCGCGTCCCCGATGCGACCGCGCTCCGCAAGTGTGGTCGCGAGCTCCGTGAGCACGTAAGCGCGCGAAGGATCCATGGCCTCCGTGTGCTCGAGCGCGGAGCGGAGCACGCGCTCCGACTCCTCCAGCCGCCCGACGACGCGAAGCGCCGCGCCGAGCTTCCGCCCGAACAACGTGAGCGCCACGCCGCCGATCTCCACGTCCCCGGCTTCCAGCCAGCACCGGCCGATCGCGAGGCCGCGCCGGAGCTCGGCGATGGCTGCGTCCAGACGACCGGCGTGGATCTCCGCGTCCGCCGCGCGTTCGATGCGCTGCGCGACCGTGATGTCCGCGAGGCGTGGGCCGGACACGGGCGGCGGAATGCTCCCCGGCGGCGGAATGCTAGACGGCCGCGTGCGCGTCGGACTGGACGGCGGCGGGGGGTACGGGCTCCTCCGGCTCCGCGGAGGAAGGACGTCCGCGACGGCTTCGTCGAGCGCCTCGGCGAAAGCGTCCGCGGTCTGGAAGCGCTCCCGCATATCTGCGTGGAGGGCGCGGAGACACACTTCCGCGAGGCCGTCCGGGCACGTCGCCGGAGCCGCGAACCGGCGCGGATCCGGCCGTTCCGAGTAGAGCTGCTGCTCCAGCACTTCCGTCACGGTCTCTCCCTCGAAGGGGAGACGACCAGTCAGCATCTGAAAGAGCGTGATGCCGACGGCGTAGAGATCGGAGCTGACTTCCGCGCTCTCCCCGCGAATCTGCTCCGGGGGCATGTACTGCGGCGTGCCGACGAACTGACCGACTGCGGTGACGCCGCGACCGCCGTGGACCTTCGCGATCCCGAAGTCGATGATCTTCACGCGCTCACCGCCGCCGACGGTCGGCTCGAGGATCACGTTGTCCGGCTTCGCGTCTCGGTGGGTGATGCCACGCGCGTGGGCTTCTCCGAGCGCGGAGAGCACCTGCTTCAGGATGCCGTACGTCCGCGCGACCGGGAGCGGCCCCTGCTCCCGAATCACGGTGCCGAGGTCCGGACCCGTGAGGAGCTCCATCACGAGGAAGAACGTCGGCGTGGAAGAAGGATCCGAGCGACCGAAGTCGTAGATCTTGACGATGTTCGGGTGAACGAGCTGGCTCGCGACCCGCGCCTCTTCCATGAAGCGGACGAGCATCGTTTCCGTCGCGAGGAGGGACGGATGGATGCATTTCACGGCGACCGGGCGATCGAGGGCACGCTGGCGCCCCTCGTAGACGCGGCCCATGCCGCCTTCCCCGATGAGCCGCTGGATGTCATAGCGACCCGCGAGCGCGCGACCGACCAGCGGGTCCGTCGCCTGCGCGATCGCTTCATCGGTGGTGAGGGTCCCCGCCATGTTCCGCTCGGGCCCAGGGGCGGCACCTCTGTAGTGAGGTGTAGGCCTGTCTGGGGCGTCCTCCTACCAACTACATTTCGACGCGGCCGGGAAGCCCCGGCCGATCGGACTACTAAGATACGAGAATCCCTCCGAATTTCGGGCAGCCTTGGCGACGGTGTACGGAACTCGCCTACATCGCCGCCTTTCCGAGGCGCTCCGTCATTGCGCGCAGGCACGCGCCGCGGATCCTTATCCCCGTGACTACCGAGATGGACCGGGGACCGGCGTACGACTTCGGCGGCGCGACGTTCGACCTGAACGACACGCGCGATCGCGAGATCGTTCGCTTCGTTCTCTCGCAAGCACTCTACGGCGAGGCGACGGGCGTCTACTGCGGGCGTTCGCTCTTCGCGGCGCGGTCGCTCGAAGCCGCGGACTTCTACATTCGTCAGGCGCGGCAAGAGATCGCTCACCTTAGGCTCTTCGCGGACATTTTTCGCGCGCTCGAGATCGAGCCGCTCCCGGGCCATTGGGTGATCCGGCTCCTGTCTTCTCACAACGACTATTACCCGCTGAAGGTGTTCCTCGAACACGCGGTCGGCGAAGGCATGGTGCTCGACGTCTTCAAGGATCTGCTTCTCGCGACCCTTCCGGATTCCGATCCTCGCGTCGTGCCGATCAAGAAGAAGCTCCGCGTCGTCTGCAGTGACGAGTCCGAACACGTGGCGTGGGGGGAGAAGCAGACCGCCGCGATTCTCGCGGAGAGCCCGTGGCTGAAGACGCCGTTCTACGGGCTCTTCCAGCTCCAGATGATGACGCTGCCGCTCGCCGTGCGTGCGCTCCGCTCGCAGGCGGAAGGTCACCCGGTGCTCAGGCACCTGGACGGGTTCGTTCGTCACGTTCAAGCGCGCGCGACGGAACAGGGTCGACGCCTCGGATTCGTCCCGGCGAAGGAGCCGAACGCCGTCGGGAAGGCAGCCGCCATCTCGGCTGGGCTGCTGCTCTACACGCGGAGCCGGTTCGCGAAGAGTCGCTCCAGGCTCGAAAAGATTTACCTCACGGAGCTCGGGTTCGCCGAGAAGTGACCGCTATTTGGGCGGACGCTTCGAGGTCGTTTCCGGAATCAAGCTCTCCACGCGGAGGCGCATGAGCCGCTTGAACTCGAGGATGAGCCGGTCGCCGTCCTTCGGGCTCGTATAGATCGCGATGCGGGCCATCGTGGCGATCGTGAACACCGCGTAGATCGACGCGTCACGGATGCCTTCCTGGTCCGCGTTCGGCGCGACCTCGATGAAGCGCGCTATGAGCATCTCCGCGATGCGCCGGCCGTCCTCCACGTCCTGATCGCGGAGAGTCGTGTTGGCCTGCACCGCCGACCAGATCGTCGCGAGCTCGCGCTCCTTGCGGAAGATGGCGACGAACGTGTCGATCATCCGATCGATCGCGCCGGGCATGTCGCGAGGCTCGTTCACCTCGACGAGGATCGCGCCGAGGCTCCCCGCGATGTTCCCGAGGTACTCGACCATCAAGCTGCGGATGATCGCGTTCTTGTCCGGGAAGTAGTCGTAGACGGACGCGATGGGCACGGAAGCGCGAGCGGCGATCTCGCGCATGCTGACGGCGTCGTTGCCGTTCTGTCCGATGAGCTCTCGCGCGGCGGCGAGGATCACCTCGACGCGCTTCTTGCTGCGAGACTGCTGTGGCGCGCGTCGGGCGGTGGCTTCTCTGGGCATCCGGATTCGCTTCGCGAACCCCCCGGCCGGTCCATTGTGCCTCTCGACACCGAAACCGAGCAATGCTCGTATGAATAAATCCGATGCCGACACCTCCCCGCAACGCTGCCGACCGGCCTCCGGGTCGGCAGCGCGCCGCAGGAAAGACTAGGAGCCGTCTCTGGCGCTCGCCGCCGATGAGGCTGGCGAAGTCCGCTTCGCGAAAAGGTCTACACCGTGTGGCAGAGCGGGGGCCGGACGCGCAGCGAGCTCCGTGGAGACGCCTCACCGAGAAAGCGCACCCGCGCGATCGCGACGATCGCATCGAGCACGGACGTCGCGACGACGAAGCGATCGCGTCGTCGGGAACGACCCGTTCAAGATGCTGAAGGCGAGCGGCGCATGCCCAACGGGGCAACGGGGCAACGGGGCAACGGGGCAACGAGGCAACGAGAAATGCGACGACGGCGTGTCGCACCCGCACCTACGTTTCCTTGTGCGAGCGCGCCTCGGAAGGCAGAGTGTTCTGTTGCTGGACCGGCTCGTGCGTAGCCAGTCCGTTCAAGAACCCGACCGGAACTCGGACCAAAGTGACCTCTTACTTTCAACGCGGAGACATCATGCTCATCTCGAAGACCCTGCCCGTCAGCCTTCTCGCCCTCCTCGTCGGGAGCAGCGCCCTGCTCGGGTGCTCGAGCGACGACAAGAAGACCGCGGTCGCGCCTGCGACGGGAAACGACGGCGGCGGGGGTGGAGGGAGCGGCGAGGGCGGAGCGTGCGACGTCACGCTCAAGCCGAGCGATGACGATCAGACGGCCGTCCAAGGGGCGCTCGCGAAGCTGAAGAGCAGTCAGACGGTCTGCTTCTCGGCCGGGACGTACAAGTTCACGAACCACATCTCGCTCTCCGCGGCTCAGGGGATCACGTTCCGCGGCACGGGCGCGAAGCCGGAAGACACTCTCTTCGATTTCACCGGACAGACCGCGGGCTCGGAAGGCGTGCTCGTCACGACGGACGACTTCACGATCGAAAACCTCTGGATCAAGAACACCCAGGGCAACGGCATCAAAGTGGAAGCGAACCGCTCGGTGTTCCGCCACATGAAGGTCAGCTGGGAGGGCACGGGCTCCGGCGGGAGTCGCCTCACCGGCGCCTACGGCATCTACCCGGTGAAGGCCGACCACACGCTGGTGGAAGACAACGAAGTCTCCGGCGCGATCGACGCCGGCATCTATGCGGGCCAGTGCAAGCACGTCATCGCCCGCAACAACAACTCGCACGACAACGTCCTCGGGCTCGAGGTCGAGAACACCATCGGCGCCGAGGTGTACGGCAACGACCTGCACGACAACACGACGGGCATGCTCCTCGACCTGCTGCAGGGCCTGGATCAGACGATCTCCAAGGATTACCTCGTCCACGACAACGACATCCACGACAACAACCTGCCGAGCTTCGCCGGTAGCGCGCACGCGGCGGACGGCGGCACGACGTCCCTCATCACGATCGCGCCGCAGGGCACGGGCGTCCTCATCTACACGGCGACCAACGTGGAGTTCCGGAACAACGAGATCCGGAACAACGGCGGAGCGGCCCTCGTGATCATGAGCCAGACCACGGCGGATCTAGTCGCGCTCGCGCAGGGTGGCACGCCGCAGAAGGTGGACCCGAACACGCCGGACGAGCCGGAGAAGATCTACGTCCACGACAACACGTTCACGAACAACGGCACCGCGCCCACGGACATCTGGGCGCTCGTCGACCCGAGTGACGGCGGCGTGCAGTCGAACCCCTACGAGGTCCAGTGGGACGGCGTTCGGAAGGCCGGCGTGACCAACGACACGGACATGCAGATCTGCCTCGGCAAGACGAACCTCCCCACGTTCGTGAACTTCCACGCCCCAGACGGCCTCGCCGGCGCGCTGAACCACGACTACTCCAAGTGGACCACCGACACGACCGACCACGAGTGCGAACTCCCCGCCGTTCCGCCGCTCACGCCCTGACGGCACTCTCACTCTCGGTGGCCTGCTCGGCACCGGGTGAAAGCGCGAAGGACACCGCAGGCGACGCGGGCGCGAGGACCTCGGATTCCGGGGGCCTCGCGCCGTGGCCCGTCGAAGACTTCCCGAAGATCGTCACGCCGGCGGACAATCCGACGACGGACGAGAAGATCGCGCTCGGACGGCTCCTCTTCTACGACCCCGTGGTTTCAGTCGACCGGCAGCTCGCGTGCGGCACCTGTCACAGCGAGTTCTGGGGCATGTCGGACGCGTTGCCTTTGTCCGTAGGCAACGGCGGCGGGCGCGTCGCGGGCCCGGGGCGCCAGGGTCCTCGCATGACACGGAGAAACGCTTCCACGCTGTGGAACGCGGCGTTCAGTTCCCGCGTGTTCTGGGACGGGCGTGGCGCTTCTCTGGAAGACCAGGTCCATTTTCCGTTCGACGCGCCGGAAGAGCTCGCGCGACCGCTGTCGGAGGTCGTCACGGAGCTCGCCGCGATCCCGGCGTACGCGAACGCCTTCGCGAGCGCGTTCCCGAACGACCCGGCGCCGGTCACGGGACCAAACTTCGCGCGCGCCGTCGCGGCGTTCGAGCGCACGATCGTCTCGAAACGGGGGCTCTACGACGCCTGGCTCGATGGTGATCCGGGCGCGATGAGCGACGCGATGGTTCGAGGCATGCGGCTCTTCGCGGAGGAAGGGTGCCCGGACTGTCATCGCCCGCCGCTGTTCTCGAGCGATCGGTTCGAGGATCGCCACGCGCCGCCGGTTCCCGGGGTCGAGGACCGAGGGAGGTTCGAGGCGACGCAGGATCCCGCCGATCGGAATCGATTCGCCGTACCCACGCTCCGGAACCTACCGGACACGGGTCCGTACTTTCACAGCGGCGGAGTGGAAACGCTCGAGGACGCCGTCCGTCACGAGGTCGCGGAGAGCGGCCTGTCGGGCGGCGCACGCCCGCTCACCGACGACGAGCTCGCCGACGTCACGGTGTTCTTGAAGAAGGCCCTGTTCGACAACGCGAATGCCCCCAGCAGACCCCATGAGGTACCGAGTGGATTACCCCTTCCGATCGATGGTCCCGGTGTTCGTCACTGACGCACGGAAACCGATCGCCCTGGGAGCGCTCGCGCTCTCTCTCCTGGCGCCGTCGTGCTCGAGCGACCCCGCCGCGAAAGCGCCGCCGGGCCCGACGCGCGACGCCGCGATCAGTGGAGACGGCGGCGTGACGCCCGCGCCGGAGGGCGAGCCATACCAGACGCTCGAAGAATGGCATCTGTTCTCGGACGCGAAGGCACAGGTCCCCGCCGCGCGGGTGATCCCCTACGAGGTCATCGCGCAGCTCTTCTCGGACTATGCGTTCAAGCGGCGATTCATCTACGTGCCGAGCGGCCAGAAGATCGCGTACTCGGCGACGGACCGGTGGAAGCTCCCGGTCGGGTCGATCTTCGTCAAGACGTTCTCGTACCTGAAAGACGGTCGTGACCCGAAGAACGGGGAGCGGCTCCTCGAGACGCGGCTCCTGATTCACGAAAAGGACGGCTGGGTCGGTCGCACGTACGTCTGGAACGACGCGCAGACGTCCGCCGTGCTGACGACGGGCGGCGCGACGATCCCGAGCGACATCGTGACGACGTCGGGCAAGAGCCTTTCGAACGGCTATCTGGTCCCGAGTGAAGACGATTGCCGGACCTGCCACGGCCGGCTCGGCTACACGGACACCCTCGGCGGCCGAACACGCCAGCTGGATCGCGACGACGACTACGGGCACGGGCCCGAGAACCAGATCGACCACCTCGCGAAGCTCGGGCTCTTCGACGTGACACCGGAACCAGCGGCGGAGCGCGTGCACCTGGTGGACCCGTTCGGAGACGCGCCGCTTTCGGACCGCGCGCGGTCCTACTTGGACGGAAACTGCGCCCATTGCCATCAGCGCGGAGAAGCGAACGCTTCTCAGAGCGGGTACTGGGTGGACTATCCGTCCACGGATCCGGCGACCGCATCCGACCTCCACTGGGGAGTGTGCAAGCAGCCGACGTCCGCGACCGGCTCCACCTGCGGCCTCTGGGCGGACGTGTATCCGGGCAAACCCGATCAGTCGATCCTCGTTTGTCGGATCGAGTCACAGCAGGCTCGAGCGCGAATGCCGCCCGTGGGCAGAACCCTCGTGCATGAAGAGGGAGTGGCCCTCCTCCGCGACTGGATCGCGGGCCTCACGGGCGCTGGCTGCGACGCGCCCGGCTCCCAGGATGCTGGGAAATCCCCGGACGCCCCGGACGCCGCTTCGACGCCGGACGCGAGCGGAGGCGCCCGCGCCGACGCGAACTGAGCCCTCGCCCCCACTTACCTCTTCCGGACGATCGGGGTATGCGTCGATACCCGTCTCCGAAGGAAGGAAGAACCATGGCAACCAACGCCGAGAACGCGCTCGAAGTCTTGAAGAAGTACATTGGCAAGGAAGAGGGCGTGAGCGAATGGCACACGATCGATCAGACGCAGATCAATCTGTTCGCCGACGCGACGCTGGACCGTCAGTTCATCCACACGGACCCGGAGCTCGCCGCGAAGGTCTCGCCATACAAGGTGACGATCGCGCACGGCTACCTCACGCTGTCGATGATTCCGTATCTCGGCGCGAGCGTCCCCCCGGTCGACACCGCGATGTACGAAGGCCTGATGATGGGCATCAACTACGGCCTGGACAAGGCGCGCTTCCCGAACCCGGTGAAGGTGAATTCCCGCGTCCGTGCGCGCCGTGAGCTCATGTCAGCGGAGCTCGTCGCCCCGAACACGATTCAGCTGAAGCAAAAAGTCACGGTCGAGATCGAAGGCGAGCCCAAGCCCGGCTGCGTGGCGGAAACGCTCAGCCGCCTCATCTACGGCTGAGCCCGTCGCGCTTGCCGTAGGGCGAAAAACGGCGGTACCGTCCGCGGCCTGCTCGGCAGGGGCCGGGCTTCGGGAGGTACCGTAGAATGAAGAAGTCGACGCTCTGGTCCGATTCGCGAGCTCTCGCGCTCGCCGTCCCTGCCATCCTCGCGCTCGCGCCCGTCGCGTGCGGAGGCAACCCGCAGCCGGACGTCGCCGCGCCGACTGCGCCGGGGAGCGCCGCGCCGCCCGCGCCGGTCGCGGTGGACCCCGCGCCCCCCGCGACGGCGAGTGCGGCTCCGGTCGCGGCCGCGCCGGCAGCGCCTGCCGCGCCGCCCCCGGTCATCGTCAAGGACGTCGGGTTCAAGACGCCCGAATCCGTGACGTACGACGCCGATCAGGACGTGTATTTCGTCAGCAACATCGACGGAAAGCCGGTCGATGCGGACGGCAACGGCTTCATCTCCAAGGTGAGCCCGGAGGGCAAAGTCCTCGAGCTCAAGTTCATCGACGGCACGAAGAAGGCGACGCCGCTCGACGCGCCGAAGGGCCTCGCCGTCTCGGGGGACACGCTCTACGTCGCGGATCTCACGGTCGTGCGCATGTTCGACCGGAAGACGGGCGCCTCCAAGGGCAAGGTCGCCGCGGCCGGTTCGACGTTCCTGAATGATGTCACGGTCGGCCCGGACGGCACGGTGTTCGTGACGGACAGCGGGCTCAAGCTCGGCAAAGAAGGCCTCGAGCCGAACGGCACGGACGCCATCTACAAGATCGGCAAGGCGAAGCGCGCGGACAAGCTCATCGCCAACAAGGAGCTCGGCGGTCCGAACGGCATCCTCGCGGACGACAAGGGCATCTGGACGGTCACGTTCCGGAGCGGCGCGCTCACGCGCGTCGGCATGGACGGCAAGGCGGAGCCCGAGCAGAAGCTCGAAGCGGGCCCGCTCGACGGCATCGTGAAGCTCGCCGACGGCACGCTCCTCGTCTCGAGCTGGGGCCAGTCGGCGGTGCTCCGCGGCACGCCCGGCGGCAAGTTCGAGCAGGTGATCAAGGACGCGAAGTCGCCCGCGGATATCGGCTATGACGCGAAGCGGAACGTCGTCCTGATTCCGCTCTTCACCCTGGACGCCGTGGAACTCGCGCCGCTTCCGGGCCCGGCGCCGCTCGCGTCGGCCGCTCCGGCCGAAACCCCGGCGCCGCTCGCCGGCGGTAAGCCGGCAGCGAGCTTCCCCGGGAAGGAAGCCGCGGCCCCGAAGGAAGCCGCGGCCCCGAAGGAAGCCGCCGCTCCGAAGGAGAGCCCCAAGGTCGCTGCGGCGACTCCGGCGGCACCGGCAGCGGCAGCCCCGGCCGCCGCCCCTCCGGCGAAGAAGTAGTCGGGCCGCGTTCGAGGGAGACGGCGCAGGGTCGGCGAGAGCCGCTCTGCGCCGTTTCTCATTTCTGCGAAATCGGCGTGCGGGCCTTCGCGAGCTGCTCGTCCACGTCGCGAAAACGCGCGGCGAGCGCGCGGACGAACGAGCCCGACCACGACTTCTGCCCGAGCTCGAGCTCGAGGGCGTCCCGAGTCACCACCTTCACGACGACGTCCGTGACGGCGATGACGCTCGCCGTCCGCGGCTCGCCCGTGAGCACCGCCGTCTCCCCGAAGACCTCTCCAGGACCGAGCGAGCGGAGCACGCTTCGGCCAACGCTAGGCCCTTTGTACACCTCGCAACGGCCGTCCACGATGATGTACGCGGCTTCCGCGGCGTCTCCCTGTTGCACGATCACCGTGCCCGCAGGGAACGGCCGCGTGTCGAACCAACCGCCGCCGTGGAGGAAGTCTTCGATGTCGTCGCGAAGTCCGGCGACGGTCTGGTAGCGATCCTCCCGCGCCTTCGCGAGCGCCTTCATCGTGATCCGGCACAGCCCGGGCGGGATCGCCTTCCACGCGCTCCGGGACTCGGGGGGTTCCGGACGCCCCCGCTGAGCGCGCTGGAGCGCCTCGAACGCCGTGTCTCCGGCGTTGGGCGCCGAGTGCGTGAGCAGGTGATACAGGATGCCGCCGAGCCCGAACACGTCCGTCCGAGAGTCGATCTCTTCCGAGCGACCCCAGGCCTGCTCGGGAGCCATGTACTCGAAGGTCCCGACGATCGCGCCCGCCTCTTCACGCGTCCCCTGGGAGAGATCGTCCGAGAGTGAAACGCGCGGGGCGCGGGCGCGGCCGGGCTGCGGCGGGGGCGGCTCCGACGCGAGGAACGCGACGCCCCAGTCCATCAGGTAGATCTGCCCGTGACTTCCGACCATGACGTTGTCGGGTTTCACGTCCCGGTGAACCACGCCCCGGCTGTGCGCGAAGGAGAGCGCGTCGCAGACGCCGAGGAACACGCGCAAGAAGCGCTCGATGGCGCGATGGTCGTACGGCGAGCGGTGGAGCTTCTCGATGACCTCCGTGAGCGTCTCCCCTTCCACGAGCTTCATCGTGAAATAGACGCCCACGCCGTCTCCACCCGTGCCGAGGTCGTGCACGGCGACGATGTTGGGGTGGTCGAGCTGTCCGGTGATCTGCGCTTCTTCCATGAAGCGGAGCGCGGCCTGAGCGTAACCGGGAGAAGACGGATCGCCGATCTTCATGGCGACCTCCCGCCGGAGGACGGTGTCGTACACCCTGCGCACGGACCCCATTCCACCGCGCGCAATCTCCCCGATGTCCCGGAACCGGCGAATCGACGACGGCACTTCGATAGGAACGACGTCGACGTCGTCCTGCCCGGACCCGGGGGCGGTCGTGGGCGTCGCCTCACGGCCCGCGGGGAGACTGGGCGGCGCCTCCGAGCGCAACGTGCCGTCCACGCGACGCGCTTCGCCCGCGGATCGCCTCGTGAAACCGTCGTCGTCGTCGCTCGTCATGCCCATCGAACGACCCCCGTCGCCCGGCTAGCTAGCTGGCTAGCTAGCTCCTGGATGGGCGCGGCAATCGGTCGGGTCCCCGAGCTTATGCGAACCAGGGCCGCGCGAAAAAGGGTTACCATGGCTGATCGTCATGCGATGCCAGGCGTGCGGGTTCGAGCTCACGCCGACCGCCAAGTTTTGCTCGGAATGTGGAGATCCGGTGGCCCGTGTGGAGCCCCCGGCGTCGTCCCTCGCCCCGTCCGAAGGCGCCCCTTCGACGCTGGACGGTGAGCGCCGGCAGCTCACGGTGCTCTTCGCCGATCTGGTCGGCTCGACGGCCATGGCGTCACGCCTCGACCCGGAAGACTACCGCGAGGTCGTCAGCGCCTATCAGGTCGCGTGCTCGAACGTCGTGGAGCGCTTCGGCGGCTACGTTGCTCAGTACCTGGGTGACGGCATCGTCGTCTATTTCGGCTTTCCCACGGCACACGAGGACGACGCGCTCCGCGCGGTCCGCGCCGGCCTCGGGATGATCGAGGCGGTCAAGGCGCAGAACCCGAAGCTGTCGCGCCACGGCGTCTCGCTCTCCGTGCGCATCGGTGTCCACACGGGCACCGTCGTCGTCGGAGAAGTCGGCTCGAGCACCCGCAAAGAGACGCTCGCCCTCGGCGACACGACGAACCTCACCGCGCGCCTCCAAGAGGTCGCCGAGGCGGACACGGTCGTCACCAGTGCGGCCACGTTCCGGCTCGTTCGGAGCCAGTTCGTCATGGCGGAGCACGGCGTGCACAAGCTGAAGGGCATCGAGAAGCCCGTGCACGTGTACCGCGCTCTGCACCCGGTGCGCCTCCGGAGCACCACGAGTTCCGGACGGAGCGCCAAGGTCGACGATCTGGTCGGGCGCATCGAGGAATTGAAGCGACTCCGGGAGCGCTGGCTCTTCGCGCGGGACGGCCGCGGTCAGGTCGTGAGCATCTCCGGCGAGGCCGGCATCGGAAAGAGCCGGCTCGCGTCCGCGCTCCACGCCGAGCTCGGGAACGTCCCGCACACGTGGCTCGAGTGCCGAGCGTCCTCGTACATGCAGGACACGCCGCTCCACTCGATCATCCAGCTCCAAGAAGACGCTTTCGGGCTCGCCGCGTTCGAGAAGCCGGAACAGAAGACGGCCTGGATCGAGCGCTCCCTGCAGCAGGCCGGAATGGATCCCGGTGAGCACCTTCCGCTCCTCACGGAGCTCCACGGGCTTCCGCTGCCGATTCGCTACACGCCGCCGGTCCGGAGCCCCGAGGCGACGCGCCGCCGCACGCTCGAATCACTCGTGGAATGGGTGCTCCGGGTGGCGGACACGCAGCCGCTCGTCGTCCTCGTGGAAGACCTGCATTGGGTGGACCCGACGACCCTCGAACTCGTGGAGCGCCTCGTCAGCCGCATCGGGACGAGCCCGGTTCTGCTCATCTTGACGCATCGTCCGGCGTTCTCTCCCGCGTGGCCCACCGCGTCGCACGTGAGCGCGATTCCCTTGTCGCGTCTCGGGCGCGAAGACGCCGCGGATCTCGTTCTTCGCCTCGAGCGAACCCGCGGCAAGCTTCCGGACGGCGTCGTCCAGGAAATCATGAGCCGCTCGGACGGCATTCCCCTCTTCCTGGAAGAACTGACGAAGACCGTCTTGGAGGCGGAGGCCGCAGAGCAGCCTGGGAAGCGCGGCCGTCGAGCCCTGGTGCCGACGACTCTCCAGGACTCGCTGATGGCGCGCCTCGACCAACTCGGCGCGGCGAAGGAGCTCGTCCAGCTCTGCGCGACGTTCGGACGTGAGTTCTCCTGGGAGGTCCTCAAAGCGACGGCGTCCCTGCCTGAGGACGAGCTGAATCAGACGCTCACGCGGCTGGTTTCCGCGGAGCTCCTCACGCGTCGTGCGGATCCGCCCATCTTCTCCTTCCGCCACGCCCTACTGCAGGAGCAGGCGTACGCCTCCCTCCTGAACGCGACCCGGCAGTCCCTGCACCGAAAGATCGCCGAGACGCTCTCGGAGAAGTTCCCCGCGATCGTGTCGCGTGAACCGGAGGTCCTCGCGCACCACTACGACGAAGCGACGCTCTTCGAGCCCGCGCTCGGGTTCTGGCTCCAGGCCGGGCAGAAGTCCATCGGACGGTCCGCGAACGTGGAAGCAAGCCGTCAGCTGAAGCGCGGCCTCGATTGCCTCGAAAAACTCCCCGAAACCCCAGCGAAAGACCAGCAAGAACTCCTCCTGCTCACGATGCGCGCCGTCGCGCTCATCGCCAACGAGGGGTACGGCGCCGACGACGTCGAACGCGCGTTCGCGCGGGCCCGTTCTCTCTGCCAGAAGCTCGGAGACACTCCGCACCTGTTCCCGGTGCTGTTCGGTCTCACACTCTTCTACCTGGTCCGCGCAAAGGGTTCGGAGGCGCAGGAGCTCGCGACCCAGCTCGACACGATCGCGGCGGCCGCGAACGACGTGGAGGTGACGCTCGAGACGCACAGCGCTCGCGCCGCGCTCGCGTTCTGGGAGGGCAACTTCACTGGCGCCACCGAGCACATTCTCCGCGCGCGCACGCTCTTCGACCCGGCGAAGCACAGCTACCACGTGTTCGTGTACGGGCAGGATCCACTGGCGTACGGCTACAGCTACGGCTCGCTCGCGCTGTGGTTCCTCGGATACCCGGAGCAGGCCCAAACCTCGGCGAAGCTCGCCGTCGAACTCGCCGAGAAGACCAATCACCCGCTCACCATCGCGGGCATCCTGAGCTTCTTCGGAGATCTCCAGCACCACCTCCGAAAGCCCGCGTTGTTCGACGACATCGCGAAGCGCACCGTCGCGGTGTCCCAGGAGCAAAACCTCCCGATGTGGGTCGGCACGGCCCGCACGCAGCGCGGGTGGGCGATGTGCCAGCTCGGCGATCCGAAGAGCGGCGTGGACGAAATCCTCGCGGGCCTGGAAGCGTTCCGACACACCGGCGCGGAAGTGAACACGCCGTACATGATCTCGCGCCTGGTGGAGGCGCTCATCACGGCGGACCGGCTGGACGAGGGCCTCTCCCAGGTGGAAGGCGCGCTCTCCCTGCTGGAAGCCAAGCTCGACCGTTACTACGAGGCCGAGCTCCACCGTCTTCGCGGGGAAATCCTCGCGCGGAAGGGCAACGCAGACGGCGCGGAAGGCTGCTTCGAGCGTGCGCTAGCGGTCTCCCGCGCCCAAAAAGCCAAGTCGCTCGAACTCCGCGCCTCCATGAGCCTCGGGAAGCTCCGCGCCGCGTCCGGAAAGAAAGCGGAAGCGCACGCACTCCTGAAGTCCGTCTACGACTGGTTCACGGAAGGCTTCGACACCCCGGACCTAGTCGACGCAAAGACGCTGCTCGCGGCGTGGTCGGCGTAGCGTTGTTCTTCGAGCGCTAGTTGCCCCAACTCGCAGGTGCTCTGCCTACGGCATGCGCGCCTGCGGTCTTCCCCCGACCCTCGCCAAGCCTCGGGTGGGGAAGACCGGCGAGTGGCAGCTCTGGATGCTTCGTGCTGAGTAGCGTCGTCGCGGTGAGCGCTCGCGGGAACCGTTCGCCCACCGGGAAGCTCCTGGCGCTCGCGCGGCTCGGAGCGGAGCGCAGGGCGCACCGCAGCGTCGTCGCAGCGTTTGTCGGGATTGGCGCTCGAGAAACGGCCTGCGCTCCGCTCCGAGCTCAGGGGAACTCGGTTCGTTCGGAGTCAGACATCCGAGAGGGAACGAACTCGAATTGGCAGTAATGAATGGTCACGACTGAGACCCAATGATCGTTCATAAAAACGGCTCAAATTCGTTCGCTCCCGAACCGTAACCCTGCTTTCGGAATGATCCATTTCCCGAGCGCTTGTCCGCTCGGTCCCAACCAGGCTTCCGGGAGAGTGACGCCGGCCTAGAGGCAAACCTGTTCGCGAACGGTGCGCCGGCGCCACTCTCTCGGAAGCACACACCCAGGTGGGGCAACCCCACCCAAAGTGGAGACGCCCCTGGTCCCCGTCTCGCGCTCACGGAATCGACGCCAGATACAGCAGCGCCGTTCGGCTCGGGGCGAAGAAGTACGCGCCGCCGCGGACGGTGACGAACCGCGGGAGCCCGTGGACGCGACGGCGAACCGGGTCGCAGGGGATTGTGTAGAGGCCGCCCGAGGGTGCGGGATCGCCGACGAGCGGATCTACTTCGCCGTGGAGACCTTGGAAAATGGGGCCGTTCGTCCAGGTCTGCTGCACGAACTCGAACTGGTTTGCGATGTCCGCGTTGAAACAGAGGAAGTGGATCCCTCGTGACCCCGGCGCTCCGGCGTTCGCGTCCGCCGCGGCGGAGAGATCGGCGGGCGTCATGCTCGGGACGAACGGCTCGCCGTAGGGACGTCCGCGCCGGAGCAAGCGGTGCTTCTTGGACTTCGCGAGGCCCATCTCCGGATCGCGCGCCAGCGTCGCGCGCGGGTTCGAGCGGCGGATGTGGGAACCGAACGGACACTTGAGACCGTCCGCGTCGTCGTGCGCGTAGTCGAACGCTTCCGGATTCCGCGCGTTCGGAGACTCCGGAGTCGGCTTCGTGACGAGGGGTGCGCCGTCCGGCCAGCGCCCGACGATCTTGGACGCGAGGTAGACGCGGTCCTCCACGCTGCCGCTCTCACCGAGCGTGCCCATCGCCTTCCAGAACGCGCCGACGTCTTGCTCCAGTTGGCGATAGACGAGGTAGCTGCCGTTTTGCCCGAAATCCCCGTCCGGACGCGGGAAGGGCGCACGCGCGGCCTGCTCCGTCGAGAGCACCGGGCTCCGCGGGAAGATCTCCGCTTCATTCAGGTACCCGAGGAGCAGCTCCCCGGCTGCGATCTTGTCCGCTTCGAGCACGGTCTTGGAGCGTCGCCCGCCCGGTTCCTCCCGAAATCGCGGCTGCGAGAGGCCGTCCGCGAACCCGAAGTGCTCTCGCCGATCGTCCAGCGGACGGCTCTTCCCGAGCTCTTCTCCGTGTCGACCGGTGAGCACCGTGAGCCCACTCGAGGCGATTGTCGTCAGCTCGCGGTTCACCGTCTCCGTGAGCGCCGCTTCATCTGCCGCGTACACCGCGTAGAGCACGTGGGGAGCCCAGGCGTCCGTGCCCCAGAGCCACTCCGACGGCGCGCTCTCTCCCGTGTCTCCGAACTTCCGCGGACGCCCGAGCGACGTCATGCCGTCCACGAACTCCGGGGAAAAGCCTTCGAGCGTGGGAGCGTCCAACCCGAGGAGGGAGAGCCCTTCCTTCGTGAACGCGATGGCCATCGACGGATGGAAATGGTGCTTCTCGCCCCAGCCGAAGCGGACCCGGTTCTCCGTGAGGAGGGTCTTCAGCCACGCGCGGGCGCGGGGCGCGTCTTCCACTCTGAGCAAGAGGAAGCGGGCGTGCGTGAGCTTCGGGTAACCCGAGAGCACGAGCCGCTGGACCTCCCCCCACTGGACTTTCTCCTTCGTCTCCACGACGGGAAGGGCGCCGAGCTCCGCCACCTCGCGATTCAGAGAAGGTTCAGCCACTGTTTCGCCTCGTCTTCCGACATGGGGGCGGACAGGCCGTCCCGCAGCCGTGAGTTGTCGTTGATGTTGCGAATCGAGATGTCCGGCGTCGCGCGGTACCAGACGTCCGTATGCACCTGGGATTCCCGCGTCCACGCCTTGAAGACGCGCTCGTTCGTCGCGCCGTCCCACAGGAGAAACCGCGCGCGCGGATAGTTCACGGTGTTGCTCCAGACGGCCGTCATGCCGCCGCCCGCTTCCTCGATGAAGTCCCCGAGGTACCGCTCCCAGCTTCCGTCGTAGTTGGAGAAGAAGAGGAGTCGAGGCTTTTCACCCTCTAGGACGCACCAGTGGGCGCAGTGGATGGTCTCGATACCGCCGAGATCGCCCGTGTAGAACTCGAAGCGCGCCCGCACCTCCACGGCGTGGAGCACCGTCTTCAAGAGGATGCGCCGGAACAGGCCGGGCTTCACGTCCACGATGTGCGTGAGCTGGTTCCGGATCCCGACGTCTTCCACCTCCTCGTGCTCGAGGCCCTGGGCGATGTTGGAGTCCGTCTTCACGGGTTCGGTGAGCTCGTGATACCGGAGAGTCGCGAGGATCGCCCCGACCACGGCGCCGACGCCCGCGCCGTACAACGCGAACGGGACGGGCCCCAACATCGCGGACGCGATGCCGCCCCCGACGACGACACCCGCGAGCGTGCCGACCCACGCGAGCGCGCTCCAGAAACCATCTACACCCAGCGGCGAGATCTCTTCCTGACGCGGTTCGAGCGCCCAGGAGAACTCGCTCGCCTTCACCCAAGCGCGGATCTGGTCACGAGCGCGAAGCGCGGATCGAGTCGACGGCGGCGCGGCATCCAGCTTCTGCTCGATGAACTGCCGAAGCGCCGCTTCTGCCTGCACGTCTTTGACGGATCTTCCGACGTACCCGACGTGGAGCGCGCCGTGGCGAATGGAATTTTTTTCGAGATACGCGAGCAGCGTCGTCTTCGCGATCTTCGCTCGTTCCGGAAAGCCGACGCAGTTCTCGTAGATCGCGATGAGGCCAGCGTTTCCCTTCTTCACGAGCTCGGAGAGATGCACGTTCCGCGGGCCGTCGTAGGCGACGGAGAACGCGAGATGACGCCGCCCGCGCGAATCTTCCGGCAGCACCGCGAAGCGCGCGAAGTGCACGCTCTCGATGGAGCGAAAGTCCACGATCGGCTGGCTTTGCCCGGCAGGAGCCGCGAGCGCTCTCGACAGGTCCGCGAGTAGCGAAACGAGCGAAGACACGCGCTCCGGCACGATCTCCGCGATGACGGTGATGACCCCCTGGGTCTGCATCGGATCGATCCCGATTTTTAACCCACCGCAGGGCATCCTGGAAAGCGTCCATTCGAGTAGGCACTACCGGCGAGAGAATGTTTCCGCGTAGAATCTTCCAAATTCGAGCGAGACTCGTTTCGCACGAACGAAGGGGAAGGCCGCCTTGGACCTGAAGAGCCTCTATTTGCCGCTCGTGTTTCGGTTCCTCCCGACTCCCGGTCCGGGCGGCCTCGTCGGAAGCGTGCTGTCCCACCTGCTCCAGGTGGACGCCTCCAACATGGTGCACGTCACGCGCTTCCTGGACGTGCAGGAGGTCCTGGAGCGAGACGACGATTTTTCCGTCCGCCTCTACGACGGCAAGATGAAAGCGACGACTGGCGAGTTCATCCTCGGCATGAATGACCTCGCCCGGTACGAGCCGGAAGCGCGCATCGTCTACAAGGCCGTTCGCCGTGAAGACGAAATTCTTGCGCGGAAGATCGCCGCGGAAGAGACGGAAGCCGCGATCGCCCCCCTGCGGAAGGCGGGCAAGCTCGACATCGTCAAAGACATCGCGGACGTCGTCCCCATCCGCTTCGTGAACCGGTACTACGGCACTAAGGTGGCGGATCCAGAGGCGCTCCTTCGCCTCTACCAAACATCCAGCAAGTACCTGTTCGCGTTCTGGGATCACCCGGAGATGCGCGCCCAGGCAGAGGCGGCCGGCACCGATCTCCGAAAGACGCTGGACGATCTCATCGCGAAGCGTCGCGCGAGCGGGAACATCTCGGACGGAGACCTCATGGGGCGCATGCTCCTCTCGAACGAGACGTTCAAGGACGGAGACATCGGGATCCGCCGGAGCATTGCCGGGCTCTCTTCCGGCAACATCAACGCACCCCTCGGCTTGTTCGTCCTGGCGGTAGACAAGATCCTGGACCTAGAGAAAGACCGCATCGCAACGGCGAATGACCTCGCGCGGTCCGGCACGGCAGGCGCGCAGACGGACCTCCTCGCCTTCCGCGAGTGGTTTCACGAGGCCGAACGCTTCGTCGTGTACCCGCCGTTTTCTTATCGTTACGCAGAAGCGGACACGACGCTCGCCGAGGGCACCTCGCGGGAGAAACGCATCCCGAAGGGATGCACCGTCGTCACCTGGCAATCGCTCGCGGCGTTCGACCCGGACGTCTTCGACGCCCCGTACGAGTTCCGTCCCGGTCGTCCGCGGTGGACGGTGAACGGCTTCGGTCACGCGCGTCACCACTGCGTCGGGGAAGCTGTCGGCCAGGTGATGCTCGAGGAAATGGCGCGCGGGCTGTTCTCACTTCCCGGCATCCGCCGCGCCCCGGGCAAGGCCGGCGTCGTCCAGTTCAAGTCCATCATGGACGGCAAATACGCGACGAGCTTCGGCGTGGAATTCGATCGCGCCTCTTGACGCCCGAAATCACCGTGGCATTCTCTCCCCATGCTCACCGCCGCCCAGAACACTGTTCGTGGTTGGTGGCGGTCGCCCCGGTAGAGGTGGCGGCCTGGAGCTCGTGACGTCGAGCCGCCCCTCTCGGAGAGGCGGCTCGTTTCGTTTTGAACGTGTCGCCCCCCTGGAAACGGCTCGAAAATCCCAGCGGAGACCCACGTGAAAGACATCATCGACCCGCGCTCGGCCTATGAGCGATACCGGACCGCAGGCGGCATTTCCGTTTCCCGGGGCTCGGAGGAGATCGACGGAAAGAAGGCCGTCGAAGAGCTGATCGATCGCCTGGATCGCCAGCGCGGCGTGCTCCTCTCCTCGAGCTACGACTACCCGGGTCGGTACACGCGGTGGGACCTCGGGTTCGCGAATCCCCCGCTCGCGCTTCACTCGCGCGGTCGCACGCTGACCATTCGCTCGCTGAACGCCCGCGGCGAGCTCCTGCTCCCCGTCGTGGTGGAGGCGGCGAGAAAGTCGGACGCCGTCCAGAAAGAGACGTCGGACGGCGGCGTGTTCACGTTCGAACTCCGAGCCCCCACGGCGCGCGTGCCGGAAGAGCAGCGGAGCAAGCAGCCGAGCGTCTTCTCGGTGCTCCGCTCGATCATCGACACCTTCCGGAGCCCGGACGACATCCACCTCGGGCTCTACGGGTCGTTCGGCTACGACCTCGCGTTCCAGTTCGAGGCGGTGGAAGAAAAGCTCGCCCGCTCGCCGCGCCAGCGGGACCTCGTGCTCTACCTGCCGGACGAGCTCACGGTCGTCGATCACCGGAAGGAGCGCGCGATGCGCTACTCCTACGACTTCGAGATCGCCGGAAAGTCGACCAAGGGGCTTCCGCGCGACGGCGCCGAAAAAGCGTATGTCCCCGCTGCGAACGTCACCGCGGGCTCGGACCATGCGGAGGGCGAGTACGCCGCCGCGGTGGAAAAAGCGCGCGCCGCTTTCAAGCGCGGGGATCTCTTCGAGGTCGTGCTGTCTCAGACCTTCCGGGAGCCGTGCACGTCTTCACCGTCCACGATTTTCCGAAGGCTTCGTGAGCGGAACCCCGCGCCGTATGCGCTGTTCCTGAACCTCGGTGAAGACGAGTACCTCGTCGGAGCGTCTCCGGAGATGTACGTCCGCGTGGAGAAGAAGCGCGTGGAGACGTGCCCGATCTCCGGAACGATTCCGCGTGGCCGAGACGCGGTGGAAGACGCGGAGCGCATCCGCGAGCTCCTCGCCTCACGGAAAGAAGAGTCCGAGCTCACGATGTGCACGGACGTCGATCGGAACGACAAGTCCCGCATCTGCGTGCCCGGCTCCGTCCGCGTCATCGGGCGGCGTCAGATCGAGCTCTATTCGCGTCTCATCCACACGGTGGATCACGTGGAGGGCACGCTGCGGGACGAGTTCGACGGCCTCGACGCCTTCCTCACGCACACGTGGGCCGTCACCGTGACGGGCGCGCCGAAATCCTGGGCCATGCAGTTCGTGGAAGACCACGAGAAGTCCGCCCGCATGTGGTACGGCGGCGCCATCGGCGTGCTCGGATTCGACGGCACCGTGAACACGGGACTCACGCTGCGCACGGTCCGTCTGGACCAGGGCGTCGCGGAGGTCCGCGCCGGCGCGACGCTTCTCTATGATTCCGTGCCTGAGGCGGAAGAGAAGGAGACGCGGGTCAAAGCGTCCGCGTTCCTGGACGCCATCCGCGGCGTGGATCCGCCGAAGAAGGCTCCCGTGAGCGCGGCGACTGGCGGGGGCTCGGGGAAGAAAGTCCTCCTCGTCGATCACGAGGACTCGTTCGTCCACACGCTCGCGAACTATCTGCGTCAAACGGGCGCAGAGGTGATCACGCTCCGCGCGGGCTTCCCGAAGAGTCAGATGGATGAGATCGCCCCTGACCTCGTCGTGCTGTCGCCGGGGCCGGGCTCTCCGACTGACTTCGATGTCTCGGGCACGATCGCCGCGGCTCTCGAGCGGAAGCTCCCGGTGTTCGGCGTGTGCCTCGGCCTCCAGGGCATGGTCGAGCACTTCGGCGGAAAGCTCGACGTGCTCTCCTATCCGGTCCACGGCAAGCCGTCGGAAATCCGCGTCGAAGGTGGCCGCTCGGTGCTTTTCGACGGCCTTCCGCAACGCTTTCGAGCGGGCCGATACCACTCGCTGTATGCCATCCCGGACGTTCTCCCGAGCGTGCTCCGTGTCACGGCGAACAGCGACGACGGCATCATCATGGCGGTCGAACACACGTCTTTGCCGCTCGCCGCGGTGCAGTTCCACCCCGAGTCGCTCCTCACGTTGGACGGGGACGTCGGGCTCGAACTGCTCCGGAATGTCGTGACTCGCCTTTGTCGGAATTGAACGCGGCGCAGCGCGGCATTCACCCGCGCTGAAACGAGGTTCGAGCGCGCCGATTTTCACCCACGGCGCGCGCGGGGCGTCGTTATGCTGCGCCCCCGTCCGAGCCCGGATCCGCCTTCGGATCCCCCGTGACGAAAACGGAGCGTGCCGATGTTCGAGATGTCAGAAAAGGCGAAGCAGTATCACGACCGCCTGCAAGCGTTCATGAACGCGCACGTCTACCCGGCGGAGCCGCGCTTCTACGAAGAGCTCCGAAACGCGAAGGACCGCTGGCAGCCGCTCGCGGTCATCGAAGAGCTGAAGCCGAAGGCGAAAGAAGCGGGACTCTGGAACCTGTTCCTTCCGGATAGCCACCGCGGCGCCGGCCTCTCGAACCTCGAATACGCGCCGCTTTGCGAGATCATGGGGCGCGTCGCGTTCGCGGCGGAGGTCTTCAACTGCTCCGCGCCGGACACGGGCAACATGGAAGTGCTCGAACGCTACGGCACGGAGGAGCACAAGAAGCAGTGGCTCGCGCCGCTCCTCGCCGGGGAAATCCGCTCTGCGTTCTGCATGACGGAGCCGGACGTCGCTTCCTCCGACGCGACGAACATCCAGTCTCAGATCCGGAAAGACGGGGACGAGTACGTCATCAACGGACGCAAGTGGTGGTCTTCCGGCGCGGGGGACCCGCGCTGCAAGATCTTCGTGTTCATGGGCAAGACGGATCCGAACGCGCCGAAGCACCGCGCGCAGTCGATGGTCCTGGTGCCGCGTGACACGAAGGGCGTGAACGTGAAGCGCATGCTCACCGTCTACGGGTACGACCACGCGCCGCACGGTCACGCGGAGATCGAGTTTTCGAACGTCCGCGTCCCCGCGTCGAACCTCCTCCTCGGAGAGGGTCGGGGCTTCGAAATCGCGCAGGGCCGGCTCGGTCCGGGCCGCATCCATCACTGCATGCGGACCATCGGCGTCGCCGAGCGCGCGCTCGAAGCGCTCTGCAAGCGCGCGAGCTCCCGCGTCGCGTTCGGCCAGAAGCTCGCGGACATGGGCGCCATCCGGCAGGACATCGCGAAGAGCCGGATCGAAATCGACCAGGCTCGGCTCCTGACGCTCTACGCGGCCCACCGCATGGACACGGTCGGGAACAAGGTCGCCAAGGCGGAAATCGCGGCCATCAAGGTCGTCGCGCCGACCATGGCACTCAAGGTGATCGACCGCGCCGTCCAAGTCCACGGCGCCGGCGGCGTGTCGGGCGATTTCGAGCTCGCGGCGGCGTGGGCCAACGTGCGCACGCTTCGCCTCGCGGACGGCCCGGACGAAGTGCACCTCGAGTCGATCGCGAAGATCGAGCTCGCGAAGCACCACTGATTTTCGAACCGTTTCGATTCTCTGGAGGACTCTTGGAAACCCCCAAAGCGAACCCCGACATGACTCTCGATGGCAAGGTCGCCATCGTCACCGGCGCGAGCCGCGGCATCGGCGAAGCGATTGCCACGACTTTCGCGCGCCGCGGCGCGAAGGTCGTCGTCGCGTCCCGCAAGATGGACGGCCTCGAAGCCGTCGCGAAGAAGATCCAGGCCGCCGGCGGCACGGTGGAGCCGGTCACCTGCCACGCAGGCAAAGAAGATCAGATCGACGCGCTCGTCGCCCAGACGGTCTCGCGCTTCGGCCAGGTCGACATCCTCGTGAACAACGCGGCCACGAACCCGTACTTCGGCCCCATGATGAACGTGGACTTCGGCGCCTGGGAAAAGACGTTCGAGGTGAACACCAAGGGGTACTTCATGGCGATCCGCGCCGTGGTCCGGCACCTCCAGTCACGGAACGCCCCCGGGAGCATCGTGAACGTCGCGAGCATCGCGGGCATGACGGCCGCGCTCGCCCAGGGCGTCTACGGCATGAGCAAGGCCGCGGTCATCAGCATGACGAAGACCCTCGCCGTGGAGCTCGGCGGCTCGGGCATCCGCATCAACGCCATCGCGCCGGGTCTCGTGGACACGCATTTCGCGGGCGCCCTGATGGCGAACGAAGGCCTCATCAAGAACATGACCGAGCGCGCCCCCGTGCGCCGCGTCGGCAAACCGGACGACATCGCCGGCATGGCCCTGTTCCTCGCGAGCGACGCCTCCGCCTACGTGACCGGGCAGACGTACGTGGTGGACGGCGGCATGCTGGACGCGGGAATCAGCTTCTAAAGCTTCGTTTTCGCCGGGTTATCGCCGCCCTGCCGCCCTTCGGGGTGCACTTTCGGCCGCCCCAATCCGCGGGGCCGTCCAGGTACACTGTGAGGCGGCGCAGGTGAACACCCGGCTCCTCATCGACTTCATCGTCCGGCAGACGACGGTGCTGCTCGGGCAGCTGTCCACGGCGGCGGGGATCCGAGCACCGCTCGCGCACGTGGCGGACGAAGTGTTCCTTTCGCTCTCGCGCGAGATCGAGGCGCAGGGAGTCGGGCGCAAGGTCGCGGCGGACATGTTCGGCCTGGCGCTCCGCGCGTACCAAAAGAAAGTCGCACGGCTTTCGGGGAGCATCAGCGCGACGGACCGGACGCTGTGGGAGGCCGTTCTGGACGTCGTCTCGGAGCGGGACAGCGTGACGCGTCAGGAGCTCCTCCGGCGGTTCGCGCTCGACGGCGAGCGTGAGGTCATCGGCGTTTTGACGGACCTCGTGAACAGCGGGCTCGTCCACGTGACGGGGCGAGGCGTCGGAGCCGTGTACGGTCCGACGACGGACGCGGAACGTCGCGCCCTCGTGGAAGGGGACGACGAGGATTCCGCCGCGGCCGTGGCGTGGGTCGCCGTGCGCGGGGCACCGGGAGTCACCGTGGCGGAGCTCGCGACGTCGCTCCGCCTCAGGCCGGAAGCGTGCGCCGCCGCCGTGGAGCGGCTTCTTCGTGACGGGCGCATCACGCGCGCCGGAGAAGGAGAGACCGCCACGCTCTCCGCCACACCGCTCATCGTGCCCGTCGGCGCGGAAATGGGCTGGGAAGCCGCGGTTTTGGACCATTTCCGCGCCGTCGCGAACGCGCTCGCCGCGAAGGTTCGTGCCGGGCAGACCCGGTCCGCCGCCGATGACGCGACCGGCGGCCTCACGGTGAGCTTTCACGTGAGCGACGAGCATCCGCTCCGCACGAAGGTCCGCGAAATGCTGCCGAGAGTTCGCGCCGAAGTGAACGCGCTGTGGAACGAGGTCGAAACCTTCAATCGGGCGCACCCGATCGCCGAACAGGACCTGGAGCGCGTCTGGTTCTACACGGGGCAGTACGTCGAAGCCGTCGACTCGGAGGAAGTCGCGCCATGAGTCAGAGCGCGAAGCGACGCGGAGCGTGGGCCGCTCTCGCCAGCCTCCTCCTGTTCGCCGCGTGCACGTCGGGCGGGAGCGACGGGGGCTCCAATACGAACTGGTGGGAGTGCCGCGTGGATCGGGACTGCCAGGGCCACGAGAAGTGCGTCGCGGAGCGCTGCACCGCCGTGGACGGGAGCGGCGCGTCCACCGGGCGCCTTCAGATCGACGCTTCCCCCTGGGACTCCGGCGTGTGCGTCGGAGAGGCGTACCGCTCGGAAATGGAGCCCGTGGATCGCTCGCTCCTCGACGTGTACCTGATGGTGGACCAATCGAGCTCGATGAGCGACGTCACGGACGGCGGCTCGTCCGGGTGGGCGGGGCTCGTCAGCGGACTCACGGCATTCACTCAGGATGCGCGCCTCGCCGGCATGGCCGCGGGAATCCAGTATTTCCCGCTGAACGGGAGAGAGCCGGCGTCCTGCACCGCGGGCTACGGCACGCCGGATGTGGAAATCGCCACGTTGCCCGCCAATTCGAGCGCACTCACGGCCTCCATCGCCGCGCATTCTCCGGGTGGGTTCACACCGACGGGCCCCGCACTCACCGGCGCGATCGACCACATGAAGACCTGGGCTGGAGCGCACCCGGGCCGGGTTCCCGTCGTCGTGCTGGTGACGGACGGCTTCCCCACCGAGTGCCAGCCGCAACAAATTGCGGACATCGCCGCCGTCGCGCGAACGGCCGCCACGACGGAGCCGCGCGTTCGAACCTTCGTGATCGGGGTGAACCTCGGCGCGAGCGGGACGAACCTCGACCAGATCGCGGAAGCGGGCGGCACGCATGCCGCGTTCCTCCTGACATCGAGCAATCTGGCGACGGATCTCACCACCGGAATGCTGTCGATCCGCGTCTCGCCGCTCCAATGTGTGTTCTCGCTTCCCCCCCTCGCCGACGCGGGTGCGTTCGACAGGTCCCGCGTCGCACTCCGGCGAATCCCGAAGACGGGCGCTCCGGAGGACCTCACGAGCGTCGCGTCCGCGGAAGATTGCGCGACGCACGGCGATCAGGGCTTCTATTTCGACCCACCGGACGCGCCGACTCGTGTCGTCGCGTGTCCGGGAACCTGCGCGAGCGGCGACACGAGCACCCTGGAGCTCCTCGTGCACTGTCCTCCGGTCGACCATCCCCCGAGTCGCTGATCGTTTCGGGTGCACTTTGGGCCGCCTCGAACGGTCCGCTGCTTCTCCGTATGGTCGGTCGGAGGAGGCAACGATGGTTCGAATGCAGAGGAGTTTGGTCTTGGGAGCGCTTCTCGGAGTCGCCTGCAGCAGTAATGCGGTCGACACCGGGGTGCCGCATCTCTCCGCGACCTCTCCAGGAGGCGGATCGGGTACGGGCGGAGGGACTTCCTGCGAGCCCTTCTGTTCTGGGGGCGGCGGCGAAGGGACCGGTGGTGTGAGTGAACGGGATCCCTTTGCCGCCGACGGGGGCGGCTGCGCGGAGGTTGCCTCCGCGGTCGAGACGTTGCCCGCGGATCTGTACATCATGTTCGATCAGTCGAGCTCGATGGCGGACCCTCTGCCGGACGGCACCGGCACGTGGTGGACCGCCGCTCAGGACGCGGTGAAACGCTTCGTGAACGACCCGCAGGCGGTGGGCATGGGCGTCGGCATCCAGTACTTCCCGCTGAACGGCGTGGCGCCCAATTCCTGCACGGCGCCGTACGACACCCCGGACGTGGAGCTCGCCCCGCTTCCCGGAAATTCCGCGGCGATCGCGGCGTCGATCGACGCGCATCAGCCTCAGACGTTCACGCCGACGGGGCCGGCGCTGCAGGGTGCCGTCAACCACATGAAAACGTGGGCCGCAGCGCACCCGGCGCGAGCGCCCATCGTCGTGCTAGTGACGGACGGCTTCCCCACGGAATGCGACCCGCAACAGATCACGGACGTTGCGGCGATCGCAAAGACGGCGTTCGAGACGGACCCGCCGGTGCGGACGTTCGTCGTGGGGTTCAACCTCGGGCAGGCCGGCGAGAACCTCAAGACCATCTCGCAAGCGGGCGGCTCCGGCGCGCCGTTTCTCATCTCCGGCGGAGACGTCGGCGCGGCCTTCACCGAGGCGCTCCTCGGCATCTCGGCGGTGCCGCTCCAGTGCACCTTCCCGCTCCCGAAGCCCGCGGACCCCACGGATCGCGTCGATCCGGACAAGGTGCGCGTGACGCTCACGCCAAAGGCGACGGGAAGGGAAGAAACCGTGGCGCGCCTGAACAACCAGGGCGATTGCCAGATCGGCAAAGGGCAAGGCTGGTACTACGACAGCCCCGCGTCCCCCACGCTGATCAACCTGTGTCCGGGGACCTGCGGCAGGCTCACGACGGGCGTGCTCCAGACCGTGCTCGGGTGCACCACGGGCGGCGGCGGACGCTGAGCGAAGCACGCTCGAGCATTCGAAACGAAAACGGGCGGCCCTTTCGGGCCGCCCGCGTTCATTTTCCGTCTCTCGATCTCAGGTGCTGCCGGAGGCGCTCGCCGAAGCGCTCGCGCTCGCGTGGATCGAGACGTCGATCGACGCGCTCGCCTGGACCTGCGCTTCCACCGCGCCCGCGACGCAGGCACCGACCTTGAGGGCCGTGTCCGCGCCGCCCTTCACGACGGCCGAGAGGCCTTCGATCGAGCCCTTCACGGACGCCGAGGCCTTCTCCACGCTGCCCTTCATGCCCATGGTGACCTTGAGGAGCGCCGGGAGGTCCTTCGCGAGGACCGTCTTCAGCTTGGTGGCCGCGGTCGCGTCCGCCGAGCCGACGATCTCCACGGAGACGGACGGCGGCGTGCACTCGAGCTGCGCGGACATCTTCGCGTCACAGCTCGCCTTGCAGTCACCGCTCATCTGCGGGGGCTTCACTTCACCCGTGCACTTCGGCGCCTTCATCTGGACGCTGCACTCGCCGGTGCATTCACCGTCGCACTTGCCCTTGGCTTGAACGTCGCAAGACGCGCTGCAGGTGCCTTTGCACTCACCGGAGCAGGAGCCGCTGGCGCTCGCGTCGCACTTGCCTTCGCACTGGCCCGTGCACTTGCCCTTGGTGTTCTTGCCGTCGCACTTGCCGTCACACTTGCCGTCGCACTTGCCGCTGAAGCCTGCTTCACACGAGCCCTTGCACTCGCCGCTGCAGGTGCCGGAGCACTGCGCGCCGGCCTGCACCGTGCAGGTGCCCTTGCATTCGGCGTCGCACGAGCCGGCGAGCTTGCCGCCCTCGCACGAAACGCTCGCCGAACCCGGCTTGACGTTCACGTCGCACTTCGCGGCGCAGTCCGCCATCGCGTCCATGGACGCCGTACAGCGCGGCTCCTTCGCCTTGACCTCGATCTTGCCCTTGGCCTTCGCCTTGATGTCCGTGAGGAACTTCACGGCGGCCTGACAGGCGGCTTCTGCGCCCTTGCCCGGACCCTGCTCCTTCGGAGCGATGTCCGCGTCCGTCGCGCCGAGATCCTTCGCGAGCTGGCCGCACGCGGCGGTCACGTCGCCTTCGAGCTTCACGGAGACTTCCTTCAACGAGAACGCGCCCGTGAGGCCGGCCTTCACCTTGCCCTCCACGTCGGCGTTCAGACCCCAGGAGGCCTTGGCCACCTCGTCGATGGAACCCGGGCAATTTCCGGGTGCACCCGGAAGCGCGGAAGCGCCGGGGATGCCACCGGGCATCTTCTTGCAGCCCTCCGTGAACATCGGGATCGCGAGCAACGTGACGACCGAAACGATGGCTCCGTGAGCCAGATGGTTCTTCTGCGTGCGCATCTTCAAAGCTGACCTCCGTCCACCGGGGTTACCGGGACGGCGGCGAGGCTACCACGAGGCCCTTCCCCTTAGAAAAGCTCAGTCTTCAGCGAACGCGACCCATCCAAGGGACTGTGCGACCACGAGTGCGGCGTACGCTTCCCGCTCGGAGGGTCCGCGGGTCCCCCCACGGGGTTGTGTCAGTGTCCGCACGGCATCCGCGACCTTGGGCGCGGCCGAAACGAGGGCCGGAATGGCCTGGAGAGATGCGGGGGCAGTTCCCCTCTCCTGGCGCTCGGCCGACAGGGCCGCGCGGGGTCCCGGGACCACGTGGGCAGTCACCCCAGGCAGCAACGTTTCGGGCTTCCCCTCGCTCGCGACCATCGCGCCGGACATCATGGCGCTGGCGAGATCGAGGTCGAGCGGGAACTGGACCGCCCCGGGGCGTGCGCCCCGATAGAAGGACGCGCGCCCGGACTTCCACGCGCAGAGCGCCGCGACACGATCCCTCCCCTGGTCGCGAATGGCGCGGAAGAGGTCCATCACCTCCACGAGCCGCATGGCTACCAAGGTGTCGCCGAGCCGGCCTCCGTGATCTCCGAGGTTCGCGAGTGCGGAGTCGAGCGCCTCGCGGCTGATCTTGCCGCGCCGCACGAGGTACTCCCCGAGGAGCTCTTCGCGCGCGGACGATGCGACGTGATGGAGTCGCCCCGCCTGGAGATAAATCTCCTTCCGCACGGAGGACGGGCCGCCACTCGTGGCCTGTTCCGCGAACAGGACGCCGGTCTCCCCCTTCGACCTGAGGAGCGCGAGGATCTCGAGCATCGAGGTGCCGTCCAGCTGAGCGGCGTAGTCCGGCGGCCCTTGCCCGAAGAGGACGCCGGTCGTCGTCGTCGTCGACGGCAGAAGGTGCCGCGCGAGCTCTTCCACGTCTTCGATCTTCCGGTGCTTCTCACCGAGGAGCGACACCTCGTCGTGACCGTCGAGATCGCCGGTCGCGATCATGGCGATGACCTTCGCGAGCGGGACGCCCTCCATCACCTCGCCGCTCGCGCGAATGACGTGCGCGGCGTCTCGCGGAGGTGACCGCGTGGACGGGGCCGCCGCGAGTTCCCCGCTCTCCGACTTGGCGATGGCTCGCGCTGCTTTCATGCGCGCCATGGAATCGCGGAGACGGCCTTCCACGCGGGCGGCGAGCCGGGCCGGATCGCGCGACCACTGCACCCACACCGAGAGCGCCTGACGCGCTTCGGTTTCGTTTTCGCCCTCGTACGGAGCGAGCGCTGCGGAAACCACCGCCGCACTCTCCGGGCGCTCCTGCGGGTCGCGTGACAGCGAGCGCTCGAGGACGTCGAAGAGCCCCTTCGGCAGCTCGTCCTTCCGGCGTCGCAGCGTACCGATGTTCGCCTCGCGGATCGCGAGGAGCACGGCGAGCTGACTCGACCCGGGAAAGATGCTCTCCCCGAGGAGGAGCTCGCCGAGCATCGCCGCGAGGGAGAAGATGTCCGCGCGGTGATCGTACTGACCCGCTTCGAGCACCTCGGGAGCGACGTAGCCCCACTTGCCCTTCACTTCGCCGCTCATCGCGTCCGGATCGAGCGTCTCCGAGATCCGCGCGATGCCGAAGTCCCCGAGCTTCACGTCTCCCTTGTCCGAGCAGTAGACGTTCGACGGCGAGATGTCCCCGTGAACGAGCCCGAGCGGCCCCTCGGGACCGACCGCGTCGTGGACGCTCGCGAGCGCGTCCGCCGTGCGCCGCGCGATGTACACGGCGACTCCCTGAGGCAAGCGCTGGCGCTCGTTCTCCGACGTGCGGAGGATTCGGAACACGTCGACGCCGTCCACGTATTCCATCGCCAGGTACGGACGGTCGTCGACCATGCCCGCGCCGAACACCTCCACGACGTTCGGGTGATGAACGCACTGGTGGAGCTCCGCTTCTCGCGTGAGGATGGAAAACGCGCGATCGCGATCGGCTCCGGGCAGTGGGCGCTTGATGACGAAGCGCGGCGCGGGACGGTTTCCGACGGACGGACGCGCCAGGTAGACCTCCGCTTCCCCGCCGACGGCCAAGCGGCGCTCGAGCATGAACGGCCCGAAGCGCTCGGGCACTTTCAACATGCCGCTCCCGCTACTGCCGCTGGAGGACGCCGAGCCCATCCGAGAACGATAGGACGCTTTTTCGGGCCGTGGTATTGAACACTGTGCGCCTGAGCGGAGTCCCGTCGGCCGGCCCGGGTCGGAGAACCACGGAGGATCGCGCCGAAAGCGCACGCGAGAGGTTCATGAAGTCGACACCCTGGCTCGCATTCGTCCTCGTCCTGGTCTCGGGCTGCGGTGAGTCGAAGAGCGGCGGATGCACGCCCGGCCAGTCCGTGTCTTGCGCGGGGGAGAACGGGTGCACGGGGCACCAGGTCTGCCGCGCGGACGGCCAGAGCTTCGACGGGTGCATTTGCGGCCAACAGAACGGCACCCCCGGTGACGGCGGCGGGCTCTCGGAGAAGGGGCCTCACTCGGGCCTCCTCGGCGCCGAGTGCAAGTCGGATTCCGATTGTCGGAAGGGCATGACGTGCCTGGGGTCGACGACCACCAAGATCGGCGGAGAAGGTCCCGGTCAGGGCATGTGCGTCGTGGATTGCTCCGCGTCGGAGAGCGACTGCGCGAAGGTCGACCCGAACAGCGTGTGCGTGCAGTCGGATCCGGCGGACAAGGGGAGCCCCTCCTTCTGCTACCCCACGTGCACACTCGGGAACCCGGCGCCGTCTTCCGACAAGTGCCGGAGTCGTGGGGACCTCGCGTGCACGGAGAAGGTCGCCGGCACGGGAGAAGGGTATTGCCGCCCGGCGTGTCAGAACGACTCCGAATGTGCGCCCCGACACTGCGATCTATCGACAGGCCTCTGCGCGGACGTCGCGCCCGCCGGTGCTGCCGTGGGCGCGGCGTGCACGTCCGCCGTCGCGTGCACGGGCGGTTGCCTCGAGCACAACGCCGCGTTCTCGGAGTGCAGCGGCGCGTGCACCCTCGGCGCCGTGGGCTGCGGCCAGAGCCGTGAGCAGGGGCCACCGTACGACGCTTACTGTCTCATCGAACCGCGCGGCGCGGGTCTCGGCGATCTCGGCTATTGCGCCAAGGTCTGCGACTGCGACGACGAGTGCGGGCGCGCGGACGCCGTGTGTTCGCCCACCGAGCCGAGCACCCAGCGCGATACGGGACGAAAAGGCGTCTGCTCCGCGCGGGCGTACGCGGACGGAAGCCTGCGCCCCGACATCCCCTGCGCGAAGTGACCGGCCCGACTCTCAGGAAAAGAGTCGCACCGCGAGCACGACGAGCACGACGAGGAGCGCGCCCAGCAGCGTTCCGAGCACGACGGAACGGACCGCCTCGCTGGGCTCCGGGCGCTCCGGAACCGGCGTCGGCACGAGCCCCTCGGCGGACAGGCTGATGGACACCGACGGATCGCGCACCTTGCTGATGGCGGTGTCGTCCATCTCGACGTCGAGCCGAGCCTGGTAGGGCTGAAGCGGCGGTTCCGAGCGACGCGGCTGGCTGCCGTCCGCACGGCGCACCACGACGCCCGACGTGGACACTGGGGTCCTGTCGGCGCGAGGGCGCTTCCCGGGTTCGGGGGCGCGCGGAGGGCGTTTTTCTGCCGCCACGATCGCTTTCATACCGCGTTCCGAACGAGGCCACAAAGGCGCGGCAGAAAGCTCACGCGACGACGCAGAGCGGCACGCCGCGTTGCGAACGCTTTGTCCCCAAGCTAGAGCGGTTCGACTGGGATGCGGCGCGAAGCGGACGAGGAAGAGCTTTCCGCATCGAGCACCCTCGGCGGAACGCTGCCGGAGAATCCGGGCGCCGCGGAAACACCGAGGGTCCAGGCGGCGATCGTGCCGGCGCGCGTCACGGGAGAACCGGTCGTTCCTCCCGAGCTGTACGAGCTCGGGGGTGAAATTGCGCGGGGCGGCATTGGTCGCATCCTGCGCGCGAAGGACGTCCGACTCGACCGATACGTCGCCATCAAGGAACTCCGTCGGGACGATCCGGCGTCGGTGCGGCGGTTTCTCCGGGAGATCCGGATCACCGCGGAGCTCTCCCACCCGAACATCGTTCCGCTCTACGAGGCGGGGCGGTGGCCGAGCGGGCTCCCGTTCTACGCGATGAAGCTCGTGGAAGGGCGCACGCTCTCGGCGGCGCTCTCCGACGCAGGCGGACTCGCGGAGCGACTCGCACTGATTCCCGTCCTCGTGGACGTCGCGGAAGCCATGGCGTACGCGCACAGCCGAGCGATCGTCCATCGGGATCTGAAGCCGTCCAACGTGCTCGTCGGCGCGTTCGGAGAAACGGTGGTCATCGACTGGGGACTGGCGAAGCACCGCGACGAAGAAGACGCGCCGGAGGGTCGTGACGGAGGCGGCCCCGCGGGACTCCCCGACGAGACGGCGATCGGCGTCGTCGTGGGCACGCCTGCGTACATGCCGCCGGAGCAGGCCGCGGGGCTCTCGATCGACACGACCGCGGACGTGTACGCGATCGGCGCGGTGCTCTATCACCTCGTCTCGGGACACACGCCGTACGCGGAGTTCTCGAGCGAAGAAGTGATCGGCAGGGTCCGCGCCGCCGCGCCGCCGCCGCTCCTCGATCGCGCGCCCTCCGCGCCGAGGGATCTCGTGGCGATCGTGGAGAAGGCGATGGAGCGAAAGCCCACGGATCGCTACCCGACGGCCCGAGAGCTCGCGGAGGAGCTCCGTCGGTTTTCGACGGGTGGCCTCGTCGGTTCGTACCGCTACGGGTTGTTCGAGCTCGCCCGCCGGTTCTTCGAACGGCAGCGCGCCGTCGTGGTGACGATTCTCATCGCTCTCCTCGCGCTCGCCGTGTTCGCGACGGAGAGCGTCGCGCGGATCGCGGAAGAACGCGATCGCGCTCAGAAGAGCGCGGTGGCGGAAGCGACGGCCCGCGCAGACGCCGAGCGTCGCGTCGACGAGCTCCTCGTGGAGAAGGCCCGCGCCCTCCTCGACCGCGACCCGACCCGCAGCGTGGCGTGGCTCAAGCGTCCGAAGACCTCTCCGCCCGGCGCTGCGACGATCGCGGCGTGGGCCGAGGAGCGCGGCGTGGCGGAGACCGTGCTTCGCGGTCACCAAGGGCCTGCGACGACGGTCACGTACTCCCCGGACGGGAAGTTCGTCGCGACCGGCGGCGACGACAAACGCCTCGTCCTCTGGAACGCCGAGACCGGCGCCGCGACGGAACTTCCGGGTCACACCGATCGCGTCACCCGCGTCGCGTTCTCTCCGGATTCCCAGCTCCTCGCATCCGCGAGCTACGACGGCACCATCCGCCTCCACGGCCAAGACGGACGCTTCGTGGGCGCGCTCACCGGGCACCACGCCCCCGTGAAGTGGATCGCGTTCTCGAGGGACGGCTCGCGCCTCTGTTCGGCGGCGAACGACGGCGAGACGCGCGTGTGGGTGCCGACCGGTACGACGTCCGAGTCGCGGAAGTGGGCGCCGGATCGCGACGTGTTCTGTACCTTTTCGCCCGACGGCGCGGAGCTCCTCTCGGGGAGTCACGGGGGCGCGGTGCACCTCTGGAACCTCCGCACCGGCGCAGAGCGGACCCTCGATGCCCGCGGAGGCTCCGTCCGCGCCGCGACGTTCTCGCCCGACGGACGAACGATCGCGACGGCGGGCGACGACGGCGTCGTTCGACTCTGGCCTCTCGCGGGCGGCGTACCCGTCTCGCTCGACGGAGACGGCAGCACGCTCGCGACTCTCGCATTCTCGCCCGACGGGACGTCCGTCGCGGCCGCGGGAATGAGCGGCAAGGTCCGGCTCTGGAGCCTCGTCACGAAGACGGCGCGCGTCGTCAGCGAACACGCGGAACGCGTCGCCGCGCTTTCCTTCTCCGCGGACGGCCGGTACCTCGCGTCGAGCGGGTGGGACAAGACCGTGCGCGTCCACGATCTCACCACGGACGTGAGCACGCTCCTCCGCGGACACGGAGACGTGGTCGTCGCTCTCGGGTTTTCGCCGGACGGGACGCATCTCGCGAGCGCGTCCTGGGACAAGACCGTGCGCATCTGGAGCGCGCACCACACGCACGAACGTCGAGTGCTCCGGGGACACCGCGTCGGCGTCCATGCCGTCGCCTTCTCGCCGGACGGCAAGCTCGTCGCGTCCGGCGGACACGACGACACCGTGCGCGTCTTCCAGGTGGATACGGGCGCGAGCCGCGTCTTCGCCGGACACACGGATCACGTCTTCCGCGTGGTGTTCTCCCCGGACGGAAGGCTCGTCGCGTCCTCCAGCGACGACCGCACCGTGCGCGTCTGGTCCGTGGAGACGGACGCGGTGAAGGTGCTCTCCGGCCACAAGGACGACGTGGAGGAGCTCGCGTTCTCACCGGACGGAAAGCACCTCGTCTCCGCGTCGGAAGACGATACGGCGCGACTGTGGTCGCTCGACGGCGGTCCCCCGGCGGTGCTCGAGCACGACCACGACGTCACCGGCGTCGCGTTCGACCAGACCGGAAACGTGCTCGCCACGTCGAGCCGCGATCAAACGGTCCGGCTCTGGAACGGCCGCACGGGCGCGCCCATCCGCACGCTCCGAGGTCACACGGACGAGGTCTGGGGCGTGTCGTTCTCGAGAGACGGCCAAAGGCTCGCGTCGGCCTCCGCGGACGACTCCGTCATCGTCTGGGACCCCGCGAGCGACCAGAAGACGAAGCTGTCCGGACTGACCGGCGCACGCACGGTCGCGTTCTCACCCGACGGCTCCCACGTCGCGGTCGCGGGTGCCGCGCCGATGCTCTGGCTCTGTGACGTCCCGCGCGCCGAGTGCACGGCGCTCCGGGGACACGGCGCCGTCATCCACGACCTCGCCTTCCTGCCGGACGGAAAGAGCCTCGTCACGGGCAGCGGCGACGCAACCGTTCAGATCTGGGATCTCCGGACGCTCGAGCGGCGCGTGTTCGAGGGACACGCGGCGCCGGTGTTCGGGATCGCGGTTTCCCCCGACGGGCGCACGATCGCTTCGGCGAGCGGAGACGCGGACGTCCGACTGTGGAGCGTCGTCAAACCGCCGGAGCCGTCCGAGCTCCGCGCGTTCCTGGACGGCCTTTCCCACGAACAGCTGGCGCCCGGCATCCAGAATCCCGCTGGCGAAGAATGACGGGGTGACGAGCGTGCGAGCGTGACGGAGCGTGCGAGCGTGACGGAGCGCACCTTGCGCGACGGGGGTCGCCGTGCGAGGTTTCGCGGGACAGCCCATGCTTTCGGTAGGTTTCATCGGATATCGCGGAATGGTCGGCTCGGTCCTCATGGAGAGGATGCGCGCAGAGAAGGACTTCGACGGAATTCGTTCCACGTTCTTCTCCACTTCGAGCGTCGGCGGAGACGCGCCGGACGTCGGTCAGGGCAAGACGAAGCTCGAAGACGCGCATTCGCTGGAAGCCCTCGAGAAGCACGACGTCCTCATATCCTGCCAGGGCGGGGACTACACGACGGCCGTCTACGGCAAGCTGCGCGCGCGGGGCTGGAGCGGCTACTTCATCGATGCGGCGTCCACGCTGCGCATGCAGGATGAAGCCGTGCTCATCCTGGATCCGGTGAACCTCTCCGTGATCCAGAACGGCCTCGCGAGCGGCATCAAGACCTACGTCGGGCCGAACTGCACGGTGAGCCTGATGCTCATGGTCCTCGCCGGCCTCTTCAAGGCGGGTCACGTGGAGTGGCTCAGCAGCATGACGTACCAGGCGGCCTCCGGCGCCGGCGCGAACAACATGAAAGAGCTCGTCGCCCAGATGGCGAAGCTCGGCCAGCTCACGCAGCCACTCTTGGACAATCCGGCCGCGTCCGCGCTGGACATCGATCGCGCGGTCACGAAGGCGCAGCGCGACGGCAGCCTGCCCACGGAATATTTCGGGCATCCGCTCGCCGGAAGCCTTCTCCCGTGGATCGACAAGCCGGTGGAGCACGGTCAGACGAAGGAAGAATGGAAGGGGCTCGTCGAGACGAACAAGATCCTCGGTCTCTCCCCCCAGGTCCCGGTGGACGGTCAGTGCGTCCGCATCAGCGCCATGCGGTGCCACTCGCAGGGCTTCACGATCAAGCTCAAGCAGAACGTCCCGATGGACGAAATCACCGAGCTCATCGCGAAGGAGAACCAGTGGGTCCGCCTCGTGGAGAACACGAAGGAACAGACGCTCGCGGGCCTCACGCCCACGGCCGTCTCCGGCACGCTGGACGTCGCGATCGGCCGCCTCCGCAAGATGCGGATCGGTCCGGAGTACCTCACGGCGTTTTCCGTCGGTGATCAGCTCCTCTGGGGCGCCGCGGAGCCGCTCCGCCGCATGCTCCGGATCCTGCGCGAACACCTCGGAAAGTGAGCGGGACCTCGCCGCGTCTCGGCTGGGGACAACCGTTCGCCCCCTCCACGCCATGAGCCTCTCGCCGGGTGCAGCGGGATGCTCCGTATACAAAGCATCTCCGTGCTTCCGGGACTGGTCTTCCAGTGGCCAGACACCGCCCCATGAAACTCGAAGCCGTTGAATTCCGTGCCCCATCCCGCTCGTCGAACGGAGTTCGGCCGGGCGTAACGGTGACGCGTCACGCGGCTCCGCCCGGCGCGTTTCCAAGCTCGTGAAAATCGGCGTGTCGAAGCGTCCGTGCACGACTCGCCGCCGCGCCTACATCGGGATTTCTCGCGAAAACGGCGGTCCGGGGGACACTCCGCGTGGCTCCCCGGACACGACGAGAGCCGCCGCCCGGCTCGTTCTCGCGGGTTTTCTCCTTGGCGTGGAGGTTGCTGAAGGGTCGGCACGCTTTCCGAAAGAGGAGACACCCCATGACGTTCCACAAGTCGTTCACCCGCCCGCTGTTCGCCGCTCTCTCTGCCTTCACGCTCGCCGCGAGTGCGGCCGCCCCCGCGCACGCCTGCGGTGGCGAGTGGTACCCGATCTACGAGGTCGACCCCCGCATCGAAGGCGTGGACCGCGCCGAGAAGAAGCTCGAAGACGGCCACGTGCTCGCGGCCGCGGGCAGCGTCATTCGCATGATCCCCCACATCAAGACGCTCTCTCCGACGCGTACGACGCTCATCCAGCGGGCGCACCGGGTGCTCGCGCTCGCGGCGGCCCGCTACGACGGCGCGCTCCCCGTCGGCGCGGAGGTCCCGGATTACGTCCAGGGCACGTGGCTCGGCAAGACCGCCGAAGACCGGAAGACAAACCTCGATTGGGCCGTGAAGACGCTTCGTGAGGTCGCGAAGGCCAAGAAGGACGACCCGGCGTCGCGCACGGAGCTCGCCGAGGCGCTCGCCAAGGTCGACTCGTCGAAGACGGAAGCGCGGCAGATCCTGGAAGAGCTCGCGCAGAAGGACCTCATCACGAGCGCGGACGGCTACGCGACGCTCGCCGCCCTCCGTGACTCCGCGGGCGACCAGGACGGCAAGCGAGCGGCCCTCGAGCGCTGCAAGACGATGGCCCACTCCTCGGGGATCTGCGAAGGTCGTCCGGCGTCCTCCGTCGCGACGTGAACCCCGGAGACGCTCCGAGCGTGCGCTTCCTCTCCGTTCTCCTCGGCCTCGGTCTCGCCGCGTGCTCTTCGAAAAACGAAGGGCACGCGAGCGGGACCGAAAAGCCCAAGCCCCCCCCGATCGCGAGCGTGATCGCCCAGGTGGCGAACGCGCCGAGCGCGGCCCCCTCCGCCGAATCGCCGGTCCCCGACCTCCCCGGAGACGCAGAACACGGGGGGAAGCTCGTCCTCTCGTTCGAGTGCAACCGCTGCCACGACGGCACCGGGCACCCGGCGATGGCGCTCGAAAAGCACTGCACCCACTGTCACGAAGACATCATGACGGGACGCTTCGGCGCGGGGACGCCGAAGATCGCGGAGTGGAAGCGCTCCGTCACTCCGTACCGCTACGCGCCGTCGCTCGAGGGAGCGGGGCAACGGTTCCGGCAGGACTGGCTCGTGTCCTTCCTGCAAAACCCGAAAGATCTCCGGCCGCACCTCTCCTCGAGCATGCCGCGGCTCGCCATCTCGGCGAGCGACGCACGCGACCTCGCCGCCTATCTCACGCGCGACGCGAAGGCACCGACCGAGAAGACCCCGACGCTGGACGGCAGCGTCGCGAAGGGTCGAGAGCTCGTCGAACAAAAGAGCTGCGGCGGCTGCCACGCGTTCACCGGAGAGAAACCCTTGCCGAGCGTGCCCACGCTCGCGACGGGCACGGACGCGCAGAAGAAAGCCGTGCAGCTCGCGCCGGATCTCCGTCACGTGAGGGAGCGCTTTCGCCGCGATTCGCTCGTCGCGTGGCTCCTCGCGCCGACGTCCATGAAGAAGGACACGGTGATGCCCACGCACGGCTTCACCGATCAGGAAGCGAAGGACGTCGCGGCGTATCTGGTGAACGTGCCTCTGTCGCCCGCGGCGAAGCCGGAAGCACCCCAGAAGCTCCCGGTGCTCACCCGCCCCGTGAAATATGCGGAAGTGGAGAAGGTCGTGTTCTCCATCACGTGCCGTCATTGCCACGGCAATCCCGACATCGCGGGGGGTGACGGCGGCCCGGGCAACACCGGCGGCTTCGGCTTCGCGCCCCGCTCGCTGGACCTCAGCACGTATCGATCCGCCGCGAACGGCCTCATGAAGGACGACGGCCAGCGCCACAGCCTCTACGAGAAGGGCCCCGACGGAACGCCGCTGCTCGTGGCTGCACTCAGAGCCCGTCAGAGCGAAGAAGCCGGCATCCCCGTACCTGGCATGCGCGGAATGCCCCTCGGGCTGCCCGCCGTGTCGTCGGAAGCCGTACAGCTCGTGGAGACGTGGATCGCCCAGGGGCGACCGCAGTAGTCGTCACCCGTGACGTCCCTCGATACGCGTGACGGCCGCTTCGGTGCGCTACGCCGCGCGTCACGACTCACACGCACCTACATGATCGCGCGGCGCAACTCGTGAACACTGCGGCTATCCGTTGCACAGGGACGTCGGCCGCAGAGTCGAGTTCACCGACGTTTCCGAAAGCCGGACGATGGAACGCCGGATGCAACAACGGGAGCCATGACTACCGCTGAGTCGGTCGTTCGCCACCACGACACGCTTCCTTCCACCGATCGCCGGACCCATTCCCGCGCGCCGCTGGCCGCTCCCGTCCTCGTCGACGGCATGAGCGAGTGGACGCGCGCCCGCCTCGAGAACGTCTCGGTGGGCGGCATCGGGCTCGCAGATTCGGGCCCTCTCACCGTGGGAAAGACCGTGGAGGTCTACTTCGAGCTCCCGAGCGGCGTCGCCGTGGAAGCCCGCGCACGGGTCGTGCGCGCGCACCGCGACCGCGCCGGACTCCGGTTTCTGAACCTGGAGCACGGCGCTGAAGTGGCGCTCCGAGCCCACTGTCGGGCGGCGGCGGCCCGCTAGGTTCGCAGGGACCCGGGTCGTTTCCGACTCGGGCCCCTGATACCCGGAGGCCGGCTCTTACTTGGCGCCCTTGAGCGAGCAGATGCCGAGGCCCAAGCAGTAGAGCTTACGACCCGCAGCACCGTTGTTCTCGTCGGTGCAGCAATCCGCGTCCGAGGTGCACTTGTCGTCCAGACGCGCGCACTGATTGACCTCGATCTTGCCGCAGATGCCGACGCCCGTGTTCGGGTCGATGTTCGAGCAGAACCCCTTGCAGCACTCGGAGCCGGCAGAGCACGCCTGCCCGTCTTCCTTGCACGGCTCGAGTGCAGCGAACGCGCGGACGTTGCCGCTCTCGATTTCCTGCCCGGGGAGCAGGAACGCGGGATGGCTCGGATCCGTGCCCGCCGGCTGATCGGCGGAGATGGCCGTGACCCAGATCTTCTTCGAGACCGGATCTTCGAGCCCAGGCGTCCAGAGGTTGCCGTAGGTCCGGCGGCTCGTGAACATGGCCCAGTAGAAGCCACCGGCCGCAATCGGGCTGACGGTCGGGAAGAACTCGAGGTTGTTGTCCCGGCTTTCTCCGGCGGGCAGATAGCTCTGACCACCCTTGTAGCCGTTGGCGAGATCCATCGGCGTGGCCTGACCGCTTGCCGCGTCGATCACGATGAGCTTGCCGCGACCCGTGGGGGTCATGGCAGGCGGGCCGAAGATGTCGGGCACCTGGCTCGTGAAGTCCGCGCGGGAGTCCGTCGCGAACACGATCTGCTTGGAGTCCGGCGTGTAGAACGGCCATGCGGCGTACGTACTCGCGTCGTCCCAGACGATGTGCTGGTTCGAGAACGCATTCGACGCGTAGTCGTAGTCGGCCGCGACGAGCGTGTGGCCCTTGCCGTTGCCCTTGTCGTAGTCGTTGTAGACGATGTGCTTTCCGTCCGGAGAGAACATCGGCATCTGCGCGTGCGGGGCGTCCCAACCGACGGGGTTCATCGGCTGCGACGTCTTCGTGTCCAGCATCTTCGACGTGGACTGGATCAGCGCCGTCACGTTGCCGGGCGCCGTGGGGAAGAACGCGCTGTTCGAGATGTTGGGCGGACCGTTCGTGATGAGACGAGAGCCGTCCGGATAGATGCCGGCGAAGCCGGCTTCCGGGATGTTCGCCTGGATGAGCGTCGGCGTCGGACCGGTCACGTCGTACGACTCGCTGATGTACGAGCCGGGATAGAAGTGATGGTTCGCGGTCATCATCATGCCGTTCGCGGAGAGCGCGTGGCACGACCGGCACGGACCGAGCGGTGCGATGCCCGTATCCGTGAGGAACAGCGAGAGGCCGCCACCCGGGAGCAGCTTGAGCACCGCGCCGTTGTTGGCAGCGAGCTTGGAGCCGTAGGTGTTGTAGTAGATGGCACCCTTCAGCGTCGCGAGGGCGAACATCAAATTCACGGTGACCGTCTGCGCGGGCGCTCCGCCCACCAGGGCCGTGATCTTCACGACGAGAGGATCGGCCGGGCCGTTGCTGTACGAACCGGCGCCCGCCCAGACCTGATCGTCCAGCTTGAAACGGACCTTGTCCGGCGTCTGCGGACAGTCCGTGTAGCTCCACGCCGAGGACTTCGCCTCGATGAGGATTTGATCGGCTTGCGCGTCCCACATGAGGAGTGGGCCCGCGAGACCGCGCGGGAAGATCGTTCCGTCATACGGATAGACGATGCGGTTCGCAGAGCTGCCGCCCTGGAACTTCGACGTGTCCTGGCAGTTGTTGATCGTCGGCGGGCCGATGTAGCCGACCGAGGCGCCGCCCTGACCGTTGCCGCCGCCGCCCTGCGTACCGCCGGCGTTGTTGCCGATGTTTCCGAAGCCGCCTTGGCCGGCCCCACCGGCGCTGGGGTCGAACCCACCGCCGCCGTTGTTACCGATGTTTCCGAACCCGCCACCCTGTGTGGACCCGGCTCCCGTCGAAAACCCCGGACCGTCCGACTTGCCGCCTGCCGAGCACGCCGCAACGGCGCCGCTCGCAGTAAGACCAAGAAGGAACGCGCCGCGCACAACCCATGTTTCGCGTTTCATAGACTAAACTCCACGCCGCAAAAACCGACCGTTCCGGCAGAAATACTGCCACGCACAAACGAGTCTGTCACTGGCTTGTTCAGCCGAAATCACACGGGATTCTTCCTCTACGCAAGAATCTTCGTTCGCTGCAAACGCGCATCACTGAAGTGCGCAAGGATCGTCCACGACGCACCGCGTTTGGTGAGCAGCGCGCGGATCAGTTCGCGATCGTGATGCCCTGGGTGAAGTGCGCGTAGAGGAAGAACGTCAAGACGAGCAGCCCAACGACGGCAACGACGATCACCGTTACCAAGCGGACGAGCCGCTTCCTCACCCAGCTGAGATCGGAACGTTCGTCGGTCATCGACGCGCCCTCCGTCAATAGTGCCAAGGGAATTTGGTGTAGTCCTGCGGGCGCTTCTCTAGGAAGGCGTCGCGGCCCTCTTGGGCTTCTTCGGTGCCGTAGGCGAGGCGCGTTGCTTCTCCGGCGAAGAGCTGCTGGCCGACCAGCCCGTCGTCCGGGAGGTTGAACCCGTACTTGAGCATCCGCATCGCCGTGGGGCTCTTGCCGTTGATGGCGAGCGCCCACTCGAGCGCGACGGTCTCGAGCTCCGCGTGTGGGACGGATGCGTTGACCATGCCCATCGCGGCCGCCTCGTCCGACGAGTAGTTCCTGCCGAGGAAGAAGACCTCCCGCGCCTTCTTCTGACCCACCTGCCTCGCGAGCAACGCCGAGCCGTACCCGCTGTCGAAGCTCGCGACGTCCGGGTCCGTCTGCTTGAACACCCCGTGCTCCCTGCTGGCGAGCGTGAGATCGCACACGACGTGGAGGCTGTGCCCGCCGCCCACGGCCCACCCGGGCACCACCGCGATCACGATCTTCGGCATGAAGCGGATGAGCCGCTGCACTTCCAGAATGTGGAGGCGTCCGAGTCGCGCCGGGTCGACGCCCGCGTCTCCCTCGTACTTGTAGCCGTCTTTGCCGCGAATCCGTTGGTCGCCGCCGGAGCAAAACGCCCATCCGCCGTCTTTTGGCGAAGGCCCGTTCCCCGTGATGAGCACGCAGCCGACATCCGACGTCATGCGTGCGTGGTCGAGCGCACGGTAGAGCTCGTCGACCGTGCGCGGACGAAACGCGTTGCGGACTTCGGGGCGGTTGAACGCGATGCGGACCGTCCCCTGCCCTTTCGCGCGGTGATACGTGATGTCGGAGAACCCGAAGCCCGGCACTTCGTCCCAGCGAGACGCGTCGAAGATCGTGGAAACCATCGGGCTCGCTTCTTAGGAGGCTTTCCCGAAACGGGGGAGCGAGAACCTCAGGGATGGGTGCAGAACGCCCGCCGCGAGTTTACCCGACCGGAGAACTCGGGTTTTATAACCATTTGATTTTACAGTAACAAATTCCCACTCGATTGACGTCTGCGTCGGGTTCTTCATATTTCCGATGAATCCGGTCGGGTTTTCCCGCCCGGGCCCAAATAGAGCATGCCCTCCTTCGACTGGATCGTGTCGCTCGCCGGCTTCGGCGTTGGAACCATCGTGGGTCTCACCGGCATGGGAGGCGGCGCGCTGATGACGCCGATCCTGGTGCTCCTGTTCGGGATCCCACCGCACATCGCCGTCGGAAGCGATCTCACCGCGTCCCTGTTCATGAAGCCGCTCGGCGCGTTCGTGCACGCACGACGCGGCACCGTGCACCGCGGGCTCGTCGGCTGGCTCTGTCTCGGCTCGGTGCCGTCGTCCTTCGCGGGCGCGGCGCTCGTGAACCACCTCGGGCACAACGCCGCCGTGGAAGGCACCATTCGTCGCATCCTCGGCGTCACGCTCGTCGTCGCCGCGGCTGCCATGCTCGGCAAGTGGACGCTCACGCGCCGCCGGAACGTCTCGGCGAACGTGAGCCTCGTGCCCATCCGCGTGAAGCCGGTGCAGACGGTGCTCCTCGGCGTCATCGGTGGGTTCGTCGTCGGAATGACGTCCGTCGGCTCCGGCTCCCTCCTGATCGTGATGCTGATGCTGCTCTACCCGGCCCTCGGCGGCTCTCGCCTCGTCGGGACCGACCTCGCGCAGGCCATCCCGCTCGTGGGTGCCGCGGCGCTCGGACACGCCGTGTTCGGCCACATCCACCTGGACCTCACGCTGGCGCTCCTCGTGGGGAGCGTACCGGGCGTCTACCTCGGCGCCCGGTACTCCTCGCGCGCTCCGGACCACGTGATTCGTCCGGTCCTCGTCATCACGCTCTTCGCGTCGGCCATCAAGCTCCTGGGCGGGACCAATCAGCTCCTCGGCATCGCCCTCGCGACGCTCGCCGCGGGGTGGAGCGCCTACGCCATCGCGACTCGTCCGGCCGTGGCTCCCGACAGTGAGCGCGACGACGTGACGCCGGAACCGACGCTCCCCGCCGAGTGAGGAACCCGCGCTACGGCGCGTCCGGCACGAGAACGACTTTTCCGACGTTCTTGCCCTGCTCGATCTCCGCGTGGGCTTCCTTCACCTCGGAGAACTTGAAGATCCGCGATACGTGCGGCCGGATCTTGCCCTGGCCGTAGAGCTCGAGGAGCGCGAGCGCTTCCGAGGTCAAGAGCGGCACGTCGTCCCAGAGGTGGCCCATGTTGGTGCCCGCGACGCCGCGGTTGTCGTCCATGAGCTTCATGCAGTGATAGAGCGGCGATTTCAGGATCTGCGTCGCGGCGTGGACGAGGTTCCGCTTGCCGGCGACGGCGGCGTTCGCGAGCCCGAACGCGACGAGGAGACCGCCGGGCTTCAAGATTGAGTAGCCGCGCTTCCAGTCCGGGCCGCCGAGCGCGTCGAACACGGCGTCCACGCCTTGGCCGTTCGTGATGCGTTTCACGCCTTCGACGTAGTTTTCCGTGCGGTAGTCGATCAGGTGATGCGCACCGTGGCTGCGCGCGTAGTCGTGCTTGCCCGCGGACGCGGTGCCAATGGTCGTGACGTTTTGCACGGTGCGACAAAGCTGGAACAGCGCCGTACCGACGCCACCGGCCGCCATGTGGATGAGCACGGTGTCACCGGGGCGAACTCGGCGAACGACGAAGAGCATGTGGTACGCGGTCAGGTAGTTGACCGGCAACGCCGCGCCCTCTTCGTAGGTCATGCCTTCGGGCATGCGGAACGCTTGATCCTCGCGCACACACACGACGCTCGCGTGCGCGCCGAAGCGGGAAAGGAAGATGACGGAGTCGCCGGTCTTCCAGCGCGTCACGTCTTTCCCGACGGCATCCACCACGCCCGCTCCTTCGTAACCGACCACGCACGGCGGCTTCGGCGCGTCCGGATAGATCCCTTGCCGAGCGGAGACCTCCGCGAAGTTCAGGCCGGCAGCCTTGGTGCGTACGCGAATCTCTCCCGGCTTCGGCTCGGGGTCGGGCCCCTCCTTCACCTCGAGGACGTCGGGGCCTCCGTGTTTCCGAATCCAGATTGCTTGCATCGAAATCGACTCCTCGGGGAGATTCGCCGCGGGCAACGCTGCTCCGCGCGGAACGGCATCATAAGGAGGCTTTCGAGAACAGCAGCTGCCAGGAGCGTTTCCGGCACGGATCCGGCCGACCGACCGACCCGCTTGCAAATGCGCGACGGGTGTCGGTATGAGACCCGTCACCCATGGCCCTCTCCAAGGAAAGTCTCGACGAGCTCGTCACCGCGGTCGCCCGGTTCGTGAAGGAGCGACTCGTTCCCATCGAAGGAGAGGTCGCCGAGAACGACAAGGTTCCCGACGCCGTCATCGCCGAGATGAAAGCGATGGGCCTCTTCGGGATGAGCATTCCGGAGGAGCACGGCGGGCTGGGCCTGACGATGGAAGAGGAGGCAGTCGTCGCGTTCGAACTCGGGCGAACGTCACCGGCGTTCCGCTCCGTGCTGGGTACGAACAACGGAATCGGGTCCCAGGCCATCATCATGTTCGGCACCGACGCGCAGAAGAAGCGCTACCTCCCGGGACTCGCTTCCGGCGAGATCATCGGGTCCTTCGCGCTCACGGAGCCGGAAGCGGGGTCGGACGCGGGCTCGGTGCGCACCACCGCGCGGCGCGACGGCGATCACTACATCGTGAACGGCACGAAGCGGTTCATCACGAACGCGCCGAAAGCAGGCGTGTTCTCCGTGTTCGCGCGCACCGACCCGAACACGCCCGGCGCGAAGGGCATCAGCGCGTTCCTGGTCCCAGGCGGACTCCCCGGTATCGAGATCGGCAAGCCCGACAAGAAGATGGGCCAGCACGGCACGTACACGAGCGACGTCGTGTTCAACGACGTTCGTGTGAACGCGGACGCACTCCTCGGTGGGGTGGAAGGCCAGGGGTTCAAGGCCGCGATGCAGGTGCTCGACCGCGGGCGGCTCCACATCTCGGCGGTGTGCGTCGGTGTGGCGGAGCGACTCATCTCGGATTCGGTGAACTACGCGAACCAGCGGAAGCAGTTCGGGAAGCCGATCTCCGACTTCCAGCTCATCCAGGCGATGCTCGCGGACTCCTACGCCGAGACCCTCGCGGCGAAATCGATGGTCCTCGAGACGGCGCGACGTCGAGATCGCGGCGAGGACGTGAACGTGGACGCCTCGGCGTGCAAGATGTTCGCGTCGGAAATGGTGGGCCGCGTGGCGGACCGGGCCGTGCAGATCTACGGCGGCGCCGGGTACATCGCGGACTACGGCATCGAGAGGTTCTACCGAGACGTGCGCCTCTTCCGTCTTTACGAAGGCACCACGCAGATCCAGCAGATCGTGATCGCGCGCGGTCTGATTCGCAACGCGGGCGGCTGATAACAGCGCCGGCGCCTTGACGAACGGCCGTTCGGGGCCTTCACTCGGTGTGTGGTGAGCGCAGCGAGGCCGGCCCGAACGATCGCGACGTACGCGTCGTTCGTGCTCGCGGCATGGGCCACGGGCTGCGGTCACACGGGCGCGCAGGACTCCATGCAGTTCATCGACCACGGCGGCGTGGACGCAGGCATGGTCGCGCCGGACGCTTCCCTTCCCCGGACGGACGCCGGTGCCGACGCGGGCGGAGACGGCGGAAACCGGGACGGCTCGATCCGGATCGACTGAACGACGACTAGAGGCAGAAGAACCGGAAATCCGGGAGCGAAATCGGAGTCGGCTCTCGCCAGGTCAGAGGAACCGATGTCCCGTCGTCTCCCACGAGCTCTCCCGGCGAGATGTCGCTGACGAGCCCCGCGTCGGTGAGGTGCGAGTAGACCGAGAAATTTGCCGTGAAGACTCGTCCTCCCACCCGAAACGACAAGTATTGGCTGCCGTTTTTCGAACGAATCAAATGTTCGACCGTCGCTTGAACGAGGTGCCCCGCTGGTCCGTAGAACGCATCAACGGATCCGTCCGAAGGTCGATTCACGAGAACCAGTTCGTCGCCGCCGTCGACGTCGGCGACCAGGTCGAGAGACGAGCCCGTTTCGCGGAGGGGATCACACTCGGACAACGTCGCGTCCGCTCCCGGACAACGGCCGGCGTCGCACGATTCCGAACCGGTCGCCCCGGTGTCCGACACCGCGCCGTTACAGCCCCCGAATGACGGGAGCGCCGCGAGCGCCAACAGGAGGATGCCCGATTTCATCGACAGTCGGCCCTACCGGCACGAGTACCGCGGAGCGTCCAGATCCAGATGCTTCACGAGCGAATCGAAGTTCAGGGTGTTGGCTTGTGAGCAGAACGTCGCGCCCTTCTGCGCGAGGTCTCCGTCCGTGTACTCCGTCTGGAATACGGCCTTGTTTGCCGTGATGAACGGTTTCAGAGCGTCGCACTCGTTGTACTGGAAGCACTCCTCGTTGATGGCGAAGTCGGCGTCACCGACGAGATCCGGCACTTCGTCCAGATCGTTCTTCAGGCCGTAGGCGAGACCGTGATCGTGCGCGGCCTTCACGAGGACGCGGATGAAGCCTTCTTGATCGGCCTTCGTGATCGGAAAGCCGGGGTCGTTCGACCTCGAATCGACGTCGTCCGCCTCGACGCCGTCGCAGTCCTTCTGCTGAGCGAGCTCGATGCGCGAGATCATGACGTCCACGACCGCTTGAACCCGGATATCGACCCAGTACTGGCCCGGCCAGCCGTCCACGGGGTTCCCTTTGTACGCTTCGAGCGACGCGGAATCGGGTCGCCCGGGTTCGTACGCGGTGTCGAAGTAGCAAACGACTTTTCGACCCGCGGTGTGGAGGTCCTGAATCTGCTTTGGCGTGGTTTCGACGAGATCGATGTCATACACGTCCACGTCGAAGCTCGTATCGAGCGAGCCCGAGAGTTGCCACTGCCAGGACAGCCCGGGTGTCGGCGCCCAGATCGCAAACGCGCCGCCCGCGCCGCCGGTGCCGGAGCCGCCATTTCCGCTGCCACCAGTTCCGGTCGCGCCGCCGTTGGAAGCGCCGCCGTTGGAAGCGCCGCCGTTGGAAGCGCCGCCGTTGGAAGCGCCCCCGTTTCCAGAGGACGAACCGCCATTCGAAGCGCCCCCGCTCGACGCTCCACCGGCCGAGGGGGCCCCACCGCCCTGCGAGGGCACGCGCGCGGCGTCGCTCTCGCTGCTAGAACACGCGGCGAGCGCGCAGAATGAAACCCCGAGCACGACGATGCGGGCGATCCCCATGGCCCAAGAGTACAGCGCCGAACAATCATCACCGCATGAAAAATCCGCACCGAGGGGTCTCGGCTGAACGAGTCAGATACTCTGTATACAGAGCATTCTTCCTGCTCGTGCGGAGCTCATACCGGTCGCGGTCTGCGCAGCGGCACTCGGCTCAGGAAAAATGCTTCGAGATCGCGTCAACGACCTTGCCGAGATCCGGCGGCAGGTACACGGGCGGGTTCGCGAGGGTGCTCTTCACTCCCTCTAGATCACTCTCGTGGTAGCGGACTTTGAATTCCGTGAACTTGAGTCCGTGCGCGGTGGAGACGCATACGACGCGCTCCGTGGACTTCATCACGCCTTGCTTCACGAGCTTCTCGATGACGGCGAGCGCGACCGCGGTGTGGGGGCACGTGTACATTCCGGTTCGGTCGGCACGCGCGGACGCCTCTGCAAGCTCTTGTTCGCTCGCTTGCTCCACCACGCCGTTCATCGCATCGAGCGCGCGGACCGCTCGGGGCGCGCTCACGGGATTTCCGATCTGGATCGCGCTCGCGAGCGTGGGCTTCGCGGTGATGGGATCCACCGTGCGCTTGCCGGCGCTCCACGCGCGGTAGAGCGGGTTCGCGTTCTCCGCCTGAGCGACCGCGAGGCGCGGATACTTACTGATGAGGCCGAGGTCATGCATCATCTTGAAACCGGCGTAGAGCGCGGACGCGTTCCCGAGGTTGCCGCTCGGGATGACGATCCAGTCCGGCACCTCCCAGTCGAACTGCTGGACGATCTCCATGCCGACCGTCTTCTGCCCCTCGATGCGGAGCGGGTTCATGGAGTTCGCGAGGTAGATGAGCCCGTCTGCGGCGAGCTTCTGGACGATCGCCATGCAGCCGTCGAAATCGGTGTCCAGACCGAGGACGAGTGCGCCATTCGCGAGCGGTTGCACGAGCTGGCCCGTGCTGATCTTCCCGCGAGGGAGGAGCACGACGACGGGGAGTCCGGCGGCCGCGCCGTAGGCGGCGAGCGACGCGCTGGTGTCACCGGTGGACGCGCAGCAGAGCGCCTTCACCTTCAGACCACGCTGGATGGCGAGACGCGCGACGCTGACGAGAACCGTCATGCCGAGGTCCTTGAACGACCCGCTGTGGCTGTTGCCGCAGAGCTTCACCCAGAGATCCGGGAGCCCGATCTGCTTGCCGTAGCGCTCCGCCCAGAAGAGGTTCGTCCCGCCCTCGTCCATGGAGACGATGGTGTCGTCCGGGACGACCGGCATCACCCATTCCCGCTTGCCCCAGACCCCGGAGCCGTAGGGCCACGCGGTGCCCTTGTAGCGCTGCTCGAACAGCTTCATCCACGCGGCGGCGCTGCGCTCCCGGAGCGCCTCAACGTCATGCACGACCTCGAGGAGGCCGTCGCACTTCGGGCAGCGATAGATGGGCTCCGTGACGTCCCACGAACCCTCGTGACCGGTGATGCACTGGAAGCGACACGTGTACTGCACGGGGGGACTATAGCCCGTAATCTTCCGACGGAAGGCCCGCGGCCGGTGAAAAATGCAGGACTTTTCGCCTCTTCTACCGGCTCCGGCACGCAGACGGGGTAGGGTCGCGCGGAAATGGCCACGCCCTGGGCGCTCGTCTTCGATCGGCCGAACGGCGCGCCGCTCCGTCGCGTCGGCGGGCTTTCCCTCGCGCTCCGGCTAGCTCTGGACGCCCAGCGTGCGGGAGCGGATTGCGTGGTCTGCACGCACGAAGGCTCCGTCCTTCCCGAGGTGCTCGAGGACCCGCGCCTCCGAATTCCGGTGGTCACCGAACGACCGGGCGGTCACCGGGCGGTGCACGTGTCCGGAAGCGTCTTGGTTCACCGCGATGCGTTCAAGATCGCGGCAGCGGCGGACCGTGACGTGACGCTCACGGCGGAAACCGCGACGGTGGACGTGCCCTTCGGGTTCGCCCCGGTGGACGTCGTGGACGCGAAGATCGCCTCGCGTGCCGAGCGTGCGCTCTTCCGTTCGCTCCGGAAACCGCAAGACGGCTGGACCTCGACGTACCTGAATCGGCACTGCTCGCTCCCCATCTCGCGACTCCTCGTGAAGACCCCGCTGCTCCCGAACCAGGTATCCGTCGGGATCCTCGCGGTGGGCATTCTGGGCGCGTATCTCGCCTCGCGAGGCACCTACGCGACGATGGCGCTCGGCGCGTTCCTCTTCCACGCGCAGAGCGTCCTGGACGGGTGTGACGGCGAGATGAGCCGTGTCACGTATCGCGGGTCGCTCCTCGGGGAATGGCTGGACACCATCGGGGACGACATCACGAACTACGGGTTCTTCGCGGGGGCGGCCATCGGCCTCCACACGATGACGGGGAACGCGCTCTATCTCGCGGCGGGAGGCGTGACGGTGCTCTCGGGCGTCGTCGCGAGCGGCATCGAGTACCGGTACCTCCTCCGCATCGGCTCCGGCGATCTCCTGAAGTACCCCGCGAGCCAGGCCACGACGGAAGGCACGGGGCCACTCGCCAAGATCGGGCCCCTCTTCAAGCGCGACACGTTCGTATTCCTCACGTTCCTCGCGGCGCTCGCCGGGCTCCTCGGGCCCATGCTCGTGATCTTTGCCGTCGCGGCGGTCGGCATCCTGGTGAACGTGCTCCTGACGGAGGCGCGGATGGCGCGCGAACGGCAAGGCACTCCCCCGTGAGAGCGGCGCGGTGTCGGGCGGCGCTCGCCGCTCTCGCGACACTCGGGGCGCTCGCCTCCCCTGTCCTCGCCGCGGGCCCGCTCGGGCCCGACGGCACGCCGATCCGCACGAGCAACTACTCGGTGGACCTCGCGCAGACCCCCGTGCTCGCCGGCACGCGCGTCACGGGCCTCGCAGGCGCTTATGTGGCGATCGCGGAGGGAACGGACGGGAACATCCAGACGCCGGTCGCCCCTGCCGTGCGCACGTCCTACGCACTCGACCATTTCGACTACGAGTTTGCGCTCGGCCTCACGCTGCCCGCGACGCTCACGAGCACGGATTTCTTCAACACCGGCCGCGGAAGAACGGTCTTGTCCGACGCGAATCAGAAGGGCTTCGTGTTCTTCACCCCGGCCGTGAACCTCGTGTGGGGGAAGATCGGCCTCGGCGCGACTGCGGAGTTCCAGAGCTACGACCTCGCCCGGCAGAACGACGCGCCCGCGACCGCCACACAGGACCGCATCACCGCGCAATTCGTCGCGGTGCACATCCAAATGGCGCAGACGTTCGCGAAGGGCCAGCTCGTCATCGGCATCGGCGCCCGCGGCATTCAGCTGGACGTCACCGGCGCCGATCCGATCGCGGGAAACCGTCCGTTGTTCTCGACCGGGGGATGGGGCGGCGAAGCAGGTCTGTTGATCATGCCGCGACGACAACGGTTCCGCATCGGCGCGTCGTTTCGTTCGGCCGTGACCACGGCGCCGAGCGCGAACAGCACGCTTTCCCCTACACTGGACGGCGATCGCGTGATCGGAGATCCGGCAAACGCCGTGGACGCTTTCTGGCTGCCGGATCACGCGTCCGTTCCGTGGGATCTGAACGTCGGGTTCGCGATCTCGTTCGGAGCGCGCCCCTTCAACGTTCCCTTCGAGGATCCGAAGGGCCTGGTGGACGACACGCTCCGCGAAGAGATCGCGCACACGAACGAGCGCGCCACGATCCGGAACGCGATACCCGCGAAAGCGAGTCCCGCCGCGCGGGATGCCGTCGACGCCGAGCTGGACTCGGAGGCAGCGCTGTCGGACCTCCGCGTCGAGCGCATCAAGCGGGACTCCCGGCGGGCTCTCCTCGATCGCGAACGAGCTCGACCGCGAAGGTACCTCCTCCTCACGACGTCGCTCGTTCTCACGGGCACCGTCCCGTACGCGGTCGGCATCGAGTCGTTCTTGCAGCGGACCGTGGGGCGCTCCGGAAGGCGGCTCACGTATTCGCCACGACTCGGGGTCGAAACGGAGGTCATTCCCCACTGGGTGAAAGTACGAGCCGGCTCCTACCTGGAACCCTCGCGGTTCGATACGGGCAGCGCGCGGGTGCACGGAACTTTCGGCTTCGACACGAAGCTCTTCCCCTGGGAGGTCTTCGGGCTGTTCGACGAGGGCACGGAGTGGCGCCTCTCCACGGCCGTCGATTCCGCGCCGCGATATTTCGGCTGGGGCGTGTCCGTCGGCGTCTGGCATTGAGCACGGAAGCCGGGGTAGGATTCCGTCTACTATGGGGCGTGGCGGGCCTCTCGATCATCCTGAACTGCGCGAAGTCGAGCAACTGCTCGACACGCGCGAGATCGCCGAAGCGCAACGGCGACTCGCGAAGTATGGCGATCGTCCCGAGCTCGCCATCGGCGTCGCGTATCTGACCGCACGTCTCCTTCACGCGCGGGGCCGACTGGATCTTCCCGGGCTCTCGGAGCGTCTGAGGGAGCTGATCGCCAAGGTCGGAGACTTCCCCCAGGCGGCAGAGCTGCTCGAGCTCGCTACCACCGGGAAGAAACGGTCTTCCAGGCCCCCTCCGCCAACGTCCGTGGCCCCGAGCCCCGCCACGGGGGACGCCCCACCGAAGAGCGTCGGCAAGCGAGAGACCGCGCCGCCCGCGACGGCGCCTTCCGGTTCGCCGGTGCCCGAGCCCGCGCTCACGCTGGACGACATCGGTCCGGTCATGGGCGCGGCCGTCGGACGGCCGAACCTCTCCGAGGATCCGGCGGGAACAGACATCGATACCTCCGCCACGCGCGGGGCGTCCTGGCCGCCGAAGCCGAAAGCGGCCGCCACGCCCGAACCTCCGGCGGAGCCGCGGCGCGGGATCCCGAGCCGCCCACCGATGCCGGAAAGGCCGGTTCACGCCTCTCCGTTCGGGCGGGCGCCGGGCCCGACGGCGCCCGCGGCGGATCGACGGCCCGTGCCGTCCGTGCCCCCCGCGGAGCGGAAGCCCGGAACCGAACCGCCGAACACCGTGCGCGCGTCCCCGAGGGCGCCCGCGCCGAAGGCAGTCCCGCACGAGCCGATCCCCACGACGTCGCTCGAGCCGGATCTCGCGCCGTCCACGCGAGGGGGCCGTCGATACGCGCCGATCTCCGGGCTCGATTCGTTCGCGGAGAAGAAGCTTCCGGCGCCGGAGAAGGCCGCCCCCGCGCGCGTGGATGCGAAAGACATCCCGCGCGCTCCGCCGGTGCCGCAGTTCCGCGAAAACTACGCGCTGCCGAGCTACGCGCCCGGACGCATCGAGACCGAACACGAGGTCGTCCGCACGAAGAGCCTGCTGCCCCGTGACGCGGGCCGGTACAGCGAAGCGCCGCGGGGCACGGAAGTGCTGGAGTCGCGCGTGCGCCCGAGTCGTGCTCCGAAGGCTCCCGACGAGCGCCCCGTGCGAGAGACGGTGCCGCACACGCCCGCGAAAATCCGCAGCGGCGGGCCCCCGAAAGAGACGTCGGTCCTCCCGAGCTTGTTCGAGATCGCGTCGTGGATCGACGAAGGCCGGAACCGGGACGCCATCGCCGCCATCAACCGCGCCGGACCCGACGCGGGACCGGAGTTCAAGGTGCTCCGGGCGCGAGCGCTCGCTGGAGCCGGATACGTGGATCAAGCGTTCGACGCCCTCACGCGACTGGAAGCGGATCGGGGCCTCGATCCCGAGCTCCGAGCGGCGTGTGCCCGCCTGTTCGTGGAGCTCGGCGCACCGGATCGCGCGCTCTTCCTCGCCAAGCAAGCGCTCGACGCCGATCCGGATCGGCCGCTCATCCGCCTCACGTACGCCCTCGCTGCGGTACGTTCCACCCGGCGGAGAGCGGACGCGGGTCTGCTGGATCAAGCGGACCGCACCCTGGAACGCCTCCAAGGTCGTGAGGGGCCGCTCCCCGCGCTGTTCCAGGCGCTGAAGGCGTGCATCCAGGCCGGCGCAGGCGATCCGGAGCGCGCGATATCCATCGCGCAACGAGCGCTCGGCCTGGACCCCAAGGCAGAAGACGCACTCGCCGCCATCGCGGAAGCCCACGCGCGGCTCGGCAACGCACAAGACGCGCGTCAGGCCTGGGCGCGCCTCCAAGAGATCTCTTCCGCTGAAGCGGACGCCCTCGCGAAGGTGCTGGCGCACCACGGGGTGCCCGTCCAGGGGAGAGCGTCGCCGCCCGCGCCGGATCCGGAAGTGCCCGTGTTCGCGAGCGTGGAGAAAGAGCTCGTCTCCGGAAATCGGGGCACCGCGATTCGCGCGGTCGAGTACGCCGCCGCGGAAGCCGTGCGCCGCATGGCAAAGCCGCCGGCGGAGACCGGGCTCACCCTCGTCGCGACGGTGGGAGCCAGCTTTCTCACCACAGCGCCGGTGCTCTCGAGCTTCGCGCCGTTCGACTTGTCGCTCTACAGCGTGCGCCGCGTAGAAGCCGCGATCGATGTGCTGTACGGCACGGAACGGCGTCCGCGTGCGCTGAACGAGGAGGGAGACCTCGTGCTCTTCCTCGGGGCGTACCTCGGAGAAGCGCTCCGTATGGCGTACGACGCGCACTGGGAGGGATCGGCGCGCGAGCCCGATGCCGCGTGCCTCGTCGTCGGTGATCGCCACGTGTACCCGTTCCGGATGGTCCAGATGCGTCTCCGGCAAGGCAAACGGGCGTCCCTCGGAGACGCCATTGCGAGCGCCGTTCCTCGTCCCGACGCGAGCGCTCTCGGGACCCGGATCGAAAACCCCGTGCCCACGCCCGTGCCGTGGGCGCCGCGGGCATGGCCGAAACCAAGCGAAGTGGGCGCGCTCGGGCGCTCGATCGCGCGGTCGCCGATCGGAAAGTACTGTGAAGACTTCGCAGAGGGGCCGCTCGATCGCACCACGGCGAGCCTCATCGCGCTGGACACGTATCTCGCGCTCGTGGCCCCGCCGGACGTGCGCCCCGATCCGGACGCGGCATGGATGCGGCGTATCGCGGTGCTCGCGGGCGGCTACGTCGGAGAGACGCTGCGGGAGCTCGTCGGCGGGGAATGGGCCCCCGGCGCGGATCTCGCGGAAGACGCGCTCGCGTTCAAGCTGACGCTCCGCGGCGCGGTCGACGCGACGCCCGTCGCGCACGTGCTCGAACGCGTCTCCGGCGCTCGCTCCTCGAGCCTCGTGGACTACGCGAAGACACTCATGCGCCGCGCAGAACGCCTCTGAGATTCGCGCATGCACGTCGGCACGGTCCGTGAAGTGCGCCGCTACCCGGTGAAGTCCATGCAGGGCGAATCCCTGTCGCGGTCGCCCGTGAGCCCGATGGGCCTCCCCGGCGATCGGGCCTACGCCGTCCGCGATCCGGCATCGGGCGCAGTGCAGGGCGGCAAGAAGATCCCCTTGCTGATGCAGTGCGCGGCGCGTTTCGCCGCAGAACCGCTCGACGCCCACGTTGCCGCTGCAGACGTCACGTTGCCGGACGGAACGCAGACCCGCACGGATGCGCCCGACGTGGACGCACGCCTCTCCGCACTCTTCGGTCATTCGGTCACCTTGTTCACAGCACAGGCGACGGCGCCCGGAAGCCATTTCGATGCGGCTCCGATCCACCTCGTCACGACGGCCACCCTTTCTCACTTCGGTCGACTCAGCCCAGAGGCGAAGTTCGACGTGCGCCGCTTTCGTCCGAATTTCGTCGTGGAGACGCCTTCGGGAACGACGGGACTCGTCGAAGCGTCCTGGGTCGGAAAGACCGTGTGCGTCGGAGACGTGGAGCTCGAGATCGTCGCGGATTGTCCCCGGTGCAGCATGACGATCCAGGCGGTGGGGGAGCTCCCGCAGGATCCGAGCATCCTCCGCGCGATCGTGCAGCACGCGGAGCAGAACCTCGGCGTCTATGCGATCGTGAAGACGTCCGGGACGGTGAACGTCGGAGACGCCGTCTCCGTCCAGACCTGATCACCGGCCGAGGATGTTCCGCAGACCGCGGAGCAGCTCCGCGATCTCGTCGTCCGTGCCCACGGTGATGCGCAGCGAATCCGCGAGGCCGGGCCGATCGAAGTAGCGCGTGAGTACGCCCCGATCCTTCAGGGTCCGGTAGGCGTTGCGCGCACGGTCCTCCGAGTCGAATCGAGCGAGCACGAAGTTAGCGGAGCTCGGGAACACGAACAGACCGAGATCCTTCAGCCCCAGGGCGAGCGACTCGCGCGTCGCGCGGATCTTCTTCACGTTGTCCTTCATCCACGTCTGATCGCGGAGCGCGGCGGCGCCCGCGGCGAGCGCGAGCCGATCGAGGTTGTAGCTGTCCTTCACCTTGGCGATGCCCGTGCAGATCTCCTCGGAGCCGAAGAGCAGGCCGATGCGCATACCGGCGAGCGAATAGCTCTTCGAGAACGTCCGGAGAACCACGACGTTCGGAACTCGGTTCACGAGCGAGAGAGCGTTCTCGTCGGCAAAGTCCGCGTACGCTTCGTCCACCACGACGACGGTGTTCGGGGCGCTCCGGGCGAGCTGCTCGATGCGTGCCGCCTCGTGACTCGTCCCCGACGGCGAGTTTGGGGACGTCACGAAGCAGATCTTCGCTTTCGTTCCGAAGAGAGCGTCCGGCAGCGCGTAGTCCGGACCGAACGGCACGGTCTCGATGCGCGCGTCCCCCGACTCCGCGAGCGTCTCGTAGAGCACGTAGGTCGGCGTCGGATAGAGGATGCTCTCCCCCGGTTCCACGAACGCGCGCACGAGGAGCGCGAGCAACTCGTCGGACCCGTTCCCGGCGAGGACACTCCCGATCGGAAGGCCGGTGACCTCAGAGGCGGCTTTCCGCAGATCCAGCGCGACGGGATCGCTGTAGAGCCGGAGACGGGCCCCGCGGCCTTCGAGTTCCCGGGTGATCGCGTCTGCGACCGTGGGGCTCGGCGGGTATGGGTTCTCGTTCGTGTTGAGCTTCGTGACCTTGGTGCCGACCGCGGGTTGTTCCCCCGGCACGTACGCGGTCATCTTCTGCACGGTCTTCCGGAACAGCGACATTTCGATGCGGGGAATGCCACGTCCCCGCGCCGCCATCCACGCCCACGCGGCAGACGCGCAGATCCCGCAGAAAAGCCGCCTGCGCGGCGACTCCGTCAGGTGAGGCGGCCCGCGCGGTACTCGCTCGGTGACTGTCCCGTCCAGCGACGGAAAGCGCGGCCGAAGGCGCGGACGTCCGAAAATCCGAGCAGGAACGCGACTTCACTCACCGTCGCGCTCGGGACGGCGAGATGCCGCTCCGCGAGCTGTTTCCGGAGATCGTCGACGATGTCGCTGAAGGTCGTGCCCTCTTCCTCGAGCCGCCTTCGGAGCGTCGCCACGCCCATCCCGAGGCGCCGCGCGGTCGTCTCCATGCTCGCGGTTCCGGCGCGAAGGTCTTCCGCGAGACCGTCGCGGACTCGCCCGCTGATCCCCTCGCCCTCCTTCAACCGATCCTCGATGCGGCGAACCTGGAGCTCGAAGAGCCCGGCGACGATGGGATTCGCCTGGAGCATCGGGCACGCGAGCCGGGACTTGTGCATGACGATCGTGTTGGCCGGCGCGTCGAAGAGAACCCTCGTCTCGAAATGCTTCTCGTACACGTCCGCGTAGGACGGCCGCGGGTGCATCAGGTGCACCTCCACCGGGGGGACGTAAATAGCCGTGTTCCGCTTCGAGAACGCGATGGCGAGCGCGATGAGATAGTCGTTCCCAGCCGCCGGCATGGGCTTCTCTCGCGAACGTGTTCGCCAGAACGCGCGGTCGCCTTCGGTCGACACGGATGTCTCGAGGGCGGAGTCCATGAGCCGCTGGTAGCGGGCCATGACGTGCATGGCTTCGCCGAAGTTCTTCATGGAACGCGCGGCGTATTCGAGGACGTCGAAGTCCGCCTGCTCGGAATGAGTCGCCGCGTCGAGACCGACGGTCGGCATGTCGAAGCGCTTCGCCGCTCGCTCGAGCAAGCTCATCGTGGTCGCGTGCGGGAGGCGTAGATCAGGGTTCCCGAAATCGGCGAGGGCGATCCCGTGCTCGGCGAGCAGCTCGATCCCGCGCTCGTCTTGTCCGAAGAGACGCGCGAACGGCCACAGCATCCGGATGGAAACGCTCGCGCCGTTCTCCGCAGACTGCACCATTTCCGACTCCCGGTGAATGTTAGCAAGGGAAAACCCCGACGGCGCGTTCGCATTTCAAACCTGCGAAAACGCGGACCGCTCGGGACGTTGACTCGGGGGCGGAGTCGCTTAACGTCCCCCTCATGGTGGAACTCACTCGCGAAGGTCCCGTGTTCGTGCTCCGAATGAATGACGGAGAGAATCGCTTCAACGGGACGTCCGTCGCGGAGCTGAACCGCGCCCTGACGGAGGTGGAGCAAGCGAGCGGCCCGTCCGCGCTCGTCACGACCGGGAGCGGCAAGTTCTACTCGAACGGCCTGGACCTCGATTGGATCGGCGGCGCCGGATGCACGGACAGGCCCGGCTTCATCCGAGAAGTGCAGAAGCTCCTCGCCCGCTTCCTCGCGTTTTCCCGTCCCACCGTCGCGGCGATCAACGGACACGCGTTCGCGGCGGGCGGAATGCTGCTCCTCGCGCACGACTTCTCGGTCATGCGGAAGGATCGCGGCTACTTCTGCCTCCCGGAGGTGGACATCCAGATCCCCTTCACGCCGGGCATGAGCGCGCTCATCGCGGCGAAGGTCCCGCAGCCCGCGCTCCACGCCGCCTGCACGACCGGCAAGCGCTTCGGCGGCGAAGAGGCCGTGGCCGCAGGCATCGTGTCCGCGGCGGGATCTGAAGACGAAGTCTTGAAGATGGCCATCGCACGCGCAGCGGAGCTGGCCGGCAAAGACGCGCGGACCCTGGGCCTGATCAAGCAGGGTCTCTACGGGAGCGCCGTGGAGACCCTGAACCGCGGGGAAATCGGCAGCGCATTCGCCTGACGGAGGGCCGCCCCTTGCTCAGGGGCAGGTATCGCAGCCCACCGGAGTGGACGTGCACGTCGTGGTCGTGGCCGTCTTGCACGCGGCCGATGGGCACGTGGTGTTCTTCGCACAGTTGTTCGACGCGGAGCACTGCACGTCGCACTTGCAGGAGCTTCCGCATTGCACGCCGCTCGGGCATCCACCACCCGAGCAATCGACGGAGCACGTCCCAGAGCCACACGTGACGCCTGTCGAGCAAGCACCGACCGCGCAGATGGCGACGCAGTTCGAGGAGAGGCCGCAGTTCACCTTGCCGCCGCACGCGCCGACGTCGCAGACGGCCGTGCACGGGCCGGCACCGCAGATCATGCCGTTCGAGCATGCATTCGGGCCGCATTCGACCGCACAGGTCGCAGACTTCGAGCAGTCGATCGTCGACCCGCAAGCTCCGGTGCCGCAGCTCACGTGGCACGGACCCGTCCCACACGTGATGGGCGTCGAGCACGCGTTCGTGCCGTTGCACTGGATCTCGCAGGAAGTCGCCTGTGTGCAGTCCACCTTGGAGCGACACGCCCCAGCACCGCAGTTCACCTGACAGGGAATGCCCGGCGGACACACGACGGTGCTGCATCCGTTGGCTTGCGTGCAATCGATGACGCAGAGATCGCCCTGGCACGTTCCGGTCGTGCATCCGGCGAGACACGCCGCGGACGCGCCGCCCGTACCGCCGCCGCCGCCGGTGCCCAGGCCGCCGGTGCCCACTCCACCGGCGCCCCCGCCGCCGCTTCCACCGGTGGCCAATCCTCCGCTGCCCGCGGTGCCACCAGCGCCGACGGTGCCGCCCGACCCGCTGTCGACAGAACCTCCAGAGCCGCCAGCACCGTTCGCGTCGACCGTGGAGGCGTCAACCGCGCCGCCGCTTCCGGTCTGACCACCAGACTGGACGGATGCATCGAGACCGCCGGAGCCGACCGAACCTCCGTCGCTGCCGCCCACGCCGGTCGTCCCGCCAGCACCGCCCGATCCGCCCGTCGTTCCGCCGCTGGGAGCGCCGCCGGTTCCCGCGTCCGGGCCCGACCGACCGCCGGCTCCTGCGCTCGATCCGCCGGACGACGACCCGTGTTCTCCATCCGGTACGAGCTCGAAGCCGATCCGTCCGCACGAGGTGACGCCGAGTGAGAGCGCGAGTGCGCCCCAGAGCAAGCGACGGGCAGTGAAAGACACTCTCATCCAGGGTACACGAACGGCGGGGCCCGACTCGTGTTCAGGGGCCGCTTCCGTAAGGACGGAATTTCCGAGGAAGAACGCGATATTTCAGGCGCTGAAACGGAGTCAGACCCCAGGCCAGGCGTGCTCTTCCGCGAGCTTTCGGACGAAGCCGCGGGTCCGGCGCAGGCGCGCTTCTCGCTCGACGCGCTCTTTGCGGATGTCCCCCCAGGCTTCCAGGTAGGCGCCGAGGGTTCTCTCGTCCACGTCGTACCGACGGATGGCGTCTTCCGTCGCGCCGCGGAGCGCGACCGCGCCGTTGAAGCCGCCGAAGCCCTGCGTGGGCACCAGCACGCCGCCGTCCGTGCGCCCCTGCACCGGATCCCGGCTCAGCCGGAAATACTCGGCGGGTTCTCCGAGCTCGTCATCCACCTTGCGGAGCGTGGGCACGCCGACCGAGGCCGAGCCGAGCAGGTAGTGGACGGCTTCACTCACGGCCTTGAGTCCGGTCTCTCCCATGGAGTGACCGTCGCCGATGGCCTTCGGAGCTCCGACGGTCATCGTCGGCAGGCGCGCCGTGAACCCTTGCATCTCCGCGGCCGCGGAGCGCGCGCCATGAGCAGCGGCGAGATCCGTGCGCGAGTTCGTGCGCGTGCCGGTGGCATGCGCGACGAGGTGCTCGAAGTCCGTGATGCCGTAACCGTGGGCGCGCTTCGCCATGTCCAGGGCGAAAATGGCGGCGTTCTCTCCGCCGAAGCCGACACCCGCGAAGTGGCCCTTGCCACCCGTCTCTCCGCTCTGGCCCCAGCCGACGATGAGCGACGTGATGTCCAGCTTGTTCCGGAGCGCGAAGTCCAGCGTGGTGACGAGGAGCCCCGAGCCGGCGTGGCCGACCACCGTCCCCTGCGCGTCCACGTCGAACGGGGCGAGGCTCTCTGAAAGCGCGCGCTGTTCCGCGGGGGCGCGACCGGCGTTCAACGCCGCGAGTTTCTCGCGGCTCATCATCGCGCCGAGTCCGAACGCTTCGAGCACGCGGCCGTCCGGCTCCAGCGCCGCGTCCGCGGCCGTCCAGAGGATCACCTCCGCGGGAACGTGGCCGGGATAGCTGGAGACGGCGGAGGTCGCCGCGTCGCAGAACGCGACGAGCGCGCTTGCGCACGCGGCTGCGCTGACGAGCGGCGCTTGCGGCACGCGGCGGATCGGAGATCTCGCGGAGCGGAGTTCCGTGAGGAGCTCCGGATTGCGCCGCACGCGGCTCAGGTTGAACACCGGTGAGAGCATCGTGCTCACCAGTGCGGGGCCGTGCGTGTTCAGAACGGCGGCGAGCCGGTACGCGAGCTTGTCGTTCTTCTTGTCCGGCACAGTCTCGTGCTTCGGCTGCATGCCGAGCCGGAGCGCGTCGAAGCTGTCGTGGCCCGAGAACGCAGTGCCGGCGGCGACGCGAAAGCGCTCTGGGTTCGGGAGCATCTTGGAGAGCGGCGCGGGGAGCCCCGCGAGTGCTCCGAGCGCCCCGTACAGGAACAGCTGCGACTGGAGGCTCGGCTTGAGACGCGGATCGTCGTCGAACAGCCCGAACAGATCCATGAGGGCCGAGTGACGGATGTCGGAGAACCCGAGCCCCGCGAGCCGCCGGAGGCCCCCGCGCTCGAGATCGTGGGGAAGCGGCGCGGCGACGTCCGTGATGACGTGGGGTGAGAGCCGTTCACGCGGAAGGGAGCGGATGCCCATGTCCGCTCGAAGGCGTTCTCCGTAGGTCCCCTCGATTTCCTGGACCGAGATGGGCTCCCCCACGCGGCCGGCCTCCACCCGGACGAACAAGGGCTCGGAAGCCGTGCTGCGCTCGGCGTCCACTTCCACGAGCCCTGCGTCCAGCGCGGCGAACGCGACCGCGAAGGGGGAATTCGTGACGAGCGCGCGATGAGTCTCCGTGCTGCCGACGGCGGACATCGTGCACGCCGTGCCGACGGTGCAGAGAACGGAGCTTCCGGGAAGGCGCATCGAGGACTTGCCCGCACCCTAGCTCACCCGCGCGCTCGGCTCCATCGAGAGTCCCCCAAACCTCCGAATTGTCCTAGGGAGGATTCACATCGAGCCTACGGTGTTTTCCGCTTCGCTTCGGTGGTCGGTCCGCGTCCGCGGCCGCGCTCGCTGTAGTCGGCTGGCCGGCACCCGAAGTGCTTTTTGAACACCCGGTGGAATTGCGGGTAGCTCCCGAACCCGGCTTCGAGCGCGGCGTCGAGCAGGGAGACGCGAGAACCGTCCCCGTACACCTCCACGAAACGCTCGATCGCGATCCGATTCCGGAACTCCGTGATGCTCGTACCGAGCTCCGACGAGAACAGTTTGGAGAGATGCGCCTCGCTCCGCGTCGCGGCACGAGCCAGCTCCGGCAGAGACGGCCGCTCGCCGCTGCGAAGGAGCTCGACGGCCCGCGCCACCGCGGGCGAGAGTGCGCCGAGCGTGGGCGAATCGTCCGCATGGCGGAAGAGCTGGAACGTCCGGGCGAGCACGAAAGCGAGCGCGGCGTTCCGGAGAGGCGGCGCGTCGTAGCGCTCGGCGTGGACGTCGCGAAGCGTCTGTCTGAGCGATAGCGCGTCCCGAGCGCGGAGCACGCCGTGCCGTTCCCGAGCCGAGCGACCGAGGAGTGCCGTGTGCTCCGCCTTCGGGAGTACGGAGCGGACGACCCGCGCTCGGCAGAGGAGCACCCAACGGCGGCAGTCGGTGCTCGTCTCGATGACGACGTGATCGCGCTTCGGCGGGATGAACAGTAGCGCGCCGGGCGTCGCCAGCAGACGTCCCGCGGGGAGCAAGAAGGACACCTTCCCGCGCTCGATGAAGTGCACCTCGAGCTCGTCGTGGAAATGCCGCTCCGTGGACGTGAAGCGTCCGCCCGTCACGGCGAAATCCTCCAGAAAGAGGACGGACTGGACGTCCTTCGGGACCTGCCAGGCCGTGAACGACTGCCGCTGCATCACATGAAATGATAACACCACCACCCGAGGCGAGAAGCGGCGATCATCCCCCTCCCCCTATCCTCTCGATCGTCCCAGCCCAAGGAGACGCCCCATGTCGACCGACCCGCACGAACGCAAAGCGGCCTTCCACCAGATGGCCGACGGCACCCAGGAAGACTGGATGATCATCGGGATGAACGCAGTGGAGTTCCAGAAGAAGCTCCCCGACCGCGTGATCTCCCACCTCCGGCTCCTGAACGGAGACTTCGGCGGCTACGCCATCGACCGGCTGCAGCACAGCCTACAAACGGCGACGCGCGCCCACCGCGACGGCCGGGACGAGGAATACGTGGTCTGCGCGCTCCTTCACGACATCGGGGACACGCTCGGGTCCTTCAATCACTCGGACATCGCCGCGGCGATCCTGAAGCCGTTCGTCAGCGAACAGAACCTCTTCATGGTCGACAAGCACGCCATCTTCCAGGGCTACTACTTCTTCGAGTACCTGGGCCTCGACAAGAACCTCCGGGAACGTTTCCGCGACCACCAGTGGTTCTCGTACGTGGAAGAGTTCTGCGCGCTCTACGACCAGAATTCCTTCGACCCGAAGTACGACGCGATGCCGCTCGAGGCGTTCGAACCGATGATTCGGAACGTGATGGCGCGTCCGCGGCGCTCCATCTACATGCGGAGCGCGGCGGAGTAGCGGCGCCGCCCTGTCCTGAGGAATCCCTGAGAATCTTCAGGGCATCCCCGAGTGTAGAAGGCTCGGGCATGTCGCGCACGGTTCGCCCCACACGCAGAGATTTCCTGGCCGCGCTGGTAGCCGCACCCACCGCACAGATTCTGTCGGGTTGCGGGGCGCCTGAGAGCGGCCAGCCCGAAGACGAGCCCTTCGGTCAGGCAACCGAGGCACTCACCAATCAGCAGCGGTGCGACAGCTTCTACGACATCGCGAACGTCCCGACGATCCGCATCACTCTCGCGCCGGCCGACTGGGAGGCGCTCCGGACGCAGCAACCCGCCGGAGGGACGTGCAACTTCGAGTTCACCGGTGACCGATACACGTGGTTCACGGCCTCGGAAGTGCGGATCTCCGGCTCGACGTTCCCGGCCGGGGAAACGGTCTTCACCAACGTCGGCATCAAGAAGAAGTCCTTCTGCGGCTCCATCAGCAGCACCGTCCCCTGCCTGAAGCTCGACTTCGGGAAGTTCAGGTCCGCCAACACCGCGCTGGCGGAATCCCTGATCGGCACCCGATTCCTCACGCTGAACAACAGTGTTCAGGATCCGTCGCTCATCCGGCAGGCGCTCGGATACAAGCTCTTCCAGCTCGCCGGGCTTCCGAACTCACGGTGCAACTTCGCAAAGGTCTTCGTCAACGGCATCCAGGTCTCGGTCTTCTACGTGAATGTAGAACCGATCCGGGAGCGGTACATCGAGCGGAATTTCGCGAACAACCTCTCCGGGAACCTGTACGAGCTCGAGGTGGGGGACGATTTCCTCGCGGCGCGAATCCCGTTCATCGACGTCGAGTCGCTCTCCCGCTTCGACGACAAGAAAGATCTCACCCTCGCTGCGCAGACCATCGCGACGAACGGTCTCACCGGCGCTGCGCAGGTCGTAGACATGGCGCAGTTCATCCGCGTGTACGCGATGGAGTTCCTCCTGAAGCACTGGGACGGCTACACGCAGAATCGGAACAACACCTACCTCTACAACGACGTGGCGGCAGTCGCGAACCCGACGACGAGCAACGTCAAGTTCAAGCTCATCCCCTGGGGGCTCGATCAGATCCTGCAACCCACGCGGCGCTTCCGTCTGTCCTCGGGCTCGGTCCTCGGCGACCTCACGCGCAACGACGCTACCCGTCTGGCGGAGATCCGAACGCAGGTCGATAGCCTCCGCGAAAGTGTCTTCAGTCACGCCAAGATCGATACGGTCCTGAAGCCCTTCATCGACCAGATGGAGGCGCTCTTGACCGCGGGAAACAAGATCCCGGGGATCTCCGGGGAAATCACGAAGGTCAGGCAGCAGCTGAAGCTGGTTCGCTCCGCCGCGTTCCTGTTCAACGGAGGGTGGAACACCAGAGTTTCACTCGTCGACAAGGCCACCGGCGATTGCCTGCACGCCAGCAACACGGAGAGCGTGCCAGCGGGGGCGACGAATCCCGTCAACTTCGAAACGGTTCACGCGCCGCTCGTCGAAGGGTCGACGGCCGACACGTGGGAGTTCAAGTTTGGCGCCGTCGATCTGAAGCTGATGAGCAGCCAGACCGGCAGGTTTCTCCACGCGAGCGCGAGCTTCACGGGAACGAACAGTCGCTTCCTGAACTACACGACCCTCGCCACCGACAGCGCCAACGCCACCGAGTGGAACCAGGTCCCCGTGGACGCCTCGAGCGTGTTCGACATGAGCGGCTACATCAAGGTCCGCAGCGTGCGAACGGGGCGGTATCTCCGCTACGGCGTGGATGACCCGACGCCCGGGACCGGCAGACCCCGGGTCGATCAGGGGTCGGAAACCGAAGCCGCGGTGCTCTCCCTCTACTAGTTCCTCGAGTCTTTGCTCGGGGTCCGAGCCCTACCCTCCTTTCGAAAGCGAAGTGACATGTCGAAGACCCGCCTGTTCGTGAACGTTGGTTTTCTTGCCGTCGCTGCGTCCGCGGGTTGCGGCGCGGATCCGGGGTCGCCCACGGAGCTCGTGGCGAACGAGAGCCCTCCGGGCGGTGAGGCCGTCGGATCGGTCGCGGAGGCGCTGGGGGCCAGCGTCATCGTGGGCGCGATCACCCCCAATACGCTGGATCCCGACGACTACTCGTCCTGGGACCCGGATCGATACGTGCACGGAAGCCCGGAAGTCGACCTACTTCACCACACGGCGGAGATCCTGAATCTCCAGACGGGAGCGACGACGACCTTCCCGTACTGGAGCGCTGGCTACACGCTCGGCGATACGACGCACACGGACAGCAGCTACCTCTATTACGTGGAGGTCAGTGGGACGACTGGTCGGAGCATCCATTTCCGTCGTGTGGCGCTATCCGGGGCACCGGATACCGTCATCGCGGACACTGCCTCGGGCGTGGACGGCGAATTCGTAGTTGGGGGGAAGTACCTGTACTGGTCGGATGCCCTGGGCGTTCACAAGAAGCCGAAGGACGGCTCCGGCACTGCCGCGCTGCTCGTCAGCGGAGCGGAGATCACGCTCCTCGGCGCCGACGGCAACACGCAGCCGCTTCCCACGCTCTTCTTCACGAAGGTGACCACCGACGGAAAGAAGGTAGAGCTCCGAAGCGTCGACACGAGCGGCGGCTCGGCAACACTCTACCGCTCCGTCACGGCGCCTCCCGTGCAATGGGGCCGGCGAGCGCCCGCGTTCCCGGATCTCTCCTGGGATGCGAGCTACTTCTACTGGGACACGGACGTGCTGGGCCAACGAACGCTGTGGCGAATGCCCAGGACGGCCGGAGCGATTGCCTCCAGCTTGACGGTGTCCTCTACCGTATCCATCCGTTTCCCCGTGTCGAACGGAACGAACGTGTACTGGGCGGAAATCGGGGCTTCCACGTCATCGATCCTTCGCCGCTCGGGCGGCTTCGTGACCACCCAGAAGTCCGGCCTCCCCAGGCTCGAAGGTCTGAGCTTGGGCGCGAGTGCCCTCTACTGGGCCGAGCGGACGGCAAACGGAAACAGCCTCACCGTGAAGAAGGCTGCGCTGCCCTGAGCCGCGCGCCCGCTCTAGGGGTGGACCGATACCAGCGTCCCGCGATTGCTCATCGCGCCATGCCACGCCGCGGGGACGTGCGGCTCCGTGAAGGAAAACAAGAAGCGCGCGTCCAGCGGTGAGAGGTTCACGCAGCCGTGGCTCCGCGGCGCGCCGAAGCCGTCGTGCCAGTACGCGGCGTGAAAGGCGAAGCCGTCCTTGAAGTACTGGACGTACGGGACGTCGCGGAGATCGTACTCGTCCCCCTCGGCGTCGGAGTCCATCGTGACGGTCACGTGCTTCGTGTGGATGAGGAACTGACCCTGGATGGTGGAGTGCGTCGTCTCCGGGTCGCCGGTGCCGTCGATGCCCGTCGAGACGAGCGTGACGAACACGGGCTTCTTCCCGACGTAGGCGACGAGCGTTTGGCGGAGGATCGAGACGTCCACCCAGGTGCGATCGCCCGTCGCCCACGACGGAAGCGACGCCGGGGCATCCACACGAAGGAGATGGTCGTCCTGAACCCAGTTTCCGTCCCTGGTTTCGAGGTAAGTTGCACCCCCCGTTCGAACGCTCTTCCCGGAGAGGGAGAGCGCTTCACGGAACTCGAGTTTCCGCGCGAAGCGGAGTCCGGTCGTCGTGGGGTCGCCGGAGAAGAGCACGGCGGATTTGCCGCGTACGAACACGACCGGAAGCGTCGTCTGGTCGTCGAGCGGGATGCCGTGAAAACGACTCGGCTCGACCTTCGTGAAGCGGTCGAGCGGCGCGACGGCCATGTCGCCGGTGAGCCCGAAGCGGCGGCCGCCCGACTCGAAGAGCGCAATGAAGGACATGCCGCTTCGAGGCTTCGCCGTGCCGAGAGACGCGGCCAGACGTGAGAAGCGGGTTCCGTTCGGGCTGATTGACGGCGCGCCGTCCTCGAGGAACCAAGGGATGCCGTCGAGCGGAAGGTCGTCGAAGGTCGTCTTTCGATGCTTCGCCGGATCGAGATCCGGTTCCTTTTCTCGCTGTTCGTCGGGCGTCGGGATCCGTGAATAGAGCGGTGCGCCGTAGCTGGTGATGCCGTACGCGTACGGCAGGGTCGCCGTCCGATCGGCGCGACGGGCCCCCGCGCGAGCAAGCTCATGTTCCCGATCGAGCGACGCCTGGTTTCCCGCGCAGACGTACCCTTCGGGCGCGATGCGATAGAACCCGGCGCGGCATCCGTCGAACCCGACGGGATCCGGATCGCGCGACACCACCGCGCCGCCCCGGAGATACCCGAGGCGCGGCGAGCGGAGTGAGGGCCGCGCGTAGACACTGGTCTCCCGCGACGTCGCGACGAGGCTCGGACCCGGCTCCGGCGCTTTGGGTTCGGACGCGGGGGCGGGAGGCTCGACGGCGCGCGGGGCGATCGGCGCCGGTCGTGGAGCGACGGGCGGGGCTCCCGGCGCGACGCGAGGAGCGGTCTCTTCCGCGGCACTCACGCGGGACAGCGCGGGTCGGGCGCGCTCCTTCGGAATGGGCGCCGCGGTCGCGAGCGACTCGAGGCGCGCCGCCGCGGTCGCCATGAGCGCTTCGGGCGAGTCGAACTCCGGCGCGTTGCAGGAAACCGCCCCGACCGCGAACAGGGCGATGAGGGAGACGGAACCGCGGGCGCGCATGCTGACCCCCTGCGGCTAACGGATCCGGCGCAAAAAGGCCCAATTGTCGGGGTCCGGCATCCAGCTCTTGCCGATTCCGGGGCGCGGCCCGGCTCCACCGGCCCGCGGGCCGTGATATGGGGCGGGCATGAGTGAACCGATCTCCGTGGATGCCCTGTCCGCCATCGACGAACACCTGTCCGAGGACGAGCGGATGGTCCGCGACACCGTGCGCCGGCTGATCCGGGAGCGGTACCTACCGCGTGCGGGCGAGCTCTACGAGAAGGAGCAGTTCCCGAACGATCTCATCCCCGAGATGGCAGAGATGGGACTCCTCGGCGCGGGGCTCAAGGGCTACGGCTGCGCGGGAATGAGCGCGGTGCAATACGGGCTCATCCTCCAGGAGCTCGAGTACGGCGACAGCGGGCTCCGGAGCTTCGTGAGTGTGCAGGGCTCGCTCGCGATGTACGCGATCTACGCGTACGGCAGCGAAGAGCAGAAGCAGAAGTATCTCCCCGAGATGGCGAAGGGGAAGATGATCGGGTGCTTCGGCCTCACCGAGCCGGACAGCGGTTCCGACCCCGGGTCCATGACGACCCGGGCGCGCAAAGACGGCGATTCCTGGGTGCTCTCCGGCACGAAGATGTGGATCACGAGCTCGCCGTTCGCTCACGTGGCAGTGGTCTGGGCGAAGGTGGACGACGGGGACGCCGCGTCCATCCAAGGGTTCATCGTGGAGCGCGGCATGAAGGGGTTCGAGACGCCCCGCATCCACGGCAAGATGAGCCTCCGTTCGAGCGAGACCGGCGAGATCGTCCTCGACGAGTGCCGGGTGCCGGAAAAGAACCGCCTCCCGAACGTCCGCGGGTTGAAGGGTCCGCTCGGGTGTCTGACGCAAGCCCGCTTCGGGATCGCCTGGGGCGCCATGGGGGCGGCCAAGGCCTGCTTTGACGCCACGGTAGATTACGCGCGAAAGCGGATTCAGTTCGGCGTGCCGATCGCTTCCAAGCAGCTCACGCAGGAGAAGTTCGCGGACATGGGGTCGGAGATCGTGAAGGCGGACCTCCTCGCCCTCCATTTCTCCCGCATGAAAGACAAGAAAGGGATCTCCCCGACCCAGGTCTCGCTCTGCAAGCGAAACAACGTCGGCAACGCCCTGGCGATCGCGCGAACTTGCCGCGGAATCCTCGGCGGAAACGGCATTCTCCTCGAATACCCGGTCGTCCGGCACATGCTGAACCTGGAGAGCGTCTACACCTACGAGGGTACGCACGAGATCCACACCCTGGTCCTCGGCAAGGCGTTCACGGGCCTCGACGCGTTCTGAGGCGAGGCGCCCCCCGGAGCTCCAATGGCGCAAATACGGCAAAACGGAACACCGGGGCCGGCAGCGAACGCCGTGCTTGCGTCCCGCCGGCAGGTTTCGCGACAATGCCGCCCCGTGTATCGGAAACTAGCTTCCCTGCTCTTCTTGTCCGTATGGGTACTGACCGCGGGCGCCGCGTTCGCCGCGCCTCGAGACAAGGCCGCCCAGAAGAAGATCGAAGAAGCGATCTATACGAACTTCCTCAACACGGACTTCGACGCCGCGGAGGGGCTCCTCCTCGGAACGATCCGCGCGTGTGAAGACAAGTGCAGCCCGGCCCTCGTCGCGAAGGCCTGGATGTACGTCGGCGTCGTGCGCGGCAGCGGCCGGAACGACATGGCCGGCGCTACGGAAGCGTTCGGAACCGCTCTCCAGACGGACCCGAACGTCGCGCTGGACAATGAAATCGCCACGGATCCGGTCAAGGCGGTGTTCGCCAAGGTGAAGGGTGGCGCCGGAAAGCCGCCTCCGGCGCAGTCCAGCGGTGGCGGCGGCGGCGCGGAATTCACGTGCAAGCCGGCGCCGACGGAGATCGAAACGCGACGGCCGGTCCCGCTCCAGTGCGAGACGGACAAGGACATCACCGGCGCGAAGCTCCACTACAAATCCTTCAGCGGCCAGTGGGAAACGGTCGTGATGGAGCAGGACCAGGGGAACTGGCGCGGCACCATCCCCTGCAAGGTCACGCAGAACACCGGAAAGCTGAAGTTCTACGTGGAAGGCAAAGACGGGGACGAAGTCGCCGTCACTTTCGGCTCGAAGGACAAGCCAAAGACGGCGGACGTCGTCTCGGAAACCAGCGCGGATCCGCCCGCTTTCCCTGAAGAAGAGGCCCCCGCGCGCTGCGGACTGGATGAATCGGCGGCCGAAGCGCCGCCCCCCTCCTCGGAAGGCGGCGAGTGCAAGGCGTACGGCGCCGCGTGCTCGGGGAACTGCTGCGAGGGCCTCGCGTGCATCAACGGCACGTGCGGGGAACCCGAGTGCCAGAGTGATTCCGACTGCTCGAACGGCGCCGAGTGCCAGTCCGGCAAGTGCGAGGGCGGGGACGAAAAGGGCGGGAGCGACAACTACGCGAAGAACCTCGTCGGGCTCTCCTTCGCGATGGATCTCGCCAGCATTTCCGCGACGGAAGCGTGCGCGAAGGAATCCCGCAAAGACAACATCGCCTGCTTCTTCGGAGACAACTCCACGCTCTCTCGCGCCACCGTGAAGGGCAGCGGCGGCAAGATCGGCGGTGGGTTCACGCTCGCCACCATGCGCGTGCTGGCGAGCTACGAGCGCCTGTTCGGTGCGTTCGGCGTCGAAGGAAAGCTCGGTTTCGCGTTCAACGGCGGCCCGACGCCGAAGGGCGGCACCGCGTTTCTTCCCGTCCACGCGGAGCTGCGCCTGAAGTACTGGGTGCTCGGCACGAAGGCCTTCACGAAGCCCGGTTTCCGTCCGTGGGTCCACCTCGGTGGCGGTCTCGCGCAGGTGGACGCCTCCGTGATGGTACCGGTGCGCATCTGCCAGGAAACGGCGCAGGCCTGTCTGGACGGCACCGCCGCCGGCCCGTACGACCAAAAGTCTCTGAAGGCCGTGAAGCAGCTCGGTCAGAGCTTCGTCGGTCTCGGCGGCGGCGTGATGTACGCCGTGGGCAAGACGCACGGCGCCGTCCTCGGCGTGAACTTCATGATCCCATTCCCGTCGTCCGGCTTCGTCATCGAACCGTCACTCGGCTACACGATCGGGTTCTGACGTTTCTACGGTCAGACGCGGGTTGCCCCAACTCGCGGGCTGAAGATTCGTCACATCTTCCGACGTGAAATGCCCCAACTCGCAGGTGCTCTGCCTTCGGCATGCGCGCCTGCGGTCTTCCCCTGACCCTCGGCAAGCCTCGGGTGGGGAAGACCGGGCTAGTGGCGGATCTGGATGCTTCGCGCTGAGTAGCGTCGTCGCGGTGAGCGCTCGCGGGAGGCGCCACGCAGCGAGGACGCTCATGGCGCTCGCGCGGCTCTCCCCTGCGCGCAGGGCGCACGGCAGCGTCGTCGCAGCGTTTGTCGGGATTGGCGCTCGAGAAACGGCCTGCGCTCCGCTCCGAGCTCAGGGGAACTCGGTCCGTTCGGAGTCGGACATCCGAGGGCGGCGACCGAACTTGAATTGGCAGTAATGAAGGTCACGACTGAGCCCCAATGATCGCCCAGAAAAACGGCTCAAATTCGTTCGCTACCGAACCGTCACCCTGCTCTCGAAATGATCCATTTCCCGAGCTGCTTGTCCGCTCGGTCCCAACGCTACCGAGGGTGTGCTCCGGGACCAGTCATCCGGTCGCTAGACACCGCCCCATGGCGGCGCGCAGGCCGCTGCGGCCGAGCACCGACATTTGGGGCGGTCGGCGTCCCGCGAAGCTGGAGGCCGGGTGGGGCATCACTCGGCTCGACTCACACCCGATGAGAGGTCCGACCGGCCGAGCATGCGGGGGCCGGTCCCGTTTTCTTGACGGAACGGGGGTCCGTCGGCGAAGTGTCGGGCGTCGCGACTGCCGCGAGGCCCGCGACTTCCGTAAGCCCGATGGCCCGCCACGTTCGCACCCTGCTCCTCGTTCCGGAGCCGCCGCCCGCGGTGGTTCATCGGAGAAAGCAGCGCGTCGTGGTGCGTGCGCCGGGAAAGTCCGCCGCGGTGAACGTGGAGGACTTCCGTCGAGAGCACTTCCCCACCCTTTGCGGGCTCGGCGTCCGTGAAGCCATGGCGACGGAGCCGTCGCTCGACGTTCCGGAAGAAGACGTTCAACCGGTCTCCCAGGTGCGTGCGCGAGTCGCGGTGAAAATCCCGAAAGCCGCGCGCTCGTTCATCCTCCCGCCGCGAACCCGACCCGTCACCCTGCTGGACGACGTGGACGACGACGTCGCGCGGAAGTACCGCGAGGAAGCGGAGCGCATCCTTCAAAGCGGCCTCTTCGACGCCGTGCTCGACTGGGAGTGACGCGCCTCAGGCGGGCGCTTTGGCGTTGGCGGGCTTCTTCCGCACGCCGATGACGAAGATCTCGGTGCTGTTCGAGCGCGTGCCTTCCGGCTTCAGCACCTTGCACTCCTCGTAGAGTGCCGTGACGGCCTTCTTCGCCTCGGGGAAGTCCCCGCTCATGAAGATCTTGCCGACGAAGCCGCTCCGGTCCGCGCCGAGCCGTTCCGCGACGGCGAGTGCCTTCATGAACAGCTCGAAGCTCCGCGCCTGGTCCGTTCCTTTGGAGCCGGTGGTGTTCGGCGCCATGTCGCTCAGGACGACGCCGTACGGCGCGTGCGCGAGGACCTCCGCGGGCGGCTCCGCGGCGAGGACGTCTCCCTGGAGCACCGTGACGTTCTCCGGGAACGCTTCCGTCAGCTCCTTCAAGTCGATGGCGACGACCCGGCCCTTCTTGCCGGTCTTCTCCGCCGCGTAGAGCGCCCAGGAACCGGGCGCGGCTCCGAGATCCAGCACATGCTGGCCTGGCGCGAGCAGGCGGAAGCGCTCGTCTATCTCGCGGAGCTTGAAGACGCTCCGCGCGGGGTAACCCGCGGCCTTCGCGGCCCGGGTACGCGCGTCGGGGCGCGCGTACGGGTTACCCCGACCCTTGCTCAGCCCTTCGCCTTCGGCTTGCCGCCGCCCTTGCGGACGGCACCTTGCACGACCACGACGGAGTTCTTCGCGCCGGGAACGCCGCCCTCGACGAGGACGAGGTTCTGGTCCGGAACGAGCTTCGCGATCTTCTGGTTCGGGACGCTGACGGCCCAGTTGCCGTGCTGGCCCGGCATGCGCATGCCCGGGAAGGTACGGCCCGGCGTCTTGCGCTGACCGATCGAGCCGCCGTGACGGCGGTACTCGTGCGTACCGTGCGTCTGCACGTTACCGGCGAAGTGGTGACGGCGAACGACGCCGGAGAACCCGCGGCCGCGCATGATTCCGCGCACGTCCACGAACTGGCCCTCCTCGAACACGTCCGCGAGGGGGACCGCGGCGCCGATCTCGAACTTGGCCGCGTGCTCGGCGGAGCAGCGAAGCTCACGCACCACGCGCTTCGGCGAGACGCCGGACTTCTTGGAGGCACCAGCGACGGGTTTCGTCGTGTGCTTCTCCTTCTTGTCCTCGATACCGAGGACGAGGGCGTCGTAGCCGTCTTTCTCTTTCGTGCGCTTACCGACGACAACGGGGCGCGCTTCGATGACCGTGCACGGGACGACGCTTCCGTCTTCCGTGAAAATCTGGGTCATCCCGAGCTTTCGGCCGATCACTCCGGGGTGCAGGTTCATGGCTAGGGCGAGGGGGAATAGCCCCCTCCGGGGTCCCGGTCAAGCGTAGGTTGACGGGATGCCCCCGGAATGCATAATGCGCGTCCTTCTCGGTCTCCGGTCGTCCAGGCGGCTTTTGCCCCCCGACCCCGAGCACCGCGCCCTCGGCCCCCGAGGGCTTTGTCGTCCCGACCGTTTCAAGAGCGCCACGCCGCGCGCCTCACGAAGGAGCCCACCATGTCCATGACCCCCGCCAAGATCGAAGCCTTCGAGCGCGCCTCCCTCCGCAGCGACATCCCCGAGTTCCGCGTGGGTGACACCGTGGGCGTTCACTACAAGATCGTGGAAGGCGACAAGCTCCGCGTTCAGGTGTTCCGCGGCGTGGTGATCAAGAAGCACCGCGCAGGCGCCCGCAGCACCTTCACGGTGCGGAAGAGCAGCTTCAACGTCGGGGTGGAACGTACGTTCCCGCTCCACTCGCCGCGTCTCGAGAAGGTCGAGGTGGAGGCCCGGGGCGTCGTCCGCAAGGGCCGCCTGTTCTTCCTCCGGGGTCTCGAGGGCAAGGCCGCCCGCATCCGCGACGAAAAAGACGGCTGATCGGCAACTTGGGTGCCGCGGCCCGGGCGGGTTAAGCTCGTCCGGCGCGCGCCTCCACTATCGGTGGGCCGCGTAATGGGGCCTCCCGATGAGCCAATGCCAGCGATGCGGAGCGAGCAACGATCCGACGAGTCGGTTCTGCGTCGCGTGCGGAGCTCCGCTCGTCGGTAGGTCGAACCCCGCGGCGGCGCCGCAGCCGTCCGCCGCGCCGATGCCGTACCCGTACGGCTCTCCGAGCAATCCGGGGATCCCCCAGGCGCCTCCCGCCCCGGCGGTGATCCACTCGTACGAGGGTGCGCCGAGCTCGAGCCTTCAATATGCGGAGACCGCAGCGCCTCCGACTCGCGAAGAGTTCGAGGCCGCGCAGCGCGCTCAGCAACCGGTGCAACCGATGCCGGTGTCGCCGACGAGCGTGCCGCCTCCTTACCGATCTTCCGCGCCGCCGAGCGCGGCGTTCGCGACGACGGCCGCATCCCAGACCGCAGCCATGCCGGGCGTCACCGCGGTGGACCCGGAGAACGTTCCCGAAGGGTCGCCCCGGATCCTCGCGGGCTTCCTCATCAGCTACGACACGCATCCCCTCGGGCGCGCGTGGCCGATCGTGCAGGGAGAGAACCGCGTCGGACGTCAGGGCGCGGGGCCCCTGCTCCACGTGGAGCTCGACCACCCGACCGCGTCGTCGCGTCACGCGGTCATCCTCGCCTCCGCGTGTCCCGGTCGAATGAAGATCGAGGACACGGGAAGCACCAACGGTACGCTGCTGAACGGCGCGCGCCTCACTCCAGGCACTCGCCACGAGATACGGGACGGTGATCGAATTCGATTCGGTCTCCTCTCGACGATCGTGAAGATCGTCTAAACACCGAAAGACAGTTCATGGTCCTATCGATGCTCCGTCGCGCCTGCGCGATTCACGCTCTCCTTTTGCTCGCTCTGATCGCGCTTCCGCGGACCGCCTGGTCCGCTCCGGAAGCGCACATCCTGCGGATCGATCCGCGCGCGAGCCAGCAGAGCGGCGACCCGTTGATCACGATGGTCGTGGAGCTGGTGCAGTCGAAGCGTGTGAGTGAAGCGACGTCCGGTTGCGCGGCGCTCACCGGGAACGCGCAGCTCGGCTGCATGGCGGACGCGCTCGAGAAGCCGCAGGCTCTCTACGATCCGTTCCCCTTCCCCGACAAGAACGCCATCTTCACCGTCTCGGTGGACGACACGGATCGTCCGGCGAAGTACGTGAGCTCGACGAAATGGGGGCAATCCGCGAACGAGCCCGGCGTCGGCACCGCGTGGCTCGTCCTCGTGGACGCGGACAAGCGAATGGACGCGTCGTTCGAGGACGCGAAGGCCGTGGCGGAGCAGTTCGTCACGAGCATGGGTCCGAACGACATCGTGAACGTGATGTTCTTCAACGACCGCCAGGTCGTTCAAGACTCGAAGTGGCTGCCCGCCTCCAAGAAGGCGAACGCTCAGACCTTCATCCGCGGCGTCGCGGGCACGTACCCGAGCCAGGGCCGGAACCGCGCTCTCCTCACGATCATCAAGACGGCCGCGACCGACGGCTTCAAGGGCCTCGGCAACGTGGGTGAGGCCGTCAAGGTTCCTCTCCACCAGGCGATGGTCGTGCTCTCGAGCGGCTTCGGCGGCTCGGACCCGAGCACGACGGGCCCGGGCGCGATGCAGCTCGCGCAGTACATGTCCGGCGGCCGCTTCCCGGAAGACAACACGGCGCTCCCGAAGGCACCGGTCCCGGTCGTCAGCATTTACTTCCCGATCCGCGTGCTCGACGAGTTCCGCCAGAACTCGCTCGAGTTCATGCAGAACATGGCGAACCCGGAGATCGGCGGCTTCTTCAGCGTCGTGCAGGCGGGCCAAGGCTCGCGCGGCGCGAACATCGTGAAGTCCGTCCGCACGCGCTTCTCCAAGATGATGCTCGTGAAGTGGCGGGTGTCCTGCATCGCGCCGACCATCACGCAAAGCTTCAAGCTCGTATTCAACAACGTGAACCCGCCGATCCTCGGCGACAACTCCTTCAAGGACGTGCCGGTCGGCATCGACCCGAGCACGTGGCCGCTGGACGTGAACGCCCAGTACACGAAGGAAACGACCGCGAGCGCGGGCGGCGTGTACCCGGGCGGCAAGGTGCGCGTCTACGGCGACTTCTGCTGGGGCGGGGACACCGGACGCGCGGAGGTTTACTTCCTCCCCGCGGGTCAGCAGCCGCCGGCGGATCTGAACGGCGCGGATCTGGACAAAGCGAAGCGCGCTCAACAAAACCTCATCGGCATGGGCATGCGCGGCAAGGCGCTCGAGACGACGGACACGTTCGCCGAGTTCGAGGTCCCCGCGCAGGACAAGTTGGTCCACGGCGAGGGCGCGCAGGCGACCGCGCAGCTCCTCGTCTACGACAACAAAGCCCACCGCACGAGCGGCGTCACCGCGGACAGCATCCTCACGGTGAAGGCGACGACCGCACCGCTGCCGATCCTCTGGATCCTGGGCGGCGCGCTCGGCCTCGTCGTCGTGGCGCTGATCGCCGTCGTCGCCATGCGCGGCGGCGGAAAGAAGAAAGGGGCCGCGGCCGCGCCGGCGCCCGCGCCCGTGATCGCGGGACGACCGCGCGCGCCCCAGGGCTCTTCGCCGGGACCGTCGTTCGTGTCGCGAGCGACGCTGTCCTCCTCTGCCGGCACGTTCACGGTGCTCCCGGGCACGGAGGTCCACGCCGGCAGAGATCCCGGACGCTGCACGATCGTGCTCGCGGACTCCCGCGTCTCGAGCCACCACGCGACGCTCAAAATCGACGGTGGTCAGCTCCAGGTTCGAGACGAAGGCAGCGGCAACGGTACCTTCGTGGACGGCGCCCAGATCCAGAAGAACGTCTGGACCCCCCTCCGCAACGGCGGCTCGCTACGCCTCGGCGCGATCGACATGACGATCCGGCTCGAGTGATTCAGGGCTCGCAGACGAACAGCTGGTACACCTTCGAGCAATTGCCACTCGAGCAGTCGGACCCCGTCTTGCAGAACTTGCCGGGGTCGCAGGCGGTGCAGTCCGTGCCGCCGCAGTCTTTGTCTGTTTCAGTCCCGTTCGTGACGCCGTCCTGGCAGGTCGGGACAGCGCATTGCTTGCCTTTGCAGACGCCGCTCTGGCAATCCGCGCCGGTGATGCAGCCGCGACCCTTGGCGCAGGGAGCGCACGCGGCGCCGCCACAATCCACGGACGTCTCTCCGAAGTCGAACGACCCGTTCGTGCAATAGGTGGGCACGCAGCGACCGAGTGCGCAGCGCGCGCTCGTGCAATCGCCGTTTTCCTTGCAGATCTGGCCCGTGCCGCATCCGCCGCAACCGCTCGTGCCGCCGCAATCGATGCCTGTTTCGGCCCCGTTGGAGACGCCGTCGGAGCAGGTGGGTGCGGCGCACGCCATTCGACCGGCGTCCGTGGCGAGACAAATGCTGCTCGCGCAATCGAGGCCCATGGAACATCCGCCGCCAGGAGCGCAGCCGTCGCACGTCGGGCCGCCGCAATCGGTGTCCGTCTCCGCGCCGTTCTGTTTTTGATCCGCGCAAGTCGGTGGCCCCGCATCCGTGGACGCGCCGCCCGAGCCGTCGCCGCCCTGGCCGCCGCTGCCTCCAGCGCCGACGATGCCGCCCGAGCCCATGCCGCCGGTACCGACGATGCCGCCGCTCCCGGCTCCGCCCGTGTTCGCCGCGCCCGACGCGCCGCCTTGGCCACCGCTTTCGGTCTGACCGCCGTCTCCAGTTTGCCCGCCGTCGGCCGCGCCGCCCGCTCCTCCGGGCGAGGAGCCACCGGCGTCCGCGTGCCCGCCATTTCCGGCCCCGCCTTCCGCGTGACCGCCGGCCGCGACGGACCCGCTCACGACGCAGCGATTGGAGGACGGGTCACACTCGAAGCCCGCGGCGCACGCGCCGTGATCACACGGTAGCCCGGCAAGGAGCTCGCTCTCCGGAGGTGTCGCGCACGCGGAGAACCACGCAGCGACGACGGCGAGCGTGGCGCCGAGTGCGGCGTTGCCGCGAGCGCGCTCAGAACGCACCGCGCACTCCCGGGCCGCACGCACCGCCCACGCACTGGGCCGCGGCGCCGACCTTCACGGACGACGAGCCTTTGGACAAATCGACGTAGAATAGCACCCCGGCGAGCACCGTGACCGCGCCGCCCACGCCGAGCGCGACGCGCGCAGCGGTCTCGAGGGAGGTCGCGCGATGGTATTCGTCCTCGCCGACGAGGTTCGTCGGTGCGCCGCGAGCGGCGTCTTCCGCTCCTTTGCGCGACAGCTCGAGGCCGAGGGCCGTGCCGAGACCCGCGACCCCGACGCCGAGCGTCGCCCAGGTGACTGGGCCGACTCGCGACACCCAGGAGGACGACGACGCGTCCGCGCACGCGGGACCCGCCGCCGGCGCCGAAACGACGACCGCGAGCGGATCTGGAAGCTTGTGCAACGGAAGCACGACGTCGATCGCGTGCTCCTTCGGCAGGTCGAACGACGCGGCCGCGTCCGAGTAGCCTCGCAGCTCGAGCGCGACCTGATGCGCGCCGGGCGAAAGCTCCGAGGTCCACGGCGCGACACCCACTCGCTGCCCGTCGATCGTGACCGTCGCCCCCTCCGGAGAGGAGAGCACCGTGACCTGCTGGACGCCGCGCTCCGCGAGATGCCGCTCCGCAGCGAGCACGCGCGGCTGCACCTCCGCCTGATCGGGAGCTCCGGGGAGATCGCGGAGGTAGCTCCGATACCAACGGAGGGCGTTCGCGGCGTCCCCGAGCTCCTCGTACGCTTGCCCGATGTTGTACGAGAACGCCGGGTTGTTCGAGAGACGGTCCGCTTCCAAGAAGAGGTCGATCGCGTCCTTGAAGCGCCCTTCGGTGTACGCCTGCGCGCCGAGCTTGAAGCGGTCCCGAGCGGCGTCCCGGGTCGCCGGGTCGTCCGCGTATGCCGGGGACGCGTGCAGGCCGAGAGCGATCAGCGCTCCGGCAATCGCCGCGCAGCGGACAGGCATTCTCTTATAACTACGACGCCCGCCGATTCATTGAAAAGGGTCTTTCAAGGATCGTTTCGGCTTTCTCAGAGCCCTGCCGGATGGCTCTCTCGGCGCTCCGCCGGCCTTCGGCTTGTCGGCCGAGGCGGAAGCCGCCGGATCCACGGGGATGGCCTCGAGTGGCGCGACTGGAATCGGCGCGGAAACGACGAGCGGAGCGGTCGCCGAGGACTCAACCGGCGTCGTGGCCGGCTTCTTCGGTTTCCATCCCAGGAAGACGCCGAGCCCGATCCCGAGGATCCCCGCCCCCACCGCGATGGCGATGAGGGACCGGGGCGGTCCCGCGGGGGCAGCGGCCGGGATTGGAACCGCGGAGTCTCGAATGACGGTCGCGACGTTCCGCGCCGCGTCGTCCGCGGGGATGGCACCCGGCCGGATCGTGCCGAGCTCGTACTGGCTCGCCCGCCCGAACAACGCTTCGAGGGACCCCCCGGAGATGTCCTCGTTGACGTCGTGCGCGATGAGCCACTCCGCGAGCGCCTCTCCGAGATCGCGCATCGTCGGAAAGCGGTCTTCCGGCGCCTTCTCCAGCCCGCGGAAGAGAATCTGCTCGAACGCCGTGTCCATGCCGGAGAGCTCCGGCAGCGGCGTCGCTTTCTCGTCCGTGATCGCGGTCAGTACGGCATCCGGCGTTTCCCCGGTGAACGGCCGCTTGCCGCACAGGCACTCGTACAGCACGACGCAGAAGGACCACTGGTCCATCCGCGGGTCGCCTTCTTCTCCGCGAACCTGCTCGGGCGCCATGTAGGACGGACTCCCGAAGACGGTGTTCGCCCCTGAGCGCCGCAGTCCCCGGTCGACGTGGGCGATGCCGAAATCCACGACCTTCGGCTGCAGGAGGTCGCCCTCCATCTTCGCGAGGAAGACGTTCTCCGGCTTCAGGTCCCGATGAACGATGCCCTTCTGGTGGGCGGCAAAGAGCGCGTGCGCGATGGGAAGCATCGTGCGAACGGCCTTCACCGGACTGAGCCGCCCGAGCCGCTGGAGGGCCGTGGCCAGGTCTTCGCCGACCAGGCGTTCCATGACGATGTACGGGGAACCGGTCTCCGTCTGCCCGAAGTCGAAGATCCGGACGATGGCGGGGTGGCCCAGGCGCGCCGCGGCCCGGGCTTCGGCCAGCAAACGTTCCCCGGCGTCCTTGTCGTCCGACGCGGGCCGAACGAGCTTGATCGCGACTTCTATGTCGAGCGTCTCGTTGTGGGCGAGCCACACGTCGCCCATGCCCCCGCTCCCGAGCATCCGAACCAGGCGATACTGTCCCCCGATGCGCTCGCCGGGTTTGAATGACCCCATGGGCGACGCAGGCTCTCGGGCGACGCCGGGCTCCGGGACGCGCCTCTCGCGAGGAGCTGTCGGTGAATCGTCAACCACGGGATCCCGGGGGCAGAATCCCCTAGGCTAGCACCATGACCGAGGCCAAGACCACTCCGCCCGGCCGGCGCGGGATCCTGCTCGCCGGCGGCACCGGCACGCGCCTTCACCCGCTCACCCGCGGCGTGAGCAAGCAGCTGATGCCGGTCTACGACAAGCCGATGGTCTACTACCCGCTCACCACGCTCATGCTGGCGGGTATTCGGGAGATCCTCGTCATCACGACCCCGGAGGAGCAGCCGCGCTTCAAGACCCTGCTCGGTGACGGCAAGAACTTCGGCGTCGCCCTCGAATACGTCGCTCAGGCAAAGCCGGACGGTATCGCCCAGGCGTTCATCCTCGGACGGGAGTTCCTGAGCGGCGCCCCGTCTGCGCTCGTACTCGGAGACAACATCTTCTACGGGCACGGCCTCCAGCCGCTCGTGATGAGCGCCTCAGCTCGGGATACCGGCGCGACGATCTTCGGTTACTGGGTGAAGGACCCGACCGCCTATGGGGTCGCGGAGTTCGACCCGACCGGCAAGGTCATCGGGCTGGAAGAGAAGCCGAAGAACCCCCGCTCCCAGTATGCCGTCACCGGCCTCTACTTCTACGACGGCACGGCGTCGGAGCGAGCGGCCGGCTTGAAACCCTCCGCCCGCGGAGAGCTCGAGATCACCGACCTGAACCGGGACTATCTCCGGACGGGGAACCTGCACGTCGAGCTGCTCGGACGGGGCTTCGCCTGGCTGGACACCGGAACGCACGAGGCGCTTCTGCAAGCGTCCAATTTCATCCATACCATCGAGGCCCGGCAGGGGCTCAAGGTGGGTTGCCCGGAAGAGGTCGCCTTCCACAAGGGCTGGATCGGCAAGGAGGACCTCCGCCGACTCGCCGGCGAGCTGGGGAAAACCGAGTACGGCGCCTACCTTCGGCAGCTCGCAGAGGCCTGACACGGTCGGGGCCGGAAGCGCCAACCAAGGCGGAACGAGGCGGGCCGGCTCAGCTGCTCTTTTCTTCCGCCGGGGCCTTTTCCCCGATTGCTGCGACGCTCAGTGGCCCGAGACGGGCGCCGCTATCGGAGGGTCCACGTGGACCACGACCGGGGAGGGCGAGGTCGTCTGGACGCCGTCCGTCTTGGCGTCTGAGTTGGACAGAGCTCGCTTCCGGCGCGCGACCGCATCACCGACGAGCAACGGGAGGAGGAACACACCACCCGGAGCAACGATGAAGAGCAGCCAGAGAATCGCGCGGACGACGGCAGCCACGATGCGTTCATTATGAGCATGCCGCATGCCATTCGCAATCCTTTCCAGCACAGTGGGATCCGAAGCTTGGAATTCACGTGACTTGAAGTCGCGGC
>JADMIO010548794.1_pt1 | contig 124854 bp, 97 predicted proteins | sample 8958161 | NCBI WGS metagenome assembly JADMIO01 (sample SAMN16585339, study PRJNA669376) | soil metagenome | isolation source: Crop rotation soil | place: USA: Cullars Rotation, Alabama | collected 2011
ACAACTTGTCCACGTGGAATTCTAAGCTTAGGATCCCAATGTGCTGGAAAGGCCCGGAAATGCGGGCCGGAAAACACTTTGATCAGGTCCTCATTGTGGTCCTGGAAAATCAGAACTATTCGTCGGCTATAGATGATCCGCTCCTTGCCGACCTGGCTAAGCATGGCAGCGTATTCACCCATTTCAAGAACCTCACACATCCCTCATACCCGAACTACCTCGCCATGATTTCCGGCAGCACTTGCAACGCGGACGGAAGCGATTCACAAATCAATTTTCCGGATGACGCCGAGCACCGCACCATTGCCGATCTGCTTAGTTGGCGGAATTATGCGGAGAACTATCCCGGCAAGCCGACGGACCATGCGCCTTACCTGGACGAAGGCGTGAAATACCGGCGCAAACATGTTCCCTTCCTGAGTTTCCAAAAAATTCAGAAGGAAAGCTTTCACAATGTGGTCTCGGTCGATACCAAGACCGGCGACCCTTTCGTCCCAGACATCAGTAAGTTTCGCGAAGACCCGCGCAGTAATCCTCTGCCTCAATATATTTTTTACAGCCCGAATATGGACGATGACGGCCACGACCCCTACTTCAGGCCGAAGAAGGGACTGCACAAGGCCTCAACCTGGCTGCGAAAGTTTCTGACGACCTGGTTGGCCTTCGACGAAAACACCTGGCTACCTTCGGATCAGAAACTGAGCCGGTTGCTTGTAGTTGTGACTTTCGATGAAACGGAAGGGCGCAACACCGGCAACCTGTATACGGTTTTCTTAGGCAGCATGGTCAAGAGCGGAGACGTTAACCAGGTCTATGACCACTACAGCGTGTTGCGCACCATCGAGGACAACTTCGGGATTGATCCCATCCACAAAGATTCGGGGGATGGGAAGGCGAGCGTGATTACCGGGGTCTGGAAATAGGTGTGGGTTGTTTCGTGAACTCTTTCACCTTTCGCAAGACCGACTCAGGCGCGTCTACCTGAAGATGGACGGCCCCGTCTGTATAACGGCGGGAAAGAATGACTGCTTTAGCCTCCAGCAACGCAAGAAGTCTGCCTTCGGATTGGGGAATTTTTAGCTTGGCCCGGGTGGGCCGGTCCTCCTGCAACAATTCATCAATGCGCTGCAGGAGGGCCTCGATGCCGATTTCCTTCGCTGCCGAGACGTATACGATGCGGTCATTGTTCTGTAGCGCTACCTGTTCGGCTGCAGGAAGCAGGTCAATTTTGTTCTTCACTTTCAGCCGTGGCTTTCCGTCGGCTTCCAGCTCTTTCAGAACTTTATCCACCTGCGCATCCTGCTCGGCGGAAAGCGGGCTGTTCGCGTCCGACACCTGCAAAATCAACGTGGCCTTCTGTACCTCTTCGAGGGTGGCGCGGAATGCCGACACCAGGGTATGCGGGAGATTGCGAATGAACCCTACAGTGTCAGATAACAGCACACTCCGTTTGGAGGGCAAATCCACCGAGCGCAGTGTGGGGTCCAAGGTGGCAAACATGCGCGAAGAGGCCAAGACTTTGGCTTGGGTCAGGGCGTTAAAGAGAGTTGATTTTCCGGCGTTGGTATAGCCCACTAACGCTACAGTGGCTACCGGGACCGACTCCCGCCGCTGGCGTTGCTGGGCCCGAATTCGCCGCACGTTTTCCAGTTGCTGCTTTACGTGCCGAATGCGGCGGTAGATCTTGCGGCGATCGGTCTCCAACTGAGTTTCACCGGGGCCGCGGGTCCCAATGCCGCCGCCCAACTGCGACATCTCAATGCCGCGTCCGGCAAGCCGCGGCAGCATGTATTCCAGTTGCGCCAACTCAACCTGCATCTGGCCCTCGCGGGTTCGCGCGTGCCGGGCAAAGATATCGAGGATGAGTTGCGTGCGGTCAATCACCCGCGCCCCCACAATCTTTTCAATGTTGCGCTGTTGTGAGGCGGTCAGGTCGTGGTCGAAAAGCACCAGATCGGCGGAAACCGAGGCAACAGCGCCGGCGATCTCCGCCAGTTTGCCGCTGCCGATCAGGGTGGCGGGATCGGGCCTGTCACGATGTTGCAGAATTTCTCCGACAATTTCCGCCCCGGCGCTGGTGGCCAGAGTCCTGAGTTCATCGAGCGACTCTTCCGCGCTGAACTCGGGAACGCTCGAGGGAGCAGGAGAATTCCGCACCGCGCCATCGCGGGCCGCATGGGCCGCGCTGGTAAGGGTTCCCTTGGTGGATTTTCTCTTTCCGCGGTAGTCCAGACCAACCAGGAAGGCCCGCTCTGCGCGGGTTCCGGCAGTCGCATTCTTCAGGGCCCGGCGGGCGGTCTCCGCCTCAGCAACTAATCTGGATCCTGAACTGCGCAATCGATGTGGCCTTTATCCTTCAGTAGCGGCGGTAGTGGCGGCTGGTTCTGTAGCCGCGGAAGCCGGCGCGTGTGCCGGCCGGTCGGCATGCGTATGGGCATTGCGACCCATCGCGATGGTAGAAATGGCGTGCTTGAAAATGAGCTGTTCCTGATTATTGGTGTCCAGCACCACGGAGTACTTGTCGAAAGAGCGGATTCGGCCTGTCAGCTTAACTCCGCTCACCAGATAAATCGTGATGTTGCTGCGTTCTTTGCGGGCCGTGTTCAGGAATGAATCCTGGATGTTCTGCGCCGGCTTGTTATCCATCGCCGATCTCCTTGTACTTCCCTTTGCCTCTGTACCAATGGCTACGCTCAAATGCACACTTCCAACCACTGGTAACGATACGGGGTTACCGGTCAAGTTTCAACCCTTTCCCCGGGTGGCACGGTGTTGGCAGCTGGGTACTTGGTTTACAATGCCAGCCCGGGCATTGTCCTGAAACGAACGGAGATAGTCCTATGCTGCCAGCACTTTCCACCTGGGTGATGCCCAGCCATACCAATGCGGAAATCGTGGGGATCTTCCTGCGCTGGGTACACATCATTGCTGGTGTCACCTGGGTGGGATTGATTTACTTTTTCAATTTCGTCCATATTCCGTTTATCCGGCAGGTGGACGCCGCCGCCAAGCCAAAGATATTCCAGACGCTGACGTTGCCGCTGCTGGAATGGTTCCGCTGGAGCGCGCTGCTTACGGTGTTCATGGGCTTCTGGTATTGGGGTCAGGTTTATGTGGCGGCCAATGCTCGCCTAGAAGGCAAGAGCCCGCTAGGAACAATTGGCTTGTTTCTTCTGACATGGGTAGTGGCGTGGCACATTCTTTTCCCGGCTATTCGGCGCATTAGCAATGGCTGGGTGTTAACGGCGATTACCTTGCCGGTTCTCGTGGCCGCCGCCTGGATCTTCGTGCGCTACATCCCTGTTGGCGCAGGCGACAACCACGTCATGTGCATTGGTATCGGCGGCGGACTGGGATGGGTCATGGGGTCAAATGTGTTTGGCATCATCTATAAGAACCAAAAAAAGATCATTGACGGGACGCTGGCAGGAAATCCTCCGGCTAACGCCGTCAATCTGGCCCGGCAGTCCTTTCTGGCGGCACGCATGAACCTGTATCTTTCTTTCCCCATGCTGTTCTTCATGGCGGCCGCCAGCCACTTCCCGATTTTTGGGAGCTGAGCCGGAAGGACACACTTTCAGATCAGTTCTTGCCTGTTGAGCCGTAGCGGGGCGTAGATTCGGTGTCAGGGCGGCGACAAGTTTGACAGATTTTCCTTTCGGCCCCTAACCTATCTTTCCAAAGCTATGAAGGTTCTGGTCATAGGCAGCGGCGGACGGGAACACGCATTGGTTTGGCGCTTGCGTCAATCGCCGCGTGTGACCCAGGTAGTTTGCGCCCCCGGCAACGGCGGCATCGCTGACGAAGCGGTATGCATGCCGGTAGACGTAAAGAGCGTCGATTCGCTGGTAGCCCTGGCCCATCAGATCCAGCCTGACCTGACGGTGGTGGGTCCCGAATTGCCGCTGCAATTGGGTGTGGTTGATGAATTTACCCGGCGAGGTTTGCGGATTTTTGGGCCTACGCGGGCCGCGGCCCAGTTGGAATCGAGTAAGAGCTTTGCCAAGGAATTCATGCAGCGCCATCGCATTCCCACGGCGCACTATGCCATCTGTAATTCCATGGACGAGGTGCACGAAGCGCTGGGTCATTTTTCTACCCCTCTGGTAGTCAAGGCTGATGGCCTCGCCGCCGGCAAAGGCGTAGTCATCTGCAAGAACAAAGAGGAAGCGGCCATGGTTTCCTCCGAGATGCTAAGCGGAAAAATGCTCGGAGAAGCCGGCGCCCGGGTGGTTCTGGAAGAGTGCCTCAACGGCGAGGAAATTTCGTTCCTGGTGTTGAGCGACGGTGAACGTGTGGCTGCCCTGGTTGCCGCTCAGGACCACAAACGGGTTGGGGATGGCGACACTGGCCCTAACACCGGCGGTATGGGCGCCTATTCGACGCAAAACATTGTCGATGAACAAATGCGTCAGTGGCTATTGCAACACGTGGCTAAACCGGTAATTGCGGGCATGAAGGAAGAGGAGGCCGAGTACAAAGGCATTCTCTATTGCGGCCTGATGATGACCGCCCGGGGGCCCATGGTGCTGGAATTTAACTGCCGTTTCGGTGACCCTGAGACGCAGCCCATTCTGATGCGCCTGGAGAGCGATTTGCTGGAGGCGCTGGAGGCCTCAACCGACGGTCGAGTCAGCGAGGGAGATTTCCGCTGGTCGAATGATGCTTCGGTTTGCGTGGTAATGGCATCGGGTGGATATCCCGGAACCTATGAAGCGGGGAAAAAAATTATTGGCCTGGATGCCGCTGCCGCCATCGAAGGAGTGAAAGTCTTTCATGCGGGAACCAGCAGACATGACGGATCTTATTTCACCTCAGGTGGCCGGGTTTTGGGCGTAACCTCTCGCGCGTCGGACCTGGCAACGGCGGTAAGCCGGGCATACGAAGCCGTTTCCAGGATTGGATTTGAAGGATCGCACTACCGCAAAGACATTGCTGCCCGGGCATTGAAGAAGTAGCAGTTCGCCACTCCACTTATTAAAGGATATTTCCAATGAGCACTCCTCTAGTTTCTATTGTGATGGGAAGCGATTCTGACCTCGAAATCATGCGCGAGGCCGGCAAAGCGCTTGAGCCGTTTGGCATTGCCTACGAAATCGACGTGACCTCGGCTCACCGCTCGCCCCACCGTACTGCCGAATATGCCGAAAAAGCTGCCGGACGCGGGATAAAGGTAATCATCGCCGGCGCCGGTGGAGCCGCGCATCTTGCGGGAGTCATCGCGGCCCATACCAGCTTGCCGGTGATCGGCGTGCCGATTCCGTCGACCTCTCTGAACGGTCTCGATTCCTTGCTGGCCACGGTGCAAATGCCCGCGGGAATTCCGGTGGCGACGGTAGCCATCGGCAAGCCAGGCGCCACTAATGCGGGCATCCTGGCGGCTCAGATTCTGGCGCTATCTGACGCCGGGTTTGCCAAGAAGATGGAAGCTCACAAACAAAAGCTGGCGAGCGGCGTGGAAGAGAAGTCCAAGAAACTGCAAAGCTCATTGAAGGGTTAGCAGAAATTGACCTGGTGGTGGGAAGGGTATCGGCTTCAGCCATGCCGTGAGACGCCGCACGTTGATCAGGCAACGATCGGGCGCAACTGGCCTCGGATGGCGTTATACGATGATTCCGAGACGGGAGTAGAAACCCGTCTCGCGGGCGTCGCACCTTAAAGCTTAAGCCCTCGCAAATATTCCCGGAAGGGGCTCCCCAAATCTGTGCGCTTCAGCGCAAACTCTACCGTCGCCTTAAGGAACCCGAGTTTGTCGCCGGTGTCGTGTCGCTTCCCGTCAAAAATGTACCCGTAGACTTTCTCTCGCCTGAGCAGCTGCCTAATACCATCGGTCAGTTGCAATTCGCCGCCGGCGCCTGCCTGGATCTCCGAAATGGTGTCGAAGATCGCAGGGGTCAGCACGTAACGACCGATGATCGCCAGATTCGACGGAGCGTCCTCATGCTTCGGCTTTTCCACCAGGTCGGTAATCTCGTAGAGTTTGCCGTCCCATCCGTCGACTGCCTTTCCTTTCAGAACGCCATAGGAGGAAATCGCGGGGCCCTCAATCACCTGCGTCGCCAACACCGATCCGCCGGTCCGCTCGTAGACGCCGATCAACTGCTTCAGGCAGGGAACATCGGCATCAATTACATCGTCGGCCAATAGCGCAGCAAACGGTTCATCGCCCACTAATTCCCGTGCCGTCAGAACTGCGTGGCCCAGGCCCAAAGCCTCCTTCTGGCGAACGTAGGCGATGTGGATCATGTCGGAAATCTGCCGGACAATCGCCAGAAGATCTTTCTTGCCGCGCTCCTCGAGCATCTTCTCCAGTTCGTAGCTAACATCGAAATGGTCTTCGATGGCTGACTTGCCACGGCCAGTAACCATGATGATCTGGTTGCAGCCCGCTGCCAGCGCCTCTTCGACTCCGTATTGAATGATGGGCTTGTCGACGAGCGGCAGCATTTCTTTGGGTTGTGCTTTAGTGGCCGGGAGAAATCGCGTTCCCAGACCGGCAGCAGGAAAAACGGCTTTGCAGATCTTTTTCATTACGAATGACCTTGGGTTGCTCCGGGTAATTGGGTCTGCTACAGCGTTGGGCTGTCGTTTCCCAGCATCGCCTTGCGGATAATCTTCAACGGCACGGCCCCTTGCAGCATGAACTTATCGTGGAAATCCTGCAACGTGTACCTGTCGCCCTGTTGCTTGCGGTAGTCGTCCCGCAGTTTCATGATCTGCAATTTTCCGACCGTGTAAACCAGGTACGTTGGGTCTGATGTGCCCCGTTTGGATTCCACATCAGCGACTGGTGCTGTCTGGTAACCCTCTTCGACGAAGAATTTGTTCGCCTGCTCCAGGGTCATCTTACCGGTGTGCATCTCGATGCCGGCAATAAAACGGGCATCGCGCAACAAGGCATCCTGCAACTGTCCCATCCGCAGTTTGGGGTCACCATTTCCGTAGCCTTCGTCGAGCATCATCTGCTCATCGTAGTGGGCCCAGCCTTCCGCGTTAGTACTGCAATATAGAATCTTCCGGACCTTCGAGGGCGCCTGCTTCTGCCAGAGGAACTGCGTGTAATGTCCAGGGTAAACCTCGTGAATCGCGGTGCTGATAATGGTGCCGCGATTGAAACCGTGCATCCATTCTTCAATACGCTCCGGTTTCCATGCCGGGTCAGCGATGGTCACGTTAAACATGGCTTCGTCAGCCTTGGTTTCATAGGCACCGGGCGTATCCATGGAGGCCGTAGTCAGGGCCCGCGCGAAGGGCGGCGTCTCTTCCACGATCGGCGGAACCGTGGAAGGAATAGTGATGATCTTTTTCTCTTCGATATAAGCCCGGATACCGCCCAACACATCGCGGAACGTCTGCAACAATTGGTCGGCCGGAGGATGATTTTTTTCCAATTCTGACAGGACTTCTCGCGGCGTGTGTTGGGGATCGATCTTGGCCGCGACCTCTTTCAAACGCTCCTGGTTCTTGTGTAGATCGGCATAACCAATCTCCAAGAGACGGCCGAGCGGCACATCGACCATCTCCTCATACAAAAGTTTCTTGCGAAAATTCTCGGCGCCGATGCGAAAGTCACCCTTCGACTTGGGCAATACCGTCTTTTGCAAAAATGCCTGGTACTTGCCCAGGGCTTCGATTACCGCGCCATTGGTTTTTTTGAACTCGCTCAGGAGCTTGCGATCCTTTACTTCGTGGAAAGCTTTGGGCACGTCTTCCTTAAAAAATCCGATGACGTCCGGCAATTGCTGAACAGCCACTTCGGTGTAAACCCGCGGCGGGTTGTCCAGATTCTTTCGCGCCGCGTCGAATACTTTAGGAATTTGCCGTTCCCGCGCGATTACAGAACGAAGCCGTTCTTCCTGAGGAGCAAAATTCCGCTTCATGATCAGGAACACCGACTCGGTCGCGCCGCTGGTGTATTCGTCGGGGTCCTTGCTCCACATCTTGATCTCCTGCAACTCAAGGAGCCGGGCGCGGATCGTGTCTTGCAGGACCTGCAGATCGGCGGCGTCATCTTCGCCCAATTTCGAGTTGTCAAACGCCGTCAGCTTCGATTGCATATTATTGACCGCCGACACCTCGGCGGCCACCCCAGCGCTGGAAAAGTCTTCCAGCTTACTGTCGTATTGATGGAAGCCCGCGGCCGTCCCTTGTGTGGGATGGTGCTGAAAGTACACGTCGAAGAATTCGTCCACCAGCTTGTCGAACTCAGCTTTGGCTGAGGTCTGTGCAAAGCTCATGTTGGGGAGAAGCATCAGGAAGAGTACCGAAAACACTGCAATGCGCTTGATCATTGAAAACCGGTCGTCCCGTTATTCGTCATTCCGAAATTCACTTTGACCTGGGCGTTTGCTTCAATCGACTACGCAACTGAGCAATGCACCCCGGGAATGACAAACTCTCAAATTTCACCAGCAAAGAGCCACAAGGAAGTTACCATAATCGTCTGCGGCATTTCTTTGGGGCAGAGTGCGTTACGTGGCAGCCGTGGGCTGCTCAACGGAGCCGGTCAACTCCTCGATCACACGCTGCAGACTTCCTAAAACCTCCGGAGCCGCCACCGCTTTCAAGGGAAACTTTAGCGTGCCGTCGGGAAGGAACTGCGATCCACGCTGCGACGAAACCAAGCGCGCCAGCTTCTCGGGGTCGACCGTTGCATTCGGCTTAAACTTGATGCTGACCTGATCGCGTTTGCGCTCGATGGTGGTCACTCCGACCTTGACTGCCAGCAACTTCAGCGACGCGTAGTCCAGCAGGTTCTTCACGGCAGCAGGAGGCTCTCCATAGCGGTCCTGCAATTCGGCGCCGACATCGTTTAACTGGGCATCGGTCTCCACACCGGCGATGCGTTTGTACATCCGCAGACGCTGATTTTCCTCGGGAATGTAATCCACCGGAATGCGGATGTTCAGTCCGAGGTTGAGCTGGGTCTCAGCCTCATCAGGCGCGACTTCACCCTTCATCTCCCGCACCGCACGGTCAAGCATTTGGGTATAGAGCTCGAAGCCAACGGCTTCGATGTGTCCGCTTTGTTCTCCGCCCAGAAGATTTCCCGCGCCGCGGAGTTCAAGATCCAAAGCCGCAATTTTGAAGCCAGCGCCAAGATCGGAGAATTCTTTCAAGGCGGCCAGCCGGCGTTTGGCGATTGGCGTCAGCTCGGTGTCGGCGGGCACCAGCAGATAGGCATAGGCGCGGCGATTGGAGCGGCCCACGCGCCCGCGCAGCTGGTAGAGTTCCGATAATCCCAGCCGCTCCGCGCGATTGATCAGGATCGTATTGCACAGGGGGATGTCGAGCCCGTTCTCGATGATCGTGGTTGCCACCAGAATGTCGGACTTGTGATGCATAAAGTTCAGCATCACCTTCTCCAGTTCCCCCTCCGACATCTGGCCATGGCCGACGATGATCCGCGCCTTGGGCACAAGTTCCTGCAGCTTGGCTGCGATCTCCCAGATCGTATCCACGCGGTTGTGGACAAAGTAGACCTGCCCACCCCGCTCCATTTCCTGTTCGATGGCCGACTGGATCAGCTTCTCGTCCCAGTGAGCGACCACGGTCTGAATAGCCATGCGATCTTTGGGCGGAGTTTCAATCAGGCTCATGTCGCGCATGCCAATCATCGACATGTGCAGGGTGCGCGGAATGGGGGTCGCCGACATGGTGAGCACATCCACTTGCTTGCGCATCTGCTTGATGCGCTCTTTGTGCCGGACCCCGAAGCGTTGCTCTTCATCGACCACCAGCAACCCAAGATCGGTGAACTTGATGTCTTTCGAAAGGATGCGGTGGGTGCCGATGAGGATATCGATCTTCCCGGCTTCCAGCTTCTGCAGAATTTCTTTCTGCTGTTTCGCGGAACGAAAGCGGCTGATCATCTCGATGGTCACCGGAAAAGCCGCAAAGCGCTGCCGGAAGGTTTCGTAGTGCTGGAACGCAAGCACGGTCGTCGGCGCGAGCACGGCTACCTGCTTGTTATCGCTGATCGCTTTAAACGCGGCGCGCATGGCGATTTCCGTCTTGCCGTATCCGACATCGCCGCACAGCAGGCGGTCCATGGGCTGGGTCAACTCCATGTCACGCTTCACGTCGGCGATGGCCATTTCCTGGTCGTTGGTCTCGGTGAAACCAAAGGAGTCTTCGAACTCGCGCATCCACTCGTTGTCGACGGCGAAGGCATGGCCTTTTGCTGCCCTGCGTTCCGCATAAAGCTTTAACAGCTCATCGGCCATGTCCTTCATGGCCTTGCGCACCCGGGCCTTGGTCTTGCCCCAGGCCGCCGTGCCCAGGTGATTCAACGCCGGACGCGCGCCTTCCGACGAGCGGAATTTCTGAATCAGGTCCAGCCTCGTCAGCGGCACATACAAACGAGCCCCGTCGGCATATTCCAGGAGCATGAACTCGGCATTGCCGTCTCCCTGGTTAATTTCCTTCAGGCCCTGGTATTGGCCGATTCCATGTTCCACGTGAACCACATAGTCGCCCACCGCCAGATCGCGGAAATCCGAGAGAAACGCGGCCGTCTTGGAGCGGTGTTTCTGCGGCTTGGCGCCCACCGCCTCTGACTCGTCAAACAGATCGCGCGAACCGAAAACCGCTAAACCCGCTTCCGGCAGCACGACACCGTCAGGAACGTAGGCCTTCACAATCGTGGTGGTCAGCATTTCGCCGGTAAAATAGGAGGTCTCGTCGGCGTAGCTCTCGCCGCCGCGGGTTCTGCTGCCCAGCCGGTAAGACAGGCCGTACTCGGTAAACATGTCGGCCAGACGCTCCACTTCGCCGGTATTGGGAACAGCGATCACTACGCGCCGTTGCTGCGCGATCTGGCTTTTCACCTCTTCCAGCATGGTCGGCACGGAGCCATGAAAGCGCTGAGTGGGCTGGGAGAGCACGCTGACGCTCTCGATACCATCACTGCGGTCCAGACCCAGATACTCAAGATCTGCGCCAGGAAGCTGAGCAGCTTTTTGCCACCAATCGTCGGGAGCAAGATAAAGGTCGGTGGACTTCACCAGGTTGCCAATGCCGCTTCGTTCGTGAGCTTCCTCGATTCGATTCCAGGTGTGTTCCAGTTCCGAGTGCAGGGTCTCCGGCTCGTCCACCAATACGGCCGCATTGGGAATCAGGTCAAAGATTGTGTGCTCGGCGCCCGCCACCGGTGCATAGAATTCCCATCCCGGAAATACAGTGACGCCAACCGAACGCACTGCCTGCTCCACAATGTCTTCTGCGCCCGTGATGCGCTTCCCCGAAAGGCGCGCATGGATCGCCCCCAAAACCTCCTCACTGACCGGGGTCTCGGTCAACGGAAGCAGCACGGCCTCCTCCACATCACTGGAAGATCGCTGCGTCTCGGGATCGAACTTCCGCACCGACTCAACTTCATCGCCAAAAAATTCAATTCGCAGGGGACGGTCCGCCTCCGGCGGATACACATCGAGGATGCCGCCCCGCAGGGCATATTCGCCCGGCATTTCGACTACATCGACTGAGCTATACCCCAAAGTATTGAGGTGGGCCACCAGTGGTTCGGTGTCAATGGTGTCTCCGCGCCGCACCGTACGCGCCAGTCCCGCGTAGTAGTCTGGGCCGCGCAGGCGTATGGTGGTCGCAGCGATGGGCGCGATCACGATCGAAGCGGCGCCAGTGGCAATCTTCCACAACGTGACGGCGCGTTCCTCCTGAATCTCAGGATGCGGAGACAAGTTCTGGAAAGGCAGCACGTCGCGTGTGGGCAAGGTGACGATCGACTCTGGGTCGACACCGCCGCTGAGCTCCGCAAAAGCAGAGAGAACAGGCGCGAGTTCATCTGCGGCCCGGTTGTCGGAAACCACCAGGATCAAGGGCCTTCCCCCCGTCTTGCGCAGAGAAATCAAGGCCAGGGCCTTGGCGGTGGGGCTAAGTCCAGAGACACGTATCCGCCCGGCAGATCCCTTGAGGTGGGAGGCTACACGCGTCAGGGCCGGAAGATTTTCCGCGTCCGCGAAGAGTTCGCGAACGAACGACAGGACCATTGCCCTTTGATTCTAGCAGGGAGGAAACGAGCTCGTGAGCGAAACAGAAATGTCTGGCATCACCAGGTATTCATGGGTTGGGGGGCACAGGTCCTTCCACGCAAGAGACACGCCTTAGGATGACAGCACCCTGGAAAGCGAAGCGGGAGCAGCGATATGCCGCTCCCGCAAATCGAAAATGCCTTACTTGCTGCTTGCGCCAGAGGCCGAAGACGCACCTTGTTCGCCGAATTCCAGGGCGAACTTCTTGCCAGAAAAACGGGCCTGCGCCAGCGTGCGGCTGCCGTCATCGTTGGTGCGCAGGACCGCAGAATCCATGCTGGAGGACTGATCCAGCGGCACTACCCGCGCCGGTACCGTAGCTACAACTTTCTTGCCCTTCATGATGTTAGCTTCTACCGTTGGCCCATTGCCTTCCCACTGCACTTCGTACCTGCCCGCTGCCAATTGTTTCCCGGCAACCTCTACCGGAGAACTCACCGCGACGCCGCCTTTATTGGCAGCGAATGCGCCGGTTGCCAACAACATTGCTACCCCTAGTACCAACTGCTTAGAAAATGTATTCATTCCATTCCATTCTTTCCCGATGAGCGTCGGGAAACGGTTCGGGGCGGCGTGCACTCGCTTGGCGAAGCAGTTGCGTTTCTTCGCGAAAAGCCTAAAATGCGTCCGCGGGGTTAAAAAGGGCCAAGCCACACTTGACACTTTTTGCAGGGGACTGCCTCACCTGGGCCGCCAAACCGAAAGTGAGAGTCCCCGAACCCCTTGCCTACATCGTGACCGCCATTCGCGCCGGTCCGGCTTAACAGGTTCAAGGTACGGTGCCGGTTTCTGAAAAGTTCCCAGCCACGCACAAACTTTTGACGCACCGGGTGCGGGGTTGTTAGCAAACCGGAATCGATATGCGGACAGCACGGTTGACCGATGTTTTGTTTCTGCGACGGCCTGTTTGAGGGAGATTCTTCATCCGCCAACGAATTGAGTAAACTTAAGCCCGAGCGGCTTACTCTCAATGCGTTTGAGCAGGTCAGCCACAATTTGGCTACTATAGTTTTGTGTCTGACGCCTACATCCTTGGCATAGAAAGCTCCTGCGACGAAACCGCTGCCTCGGTGGTGCGCTCGGGAGAGAAGATGGTGTCCAATGTGGTCTTCTCCCAAATTGCCACCCACCAGCCCTACGGCGGCGTGGTTCCCGAATTGGCCTCGCGCGAACACTTGCGCGCCATCGTTCCCCTAGTTCGCAAGGCGCTTGAAGATGCGCATCAGACTTATCAATCCGTCGACGCCATCGCGGTCACCCAGGGTCCCGGGTTGGCGGGTGCATTGCTGGTAGGGATCAGTTACGCGAAAGCGCTCGCATTCGCCCTGGAAAAGCCCCTCATAGCTGTGAACCATCTGGAAGGTCACATTCACGCGGTGCTATTGGAAGAACGCCAGAAGGGAAATCGTGAGCTGAATTTTCCCGTGCTGGCGCTGGTCGTTTCCGGTGGCCACACCCATCTTTACCTGGCGCGAGAGCAACCCAAGGGATGGATGTACGAGAACATCGGACACACGCGCGACGACGCGGCGGGCGAAGCCTTCGATAAAGTTGCCAAGTTGCTTGCCTTGGGGTATCCCGGCGGGCCGATCATCGACAAACTGTCCGTGCACGGAAATCCGGCGGCCGTGAGATTCCCCATCTCGCAACTGAAGCATCCCGACCGCAATGACAAAGGCCGGCCCAGAGCTGGGCAGCAACACGATTTTTCCTATAGCGGAATCAAAACCGCGGTCTTGCGCTACGTGGAAACTCACAGTATGCGCGAGGCCATAGAAACCCGCCGCCGCAAGCTGGCGGAGATGCCCCAACCGAAATTCGAGGATTATTTGGCGCTTTGTGAACAGGAGACGCGTGACCTGGTTGCATCCTTCCAACGCGCCATCGTGGAGGATCTCGTAGAGAAGACTCTCGCCGCGGCCCGTACCACGGAGGCCGCCACGTTATTCGTAACCGGCGGAGTCGCCGCCAACGCCGAACTTCGCGCCACCTTCGAACAGCGCGCTGCAGAGGAGGGCCGGCCGGTTTACTTCCCCTCGCGGCCGCTCTCCACCGACAACGCGGCCATGATCGCCGCCGCCGCTTATCCGAAATTCCTGGCCAAAGATTTCGCTCCCATGGATTTCTCTGCGGAAGCGGGAATGGCGCTCAGGTAGTTGGCAGGTTTTGTGCGCCCCCGAGACGTAGTAAAGCTACGTCTCTACGCTGCTGTAAACTCATGTGTAGGAGGGGTAGCTCGGCTACCTCTCTTTTTCCCTATATCCTCACCTGCCGACTCCCGCCCGCATCTAAGGGGTCGCCTCGAGCAAACTCCGCGTATAAGAGTGGGCCGGCCGCGCCGTCATCTGCTCCGTCTCGCCGACCTCTACGATTTTCCCGCGATACATCACCGCAATCCGCGTTGCCAAATACCTCACCACCGGCATGGAGTGCGAAATGAATAGATAGGTCAGCCCGAACTCGCGCTGCAACTGCGCCAGCAAGTTGACGATCTGCGCGCCCACACTCACATCTAATGCCGACACCGGCTCATCTGCCACAATGAACTTCGGACGCAGCGCCAGAGCCCGCGCAATCCCAATGCGCTGCCGCTGCCCGCCGCTGAATTCGTGCGGGAAGCGCGTCACTGCCGAAGCGTCGAGCCCTACCGCTCGCAATAATTCTGCTACTCGGGTCCGCCGTGCCTCGCGAGTCATGCGCTCATGTATCACAAGGGGCTCGGCCACTACATCCTCAACCTTCATTCGCGGATCGAGTGATCCAAACGGATCCTGAAAGATGATCTGCATGTCGCGCCTCAGGCCGCGCATTTCATTGCGGCCCGCCGCCAGCAGATCGCGCCCCTGATATTGAATACTTCCCGAGGTCGGTTCGATCAGCCGCAGCACCAGCCTTCCCAGGGTGCTCTTGCCTGAGCCCGATTCGCCGACCAACCCGAGCGTCTCTCCCGCATGAATGTCGAATGACACTCCATCCACGGCGCGCACTTCGCCTTTAGCGCCTCCACCAAAAATGGATTCGCCCAGCGGATAGACTTTGGTTAGATCACGGATTTCAATCAGGGCCACGAGCAGATGTTAGCAGGTGGTCAAACCGCGATGAGGGGGACAGCGGCCAGCGCGGCAAATACGCCTACCGCTTTCCAGCGGCCTAGTCTTTCTTTAAGAAAGATGCGTGCATATAAAACCGTAAGCACAGGATATAGTGAGGTCAGCACCACAGCGGTATCAAGTCTGCCCAATTGCGCCGCACGCACGAAAAAGATGCTGCCGGAAATATCGAGAATGCCCGCCACGATCCCCATCACTAACGGGCTGCGCTCGACTCGTTCGAAGGCGCGGGTTTTGAGCACGATTAGTCCGGTGAATACGAAGGAAGCGACACGCGAACACACGGCGATCCACACTGCCGATCCTTCGCCTGCCTGCTTAATGGCCATGAAGAAAATGGCAAAGCCGGTTCCTGCCAGCACCGCCGTGCCAATGCCCTCCGGCTTCGCGCCGTCACTCGATCGCGAGATCAGCCAGATGCCGGTCACCGCCAGGGCAAATCCGAAGAGCCGCAAATTACCGGGCATGCCTTCGGCGAGGATGGCAAATGCGGTCGGGATTCCCGCTCCCAGAACCGCCGCCACCGGGGCCGTCAAGCCCATCTTTCCCGACGCGAGTGCGCGGTAAAAAATCGCCAGTGCTGCGCCGCCCGCTGACCCCGCCAGCAATGCCCATTTCACCGCATGCACAGATGGAAACGGTGCATGGGTCGCCAACGCCACCGCGGTCATCAACAAAAGGCCCGAACCGTGGGCAATCGTCGTAAGGGCAAACGCATTCGCCCGGCGTGCCGCGTACCCCCCGAGGAAGTCGCTGGTACCCCAGGCAGACACCGCCGCCAGGCTGAATCCCACGGGAAGAATTTGCTCCATCGCAGGCATGAACTTTTGAGGGTAGCACGGAGAATCACATCCCCTTTGCTGGTAGTCTGCTCAGAAGCATCGTGTCTCCAGCGCTCATTCTCGGACTCATTGGCGGACTGCTGGTCATTGCCTTCGTGGCTAACCGCTTGTTTGCGCTTACCCGCATTCCGGATGTTGTCCTGCTCATGGCTCTCGGAGTCCTGCTGGGTCCCGTGCTGGGGCTGGTCCACGCCGCGGATGTGGATAAGGCCACCAAGCTTCTCGGCACGCTCGCCATCATTCTCGTGCTCTTCGAAGGCGGCCTCGAACTGAACCTGCGCGAAACCCTGCGGCACTTTCCCGGCAGTCTTCTGCTGGCTCTGCTGGCTTACGTTTTCAGCCTGGCGCTGGTCGCGTTTCTCATCGTCAAGTCTATGCACCTCCCGCTGAGTACAGGACTGTTGGTGGGCGCGGCCCTGGGTTGCACCAGCAGCACCGTTGTTCTGCCCGTCCTGCAGCACATGGCGGTCGAAGAACCGGTCAAAGTGACGCTCATGCTCGAAGCCTCATGGGGAGACGTTCTGGCGGTGTTGACTGTAGGTCTGCTCGTGGGCATGAAAAGCAGCAGCGGGCCGATCGCGGTCGGTCTGGCCAACGGCGTCATCACCCAGGTTGGCCTGGCTCTGCTGTTCTCGATCGCGGTAGGCGTGCTGTGGTCGCGGCTGTTGCATGTGCTTTCCGAACAGCGCTTCTGGCAAGTGCTTACGTTCTCAATTGTCCTAGTGCTCTACTCTGGCGTTGAGGCGCTGGGGGCAAACGGCCTTATCGCTGTGCTGGGCTTCGGATTGACTCTGTCAAACTTTCCTGGCGTCGACCCCCGTCTGGGACTGAAGCACCTGGTGAAGCGCAGTGCCGATTCACAACAAGCTCTGCTCAACTTCCATTCCGAACTGGCTTTCCTGGTGCGAACATTCTTTTTTGTGCTGATCGGCGCCGTGGCGCAACTCGACAGCTTTCGCCGTTACCCATTGCTCATGGCAGGCACAGTGGCTTCCCTTTTTCTCGCACGCTGGCTCGCTATCCAAAGCAGCAAGTGGTCGTGGAAAGGAATCGGCACAGCCGGCCGCGAGGCCATTCTCTGGATGCTGCCGCGTGGTCTCATTACCGTCGTCCTCGCCATCCAGGTGACAGAAGCCCGGCCACTGGAACTTTCTTTTTTACCCGGGTTGGCCTTCGCGGTGATTCTGGTTACCAATTTGATGGTTGTGGCGGGCAGTCTCTTGGCTCCCAAGCCGGACGCCGCCGCTGTGGATGCAAATGCACCGCCATCCATCCTGACTGTCTTGGAAACGCCAACGCCCACCCGCAAGCCCCGCCGTTGGGTTGTCGACGCCGCCCTGCTCCTCCTCCTGGCCATGGGAGGCTTTGTGGTCTGGTATAGCAAGTTGCCCTTCGAGGCCCGACTGCTGGGCGTCCGGGAATGGGTCAAGGCCCATGTCCTGCGATAACAGTCCTAACCAGAGACGTAGCAAAGCTACGTCTCTACATCACTCTCTCCGTGGAGACGTAGCTCCGCTGCATCTCCGTCTCAGCCCCAAAAATCTCAGGCGACAAAACTGACTTTCGCGCTGTCTAATCACTAAGGGGTCCCCGGGGAAACCGCTCTTCATGCGAGCTTTGATCCAAGGCCTCTGTGTGTTTCTCGCGGCTGCAACCTGTTGGCTATCTGCCCAGGTACTGGAAGAACAGCCCCGGGGTTCGGAAGCCAATCAAACCGTCTCCGGCACCGTCGTCAATTCCGTTACCGGCGAGCCCATTCGCCGCGCCCTGGTCAGCTTTGGAGGCCAGTACTCCATGCTCACCGATGGCGATGGCCATTTCGAATTCCGCAATCTTCCGCAAATCCAGGCTTTCATCAGTGTCCGCAAACCGGGCTTTTTCAGCCAGGAGGAGGTTGCGCAAGGCCAGCCTCCTGAAAATCTGGTGGTACAAGCCGGGCAGAATCCTCCACCGCTAGTGGCGAAGCTCATTCCCGAGGGGATTATTTTTGGCCACATTGAGTCCGATGGTGGTCCAGTCGAAGGCATTCCGGTCAGGGTCATCGCATCGCGCATTCGCGAAGGACGCAAGCGTTGGGAACCCCAAGGCATTGTGCTGACCGACGAAGAAGGAGGATTCCGCATCGCCAACCTGATGCCGGGCTCTTACTATCTTTCGGTCGGGCCGACATGGGACCCGGCTATGACGGCACTGGGAAATCCGCCCCGGCAACGAGGCTATCCTGAACTCTTCTATCCGGGGGTTCCCGAGATCGACGCCGCTACACCCTTGGAAATTACCCCGGGGGAGCAGGTGGAAGCAGACATCAGCGCCAAGCTGGTACCTATGTATGACATTTCGGGGACCATTACAGGCTTCACCCCTGGAACCGGCATCGGTCTGGATTTCGCGACCGCGTCCGGCGAAGAAGCTACCTTTGACACCCATTTTGATGACGAGACGGGAAATTTTCGAACCAAGGTTCCGCCTGCCAGATACATCTTGAAGGCATGGTCCCAAACCCCGGAGGGCCAATCGGTCCGCACAGACCTCCTAATCGATGTCACCGGCGATCTGAATGGATTGACCCTCGCCCTCGGCACGGCCGAGGATCTCCTTGTTCAGGTGCGGGCGGTTAGCAGCGCCAGCCACGCGCGAAGAAAAACGATGATCCGAAGGCCTCCGGGCGAATCCATTGCTGGTGGTGTCCGGGTGGAACTCTCCTCGGCCGGGATGACCCTCTCCCCGGTGCAATTAGGCGCTTCGTTGCAGGGTTCGGGCAAGGAACAGAGATTGGTTGTAAAAAATCCCGAGCCGGGCCGATATCGGGTGAACATTCAATACTCAGGACCGGACTGGTACGTCGCCAGCGCCCAGTGTGGTGATATTGATCTGTTTCGCGACCCGCTCGAAATTCATTCTGGAACTCGTACGCCTCCCATTGAAGTGCAATTGCGCAACGACGGAGCGCAAGTTCGGGCATCCATGACCTCAGGAGGCTCGCCTGCCGCCGGGTGGGTTCTGTTAATTCCCGCTCGCGCGCCGGACCAGGCACAAGCGATGCCGATCGCGAGAGATTCCCAGGCCAATTTCCAGAACCTGGCCCCTGGGGAGTATTCCATTCTCGCGGTGGATCATGTCGATGGACTTGAATACAGGAATCCGGACGCGCTCACGGAATATATGGGTCAAGCTTCTCGCGTTGTACTCACCCCCGAGCAGGACCTAGAGGTGAAGTTGGAGAGAGTTCACAGAGAGAGGTGAAGGCGGTGTTTTGGCGGTCCATCTGCGCTCTGCTTTTCGTGTCGTTGTCGGCAGCGCAAACGGCTGCGCCTAAGGCTCCCATCGCCGGATTTCGCATCGCCGGTACCGTTGTCCATTCCCTCACGGGTCAACCCCTGCCTCAGATTCAGCTCTCCATTTTACGGGCACAGACGCCGGATGTAATTCAGACCGTAAACTCAAACGACAGTGGACAATTTGCGCTGCAAGCGCCATCCGCAGGCAAGTATGTTCTGGTGGCCCAGGGGCATGGCTTCCCGCGGCAGTCATGGGATGAACACTACGGATTTTCCACGGCCGTGGTAGTCGGTCCTGGAAAGGATTCAGAAAACATAGTCTTCCGGGTACGCCCGGAGTCTTCCATCTCCGGTGTGGTGACTGACGAGGCTAACGAGCCGGTACGCGATGCACAGGTCATGCTCTTTCACCGCGCCTCCGAAGAAGGGAACGGCGCGATTCATCTGCGCGACCAGACCTCAACCGACGATCAAGGCCGTTACCACTTTGCTCATCTCTTTCCCGGAACCTTTTTCGTGGTCGTCTCGGCGCGGCCCTGGTACGCGCAAACCAGCAATGTAACCGGCAACAAGGAAGCGAATCCCCTGGATGTCACCTATCCCGTAACTTACTTTCCCGGAACTACAGATGAGCACGGGGCCACGGCGATCATCGTCAGTCCGGGCGAAAAGATATCGGCGGACATGTCCCTCGCGCCCTCTCCCGGCCTCAGGTTGGAGGTAACCGGACTTGGCCCCAACGGACAATTCACCTCTTTGTCGGCAACCCAAAAAATTTTCGGGGAACTCCCGGTAGCCGCAAACATCCAGACCGAAGGCCACGGCGATGGCCGGCTCTTTCTCGCCGGCCTGCCACAGGGGAGCATTGACATTAGCGGCACGTTCCCGGGGAACCCACCGCAAAACTGGAGGCAGTCCGTAAATCTGACCTCCAACGGGAGCCTTAAAGTTTCCCCCACGGGTACTCCAATTTCGATATCGGGAAAAGTCATTCTGGAGGAGGGCAAGTTTCACTGGATGCAAATCGCCTTGTCCGATCGTTCAAATGGAGAACAGGTTCGGGCCCAGGTCAAGCGAGACGGCACCTTTCAGTTCTCTGATAGCCCGATCCGGCCCGGCACCTATCAAGTGGCCCTCTACAACGTTCGCGACGCGATTCTGTCCAATATCGTCGCCACCGGGGCGAAGGTCGACGGCCGCACCATTGAGATCGGCGAGGGATCAGCGGTGACTCTGACGCTGTTGATGTCACGGGGCTTCGGTACCATCGATGGCACTGCGTTGCAGAACGGAAAGGCATTCCCCGGCGCTATGATTCTGCTGGTACCCCAAGACATGGCGAACAATCAGTCCAGGATCCGTCGTGATCAAAGTGACAGCGATGGCACCTTCACCCTTCCCCAGATTCCTCCCGGCCGCTACACCCTTCTCGCTCTGCAAAACGGATGGAAGCTGGAGTGGCAAAATCCCGCGGTTCTTAACCCTTACCTCAAGCGGGCCGAGGTCGTTTTGATGGGGCCGAATAATCGCTTTCAGGCTAAGGTAAACGTCCAATAATCAAGCGGTTTTCGCGTGGAAGGCTGAAATTCGCGTGATAGAATTTTGCTCAACGAGTCTTTCGGAAGTGAATCCCGGGTGATTGAATTAGCACCTTCGATCCTCTCTGCCGATTTTGCCCGGCTGGGAGAGCAAGTCAGCGCCGCCGCCCTGGGCGGGGGAACGGTGATCCATGTCGACATCATGGACGGCCACTTTGTACCGAACCTTACCCTTGGGCCACCCGTCGTTAAGTCTTTGCGGAAGACCACCGATCTTCCTCTTGACTGTCACCTGATGATCGAAAATCCGGATCAGTACATTCCCGAATTCGCGGCGGCGGGCGCAAATTGGATTTCAGTTCATCAGGAAGTCTGCCCGCATCTGAACCGGACGCTGCATCTGATCAAGAGTCACGACTGTCAAGCGGGGGTGGTCATAAATCCGGCAACGCCGGTCGAGACCCTGAGCGAAGTTCTGGACATCGTGGATTACGTGCTGGTGATGTCGGTGAATCCCGGTTTTGGGGCTCAGAAATTCATCCCCGGCACCCTGACTAAAGTCCGGCGTTTGGTTGACTTGCGCGCTGAAAAAGGCTTTGATTATCGTATTGAAATCGATGGCGGAGTTGCCCTCGATACGGTGGCCGAAGTGGTTCGTGCCGGTGCCGAAATTCTGGTGGCAGGCAACGCCGTGTTTGGTCACGGTGATCCAAAGATAAATGCCGCGCAACTCCTGAAGGCGGCGGTCGAAGCAACCTTGCTGAAAGTTTGATTTCCCGGATGGGGACCTTTACTCCATCGTTTACACAACATCCCTCGAGGTCTTATGTTACGTCGTATTCCGGTCACTCTTCTGGCAGGCGCGCTGGTATTCACGGTGGCTTGCACCAACAAAAAAGTTCAGAACCCCATCGCCAATATCGACTCCAAGCAGCCGGACAAGGTCTTGTTTGACCGCTCGATGGACGCGCTCAAGCACAACCGCTTCGACGTCGCCAGAATGACCCTGCAGACCCTGATCAACACCTATCCGGACTCGGAATTTATCGCCCGCGCCAAGCTTGGCGTCGCCGACTCTTGGTATGCCGAAGGTGGTACCGGTGGTTTGGCTCAGGCCGAGATTGAGTACAACGACTTCAAAACCTTCTTCCCTAACATGCCGGAGGCCGCCGAGGCTCAGCTCAAAATTGCCAACATCCACTACCAGCAGATGGAAAAATCTGATCGCGATTTCACTCACGCCATGCGTGCGGAAGATGAATATCGCAATCTGATCATGCAGTTTCCCGACAGCAAGCTCTTACCGGAAGCAAAGTTACGTCTGCTCGAAGTGCAGGAAGTGCTGGCCGATCGGGAATACGGCATTGGCCGCTTCTATTACATGCGCCAGTCCTATCCCGCGGCGATTGCCCGGCTCAGTTCCGTAATGGAACGCTATCCCCTCTACAGCAAGGCGGATGAAGCCCTGTTCTTGCTCGGCCAGTCTTATGAGGGCGAGATCATGACCGTCCGCAGCCACAACGCCAATGAGGTCATGAAGGCGCGCCTGATCCAGGATCTCACCAAGCATGCTGCGGACGCCTATTCGAAAATTCTGACCCGCTACCCCATGATGGCGCGCTCCGGCGATGCCGAGGAGCGCTTAAAGGCGCTGCATCAGCCGGTTCCGCGGCCCACGAAAGCCGCCGTGGCTTTAAACAAGAAGGAAATGGAGAGTCGGACCGAGGGCTCCACCTTCGCCAAGGTGATGGGCAGCTTCCGTAAGCATCCCGATACCTCACTGGCCACCAAGGTTGGAGATCCCACGCTCGTTGATCCCAAGCCGATCAGTGCCACCGAAGTAGTGCAGCAGGCTACCAAAGCCATGCAGGCCCCGGGCACGGTTTCCGACAAGAACGCGGTTTCGATCGAGACGGTAAAGACCGGCGCGCCACCACCGAGCCAGGCTGTACCTCGTTCCGACACTCCGCTGCCGCTTGCCGAAGCTCCAAGCGATCAGGCTGCGGCGCCGGCAGAGACCGCCCCTGCGGACGCTTCTGCGACGGGAGAATTGAAGCCCAACACCGAGCCTGATCCAAACGAGCTGAAACCGATCGATGGTTCCGCTCCGCTGCCGGCTCCGGCGCAGGTGAATCAGATTGACCCGGCGGCGCAGGCTGCGCCCGCCGATGCTGCGGGCACGGCCGCCTCCGATCCACAGAATCAGGAAGATACGACTTATTCTTCCAGCAAACACAAGAAAAAGTCCGGGCTTCGCAAGGTGGTTCCCTTCTAGGCGCCATCGCTTTCCGCGTTTTGTACCTGAAATGGCTTCTTTTAAGGGGCCATTTCGCCATAAAGGTCTAGTCCGCTGGTAACGTGCTTACCCTTGCTAATCATTGACTTACCGTCTGGGACACGTTAACTTCGCGAAAGCTCCCCCCACCGAAGGATATCCCTTGGCGCGGAAAATACTGCTGGCCGACGATAGTGTGACCGCTCAAAACATGGGGCGTCGCATCTTGCAGGAGGCTGGTTACGAAGTATTTACGGTGAATAATGGCTCGGCCGCTCTTAAGAAGATCGCCGAGGTGGCGCCGGATCTCGTCGTATTGGACGTCTACATGCCCGGTTACAGCGGGCTTGAGGTTTGCCAGCGTCTTAAAGCAGCTTCGGAAACAGCCGCGGTTCCAGTGCTGCTCACGGTGGGAAAGTTAGAACCCTTCAAGGCGGAGGAAGCCAAAAAGGTTTTTGCCGACGCCTTTATCATCAAGCCTTTCGAAGCCACCGAGCTGCTCAATGCGCTAACCAGGCTGGAAGAAAAAATTGTTCCCCAGCCTGCGGCCAAAGCTGCCCCGGCCAAACCCGCTCCTGCGCCCAGTCACCCACCCTCGAAACGCGAAAAACCACAAGAGGATCAGGAGTGGAAAGACCGACTGCGTATCCAGGCGGCGCCCGTGCAAGTCGAGGAGCCAACTCCTCCTGCACCCCCAACACCCGCGCACCCTGCCACGCAATTTCACGATATCCGTCATGACATCGCCGCGGCAGAAACCGATGACGCCCTCGCCGCGTCTCTGCCTGAGAACGTCACCTCCGAAGAACTCGCTGCCATTACGGCCGCCGTCAGCGCCTTTACCCACCAGGATGAAGTGGAAGAAGAGGGGGAATCGGCTGGGGCCGAAGAATCGCCGGCGAACGAATTCCTGGCTGACCGGGTTCCTTACTATGTGCCACAAGCACAACCGGAATCCGAGCCCGTCGGGGTAGTAGAAGATCACACAGCCGCCGAGGAGATCGCCGAAGAAGTAGCTGCCGCGGAGGAAACGGAGTCGCTCGAATCGATTTCGCCATGGGCGAACCCCGCGCTGCTGGAAGAAGTCGCTGCCGCTTTCGAACCTCCGCCAGCAGAAGTACCCCCCGAACCGGAGATCGCCACTGCTGTTCCCGTACCAGCCGCGGACCATTTCACTGATTCGGAAGTCGATGCAGCTTTAGCCTCGCTCGGAGCGGATGACATCATGTCCCGTCTGCAGGCCGAGGAACAGGCGCACGTTCGCAGCCTGGAATATTTCGATTCCAAGACTGCTGAAGGCTGGTCAGCAGAACAGGCCACCATCGGTTCCACCCGCTGGATTGCAGAGGAGATGAAACTCGAGGAGAACGAATCATCGTTGATTCTCGAGGAAGAAATGCAGCGGGCCCAGGCTGCGCTTCAGGCGGAAGAGGAGGCCAGAGCAGTTGCGGCGGCGGCAAGAATCCAGGCACCTGAGGAGCCTGCTCCGGCCATGGAGTACGTCGCGGAAGCTCAAGTGGCGGAGGCTGCTCCGGTGGACGCCATCAGTTCAATCGAGTTGCCGGAATCTGAAGTGGTCGCGGAAGTGGCCAGCGTGGCAGTTGCGGAAGAGACCAACGCTTTTGCTGCGGCCGCATCCGCCAATGGCAATGCTGCTTCCATCTATGTGGATATGGCCGCGAGTGCGCCGGTTGAGGAAATAGTGGAACCGGAGCAAAAGCAGGAAGACCCCGAACTCGCCGCAGCCTGGGCACGCTGGCGGCAGATCCGCGAGTCGGTCGCCAGTCCCGAGTTTGTTTCCCAAGTGGCCGACGTGGCCACCGCGGAACTTCAAAGCGCGCAACAGCAGGAGACTTCCAGCGCTCCTGCCTCCGCACCCACGCCTGATGCCAATGCTATCGCCAGCATCGTGGATAGTGTTCTTGCGCAGCTCAAACCCAAGCTGGTGGAAGAGATCGCCAAGCAGTTGGGCGAGAAGAAGTAGCAATCCCTGCCGCTGATCTGGCTGCTGACCTTAGCTTTCCTTGCAAACCGGTCTCCTTAAAGACGCGTCTTCGCATTAGCCAAGGCGTTGCAGCCGGCAATAATTAGGCAACTTTGGGATAGTTCGTCAGAACCAGGCTCGCCACCGCCGCCAGCTTTTCTACGCTGCTGAGTTCTTCTGGAGTTGGAGAGCGCCGCTCTCGAAAATAAGTACCGAGGGTTCCCAGTACTTTCCCATCCGAAGCTTTAATGGGCATGCTCCACGCTCCGGCGAATCCGAGAGACAAGGGCAAATGCCGCAACTCGGCCCATTTGTCATCCGCTTGGAAGTCGAATGTGACCACAATCGATCCTGTAGCCGCGGCTGCAGAGCAGGTACCTACGCTCGGGTCGGGTTTCAGGCGATCGATGGCCTCCAGGTAATCTGCAGGAAGATTGGGCGATGCGGCGTTGCGCAGCAGACCATCCCTGTCCAGCATCAAGATAGAACAGACCGATCGCCTCCCTGCAATCCGCTCCGCTGCACCTACCAGAACCCCCAGGACATTGGCAGGCGAAGCCCCCTCTGCCAGCATTTTTCGAGCACGTTCTGCAGCCTGCGCTGCAAGCTCGTCGCGTGAGGTGGCCGGCTCATTGGACGCTGAGAGATTTCCTCCGCCGGACTGCATCAACTCTCATTCTCCCTGTCGCACCGGACTACCACTGAACACATAGGAGTGGTGTCACTTGTCTGTTGAGCCTCGGCTGACCTAGCTCTTTGACGCTGATTTCATACTTGAAGTTGTCGGGGTCGAAGGGATCGATGCGGCCTTGGGGTTCGGCCAGGGGATACATGAAATAGACCCGCGGCGGCTTGGGCCACAGGGGAAACCAGACGGTCTCTGCCGGCACAGCGCCTCATCCTCGTGGAACCTCCCGCAGGCGCACCTGGGTGGAGGCGTTCTTGGTTGGCCACGTAGGATTCGACGGCGTCACAAATCACACTTGAGCCGTACACCAAGCGTGGCATTGCGTATGCTCGCCATGAACACCCATTAGCACCGTATGGGGGCTAGGCGAAAACCCGCACCATCTCTGCCCGCGTCTTGCCCTGGAAGTTTCCTTGAATGTGAACCTACTCATGATCCTGCATTCTGCCATTCGAAATTATTGAATTGCTGGCGCAAATGCGACTTCAGCAGTTTCCCGGTCGAGGTGTGCGGCAACTCCTCGACAATGACAAAGTCATCTGGCAGCTGCCACTTGGCAAACTTGTCGCTGAGGAAGGCGCGGAGTTCTTCGTTGGAAACGCGCGCTCCGTCTTTCAACACCAGGCACGCCAGCGGACGTTCCTGCCACTTGGGATGGGGAATCGCAACCACCGCCGCTTCCCTGATCGACGGATGCCCAACCAGTGCATTCTCCAGATCGACCGAACTGATCCACTCTCCTCCCGACTTGATCAGGTCCTTGGTGCGATCGGTAATCTTCATGTACCCTTCGTCGTCGATGGTGACAACATCGCCGGTGCGCAGCCACCCGTCCTTCGTCCACTTGTTCTGCTCCTCGGGTTGGTTGTAGTAACGTGCCGCGATAAACGGCCCCCGCACCTCCAGTTCACCGAGAGTGGCGCCATCCCAGGGAATTTCGCCATCATCCCCCACCGCGCGCATCTCGACTAATGGTGAAGGCAAACCTTGTTTGGCGCGAATCTCATACTTGCGATCTTCCGGCCACCCTGCCATCGCGGGCTTAAGGGTCGAGGTGGTTGCAATCGGAGTTGTTTCCGTCATGCCCCAGGGCTGAATCACGCTCACCCCAAACTTGTCGAAGCGACGGAACATACTTTCCGGCGCCGCTGAGCCGGCAACGATGATGCGTAATCCTTCCGCGAGCTTCCAGCGGCCGGGATGCCGCTCCAGGCATTCGATCACTCCCAGCCACACAGTGGGTACGGCTCCGGTCAGAGTGACGGTTTCGTCGGTCAGCAGTTCCAGCAGCGCCTCAGGCTGAAGATTCGGACCGGGAAACACCAGCTTGCATCCGTTCATGACCGCAGCATGCGGCATGCCCCAGGCGTTCGCATGAAACATTGACATCGCCGGCATTACGGTGTCCATGCGTGAGATGGCAAAGTTGTCCGGCAGCGAGATCGACAGAGCATGCAGGACCAGGGCACGATGCGAATACGCCACGCCTTTCGGCTTGCCGGTAGTTCCAGAGGTGTAGCACATGGCGGCCGCGTCGTTTTCGTCGTGGGCAACACAAACCGGACTGCCAGCCCTGCTCGAAAGGAACGACTCGTAGTCTGCATAACCAGAGGGTGAAAGGAGTCCGCCGAACGGCACCACGAACACCCTCTCGAAGCTCACCTTGTCGGCAAACTTCTCGTAGATCGGAAGCAGCACATCATCCACGATGAGCCAGCGGGCCGCACCATGGTTCGCGATGTAGGCCAATTCGTCAGGATGCAGCCGCAGGTTCAGCGTGTGGACCACACCGCCTGCCGCGGGAATCCCGAAATAAGCTTCCAGGTGGGTGGAGTGGTTCCACATCAGGGTGGCGACGCGGTCGCCCGGCCTGATCCCAAGCTGTTGCAAACCTGCCGCCAGGGCGCGCGCTCGCCGGTACAGGTCAGCGTAGGTGGAGCGGCGAATAGAGCCGTCCGGCAAGCGGGAGACCACTTCTACAGCGGGAAAGAACTTGCCGGCCCGATCCAGGAACGGCGTCAGCGTCAGGCCGCTCTGCATCATGGTTCCCTGCAAACGTCACCTCCAGCCTAACCCGCAGGACCTCAATCGCTATCCGGACCTGGCTGGTGGCGGATTATAGCGCGGTTCAGAATCGTTTGCGTGGCCTGACACTGCGGTCGGGAGAAAAAATGTTCCACGTGGAACCCATCGTGATGACACAAGTGTCATGACAGTTAACTCTTTGACATACAAAGTTTTGTGAAAGATGATTGGCGGGCTGGCTCTAAATGAAAGGATTCTTGAAGATGAAGGCATCGCATCATGGGTTCAAAAGGCCTCGGTGTCTCACCGCAGTGTTGGCCATCTCCTCCTTGGCCGTATTGGCTCCGTTGTTGACGGAGCCGGCATGGGCGCAAGAAGGATCCGCGCACTGCCTCCCGGTCAGCGAACGTACCGGCGAAATCGGTTGCTGGATTCTGGCCAGCGAGGCGATAGGACAGCCTCCGTCGAAACCTCTATTCTGGTATCTGGACACATTCCCCAGCAGTGAATTGGCCGAAAAAGCCAAGGAGAAAGAACCGCGTGGCACCGTCATCCGAGCTCTCGGACAAGTGTGGCTGCTTACTATTGCCGAGGCCGGATGGCATACGCAAGGCGGTGAGCGCGTGGCCCAGATCGGCCCTCTTCCGGTGAGCGGGGATACCGACTACGTCGCGCAGTATATGGAAGCCATCATGACCCCGGGAATGGAGACCCATGTCCATCGCCACCCGGGGCCGGAAGCCTGGTACACCGAGCATGGGCAAACTTGCCTGGAAAGTCCGCAAGGCAAGCAGGTGGGACAAAAAGGAGTGAATGTAATCGTGCCGGGCGGCGAGCCGATGAAACTTACCGTCACCGGGACAGAGCAGCGGCGTTCCCTGGTTCTCGTTCTCTACGACGCAACCCAGCCGTGGATGACCATGGCCTCGGACTGGACTGCGAAAGGTCTGTGCGGAAAGGACTGAGCGCACTGCGAGTCGCAGTCAGGTTCGGCCCTGAAAGTTCCGCCATTCCAATTCACCTCAGACAGCCCGCGTCAGCTTATCTCCTTCACTGTGATTTCATATTTGAAGTTGTCGGGATCGAAGGGATCGAGGCGGCCTTGCGAAGTCTCCGCTTGCGGATACATGAAGTAGACCAGCGGCTGCTTCGCCGAACCCGGCAGCACCACGTCATGGGCGTAGTTGTACGCCATCCAGTTCATCTCCCATGAGCCAAAAAGGCGCTTGCGCGCCTTGACCACTATGTCATCGGCGAGCGTACGGTTCCCCGGCTGCTCTTCCAGAACCACCTTGCGGACGTCTGCAGGATCGACCGGCACCCAGCCGTGTTGTGTCAGGTAAACCTCGACGCGGCAGTGCTGCCCCTTGGTGGCTTTGTCGGTATTCACTCCCAGACACTTGGACTCCATCTCGGATTTCACCAGCCTCAGCCCGTAAATATGCCGCGCCGGAAGACCTACGGAACGTGCCATGCCAACGTACAGCGCATTCAGGTCGGCGCATTTGCCGCCCATGTCGCCCGACTCGAGCATGGCACGAATATCGCCGCGTCCGCAGCCCCGCACCTTGGGATCACGGAACGTGTTCTCCACGATCCATTCGTAAATGCCACGGGCCTTGTCGAGCTCGGTGGTCGCGCCGGCTGTGGCCCCGAGCGCCTTCTCTTTCACAATGCCATCGGTGGGCACGTAGCGGCTGGGCTGGAGAAAGAAGTCCAACTCAGCTTTCGAGGCGCGCTGCGAAGCTGCGGGCTTGGTGGACGATAAATCCACCGCATAGTTTTTGGTCGAGACGCGGCTGGTAAGCGTCAGCACCGGCTTGGCGTTCGCCGGATAGGTGGCCGAGACAATACCGAGGGCATTGGATTTGTCCTTAGTCAGCTTGGCTTGTCCACCCGTCGCGGTGAATTGGTTGGCAAGGGTGCGCTGGTAAGGCGTATCGCGAATCAGCGCCGCGGGTAGCCAGATGTGAGTGATTCCATCGGGCCGCAGCACCTCGACCCGGCTAGTTACCTCGAAAGTTCGCCATCCCCCACCTGAAGCTGCAAAAGTTGATAGTGATCTCGAAAATGCCAATCCTGCGCACGCCGCGCTGGTGGACTGCAGAAAATGTCGCCGATTCATGAATCCTCCCGAAAAGGACGCCTACGAATGGGTTGTGATGGGAAACCGCCGCCGGAGGTTTAGGAGAGCCGGATTCAAGTGAAGGGACGCATGGCAGATTCTTTGCGGGAGAGGATACAGGCTGGGATTGGGGAGTGGCAAGCCAGGAGATGCGTTTTAACATTGGGTTAACAATTGCTCCTTATTTAGAACTTGATTTAGAACTTGGCTGTGGCCGAAATGGTATCGTGGCATGCAATTCTTTGTACTCACCGGCTTCCCCGTTTTGGTTTCGACCTTGATCGGGTTCGATTTGCCAACAGTTCTGATCGTCCTACCACTCGCCGTGCACTCCTGAGTTCAGGCGCGTCGGAGATTCCCTCGAATGCCTCCCCCGACTTCCAGGAACTCAATCCGTACATCTGAGTGCCACGCAGGAGACTGACTCCCTCGCTCCAGGCGGCGAGCATGCGTTTGCCGGTGTCTCTAAACCCCGGAAGGCGCTTAATAAGTTCACGCGCTTGGGGGGCAATCTCGGAAACCGCATCGCTGATCTTTTCGACGATCTCCTTCTGTTCTCGTTGAGAGATGCCAAAGTTGAGAGTGACGAATTTGGCCAACGTCTTTCCCGGCAACCATGTTTTCCGTCCCATGAAGCTGATTCCAGGAGGATTGTGCTGACAATCCTGGTAGATCGAGGTACTCAAAAAATCATACGCGGGCGCGAGCAGCGCGTCAGTTCGTGACGTATAGAGCAGTGCCAGGTTCTTGGAATGGCAATCCGCGTTCCGCAATGCGTAAGTTAAGAGCAGAATTGCTGTGAGCTTTTGGAACGTCTCGTACTGGTCGCCACCCTGAACGTAAGTTCGGACCGCCTTTGCAATTCTCTCCCACGTGGTTTCATACTTCGCCGCCGGTCGAAGCCCGAGCAACGCGCAAAAGTCTTCCAGCCCGCGGAAGGGCTGCCCTTTCTCATCGACATCGAAGCGATGGACCAGCAGAACATTGCCATCCTGGGAGAGCTCTGTCTTCGCGCTGGCGGTAACTTTGGCCGTGACCAGCATGCACAGATGCTCATTGGCGGTGGCATATGGAAGCCTGCTGGTTGCACCCTTGATGATGTGCTGGTGGGTCAGCAGCGTGGCTTTATTATGTGGGCCAAGGGCCGCCAGTTTTTTCTGTTCCGCATCCAGAAACTTGGGCAGCACTCCGGAGACGCCGCTGCGCGCATGCTCGCGGACTAATTGGGAGAAGGCTTCTTCCGAATTGTCGCCTTTCAGCAGCTCGGCAACCTCAATCGGTTTGGCCGGCTCCTCGAGCGAGGCTCCCGGCGCGGCGACCTGAAGTCTTCCCACCATGTTGCGGCCAATTACCGCCAGCAGCGCCGTTGGACTCGCACCCACGACCGGCCCAAACTCCTCCTGCAAAACCTGCAGCAGGTAGCCCTCGGGAAGATTCATCTGGAAGATGGGAGGAAGCTGATCGTCCCAGGTGTACGACTCGGTGCGCACGGGCATAGTCAGGGAAACGAGCTTCTCCGCCGCGACATCGGGAAGATAGCTGGTTACGCTTTTGAAATCGCCGACTTGTTCGAGAACCGCGACGTGCGTTCCCAGCACATAAACGTTCAGCTTCAAGCGCCACCCCGTTCCCGCCGCAGTTCATCGAGCGTACCCGACAGGCCGATCTCGGTGAAGGTGACTTCGAGGCCAAGGACAGCGAGCACGGCCAGCAGTTTGCGGGAGCCGAACTCGGAGAGTTGGCCGCGCTCAAAGCGCGAAAGCGTCTCTTGGGGAAGACCGGCGCGTTTCGCCACCAGCCCCTGTTTCAGCCGCAATTTTTTCCGGTGCTGGGCGACTGCGTCTCCAAGTTCTGCCATCGTCCTCATTTTGATATATTAATCAAAATATTTATTTTTACCAATTATTTTGGTATATATATCAAAAATAAGGTTTTGACCCTTCATGATATGCCTTGTACCATCAAATCACAGCCTTTCAGCCATAGCCTTGGTCCTAAGCCCAACAAACTGCGGCACGATCCCAATGGATGCCGCAGCATTGTGCCACGGCGAAGTTAACGGCTAAAGTCTGACGGCTAACAGCCTTACATCATGCCTCACGACCTGCCCAAAGCGTACGAGCCCGGCGCCATTGAAACCCGCTGGGCTGACTACTGGATTAGAGAGAAGCTGTTTTCCGTCCCAACGCCACCGGCAAAACCCGCGGACAAGAGTGTCCGCGCCACATCGGACCCGGCGCGGCCGGTTTTTACCCTGCTGCTGCCGCCGCCCAATGTCACTGGACGTCTGCACATGGGGCACATGCTCAACCAGACGCAGATGGACATCATTGTGCGCTGGCACCGCATGCGCGGCTTTCTGACGCTCTGGCTGCCTGGCACCGATCATGCCGGCATCGCCACACAAATGATGGTAGAACGCCAGCTTGCCTCGGAGGGCAAGAAGCGCCGCGATCTGGGACGCGAAGCCTTTATCGAACGCGTCTGGGACTGGAAGCGCCACTACGGCGGCGCCATTCTCGACCAGATGAAGCGCCTCGGCGCTTCCGTCGACTGGGACCGCGAATACTTCACCATGGACGAAAATCTGTCGCGCGCGGTGCGCGAGGTTTTTGTCCGCCTCTATGAAGAAGGGCTGATCTATCGCGGCAAGTACATCGTCAACTGGTGCCCACGATGCGAGACGGCGATCTCCGATCTCGAGGTCAAGCACGAAGACGTTCCGGGAAAGCTGTACGAGATTCGCTATCCGGTCATCGGAACCAATGAGTTCATCACGGTGGCGACCACGCGTCCGGAAACCATGCTGGGTGATACGGCAGTGGCTGTTAATAAAAACGACGAGCGCTACACCCACCTGCATGGGAAAAAAGTGCTGCTGCCGCTGATGGAGCGCGAGATTCCCATCATCCTCGACGAACTGGCGCAGCCGGAGTTTGGCACCGGCGCCGTCAAGGTGACCCCGGCGCACGATCCCAACGATTTTCAGGCGGGACTGCGCCACAACCTGCCGCAGATCGAATTGATGGACGAGCACGCCCGCATGAACCAGAATGCCGGGCGCTATGCCGGGCTCGACCGTTACGAAGCGCGCAAACAAGTGCTGTCCGATCTGCAAGCAGGAAATTTTCTGGTTGGCGAAAAGGACTACACCATCGCCCTCGGCAAGTGCGACCGCTGCGGAACAACGGTCGAGCCGCGGCTTTCGACGCAATGGTTCATTAAGATCAAGCCACTGGCCGACCGCGCCACCGAAGTCGTCGAGAACGGCGAAATCACCATCACGCCCGAGAACTACCGCCAGATTTACTTGAACTGGATGCACAACATCCACGACTGGTGCATCTCGCGGCAGCTGTGGTGGGGGCATCGCATTCCCGCGTGGCATTGCAAGTGTGGAGAGATAACTGTTGCCCGCGAGACGCCGGCGAAGTGCCCGCAGTGCGGCGGCAATGAGTTGAAGCAGGATCTTGATGTGCTCGACACCTGGTTCTCGTCGGGACTGTTGCCTTTCACCACGCTCGGCTGGCCGGAGAAAACACGCGATCAGGAAGTTTTTTACCCGACCACACTGCTGATCACCGCCTACGAGATCCTGTTCTTCTGGGTGGCGCGCATGATCATGTTCGGTTGCCACTTTATGCAGGGGCACCAGCAGGACCCGGCGTTGAAAGCTGCCAGCGGGTGGACCGACAAGAAAGACGACAGCGTTCCCTTCCGCCAGGTTTACATTCACGCCCTGGTGCGTGACGCCGAGCGGCAGAAAATGTCGAAGACCAAGGGGAATGTCATCGATCCCCTAGAGATCATCGAGCGTTTCGGCACCGACGCTACGCGCTTCACGCTAGCCGCCATGGCCGCGCCGGGGACCGACATTGCATTCAGCGAAAGCCGTACTGACGGCTATCGCGCCTTCGCCAACAAGATCTGGAACGCGGCCCGCTTCATGTTCATGCACGTGGACCGGATCAATCCCGGCCTACGTCCTGACAACACGACCTTCAAGGCGGAGACGCTCGAAGACCGCTGGATTCTCTCCCGTTTCAACCGCGTTGCCAAAGACGTGCACGATGCACTGACGACCTATCGTTTCCACGAAGCCGCCAATCGCATCTACGACTTTTTCTGGGGAGATTTCTGCGACTGGTATCTGGAGTTGATCAAGCCCCGACTATTCGACGAAACCGGTGCTGCACCCATCGCCTGCGCCAACCTGGTCAACCTCTATGACTCAGCGTTGCGCCTGCTGCATCCCATCATGCCGTTCATCACCGAGGAAATCTGGCAGGCGCTTTACGACGGTGCACCGCCATTGAAGTCGATTGCCCTGGCGTCGTTTCCGCAATCAAACCACAGCCAGGTTGATCTGGCCTCTGAAACTGAAATGGCGATCCTGCAGGACCTGATCGTCAGCATCCGCAACCTGAGGGCTGAGTTGAAGGTTGAACAGAAGGTCAAGGTGCCGGTCCAGGTTTTTACGGAAGATGTTCCTGTCCGGAAGTTGATTGAAGGCAATGTCAGCGCCGTCGAGCGCCTGGCCAATGTCGAGTCGCTCAAGTTCGTCGGAGAATCTTTATCCAAGCTGGCCGGCAGCCGCCACACCGCGCGCTTCGAGGTGAACGTCATCTATGAGAAAAAGATCGACGTCGCCGCCGAATGCGAGCGCCTGAAAAAGGAGCTGGAAAGAATTGAAAAAGAGATGGCCAACGGCCAGCGGCACCTTTCGAACCAGGGCTTTCTGGCCAAAGCCCCGGCGCACGTAGTGGAAGGAATCCGCAAGCGGGCAGCAGAACTGTCAGTCCTGCAAGAAAAGACCAGGGGCAAACTGGCAGAACTCGGCTGTGGCCAAGGGCCGAGTGCTAAGGACTGATTTCTGTTTTGTATTAAAAGCAGTCTCTTGTGAGAGTATGACCTAGAAGGTAGGAGCAAGAAGCGCTTCACCATGGACTGGAACAGCCGCCGCATCACCGCCATCATCGAGAACGCACTGATCGAGGACCGCGCCACCCGCGACGCCACCAGCTACGCCTGCATCGAGCCGGGCCAGCGTGCCAGCGCCACCCTCCTTGCCAAGCAAGACTGCATATTGGCGGGCGTGGGCTGCATCGCGCGCATCCTCGACGTCTACGCCGCTCTCGACGGTGCGGTGGTCTCTCACTATGAGGTCACCAGTCATCCGGAAATCTTCGACGGCGTGCGCCTCCACAAAGGGCAGACGGTGGCCGTTATCCGGCACAACGCCCGCGTAGTGCTCTCCTGCGAGCGCGTTATCCTGAATTTTCTGCAGCGCATGGGCGGCATCGCAACTATGACCCGCAAATTTGTGGACGCTGTCGCCGGCACCAAAGCCCGGATTCTGGATACCCGCAAGACGGTCCCCGGGCTGCGCGTGCTCGATAAGTATGCCGTCCGTTGCGGTGGCGGGCAGAACCATCGTCTTGACCTCTCCGACGGCGTGCTCATCAAGAACAATCACATCGCTCTCGCCGGTGGCGTCGTGTCCGCGCTTGAACGCGTCCACCGCAACCGCCGCGGCCAGCAGCCCATTGAAATTGAAGTGCGCACGCCGGAAGAATTGGATTTGGCTCTGGCCAACGGCGCCGAATCCATCCTCCTCGACAATATGTCACCAGAGGACATCAAGCAGGCGGTCGACCGTTGCGCGCATCTTGATCCCCACATCCCGCTCGAAGCCTCGGGTGGAATCACCCTGGAAAATGTTCGCGCCTACGCCGAAACCGGAGTCGATTTTATTTCGGTGGGCGCGCTGACCCACTCCGCCCGTGCGGTAGACATGAGCCTGCGTATCGCCCCTGCGTAGAGAGTGCTTCCCCTCATGGAATGACGACCCCGCCCTGTACGTTTTTTCCATGGCGGACTAGAATTACCGTCCGACGCTCAGGAGGACCTGATGAGCACGATTCCAACTCCGCCTCCATCCGCTCCCGAAGTGGCCCCACTCTCTGAGGGCGCGAGGATCGTAAACACATTTGTCGCTCCCAGTAAGACTTTCACCGACCTGCGCCGCAGCGCCGCCTGGTGGGCCCCGTTCCTGCTGTTGAGCCTGGTTTCTGTTGCGTTTGTCTACACCGTCGACAAGAAGATAACCTTCCGCAAAGTTGCGGAAAACCAGGTCGCGATGTCGCCCAAACAGACCCAGCGCATGGACCAGATGAATGCCGTCGACCGTGAGCAGGCCATGCAAACCCAGGCCAGAATTACTGGCTACATTTCCTATGGGTTCTTCCTGTTCATTCTGGTCTGGTATGCGATCGTCGCTGCCGTTCTGCTGCTGACTTTTAAGTTTGCAGCCGGCGCGAGCGACTTGACCTACTCCCGGACGCTGGCCGTCGTCATGTATGCATCGGTGCCGGGAATCTTAAGATCCTTGTTGGCCATTGGGTCAATCCTGGCGGGTGTCAGTCCTGACGGTTTTACTTTTCAGAATCCGGTGGGCAGCAATCCCGGCTTCTACATGTCGCCGACCGATTCGCCCGTCTTGTATAGCCTCGCCTCTTCGCTGGATCTCTTTATTCTCTGGCCGCTACTGCTGACGGCGATTGGGCTGACTTGCGTCAGCAAACTGAAGCGGTCCACCGCCATGTTTGGTGTCTTCGGCTGGTATGCAGTGGTGACTCTGGCTGGCGCCGCAATTGCGGCGGCTACTCGCTAAAGGTATCCGGGGAGAGGGTCTGGTGAACCATCCTGTTAATCTCTCCGGGCCTCTACCCACCAGCTTCTACAATCGCGATCCCCGGCGCGTCGGACGCGACCTTCTGGGAAAGGTCCTCGTCCGCCGGGAAGGTAGCAAGATTCTGGCCGCCCGTATCGTGGAGGTCGAAGCCTACCTCGGGCAAGATGACCCAGCGGCTCACTCCGCCGCCGGACGTACTTTGCGCAACGCAGTCCTGTTCGGTCCGCCGGGACGGGCCTACGTCTACTTCATCTACGGCAATCATTTTTGCCTGAATGTCTCTTGCTTACCGGATGGAGAGGCCGGAGGAATTCTCTTTCGTGCTCTGGAACCAATCGCAGGTATTGACGAAATGGCCAAGTGGCGGGGTATTTCTATTGAAAGTCCGCGCGATCTACGCAACCTCACCAGTGGACCAGGCCGGCTGGCGGAGGCCTTCGGCATCACTCGCACTCGTGACAACGAGAAAGATCTGGCCGACTCGGACTCCGACCTCTATATCGCCGATGACGGCTTGCCCAAACCTCGAGTCCAGGCCACGATCCGCATCGGGATCACCAAGGCGGCCGACCTTCCTCTGCGCTACATCATCCCCGGGAATGCCTTCGTCTCTGGCCCGCGGCGCCTCGGGACCAGGCAATAGTTTGGGGTTGGACAACGGCCGACGGCTCACTTGCAACCAACGACGGTACACGGCCTCCCCCCGCAAAAAGTTCATGATCTCGAAGTTGGAGGATTTCCCCCATGCGACCCCTGGCGTATTTGTGCCTCGGAATAGGACTTCTTTTTGTAGGTTCAACTAAGGCCTTCGCGGCCTGCCCGCTGAAAGGCACTGGAGTGACAGTCTGCAGTCCAGCCCCAGGTGCTGTCACCAGTTCACCGGTACACTTCATCGCCTCGGCGTCGACCACCTGTGCGCAAGGAATTGGCTCGGTTGGAATCTACAGTGCGTCCGGGAAAAAGGTGTTTACTGTCAGCGGATCGACCCTGGATACATTTCTTCCTCTGGGCAGCGGGAGCTACACCACTACGGTTCAGGAATGGGATAAGTGTGGTGGATCGCTAAAAACCAACATCCCCATCACGGTGCGCGGTCAATCTGTTTTGACCTATCAGTACAACAGCCAGCGAACCGGCGCCAACCTCCTTGAGACGACGCTGAACCCTTCGAACGTAAACTCTAAAACTTTCGGCAAGCTCTATTCGTTTTCGGTGGACTCCTTCATCTACGGCCAACCTCTCTATGTCCCCAACCTGCAAATTGCCGGGGGGACCCACAACGTCGTCTTCGTCGCCACCGAAAACAACAGCATCTATGCCTTCGACGCCGACAATAAGACTTCAGCTCCCCTGTGGCACTCGGTGGTAGACGTTCCGGTTCCCTGCGGCTCGGCGCTCCCTATTGCGAAATCGGAGTGTAATCTTGTCTATCTCACCCCGGGAATAGGCATCACTTCGACCTCGGTCATCGATCCCGTGCAGGGCGCCATCTACGTGGTGGCACGCACCAATCCCAACAATGCCGGGAAGTTCTGGCAGGGCATACACAAGTACAGCCTCACCACCGGCACAGAAATGCCGGGCAGTCCGAAGGTGATCGGCGGCAGTGTGGCCGGCAACGGAGCCGACAGCGTGAACGGCGTGCTCACCTTCAACAACAAGGCCGAGAACGCGCGTTCCGCTCTGCTTTACGCCAACGGCAACGTCTATGCCGCGTTCGCGTCCATCAACGATGCACCCATCTTTCATGGCTGGATCTTCGGCTATGACTCCGCTACCCTCGCCCAGCTTTCCGTGTTTAACACCACTCCCAACAACAGCACTAACCACAATGGCAACGGGCAGCAGGGAGGGATCTGGGGCGCCGCGCTAGCCGCCGACCTGGGCAACACAATCTTTGCCGCGACCGGAAATGGCACATGGGACAACACCGTGGGCGACTGGGGCAATAGCTACCTCAAGCTCAAGCCGAGCGGCAAGACCTTGCAGGTCGCGGATTACTTCACCCCATCCTCGCTTGCCTTCAATACCAACGACGATGATCTGGGCACGGGCACCGGAATTCTTCTGCCTGATCAACCCGGCTCCTTTCCTCACCTGATGGTGGGAGCCGACAAGCTTGGCACGATATACGTGCTGAACCGCGACAATATGGGAAAGTACCACAGCGCCGGAGATCAGATTTTGCAGGAAATTCCCAACGGCGTCGGCGTCCGCACCAGTACGAGTTCAGCGTGTGACGCCGGGTCCGACGACTGCAGCTACTCCACCCCTGCCTATTGGAATGGGAATATTTATTTTTCTGGTGTAAACGACAACGTCAAGTCGTTCACAGTGGCCAATGGGCAACTATCCGGTCCGGCCTCCAAGTCTCCCACCACTTATGGGTATCCTGGGTCGACGCCGACGATTTCCGCGAACGGAAACCTCAATGGAATTGTGTGGATCATCGAGCCGGGAAAAGCGATTCTTCACGCCTACGAAGCGAATAATCTCGCCAACGAACTCTTTAACAGCACCCAGGCAAGCGGCGGGCGAGATGCTTTGGGTTCGACGGTGAAATTCGCCGTCCCCGCCGTCGTTAACGGAAAGGTATTCGTCGGCACCCAAAAAGCGGTCGTGGTCTACGGACTACTCCCGTAGTAACGCAGGGCGGATATTCCGTCGTTGCCGAACCCGAATGATTATGCAACCCCGCGCGGGCGAGGGCGCCCGCGCCACATGAACTTTTGTTGACTTCTCCCATTGCCCGCAAGGAATAGAATCGACCCCATGCGCAGAGTTCTTCTTGCCTTAATCCTCGCTTCCTTCTTGCAGGCTCACGCACAACAGCCAGCCCCCGCGACTGAGCGTAAAACCAGCACTCCCTACACCGGGGATCTCGGTATCTTCGAGACCCCGGGCCGGGAAATAGCCCTGCAAATCAATCGCGTCATGGACATTCTCGATATCACTTCAGGGAAGAAGGTGGCGGACATCGGCGCCGGCTCAGGATGGTTCACGGTCAAAGCGGCAAAGCGCGTGGGAGACGGTACGGTATTCGCGGTTGACATCAATCCCGAATCGATCAGCTATATAGAGGCGCGCATTAAGAAGGAGAACATCGGGAACGTCAAAACTGTGCTTGGCAAACCCGACGACCCGCTGCTTCCCCAAAAAGTAGATGCGGTGCTGATTCTGAAGACCTACCACGAGATTGCAGAGCCCATTTCACTGCTGCGTAACCTGAAGCCTTCTCTGGCCCCGGACGCAAAAGTCGGAGTAATCGACCGCAATGGAAACGGAACCGACCACGGAATAGGCAAAGAAGTTGTCACTCAGGAAGCCGGTGAAGCTGGCTATCGATTGCTTAAGCAGTACGATTTCGTGAAAGACGGCATGGATTACTTCCTGGTTTTCGTTGCAAAACCCTAAGTGCGTGGCGTCCTTCAAACTCTCCGGTGCCTTGTTGAATGAAGGATATAATCCGGGAAACCATGCCAACCACTTTCAGAGAAGTATCCGCACTCGATCTAACCGGTATCCGAGCCCAGTTTCCATCGCTCAGCCAGACCGTCAACGGCCATCCCGCGGTATTTCTCGATGGTCCCGGCGGCACCCAGGTGCCGCAGCGAGTCATTGACGCAATCTCCGACTATCTGAAGTTTTCCAACGCGAATACCAATGGGGCCTACGCCACCAGTCATCGCACCAATGCTGTGATCGACGCCGCCCGTGCGGCCATGGCAGATCTGTTCAATAGCGATCCCGAGGAAGTGGTATTTGGTCCCAACATGACCACGCTTACCTATGCGGTGAGCCGCGCCCTGGGCCGTGATCTGAAGGCGGGCGACGAGGTTCTTCTTAGCCATTTGGACCATGATGCCAATGTCTCCACCTGGTCTGCTTTGGAAGAAGTCGGAGTCAAGATCCAGAGGGCGGAGATCCACGAGAGCGATTGCACCCTCGACATGGAAGATCTCGCACGAAAGATCACGCCGCGCACCCGGCTGGTCGCAGTGGGTTACGCCTCAAATGCCGTGGGGACGATCAACGACGTCAAAGAAGTCATCCGGCTGGCACACGCCAGAGGCGCCCTTGCCTATATTGACGCTGTCCACTACGCGCCCCATGGGCCCATCGATGTCCGCGCCCTGGACTGCGATTTTCTGGTCTGTTCCAGTTACAAATTCTTCGGGCCGCACATGGGAATTCTATATGGCAAGCGCGAGCACCTGCAGCGCATGCGGCCTTATAAGCTGCGGGCAAATTCGGAGGCCATTCCTTTTCGTTGGGAATGGGGAACCCTGAATCATGAATGCATCGCAGGCATCACCGCCTGTGTGGACTATCTGGCGGACATCGGCCGGGCGCTTGATCCCGGCGCCTCCAGCCGGCCGGGCGCTTTGCTGGCAGCCTATGCCGCCATTCAGCAGCACGAGCATGAAATGGCACAGAAGCTGATCGGTGGCCTGCTCTCCATCCCCCGGCTCAAGCTTTATGGAATCAGTGATGAGAAGCGGCTTGGTCGACGCTGCCCTACAGTGGCCGTAAGAATTGAGGGCCACACTCCGCTGGAGCTGGCGACAAAGTTGGGGGAACGAGGTTTCTTCACCTGGGATGGAAACTACTACGCGTTAAGTCTCACCGAGCGGCTTGACGTAGAAAAAGACGGTGGCTTCCTGCGTATCGGCCTGGTCCACTACAACACCATGCAAGAGGTCGAACGACTGCTGCAAGCTCTGCACGAAATTGTCGGGTAATCGCCGCCGCCACGTTAACGGGGAAAAACAGCGGCAGGATCCGCGGGATAGCCACTCATCGCCGCAGTTCCGTCACCTCGGAACCCTTTGCCACCAGAACCACATTAGCCATTCCTACGAATAATCCGTGCTCCACCACCCCCGGCATTGAGTCCAAGTTCTCCCCCAAAGCCTTGGGATCCTTGATTTCGCTGAACAGGCAATCCAGGATTTGGTGGCCCTCTTCCGTAATAAAGGGATTGCCAAAGGTGTATTGACGCAACTGCACCAATGCTCCCATGGCCGTAAGTTTCTTGGCGAGCACCGCTTGGGCCTGGGAGATGACTTCCACTGGCACTGGCGCATGGCCCAGAACTGGAACCTGCTTGGTATGGTCCCCGATCACCACAAAAAGCTTGGAGGCGGAAGCAACAATCTTTTCCATCAGCAGCGCACCGCCGCCGCCCTTGATCAGGTCGAGATTGGGATTGATTTCGTCCGCTCCGTCGATGGTGACATCGATCTCCTGATAATCATCGAGCGTTGCCAGCGGGATCCCATGTTCGGCGGCAAGATCGCGGCTACGGTAGGAAGCGGGAACTCCGATAATCTTGATGCCGGACCGGACCAGTTCTCCTAACTCACGAATGAAGTAATCGGCCGTCGAGCCTGACCCCAGGCCAACGATGTTTCCATCTTTGATGAACCGCAAGCTTGCTTGCGCGGCCAATCGCTTTTCGTCTTCCGTTGACACGCTCATTTAGTTCTAAACTGACTAAGCAACCATCATTGAAGAAGACCTATGTATGGTACAGGACGGGCTAGTGTACACCCGTTTTCCAATGCTTGAATTTCCACAAGCCGCCCGTTCCCGGTTTGCGAACAACTCTCGTGTCGATCAGAGTTGTATACTGCTTTTGTCTTCGTAACCCGGCCCTGAATCTTCCGCAGTTCCTTTGGGCGATGTCGTCATTTGTTCGCACTTACGACCGTGAGGAAGGCGCCAGCCATATTCGGCTGCCTGCTCCCCGTTCTGCTAACCGAAATATCCATCCCTTGTCCAACTGTTCTAAGTATTTTTTTATCAAAGCACTACTCGAATCTACTCCGTTTGTGGAGGGCGAAAGTGAAAGAAGAAGAGGATGTGAAAACGCTTTCTTCAGAGGCCTCCGGCGTCTCTCGCCGTGACTTCCTCAAGATTTCCGGCATTTCCGCCGCATCGGTACCCCTGATCGGCACCAAAGTTGTCGAAGCCGCAGGCACGCCGGTAAAGGTCTATGGCCCCGGCAAGACGCCCATCACCTTGATGGTCAATGGGAAGAAAAACACCCTTCAGGTTGAGCCGAGAGTGACGTTGCTTGACGCCTTGCGCGACAACCTCGAAGTCACCGGCCCCAAGCGGGTCTGTGATCGCGGGGAGTGCGGAGCTTGCACCGTTCTCATCGATGACAAGCTGGTTTACTCGTGCACCACTCTGGCGATAGAGGCCCAGGGCAAACAGATCGCCACCGTGGAATCCCTCGCAGAAGGCGGCAAGTTGCACCCGGTACAGCAGGCGTTCGTCGACAACGACGGATCCCAATGCGGCTTCTGCACTCCTGGCTTCGTGATGGCGACCAAAGCCTTGCTCGACAAACATCCCCAACCCACCGATGAAGAAATCCGCCGTGGCCTGGCAGGGAACTTCTGCCGCTGCGGAACTTACTTCGGAATTCGCCACGCGGTCGCGCAAGTCGCGCAGAAGGGAGCCTGATCCATGCCCGACTATAGCTGGCCCACCGCCGAGAATCGCACGCTTATTGGCAAGCGTATTTCGCGTGTGGATTCGCCCGACAAGGTTTCCGGACGCGCCAAGTACAGCTACGACGTCCATCCCGCGGGAATGCTCTACGGAAAAATCGTGCGCTCGCCGCACGCCAAAGCCAAAATTGTCAGTATCGACACCACTGCCGCCGAAAAAATGCCCGGCGTTAAGGCGGTGCATATCATTCAGAAAGCTGGAAGCAGCGTGCAATGGGCTGGGGCTGAGATTGTGGCGATTGCCGCGGTCGACGAAGGGATCGCTGCGGACGCCGCCCGGGCGGTCCAGATCAAGTATCAGCCACAGAGCTACCTGGTCAGCGACGCCGAGCCGAAACCAGGGCAGGCGGAATCCGCCGGCCCCATGAGCGACGAGGACGTCTGGGATGCCATCGACAACCAGATGCCTGAAGGGCAACTTGTCAGCTACATCAAAGAACACGGCATCACCTTCCATCCCGATGAAGAAGACCTGAAGTCGATGAAAGGGGAAGGCCTGTCCGACGCGGGCATCGATGCTATCCGCAAGGCCCAGTACCACGAACCCACCGGGACCGGCCATGCCAACTACCAGAAGGCCGCGGCCCAGACCACCGGCGATCCCGACAAAGCCTTCGCGGAAGCAGAAGTCACCTCGGAAGGTCTGTATGGCGCTTCGGTAATTGCACACTGTTGTATGGAGAGCCATGGCTCGGTGTCAGAGTGGGCCGACAAGGATCACATCAATGTCTATATCTCAACCCAGAACGTTTCTGGAATTCCCGCCCAGATGGCCGAGCCGCTGAAGACTCCGGCGGCCAACGTCCATGTCCACCAGGACCACATGGGTGGCGGCTTCGGCAGCAAATTCTCTGCCGACCGCTGGGACATTGCCGCTGCGGAACTTTCTCGTAAAGCCGGCGGCGCGCCGGTGCGGATGATGCTGGAGCGCAGTTCAGAACTCATGGTCGCCGGCTGCCGTCCCTCTGCCTACGCCCGGGTAAAACTGGGAGCGAAAAAGGACGGAACAGTGACTGCCTGGCAGTCCCAGTCCTGGGGCACGGGTGGCCCAGGAGGCGGCGGCTCACCGCCAATTCCTTACGTCTTTAACCTGCCTAACCAGCGGAAAGAGCACGTTGCCATCCGCAACAACATTGGACCGGCACGCGCCTGGCGCGCGCCGAACCACCCGCAAGCGGCGGTGATCACCATGGGAGCCATGGACGACCTGGCCGCCAAGCTCAACATGGACCCGATCGAGCTGTGGCTCAAGAACCTCAACCTGACCGGTCCTCGCGAAAAGACCTATCGCGAGGAGTTCGCCATCGGCGCCGACCTGATGGATTGGAAAAACAAATGGAAGCCGCGTGGACAGAATGTTTCCGGCAGCACGGCCAAAGGCCTGGGGCTCTCCCTGCATACCTGGGGCGGACGCGGTCATGCCAGCGACTGCGATGTCACCATCCATCCCGATGGCTCGGTCGACATAAAAATGGGATCGCAGGACATCGGCACCGGCACCCGCACCACCATCACGATCGTTGCCGCGGAAACTTTGGGATTGCCGGTCGAGGCGATCAAACTGTATATCGGCGACACCTCGTATCCGCCCTCCGGCGGCTCGGGAGGCTCGACAACTCCGGGCGGCGTCAGTTCCTCCACCAGGCGCGGTTCGGTGGATGCCCGCGAAATGCTCTTCGAGAAAGTCGCTCCGGCACTGAACGCCAAGCCGGAAGAACTGGAAGCGGTAAACGGCACCGTACGAGTCAAAGGTGACTCCAGCCGCTCGCTTAGTTGGAAGGAAGCCTGCTCCAAGATGGGCGCCGTCCCGATCACCGCCCGCGGCAAAAATCCCGACAAGACCAAACCGCCTGACCTCACCAACAGCGGCGTGGGTGGAATCGGAATGGCCGAGGTCGAAGTCGACACCGACACCGGCATCGTCAAGGTCAAAAAGATGGTCGCCGTGCAAGACTGCGGGCTCATCATCGACCTCAAGATGGCCGAAAGCAGTTGCTACGGCGCCCTCATCATGGGCATCAGCTCCGCGTTGTTTGAAGAAAAGGTAATGGACCAGGCCACGGGCCGCATGCTGAACCCCGACATGCAGTTCTACCGCCTGGCCGGCTACAACGACATTCCCGAACTGGTCGTTCACATGATGACTGGTAAAGGCTATGACGAGCGCGGTGTCATTGGCCTGGGAGAACCTCCGGTCATCTCGCCGGGCGCGGCCATCGCCAACGCCGTAGCCAATGCGGTAGGCGTAAGGGTCCCATTCATTCCGCTGACTCCAGACCGAGTGCTCACGGCTCTTGAGCAAAAGGCAGGTGCATAATGCGGCCATTCGAATACACGAGTCCCGCAACTTCCGCCCAAGCCGTCAGCCTTCTGGGTGCAAGCTGGGGCAACGCAGAAATCCTCGCCGGCGGAACCGACCTGCTGGCGTTGATGAAAGACGACGTCGTCTATCCCAAGCGGCTGGTCAACATCAAGGAAATCAAAGAACTCCACGGCGTGACCGCAGACTCAAAGGGCTTGCGCGTCGGAGCACTCACCAAACTCGAAGAACTTGCCGAAAACGAAACTGTAATGAAAGATTATCCGGCGCTGGCCGAGGCCTTGAGCGAAGCTGCCAGCCCGCAGATTCGCAACATGGCGACGGTCGGAGGCAATCTGTGCCAGCGGCCGCGCTGCTGGTACTTCCGCAACGGGTTGGGTCTGCTTCCCAAAGACCCATCCGGCAAGGACCTCGTCGCCGGCGGCGAAAACAAGTTTCACGCCATACTGGGGAATGCCGGGCCTGCGAAATTCGTGAGCCCGTCAACCGTGGTCCCGGTGCTCATCGCCTACGGCGCGAAGATTCGATTGGTGGGCCCCAAAGGCAAGCGGGAACTGCCCTTGGAAAAGTTTTACATCACACCGAAGACAGAAGCCGAGCGCGAACATGACTTAAAGCCAAACGAAGTCCTGACCGAAGTGGTCATTCCTCCGGCCGCCGGTTGGCAGGTCGCGCACTACGAAATCCGCCAGAAGGAAGCTTTTGACTGGCCGCTGGCGGTGACAGCCGCTGCTCTGAAGATGAGCGGTTCGAACATTCAGGAAGCGCGGATCGTCATGGGCTACGTCGCTCCCGTGCCATGGCCCTCGGCGGAGGCAGCGAAAGCCCTCGCGGGCAAAGAAGCCTCCGAAGAAAACGCAAAGGCCGCAGCCGACGCGGCCCTGGCCAATGCCAGGCCGCTTAGCCAGAATGCCTACAAAGTGAAACTGGCCCGCGTCGCGGTGCGGCGCGCCGTCATGAAAGCCGCGGGAGGTGCCGCATGAGGATTGTCAGCGAGCAGCAACGCTTCAACACCAAACATCCCGATCTCTGTCCCGCGCTGCGCTGGAAAGGCCAGTTCATCCTGGCGGAGCACGACCCCACGGTGCAGGCCTCGAATGATGGGCTGTTCTGGTGCATCCACACTCAGAATTGCATCGGCCCGGACGGCAAGCTGGCCGAACCCGGCAACTGTTGCAAAAAGGGTCGCCGCTGCCACAGCACCGGCGAATGCGCCTAAACATTTTCCGTGTGCCGTGTAGAGACGCAGCTTCGCTGCGTCTCCGCAGTGGCAGAGCGTGGCGGAAGACGTTGCCGAGCAACGTCTCTACACATTATCGGGAAAGATCCGTAGCGATCATCTTCCCCATAAGTTCTTTCAATATCCTGCCCGCCACCATAGCCGTAAGCTGGGAAATATCCTGACGCGGGTTGTACTCCACGATGTCGGCGCCCACAATCGTGCCAGTGATTGCATGAAGATGGGTGATCGCTTCCCGCACTGACATTCCTCCCGGCTCCCGATGCGAGATGCCCGGGGCAAATGCCGGATCGAGCACATCCATATCAAAAGAGATATAAACCGGCCCGGCGAGTTCCAGGGCATGCAGCGCCGGCAACTGGCGCATCTCGAATACTTCCACTCCGAATCGTTCCGCCTGCTCGCGCTGATGTCCCACCATGGTGCGAATGCCAATCTGGATTAGCTTCTTAGCCAGCCGCTCTTCCATGATGCGGGCAAATGGACATGCATGCGAAATCCGGCTGCCCTGAAATTCGTTGTAAAGGTCAGGGTGCGCGTCGAAATGAACAACCGTGAGATTCGGGTAGCGCCTGCCGAATGCCCGCAAAATCGGGTAGGTGATGGAATGATCGCCCCCCAATGAGACGGGACTGTGTCCCTGTTCCAGGAGTTCTCTCACTCGTTTTTGGATCAGGTCAAATGCATCCGCCTCCTCAGGGAGTTTCAAATCGCCGGCGTCGAGGAAAGCCTCCGGTTCACCTAGATTCACGCCCGTTTCACTCCATGAATTGGAGGACTCGCAGTGAAACGCCTCCCGAATCAAAGGCGGTGCTTCCGCCGCACCGCACAGATAGGACGAATTAGCATCAAACGGGATGCCAAGCACCGCAGGTTTCGATTTTTTGTTTTCCATTTCGTCCATGTTACGCGCCCGGGCAAAATCACCCCTTGAACCACGAAGATTCGCCAAGGGAGTTCGTGCAAGGGATTTCCTTCGTGTACCTTAGTGTCCTTGGTGGTTATTGCATTTCACCCTCATGGAAGGCAACTTCTATCGCGATCTGGCCTACGTCTTCGGCGCGGCCATGGCTGGCGGCTTCATTGCCAAGTGGCTCCGGCAGCCGCTGATCCTCGGCTACCTGATTGGCGGAATCGCCATCGGCCCCTTCACCCCCGGCCCCGCCCTCTCGCACACTCACGAGTTCGAACTCCTGGCCGAGATCGGCGTCATGCTGTTGATGTATTCCATCGGTCTGGAATTCTCCTTCCGCGAACTGCTCACGGTGAAATGGGTAGCGATTCTTGGCGGGCCGTTAGGAATTTTCCTCTCCGTTGGCCTGGCGTTGTTGGTTGGACGTTTCCTGGGCTGGAGTACCCCGCAAGGCATCGCGGTGGGCGCCGTCATTTCCGTTGCCAGCACTATGGTCCTCTCTCGATTCCTGATGGATCGCGACGAACTTCTGTCACCCCACGGCCGGGTGATGATCAGCATCACCTTGGTGGAAGATCTCGCCGTCGTGGTGCTCACCGTGCTTCTGCCCACCCTGGGCAGTGGAAGCGGGGATCGGCTGCTGGGGCTGGGGATCGCACTCGGAAAAGCTGTCCTGATATTGATTCCGCTGATCTTTGTCGCGGCCAAAGTCCTGCCGCGAATCATGGCGAGGATTTCGCGCTCGGAAAATGACGAGCTTTATCTCCTGACCATCGTGGCTTTAGGATTCATCACCGCGGCCATCACTCAGGCTTTAGGGCTATCGCTGGCGCTGGGAGCCTTCCTGGCGGGACTCCTCGTCAGCGAATCCGACACTTCCAACAAGATGCTGGATAAGCTGCTGCCGCTGCGTGATGCCTTCGTAGCGCTATTTTTTGTCACCATCGGAGCACTGGTCGATCCCCGCGTGATTATTCACGAGCCCTTGCTGTGTATCGTCATTGTCCTGCTGACTATCGGTGGCAAATTCGCCATATGGAGCGGGGTAGTCTGGCTGTTCCGCTATCCCGCACGAACCGCCCTGCTGGTCGGGGTTGGACTTACCCAAATCGGCGAGTTTTCGTATGTGCTGGTGCGGGTGGCCCGCGATGCCAACCTGGTCGGCAATGACGTCTACAACGCCACCCTGGCGGCCTCGGTGATCACCATCATTTTGAACGGTCTGCTGATGAAGTCGATGCCGCGAGAAAAAGCCACTAACCGCGTAACCGAACCCTAAAAATACCACTCGCTGTCATCCCGAAGCGCAGCGAGGAACCTTACGACCGTTAAGCGTCGAAAGGGTCGTTTGCAGGACCTTCCCCAACGCGAGCACTACAGGATTTAAGAACGCGATTCATCCGGCGGCAAAGCATCTTGCGAACGGCCATTGCAAAATACCCCGCTGTCGTGGGATCCCTCGCTGCGCTTCGGGATAACAAGCGGTTTTCCCCTGGCTATGTGCCCGCAGGATGAGCGTTTGCCCCTGAATCCCTGCCAAGATCCCGATCATCCGTTATTCTAGAAGAGATATGGCATCGACCAATGGGAAGGCAGTAACCCAGGCTAGCGGTACTGGTGTACTCGAAGTATCTACCGTAGACAGGGATAGGGTTTTTGAAGCGTTTCGCCGCTGGGGGTACCTCGAGGCGGATCTGGATCCACTCGGCTCCTTCGCTCCCCAACCCCAGGCAGACCTCCAACTGGAAGGCGAGGCTGCCGAAGAAGCCCGCCGCATCTATTGCGGCACTGTCGGCGTCGAATTCATGCACATCGCTAACCCGGAGCGGCGGCGCTGGATTCAGGAAAGAATGGAAGGCCCGCAATCCGACGTAGCTCAGGAGCACGTGCTGGATCAACTGATCCGCGCCGACTTGTTCGAGCAGGTCCTGCAGCAGCGATATCTGGGAAGCAAGCGCTTTTCCCTGGAAGGTGTGACCGCCCTTATTCCCCTGGTGGACGAAGTCATCGAAGCCGCCGGCGAGCGCGGAGCCGTGCAGTTAGTGATAGGGATGAGTCACCGGGGACGCCTGAATGTCATCGTCCACGTGGCGCGGCGCTCTCCTCAAGAGGTTTTCGCCGGATTTGAAGACGTCGATCCCCGCAGCGTACTCGGCAGCGGCGATGTGAAGTACCACATGGGCGCAACCGGCGAGTACGTCACCCGTACCGGCGTGAAGGTCAACATCCACCTGGTTTCCAATCCCAGTCACCTCGAAGCTGTCGATCCGGTCACGGTGGGCAGAACTCGTGCCAAGCAGGATCGCGCCGGGGACGGGGGACGAGAAAAGTATGTTCCGCTTCTGGTACACGGGGATGGGGCTTTCGCCGGACAAGGAATCTTCGCCGAAACCCTGAACTTCGCCGAAATTCCCGGCTACAGCGTAGGCGGCACGATTCACGTCATCGTAAATAACCTCATTGGATTTACTACGGTTGCAAGAGAACTGCATTCGTCGCGCTTCGCGGCGCAGCTGGCCCGGCGGCAGGAAATTCCAGTCTTCCACGTCAACGCGGAAGACGTAGACGCAGTCGTCCGCGTGGCGCGGATCGCCCTGGAGTATCGCTACGCCTTCGGTGCCGACGTCGTCATCGACCTGATCGGCTACCGCCGCCACGGGCATAGCGAAGTGGACGATCCCACCGTGACCCAGCCTCTGACCTACAAACTGATTAAAGAGCACCCGCCCCTGTGGGAAGTCTACGCGGAAGACATCGGCGCAAAAGATGTGCAGGCGCGCGTAGATAAGGTCAAGACGGAACTCGAAGCTGCGCAAACCAGCGCCAAATCCCTGAAGAAGAAGCCTTCGATGCGGCAGCTTCCCAAGTATTGGGAGAACTTCAAGGGTGGGCGCTACAAGCCACAATATGACGCCGAGACCGCGCTGCCGTCCGAAGAGTTACGCGAACTGACTTCGCGGCTGACCACGTTTCCCGCCGAATTCCACATTCATCCCAAGGTGAAGAAGTTGCTGGAGCAGCGTGCCGAGATGGGCCTGGGAAAGCGTCCTGTCGACTACGGTATGGCCGAAGCACTGGCATTCGGAAGCCTGGCAAAGGCTGGAATTCCCGTCCGCCTCAGCGGCCAGGACAGCCGCCGTGGGACCTTTAACCAGCGCCACTCCGTGCTGGTTGACATTGAAAACGAACAGGAATACGTGCCCCTGCAAAATATTTCGGAAGGCCAGGCGCCCTGCGCCATCTACAACTCCACCTTGTCGGAAGCCGGCGTCCTCGGATTCGAATATGGCTACAGCCGCGACTATCCCGATGCCCTGGTGCTATGGGAAGCGCAGTTTGGAGACTTCGTCAATGTGGCGCAAGCCGTGATTGATCAATTTATCTGCGCCGGGGAAGACAAGTGGAACCTGCTCTCCGGCGTAGTGCTACTGCTGCCGCACGGTTACGAAGGACAGGGACCGGAACACTCCAGCGCCCGAATCGAACGCTTCCTGCAATTGGCGGCACGTGACAACCTGCAAATTTGCCAGCCCTCGAACGCCGCGCAATATTTCCATTTGCTGCGGCGGCAGGCGTTGCGACCTTGGCGAAAACCGTTGGTGGTGTTCACTCCCAAGAGCATGCTGCGCCATCCCGATGCGTCTTCTCCCATAGAGAATCTCACTACCGGTAAATTCCAGAGTGTGCTCCCGGACAGCGAAGTCAAATCCGCCACCCGCATCGTGCTCTGCACCGGCAAAATTGGTCACGAACTGCGGGTCGAGCGCAAGAAGAGAAACGACACCTCTACCGCCATCGTTTTCCTCGAGCAGCTTTATCCATTCCCCGAAGCTGATCTGACGGCGGAGTTTGAGCGCCACAGCAGCGCGCGGGACATCGTCTGGGTGCAGGAAGAGCCGGCAAACATGGGCGCGCTGTTCTACGTCCTGCCGCGTTTACGCCGCATCGCAGGAAAGAAAGCCGTGCTGTCCGTGAAACGATCCGCCAGCGCCAGCCCTGCGACGGGTTCGGCCAAAGCCCACGAAGTAGAACAAAAGACGCTTCTGACCCTGGCCTTCAGCGGCACCAAGTAGAAGTCGTGTGTAGAGACGTAGCTCTGCTACGTCTACACACCCAACCCCATACAAAAGTGTCATCCCGAAGGAGCGCTTTTTGTTCCGAGGGACCTTACGAGGCCAGGCGCGGTTTGCGCAGTACATGGGACTATCTCATACGCTGGCGTCTTCGTTACATGCCCTGCGCTCGACTGTGATACCGTCATCGCCGCGTAAGGTCCCTCGCTCCGCTTCGGGATGACACAATGTTTAATAGACCCCGGGTGTTACTCTAATTTTCCGCATGGCCCCACGCTCTTCACCCCTGCGCATCGCCGTCGACACCGGCGGCACCTTCACTGACTGCGTTTGGGTGCAAGATGGCCGGATACGCATCACAAAGCTTTTCTCCACTCCGTCCGATCCATCACAAGCAATTGCCGAAGGGGTAAAGAAATGTCAGCAGTCCGGCCCAATAACCGTGCTGCACGGCACAACCGTAGGCACAAACACCCTCCTGCAGCGAAAGGGCGCACGCGTAGCGCTCGTGACTACAGCTGGATTTGAGGATGTAATCGAAATCGGCAGGCAAGCCCGCCCCAGGCTCTACGACTTTTTCTTCGACCGCATCGAGCCCCTGGTGAAATCCGGCCTTCGCTTCGGCATAGCGGAGCGCGTCAGTAGTGACGGCAAAATCCTGGAACCCATTTCCGCCGCAGAGATCACAAAATGCAAAGCAGCGTCAGGGCATGTACCATGCCCGCAACCGGCGATTGCGCACCCGCACGGATGTTGGTGGCCGTGCGCGCGATTGCCCCGGTGGCCGGCAATCCTCCGAAGATCGGCGACATGACATTGGCCACCCCCTGAGCAATAAGCTCGACGTTGGGATTGTGGCGATCATTGCTCATGCGGTCGGAAACCACCGCCGACATCAGCGACTCAATTGCGCCCAGCATGGCGACCGTAAAGGCAGGCCCCAGCAAGCCCACGATCAGGTCGGCGCGGAAGCGGGGAATTGCGAGATGAGGCAGGCCTGCGGGGATTCCGCCGAAGCGGCTGCCGATGGTTTCAACCGGGAGCCTGAATACTACCGTTGCGGCCGTAGCCGCCAACATGGCTACGATGGCACCGGGGATGCGGATGGAAATGGCCCGACAGACGAGCATGATGGCAACCGTTCCCAAGGCCAGGGCGGCGGTCCAGTAGGAAATGGTGGGAAAGGCCGCTGCCAGAACTTTCATGCGCAGCCAGAATTCACCGGGGACTTTGGCGACATGCAGCCCGAAGAAGTCTTTGATCTGCGTGCTCGCGATCAGAACAGCGATGCCATTGGTGAAACCGATGACAACCGGCCGGGGAATAAACTTGACCGCCGAACCCATGCCGGTCAAGCCCAGCACCATCAGCAAAACCCCAGCCATCATGGTGCAGAGGAAGAGCCCATCCACTCCGTGGACGGAAATGATGCCGGCCACCACGACTACGAATGCGCCGGTCGGGCCGCCGATTTGTGTCTTCGATCCTCCAAGAGCTGAAATCAGAAATCCGGTCACCACCGCGCAATAGATTCCGGCTTGCGGGGTCAGTCCGGATGCGATGGAAAAGGCCATGGCAAGAGGAAGAGCCACCAGTCCCACGGTAATTCCGGCAATCACATCGAGCACAAATTTGTGGAAGGTATACCCGCGGAGGAAGAGGACTGACTTCGGCAGCCAGCGTTCGTCGATGCCTGGGGAAATGAAAGGCGACATTAACACCGAGTATGCCATCGGGAGAAACAGCCGTATAGTGACGGGCGCGGCACGAACGTTCAGCGAAAGTTTCACTTTCGTGCTGCGTGCACAAATTAGAATTTAGCCATGGTTCCCACCGTGGTTTTGACTCCCATCGGCGTTGTGCATAGTGACGTGGACAAACCGGTTGACCGGGCATGGGGTGGTGTCGTCTCTCGGATTGAACTGGATGCATCTCGATTTACCCCTGCCAGCCTGACCGGACTTGAAGACTTCTCCCACGTCGAAGTCGTATTCCATTTTCACCGCGTGCCCGAGTCTGACGTCTGTTACGGCACGCGCCATCCTCGCGGACGGACCGATTGGCCCGCAGTGGGCATCCTGGCTCAAAGAGGCAAGGACCGGCCAAACCGGATGGGAGTCACAATCTGTCGTTTGATTTCCGTGAAGGGTCTTGTGCTCGAGGTGGAGGGTCTCGACGCCATCGAAGGGACGCCGGTACTTGATGTCAAACCTTATATGTCCCTGTTTGCTCCGCGTGGGGAAGTGCGCGAGCCCGCATGGGTGAAGGAGTTGATGTCGAGTTACTGGCAAGAGTAGAGACATTGCTTCGCAATGTCTTGCTGGGGCCGAGACGATGCGGGCAAGAGACGTAGCCGAGCTACGTCTCTACGCGGTGGTGATTGAAGGAGGCAGCATCAAATCACTTCCTCCTGAACAGCCAAATGCGATACCTTAGCGCTTCGCACTGGAGGACTTAATGGAAAGACGCAAGTTTCTCGCATCCTCGCTGGCGGCGTCCGCGGTGGCAGCGATATCGTCGAGCGAATATCTGCATGCCGCACCCAGCGCGGCACGCGAGTTCTACCAGCTGCGGCTTTACCGATTGATCCATGGTCCGCAGCAAAAGCTTGCCGACGATTATTTTCGTGGCGCCTTGATCCCTGCGCTGAACCGTTTGGGGATTACCCCTGTGGGTGTGTTCAATCTGACCATCGGGCCGGAGACCCCCACGGTATACGTGCTGATGCCGAGTCTTTCCCTGGACACGCTGGTCAATGTGGAAGACCGCCTGGCGCAGGATGCCGAGTATATGAAAGCCGGGGCCGCGTTCCTGAACACGCCCGCAGAACGCCCGGCTTTCGACCGGATTGACAGTTCTTTATTACAAGCCTTTGAAAAGATGCCGAGGCTGAAAGTCCCGCCGGCAACCGCCAATGGGGGAAAGCGAATTTTTGAAATCCGCACCTACGAAAGCGCTACCGACCAGGACCACAAACGCAAGGTGGAGATGATGCAGTCCGGCGAAGAAAAAATCTTCGACGAGGCGGGATTCTTCCAGGTGTTCTACGGAGATATGCTGGTGGGGCCCCGCCTGCCAAACCTGACCTACATGCTGAGTTTCGAAAACCTCACGGCGCGCGACAAGGCCTGGGCGGCATTCGGTTCGGCGCCGGCCTGGAAGAACATGACCAGCGATCCGCGTTACGCATTCGAGGAAATTGTCTCGAAAATCACGAATGTGATTTTGACCCCAACCGACTACTCGCAGATATAGAGGACGGCTCGTGAGTGAACAACGCGGAGGACACAGGGGACGCAGAGGAAACTAAGAAACAAAAGCCTCAGCGTCCCCCGCGTCCTCTGCGTTATTCATTCCATCCGTTAATCTCCGCACAGACTTGTCGAAGACGCCCGGTCTAGGTTCTAATACGCTGGCGATGTAAACGTGAACATTCCCTGATATCCGCTGAATTTTACTTAGGAGAGCTATGGGATTATTGAGCCGGAAACTCATCATCATCGCGATCGCGCTGGTGTCACTGACTGAAATGGCAATGGCACAGTCCAGCTTTAGCCTGCTATCTCCAAACAAGCAGATCGAGATCAAAGTCCGTGCCGCTGATCGCATTCAATACGACGTCCTGTTCAAGGGCGTCGCCATTCTGCAGAACTCGACGCTCTCGATCAATATCGACCAGAAGACGCTGGGCACCGACGCCAAGGTCACCGCCCACAAACAAAGCTCCTACGACGCGACCCTTGAGCCGCCGGTACGGCAAAAGTTCGCCAAGATTCGCGACAACTACAACGAACTCCGCCTCGAGATGGAAGGCAACTATGCCGTAGTATTCCGGGCCTACAACGAGGGCGCGGCTTACCGATTCGAGACCTCGCTTCCGCAAAGTGAAGTGAAGGTCTACGGCGAGGAGGCGACCTTCAACTTCCCCCAGGATTTCACGGTGTTCTATCCCCAGGAGGAGAGCTTTTTCTCGCACAACGAGCGGCAATACGCTCCCGTGAAGCTTTCGTCGATCGCCCCCTCCGCTATCGCAAGCTTGCCCGCGGTGGTCGATGCCAACGGGGTTAAGGTTGCCATCGCAGAATCTGACGTTGAAAACTATGGCGGCATGTGGTTCAAGGGAACGAGCGGGAATGGCCTGGCGATCACGCACCCGGGATATCCGCTGGAGGAAAACCTCGAGAAGGACCGCGATCTGAAAGTGACGAAAGCGGCGGATTATATCGCGGTCACCAAGGGAACGCGCAGTTACCCATGGCGTCTTATGGCCATTGCCGAAAAAGACGGTGACCTGATTGCCAACCAACTGGTTTACCTGCTGGCGAAACCGTCCCAGGTGCAAGACACGTCCTGGATCAAGCCGGGCAAGGTGGCCTGGGACTGGTGGAACGCGCTGAATGTTGGAGGGGTGGACTTCAAGTCCGGAGTCAACACCGAGACTTACAAATACTTCATTGATTTCGCCGCCAAGTACGGGATTCCCTACATCATCCTCGACGAGGGCTGGTACAAGCTGGGCGATGTGATGTCGGTGGTGCCGGAAGTCAACATGGAAGAGCTCTCCGCGTACGCCAAGCAGAAAAATGTCGGCCTGATTCTGTGGGTGGTGTGGAAGACCTTTGACGACAAATTCGACCAGGCGTTCGACCAGTTCGAGAAGTGGGGTATTAAGGGAATCAAGATCGACTTCATGCAGCGCAACGATCAGAAGCTGATCGACTTTTATTTCAAGACCTGCCGGGAAGCAGCCAAACGAAAAATGCTGGTCGACTTTCATGGCGGACAGGTGCAGATCACGATGATCCGGACTTGGCCCAACATGATCAGCGGCGAGGGCGTACGGGGCATGGAGTGGAGCAAGTGGAGCGCCGAGGCAGAGCCGCAACACAATGTTACCCTGCCTTTCACACGCATGTTCCTTGGTCCTATGGACTACACTCCCGGCGCGATGCTGAACGCCACCAAAACGACCTTTGCCGGCATTCACGACCATCCCATGGCGTTGGGCACACGTTGTCAGCAACTGGCCATGTATGTGGTGTTCGAAAGTCCGCTGCAGATGCTCTCTGATAGCCCTACGAATTACCTGCGCGAGCCGGAGTCGATGGAATTTCTGGCGGCCGTTCCTACCGTTTGGGACGAGACAAAGGTGCTCGACGCCAAGATCGGAGAGTACGTTCTGGTGGCGCGGCGAAGCGGCAAAGACTGGTACGTTGGCGCTATGACCAACTGGACTGGGCGGGAGCTTGAGGTGGATCTGTCATTCCTCCCGCCCGGCAACTTCTCCATGGACGCTTACCAGGACGGAGTGAACGCGGACCGCCTAGCCAGCGACTATCGACGCACCAAGTCGCAAGTGTCTAACACCAAGAAGATAAAGATCGTATTGGCACCCGGAGGGGGTTGGGCTGCCCGAATTCATCCCTAGCAGCCCTTTGCCAGCGACCAGCTAGGATGAACTACCTACTTTACGGCTACAGGGATCACTGTATTTACTACAGTTCTGGGCAATCGTGAAATGGAGTAGCCTTTTCATGCAACTCTCAGGTGTAGTCTAAAAAGCGCCTCCACAGGCGTTATTTTTGCTCCGCTGACGGGGACCAGGTACCAAAAATGCAGTCTTTATTGGGGGAAGAAGTTAAGGGGGCTGACACCGCCAGCTCCTGGTCCAGCCACCTGCGGTATCTTCTCCGGGTCTGCCTGGTCCTGCTGGGATATTTTGCTCTGGGGAAGCTTGGGCTTTCCGTCCCTTTTACAGCCGACAATATTTCCCCTCTTTGGCCTGCGGCCGGTCTGGCGATAGGAGCGGTGGTGGTCTGGGGCTACGGCATGTGGCCTGGCATTCTGCTTGGAGCCTTCTTTGTAAATTTTTTCAGTCCATTACCCCATGTGTCGGCAGGGATTCTCGCGGTCGGCAACACATCGAGCGCCCTCCTGGGCGGATACCTGCTTAAACGGGTGGCGCGGTTTCACCCTCCACTGATTCGTTTGAATGATGTGGTGTGGCTGATCACTTTGGGTTCGCTTATTAGTCCGGTTCTCGCGGCATTCATTGGCACGTCGGGGCTTTATTTCGCACACATTCAGCCCTGGGATCACTTCATATCCGCCTGGCGAATCTGGTGGTGGGGAGACGCTCTGGGAGTGCTGGTTGCAGCGCCATGCTTTCTCGCCGGCCGGGAGCTGACTTTCCCCATCCGGAGAAAGCGGCGCTACGAATTTCTTCTAATGGTGACGGGCCTGGCGGCATTGTGCCTGATGATATTCACCGATGTCGTGGGGCAAGGATTTCGCGACGACATTCTGGCATTTCTCCTCTTCCCATTTGTGATGTGGGCGGCCATCCGCTTCCGGATTGCAGGGGCGACGGTCGCCACCGCGGTAATCACCGCCGTCGCAGTGTGGGGAACGGGAAATGGCCATGGCCCTTTTGTCGCCCACGCGCCGCTGCATGACATTGTTGTTTTGCAGCTCTTCATCGCCGTAACGTCGGTTACCGGATTGACCCTAGCTGCGCTATTGAGCGAACGCGAACACATCAGCGAAGCCTATGCCACCAATCAGAGGCTGCTTTACGAACTGGAACAGACCCAGCATGCTTTAACCGAACACCAGACGCGTCTCACTCTCGCGCAGCAAGCGGCACGGATGGGAGTATGGGAATGGGATTTGACGGCTAATGAAGTGACCTGGTCGATGGGCGCGCCGGCGCTTTATGGTGTGACCGAGCAGACCATCCGAGTTCCCTACGAGGAGTGGTTGAAATTCGTGCATCCCGCAGACCAGGACTCCGTCCTCAGTTCGATCAAAGACGCTTTGGATGGAACGAAAGAGCACGACCTGGAATTTCGCACCGTAACCCCCGGCGGAAAATCCCGCTGGCTGGCCGGGCGAGGCAAGGTCTTTCGCGATGAAAATCGTAAGCCGATACGGATGACCGGAATCTGTGTTGACGTCAGCGAATTGAAGTATGCCCAGGACGCGTTGCGGCAAGCCCATGACGAGCTGGAGGTGAGAGTGCAGGCCCGCACCAACGAACTGGCAGCTTCGAACCGGGCGTTGGTGGCGGAGATCAAGGACCGAGCCCAGGCGCAGGAGTTGCTGGAGTTTCAGACGCGAAGGTTGCGCGAGCAGTCGCGGCTGCTCGACCTGGCCAACGATGCCATCGTGATCCGAACGCTGGATGGCGCGGTCTCCTACTGGAACGATGGCGCCGAGCGCCTCTATGGATGGAGCAAGCAGGAAGCCCTGGCTGAGCCCATGAGTGACTTACTCAAGACGGAATTTCCCCAGCCATTCGATGAAATAAAGGGAACGCTCCTGGAGCACGGAAGCTGGGAAGGCGAGCTGGTGGAGACCAATCGCGAAGGGTCGCGTCTTACGGTGGCCAGTAACTGGACTCTGTGGCGGGATGAGGACGGTACTCCGCGTGGCTGGTTGCAGATCAACAGCAACGTCTCGCAGCGAAAGGAAGCCGAGGACGCCTTGCGCGAACTTTCCGGACGCCTGCTGCACCTGCAGGACGAAGAACGCCGCCGTTTGGCGCGCGAGCTGCACGACAGCACCGGTCAGACGCTAGCTGCTTTGCAGATGACCTTAACCCTCATTCTGCAACGCGCACAAGGTGGCGATGAAGAAACCGCAAAGTTGCTGGAAGAGGCGGTCGAGATGGGGTCGCAGGTGGTAAAGGAGATCCGCACGCTCTCTTATTTGTTGCATCCTCCGCTTTTGGATGAAGCCGGCCTCACTTCAGCACTCTCCTGGTACGTGGATGGATTGACCCAACGCAGCAAACTGAAGATCGACCTGCAAATTGCCTCGGATCTCGGGCGCCTATCGCAGGATCAGGAAATTGCGATTTTCCGCGTGGTACAGGAGTGCCTGACCAACATCCACCGCCACTCAGGAAGCTCGACTGCGAAGATTGATATCAAGCGGACTCCGAGTGAGATATGCCTGACGGTTGCCGACACAGGGTCCGGGATTCCTGAAAAAGACCCAGCGGCGAACGGCACCGGTAAGACGGCCGGCGTAGGTATTCGCGGCATGCGTGAGAGAGTGCGCGACCTTGGAGGTCATATGCAGATTCGCCCGTCTAACCCGGGAACCATCGTAGAGGCGAACTTTCCTTTGACTAAGCGCGCCAACTTTACTCACGAGCACGATTCTTCCCGCATGAGCGTACAAGCCTAGCGTTCTACTATTGCTGATCGTCCGGCGGTGGAGGAGGCGGAGGAACGTCTCCATTGGGACCGACGGCGGTGCCAATTACATCTCCCGAGATGATCATCTCCACCCGGCGGTTCAGCTTTCTTCCGGCGGCGGTCTTATTGTCCGCGATCGGTCTTGTCTTGCCGAATCCGCTGGCGAAGACATTGTTGATGGAGACTCCGGAGTTGACCAGATAATCGCGAACGGTAGCCGCCCGCTTCTCTGATAAGCGTTGATTAAACTCGTCGCTGCCGATGCTATCGGTATGGCCCTCAATCGCCAGCTTCAGGTCCGGGTAGGCGAGCACGATTCCGGAGATCCTTGCCAGCCGTTCCCGGGCGGCGGGCTTCAAAGTGTACTGGCCGCTGTCAAAGAGGACGTCGGGCATGCTGACCACGAGACCGCGGTCCGTATCCTTGGTCTCCAGCACCTGGTTTAGCTGGTTGAGCAGCCGGGTGCGCATGGCTTCTTTCTGCCGGATTGCCTCTTCGGCTGCCAGGCGTGATTTTTCCGCTTCTGCCTGGGCTTTCTGCTGATCGGCCAGGGCCGCGGCCCGCGCGGCTTCCGCTGCGGCCTGGGTGCGCTCGGCCTCTGCCTGCGCGGCCTCAGCCGCCTTGCGGTCGGCTTCGGCTTTCTCGCGCCGGCGGGCATCCTCCTCAGCCTGTGCTTTGGCCTGGGCCTCAGCTTCGGCTGCCGCTTTGGCGTCGGCTTCGGCCTTGGCCTGCTTGTCGCGCATTGCCTGCTTCTCGGCCGCGATGCGCTCATCTTCCTTGCGCCGCAAAGTCAGTACACGCGCATCTTCCGCCATTTGAGTGGCGCCCCGAGCGGCGGTACCTATCGGCGTCCTGCCTTGCTTGCGACGGAGATAGTCTTCCGCGCGATCCAGAAAATCCTGCGCCTTCTTCAAGCTGTCGGCGGCATACTGTTCTGCTCCCGCCGCCTTGGCGATGGCGACAGCGTTTCTTGCTTCCAGCAAATCCAGTGGGGTGCTGAGATCAGCGGTCGCGGAAGGGAGCTGTGACGCCGGGACATCGATGGTGTACTGTCCGCCCTCCAGCATGTCGAACTTGGCATCGATGGGCTCTTCGAAGCCTTTGGTTTCCTGGCGGATGATGTTTTCCATGACGACTTTGTCGCTGGGACGGGTGACCGCGAAATACGGCTCCGCGGTTACGATCAAACCGAAAGCCTGCAGGTCCGTCGTGACATCAAGCCCGCTCTTCCCCGAGCCGCTGGGAACAATCTCACCCAGGTTGACGGCGCGTCCCTCGGTGGTGATGGCCCACAATACATAGGTCAAGTATTGGCCACCAATCTGTGTGGCCGCCTGCAATTTGGAAACCTCGACGTCGACCTCGAGCCGGCCCTCTTTGCCATTGACCTTGGCGCGGCCGGTGGCTTCCGGCATCAGGCTCGTGCCTTTTAGGTCCACGGTGGTTGAGCCGCCGCGGTGCCGGTAGTTCACTGCCTTCGTGCTGCGTCCCACCACATGGACGCGAAACACGGGCGTCTCATCCATGGGCTCTACCTGGGGCGGATTTTCCTGGGCGACGACAACCGCAGCTATCAAGATCAGACAAATCAAGCCAAACCGTATTTTCATTGCTGGAAGCCTCAAAAGATAAAAGTCCCCTGGCGGGGCGCGGGTATGCCTATTAGATTTTCCCTGAATAAGATGCAAGCCGGAAGTGACGCGGCAGGTACCGCAGCCAGGGCCTCGCCGACTGGCCGGAGGCATACTCCGGCCAGGGTTGGCTTTGAAGGTAGGCGGATTGGAAGTGTCTAGTGGGCAACCTCGACCGGAAATCCGAATGGCGCAAACGCGTCACGCACCACTTTCTCTTCGCCGACCGCCACAATGCCAACGTTTCGCGCGGGAAAATACTTGCGGGCGGCGGCATCCACGTCAGCAGCGGTGGTGGCATCTATCTTCTTCCCATAAATACCAATTTCATCGGGAGTCAAGCCGTAAATCCACAGGCGCGCCAGCTCGCGTGCCACCGCGCCCCGAATTTGCAAGCGGATAGCTTCGAGCCCAACCAGATAGCGCTTAGCGGTGGCCAATTCCTCCTCCGTGGGGCTGGTGGTCGCCATGCGGTTCAGCTCATAAATCATTTCGTTAAAGCTCGCCGCGGTCACTTCGTTGCGAACGTCGGCCCTGGCAATCAGCACACCGGTCGCGAGATAGGTTTGCAAACTGGCGAAGGGAGAATAGGTATAGCCCTTGTCTTCCCGGATATTCAAAGTCAGTCGTGATCCGAAAGTCCCGCCGAAGATGGCATTGGCCACTTCAGAAGCAGGATAGTCGGGATCGCTGCGCAGCGGGGCCAATGTTCCCAGCTCCAACGTCGTTTGCACAGAGTCAGGACGCGGCACCAGAAACACGGTCGGCTTCATAGTGTTCGAGAAATGGGCGGGCGCGGTCATGGGAGGTTCCGATCCGGCGCTCCAGTTTGCGAACTTTGCCTTCACCACGGCAAGCATCTTATCGTTATCAAAATCTCCCACGGCTACAAACAAGGCGTGATCGGGCCGAAAACGTTGCGCATAAACCTTGCGCAGGTCGGCGGAGGTTGAGGCGGCAATCGATTCCTGCGTAGGCGCGGTTACATGATAAGGATTGTCCCCAAAGAGAACCTTTGCCATCTGACGTCCCGCCAGAAACGATGGATCCGACTCTCGTTGCCGCAGATCGTCCGCCAGGTTTCGCTTGGCAAGCGCGACCTCGTTGTCAGGGAACGAGGCATTTTGCGCCAGATCTGCCAGCAGAGCGATTGCCGCGTCGGACTTCGAAGAAAGCACCTCCGTCGACAGCACCGTGGAATCCTTACCCGATCCGGTACTAACGTCTCCACCCGCCGCCTGAATTTCCTCCGCGATCTGTTTGGCGGTTCGGGTCTTGGTTCCTTGATCGATGGTGTTTGAGAGCAACTCCGAGATGCCGGGGCGGTCCGCCGGATCTGCAGCCAGCCCGCCGCGGACGGCGATGCTGAACGCCAGTTTGGGGAATCCCGGCTCTGAGACCAGCCAAACCGTAAGTCCATTGTCGAGCTTCGAAACCTTCACCGCCGGCGCCTGCAGAGGCTTCTCCGGTCCGTAAGCGGGAAGCTCTTTCGGCAAAGCCGCCTTTTCGGCAAGAGCACTCGATGCGAGCAACAGGACGAACGCGACAATCCTTAGATTTTTCATTACTTTTCTCCCTGCTTCTCAGCGCCTTTGGCGGCTGCGTCGGGGACGCGGTTGATGATCGTGCGATTCGTGCTGACCAAATACTTGGTAGCAAAGGCACGAACCTGCGCTGGGGTCACCTTCGCCAGGTCTTCCGGAATCTGATAGACGCGATCGAAGCTGCCATCGAAAAGCACGGCGTGAGACAGCGCCGAAGCGCGGTCGATTGGGATTTCCAACTGTGAGTACCAATCGGACCGCATTTTGGCGACCACCCTCTCCAGGTCCTGCTGGCTCGGTCCCTTCTGCGCCAGGTCCTTCATATTGGCGTCATAGGCAGCCAGCACCTGGTCTTCCGTCATGTTGGGCGGATAGACGAGAAAGGAAGTCATCAATGTCGGGCCGTTATATTCGAACGGAGCACCGAGTGGCCAGTTCACACCACCACTGACCGAGAGTACGACTTGTTTTTCCTTTACCAGAGACTGATACAAACGGGAGGCCTGCCCGTTGTGCAGCAACTCACCGGTCACGGCGCCAACCAGTGCATCCGGCGAATGCCGCTCCGGCATGCGGTATCCGATAGCCAGTGCCGGGACGCGGGCCAGTTTGTCGGTCTGCTGTGATTTCCTTTCCGCTTTTTGCGGTGGTTCCTCAACTTTAGGTTTGGGAGGAGTGGGACGTGACGAAAGTGAAGCGAAATACTTATCTATCTTGGCGTAGATGTCATCTGGCTGTACATCGCCGACGATCGCCATGACGGCGTTGTTGGGAGCGTAATACTGTTTGTAAAAAGTCTCTACATCCTGAATCTTGGCCGCATCCAGGTCTTTGAAGTCTCCGTAGAAATTGTGCGCATTTGGGTAGGTGTCAAAGGCCTTGCCCGGCAGGTCGATAGCGAAGAACAGTCCATAGGGCTGATTCATCACATTGACCCGCACTTCCTCTTCGACTACTTTGCGCTGGTTCTCCAGGTTCTTGGCGGAAAAATCCAGGGTCTTCATACGGTCGGCTTCAATCCACAGGATTGGATCAAGGGCAGAGATCGGGGCGGTCTCGATGTATTCGGTGTAGTCGTAGCGGGTGTCGCCATTATTGTTGCCGCCACCCCCCTCGATCACCCGTTCCAGCACACCTTTCGGCGCATTGGGCGTTCCCTCGAACATCATGTGCTCAAAGAGATGAGCAAAGCCGGTACGGCCTTCTGGTTCCAGGCGAAAGCCGATGCCGTAGCTCACGGCCAAGCCGAAAGTTGGCGCGGAGTGATCTTCCGAAACCACAACCGTTAGACCGTTCGCAAGTTTCTTCATGGTAGTGGGCGCTTTCCACTGTTGCGCCATTAACGGCACGCTGAGGACAGCGGCGAACACTGCTGTTAAACCGTATTTCATGATTTACGTCCTGTCTGCCTTGTTTGTGATCTCAAGGAGAAACCAAGGTATTTACATTTGAGTGTTGATACGCGGATAGGAGAGGTGTCGTTCAATTTCTGACGGTCGAAACTGATCAAAATACACAAAAGATTGGGAATTTTGACGAAGCGAAGTGTAGTACGTTAGCGGCCGGCTAATCAAATTAGACACCGAAACAAATCCGCCGCACCGAGATTGTTCATCAGAAAGCGTCAACGACACAATCTGCAGTTGTTGTGCGGTGTGCAATAACGCAACATTGACTCCCCCGGTAGCAAACCCTAACATTGCCGCCAGCCGAGTGTATCTCCATGATTGGGCAGATGTTGTCTCATTACCGGGTGGTGGAGCAGATTGGCTCCGGGGGAATGGGGGTAGTTTACCGCGCTCACGATGAGCAGCTTGATCGGGACGTCGCGCTCAAGGTTATCACTCCCGGCACCATCGTTGACGAAGCTTCCCGTTCCCGCTTTCGTAAGGAGGCGCTGGCGCTCGCCAAACTCGATCACCCGAACATTGCTACGGTCTTCGAATTTGGCAGCCAGGAGGGCATCGATTTCCTGGTTACAGCGTACATTCCCGGCCTTACCCTCGACGCCAAATTAGCGTCTCGCGCCTTGCCCGAAGGCGAAGTCGTGGCCCTTGGGATTCAGATGGCCAAGGGGCTGACTGCGGCCCATGAAAGAGGGGTTGTTCACTGCGACCTGAAGCCGGGCAATCTAAGGCTTACGCCCGACGGGCTGCTCAAAATTCTTGATTTCGGCCTCGCTCGTTTCGTCGATACCAGCCCCGACGCCGAAACGCTCACTCTCACGCACTCCCAAGGAACCAGCGGCACCATACCCTACATGGCGCCAGAACAGCTTCGCGCCGAACCGACGGACGCGCGGACCGATATCTGGGCGGCTGGGGCCGTGCTTTACGAAATGGCCACCGGCGTTCGGCCATTCCGCGAAAAGCAGCCCGCGGCGTTGATTCATGCCATCTTGAATGTAGCGCCCAAGGCTCCGCGGGAGGTCAACGCCGAAGTCTCAGCCGGGCTTGAAAACATCATTCTGAAGGCATTGGACAAGAGTGGGGGGCACCGCTATCAAAGCGCGCGCGAACTGGGCATCGATCTGGAACGCCTGCAGGCTGGCGCGATTCCGCTCGCCAAGCCTCGTAAGCCGAGAAACAAGCTGGTCTGGGCAGGAGTGGTGGTCGCACTGTTCTTGGTCACGGTAGTTGGATTATTGGTTCTTCGCAAAGCCAGGAGTGGCGCTGGCAGGCAGCGCCGCTCCGTAGCGGTGCTCGGTTTCAAGAACCTGGGCAAGCCCGAGGAAGCATGGGTTTCAACCGCGCTTTCGGAGATGCTTACTACTGAGCTTGCCGCGGGCGGGCAACTGCCAACTATTCCGGGAGAAACTGTCGCGCGGATGAAAACCGATCTGTCGCTGCCGGACAGTGACAGCCTGGCCGACGAAACCCTGGCTAACGTTTATAAAGTCCTGGGCAGTGACGTGGTGGTGCTGGGTTCCTATCTTGACCTGGGAGGGCAAATCCGCGTCAACTTTCGGGTGCAGGATTCTTCCGGAGAGACCGTCGCCACGGCGTCCGATCAGGGGACCCAGGCGCAGTTCTTCGATCTGATCAAGCGAGTCGGTGGAACCTTGCGGGACAAGTGTGGCGCCAGGGAGTTGACCCCGCAGGAACTCGCGGCCACCCGGGCTTCCGAGCCAATCAGTACGGAGGCTGCCCGTTATTACGCTGAGGGCGTGGCAAAGCTACGTCAGTTTGACGCACTGGCGGCGCGCGACTCCTTGCTGCTGGCGATCAAGGCTGATCCGAATCATGCCATGGCGCACTCCGCCCTGGCCGCCGCCTGGTCGCAACTTGGCTACGATCAGAATGCAATCGAGGAATCCGAGAAGGCGTTCAGACTGTCAGAAAGGCTTTCACGGGGAGACAGGCTCTCCATCGAAGCCCGTTTCCGGGAGACCAGCCATGACTGGTCGAAGGCGGTCGATATCTATCGCTCACTTTGGACGTTCTTCCCGGATGATCTCGACTACGGACTCCGGCTGGCCGATGCGCAAGTCTCCGCCGGGCAGGGACAGCAGGCCTTGCAAACCGTCCAGGCAATGCGCCAGCTTCCGCCCCCTTCGCGCGATGACCCGCGAATTGATCTGGCGGAAGCGGCTGCCGCGGAGTCCTCGTCTGACTTTAAACATGAGGTCGCCGTCATCGCTCAGGCGCGAAGCAAGGCCGACCGGCAAGGCTCGCGGTTCCTGATGGCTCAAGCCCTGCTCGATCAGTGCTGGGCGCAAAGGAACCTCGGCGACCTCGAAGCAGCAAGAGCCGCCGGGGAGCAAGCCAGTTCCATTCTCTCCGCCGCAAACGATCGCCGCGGCGAGGCCAGCAGTCTTACCTGCATCGCCAACGTGCTCACCGACCAGGGGAAACTAGACGATGCCAAACTCAAGCACCAGCAGGCTCTCGCACTGGCCCGGCAAATCGGTGCGCAGAAGGACATCGCCGGTGCGTTGATCAACCTGGGGAATATTGCGGCCCAGCGGAATCTACAGGAATCTACCCAGAACTATCGGGAAGCTCTGGCGGTCGCGACCAGCGTACAGGACAAGCCTGACATTCTTACAGCGCAAAACAACCTCGCAGCGAACCTGATGGCGGGCGCTGAGTTCTCCGCTGCGAGCAAAATGCTGGCCGATGCCATCAGCACGGCTGACAATTTAGATGACCAAGCCAACGGCGTACTGGCACGGATCAATCTGGCAAATCTTGAGCTCAATCTTGGCCAGTTGGGAGATGCCCGGCAACATTTGAATACTGCGCTGGTCACCGCCCGGCAGCTGAACCTGAAAAGCAGTACGGCTGCAATCTTAGGTGTGATGGGCGATTTAGCGATGGTCGAAGATCAACTCGACCAGGCGGAAAAGGACTATCAGCAGTCCCTGGCAATCCGCACTGAAATCGGCGAACGCGGAGGCATGGCAAGCAACTGGCTTTCCATGGCTGGCCTCGAGATGGAACGGAAGAACTTTACCAGGGCATCGGAATTGGCGCAGCAAGCCGTCGCGGAGCTCCACAATCAGCACAACGATGATCAGGAGGCCGCGGCGCGATGCTACCTGGCAAGGGCAGAACGAGCGGGAGGAAATACGGGTGTCGCACAGAAACAAATGGAGGCCGCGCGCCAGCTAAGAGTTCAAGACCGAATGGTTTCGCTGCTCATCGACACGACGGAGGCGAGGGTTAAGGCGGCCGGAGCTGGGAAGGCGGCCGCCATCACTCAACTGGACGGGGTCATAAAGCTGGCGAAGCAAATGAAGTTGCCGGGCTACGAATATGACGCCCGCCTTGCAAAGAGCGAACTGACGATGCCGCGAAACGGCGAGCCCGCCCTGCGCGACCTGGCAAAAGAGGCCGACGCCAAGGGCTTCAAACTGATTGCCCGTAAAGCGCGCGAGGCGGGAATTCGGGCTACCAGCCGGGGAGCAAAGAGTCAACGATCCGGGTTGGCCCTTTGCCCTCGTCACGCGGCTGGTCTTGCTTAATCTACGTCGATCTTTGGAACTGCAATCGGCGTCTTTGGAGTGAGATGAACAAGGACGTAGAAGGTGAATCCCTGCCCTTCATAGTCAACGCCGGCGGGAGCGCTGGTCGGTCCCACGTTTTTAACTACAAAGCTGACCCGGGTATTTTTCGCGTTTACGCTGGTGTTGATGACCGGAAGATCGGCTTCGGCCAGATTGGTGCAGAGCTCCAGGGTGTTGCCGCCGGTATCGCACAGTTGGATGCCGTAGGTCGGATTGTTGAAATCGGCGGTTTCGTCGGTAGCGGCGGTGAACCCCACCAGGTTGTTGAAGGTAACACTCAGGCTCTTCTTGAGCTTGGTCGGCTGGGCCTGCACCAGAAATTTGTAGAAACCGCTCGTACAAGAACCGGCCAGCTTTAACGTATCAGGAGCATTGGGGTCCGAGTCGGTGAAATTGCCGGGCTCGGAATCGGCAACGTCCTGGCCGGGGCAAATATACTGCACGGCAACGGTGACATTACTTTTAGGGGCAGCCTGTGTGGGCCCGAATAAATTCATGTTTGGCTGGGAGGAATTGGTTCCGTTCTTTGAGGCCCCCCGTACGGGAACTGCAGCCGATGCGGCCGCCGATATCAACAGCATGAGCCCGACAACCATCCCTATTTTGGCGATTCGAGAATTCATACATTACTCTCCTGGATCGCGGGCAGATTGCGCCGCGCGGCAAGTGCAGTTTTCAAAGGCCGGCGCCGACTGCTGGAAACGGCGCGCCTCTACCATCCCATTTCCCGAAACATAGAGCTAAACAAAAACCTTGGAAGAGGCCGAACGGCAAGGGGTTCGGACCAAGTGGCTTCAGCAGTCTCCATCGCGGAAAACCGCCTGTCAAGAGGGAAAACGAGATTTGAGGGTCGAGCTAGCGGGGCTCGGTGGCGGCAGCAGTGGGCGCCGCCGGCCGGGTCCGTCCCCAGGCCCGGGCCGCTTCGACGCGATGGGAGATCGCGGGGTGGGAATGGAAGAACCACTCCACAAACCGGGAGGGGACGCGTTCCGCCAGGTTCTGATCGGCCAACTTGTTCATGGAGGAAATAAAGGGCGCCACCCCAGGGATGGAGCGGAATGCGTACTGGTCCGCTTGCCGCTCGTTGTAGCGGGAAAAGGCGTTTAACAAGGGCATTAACAAGAACGACAATACCGTCGCCCCAAGAATCAGAAGCGGAAGATTGGCGAAATCAGAGAGAGTCTCGAACAGGTGAAGCCGCTCCATGGAATAGTGGAGAATCCAGTTCGCTCCCCAGAATCCCACGAACGTGATCGCAGCCTGGACGGCGATGCTCTTTGGAATATGGCGGTGAACGTGGTGCCCCAGTTCATGCGCCAGCACCGCCTCAATTTCGTCGGGCGAGTAGTTATCGAGCAAAGTGTCGGCGAGGATGATCCGGCGAGTGCTTCCCAGTCCCGTCAGGGCAGCGTTGGCTTTCTTGCTCTTCTCCGAGAGGTTCCACTTGTAGACGCCTCGAACCCGCGTCCCTGCCCGCTCCCCCAGTTTTACCAGGCGCGCCTTGAGCTCTTCATTTTGCAGAGGCTCGAACTTGTAGAAGATGGGAAACAGGATGACCGGCGCCAGTTGGGCCATCAGAACGACCAGCCCCAGGAAGACCGCCCATGCAAAAAGCCACCAGTGCAGGGGGAATTGGCGGATGATGAAGTACAGCAGATCGACAACTACTGCGGCCAGGACAAAACCGACGAGGAAACCTTTGGCCTCATCCTTAAGCCACGCCCCTAACTTGAGATTGGAGAGATGGAAGCGGTGTTCCAGCCGGAAGCCATAGTAATCCAGGCCGAATCCCAGGACCTTGCTGATGACCAGCAGCATCAGAACATAGAGTGTGAGCGCTAACACATAATTCTGGAACGCCGCACGATACGCCAAATCACGCAGTTGAGCGTTCCATCCTGTGGCCAAAAGGACAATAAGCAGGGCGAGCCCCAGGCCAAAGTCGGCGATCCCCAGCCAGCGATGAATGCGGTTGTATTTTCGCGATTCAGGAGAGTCGGCAGGGGTGGCCACCGCAATGTCAGCGGAGCTCATAAGGCAAGACTATCGTATCCCGAGCCCCTCGGGATAGGAATGTAAGGCTTTGTAGCGAACGTGCTGGCACCAAAGGTAGCTTGTCTAACCGGCATTCACGAACTTCTCGGCGGTGGCCAGCATTTCACTGACAAGTTCCGTGGATTCGGCTTCTGCGTAGACGCGGAGGAGGGGTTCGGTCCCGGAAGCCCGGAACAGAATCCATGCGTCCGCTCCGCCGCCGTTAGAGGGAGTTTCCAGGAAGAACTTGACTCCATCCAGGCCTTCCTTCTTGATCACGGGATATCGGCCCAGCACCTTGGTCTTTTCTGAGCGGGCGCGCTCAATCGCGCCCAGTTTGACATCATCGGGAATGTGCAGGTCGATGCGGCCGTAGAAATGCGGGCCGTATTCTTTCTGCAAGTCCGCAACCAGTTGGCCCAGAGGCTTGCGCTCTTCCGCCATCACATTCGCCAGCAGAAGGGAATTAAGAATTCCGTCGCGCTCGGGAAGATAGCGTGAGTAGCCGATGCCGCCCGATTCTTCCCCGCCGATGACGATTTCCCGCTCCATCATCAAGTCGGCAATGTACTTGAATCCGATCGGACATTCGTTCAGCTTGCGTCCGTATTTGGCGGCTATCCGGTCGAGCATCCGCGTGGTGTTGAAGGCACGCACAACCTCGCCGCTCCACTTCTTCCGCTCCAGGAGCCAGCGCAGCAACACGGAGAAGATCTTATGCGAATCTACAAAGCTGCCATCCTCTGCTACCGCGCCAAGCCGGTCGGCATCGCCGTCGGTGGCAAAGCCGGCATGGCATTTTTCTTTCACCACTACCTCTTGCAACATGGCGACGTGCGGCTCAATCGGTTCCGGGTTAATCCCCGGGAACAGCGGATTCAAGTCCTGACGGATAGCTACATGCTGAATGCCACGCTCGCTGAAAATTCGTGCGAGCACGCCGCGCCCCGAACCGTACATCGAATCCACGGCGACTTTGAAATTTGCCTTGGCGATAACATCGAGGTCGGCGAATTGGCAGATTGCCTCGATATAGCCCTGCTTGAGATCTACTTCTTCGATCTCAGCCCTTGCTCCCTTTGGCATTGCTTCCGCATTCAGCTCCTGTTCTACGATCTTCATGATCGCCGGGGTAGCGGAGCCGCCAAACTTGCCTTTCAGTTTTACGCCGTTCCAGTTCCAGGGATTGTGGCTGGATGTTATTACCACCCCCGCAGCCGATTCGGTTTGTTTCACTGCCAATGAGATCGCGGGAGTAGGAGTGTAATCATCGGCCAGCTTTACCGCGATGCCGGCTGCGGCCAGAACTTCCGCAGCGGCGCGGGCGGCATGCTTCGAGGCGAACCGCGTATCGTACCCCACAACGACTCCGCGCTTACTATCTTCGTGCTTCAGCACGTACGAGGCAATCGCGCCCACTACCCGCCGTACATTGTCGAAGGTGAAGTCGTCGGCAATGACCGCGCGCCAGCCATCGGTGCCAAACTTGATCGCTTTTTGGGAAGGGGACATTAGGTGAGTTTGTGGAGCTTCTTCTCATCAAGATATTTCACGACTTTACCCACGTCTTGCGCCTGTTCACGGCTGGTGATCAAGAGCGCGTCTTCGGTTTCGACTATCACGAGATCGTTCACACCCACCACCGCCACGAATTTGTCCAGGGAGTGGACATAGTTCCCTGAAGCGTGCAGCGTGAAGATGCCCTTGCCCATGATCAGGTTGCCGTCGTGCGGGTGCTGTTTGGCGGAGTGATGTTCGTGCAGGGCCGTCCATGAACCTAAATCGTTCCATCCAAATGCCGCCGGAAGGCAAACGATGTTTGAGTTCTGTTCACCCTTGGCGGAGCGTGGTTCCAGCACCGCGTAGTCGATGCTGATGTTCTCGCAGCGTGGATAAAGCCGCCGAAAAGTAGAGGCGAATCTTCGCGTGCCAAAATCCAGCGCGATCTGTTCCAGGATCGCCGCGGTTTTGGGCAAATGCTCCCGCAACGCGCCAACCAGGGTGCGGGCACTCCACAGAAACATGCCGCTGTTCCAGAAGTAATTTCCAGCGGTCAGGAACCCTGCTGCCCGCTCGACATCCGGCTTTTCCGTAAACCGCCGCACGCGCGATCCGTCGCCGTTGAAGGCCGCTCCGACTTCGATGTATCCGTAGCCTGTCTCCGGGCGGGTGGGATGAATGCCGAGCACCACAATGCACCCGTCATTTGCCGCAATCTCGATCGCCCGCTTGAGAATGGTGCGAAACTTTTTTTCGTCACCGATGACGTGGTCGGATGGGAAAAGGCCAATGACTGCATCGGGATCAGTTCGATTCAGAAGAAATGCGGCCAGGCCGATTGCGGGCGCTGTGTTACGTCCTACAGGTTCCGCGAGGATCTGGGTCTTCGCCAGACGCGGCAATTGGCGGACAATCTCCGGACGCGAGTCGTCATTGGTTATGATCCAGAAATTCCCCGCAACGGCCAGCGGACTCAGCCTCGCGACCGTTTGCTGAATCATGGTGTGCTTGCCATCGAGCGCCAGCAGTTGCTTGGCGCGCCGCCGCCGGCTGAGCGGCCAGAATCGCGTACCGCGGCCGCCCGCCAAAATTACAGGATAGAAATTAGTCTTGCCCAAATGTGCGCCCCAAGCTGCTTACAGCTGCGTTGCCGGCTCGGCTGGTTTTGTGCCGGGAACATATGCCTTCAAAAATTCTATCTGCCACTGCGGACGGACGGTGAAGTCCTCAAGGCCGGCCGGCACTACCACGGCATCGCCCTTCGCCATCGTTGCCGAGCCCGAACTGCCTGCTTCGACCACCGCGCAGCCATCGACACAGATCAGGATCTGCGCCGAACTCTTGCCTGAACCGTCAACCGTTTTGAACCTGTGTGGTTGCTTCATCTCGAATTTGTCGACGGCAAAGTAGGGTGCAGCGATTAGTGACGCCCTACTGCCTGATCCGTTCAAGTCTTTTGGCGGGGAGAGAAGAACTTTGCCGGACGGGACCGATTCTTTGATGGCGCTCAGTCCGTCCTTTAAATGCAACTCGCGCGGCCGCCCGTAGTCGTAGAGACGATAGGTAGTGTCTGATTGCTGCTGCGTCTCCACGATAATGGCTCCGGGCCCCAAGGTATGCACGGTCCCCCCGGCAACGTAAATCATTTCGCCGGCATGGACGTCGATCCAGTTAAGCAATTCTTCGGCGCGATTCGCATGAATGGCGCTCTTGAACTCCTCGCGGGTGACGCCGTGCTTCAGCCCCAGCGCGATCTGCGCTCCCTGCCTGGCATGGGCCACATACCAGCACTCGGTCTTGCCATTCGGCAGCCCGGCTGCCTGAGCCATTGCATCATCGGGATGCACCTGCACTGACAGTTTTTCGTGGGGGAACAGGAACTTCAGCAACAGGGGAAAGCGATGGCTGTCGGCGGGGGCGTCTCCCACCAGGGTCGCCCCATACTTCGCACTCAACTCTGCCAAAGGTTGTCCGGTCAATGCCCCATTCGCTACTTTGCAGGCGTCACCGGTCAGCCAGGCCTCGCCGATGTTCTCCTCGCAGCGCTGGTTGGGATAAATAGGAGCCAAGTCCCTGGTGCCCCAGGGACGTGGGTCGAAAGCCGGCACCATCAACAGCGGGTACAAGTCGCTCATAGAGCAGTACGCATGAAAAGCGGCGCCAAGCGCGCGCTTTCGGACCCTGGCAGGCCCTTAGAGGCGCAACCTCACGACCGGGCTGCCTGCGACGATTTTATCGCCCGGCCCCGTTCGGACCTGTCCTTTGGTGAATGAAATCGAATTCACAAAGCGGCAAGAAACTTGCCCATTCGCTCCAGCCCGCGATCGAGCTCCTTTATCGAGGTCGCGTAAGAGATGCGGATGTGATCACTGGTGCCGAAGCCTTCCCCAGGAACGGCAGCAACGTGCGCTTCCCGAAGCAGCCTGCCCGCCAGGTCAGAAGCCGACTTTACTCCGCTTCGTCCGAAAAACGCCGACACATTGGGGAAGGCATAGAATGCGCCCTCTGGCATGGTGCAGGTAACGCCGGGAATGGCCCTCAAGCCACCCACTACGTGGTCACGAAGCTTGATGTACTCCAGACGCATGGTTTCGACACATTGCTGCGGCCCGGTCAACGCGGCGATGGCTGCTTTCTGCACGATAGAAGTCGGGTTCGAGGTGGACTGGCTCTGCAACTTCAGCATCGCATTCAGAACGGGTGCCGGGCACAACGCATAACCGGCTCGCCACCCGGTCATGGCGTACGTCTTCGACAAAGACCCCACAATCACCATGTGATCGCGATATTCCTGCAGCTGCCCCATGGAGAAGCGCTGGTCGGTGTAATTTAGATATACGTAGCACTCGTCCGAGATCACCCATATCCCGCGCTGCGCCGCCATTTCCATGACCGCCTTCAGATCCTCAGGGCTCATCACCGCCCCGGATGGATTCGAAGGTGAATTCAGAATGATGAGCTTGGTCCGCGGAGTTACCAGCCGCTCCACCATGTCGGCAGTGATGCGGAAGCCATCGCTTTCGTCGGTCTCGAGCAGCACACAATTTCCGCCGGCATAACGCACGATATCCTTAAACGAAACCCAATAGGGCACCGGCAGGATGACCTCGTCTCCGTGGTCGACCAACACCTGGATCGCATTAAACAACACATGCTTGCCGCCAGTCGAAGCCATAGTCTCCTCGCGGCGGTAGTTCGATCCGAAGTCAGCCGCGTGGCGCTTCACAATGGCGTCGCGCAAATCCGCCGTGCCTCCCACTGCCGTGTACCTGGTGAAATTATTCTGGATCGCTGCAATGGCCGCATCCTTTATATGCTGCGGCGTCGCGAAGTGGGGCTCGCCTGCCCCGAAGTCAACCACGTCGACTCCCTGCTGGCGCAATTTCTCCGCCTCGGCTACCACTGCCATGGTGGCCGACGGTTCAATGCGGTTGATGCGAGCGCTCAATTTCAGCGCGGGAACAGCTTCAGTCACTGGGGTCATGCTCTGCGTCCTGCTTTCCGTGATCTATGGTGATGATGTAGTTTTTCCGGATCCAAGAATTTGCCCTTCAATCTGCGCTCTACCATATCTGGAACCAAGCCCTTGATCGACCCGCCCAGATGCGCGATCTCTCGCACCAGGCGCGAGCTCAGGTATGAATACTTGCCGGCCGGCATCATGAAAACCGTTTCCAGTTCGGGCTGGAGTTTGCGGTTCATCAGGGCCATCTGCAACTCGTACTCGTAATCGCTGATTGCGCGGATGCCGCGCAATACCGCATCCGCCTTCACTTTGGCCGCGTAGTCCACCGTCAGCCCACCGAAAGTGTCCACCCTCACATTGCGGAAATGTGACGTCAATGAATCCAGCATTTCCCGGCGCTCCTCGAGGGAGAACAATGGGTTCTTCTCTGGATTGCGCAGGATGGCAACAATCAGCTCGTCAAAAATCTTGCTGCCCCGCTCGATTAAATCCAAATGTCCATTGGTCGGAGGATCGAACGACCCCGGATAGATGGCGATGACCTTCTTCAATGGGCCTCTTTGGCGGTCCTCGCGGACGCCATCCGCTGCATCGGACTTGGACACGGAGCCAGCTCTAGATTCTATTCGGCGGGCGCAATGAATGGCAACCTGCGAGATTTTGGGTCAGTTGGAGCGAGCCTGAGTGTACAGACGTTGCTCGGCAACGTCTCGGGCAGTATTCCTGCCAACCCTAGACGCAGCCAAGCTGCGTCCCTACACCGGGAGTTTTGTTCGTTAGGGGCGCGCCAAAAATGAAGGGCGGACATGATTGCCCGCCGCTGGTTGAAAACTTGTATCGAAAGATGCCCGGCTACCGCCGCCCCACGGCTGCCTTCGCAGGCTCGGGGGCTGAGGGCATGGTGGTGACTCGCGCCCCAGGCGAGGCTGCCGCAGGAGTTCCGGCCGGTTGCGCCGTCGGAGCAATCAAGCCCAACGCCTTCCGCACCTCTGTATCCAGCTTCGCGATAGTGTCCTTGTTATCTTTCAAGAATTGACGGGCATTTTCCCGGCCCTGCCCAATGCGTTCGCCCTTGTAGCTGTACCACGACCCGGACTTCTCCACGATATTGTGGTTGACCGCAATGTCGAGAAGGTCGCCTTCCCGCGAAATTCCCTCGCCATACAAAATGTCGAACTCGGCTTCACGGAAGGGCGCGGCTACTTTGTTCTTCACCACTTTGACCCGGGTGCGTGAACCGGTGACCACGTCGCCTTCTTTAATGGCGGCAATGCGCCGGATATCGATGCGGACCGAAGAATAAAACTTGAGCGCCCGGCCACCGGTGGTGGTTTCAGGATTGCCGAACATGACACCGATCTTTTCGCGGATCTGATTAATGAAGATCAGGCAGGTACGGGATTTCGAAACGATGCCAGTCAGCTTGCGCAGCGCCTGCGACATGAGGCGCGCCTGCAAGCCCATGTGGCTGTCGCCCATTTCGCCATCCAGCTCCGCTTTTGGCACCAGGGCCGCTACCGAATCGACGACCAGTACATCGATGGCGTTGGAACGCACCAGGGCTTCGGCGATCTCCAGCGCCTGCTCGCCATAGTCGGGCTGGGAGACCAGAAGATTGTCCACATCGACGCCCAGCTTGCGGGCGTATGCCGGGTCCAGAGCGTGCTCGGCATCGATGAAGGCGGCCATGCCACCCGTCTTCTGGGCTTCAGCGATGACCTGTAAAGTGATGGTGGTCTTACCGGACGACTCTGGCCCGAACACCTCCACCACGCGCCCACGGGGAAATCCACCCACGCCGAGGGCGGAGTCGAAGGAAATCGCGCCGGTGGGAATCACCGAGATGGGGACGATGGCCTCCTTCGAGCCCAGGCGCATGATCGATCCTTTACCGAACTGCTTTTCGATTTGCGCAAATGCCATGTCGATTGCTTTGCCACGTTCGTCGGCCATCTGAGGAGAACTCCTTTAGAGGAACTTAAGAATTGTTGGTTGAGCGGATTATAGCCAAAAATCTACAGCGAAGAAAAGGCGAATCATGAAATAAAGGTGGAAAACGTCCCAAAGTGGCACTTGAGGTATCTGATCCTACAAGCCCTCCGGGTTTCCAAAGGGCAGGGAGTTAACGCCCCAAATACCGGTATTTGCCCGCTAAAGGCAATCGATTTTCCCTCTTCCCTTATTCTTCAGCAGGAGTAAAATCAAGGGTCATGTTATGCCTGTCGCCTTGGCAGGCACATCAACGTGACGCAAAATTGCGCCACGATGTTTCCGAACCGGGAGGTTCTAATGGAGCATCGGGCCCCTAGCAGTGCTGCCGTATCCACGCAAGCTAATCACACAGTTCACCATGAAGGTCGCGGTACCTGGATCCTCACCGCCTACGGGATTTCGGGCTTAGCCGTTTTCGGCGTATTGATGTACTACTTCGCGACCTATATCACCCACTAGCCATTCCGGCTGGGGTGTTGCCAAATTGCACTGTTGCTGGGCGGATGGCGGGTTGGCATCCACTCCCGTGGTGAGGTGTGCCATTGGCTCGATGGGCACTGCTTCGTTCGAACTTTCGATGAGTCCGCCAGGCGGACAAGAGTGTCCGTCCTACATCTGCTCACTTCGCCTGAGCGATGACTTGGTACGCCTTCACCACATTGGCCCCCACTGCTTTCGAAAAGTTGGGGTCAAACTTCGCGGCATACTTCTCAATAAGGATCTTCGTGACCTGCTTCTGTGCGTCATCCAGACTTGCGCCCCCGCCATAGACGCGCGCAGTCTCGTCGAGCAGATCGTGGAAGTAGGCCTTCCATAGCTCGAAGGTTTGCTTCCCGCGCATGACATCGCCGTGTCCGCCCAGCGCCTGATCGAAGTCCAGTTTCTCAGCCGCATCGAGGGTTTGAATCCAATCAAAGGGGTAGCTGTCTCCCATGAAGGGTGTCCAGCCGTGCAGCGCATCACCGCAGAAAATGATCTTCTCTTTCGGCAGGTAGACCCAGACGTCGCCGTTGGTGTGGCCATTCCCCAGCCAAAGAATCTGCACAGTGCGGGCCTTGCGGTGCAGGATCAGGCTGCGATCGAACGTCAGCGTCGGCAAAGTGATCTGCATGCTTCGCAGCTCAGCAAGATAGGCTTCCGCCTGCTGAAGATTGTTCTGTAGCTCTTGCTTCTGGTCAGGGTCCGTGGCAGCGGCGAGATCCGCTTTCAGTTTCTCGATCTCCTTGGGCATGGTGGCAATTTCGTATTTGACCCGGGGGATGCCGCGATGCTCAATGTTTTCCCGCGTCGCGTGCGAGGAGATGATTTCTACCCCCGCCGGCCAGGAACTCGGATAGGCCTGGTTGCCCTGGTAGTGGTCCCAATGAAAGTGCGTATTGACCACATAGCGCACCGGCTTGTCTGTGACCTTCTTGATCTGCTCGATAAGCGCCCTGGCGGCGGAGGGCTTGGAGTGCGTATCCACGACCAGGACATTATCGCCCAGCACGATGATGGCGGCATTGCAGTTGATCTTGTACGCCGGCTTGGCAATGGCGGCATAAACCCCGTCAGCCATGGGCTTGATGTCGAACAAATCCTCGGCGCGGACAATAACGGCGAACAAGCATAGGGTGACGGCCAAGCAAAAGATGCGCCTCATGAGATGCTCCATTGAAGGATTGAACAAATTTAAGCGAACCGATGGCCTCGTGGTCGCAGGGGAGTATATGACAGATTGCCGATCAACAGCACAGGCACTTCGACCGCAGCCGAGACTTCCAAGTGCTCACCAGGTCGGTGGCCTAAGTGCCTACATGAAATGGCGAATCCGCCAAAGGTAAAATCCGCCAATTCCTGCAGGGTTATACTTCCAGCGAAGATTTGGCATTTTCAAGGCGCGCGTGCGCTCTCCTATGAAAAGAAGACAATTTCTTAAATCGTCAGGTTGGATTGGCGCTGCATCATGGCTCGGGCTGCCGATGATGAGTGAGGCTAAGGGGAATTCCTTCTTTTACGAGCAGCCTTCGGCGCCGGCTCCTCTGGCAATCCACCCTGACAATCCTCGGTATTTTTTGTTTCGCGGGCGACCGCTGGTGTTGCTGGCGGCGAGCGAACATTACGGTTCTATCGTCAACCGGCGCTTTGACTTCGAGCGCTACCTGCACGATGCCGCCGCGCGCAAGCAAACCGTTACCCGCACTTTCCTGCTGTATCGCGAGATGCAGTCGGTGAGGAATCCTTATTCTCCGCTCAAGGCGGAGTCGCCCGACTACGTCACCCCTTATCCCCGGACGGGGCCGGGCCGGGCGCGCGATGGCGAGTTGAAGTACGACCTGAACCAGTGGAATCCAGAGTACTTCAAGCGGCTGCACGGATTTTTAACGCTGGCCTCGAAGCTCGGCATTGTGGTGGAGTTGACCGTCTTCAGCAACACCTATGCCGATGACGTGTGGGACCTGAACCCACTGCGCAATACGAACAACCTGCAAAATATTGGCGGCGCCACCTGGCAGGAATATCTTTCGCAACGTGATGCCAAGCTTTTTGAGCGGCAGGTCGCTTTCGCTCGCAAGATCGTTCAGGAGACCAGTGCCTACGACAATATTTACTACGAAATCTGCAACGAACCCGGTGGAGGATTTCCCAACCAGCCTGCTCCGGCAGAGGTGGATGCCTGGCAGGAAGCCATCGCGAAGGTGCTGCGCGAAGAGATGAACTCGCGGCATCGCTCTCATCTCTTATCCGGACAGAATGCCTTCAACTACCAGCCGGATTTTTCGCAAGCATTCGACGCCAGTTACTCCGGCAAAATGCTGGACATCGTAAACATCCATCCTTTGCCTCATCTCCTTTTAGGAAACCACACCTACGAGCTTGGCAACTTCATGTCCAACGAATTGCAGCTGGCTCAATTCCGGGAGTTTTTCCTGGCCGCGACTCAGCAATCAAAACCGACCGTCTCCGACGAAGATAACGCGGCAAGCCTTTATCTGGACGATACCGGCTGGACCATCGACCGCAAGCGGGCCTGGATGGCGGTGATGTGCGGCTCGCACTATGACTTCATTGATTTTTCCATTCAGGCGCACCTGGAGGGCGGGACCGACGAGTCTCAACGCAAAATCCGCACCTGGATAAAGAACCTGTCGGAATTTATTCACAGCTTCGATTTCATTCGGGCGAGCAGGACGCAAGACTGGATAGTCAAGCAACCGGACCATACCGTCGGCGCAGGACTGGCCGTCCCCGGCAAAGACTATGTCGCGTACCTTGCCGACAGCCGGGAAGTGACGGACCCTGAAGCCGGAAAGCCGATCCGGGGCGAGGCCTCCTTGCAATTGCCGGAGGGAGATTACTCCATGCGTTTCTATTCTCCGGTGGCGGGCGAATTTTTCCACGCCAGCAAAATCAAGGGAGGAAAAGTCAGTGTTGCCGTGGGCCCGTTCGTGCATGATCTGGCGCTTCGGATCACCAGGACAGAATAGTCGAAACACCGGCCATAGATTGGCCGGGTCAGCCGTTCACCAGGCACTCCTCCCTGAACCATTCCGAAGCTGCGGCAAACGGCTCTCGCAACAGCGCTTCATCTCGAATATCAAAGCATGCCTGGTGGGCCTGACCGATGATGCCCGATCCCAGGGGTGAGCACGACAACGGCAGCCCGTTCGCATAGTTATGAATGGCGAGTGCCAACACTCGCGCCAAAGGGGTTTCGCAAGACTGATGGGGGCTCAAGTCAAGAAACTCTTCCCGCCGCGTGTGATAGACAAACGGCTGAATGCCCGGGCGGCTCAGCAGGTTGACCACCAGCTGCGTCTCCCGGCCGGCCTCGGTGCCATCCACGATGGCGACGCGCGCCTCTTCTTCCTGCACCGCCGCCCATGACTTGTCACACCTGGGCGAGCGCCATAGCCATGAGTTCTCTTCAAGACCTCGTCTGGCCAGCAGGGCTCGTAGCGAAGGTTCCCCGATGTCGCTCGACAGATCATCGAAGCGTTGCACCCCGATCCAGCTGTAGTGAAACTCTGCCTCCAGGCTGGGCGAAGCCAGCGATTGAAGCTTCGCATATCCGGCAGCGTCGGCCAGATCATCTGCATCGGCCGACGGCATAAAGGCAAGGTTTACAGCTTCCTCCACCGTCCAGCTGGCCGGGGTGATCTGCTGGTTGCGCATCAGGATTGCGGCCAGAGCGATATCGTGAATTCCCTTATCCAGCAGCGCGCCGCCCTCAATTCCACGCCGCATATGCGGGTCGGACAATTTTTGCAGCCCCGAGGAGTTCAGCCGCCAGAAGCGCAGGCGGTGAATACAAAACAGCCCGCGCTGCATGGCCAGCACCTTGAGCACGGATTCATTCTGACTGTCGACAAAATCGCAGAGAACACGGCTGCCAAAACGCTCCAGCATTGCCAGGCCGCCCCGGCTGGTGAACACCGGCTTCTCTCCCAGATAAACGGCCCGCGGATAGTGCTTGCAGACCGCAACCAGATTTTCCACGTGGCAACTGCTAGGGGTGGCATCATAGACGAGAAACTCATCGTCAGCGTCAAGTCCAAGCTGTTGATGAAGCAGTTGGTTGAGCGGGATCGGCTGTGCCGCAGCAATGTCAACAAAGACCGCCTTCGCCCCGGTCCGCTCCGTCAGTTCGCTGACAAGGTTCTCATCCGCCTCGAAAACGGCCAGCAAATGCGGATCAATTCCCTCCTGGCGCAGCCGCCCTTCAATCTGCTTGAGGGAAGCAAAGGCGGCCCGGCCCATGCGGCCGAATCCCAGGAAAACTATGTTTAGTTTGCGCACGCGATTCCGCCTTTGTGCCGCTCGGAGCGGTCAACTCTTGGACCTGCGTTCGATCTCAACTTTTCGACCAAGCCTTTGAAGTCTCGGTGAGAGACACGAATGGCAACCGGCCCTCTTTCAGGCCGATTTCACCGGTCCAACGAGATACCTTGCCAGCAGCGCGGGGTGGGGGCAGTGCCCAATGTCACCGCTTGGCGTGATTGAACTCACAGGAGGAAGATACAGAAGGCAGATAACTTAGCGGCTGCATTGTTCAAGTGGGAGGAGTTGTTCTACCGGTGATCCCAGACTTGGGTTATGAGCCGCGAAGCAGACGAAGGACCTAGGATTATTTCGGCTCAGCTCCACGGTCTGGACCGCGCCACTGAAATGCCGCGGACTTCGTCCTTCGATTCGTGCGAGACAGCACAATAGAAATGGTACAAATCACCTTCGTATTGAATAACGGAGGGCTTGTGGGCGTAGGCAGAATCGATCGAGCCTTTTGGGCCGACGTCGATCAATACCTGGCCGCACTTCCTGGCATGGAATAAATCCGGACCGGTCGCCGCCAGGTCCCGTGCCACGCCACGGGCGTCGAGACCGAAGTAGTAAAAGACCCACTGATTTCCATCCTGCAGAACACAGGGGTCGCTGGCGAATCTTTCGTCAGGACTTCCCGGCCCCCCGTTGCGAATCACCGGGTTCCGGGGATATCGGGTCCAGACCTTCAAATCTTTCGACTTGGCCACGCCGGTCTGCTCATGCCATGGCCCCTCCGTCCGATTCTTGGCGTTGTAAAAAATGTAATAGGTCCCGTTGCGCTCTAGCAGGCAAGGTTTGTACAAGCCGCCATGCTCCCACGGGGCGCCATCCTGCGGCTTAAGGCATGGAGGATCCACCTTCCAGTTGCGCAAATCTTTGCTTCGACAAATACCAATGACGGCGGCGCCTTGCTCATACCCCTGGTTTGGGTAAGCGTGATAGACGCCAAGGTAATATCCGTTTACCTTCTTGACCTCGCCGGGCGAATACAGACCGTTCTCGCGCAGGATCCAATTCATGGCCAGGTTGTAGCGCAACACCGGATTCGCCGGGTCGCGTTTCAGGATGCAGCCTTCATTCTTCCAATTCACTAGGTCCGGCGAAGAAGCCAGTCCGGTCTGATAGCCGGTTCCATCGAAGGCGACGAAGGTCATGTAGAAGGCGCCGTTGTGCCGGAAGACAAAGGGGCAGTCCACACTGATTTTGTCGAAAGCACCGTCCTGCCCGGAGGCACTGAGAACGTACCTGCCGAGCTTGTACGGCGTTCCAATGCGGTCAATCGGACATTCAGGCAAGGCACGTCCGGCAAACGCGAACAAAGACGCGGCCACGAACTCGCGGCGATTCAGTGTTGTCATAGTTTCCAAACGGTCAAGATCACTCGAACTGCTTCCGAAATGCGGCGAATTGTTGCTGCAGATCCGCAATGGCTCTTTGCAGGTCGACTACTTCCCTCTCGAGATTTGCGACACGGTCTCCGGCGCCCGAGTCCGCTGCAGGCAACGCTAGATAGGCAGCGTCATCTCCCTCAGTTGCTCCCGAAAGCAAATGACGATAGCGGGCATCTTTGGTTCCGGGCTGGCGGGGAAGCATACGCACCAGCGGCGGATCGCGCTGCATCAGGCGTTGAAGAGTCGACTGCACATCGTCCAGGGTCTCAAAGCGGTGCAGCCGTTCTGCGCGTCCGCGAAGTTCGCCGGGGGTCTGCGGGCCGCGCAACAGCAGCACACAGAAGAGCGCCGTTTCTCCGCGGGTGAAGTTGAAAACTTCCTGTTCGCGATGTTCGAATTTGGTAACCCGGCTGTCGGCCCCGCTGGCCGGCCCCGCCAGCCGCTTTTCCTGCAACGAAGCCAAGGCCTGGCGCACTGCCTCCTCATTGAGGCTCATCACCGGATCGCGATTGTTCTTCTGATTGCACGCGTTGACCAGCGCGTTCAATGAAAGAGGATAGTAATCCGGGGTCGTGATGTCTTTTTCAATCAGCGATCCAAGCACCCGGGCTTCCACATCATTCAAAACAATATTCACTCAATGTCCTGTTCGTCGGTTTCGCACAATTCTATCGCGCCAGGGTTACCCTGGGGGTTCTCCGGCAAAGCCCTTGTCATTGGCGAGTGACCAATGTTTGGAATTTACGTCTACATTCTGGTGCCGACGCACAAAACTTCTCTGTGCAGGGAGAGTGTTATGCGCTATCTTACGATTCTGGCAATGACCCTTGGGCTTTGTGGGATGTGCTTTGCCGGGCCCGACCCGAGTGTCCCCGAGGCTGGTTCCACCGAAATGCCCAAGCTGGAGCGCTTTAGCCCGGACCAGGTCGACAAGACACTCGACCCCTGCAACGACTTCTTTGAATACGCCTGCCATAAGTGGAACCAGGCAAACCCAATTCCTCCCGACCAGGCGGGATGGGGGACCTTCAACGCTCTTGCCATCTGGAACGTAGCCGCCGTACACAACACCTTGGAGCAGTCCGCTGCGGCGTCGAATCCTACCCCGGTGGAAAAGCAGGTAGGCGCTTACTACGCCTCTTGCATCGACGAGGATGCGATCAATCAGGCCGGAATTACGCCGCTCCAGCCTGCGCTGAATCGCATCGATGGCATGAAAGCTAAGGGCGGCCTGCCCGAAGTTGTGGCTTACATACACCAGATCGTCCGGCCTCCAAACCTCAATTTCATCGAGGCGCAGTATCCCGGCGTCCTGTTCGGAATTTACTCATCGCCCGATTTCGACGACGCTCGCGTCATGCTCGCATCTCTGGACCAATCGGGTATGGGATTGCCGGGGCGGGAGTTTTATCTGAATGATGACGACAAATCGAAGCAGATTCGCGACAAGTACGTGAAATATATCAGCGGCATTTTGCAACTCAGTGGTGAGGCGCAAGCCCAGGCGGAGAGCGACGCCCAGGTCATCCTGGCGATGGAAACCTCGCTGGCAAAGGCGGCGATGGAAATCGTCGCCCGGCGCGACCCTAAAAATCTGAATAACAAGATGTCCTTCAAACAGGTGCAGGCGCTGACCCCCTCATTCGACTGGAACCGCTATTTCTCGGCCATGCAGACCCCGATTCAGCCTCACTACCTGGTGACCGCGCCTGACTTCTTCCGTGGCGTGCAGAAGTTGATCGCCTCGGAATCTCTAGACCACTGGAAAGCCTACCTGCGCTATTCGACTCTGCGGCTGCAGGCTTCTTCGTTAAGCCAGCCTTTCGTAGAAGCAAACTTCGATTTCTTTGGAAGAACATTGGCCGGGTCGCAGCAGATTCAACCTCGCTGGCGGCGGTGCTCTATCTTTGCCGACGCCGATCTGGGCGAGGCCGTGGGTCAGGCGTATGTAGCCAAATATTTCCCTCCAGAAAACAAGGCACGCATGCTGGAGATGGTGAAGGCGATCAAAGAGGCGCTGAGCGAAAACATTGATCACTCCACGTGGATGTCGGCACAAACCAAGAAATTGGCGCACGAAAAGCTGGACGCTCAGGTCGACAAAATCGGGTACCCCGATAAGTGGCAGGACTACTCCGGGGTGGAAATCAAGCGGGACGATTTCCTCGGTAACGTGCAGCGAGCATCGAAGTTTGAAATCCACCGAAGACTGGCGCAAGCAGGAAAACCGGCTGACCGTTCCTTGTGGGGAATGACCCCGCCCACGGTCAATGCGTATGAGGATGCGCAGACCAATACCATCAATTTTCCCGCCGGTATTTTGCAACCCCCGTTTTTTGAGGCCTCGCAGATTGATGCTGTCAATTACGGCGGCATCGGCATGGTCATCGGCCACGAGATCATCCACGGCTACGACGACCAGGGGCGGAAATTTGATAAGGACGGCAACCTGAAAGACTGGTGGACCGCGGCTGACGCCGCCAGCTATGACCAGCGTGGCAAGTGCATTTCCGACGAATACACCCAGGAAGTGCCGGAAGCCGGCGTGAAGCAAAACGGCAAGCTGAGCCTGGGCGAAGATACCGCCGACAACGGAGGAATTTATATCGCGCTTGCCGGTCTCGAAAATACCTTAAAGACAGAAGGAAAGACTCTGCAGAGCCCCGCCGGCAACGGCCTTACGCAGGAGCAGTCATTTTTCCTCTCTTTTGCCACCATCTGGTGCGGCAGCAACCGTCCCGAAGCCGCCCGGACCGCCGTGATGACGCAGGGCCACTCGCTCAACCGCTATCGAGTGAACAATGTGGTAGCGAATGTAGACGAATTCGCTCATGCCTTCGGATGCAAAGCCGGACAGCCGATGGTCCACAAGAACGCTTGCCGCGTGTGGTGAAAAAGCTTGTCGAAGGCCCGACATCTGTCGGAACACACGCCGATGCTAAGCCGGGTTTCAGCACCTGGTTGCCGCGGATCGATCGGGACGAATAAAAGCTCATGCCCTCCTGGTTCCGATTTTTGGGCCAAGAATTAATTAGGCAGCAAACCTTGCCATCTGGTCATGCAAAAATGGCTCATGGATACCATCGGCCTTTGTGCGAGGTGTCAGTTCATGCGACGGATCCAATCGGATCGAGGTTCAATTTTCTATCTCTGCGACCTTTCAAAAACCTACCCGGAATTTCCCAAATACCCACGTTTACCGGTCTTGGCATGCCGTGGGTACGTACAAGTCCAGGACGAAAGCCAGTCACCGCACAAAAGTAACCTCCTTGCGTAACTGTGCCAGCATGGTTAGAAGGGGCGAGTGCCGGGGTTCCCTAAAAATTCCTTTGATGTAACCTATAAGGTTATTTGATTGGCTGGATGGGTAGCGGCGCGATACGCTATCCGGTCAACATCGCAGTCGCCCCCAAAGGACATTCACTACAACTTTCAAGGAGATCCATGTCGACCGAACTTCGCAACTTTTTGGCCCTGTCGTATGAAGAACTGGAAGAACTGAATTTGAAGGCGAAAGAGCAGCGCAGGAATCGCGTTGCTCTGCATAAGATTCAGGATGAGCGGTTGCAGTACCTGACCGATGAAAAACGGATCAAGGCTGTGACCGTCCTGTTCAGCGACCTCGAAGGCCGTTTGCACATGCTGGACTATGACAAGAAATTTCTCATTAAGAGTTGGGACAATCTCACTTTTGACGGTTCCTCCATCCGGGGATTTACCGCGCAGCGCGAAAGCGATTTGCGCCTCGGCATCGACTGGAGTGCCTTCTACTGGGCGCCCGCAGACTACTTCGGCTCCGGCAAGGTACTGGTCTTCGGCGAAGTCATCGACAAGGGTGGCGAACCTTACAGCGCCGACATCCGCGGTGTCCTGAAGGGCTACGCCGAGAGTCTCCACAAGAAGGAGGGCTATACCCTGAATGCGGCCAATGAAATTGAGGGCTTCCTCTTTCAAGGGCCTGATGCGGAGCGTCACTACCATGAAACCGCAAAGTTCGAATATGTAAATACCGGTGGCTACTATCACTCGTTGCCCGGTGATCCGCTGCGGACTTTCATCGACACAACCGCCGAAGTGCAGCGCTCCATGGGTTTCCAGAACGAGAAGGACCACCCCGAGGTTGCGCCCTCACAGTTTGAAATCAACTATGGCTACGGCGAAGTGGTGGCCGCCGCCGACCAGATCCAGCTCTACAAATTGATCTGCCGTGAAGTGGCGACCAAGATGGGCTTGACCGCCTGCTTTCTGCCCAAGCCGGTAGTTGGCGTCAACGGGAACGGCATGCATACCAACGTCTCTATCAGCAAAGGTGGAAAGAACCTGTTCTGGGATCCGAAAGGCGAAGAGAAGCTAAGCAAGCTGGGTTGGTCATTCGTTGACCGAATTCTGACCCACGGGAACGATATCTGCCTGCTGCTCAATGCCAGCGTCAACGCCTATCGCCGGCTGGATCCGCACTTCGAGGCTCCGAACCAGTTGAAAGCCTCGGCAGTGGATCGCGGGTCCATGGTCCGCATCCCCATCGGGAACGACAAGAGCATGCGCGTCGAGGTTCGCTCGGTGGGTCCGGATGCCAACCCGTACATGGTGCTGTATTCCATCTTTAAAACCGGAATCGACGGGGATACAGCAAAGATCAAGAACCTGCGCCAGGCGGAACGCTATCTGCCTGACAACATCTACACGGCGCTCGACAACTTCAAGAAAGCAGAATGGACTACCGAACTGCTCGGCGGTGATGTAAAGGATCGTTACGCCGAATTGAAGCAAGCCTCGGCCGACCGCTGCGCCCGGCTGCTGGGCACGGTGGTAAAGGCCCCGGAAGTGCAATTCCATCACGAGGTATACAACCAGTTCCTGTGGAACCAGTTCTAAAATAAGCAAACTCCAAAAGGGTGCCCCGTTCAAGCTAAGCTTGAGCGGGGCTTTGTTTTGCCCTCTTCGGAAATTCCGATGGCAGCATTCTTGCTATAATCCCGGCAGCGCGTAGGGGCGCTTCCGGTCCGCGGAAAGGGACTTTCCCACCTTCTTCAATCAATTTTCGTTGGACCTTCTTTCAGCCCGTTATGCGGACGATGGGCGCAACCTGAAAGGAGGCCATGTGCCAACCCATTCCGAAGTCGTCCGCCTGAACCTCGAGTACTACCGTAAACAAGCAAAGGCTTTGCTCAAGGCCGCCAAAGCGGGCGATTCCGCCGCAGTCAAGCGTCTTGCCATTTCCACACCTGCCCTGCACGACGCGCAATTTGTCATTGCCGGCGAGCAGGGGTTTCCCAGTTGGCCACGTTTCAAGGCGTTCATTGTCGATTCCAATCTTGACTTTCAAAAGCTGACCGACGCCTTTATAGATGCGGCGGTCTCCAACGGCAAGCGGGCAGCGGAGATGCTGCAGGTGCATCCGGCGTTGGCGCGCGCAGGATTTTATGTGGCCCTGGTCCTCGGTCATGCTGCAGCCGTGCAAACCGCTATTGAAGACAGGCCCGAACTGGTAAATACCAAGACCGGGCCACAACATTGCGAACCTCTGCTCTACGTTTGCTTCTCGCGTTTTGCCAATCCGAAGTCCTCGTATGCCGTGGGCCTTATAGACACGGTGCGGATTCTGCTCCGGCATGGTGCAAATCCCAACGCGTTCTTTCTACATGACGGCCGTGCCGACATGCCGCTCTCGTGTCTCTACGGAGCAACCGGACTCAACAATAACCCGGACATGGGACGCGTGTTGCTAGAGGCCGGAGCGAATCCTAACGATAACGAATCGTTGTACCACTCACTCGAACATCCGGATCTCGTCTGCACGCGGCTTTTGCTGGAGCACGGAGCCAACCCAAACTCCACCAACGTCCTCAAGGATGTGCTGGACCGGGAGGAAATAGAGGGTTTGACGCTGCTGATAAAGGCCGGGGCCGACCCCGACGAGATCAACGATCGTGCAGAAACAGCCTTGCATTGGGCCGTGTGGCGCGGGCGAAGCGTAGAAGTGATTCGCCTTCTGCTCGCGGCTGGTGCCGAGATCAACGCAAAAAGGAAGGATGGCCGCACTGCCTATGCGCTGGCTGTAATTAGCGGACAAATACAAACCGCCGATTTGTTGCGCGAAAACGGCGCGGATGCAGATTTGCTGCCACTCGATCAATTTATCCGTGACCGAGTTGGCTCCGGAGCCCAGGCGAGGCCGCCGAATCTCCCACCCGGAAGTGAGCGTCTGCTCTCCGATCTGGCACAGGGCCACCACACCGCTTCGGTGGCGGCGTTGCTCGATGCGGGCATGTCAATCGATGCACGCGGCGAAGCCGGAGGTACCGCCCTGCACTGGGCCTGCTGGAAGGGCTACGCCGACCTAGCCAAACTTCTCATTGATCGCGGCGCGTCCCTCACCACTCTCGACACCGAATTTCAGGCGACCCCTTCGGGATGGTTTCACCACGGTGCCTCCAACTGCCCTGATAGCGGCAACCATCCGGAGGTGGCGCGTGTTCTCATCGCCGCCCGGGCGCCCATGGAACGCAGCGGCCCCACGGGGAATGCCGAGGTGGACGCCGTTCTTAGAGCACACAAAACCATTGAGTGAATCCGATGCAGTAATTTCCCGCCCAGGCCTGATTTGGGCGGTTGTTTTTGGTCCGATGACCGAGCTTGAGCTGTCTTTTCTGTACTCCTAAAGGTTGATACGCAAATATTGCCGCCTATATACAATAATCGGACTCTCTGCGTCCGTCTTACGCAGAGTATTTCCCATCTCGTCTGTAAGAGGTCCTCTCGAATGCGCTTCGCAGCGGTTTCGATGCTGTTGCTGGTCGCCACCTTGAGTTTTGCCCAGTCGGTCACTTCGCTTCGCGGCCGGGTTACAGATCCCAGCCACGCGGTGGTAGCCGGCGCCCAAGTCACCATAACCTCCCTGACGAACGGCTCAACCCGCGAGGTCACCTCCGGCACCGACGGCGGCTATGAGTTTTTGCAAATGCAGCCTGGCAAGTACTCCCTGCGGGTGGTAGCGGCCGGCTTCCAGCCCGTCACCAGGGATACTCTTGAATTGCTGGTCGCCACACCGATGACTGTGGACGTGGTTTTGTCGGTGGCGTCGGAGCAACAAAGAGTGGAGGTCAGCGGCGCGGAGCCCGTGGTCAACACAGTGGACGCTACTCTCGGCAACGCGTTCGATGAGCGTCAGGTGAGCACGCTTCCGCTCGAAGGACGCAACGTAGTCGAACTGTTAAGCCTTCAACCGGGCGTAACGTTTCTTGGCAAAAACGCCGGAAACAGCGATGACGACTCGCGCAGCGGCAGCGTAAACGGCGCCCGTGGAGACCAGTCGAATGTCACGCTCGATGGCGTCGACGTGAATGACCAGGACAAGGGTTACGCGTTTACCAGCGTATTGCGCATGACGCAGGACTCGATTCAGGAATTCCGCGTCACCACCAGCAACCCTAACGCCGATGGCGGTCGCGGTTCCGGCGCGCAGGTTACGCTCATAACGAAAAGCGGCACCAACCAACTCCATGGCAGCGCCTACGAGTACAACCGCAACGCGATCTTCACCGCGAACGACTGGTTCAACAAGCAAACACAACTCGCCAGCGGTCAGCCTAACCGGCAGTTGCCGCTGATCCGGAACGTTTTTGGGGGTTCCGTCGGCGGGCCGATCAAGCGAGACAAACTCTTCTTTTTTACGAACTATGAAGGTCGTCGCGACAGCGAAGGCGTGGTCAACGAGCGGCTGGTGCCGACGGCTTCTCTCCGCCAGGGCATCGTGCAGTACGTTGCGGACGATGGAAGTACGGTCACGCTGTCGCCCGGCCAGATCAAGGCGATGGATCCTCTGAACATCGGCGTGAACCAGACCATGCTGGCTATGTTTAACACCTATCCCGAGGCGAATGATCCGCTGAGCGGCGACGGGCTCAATACCGAGGGCTTTCGTTTCAGCAGTGCAGAAAAGCGCACTTACAACACCTACATTGCGCGGCTGGACTGGAATGCCAGCCGCAACCACACGCTGTTTTGGCGCGGCAACCTTATGGGCGATTCTGAACCTGGCAGCCCGCAGTTTCCCGGCCAGCCGGCCTCGTCGCGTACGGTCACCACCAGCAAGGGTTTTGCGCTGGGATACTCGGCGGTCCTGCGTCCGAATCTGGTAAACAACTTTCGCTGGGGTTTCACCCGCCAGAGCGCCACCAGTGCAGGGACCTCCGACGAAACCAGCGTCGGGCTGCAGGGGCTGGATTCTCCCCAAGCCTTCTCGCGAACGTCGAGTTTTCATATTCCAGTGCACAACTTCGTGGATGACGTAGCCTGGACTAAAGGCGCTCACAGCTTCCAGTTCGGCACCAGCATGCGTTTCATCGGTGACGCACGTTCAAGCACCAGCAACTCCTTCCCCAGCGCCAGTATCAACACAGGATGGCTTGGGCCTTCTTCAGCGATTGCCGGAACCGGGCAGGACTTCGATCCGGCCATCTACGGCTATCCCGCCGTGGGCGACGCTTACGGTTACAACTACGACAGCGCTTTGATGGACGCGGTCGGCATCGTCGATGAAGGCGATGCGATCTACAACTACGATCACACGGGAAGTCCGCTGGCGCTCGGCACACCCGTCAACCGGGAGTACCGCTGGCATGAGTATGACTTCTACGGACAAGACACGTGGAAGCTACGCCACAACCTGACTCTGACGCTTGGATTGCGCTATTCCTATTTGCAGTCACCGGCGGAGATTCACGGCAATCAGGTCGGTCCCTGCGTCATCAGCAATAGCGCCTGCCAGCCTTTCGCTCTGACTGATTTTTACAACGCAAGCGCCCAGCAGGGCCTCACCGGCGGATCAGCGAGCGCGTTGCCGACGCTTTCTTTCGACCTGAATGGCCGGGCCAACGGCCGGCCTGATTTTTGGCAGCCCGATAAGGGAGACTTCTCGCCGCGGGTTGCCATCGTGTGGTCGCCTGACTTCAGCGGCGGATTGCTTGGCAAAATTTTCGGTGGAGCCGGACAGAGTTCGATTCGTGCGGGATACGCCCTGACCTATGACCACTTTGGCGCAGGGGTGGTGAATTCCTTCGACACTTCGGGCTCGTTCGGGCTGTCCAGCAATGTGTCGAATCCTCCGGGATTTCTGACGGTTTCGACTGCTCCACGTTTTCAGGGGATCAGCACCATTCCGGATGGCCTGCTGCCGTCCGCACCGCCGGGAGGATTTCCGGCGACGCCGGATTCGTCTCTCTTCGCCATCAGCTGGGGCATCGACAACAAGATCAGGACGCCTTATTCCCACCTGATTGACTTCTCCATATCTCGTGAGCTCAGCCCGTCGACTTCGCTTGAAGTTTCCTACGTGGGCCGCCTTGCCCATCGGTTGATGTCGCAGCACGATGTGGCCATGCCGCTCGACATCCGCGCCGCCGGTACCGACTACTTCGCCGCCGCCACCGCACTTTCCAAGCTTGCGTATGCGGGTACGGATGTGGCCGACGTGCCCAACGCCGACTATTGGGAGACACAGTTCGGCGCGCTCGATGGCGCTGACATCGGCTTCGGACCGCTCTCCGCCACGCAAAACGTATACGAGTTGATCAATCAAAACCTGGGCAATGAAACCTACGCTCTCTTTCAGCTCGATCTGCCGGATTCACAAAGCGGGTCCGGGATCAACACTGGCAATCACACCTATCCAAGCTACCGCTACTATCACGACCAGTACTCCGCGCTCTATGCCTGGCGTTCCATTGGACAGTCGTACTATCACGCCTTTGAACTGGCGCTGCGGCAGCGGTTCCGCGGAGGGCTGCAGGCGGATCTTAACTACACTTTGTCGAAGTCGATCGACTGGACGTCGCAGGCAGAGCGCCTTTCAACCTCTGGCGGCAACAACAACGCGCAAATTATCAACACCTGGGTACCGGGACAATTGCGAGGCCTTTCTGATTTCGACATGACCCACCAGCTCAACGCGAACTGGGTATGGGACCTTCCTGTGGGACATGGCAAGCGGTTTCTAGGGAACAGTGGGCGCGTGGTCAACGGTATTCTCGGTGGCTGGGGCCTGACCGGCATTCTGCGTTGGACGAGCGGTCTGCCCTACGCGGTCGACAACGGTTCGCGCTGGCCTACGAATTGGGACATCGAAGGCTTCGCAACCCAGAGCCGCCCCATCCCGTCCGCCGCCCTCAAGCGGGGAGAGGGCCAGCAGATGTTCTCGGATCCGGACACAGTGTTTGCCAGCTTCCGCCAGGCATACCCGGGCGAGTCGGGGAATCGCAATCCACTTCGCGGCGATGGCTACTACACCTGGGATGCCGGGCTCGACAAAGACTTCCATCTCGGGGAGCGGGCCCGCCTGCAATTCCGCTGGGAGGTGTTTAACGTCACAAACAGTGTGCGCTTCGATCCGCACTCGGTAAGCGTCAACCTCGACAATCCCAGCACCTTCGGCCTCGCCGGAAACACCTTGACTGAAAAGCGAGTGATGCAGGTCTCGGGAAGGATTGAGTTTTAGGAGATGGCAAAGAGGTGATCCAGCCACACTTCCTCCGATTGTCAAGACCGGTAATGAAGGAAGGAGCCATGCGGCCTGGAGCCTTGCTGGAACGTCGGATCTCACATTCGCTTAGAATGTTCCAAGAGGGACACTCATGGCATTGATGCGCACTTCGAATCCGGCACTGAATGGCGAGGCTTTCCGGCCTTCCGGCGTCGCCTATGGGGAGCCGATGACGGTTTCCGGAGCGGTGAACAAGACCGGAATTCTGGCGATCTGCGCCGTGACGACAGCGATCTGGAGCTGGACGCGATTTACGACCTCTCCCGAAAGCGCGTGGGGCCTGGTCGCGCTCGGCGCGATCGGTGGGCTGGTGGTAGCCGTGGTCACAATCTTCAAGAAAGAGTGGGCGCCGGTCACCGCTCCGCTTTATGCGTTGCTCGAAGGACTGGTGCTGGGCAGCATTTCGGCGGTGTATGAGATGCAGTGGCACGGCATCGCTATACAAGCAGTCGGTCTCACTTTCGGAGTGCTGTTCGCACTGTTGTTGGCGTACCGCACCGGCGTGATTCGCGCGACCGAGAATTTCAGGTTGGGCGTCGTCGCGGCCACAGGCGGCATCGCGCTCTTCTACTTGATCCAGATGGTCCTTGGCTTCTTCGGCATTCGCTTTGCCGCCATCAATGGTAGCGGAGGCATTGGCATTATCTTCAGCCTAGTAGTGGTGGGTATAGCTGCACTGAATCTGGTTCTCGATTTCGATTTTATCGAGCGTGGGGCGGCAGCCGGGGCTCCCAAATATATGGAGTGGTATGCGGCCTTCGGCCTGATGGTCACGCTGATCTGGCTTTACCTCGAGATACTCAGGCTGCTTTCGAAATCGCGCCGCCGTTAGTTCGGACGAGAAAGACGAAAATGTTCAAAGCACTTCTTCATTGGGTTCTGAATGCGCTGGCAATCATCATTGTCTCGCGATTGATTTCAGGATTTCAGATCAGCGGATTTGGCTTTGCCCTGATCGCTGCGTTGGTCGTAGGATTCATCAACGCTACGCTCGGATTCTTGCTCAAGGTCATCACCTTTCCCCTTTCTGTCATTACCCTGGGGATTTTCTGGCTGATCATCAATGCAGTCATGCTCGAACTGGCTTCCGCTCTGGTGCCGGGGTTCAGGATTCTCAACTTCGGAGCCGCATTTTGGGGAAGCATCGTACTCAGTATCATCAATATGATCTTTCGCGCGTTGACCTCGGAGAAGCACTGAACTCCCGCTTGTTCATAGCCAACGCGTCGAGCCCCTGCCTGAGCCGCATTCCGGAGGGCTGGTTCGTGATGGGATGTGAGTCTGGACAGGAGAACGAGCGGCCGCTGCATCGGGTTTGGGTGGATGCCTTTTTCCTCGCCGCAACACAGGTGACAAACCAGCAATATGCGGCGTTTCTTGATGCGACCGGCGTGACTCCGCCGCCGACCTGGCGGGATGCAAACCTCAACCAGCCGGAACAGCCTGTGGTCTCGGTATCGTGGATCGAAGCCATGAAATATTGCGAGTGGCTCAGCGCGCAGGATGGACGCGTGTACCGTCTGCCGAGCGAAGCGGAGTGGGAACGTGCAGCGCGTGGAGGAGTCGAAGGGGAATTGTTTCCCTGGGGAGATGAGCCTCCGCGCTCCCGTCTTGACTATGACTCGCGGTGGAAATCTGGAACAGAGCCGGTCGCGATGCAGGCTCCGAATGCATTCGGGCTTTACGACATTGCTGAGAATGTACACGAGTGGTGCAGCGACTGGTTTGACCCTGACTACTATTCGGTTTCGCCGGAGCGCAATCCCAAAGGGCCGGAAAGCGGCGAGCGCAAAGCGTCCCGTGGTGGATCCTGGCGGCACCATATCAAGATCAGCCGCTGCGCGGCGCGAGCCAGTATTCCTCCAGCATTTCAGTATGCCGACTATGGCTTCCGAGTAGCCTGCGATCCGAGCCGATAGATTTGGTACGGAGGCGCTTGTGGCCTCAGGGGTTATGGGGCCGAGCCGCGCAAGGCCGTGACCACATCCGCAACTCGGTTTCCCTGAAACAGTCGGATCGCGGCAATTCCGGCCGCGCCAGCCTCCAGGCAAGAGGTCGCGTTCTTCAGCGTTACTCCGCCTAACGCGAGAACCGGGATTGAGTTCCGGCAGGCTTCTCGCAAGCGATCAAGGCCCAGCGGTGTCGCGTCTCCTTTTTCGAACACGGGGCCGAAGACTGCGAAGTCAGCGCCGGCGGCGGCGGCGCAGCTTACTTCTACGGAGGAGTGACAAGAGACGCCGACGATTGGATTCGTATCGCCCCGCCAGATCCTGCGTACCTCTTGCGGAGAAATGTCATGAGATGGGAGATGGACTCCATCGGCTCCTGCGGCCATGGCGATGTCTGGCCGCGAGTTGATGAGCAGGTGGGAGGCAGGAAACTCAATTCTTAGTTTCTGGTTCTGTTTTGTTAATTCTTCCAGGATACGGGCGGGAAGGTCTTTCTCGCGGAGCTGAATGTAGTCAACGCTGGCGGCCATTGCTTCGGAGATTTTGTCCTGAAGACTGTTCAAGCCTCCGGCAAGCTGGTTGCGATCGGTGATGTAGCACAGGATCACTAGGGATTGGTTTTTGCGATCTCAGGCATGACCTGTTCCGCGCGCTTGGGCTGAGGCATCAGGTGATATTTCGTCAGCCCGTCCTTGAGCACTTCGAAGCCTTCTTCCGGGGTATTGACCATGCGAATCAGGTCGATGTCGTGGGGAGAGATCACTCCGGAATCGATCATGGTCTGAAAGTTGATCAGTTTGTTCCAGTATTCTTCACCATAGATCACGACAAGGATCTTCTTGGCCAGCTTTTCGGTTTGGGCCAGGGTCAGAATTTCGAAGAGTTCATCCAGCGTTCCAAATCCGCCCGGGAAGATGACCAATGCTTTTGCCAGGTAGGCAAACCAGAACTTCCGCATAAAGAAGTAGTGAAATTGGAAGTTTAATGAGGGCGTGATGTAAGGGTTCGCGGATTGTTCAAAAGGCAGGTTAATATTCAGGCCTATCGATTTCCCTTTGGCATCCTGTGCACCCCGGTTAGCAGCTTCCATGATCCCCGGGCCGCCGCCGGTAGTGACTACAAAGCGATGGCGGCGTGCAGGGATATTCAACGACCATTCAGTAAGCAGGAAGGCAAGCCGGCGGGCATCTTCGTAATAGCGGGCCATATCCACAGCGGCCAGGGCGCGAGTCCGCAATTCCTCCTGGGCGTCACTTAAAGTCTCGAGATTTTTTTGGGCAGAAGACAGGCTGTGAAAGCGAGCGGAACCGAAGAAGACGACGGTATCCTGAATTTGTTCGCGACGAAATCGCGCCAAGGGCTCACTGTACTCCGCGAGAATACGGATCATGCGCCCGTCGGGGCTATTCAGGAAAGACTCGTTCGCGTAGGCAAGAGGAGCGGAGTTGTTTTTATCACTCATGGGTACTGGTTCTTTCTACTGGGAGTGCGGGGACCGGTATTCGCTATAGTGTACGGCCTCCCAGAAGCCGACCCAGATGTCGAGGATTCCCAATCCAGTACAAATTCCGCGAAAGAAGCCACTAGCGACCGCGGGCCGCAGAACGGGAAATCGAAGCAGAAGGTAGTTATCGGTCCATTCCGTGCGCCACGGCAACAGGATCAGCAGTACTCCGGTAACAGCGCACACAAAGACGAAGGTCAAAACCGAAATGCGGTGCAGCCACAAGTCGGCGCCGCGCCGAGGCTGCGGCGCGCCGGAATCACCCGGAGTGGATTGCTTCGTCCCTAATGAATTTGAAGATGTGGGGGGCAAAGACGTCTGGGGATCGGCACTCACGTAGCGCACGTCCTAGGCGTCAAAAGGAGGAACATTGAGACATTCTACGACTTAAGGCCCTTAATGCGCTCGGCCACATCGCGATAGTCGATGTTGGAGCCGTAGACTTCCATGAAGTGTTTGAGCGCCTGAGGCTTATTCTGGGAAACCTCGTAGGCTGAACCCAGTTCGTAGTGCAATGCGGTGCAAGTGTCACCGTCGATTCCCGGAAGAGCAAGGGCCTTCTCGTACCAGCGGATTGCAGCTTCGGGCACGCCTTTGTCGAGGAAGCATTGCGCCAGCCAGGTGTAGGCCTGCATAAGGTGCGGGAACGGATTCCCACGCTCCACTGCCTGGCAAACTTTCTGGAGTTCGCTGATGGCTTCGTCGAGCAACCCCATTTCGCGGAAGGCGACGCCAAGGTTGTAGTGCGTCTCTGGATCCTCAGTGGCGACGTTAGTGTCTTCTTCAAGATCTTGCTTTAACTCCGAGAACATATCGGAGATGTCGACACCAGGTGAGGCCTGGGCCATGGGCGCCTGGGGTGCAACCAGTGGCCGGGGCTGAGAAACGAAAGAGCTGGGTACGGATAGCGGCTGCATCGCGGGAGCGGCTGCGACTGCGGAGCCGGCAGTCCGGATAGGAGCCGGTTGAGGCTTGACATCGAGACCGGGAGATCCGCCTTCGCCGAGGAACGAATCGCCCAGCGAACTTTCAAGATCGGATACCAGGTCATCAAGGCCATCGGTAGGCTGCAGACCGGCTCTGGGCTGGGGTACGGTTGACCGGGCTGCGGCTTCGGGACGGAACGATGGAACACTGGAGACGAAATCGTTCAGCGCCGCCGGGGAAATCGATGGGGGCTCAAGTTCCAAGGGGGCGGAATCCAGGTCGGAAATTACCTCGATCTCATCGAGAGAGATATTCTCCCGTACCGTGGTCGTGGACTTGGTAGAGGCAGACTCAATCTGCTGACGCAACTCTGCGAGCGTAAAGGCATCGGCCTTCAACTTTTCCAGTTTGCGTAGACCAGCCCTGGCCTGGTCGAGCATGGACTGCGCGATGTAGAAGCGAATTTCTTCGACGGTTTCGGAAATTGCGTCAGCCTCGCCGGCCGGCGCAGGCTTAGGCACCAATCCTTTGGTTTTCGCAGCCTTAGCGGGGGCCGCATCGGTAATTTCGACGTCCCATTCTTCCGACAAATCGATTTCGGCGTTTGATTTGGCGGCTGGAACTTCCGGCTTGACGGGAATCTCGGGCTTCACTGGAACCTGAGCCTTGACCGGCTCTTCCGCGGGCTTCTGCGGCACCAGTGCCGGCGCATGCCAGAAAAGACCCGAAGGCTTTGCGGCAGGCGCGGAAGGTGCAGGAGCCGCTTCTTCGGCCGGGGTAAAGGTGCTTCCAAAGCCCATGCCAGACTCCAGCGACTGTTCGAGCGCAGGGGACAGGGCGGGGGTGAACGGGGGCTCGTCTGAAACTACAGTTTGAGCCGTAGGGGCAGAGCTACGATTTTCGTATTTGGCGGCAATTTCCCCGTAACGCGTGGCTTCCTCGGGATAGCCGGCGTCGTGATAGACCTCTTCGAGTGTACGGGCACAGACGGCAGCTTCGGCAAAGCGGCCTGCCCGGGTATGCAACGATGCCAGGCGCTGATTCAGGCGCTGGTCTTTCGGAGCTTTGGGAAGCGCGGCCTGCAAAGGCTCCAGCGCTTTCTCCGGCATATTGTAAGAAACAAAAAGTTCAGCGTCGGTGATGGCGGCGCGGACGGCCAGCGCGACTTCATCAGGATAGCGCTGTTCCACAAAGGGTGCACTGGCTTCCAGGTCCTCGATCAGGACGGTGCCTTCTTCGGCAGTGATAAGGTTTGAGCCCTCGCTGCCTCCCAGGCGGGCGACCACTTGCTGATAGTTGCGAGCATGGATCTGGTTCTGCGGTTCCAGTTGGGTCAGCTTGAGGTAGTATTCCCGCGCCTTTTCCAACTGGCCAGCCTGCACATATCCGTGCGCGAGGAGTTCGTACACCTCGGTATGGTGCGTATTCTCCCCGGCTCTCTTAAGAAGGTTGAGCAGAGTTTCGAGGGCCGAGGTGTTGTCACGGATGTGGCCGATGATGCCATGCAGCGTTTCCAGAATCCGAGGGGAGTCGGTTCCCAGCAGACGGTCGGAGTACTGCGAATAAATCTTGAGTGCATCTTCGAAGCGGCTGGCCTGAATGAGCGCCTCGGCATAGGCACTGATGGCCGATGGTTCGTTGTGAACCGTAACCAGCTTGGATGCCAGGTTGCCGGCTTCCGGCAAGCGTCCTGTTTTCAGATAGGCCTGGAAAAGAATGTTGAGACCTTCCGGCTGGTTGTCGATGTCAGCTACCTGCTCCAGGGTCTGAATCGCCGCCGAAAGATCGCCGGAGTCATAGGACAGGCGTCCACGCAAAAGCAAGGCCCGGCTGTTCGACGGATCAAGCGTCAGCATGCGCTGCACGATTTCGCCAGCAGCGCCCAGTGAACCGCGTCCGCGCAGGCTCTCTGCCGCGGTAGCAAAGATGTCCCAGGCTTCTTTTCGTTTGTTCAGCCGAATGTAAACTTCCGCCAGCCGGGTCCGCATGGCGACGTTTTCCGGATCCATTTCCAGGGTCTTCTGGAAGATGCGAACCGCCTGCTCGAGTTCTCCGGCGCGCAGAAATTCTTCTGCCACCTGCAGATATTGTGCGCGCGCGTCGTTAAAGAGGCCTTGTTGAGTGAAGAGCTCGGCCAGCCGCAGAACGGTGTCGACTGAAGGCTTGAGTTTGCTGAGTTTCTTGTACATCGCGATCGCCTTCACCGTGAATCCCTGGGCGGCGTAGGCATCGCCAACGTTCTTGAAGCATTGGAGAGCTTTGTCGGTCTGGCCGAGGCGGGAGTAGAGGTCGCCAACGGTGTTCATCACCGTGAGGTCTTTGGGGTCAGCCTTAAGGACCTTCTCATACTCATTGATGGCGTTCTGCAGCTTACCCTGCTGGACATTTTTCTCCGCAGCGCCGAGAGCCTTCTGTTTATTGAATCCGAAACCAAACGCCATATGAGACCAACTCCGAACCTTCGTTCTGATTTTTACGAAGCGTCTTGCGTCTTTGCCGGGAACCCAAGACCTTCCAAAAGGACACTGGCAGCTTGTGTGCCCACGTGGCCTTTCGGACAAGGCCCATTGTAAGACGGAGTATTGAGAATCGTATGGTTACCAAGGGTTACCGGAAGGGAGTGTACGAACGAGTTACTTTTGAAACCGGTGTGCCTTGATGATGCTAGTGGACTTAGCGGGCGAACGCGCGAGAACCAAACGTAATGTTGGCCATTCCAGCCTGCCGATGTCGAAGTCTTAAGCGCGAGCCGCAAGCAAGAAGAAAAATAAGGCCAGCAAAAGCGGCTTGGGAAGCCGTCGCATGATCTTCCACACCATGAAACTCATCGCGTGATCCTCCGCCGGGACTGCGAATGAATCAGCCGGCTTGGTCAAGGCAGACGTAAAGGCCGGACCATCCAGGAACCAGGAGTTTTCTTTAACGGCCCGATTTTACGAAAAAATGGATAAAAGGCAAGTCCGGAAGGGATGACTACCGACAGACCGGCGGTGAGGTCAGAGACCCGGCTCTGAGATTAATCAGAGCCGGCGGATATTAATTCTGGAGGGTGGAAATTGAGAGCGGGCAATACGGTGATAGCCGGAGCCGGATCCGCTACCCACTGCCATACGCGGCGGCCGGGACCAATAATGCTACAACACGCCTCGGAATATTGAACGAGACGCCCCAGGACCGTGGTAATGGAGGCCAGCGGATCTTTGTGACGCAAGATCAGATCGGGGAACCTTTGCTGAATCTGGTCCCGAACCTGGCGAGCGCTCAGAGGCGCCGGCGATTCCATGAGCACGGTGCGACAAGCACGAGTGAATCCGGATTGCCGCACCACGCCACGATCCAGAATCTTCAGCAATTCCTCGCTAAGAATGGCGTCCCCGAACATATCCGCCAGACCGGTAAGGGTTTGTTTGATGGTGCCGATCCGCTTCGTCAGGTCCGCGCGCTGCCGAAGCAATTCACGGATCTCCCGTTCCGCGGATCGGACCACCGCTTCCACATGAGCGTCTGCATGGCCTGCCCCATTGCTGCTCATGGGCTAACGCCGTCCGACGCTGATGCCATGAACCGCCGGGTACCGGGCTAACTCCACCTGGGAACCGGCGTAGTACAGCTCGCTGCCGATGATTTGCTGCTCATTCCAAACCTGGGTCAGCAGATGGCGGCCGTTGACGGTCTCAAACCTCAGCTTGGAATTCTTAGGTGCTTTGGTTGCCGCCACCGAACCGGTAACTACGGTGGCGAAGTTTCGCCCTTCGGCATTTCGAACCAGCAACTGATTGCTACCCGTGCGCAGGAAAACATACTGCCCAGCAGGAAGCGCGGTTTGCCCCACCACAAAGTCAAACGGAATGGTAGCCGTGACTTTCTGGTCGTTATATTGGGCGCTGGCTGCAGCGGCCAATAACAAAACACTGACAGCAAGTGAAGATGCGATACTTGCGATGCGGTTCATGGTTCCTCCTCAATCTGGCGGCTTGGCTGACGTTTTGAGCACCAGTTTCGCCACGGGCTGAGTTTCCTTCAACCTGCGTTGCGGCGATATCCGCTTCTTGTTCTCAAAGCGTTTTTGCTGCCAGTAAGCGATTGGACGAAGCTGACAGCTCATGAGAATTATTGTTTGTCTTCATCTCATGAATGAACTATGCTCATACATCATGGATGTGCAACTGGAAGTGCGCCACCTGAAGTTGCTGGCAGCGATTGCCGACACTGGGAGCGTGACCGAAGCGGGAAAGAAGCTGCATCTCACGCAATCCGCATTGAGCCACCAATTGCGCGATGCCGAAGAGATGCTGGGTACAGCGCTATTTTTGCGGCTCGGCAAGAAAATGGTGTTGACGGCTGCCGGCGACACGTTGCTCGGAACGGCGCGCAGTGTGCTCGATGAGTTGCGCTGCGCGGAGACGCGAATCCAGGGACTCAACGGCGGTACTCGCGGAATGGTACGGCTCAGCACCGAGTGCTACACCTGCTATCACTGGCTGCCGCCCATCCTCAAAAAATTCCACAGCCGCTACGCGGATGTGCAAATTAATATTGATGCCGCTTATACCAATCGTCCGGCGGAGGCGGTGCTCGAAGGCAACCTGGATGTCGCGGTGGTGAGCACCCCGCCCAAAAACAAAAGCCTGCGGGTGACCCCGATGTTTGAGGATGAACTGGTGCTGGTAATGTCGCCGGAGCACCGGCTGGCTGAGTTAGACAACGTGCCGCTGCGCGAACTGAAGGGCGAGACGGTAATCATCTACCCGCCGAAAGAAGAAAGTACGCTGCTCGGCATTCTGCGCCCGGCCGGGATTGAACCGGAAAGAATCCTGGAGATACCGCTGACGGAAGCGATCGTTGAATTGGCGGGGGCGGGGACTGGAATCGCGTTCATGCCACGCTGGGCGGTTTCTCCGCAGGTTGACTCAAAGAGAGTAGTGTTGCGCCCGCTGGGCAGCAAGGGATATTCGCGGCGGTGGTATGCCATCACCTTACGGAACTCTCCGATGCCGGCCTACCTTGCCGAGTTTATGGAATTGCTCGGGGGATGCTGTCCGAAGTACGCCCGCCGTTTGCGGCCTGCATCTTAAGACTTCCCATGAGCCGCAGGTCGGTGGCCGACTATCTCGATGATTTCCTCGCCCGAGGAAACGAGTGGGCTTACGTGCAGCCCGCGGGGTATCGCATCGAGCGATGGTCCTACCGCAAAGTCGCTGAAACAGCCATTCAGTTTGCCCGCGAACTCGATGCCCGCAGCATCGTCAAGGGCGATCGAGTCATGCTCTGGGGCCCAAATTCAGCACAGTGGGTCGCGGTCTTTTTAGGGTGTGCGGCACGCGGAGTAGTGGTTGTGCCCATGGACGACGCGGCGACGGAAGACTTTGCCTCGCGGGTTTTACGACAGGTCGACGCGAAATTGCTGGTGTCTTCGCGTCCGCATTCCACACTGAGCGGTGCTCCAGCGCTCATGCTGGAGGAAGTTCTTCAGGCTGTTTCGCAACACTCAGCGACCAAGCCGGCCCCCATCGAGGTTGGTCCGCAGGATGTGCTGGAAATTGTATTTACATCGGGAACCACGGCGGAACCGAAGGGTGTGGTGATCAGCCACGGCAATGTTCTGGCGAATGTTGCTCCGTTGGAGGCAGAGATCCGCAAATACCTGAAATATGAGCGGTGGTTTCATCCTGTGCGTTTCCTGAATCTTTTGCCGCTGAGTCATGTATTCGGGCAGTTTCTGGGAATTTTTCTACCGCAGTTGATGGGCGGTACGGTTGTTTTTGAATACACACTTAAACCGGCGGAGATCGTTGCCACGGTGCGCCGGGAGCGGGTTTCAGTGATCGTTGGGGTGCCGAGAATCCTGCAGTCGTTAAAGGAAAGAACTGAAAGGGATTTTGAGAGTGAGGGGTGGCGCGACAAATTCACGAAGTTGTGGGCACTCGCCGAGGGGAAGAAATTCTTGCGGCGTGCCTGGATCTTCCGGCGGGTCCATCGCAGGTTTGGGTGGAAGTTCTGGGCGTTTATCTCGGGGGGAGCGGCGCTTGACAGAGTGACCGAAGACTTTTGGGGACGAATGGGATTTGCGGTGATTCAGGGGTACGGGCTGACGGAGACCACTTCGTTGATCAGTGTGAATCATCCTTTCCGGCTGGGAAAGGGCTCGATTGGCAAAGTGATGCCGGGGCGGGAGGTCAAACTCGGACCGGAGGGAGAGATTCTGGTGCGTGGAGCAGGCGTAGCCTCCGGTTATTTGGGACAAGAACGGGCGGCTGATGGAGCCTGGTATGCAACCGGAGATATCGGTGAACTGGATGCAGAGGGGAACCTGTATTTCAAGGGACGAAAAAAGGATGTCATTGTTACTCCGGCAGGGATGAACGTTTACCCGGAGGATCTGGAGGCGGCGCTACGTCGTCAGGGGGAAGTGAGAGATAGCGTGGTCGTGGCTCTGCCGAGAGACGGGAACGCGGAAGCCTGCGCGGTTGTCATTTTGCGAGAGGCCGCAGACCCGGCGGCCGTGGTGAAGCGTGCGAATGAAACGTTGGCGGAATTCCAACAGATTCGGCACTGGTTTGTATGGCCGGAGGAGGATTTTCCCCGGACTTCAACGCAGAAGCCCCGGCGGAATGAGATTCAGCAGCGGGTCTTGCAGCAGAATGCTTTTGGCTGTGGGGATTCGAGTCCGCTGGCTGATGTGATAGCTCGCGCTACCGGACGGGCGAAAACAGAATTGTCCAAGGCATCCGAGTTGGAAGCTGATCTCAACTTAAGTTCGCTTGACCGGGTGGAACTACTGGGTGCCTTAGAGGAACGCTACCAGGTTGACCTCAATGAAACCAACTTCGCCGCAGTAAAGACTGTGGGCGATCTGGAAAGGGTGCTGCACGGCGAGGTTCCCGTCAGGACGAGATACACCTACCCGGCATGGGTGCAGCGCTGGCCGGTGACCTGGATTCGGATAGCTGTTCACTACCTCTTGCTGTGGCCGGCTGTGATGGTGTTGGGATGGCCCAAGGTTTACGGAAGGCACAACCTGCAAGGGATGACGGGGCCGGTGCTGGTGGTTTGCAATCACGTCGGCGATGAGGATGTCGGCCTGATTATTACGGCGCTGCCTGCGCGACTTCGGCATAAGCTGGCGACGGCGACCGGGGGGGAGGCACTGCAGGCGCTGCACGATCCCCCCTCAGACCGGAATATTTTCCTGCGCATCTTCGATCGAACTAAATGGTGGCTGGGGGTCTCGTTGCTCAATTTGTTCCCTCTTCCGCGGCAGGCCGGGTTTCGCGGCAGCTTTGCCTTTGCCGGTAAGACAGTGGATCGAGGGTTCAGCATCCTGGTTTTTCCCGAGGGACGCCACACGGTCGACGGACCGATGTTTCCATTCCGATCGGGTGTAGGGCTGCTGGCCAACAATTTGAGAATTCCAATCGTGCCCATGAGGATAGACGGCCTGTTCGAGTTGAAGCGTGCACACAAGAAGATCGCCCGGCCCGGACAGGTCACGGTTCACCTTGGGACGCCGGTTCAATTTCCAGCCGATAGCGATCCGGTATGGATTGCTGCTCGCTTGCAGGAGATCGTAAAGCAACTCTAAACATCCCGTGACTGAAGCTGTTATTGGCGAACGATTGGAGACCCGCCCAAGGCGGAGTTTCCTCACAGTCCAGCTTTATGGTTCTTTCATTTGAGGCCAACCGGTAGCTTGAAGACACTCACCACGGTAATCACCCGCAACCTCTATATCTGTGTGCCGCATCCAAATGGCTTCGATATAGTAGTTTGTAGCCTTTGGCCAATTACTTCGGAGGACGAGAAAGATGCGGTTCGATTTGAAGCAAACAGTACGGGTAATGGTGGCTTGCGGCATGGCGACGATCTTCGCCGTTCCCCAAAGCTTGATGGCACAGGCGACGGCACACGTAGTAAGCCCGTCGGAGATGCAGCAGGAGATGTTGGCCTCGGCCCAGGCGCGGCAGCGCAACCTGGAGACGGTCCGGAACTTCTTCTCCTCAGCGCAAGCAGTAAAAGCGATGAAGACGGCGCATGTCAATCCGGAACAAATCAAGACGTCAGTGGCGTCTTTGAGTGACGCCGAACTAGCCAATTTGGCATCGCGGGCGGAGAAGGCCCAGGCTAATTTTGCCGCCGGCTCACTGGATACCCGCGACCTGGTCCTGATCATTCTGGGAATGGTGGCGTTGATCCTGATCATCGTTGCCGTGCGTTAGGAGTTTCATGTTTCTCTCCGTGGCCAGAGCCGTGGTGGCGACGGTATGTTTGACGGCCATGCTTGCTGCTTCCGATTCCCCGGGAATCTGGTTGGATGTTCCCTTCGTGAAGCAAGAGAAAGAAGGTTGCGGGGCAGCAAGCATAGCCATGGTGATGCAGTTCTGGCAGCAAAAGCAGGGACAGGCAATAACAAAAGACTCTGACGCCGTCTATATTCAAAACACTCTATACTCCAGAGAAGGCCATGGAATTTATGCGGCTGATCTGGAGCATTATTTTCAGCAGCGCGGTTTCAGGACCTTCTCATTCCGTGGTGAGTGGGCTGACCTGAAGCAGCATCTGGAGAAGGGGCGGCCCCTGATCGTGGCGCTGCAACCAAGCGGCGGAGCGCCGTTACACTACGTGGTGGTGACCGGCCTCGACTGGGACCATCAGATTGTTATGGTCAACGACCCGGCTCAGCGTAAGCTGTTGAAGGAGAACCAGTCGAGTTTCGAGCGGGAATGGAGCAGTGCAGGAAAATGGACGTTGCTCGCCCTGCCTCAATCCTGACCTATCCTATTCGGATTTTTGTCCTTCTTCTTTTCTTTGGAAGCGGTGCCTGCTTCCCCGGCACAGCTTCTGCCCAAGCGGCTTCCGGGAGTGTTCTCAGCGAAAAAGCCAAAGACCTCTTTGCTCATCAGCAATGGCAGCAGTTGGTGGAATTGCTTGCACCATCCAGTTCGCGTTCGGCAGACGAGGAGTTTCTTTACGGAACGGCCCTGGCGCGCGTGGGTCGTTGGGACGACGCGGGCGCGGCGTTCCGGCGGGGATTGCGCATGGCCCCGGACGACGCGAGGTTTCCGGTTGAACTGGCGGGGGTGGAATTCAAGCAAAAGCGATATGCCGAGGCCAGCAAATTTCTGAAACAGGCTCTGGACATTGCCCCAGGGGATGCCTACGCCAACGAATTGCTTGGCACGGTTTATTTCCTGCAACGAAACCTCGAGGCGGCGCTGAAGTACTGGAACCGCGCGGGCAAGCCGCAGATCGCCACCCTAATACCGGAACCGCCACCCAAAACCGATGCGGCGCTGTTGGATCGTACTTTCGCTTTTTCGCCTGCTAGTGTCCTGAAATTGAAGGAGCTCTACGCCAGCCAGGAGAGGATCCGCAATCTGGGGGTTTTTTCCAGCTTCGGCCTAAACCTGATTCCGCGTGAGGACAGTAAGTTCGACGTCCTATTTCGCAATGATGAGCGAAACGGATTCGGCAATACAAAGTTAGAAATTCTCTTGATGCTGTTTCGCGGCCTGCCCGCGGAAGAGGTGAATCCGGAATATTTCAACCTCCATCGTCGGGCCACGAATTTTGAGGGATTCTACCGCTGGGACGAACAAAAACGGCGATGGGCAGGAAGCGTTTCCGGCCTCTTGCGCGGGGATCCGAAGCGGCGTTTCTGGTCGGGCTTCGATATTCGCAACGAAAATTGGGACTTGCGAACGGCGTTTCGCGGTCCGGCAGATCAGTTGGGCGCCTTTAACATGCGGCGGCAGGCTTACGGCGCAAACATCTTTTCGGTGGAGACCGGGCGCTGGAACTGGTCAGCAGGAGCTGAATGGTCGCACCGTGACTTCCGCAGTGTGGCGCCAGGCCCGGCGGTCACACCTGAACTCTTCGCGGAGGGATCCGAACTTAAGGAGATCACAAAATTGAGCGGCGATCTCTGGCGCTTTCCCGAAGGGCGAATGGACGTGAAGAGCTCCTTTTCTTCCGAAGCCGGGCGCTTGTGGTCCACGCCAAGCGAAACTTTTCTCAAGACCCAGGGCATGGCGCAATTTCATTGGTTTCCCCAGGCACAGGGTGATGACTATGAAGTCCAGGAACGGGTTTTGATGGGCAAAACCTTCGGTGATTTGCCGATAGACGAGCTCTTCGTCCTGGGGGTATTGGGCGATAACAGCCTGCAGATGCGTGGGCACGTGACTACCCGGCAGGGACGCAAGGGAAGCGGCCCCATGGGGCGCAACTACTTCGTCTCGAATTCGGATTTCGACAAGACATTGTTCAGTAAATGGGGCTTGACCGCCAAAGCGGGCCCGTTTCTCGATATCGGCAAGATCACCGACCCCACTCCAGCCCTGGGTTCGCATCAGTGGCTGTATGACGTTGGAGTGAAGGTACGAGGGAGCCTCTTCGGTATGGGGGCAGTGTTCATCTACGGCAAGGATCTCAGGACCGGAAACAACGCATTCACAGTTGGACTAGAATGACGGATGGTTTGCCTAGCGACAGGTGTCGCGCCTGTCCGGCCAGCGAAGCGAGGCGGGGGTAGGCTTTGAGTTCGGCCTTCAATTAGAAGCCCCTGCTCTGCCTAGCGTCGGCCCGCAGGTTTGACACCTCTCGCTATGTCGACCCAGCTCAAATCCTAAGGACGGCAAGCTTATGAAATCTCTTTTTCGCTTCGCGGTAGTGGGAGTGGCAGTTTGTTTATTTTCGGCGGCAGGTTTTGCCAAAACGGTCAAAGTTGACTTGAAGGAAGGTCACGGCAAAGACGTGGGGAGTGCAACGATCAAATCTTCAGGTACTGGAGTGAAGATAGAGCTCAAGCTGCACAGCCTGACCCCTGGAGAACACGCCGTGCACTTTCACCAGAACGCGGTGTGTGAAGGACCTGATTTCAAATCGGCCGGCGGGCACTTCAATCCTGAAGGAAAGCACCATGGGCTGGAGAATCCTGAGGGACACCATGCCGGCGACATGAACAATTTTCTCGTGAGAGTCACGGGAAAGGGGAAGGCGACTATCACCAACGCGGATGTAAATCTCGGCAGCGACAGTCACTCGCTGTTCAGCAACGGTGGCACGGCGATCGTGATCCACGCCAAGCCGGATGATATGAAGAGCGATCCAGCCGGGAATGCGGGCGACCGGATTGCATGCGGTGTGATTAAGCCATGAGTCCTGTTTAGGGTTGCGCGGGGGTGATGCCGGCAGGAGACGTAGCAAAGCTACGTCTCTACGCTATCGGCGGGAGTTGCTTCCATTTCGGCGACTTCGGTTTCTGCCGGGGATGGCGCCGGCGGTTTCTTCTCAATAAATTTGGTGGAATTCAAAAGCGGCCGACCCAGAGACGGATTGTAGCCGGACCACGGTCCGTCGGAACCCAGTTCCCGTTCGAAATGCGCGCGCATGCTTTCCATCTTGGAATCGAGGTCGTCGAGATAGTGCAGCATCAGGGCCTCGGGGAACATGGGGAGCTTGGGAGAACCGAACTCGTATTGTCCGTGATGACTGATGATGAGGTGCTCGAGCAGGATTTTCAGCTCATCTGGAAATCCCGGAACCTGCGCCAGCTTGCGCTGCAACATTTCCAGTTCGATGATCATGTGGCCGAGCAATTGTCCACGGGTGGTATAGGAAAACGAGCGGTTGTAGGTAAGTTCGTGGATCTTGCCAATGTCGTGCAGAAAAGCCCCGGTCAGCAGCAGGTCGCGGTTTACCTGTGGGTAGTTCTTACACATCAGATCACAGGAGCGGCACAAGGAGACTACATGGTCCAATAGTCCGCCGATGTATGCGTGGTGGAGGCTCTTGGCAGCAGGGGCAGAACGGTAGGCCTCGGCGATGTCAGGGTCGCTCATGAAGGCTTCCACCAGCGCCTTTAGATAAGGATTCTGGAAGGTAGCAATAAATCCCGCCAGCGTCTGCCAGAGTTCGCCTATGTCTTTCGTGGTTTTGGGCAGGTAGTCGGCAAAGTCAACTTCGGAATCGCCCAGGCGGCGCAGCTTGTGAATGGTGATTTGAAAGCGATTCTTGTAACGGTTCAGCAGTCCCTTGATCTTAATGAAATCTTCCTGCTCAAAGGCGTCGAGGGCATCCTCCACGTTGTCCCACATCTTGGCTTCCAGCTGCCCGGTACGGTCCCCTAATGTAAGCGCCAGGTAGGGCTCTCCGGTCTTCTTGGGTTTTACCTGTTTGGAGACGACCACAAAGCTCGAAACGATGATCTTGTTTTCATTCTGAACGCAATCGCAGATGAGAAAGTCTTTCATTTTGGGGGTCAGCTAAAACACCAGGAACTTCTTTTTCTTCTTCAACTGCTTTGCGGAAGCAACCTTGGTTTTAGCCTCCACAGGCTTGGTTTCACCAGCAGTGGCGCCGCTGTCGATATACCCTTCCTTAACATCAATGTAGGCTTCGGTGCGCAGCTTCTCCAGATAAGCACGTAGGGCCGGCTGAAGCTTTTGCATGTACATCGCATCCTGCACCTTAGCTTCTACGTCTTTGAAGGGAGGGATGCCCTCTTGCTGATGTTCCATGACGCCAAGAATAACGAATCCCTGCTTGGTGCGGATAACATCTGAGACCTCTCCGGGTTTCATCGCAAAGGTCTTGTCCTCCAGTTCCTTTGCCAGGGTTCCGCGCTTAAAGTATCCGAGGTCCCCTCCTTGCGCTGCAGTCGGACCATTAGAATTTTTCTTGGCGACATCCTCAAATTTTGTACCCTTACGGATCTCAGCCAGCAACCCCTCGGCCTTGGCCTGGGCTGCGGCCAGAGCTTGGGGATCATCAGTGGTGGCGTTGTTCGGATTAGCAGGCACCACAAGGATTTCGCTCAGCCTTATCTGCTCCGGCTGGCGAAGTTCTTCTTTATGCTCCTCGTAAAACTTTTCCGCATCCTCTTTGGAGAGGGCCATGTGGGAGCCGACTTCGCGCCCGATCACCTGCTGGGTGATAATCTGCTCCTTCATATTCTGTTTGAAATCTTCGTAAGAGACGCCCTGAGCAGTGGCTGCCTTCTCCAGTTCTTCCATACTGTCCAGCTTCATCTGTTTGCGCATTTCATCCAGGCGCTTGATGACCTCGGTCTCAGCCGTGATGCCGAGGTCTTTTCCTTTAGACAGTAGGAGTTGCCGGTCGATCAAGTCGCGAAGGACGTCTTTATCGCGGTCCGCGAATGCTTTGTCTGGGTTCGGGACGTTTTGCTGCTGAATTTCCTGTTTCAACTGATCGCGGCTACGCTGATATTCGGTGCGGGTGATGATCTGGTCATTCACCTGCGCCGCAATTTGTTCAATCACAGCATCGGCGCACAAAGCCGGAAGGGCGGCCAGGCAAACTAGAACCAGCGGGCAAAGTAGTCTACGCATTTGAAGTTCCTGAGGCCGGGTTGCAGCCTGACTTGGAGCGGATCAATTCTTTTGATTGTAACGCTTGAAAGAGTCCCTGATCTAGCGCTAACAGGCGATGGCGGCCTTGCCTGTGGCACCGCGGAACAGGGAAAGTGCGGTGACATCGTTGTGGGTGGGAGCGGTTTTCATGAATTGCTTTACCTGGTCGATGACATTGACGCAGATCTCTTTAGCCGAATCTGCAGGAGATTCCTTTAGGTTGCGTTTGACACGTTCTATGCCGAACTCTTCGCCTTTAGACTTGGCTTCCACAACTCCCCGGGAGACCAACAACATAGCAGCTCCTGGCTGTAGTGCGGCCATGGCGGCATCGGGAGTTGCATGGGAAAAAAGTCCTAGAGGCAATCCGGTGGCAGGCAATTCGCTGATTCCACTTTGATCTCGAAGCAAAGCCGGGATGTGGCCGGAGTTTACATAACAAATGATGCCAAGATCCTCGTTATAGCAGGCAGCAAACGCCGGGCAGGAATGCACTCCCCTGGCTTCCTTCAGAATGGTGCGATTGAGCTGCAGGCCTAGTTCGACCATAGCGTCGGATTCATTAATCCCATCGCCCGAAAGAAGCTCCCGCGCGACGGTGCGAAAGGTAGTTTGTGTGGCCGTAAGGATAGAGCGGCAGTCTTCCACTCTTCCCGCGACGTCGAGTAGGCCAAAGACTACACGGCAGGGGCTCACCCGCAGGAAATCATAAAAATCGCCGCCCATCCGCTGCCCATAGTAGAGGGCAGCCAGTTCAGCGTCCTGCAGTTCAGGGACCTGAGCATGCACCGGGATCGGCAAAGGCGCGGAGCGCTCGGAATTAGAGAAAAAGTTCACAGCTTGGTTGCGAAAGAGGCTAGCACAGAAACTTCCTACATCGCACTAAGACTCCTCAATTTCCGTATCGGCTAGCCAGATATCTGCCCACTTCTGTTTCGAGCTGGCCGTAGTCCGAATGGATCGTGGCCCGGAGCGCGGCTTCGGTGGAACTGCCCTGTCCCAGCCGCTCCAATACCCGGCGCAGGTCGGCAATACCGTAGGTATCGTTGACGTATTGCACCGCAGCCAAGGACTCATCGTAAGCCAGCGTCGCTTCAATGCCTGAGAAGCGCATGAAACTGCCTTCCAGTGCATTGAAGGGAATTTCGTGCTGGGTGGCAAAAAGTTGGGCCAAACGGCGCCCGCTGGAGGAGAGGGATTTCGGCTCTACTGCCTGGGCGATGCCTTCGTGCAGCCATTGTGGGCAGCGGCCCCCTGAGACATAGTTAATGAAGGAATGCGCCAGTTCATGTTTCAGTACCCGAGCCAAGTCCGGAGTAACTGAACTTAGTCCCTCGATCGGGATGCGCAACTTGCCGTCATTTACCGCACCGCTCCAGGCGGGGGCTTGGGTAACGTCGAAGAAGGCCTGGCCGGTATAGAGGACGACAGGGATGCTGTTACGGGGAGCCACGCCGAGTTGGCGGACCAGGTCCTCATAGGCGCCTTCCAGGGTCGCTAGCAGTTCCCGGCGCAGGGACTCGGAGGTTTGCCCGCCCTCATAGCGAAGAGTGAAGTGGCTGCTTTCTTTTTCTGAGAAATCCGCCTCCGCGGAAGCGTCGCGCTCTGCCTTTTGCAGGTATTGCTGCAATGCGGCGTCCGGGCGGATTGCGAGAGAACGCTTCCAGGTGCGGACCGCGTCGCGTGTGCGATCGGCAGCGAACTGGGCATATCCCAGCACGGCGAGGGCATCGGGGGATTGAGGAGCAATCCTTACGGCACGTTCAGCGTAAGAGATGGCTTCTTTGGGGTTACCGGTTCGAACCATCAAGGCCGCGTAGTAGTTCAACAAGCTGGGATTCTCGGGGTCGAGGCGAAGTGCTGTCTCAAAGTAAGCCTTGGAACGAACGAAATTGCCGTGATCAAATTCAAACTTACCGGCAGTGAAGTAGGCGGCAGCAGATATTTGGGCGTTTCCCTGTTGTTCGAAGGCAGCGAGAGCGTCGGTATCCACGCGTCCGTCCTTGATTATCTTGTCGGCGAGTTCGACGCCACCACTGAAGTCGACGGCGGGAGAAAAAGCGGGAACATCGGCGGCTGTTTTGGTGTCCGATTTGGCAGAGGCAAACTGCGGGCGAACCCCGCCGGCTTCGATGTGATCAACGGAAGCTTTAGGGATGGCGTAGGAATCGTCTCCCAGGTCATATTGAATACGAGTTCCATTTTCCTGAACGTGGTCGGCCCAGATGGTGCGGCCGTTTTTAAGGTGGATGACTTCTCCCGACGCGCCCAGTGCGCCTGTTAGCAACAGTCCGAAGAAGATGACAAAGGCGCGCACTAGGGCGCATTCTAGCAACAGCGTTGGGGCCAACCTAGGTGACAAAAGTAATTACGAAGTTCTATCTCGTGGCGGCAGCTACGGTTTGTCTCTGCCTGGCGTTTCCCGTATTTGCCCAAAGCCCGGCGGGCACCACACCAGGCGATAAACCTGTCGAGTCTCTCTACCTGCAGTTGCGCAGCGTAGGACTTGATCCCACCCGCGTATACCACGTGCGCGACGTGGCCATTGACCGGTCGGCGATCCACATCACCCTGGAAGACGGGACTCTGGCATTTACAAGAGACGTTGCCGGTCGGGTGACCGGAGCTTTTTTTGAGGGCGACGGAGAGATCCTCTTGGCCCCGCCCAACCAGGTCGAACGAGCTTCGATGGCATTGTTCACCGGTGCCGCCATCCTTGAGGAGAGATTTCTCACCGGCTACTTCCGATTTAATGACGATACCTTCCCCGAACTGAAGCCGTCGCTGCGGCCTGCGGAGAATGGCAATGAGTTTGCCACCGAGTGGAACGAGACCGCCCAGAATCTGGCGGGCGTGGATGCGCTGCGCCTTTTGATGAGTTTCAGCAAGCTGCTGCCCGAGACGGGGGGTAGCGGAACCCCCGAACCCATGCATGAAGAACGCATGTGGCATGCGCGATTACAGGGACAAAGGCTGGGCCCTTTTGACGCCTACTATGACTCCGATGCTTTCGAGCAGATCTGGGCGGGACAGGCGAAAAATGTCGGTCACGAGATCTTTTATGACATGTGGACTTCTTTTTCGCTTCCAGCAGCTAAATCAGGCGACAAGCCGGAAGAATTAGCGGAGTTGAGCAGGTCCGACGCCGTCAGCATTCCAAAGTACAGGATTCGCTCGGAAATAACTCTGCCAACTACTCTCAGCGCCGAAGCCTGGTTGGAAATGGATGTTAAACGTGGCGGGCAGAGAACCGTGTTATTTGAGTTGTCGCGCTTCCTCAACCTTAAAAGCGTAGAAGCCGACGGCCATCCCATCGAATTCATTCACAACCAGGCCATTGAAGGAACTCAGCTGGCACGCAGAGGGAACGATCTGGTCGCAGTTGCCTTCCCCCGTCCGCTACACACTGGCGAACATGTCGAACTGCACTTTGTATATTCGGGAGAGGTCCTTTCTGAAGCCGGAGGAGGTCTTCTTTATGTAGGGGCCCGTGGCACCTGGTTCCCCAACCGGCGTTTGGCGATGTCCAACTATGATTTGGAATTCCGCTATCCTCCGGGCTGGACACTGGTAGCGACCGGAAAACGCGTGCAGGATTCGCAGCCTGGCGAAACTGGCGGACAAGTATCTCGTTGGGTTTCGGAGCGACCGCTGCCCTTGGCTGGTTTTAATCTAGGGAAATATAAAAGTGTTTCAGCGCGATCGAAAGAGACGGTCGTGGAAGCTTACGCTTCGCTGGGAGTCGAACAGGTATTTCCGAAAAGCACGGCAGAGTTATCGCCTCCCCCTCAAAATCTCCCCCCTGGGCTGCGAATGAGGGAGCCAATTACCGTTCCCGCACCCGCACCCTCTCCTGCCCGGAATGCTCAGAACGTAGCCGACCTGTCGGCCAAGGCCCTGGATTTCTTCAGCCGGCTCTATGGCCCGTATCCCTACGGGACCCTCTCCCTGACCCAGCAACCAGGGGCCGCCAATCAGGGTTGGCCGGGGCTGGTATTTCTCTCCAGCTTTTCCTTTCTGAGTGAATCTGACAAATCGCATTTGCAGCTCGATCCCAATCTCGTCAGCTCCAGTTCAGCGACTATCGCTCACGAGACGGCCCACCAGTGGTGGGGAGATCTTGTGGTGTGGAGTACCTATCGCGACCAATGGCTGGTAGAGGCTCTGGCCGACTACAGTTCTCTCATGTTTCTGGAGTCCACTAATCCGCGGCGCTTTCGTGCGGTGCTGGAACGATATCGCGATGATTTGCTGGAAAAGAATAAGGATGGACGCCAGCAAATGGACGCCGGACCAGTGACCCTGGGACAGAGGCTTTCTTCTTCCCAGTTTCCCAACGGCTATGAGACAAGCAGCTACGAGCGCGGGGCATGGCTCTTCCACATGCTTAGAAACATGATGCGGGACGCCGAAGCTACCTCCAAGGGTTCAAAGGGTAAAGGTCTGTTTGCCGGTTCAACTGCTTCTGAGGATGAGCCTTTCATTCGGGCGTTACACAAGGCACGACAACAATTCGAGGGCAGGGCAATCTCCACCAGAGAACTGCTGAATTTGTTCGAGAGTGAGTTGCCACCTCCACTTTGGCACGATGGCAAAAAGTCCCTCGATTGGTTTTTTGAGGGCTGGATCAATGGAACGGCGGTACCGCGATTTGAATTGCGGGGAGTTAAGAACGTTTCCAAAGAAGGCGGTGTATTGGTCACTGGAAAGATCGAGCAGAAGGACGCACCCAAAGGGCTAGTGACTCCAGTCCCGATCTACGCCACGGTGGCAGGCAAGAACGTATTGCTCGGTAGAGTGTTCGTCGAGGATTTGGAAACCGATTTTCGCCTGATGGCCCCCGTGGGTGCCCGTAAGATCGAACTCGACCCCAACCAGACATTGCTAGCACAGACCAAGTAGTAACTCCCATAAGGGGAATTATTCCCGCGATTTGTTCCAAAATTTCGTCAGCGCTGGGATGAAGCCGAGTAAGTCCTTGTAAAAGGTAGGTGCGGCCACTGCCTGCCATGGCACGCTGTGTGCTCTTACGAGGTCATGCGCCGTGGGAAGCTGAACCACTCAGAAAACGCGAATGGGCCCGGGATTCGGGAAGGCAGGCAAAGCAATGTTCTGCTGGTGGAAGACGAGCGGTTTGTACGGGAAGTTGCTTCTGAGATCCTGGAGGCTGCCGGATACCGGGTTCTAAAGGCGAGAAACGCGACCGAGGCCAGGAAGGTCTTCCAGCGGAGCCGGGAAACAGTCGATATTCTAATCACCGACGTGGTATTGCCAGATAAGAACGGCTGTGGTTTGAGTGACGAATTGCAGATAGATTGTCCGCGATTGAAAACGATTTTTATGTCTGGCTATCCTGAACAATTCGCAAACTTCAACGGCAGGTCTCAACGCACGTCCTTTCTGGCAAAGCCATTTTCAGTAGATTCTCTTTTGAAGAGGGTCTATGAGGCTACTACATCGCCAGCAGCGGAATGGGAGCCGCAGGCTAAGCACGCCGTTTGTAGTGGGTGATTTGCAGGATCTGCTCAGGGACCTGCTGCAATGGGACCACTCGCTGCAGGACCCCCATCTCCGCGCAGGAGCGAGGCATGCCGTAGACCGTGCAACTGGCCTCGTCCTGGCCGAGGGTCATGCCGCCTTCTTTTTGGATGGCCTGCATGCCTTTGGCGCCATCCGCACCCATCCCGGTGAGAATCACCCCCATACACAGGGAACGAAAGACCTCCGCCGCCGAGAGCATCATTACATCGACCGAGGGAATGTGGAGCGAGTTCTCCGGGGTAGTGGCGAGGCGCACGATCGCCTTGGAATTAGCGCGCCGGGCGATGGTCAAGTGCTGGCCTGCCGGAGCAATGTAGACCGTTCCCCCTTGCAGCGGCTCATTTTGTTCGGCCTCGCGAACCTTAATTTTGCACAGGCTGTCCAGCCGCCGGGCGAACGGCCCAGTGAAGCCCTTCGGCATGTGTTGAACAATAACAACGGGAACGGCGAGGTCGGCAGGCAGCATAGGAAGAATTTCCTGCAGAGCTTTGGGTCCTCCCGTCGAGGTGCCGACCGCGACCAGCGTAGCCGGGATCTGATGCGTGCTGCGAGCCACCGCCGCCTGGGTTCGCGGCGGAGCAGCTTTTGCCAGCAAACGCCGCCGCCGCCCGCTTTCGGCGGCAGCCTTTACTTTGGCAATAAGATCGTCCCGGATCTTTACGATATCGAGCGAGACGAACGAACTCTGCTTTGGCAGATAGTCGAATGCTCCAAGCTCAAGAGCTTCCAAGGTTGTTTCCGCCCCCTCCTGGGTCAGCGAACTTACCATGATCACGGGAAGGGGATGATCCTTCATGATCCTTTTGAGGGTTTCAAGACCATTAAGTCCGGGCATTTCAACGTCGAGGGTGAGGACATCCGGTTGCAGGGCCACGACCTTATCAAGAGCTTCGTGGCCGCTTTGCGCGGTCCCGCAAAGCTTCAGCCCCGGGTCGGATTCAATCATGCGGCCCAGGGCAGTACGCATGAACGCGCTATCGTCCGCGATGAGCACTTTAACCGGATTGTCGCTTCCGGGCGTCATGCAGGCCGGTACATCAAAGCGACCAGGCGCTGGACCTCTTCAAGGTAGCCTTCGAGTTCGAAGGTAAATCGCGCCCAATCGAAATTACTCAAGGAGGGACATTCTTTGAGCAAGATTTCGAATCCGGGCTCCGCCAGAAAATCGACTTGCTGAGCTTCAATCGACCCGTGCCCAAGCCCGCCCATGCGGCACAGGAGGTCACTCAAAGCTACAACAGCGACCAAGTCGCGATGCACCGTGGCCCTGGTCGGTTCGTGATGAGCGCGTACGACCTCGGTGATGTCCGGCGGTAAGTGCCATTTGTCCGCGACCATTTTGCCGGTGTCGGAGTGGCTGAGGCCGAAGGCGCGCATTTCTGCTTCATGCAAGGGAATTCTCTCGGCCCTGGCGAGATCGACGGCTTTCTTGAATTCGTCAGGGATCATCCAGAGATGGACCACGATTCCAATATCGTGCAGAAGGCCGCCCAGGTAGGCCTTTCCGGGATCGCTGTAACCAATCTTGCGGGCAAATTGGCGGCATACCAATGCGCATCCCAGAGAGTGTTCCCAAAAAACCACAGGATCTATTCCGGTTTGCTCTTTGGGCATCAGGGTCAGCACCGAACATGAGGTAGCAATGTCCCGCATGCGTTGTAACCCAAGCGCAATGACTGCTTCACGAATTCCCTCCACCGGCTGCCAACGTCCAAACAAGGGAGAGTTGGCCAGGTGCAGGCATTGCGCCACCAACGATTTGTCCTGAGAGATCAGATCTACCACCTGCTGAATCTCCATCCGATCCAGCGGCTGCTCCATATAGCGCAACAATGGCATCAGGCTTATGGGAAGGGTCGGCATCTTATCGAGATTTTCCAGCCGCTTCTGAACCACCTCTCGCGCTTGTTCGCTTGTTACCACTTGTTCAGTCATAGCTACCCCTGACGAACGACTTGTCTCTTGTCCGCCTTGACATACGCTGTGGTCGAAGGCAGGTGCACCAAACGAAAATCCTCGCTGATTCCGTACAGGGACTCGGAATGACCTAGAAATAAATATCCAAACGGCAGTAAATTGTTGTAGAAGTGCTGGATGACGCGCCGTTTGGAAGCCGCATCGAAATAAATGAGGACGTTGTGTCAAAGGACAAATTCCACACGTGCTCGATGATCATGGCGCGGGTGATGCGGCGTCCCGCGTTGCGCATCAGGTACTCCAGCAAGGCAAATTCTTTTGAGGTGAGTTCGATCCTGCGGCCAGCCCGCTCCACCCGGCGCTCTACCCGGTCAAGCTTCAAGTCATCGACTGCCAGTACTGACTCTGCCGGCAAGTGGCTGCGGCGCAATAAAGCTCGAATACGAGCAGATAACTCGGCAAAGGAAAATGGCTTAATCAAATAGTCGTCCGCGCCCAGATCCAGGCACTGTACCCGGTCTTCCACCCGGCTGCGTCCGGTCAACACGAGCAACGGCATCGTGGGTTTGCGGGTCCGCAGGTATCGCAGGATGGCAATGCCATCCAGGCGCGGCAGATTCAGGTCGAGCACTACCAGGTCGTAGTCAAATTCGCTCGCCATGGCCCGCGATTGTTCGCCGTCACCGGAAACATCGACGGCATAGTGCTCGGATTCCAGCCCTTTGCGCACAAAACCTGCCAGCGCCGCATCGTCTTCGGCGATAAGAATTCGCATGAGTTGACTTTAATAAACACTTCGATTCTACCCAGCGGGGAAGCCGGTGGAGGGGAAGGAAGAACGCACCAAAGGTCTGGATTCCTGAGATGGGAGCTGATTTCGTAACGGGAAATTTTGTAGCCCGCTCCCTTTCCCTTGGCAGCCTCCCCGTCGCCAAGATCACCTAAGCCCTTGTCTCCGTACCCGCCGCGTCACTCACGCATTCGTCTGTCAGTGGAGATAATCATGCTAAGGAACGTTCTGTCTGCTGAGTTGGTGGATTTTGGACTGGTGGAATAAAAAGGCGGTGAAGTCGCTTCTGATTCCCGGCGGGGTCGTGTTCCTGGCTGCCTGGATCCTGCTGGGCACAAGACTGCTCTCCGTGTCGCCACCTGCGGTCAACTTTTATTATTACGCTGCGTTCGCTGCCGGAATGTTGCTGGCGTGGCGCTTCCACTCCAGCAAAGTGCTGTTTGTGCTTTTGTTCTTGTTGCTGGCAAACCGGGCGGCAGAATTCTTTTCCGGAGGGCGAGTCGTCAGCTCTGGTCCGGGACGCATCGCTTTCGAGGCTGTTTGCTTTCTCTTGCCGCTCAATTTCATCGTGCTGTCCCTGATGCGTGAACGCGGGCTGGGACTAAACGTCATTGCCTCCCGCCTGGGACTTCTCTTTTTGCAGTCGGTTTTCGTGGCGGTTATTTCTCGTACCGGAGAGGTGACTGCTCCTGCCCTATTCCACCTCAGTTTGTTGCCCAAGGAATTATTTGCCTGGACGAAAATTCCCCAGATTTCGCTCTTTTTCTTTGTCAATGCTCTGGCCATTCTCGCGATTCGTTTTTTCCTCTACCGCAAGCCGGCTGAGAGTGGAATGTTCTGGTCGTTGGCGGCAGCGCTGCTCGCCCTGCAACATGGGGGTGTAACCGCGCTGGCCGGCGCTTACATGGCCACAGCCGGGCTCATTCTTGCCAGTTCGATCGTCGAAACCTCCTACGCCCTGGCTTATCATGACGAGCTTACCTCTTTGCCCTCGCGGCGTTCCTTCAACGAAAATGCCCTGCGGCTGGACTTCCCGTTTGCTCTGGCGGTTGTCGACATCGATCACTTCAAGAACTTCAATGACACTTATGGTCATGAAACGGGTGACCAGGTATTGCGCATGGTGGCCACAAAACTCGGAGAGGTCACGGGGGGCGGCAGGGCATTCCGCACCGGAGGGGAGGAGTTTTGCATTTTATTTCCAGGAAAGAAAGCCACTCAGATTGCTCCTCATCTTGATCTTCTTCGAAAAGTAATCGAAACATCGACTTTTCACGTGCGCACCTCCCCGGTGTTGGTGCCCGCGAATGAGGACCGTCGTCGTCCGTCGAAGAAGAAAAGCTCAGCGCCGCCCCCCCCGAGGGAATCACGCGGCGGGGAACTATCGGTGACCGTGAGTATCGGGGTAGCGGAGTCTCGCTCTCCTGCCCAGCAGCTAGATCAAATTATGCGATCCGCGGACAAGGCACTCTATAGAGCAAAGCAGGCAGGGCGGAATCGGGTAGAGATTGCGGCGCCGGCCCGTGCTCGCACTACCCGGGCCGCGCGACGAAGCATCGCCTGAGATCAGTGCTTCGCAACTACGCGGTCAGAAATCGTCTTGTATTGTGCTTCGGTCAGGATGCGTCGCGTCACCAGTTGATGCGGCTCATCAAAGGGCCTTGCCGCAATAATCTGATCGGCTTGGGCGGAGTTTATACCCGGCAGGTCCTGCAGCTGATCTTTCGCAGCTTTATTAATGTCCAGCGGCTTGTCCCGGCTCCACCCTTCCCGAACACCTTGCGCTACCGCCTTCGCATTCTGCTTAAGCTCTGCCGTGGCTGCCGCCGTCTTCTCCCGAATCTCCTGCGGACTTTGATCCTTGGTGCTACACGCCACACAGCTAGCCAGCAAACCCACACAGAGAGCTGCCCGCCTCAAAATATTTAAGATTTGCATGGCTCTTAAGATGCCAGCGCCTTCGCGCGGTTGGCTGCCATCTGCTTTGGAGAAAGACCCGGGCCTGTCAGAAAAGCGCAACGGGAGAAGGCCGAAGCCTCCTCCCGTTTTAGCGACGGGGAGGGAAGGTGATTACTCCCAATTCGCGGTCTTGTAGCTCCAACAACTCTTCGAGAATGTTCTGCTTGCGGCGCTGCCGGTAGAGGTGGGCAGCAACCGATATCGCATCCGGGTGTGAAAGCGAAAGAAATTCATGGTCTTGAATCTCAACCACGTTGAGTTGTGAAAGCAGTGTTCTGGCAGGGTCGCTATCGGCGTTGGGCATGACATGCATAACCGCTCCGCTGGAAGGTATGGTTGCTCGCGAAGAACCAGATGCGGGTGGGTGGTGCGATTCGAACTGGAGCAACCGCGATTCCTTGTCAACCGCGATAACGATGACAGGAAGAGAATCGGAGTTCGATTCGCTTATCGAGGTCCCGGAAGGCCCGATGCTCGGAGGGAAGGTGAGGACTTCCACCTCCTGCGGCTGAACCCAAGCTGGGTTCACGTTTCCCGGCCCGGAATCTGGCTCGCATTGATCCCATCCAGTCTCCGAAAGGAGAGCCGGCTTGTTGCGTTGCAGAGGACTGTCGTCCGCGACGATGGTTAAGTGATGCATGGGCCGTCTGGCTCGAGGATGCAATCATTCTGTTCGCTTTAAGGCTGACCCACAATCGGGGGCTTGCTGTATGACTTATCCCCGACTCCCCTGATTACGGAGGTTACAAACCATCCCTTGTTAAAGTGGGTATTGCCGGGTCTTGCAGAGAATTATGCCGGAATCGCCTGATATTCCTGATATGCGCCTTTAAAGTCGGTGATCCGGTGGTCGCTTTCGAAGTGCCAGATGCGAGTGGCGACTTCGTCGATCAGATCATGGTCATGCGACACCAGCAGCACCGTACCCTGATAGCGTTGCAGGGCGATGTTCAGAGCATTGATGGACTCGAGGTCGAGGTGGTTGGTAGGCTCGTCCAGCACCAGAACATTGGGTTTCTGCAGCATCAGCTTGCAGAACAAAAGACGTGCCACTTCTCCGCCGGAAAGAACTTCGGTGTACTTGTCACCGTCTTCACGGGGGAAAAGCATCTGGCCGAGCAAGCCTCTGATTTCTTCATGGCTGGCGGAAGGGTCCCACTGGTGGAGCCACTCAAATGCCGTCATGCCCGGCAGTACCAGGGCACGGTGGTCCTGTGCGAAGTACCCTACCGATGCCTCGTGTCCCCAAACGACCTTTCCCCCAGTCAGAAATGGGCCGTCATATCCGCTGGTCTTTCGCAGCTCGGCATCCGGAGTAGTGGGCGAGTTGGCGAGAACTGCGTTCAGCAGCGTCGTCTTGCCGGCACCGTTGCGGCCCATGAGCGCTATTTTTTCCCCGCGCGTAATACTTGCAGTGAAGGACTTCACGATGGCGAGATCGTCATATGCCTTGCTGACACCCTCGAGTTCCAGGATGTGCTTTCCCGAAGGCCGCTTTTGCTCAAATTTCAAATATGGACGTTGGATGTTCGATCTCGCCAGTTCAGTCACCTGTAACCGCTCGACCTCCTTGCGGCGTGACTGCACTTGGCTGGAACGCGTACCGGCGGAGAACCGGGCGATGAACTCGTTAAGCTGCGAAATCTTCTTCTCCCGCTGCGCGTTTTGGGCCTCGATCTGGGAACGTATCTGCGTCTTCGCGACCACCATGTCATCGTAAGTGCCGGTATAAGTAATGATGGTTTGGTAGTCGATATCCGCGATATGGGTGCAGACGCTGTTCAGGAAATGGCGGTCGTGCGAAATCACGATCAGCACGCCGTCATATTCATTGAGAAAGCCTTGCAACCATTGAATGGAGTCCAAATCCAGGTGGTTGGTGGGTTCGTCGAGCAGCAGCGCCATGGGGTGCCCGAACAACGCCTGTGCCAGCAGCACCCGGACTTTCTGCCCACCTTGTAACTCGCCCATGGTGCGTTCATGGACGGTGTCAGGAATGTCGAGGCCTTGCAGCAACAAGGCGGCATCAGTTTCAGCGGTGTAGCCGTCTTCGTCGCCGACTATGCCTTCCAGTTCGCCCAGCTTCATGCCGTCTTCGTCGGTCATGTCCGGCTTGGCGTAAATCTTGTCGCGCTCTTCCATGGCGGCCCAGAGCCGCTTGTTCCCCATAATCACGGTATCAATCACGCGATACGCGTCAAAGGCAAACTGGTCCTGACTCAGGACACCGAATTTCCGCGGACGTACCACCGTCCCCTTCTGGGGATCGAGCTCCCCAGTCAGGAGCTTCATGAACGTCGACTTGCCGGCTCCATTAGGGCCAGTCAGGCCGTAATGACGACCGGGCGTGAACGCTGTAGAGACGTCCTCAAACAGAACTTTAGCGCCGTAGCGCATGGAAACATTGGTTACAGAGATCATCTATTCCTGGAAAAACTGCGGGAAATTTGCCTTAAGGCGGGTCGCAGCCAGCTGTTTAAAAGGATATCACGGCGGATCGGATGGGCAGGCGTTGCGAAGCGTCTAGCGGCGGGCTATTCGGAGGTGCAACCCACAACTACCCTATCCCTTGCACGCCGGGGCCGACACCATCGGCCCCAACGCGGCCTAACAGATTACCGGTTTAGTACTTGGGCATCTTGGGATCAACCCGATCTGCCCAGGCAAGGATTCCTCCCGCCAGATTGCGGACCTTCTTGAATCCCGCCTGTTTGAGGAAATCGACTGCTTTGGCACTCCGCATCCCAGAGCGGCAGTGGGCGACGATTTCGCGGCTGGAATCCAGTTCATTGACCCGCTTTGGCAGGTCGCCCAGCGGAATCAGGTGGCCACCGATGTTGCATATCTGGTACTCATGCGGCTCGCGCACGTCCAGCACGAAAATGTCTTCTCCGGCATCCAGTTTTTGCTTCAGTTCTTCCACTTGCATCTCGGGCACATTCACGTCCACGTCACTCTCCTCACCACGAATTCCGCAGAATTCATTGTAGTCGATGAGTTTGGTGATGGTGCGGTGGGTGCCGCAGGCGGGGCAGTCTGGATTCTTACGCAGTTTCAGCTTTCCAGCACAGTGGGATCCGAAGCTTGGAATTCACGTGACTTGAAGTC
>JADMIO011701051.1_pt1 | contig 124840 bp, 105 predicted proteins | sample 8958161 | NCBI WGS metagenome assembly JADMIO01 (sample SAMN16585339, study PRJNA669376) | soil metagenome | isolation source: Crop rotation soil | place: USA: Cullars Rotation, Alabama | collected 2011
CGCGACAACTTGTCCACGTGGAATTCTAAGCTTAGGATCCCAATGTGCTGGAAAGGGGTTCCGGGCCTGTCGGAGAACATCCGGGTGAAGAGCATTGTCGGGCGGTTTCTCGAACATGGACGCGTCGTGTGTTTCGGCAACGGCAACGGCCTTCCGTCGCCAAAGGCAAAGGTCTTTATCTCGTCGGCTGACTGGATGCCGCGCAATCTGGACCGCCGCGTGGAAGCGCTGGTGCCCATCGAGAATCCCACGGTTCATGAGCAGGTGATGGGACAGATCATGGTGGCGCTGCTCAAGGATCAGGCGCAGAGCTGGATCATGCAGCCGGACGGCGCCTATGTCCGCGATCCCGGTTACCTGCGCGAGGATGCGTTCTCCGCGCATACCTATTTCATGACGAATCCATCGCTTTCCGGGCGCGGCCGCGCCCTCAAGATGGCGCAGAAGCGCCCAGCCGTTATTGCCGGCCGGATCGAGTGACCCATGACGCTTGGGGACTCAGCCGCCGCCATTCCGAAGGGCGCGCCCGCGGTCCGCGCACGCCCAGGGCCCCTTGCCATCGTGGACATCGGCTCCAATTCCGTGCGTCTGGTGATCTACGAATCGTTCAGCCGCACGCCGGCCGTCTTCCACAACGAAAAAGCGATCTGCGCGATCGGCCGCAACATGGTGTCGAGCGGCCGGTTGAGCGAGCAGGGCATCGCCTCCGCGCTGGCGGCGCTGGCGCGCTATCATATGGTGGCGGATGCGCACCGGGTGGAGATGCGGGAGGCTGTGGCGACAGCGGCCGCGCGGGACGCTCCCAACGGCATCGATTTTGTGCGGCGCGCGGAAGCCGCCTGGGGGGCGCCGATCCGTATCCTGTCGGGCGAAGAGGAAGCCCGCATCGCGGCGGAGGGCGTGATCGCCGGCATCCCCGATGCGCACGGCCTCGCCGCCGATCTCGGCGGCGGCAGCCTCGACATGGTGCCGGTGCGAAATGGTATGACGGGCGAGGCGCTCACCTTTCCCTTCGGTCCTTTGCGGCTGATCGACCTGGCCAAAGGCGATTGCGACAAGGCACGCGAAATCGTCGACAAAGGCCTCTCCAAAATCGACGGGCTGCAAGAGATCGGCGGACGCACGTTGTATGCCGTCGGGGGTGCCTGGCGCAGTTTCGCGCGCGTGGACATGGAAGAGAGCGGCTACCCGCTGCATGTGCTGCATCATTACGAGATTCCACGCGGTCGCGCGCTGAAGCTCGCGCGCGTGCTGGGGCAGCTGTCCAAGAAGTCGCTCGACCGCATCCGCGTTGTTTCTCGCCGCAGGGCAGAGGCGCTGCCGTATGGCGCCATTGTGCTCGAACGGCTGCTGCTCGCCACCGATCTGGAGCGTGTGGTGATCTCCGCCTACGGTCTGCGCGAGGGTGTGCTGTTCGAGCAGCTGTCTGCCGAGGAGCGAACCAAGGATCCGCTGCTGGAGTTCGCAGCAGGATCCAACCGGCGCCTGTCGCGCGCTCCGGTGCATGCCGGCGAGCTGTTCAGCTGGATGTCGCCGTTGTTTGAGGACGAAACGGCGGAGCTTCGCCGCATCCGCGAGGCTGTATGCCTCTTCTCCGACATCGGCTGGCGGCGTCATCCGGATGACCGGGCGACGGGCGTCTTCGGGCAGGTTTTGACCGCTCCGTTCGCCGGCGCCTCGCACCGCGCCCGCGCCCTGATCGCCAGCGGGGTCTTCCATCGCTATTCCGGCGACGAAGATTTTCCCCGCGGCGCGCGCCTGGCCAGCCTGCTCGATGCCGGCGACAACAAGCTTGCGCTGCAGATCGGCCTTGCGGCTCGGCTGGGCTTCTCGATCTCGGCCTCTGCGGTGGGCCAATTGCCGCGCTATCGCCTGCAGCGTTCGAGCAACCGGATCGTCCTGGAAGTCTCGCGCCGCCGCGAAGCCATGGCCGGTGAGCCGGTGCAGAAGCGTCTTGCCGCGCTGGCGCAGGCGATGGGCGCCAGGGGTGAAGTCGCCGTCAGCTAGCTTGCAACCGTCTGCCGCCCGGTCTTTAACCGGAGGATGGCGCGTCCTCCGCGATGGAGAGCGCCGGGTTTCGGGGGCGAAGGAGCGTAACATGGGTGGCCTGAGCATCTGGCACATTCTCATCGTGGCGATCATCGCTGTCCTGCTGTTTGGCGGCCGCGGCAAAATTTCCGAGTTGATGGGCGATGTGGCCAAAGGGATCAAAAGCTTCCGTAAGGGTCTCAGCGAGCCGGACGAGGAGGATCATCGTCCGCGACCGTTGGCCGACCAGCGGCGCGACGAGACGGCCGCGAACGAGGACCAGACCGTCGGCCGCTAGGCGAGCGTGATGAAGGGCCGTGGCTGCCTATTGCGTTCACCTTCCCCTCGTGGGGAGGTCGGCGAACGAAGTGAGCCGGGTGGGGGGCGACCGTCTCATTGCGTGAATGCCCCCCACCCGACGCAATCCGCTGACGTGTCTTGCGTCGACCTCCCCACAAGGGGGAGGTGAGTCGAAGTGCCATGATCGATCTTTCCTGGAGCCATATCCTCATTGTGCTCGTGGTGGCGCTGGTGGTGGTTGGGCCGAAAGACCTGCCGCGCCTGATGCACATGCTCGGCCGCTGGATGGCGAAGGCACGCGCCATGGCCGACCAGTTCAAGAAGAGTTTCGACGAGATGTCGCGCCAGGCGGAGCTGGACGAGCTGCGCCGCGAGATCGACGCGCTGCGCAACGAACGGCCGCTCGCCGGTATCGAGCAGGCCCTGCACGAGCCCGTGTTGCCGCCGGATCCCGCTACGCCGGCTGTCGTACCGGCGCCGCAGCTAGAGGCTGCCCATGAGAAGCCCCCGCCGCACGATGCGGCACCGCCTGCGCCGGCGTCGCCCGGCGCGGGACCGTCGCCATGACCGTCCGCACGCCGGAAGACGAAGCGGCCATCGAATCCACGAAGGCGCCGCTGCTCGATCACCTGATCGAACTGCGCAAGCGGATCATCTGGTCGCTGCTGGCGCTGGCGGTGTGCTTTGCGATCTGCTTCGCCTTCTCGAAACAGATCTATGCCTTTCTCACCGAGCCGCTGGCGCACGCGCTGGCCGGGCACCCGAACCATCATCTGATCTACACCAGCGTGTACGAAACCTTCTTTACCTACGTGAAGTTGTCGGTGTTCGGGGGACTCTGCCTCGCTTTTCCTATCATTGCCTCGCAGGTGTGGATGTTCGTGGCGCCGGGGCTCTACCGGCAGGAGCGCAAGGCCTTCCTGCCATTTCTGCTTGCCACGCCGATCCTCTTTCTGGTCGGCGGCGCGTTTGTATTTTATGTGATGCTGCCATTCGCCATCCGTTTTTTCGTCGGCTACGAAACCCCGACGGGTCCGAACAGCCTCGGAATCGAGCTGATGCCGAAGGTGAGCGAATATCTCGATTTCGTCACCACGCTGATTTTCGCCTTCGGGCTCACCTTTCAGCTGCCGGTGCTGCTGTCGCTGCTGGGGCGCGTTGGGCTGGTGACCAGCGCGCAGCTGCGCGGCATGCGGCGCTACGCCATTCTGGCGATCGCCGTGGTGGCAGCGGTCCTCACCCCGCCGGACTTCATCAGCCCGTTCACGCTGATGGTGCCGCTGATCCTGCTCTATGAAATTTCCATCTGGTGCGTGAAGCTGATCGAGCGCCGGCGCGCCCGCGACGACGCCGCCCGCGCGGCCGCGGCAACCTGAATTTCAGATGGTCAGTGCGGCCGCAGCCAATTCGCCGTCCAGCGTCACCAACTCGCAATTCAGCTGCTTGGCGAGCCAGAGATAACTTGCGTCGTAGGCCGTCAGCTTGTGTTGCTCGGCTAATTCCAGAAGCTCCCGATAGTCGGGTTGATGTTCGACAATGGAGTTTCCAACGAAGATGCGTACTGTCGCAAGATAACGTCCCGCTCCGCGGTGCGAAGCCGAAGTTTCTTCACGCAGACATTGGCCATCTCGAAACGCAGCAGCGTGGGTGCGTGTAAGCTTGCTCCATCCAGCCGGGCATCAATCGATGTGAAGTCGGAATCGAGAAAGGTAACAGCCGCGAAGGCAGAGGCATCCACGACTTTATCGGCTGTCACGGTCTTCCCGAATCCACTGTGTTGCTTCGCTGGCGGTCGATAGGCCTAGCCGCTTTCCCTGCTCCACAAGCTCGTGAATTGTCATGGTCTTGCGCTGAGGCGGATTCGCCGCCAGCGATTCCTCGATGAGGGCGAGGAGTTCGCCCTGGAGGGAGCGGTGGTTGCGCTTGGCGCGCGCCTTCAGCTGCGCGACCTTGTCTTCCGGCACGTTCTTGATCGAGATGTTGATGCCCATGGCAAGCTGTCTATTGCTTCGGATTATAGCCAAAACGGATGCGAAATGCATCCGTTTCGGAGCAAACGCAACAATGTTGCCGAATTGAACCGCGAATTCTGATTTTCTCGGCGAAGGACGCCCTCGAAGAGAGCGGCGCGCGCTCAAGGCGCAATTCCAGAGATGGGTGTAATATGCAAACTCAGCGTCACGCTGTCAATAGCTTCCGCAGAAATTTCTTTTATTCCCTGTTTTGGTCAGCAAAGCCGGATTTTTCCGCGGGTACCGCCCAGCCTGAGGCTTGATTTTGACCGGCCGTAATGGCCGTGCCATTCACACGAGCCCTTTCGCTTCGGAGACCGCCTGTGCATGACATCGCTGCCATTCGCAAAGACAGCGATGCCTTCGCCAGGGGCCTAGCCGGCCGCGGGCTGGACGGGGAGAGCATCGCCTTCGCTGTGCTGGAATGCGATCGCGAATTGCGCGAGCTGCAGACGCGATTGCAACAGGCGCAGGCGCGGCGCAACGAAGCCTCGAAGCTGATCGGCCAAGCGAAAGCGAAGAACGATGAAGCGCAAGCGCAGGCGCTGATGGCGGAAGTTGCCGGGCTGAAGGAGCAAATTCGAGCGGGCGAGGAGGAGGAGCGGGCGAAGAAAGCGGAGATCGAAGAGCTCCTCGCCGCGCTCCCCAATCTGCCGGCGCCGGACGTGCCGGACGGCAACGACGAGAACGACAATGTGGAGGTGAAGGGCCGCGCCTTCGGTGCGCGGCCGACGCTGAATAGTGCGCGCGAGCACTACGAGCTGGGCGAGCAGCTCGGGATGATGGATTTCGAGCGCGCGGCGAAAGTTTCCGGCTCGCGGTTTGTCTATCTCACCGGCGGGCTTGCGCGGCTCGAACGGGCCATCGCCAATTTCATGCTCGATCTGCACACCGGCGAGTTCGGCTACACCGAAGTCCAACCGCCGATACTTGTGTTGGATCCGGCCATGTATGGAACCGGACAGCTTCCAAAGTTCGAAGATGATTTGTTTTTCTCGACTACTTTCCCCTCGATGTCGCGAAATGTCTGGACACTTGTTGAGCAGGAGGCTGCGGCGCGCAGAGTCGTACGACGATTAGTTCCCCACATGCCGGAACACGAAATTGGAAACGTATTCGGCACGGTGCTTGTCGCCGTTCAGGGACGGATGAGTGGTTACGTTGAGGACACCACGCACAGTCAGACAGGGTTTGGGTTCAGCGTAGACGTCGCGAAACAGCTTTTGGAGGAGGAACTCAACAGAATTGCTATTGAAAAGCGTGCTTGGCTCATTCCCACCGCCGAAGTGTCGTTGACGAATTATGTACGGGAGGAGATTCTCGAAGAAGAATCGCTGCCCCGCCGCTACACCGCCTGGACGCCGTGCTTCCGCGCGGAAGCGGGCGCGGCCGGCAAGGACACGCGCGGCATGATCCGCATGCACCAGTTCTCCAAGGTGGAGCTGGTGTCGATCGTCACTCCGGAAAAGTCCGACGAAGAACACGAGCGCATGACGGATTGCGCGCAAGCCGTGCTCAAGCGCCTCAACCTGCATCACCGTGTGATGACCTTGTGCGCCGGCGACATGGGTTTCGCGGCGAAGAAGACCTACGACATCGAAGTGTGGCTGCCGGGGCAGGGTCGCTTCCGCGAGATTTCCTCCTGTTCCAACTGCGGCGATTTCCAGGCCCGCCGCATGAACGCGCGCTATCGCCCGAAAAACGAGAAAGGCACGCGCTTCGTGCACACGCTCAACGGCTCCGGCCTCGCCGTGGGCCGCACGCTGATCGCCATTATGGAGAACTACCAGAACCCGGACGGCTCCATCGCGATTCCCGATGCGCTCAAGCCCTACATGGGCGGGATGCAGAAGATCGAGAAAGCACCATAGACTGTCATCCCCGGCGAGCGGCGCGCATCAGCACGCTGCGAGGGAAGGGGACCCAGGTGGTTCGGGCAGCGTGATTTTCCCGAGAAGTCTCGAATAGAGATCGTTCCAGCCGGAATTGTTCTTCTCGATCAGCCTTAATTTCCAAGCGCGGTTCCAACCCTTAATCTGCTTCTCACGCATGATCGCCGCGTCGATGTCGCCATGCACCTCATACCAGACGAGGATATGGACTCCGTACTTCTTCGTGAACCCTTTCACGAGGTCGTTCTTGTGCTGCCATGTTCGGCGCATCACGTCGTTCGTCACGCCGGTATAGAGCGTGCCGTTTCGCCGACTCGCGAGGATATAAACGAAGTAGACGTGTTCCCTCATGATATGAATCTCGATGTTGGAACCACCTGGGTCCCCTTCCCTCGGCTCGCGCAAGAATGCGCGAGCCTCGCCGGGGAAGACAAGTTTGTGTTGCCCTACGTTTTGCCCCAAGAAAGGGGCAATGCCGTTCAAATCCAAACCCCTGCGTATCCTCATCACCAACGATGACGGCATCCATTCGCCGGGCCTCGCGGTGGCAGAGTCCATCGCCCGCGCGCTGACCGATGACGTGTGGGTCGTCGCGCCCGAAACCGAGCAATCCGGCGCTTCGCATTCGCTGACCTTGTCGTTGCCCTTGCGCCTGCGCGAAGTTGAATCGCGCAGGTTTGCCCTCACCGGCACGCCGACCGACTGCGTGATGATGGGAGTCGCGGAAATCCTGAAAGACCGCAAGCCGGACCTGGTGCTCTCCGGCGTGAACCGCGGTTCCAACATCGCCGACGACGTCACCTATTCCGGCACCATCGCCGGCGCCATGGAAGGCACGGCGCTCGGCATCCGCTCCATCGCGCTGTCGCAGGCCTATGGTTTCGAGGAAGGCTACAAGGTCCGCTGGCATTGCGGCGAGGCGCACGGGCCCGCGGTGGTTCGCAAGCTGATCGAAGTCGGCTGGCCCGAGCCCGAGGAAGTGCTGATGAACGTCAACTTCCCCGATTGCGAACCGGAGGCCGTCACCGGCATCGAAGTCACCGAGCAGGGCAAGCGCGACATGCAGACGGCGGTAATGGATCGCCGCGTCGACCTGCGCCGCAACCCCTATTACTGGATCGGCTTCAAGCGGGTGCGCAGCAATCCCCGCAAGGGCACCGATCTGCGCGCCATCTACGAGAAGCGCATCTCCATCACGCCACTCCATTTGAATCTCACCGAGTTTAAGGTGCTGCAGCGGCTGAAGGCCTCGCTGGAGGCGCGCGAGCAAACTGGTCTCGCCGAAGGGTGAAACAACCCGATTGTCATGGCCCGCGAGAGCGGGCCACCCAGTAAGGGCGCGTCCGCGTGCTGGTGAGTCATTGCGGCGCAGACGCGCCGCTGCCGGATGGCCCGGACAGGCCGGGCCATGACAATGTTGGGCTGGGAGCGCTAATATCGCTAATGGTCGATACCCGCGCCATTTCCCTGATCATGGCCCTGCGCGGGCAGGGCATCACCGATGCCAGTGTGCTCTCCGCCATCGAGCGTACGCCGCGCGATTTGTTTGTGGAGGCGCCGTTCGAATCCAGCGCCTATCAGGACACAGCACTTCCCATCGCCTGCGGCCAGACCATCAGCCAGCCCTATGTGGTGGCGCTCTCCACCCAGGAACTGGACGTGCAGCCGGGCCATCGCGTGCTCGAGATCGGCACCGGCTCCGGTTACCAGGCGGCCGTTCTGGCCCAGCTCTGCCGCATGGTTTACACGATCGAACGGCACAAGCCGCTGCTGCGCCAGGCGGAGACACGGTTCGGCAAGCTCAAGCTCCACAACGTCGTGACCCGCCATGGCGACGGATTCGATGGTTGGCCGGAGCAGGCCCCCTTCGACCGCATCCTGCTGACGGCCGCCATCCCGGAAGTGTCGCAGAGCCTGATCGGCCAGTTGAAGCCTGGAGGCATTTTGATCGCGCCGGAAGGGGGGGCGATCTCGGCGTCAACCAATTGTCAACAATTGGTAAAGATTATCCGAACCGACGAGGGAACGAGCCGGCAATCGCTTATTCCCGTGGTCTTTGTGCCCATGGTCCCGGGCTTGCCACAGGTGCGTTCGGATGATTCAGACGAGGAGGCATAGCGCGAAGCGGCTGGCCTGTTCAGGTGCCTTGCTCCTTATCGCCGGCGTGCTTGTCGGCTGCGAAACCGGGCCGCCGGAGCTTGCGGACGAGCCACCGATTGCCGATGCACCGGAGGCGGCGCCCGCGATCCATACCGCAGTTTTGCAGCCCGCGCGGAAAAAGGGGCCGCGGCTCCTGAACGTTGCCATTGAAATGCGCACCTTGGGCGCGCCGGTGACAACGCCTGCGCCGGATATCGTTCCGCGCCCGCGGGAGCCGGATGCTACGCAGAATACGAAACCGGCCGAAGCAGCACCGCCCGTTCCAGTCGCAACGCGGAAAAAAACTGCCATGCTGGCACCTGACCGGCCCTTCGAATGGCCGGTCGAAGGCAAGGTTGTCTCCACGTTCGGCGCCGGCGGCGACGGGGCGCGCAACGACGGCATCAACATCGCCGCCGAACCCGGCACGCCGATTCATGCCGCTGCAGCCGGCACGGTGACCTATGCCGCGCGGCTGAAGGGCTACGGCAATCTGGTACTGATCCGCCACGGCAACGGTTACATCACCGCTTATGCCCATGCGCAGAGCTTGCTGGTTGCGCCGGGCGACCGGGTGGACCGCGGCGACGTGATCGGGCTGTCCGGCAGGAGCGGCGATGTCGCCAACCCGCAGCTGCATTTCGAAATTCGCGAAGGGACCAAACCGGTCGATCCCCGCCCGCTGCTGCTTCCTTCAAGAGAGAGCTGACGCTCTCGGAATTCCCTCTCCCCCACCGGGGAAGAGGGATAAAGGGTGAGGGGGATCCCAGAAATCAGAAGACGGAAGTCAGAAGTCAGAACCGGCTGTATTCGCATCTGGTTCTGATTTCAGGGTTCTGATTTTCTGACTTCTGATGGCCCCCTCACCCCGGCCCTCTCCCCCAAGGGGGAGAGGGAGTCCCTGGTTTGTTGCAAAGCGGGGTTCCGCCGCTATAGTCCGCGCGCCTTCGCAGTTGCGGCAGGCATTCCCATATCTTTGGCGGATCGCGCGGCCCGGACATCATGCAGGACCTTCTCATCAGCCCCTTCGTACCCCTGATCTTCGTGCTGGTTGTCATGTATTTTCTGATGATGCGGCCGCAGCAGCAGCGCGTGAAGCAGCTGCGGACGGCGATCGCCAACATCCGCCGCGGCGATACGGTGATTACCGCCGGTGGCCACATCGCCACGGTCTCCAAGCCGGTGAAACCCGAAGATGAGCACGTGACGGTGGAGATCGCCGAAGGCGTGCACACCAAGGTGCTGAAGAATACCATCAGCGAGGTGCGGCCGAAGAACCAGCCGGCCAACGACAAGGGCGACAAGGACTGATCATGCTCCAGATAGCCACATGGGTGCGCGTGCTGATCGGGCTGGTGCTGCTTGCGGGGGTCGTCATCGCGCTGCCCAACGCCATTCCCGCCGGCGTGCTGGCGAAGATGCCGCACTGGCTGCCCGCCAACACGGTGAGCCTCGGCCTCGATTTGCGGGGCGGTTCGTCGATCCTGGAAGAGGTGCAGCTCGATCTGGCGCTGAAGGACAAGATCGAATCGCTGCATGCCGATATTCGGCTGGGACTGCGCAAGGCGCATATCGGGTTCGACAATCTCGCCACGGTGGGCAGCGACACGATTTCCGTCCATATTCTGGAGCCCCAGCGCTTCGAGGAAGCGCGCACCATTATCGCGAATCTGAACCCGGCCGTGACCACCTCGCTGCTCGGCGTGGGCGCACGCGCCTATGAAATCACCACGCCCCGCAGCGGCGCCATCGTGATGAAGATGTCCGATACCTACAAGGCGCAGACATCGCAGCAGATCGTGTCGCAGTCCATCGAGGTGGTGCGCCGCCGCATCGACGCGCTGGGCACGCGCGAGCCCGACATCACGCGCCAGGGCGAAGACCGCATCCTCATCCAGGTGCCGGGCCTGTCGGATCCCCAGCGCCTCATCGACCTGCTGGGCAAGACCGCCAAGATGACGTTCCAGCTGGTCGACGAAACCGCGGATGTCCAGCAGGCGCAGAAGGGTATCGTGCCCATCGGCGACGTGCTTCTCTACGAAGACAATCCGGTGAAGGGTGCCCCGCCGGTGCCGATCGTGGTCCAGCGCCGCGTGATGGTGGGCGGCGACCGTCTCACCGATGCCACCGGCACCTTCAGCCAGCAAAATGCGGAGCCGGTGGTCGATTTCCGCTTCGACAGCGTGGGCGCACGTGAGTTCGGCGAAGTGACGCGGACACACGTGAACCAGCGCTTCGCCATCGTGCTGGACAACAAGGTGATCTCGGCGCCGAAAATCAACGAACCCATTCTGGGCGGCGCCGGCTATATCGAAGGCAGCTTCACCATGCAGAGCGCGAGCGATCTGGCCGCGCTGTTGCGGGCGGGCGCGCTGCCTGCCCCACTCAAAGTGCTGTCGCAAAGCACTGTGGGGCCTTCACTGGGCGACGATTCCATCCGCGCCGGCAAGTATTCTGCCGTCGGCGGATTGTTGCTGGTCGCGCTGTTTATGGTGCTGCGCTACGGGCTGTTCGGGCTGTTTGCCGACCTCGCGCTGACCCTGAACGTGGTGCTGCTGTTCGCGGCCCTGACGCTTTTCGGCGCCACGCTCACCTTGCCGGGCATCGCCGGCATCGTGCTCACCATGGGCATGGCGGTGGACGCCAATGTGCTGATCTACGAGCGCATCAGGGAGGAGCAGCGCAACGGGCGAAGTATGCTGGCCTCGATCGACACCGGCTTCCGGCGCGCGATGGCCACCATCATCGACGCCAACATGACCCACCTGATCGCCTCGCTGATCCTGTTCCAGCTGGGCTCAGGCCCCGTGCGCGGCTTCGCCGTGACCCTGGGCGTTGGCATCATCACATCCTTCTTCACCGCCGTGATGGTGACGCGGCTGATGGTGGTGACCTGGCTCGAAACCCGCCGCCCCAAGCGCCTGGCGATCTGACGCGCTGGACTTCCTGAAAAATGCGCTAGACTGCCGCTTCGCACTCACTCGAGGGGAGGCACACCCGTGGCCGCATTCTTCGCCAACCTGCGCAACACGGTGATCGCCGGCATCGCGATCGCCGTCGCCGTTTCGCTGATCTACTGGCTTAACCCCAACCTGTACGACACCCAGCAGTTCTGGCGCTTCCTGTTCCGCTGGCTGCATGTGATTTCGGGCGTGATGTGGATCGGTTTGCTGTGGTATTTCAATTTTGTCTCCACGCCGACGACCCCGAAAATCCCGGCGGAACTGCGCCCGGCGCTAGGCCGCTTCATCACGCCGGCGGCGCTGTGGTGGTTCCGCTGGGGCGCGATGTTCACGCTGATCTTCGGCCTGTTGCTGGCGTGGTCGAACGGCGGCGACTGGAACCTTCGCGACTACTTCCTGCCGGTGATCACCGTCGATTCCTGGGATGCCGCGGGAAGCTTCAGCCATCCCGCCTACATCAACATGGGGATCGGCGCCTGGCTCGCCATCATCATGTGGTTCAACGTGTGGTTTGTGATCTGGCCGAACCAGCAGAAGGCGCTGAACATCGACAACGCCTATCCGGATCTGGCGCAGCCGCAGAAGGACGCGGCGGCCAAGACAGCCGGCATGTTCAGCCGCATCAACACCATGCTGTCGATTCCGATGCTGTTCTGCATGGTCGCCACGGCCCACCTGTACGGCGCGATTTAGCGCAGACTTCTCCCTGCCCCCGCTTCAGCGGGGGAGAGGGCTGGGGTGAGGGGGTGTTCCCAGCCGGAATTCAGCGCCGACAATCAGAAGCGGACGCGATGCGGTGCGTTCTGCCTTCTGGTTGCCAGTGCTTCGATTTATGAAGCCCCCTCACCCTAACCCTCTCCCCCTGAAGGGGGACAGGGAATATCCGATACGGATGGAAGCAGCGTTCGCTGCCTGCGAGGCGGCGGTCAGGAAATTCGATCCCGACCGCTATTTTTCCGCGCTGTTTGCGCCGGCGCAGGCGCGGCCCCTGCTGTTTGCGCTCTACGCCTTCAACCATGAGCTGGCACGCATTGGCGAACTGGTCCGCGAGCCGATGACGGGCGAAATGCGCCTGCACTGGTGGCGTGAGACATTGGACGGCGCGCGCGAGGGCCAGCCGCGTAGCCACGATGTGGCGCGCGCTCTGGCGCAATTGTTTGCGCGCACGAAGCTGCCGCATGCATTGTTTGACGCCATGATGGATGCGCGCACTTTCGATTTCTCGCCGGAGCCGTTCACGGGCGACGCCGCACGCGACGCGTATCTCGATTCGACGTCCGGCAATCTCATGCGGCTGGCTGCACGGGTGCTGGGCGTAGGCGAGGCGGCCGATGAGCTCGCCCGCGAGGCGGGCATCGCCTATGGGTTGGCCGGCCTGATCCGGGCTCAACGGATTCACCGTGCGCGCGGTAAGGTCTTCTTGCGCGATAGTTCTGCCGCAGCAGTCGACGCGCGCGCGCATTGCCTGCGGGCGAGGCAGCTTCCGAAACCGGGCGCGGCACTCGCGGCATTTCTGCCTGCTGCGCTGGTGCCGCTCCATCTGGGGAATCCAGAAGGCGACATATCGCTCTATCGTAAGCAGATTGCGCTACTGCGTGCACGCCTGCGCGGGCAGATCTGACTCATTCCGCTGCCGCGCGCGCGTGTCCGAGCCAGGCATCCAGATCGGCGAGCGCGCGGTGCGCCAGCGTTTTCTTGCGGTCGCGGCCACGCGTGCGTTCTGAAGGAGCGAGGTCTGGGAAGAGACCAAAGTTCACATTCATTGGCTGAAACGTCTTGGCGTCGGCGCCTTGCGTGATGTGTGCCAGCAGCGCGCCCAACGCGGTAGTGGGTGGCGGAGGTAAAACTGGTATTCCCAATACTTTGCCGGCCGCGAAAAGCCCGGCCAGCAGGCCGATGGCGGCACTTTCCACATACCCTTCGACGCCGGTGATCTGCCCGGCGAAGCGGATGCGCGGCTCGGCCTTCAGCCGTAATTGCACATCGAGCAGGCGCGGCGAATTGATGAAGGTGTTGCGATGCAGCCCGCCAAGCCGCGCGAAACCGGCATTCTCCAATCCCGGGATCATGCGGAAAATACGGGTCTGCTCACCGTGCTTCAGCTTGGTCTGGAAGCCGACCATGTTCCACAACGTGCCGAGCGCATTGTCCTGCCGCAGCTGCACCACCGCATGAGGACGCTTCCCGGCGCGGGGCTCGTTAAGGCCCACCGGCTTCATCGGGCCGAAGCGCAAGGTCTCTTCCCCGCGCGCCGCCATCACCTCGATGGGCAAGCAGCCTTCGAAATACGGTGTGGACGTTTCCCACTCCTTGAATTCGGTTTTCTCGCCGGCGCGCAGTTCGGCGATAAAGGCGCGATACTGCGCCTCGTCGAGGGGACAGTTGATGTAATCGGCGCCGTCGCCCTTATCATAGCGCGACTGCATCCAGGCCACCGACATGTCGATGCTGTCGCGGTAGACCACCGGCGCGATCGCGTCGAAGAAGGCGAGCGACTCCTCGCCCGTGCGCGCGCGGATGCCGTTTGCGAGCGCCGGCGCGGTGAGCGGGCCTGTGGCAATGATGACGGACGCCCATTCCTCGGGCGGCCATTCAATTTCTTCACGGCGAATTTCAATACGCGGATGTTCTTCCAATGCACGCGTGACTGCTTGCGAGAATCCGTCTCGATCCACGGCAAGTGCGCCGCCTGCCGGCAGCCGGTGCGCATCGCCCGCGCGCAGGATGAGCGATCCCATCCGCCGCATCTCTTCATGCACCAGACCGACGGCGTTGTTCTCCCAGTCGTCTGAGCGGAAGGAATTGGAGCACACCAGTTCGGCAAGCCCATCGGTCTTGTGCGCATCGGTTGCGCGCACCGGCCGCATTTCGTGCAGCACGACATGCGTGCCCGTCTGCGCCGCCTGCCACGCCGCCTCGCTGCCGGCCAGACCCCCGCCGATGATATGGAGCTTGGGTATCATTCTGCTAGTATAGAAGGCGAGGCTTGCGATTGGCCAATCTCATGGGGACTGTGAGAGTGACTGTCGATCTGAACGACAATATCGCGGAATTCCTGCGCAAACGACGCGAGAAGTACGGCCGCAATCAGCGAGCATACATCGAGGAACTCATTTGGACCGGTATCGAGGCAATGCGGGTGCATGGAACGGGCGAGCGACGGCTATCCGCTCCATCATTACGGAAGAAACAATGCCAGTAAGTCTCAGCCAAACAGCGGCGGCTTGCGGTGGCGCCAGGCGCGGGCCTCTTCCAGCTGCGCGGCGAGGCGGAACAGCGTGGCCTCGTCGCCGTAGCGGCCGGTGAACATCATGCCGATGGGCAATCCATCGCCGGACATGCCGAGCGGCAGCGCGATCGAGGGCTGGCCGGTCATGTTGAAGGTAGGCGTGTAGCCGAAAACGCGCGCCTGCCGTCGATTGAACTCCCGCGGCTCTACCGTCATTGGATCGAGGTGGCCGATCGGCGGCGCAGGCGTCAGCGTCACCGGCGTGAGCAGCACGTCGAAAGCGCGCCACGCGCGCAGGATCTGCCGCGTCAGCAGCCGCAGCGTCTGCAGACCCCAGCCGACCTGCTCGCCGGTCAGCGCTTTGCTGGCGCGGTAGCTCGCCCAGGTGAGCGGCTCCAGATCGTCTTCCGCCGGCTCGCGCCCGAGCACGCGTGTCCAGTCATCGATGCTCGCCGCAAAAATTGCGCCGGAGACGCACGCCTGTGCGCGGTACAGTGCAAACCAGTCGACCTCGAAGGAGTTGTGTTCGATTAGGGTATGGCCGAGGTCTTCCAGCAGCTTCACCGTCGCATCGAACACCGCCTGCACATCCGGATGCGGCTTCATGCCCTTCGGTGTGAGTGGCGTTTCCGTCGAAAGACCGATGCGCAGTTTGCCAGGCGGCGTGGCGATTTCGTCCATATAAGGCCGCGCCTTGGGCGGCGGCGCATAGGGCGCATCGTCTTCCGGCATGCCGGTCCAGTCGAGCATGGCCGCGCAATCGCGCACCGTGCGGCAGAGGACATGATCCACGACGAAGCCGTGCGCCCGGTTGCGGTCGTCCGGCCCGCCGGGATTGCGGTATTGCGTCGGTTTCAGGCCCACCAGCCCGCACTGCGCGGCGGGGATGCGGATCGAGCCGAGGCCGTCGCTCGCATGCGCCATCGGCACCATGCCGGAAGCCACGGCTGACGCGGCGCCGCCGGAAGAGCCGCCCGCGCTGTGATCCCCGTTCCAGGGATTGCGGCAGATGCCGAGGTGCCGTCCTTCCGTGGTGCCGGGAATGCCGAATTCCGGCGTATTGCTCTTGCCCATGAGCACGACGCCGGACGCTCGGTACCGCTTTGTCAGTTCGGCATCTTCCGGCGAGACGTAGTTGTGCAGGTATTTCGAGCCGTTGGTCATCGGCCAGCCGGCCACGGCCATGTTGATGTCCTTGATGAGGAAGGGCACGCCCTTGAATGGCCCGTCCGGCAATTTGCCCCGCGCCGTAGCACACGCTTCGTCGTACGCTTTGTAGACCACGGCATTGAGCTTCGGGTTGCAGCGTTCGATGCGTGCGATCGCTTCTTCCACCAGCTCCAGGGGCGCAATCTCTTTGCGCCGCACCAGCTGCGCAAGACCGAGCGCATCGTAGTCGCTGTATTCGGCGAAGCTCATCAGAGGCGGATTTGCGCGTAGTGCCCGGCCCAGGGCGCCGCCTGCTCCAACTGCGCAGCCAATTGCAGCAAGGTCAGCTCGTCGCCGAAGCGGCCGACGAACTGCACGCCGATCGGTAAGCCTTCGTCGTTCCAGGAGAGCGGCACGTTGATGGCCGGCTGTCCCGTCACGTTCTGCAGCGCGGTGAACGGCACGTATTCGACCAGCGGCGCGAAGGAAATCATCGGGTTCGGTTCTTCCATCTGGATCGTGCCGAGCTTCACCGGCGGGGTGCCGAGTGTGGCCGTCAGCCAGAGATCGTAGGTTTCGTGGAATGTGGCGGCGTTGCGGGCAGCCTGCGCCAGCACGCCTTTTGCGATCAGATACTGGCTCGCGCTCACCTGCCTGCCCATTTCGTAAAGACCCCAGGTGAGCCCCTCGAATTTGTCGGACGTTGCCGCTTGCCCGGTGATCTGCGCGACGAAATCGACGCCGGCTGCGAGATTGCCGCTCCAGATCGCCATGAACGCCGGCATCAGCGCCGGCATGTCGAGCTCCGGCGAAGCTTCCTCGACGATATGCCCCTGCGCTTCGCACAATCTGGCGGCGGCCTGCACGGCCGCCAGGCAATCCGGATGCAATGGACTGCCGTTCGATTTTCCGCTGGCGAACGCAATCCGCAGCTTTTTCGGTTTTTCGCGAATGCCCGCGAGATACCGGTCGGGCGGCGGCGCATAATACGGATCGCCGGGAACGTTGCCCGCCACGCAATCGAGCGCGGCTGCCGAATCGCGGACGCTACGCGAGACGACCAGATCGATGGCAAGCCCGTCCACCACGTCGCCGAAATCCGGCGCGTAGCTCACGCGGCCGCGCGTCGGCTTCAGCCCGATGAGGCCGCAACAGGACGCCGGAATGCGGGTCGAACCGCCGCCATCGTTGGCATGCGCAAGCGGCACCACGCCGGCCGCCACCAGCGCCGCCGATCCACCGGATGAGCCGCCGGGCGAACGCTCCAGATTCCAGGGATTGCGGCAGGAGCCGTAAAGGCGGGATTCCGTTGTCGGCACCAAGCCGAACTCCGGCACGTTGGTTTTGCCGAGAAAGATCAGGCCCGCGGCGCGCAGCCGGGCGGTGAACAGCGCGTCGTGATCGGACGGGATGGCGGGGATAAAGGCCGTGCCCTGACGCGTCGGCATACCTTTGGCGAATCCCAGCACGTCCTTCAGGAAGAAGGGTACGCCCCGAAAGGCGCCGTCTGGCAGCGGCTGGCGCGCGGTTTCCCGCGCGCGGTCGTAATCGGCGAACACCACGGCGTTAAGCTTCGGGTTTACTTGCTCGGCACGGGCGATGGCTTCCTCGACCAGCTCGCCCGGCGTGACGTCCCGGTTCGCGACCAGCTCGGCAAGGCCGAGCCCATCCATCGCCCCATATCCGCTGATGCCCATCGTCGTATCCGCCAGCCTTTGCTGCAGAACCATAGCCCCGCGCACGGTACGTGTCATGTTGGCGAGCGGGAGCGGCAATGGCGCGAATCCGTGCTAAAGAGCGGCCGCATTCCGCGCGCGGCGGCAAAGAGAGAGGCCATGACCAAAATCCCGGTGGGGAGCACGATCCGCCACGCCTACACTTTCACGTTCAGCGAACTGGGCACGATCATCGGCCTCTGCTGGCTGCCTTTGGTGCTGATCGCGATCCTGCAGTTTTTGCCGTTTGCGTTCGGGGGCGATCCCATGGCGCCGGCGGAAAACGCCACCGCGCAGGGGCGGCACGGACTCGAAAATCTGATGAGTTCGCTGCTGATGATTCTCCTGTACTCCATCGCCTACGTGCCGGTGACGCGGCAGGCGTTTGGGCAGCGGCACGGGCCCGCCATCGTTCACTTCGCGTTGGGGGTGCCGGAATTCCGCGTCTTCGGCGCGCTGCTGCTGTTCTTTCTGGTGATCTTCGCGATGGCGCTGGGTATTGGGGTGCTGGGGTTGGTTGCCGGCGGCGTATCGGCCATGACCGGCAAGAACCCGATTGCGGGGCTTGTTCTCGCCCTCGTCATTCTCGCGGCGCTGCTGGGCTTCATCTACGCCATTGTGCGCTTGGGGTTTTTGATCGTCCCGGTTGCCGTGGCAGAGAACCAGATCAGCCTGACGCGCGCCTGGATGCTGACGCGCGGAAACTTCTGGCGCATTTTCGGCATTCTGGCGGCCGTGCTGGTGCCGCTTTATCTCCTGCACCTCGGCGCGATTGTCGCACTGGTCGGGCCGGGACTGTTTGCGCCGCTGCCATCCAATCCGGCTTTGGCCGAGCAGGCGCTGGCGGCTCGCTTTGCAATGGTCGGACAGCACATTCCCGCCTATCTTGGGATCACCCTGATTCTGGCGCCCTTCAATATCGGGCTCGGGATCGGCGCTGCCGCCCATGCCTATCGCGTGTTGACGCCTGCAGCGCCTGCCGCCAACGCCTGAGCGGAAAGCTGGCCACCGTTCAGTTCAGGGTTACGGCGACCGGTTTAGAGGATATCCCGTTGACGGACACGCGCAGCGTGCTGGCGCCCGTTTCGCAGGAAGCCGGCACATCGAACTGCGCCGTCATTTTCTTGGGGCTTACCACGCCCATGTGGGAGAAATTGTGGCTGCGCGCGAAGCAGATGTCGCCCGTTGCGTTGTTCGCAATCATGACGATCGGATAGTTCGTGGATTCCTGCGCGTCGTCGCCGTAATAGGCGCCTTCCGAAAAGCCGTTGAAGTTCTTGCCGCCGATCGGATTGTTGGCGCTGCCGCGCGAAAGGTCCGCAGACACGCTTGATATCCTTGGACGCCATTCCCGGTGCGGCTTGCCGCGTGGTGTGTACACCGCTACCACCGGCGCGGTCGGACGCTGGCCGTCATTGCTGTAAAGTACTTGACCGGTCGGCAGCACCAGGAACCGCCCCTGAAAGGAGGAATCGTTCGGGGCGTCGTCGGGGTCGCTCACCTGCGTGAAGGCCGCGCCGTCGAATTCGAAAAAATGTGCCGGCGAGCGGAAGACGCCGGGGCTTGCTTCCACCAGGACATTGCCGCTCGGCAGGAGCGCCGCCGGACCGTCGGCCACGTCATAGTGCGGGAGCGGAAAATCCGGCGCCGTGTTCCAGGTATTGGCGTTGGAATCGTAGAGGCTGTTGTGGGGTGCGCCGCCGAACCAGATTACCGTACCGTCCGGCCGCAGCACGCCGGGGCCGATTTCGTGCGAATCCAGGTCCACCAAATTGGCGGTGGTGTGCGGCCCTGCGCTCCACGTGCCGGTGGCCGGATCGTATAGTTCGGTCAGCGAAAATCCGCCGCCGCCGCCGTTGTTCGCATCGACAGTGAGAACCTTGCCGTTGGGCAAAAGGGTCCAGCCTTCTTCCGCATTGACATCGGCTTTTCCGTCGCCGGTCGCGGTCCACGTCACCATTGAGCCGCTGATGGTGGCGAGGGCCTGGTCCGTGCTGCAGCAACTGGCGAGCATGTACTGGCGCTTGGGCAGCATCACGCTTTGGGCATCGCCGATGATGCCCCATCCCGCCGGCGGCGAAACCGGCGTCCAGCTGTCGCTGATATTGTCGTAAAGCGCGCCCTTGCTGGTTTCAAAGCTGCCGCTGCTGCAACGGCCTTCCCGTGCCGCATTGTATTCGCCGCCGTTGACGATCAGGCGTCCATCGGCGAGCACCTTGGAAGCAAAATAGAAGGGCAGATAGCCGGAGGGCAGGCTGGCCGCCTCGCTCCAGGTGCCGTTCACATAGCCGCCCTTTTCATCCGGCGTGAGGCGATACCATTTCCTGCTGCACCAGCCGTGCATGAGCACGGTGCCGTCGGTCATGAGCAGGGCGGTGTCGGGGCCGGTGGGGCCGGGGAAGGGATTTGCCAGATTCGTCCATTTGCCCCCCGCCGAGGTGCGGAACGGGGGCTCCATCGGGCCCATTTGTGCCACGGGCCCGAGCGGGTGAAGCCGCAGCGGTTGCGCGTCGGAATCTGTGCAAAGTGCCAGCGTGGCGCCGAGAAGCGCCGTTATCCCGATCGCTCGGTGACCGTACAAACCCATTCTCCACCCTCGCGTTCTCAGTCGAACGGACGAAACGAGAATTCGTTTAATCCACTCAGGGCGATCGGACCAAAGTTACTTTCCCGGCGCGTCACATCTTGACAGGCAATGGGTTAGCTAATAGCGTTAGCTAACGAGGTGCATAATGACCGTCGTGAAGATCCACGAGGCGAAGACCAATCTCTCGAAACTCATCGCCCGCGTGGAAGCCGGTGAGGAGATCGTGATCGCACGCGGCGACACACCGGTGGCGAAGGTTGTGCCCTTCAAGCCTGTGCGCAAGCGCCCGCGATTCGGAGCAATGAAAGGCATCTGGCCTGATTTGCCTGACTCATTCTTTTTCGACCCACTTCCGGAGGAGGAACTGAGAGCTTGGGAGGGCCCTGACGATGAGGATCCTCTTCGATAGCCACGCGCTGTTCTGGTTTCTCCATGGTAATAGCCGAAAGCTCTCCCCTCGCGCTCGCACGGCGATAGAGGACGATCAAAGCGCTCCGGTCGCGAGTGCGGTCTCGGCATGGGAATTCGCCAACAAGTATCGTTTGGGAAAGTGGCCGGACGCCGATCGCGTGGCGACGACGTTTATTCAGGTCATGGAAACGGAAGGCATCGAGATACTCTCGGTTTCGGCTGAACATGCACAGCTGGCAGGCTTGCTCCCCGGTGTGCATCGCGATCCATTCGACCGCATGCTGGCCGCGCAGTCGAAGCTAGAGGATATGCCGCTCGTCACCGCCGATCCGGCGTTCAAGGCCTTTGGCACGAAGGTGATTTGGTGAGCCCTGCGTAGACTTGACTTACTACATTTACGTCATTATAATCATAATGTTTATGTAGGAGCCGCCGATGCAGCAGTCAATTTCCACCGTGGTTGCGAACGCCGAGCACGCTTGTGCTAATATTCAGCGCTTCGAGAAAGAATTGGGCCGCAACGGGGACCTCGCAAGTATCATGTCCTATGGCCGCGGCTGGTATGCGTGCAAAGGAGGAACCGGCTGGTTCTTAGGTCCTTCCAAGTTCGTTGGGTATGCAGACAACAACGCGCAAACATACCTTAGCACGCATCGTGAGCGCGACGGCAGGATAACGGAGCGCGTTCTTTCGCAATGGTTTGAAGAAGTTGGCCCCGGAACCGCTATCTATGATGAGCTGCATACGATTTTGAGGCAGCTGTTTGCACGCTTCGGCAAAACGCCGAACAAATCTCTGCGCATAAATGTGCTTAAGGCTGACCTTGATTTGCCCGGTACGGTTCGGCCCCGGACGAAGTCCGGCCAAAGGGCCTCGCGAATCACAGTGGACCCCCAAATATGCGGGGGAAGGCCATGCATTAGAGGTATGCGCATCCGGGTCAGCGATGTTCTTGACCTGCTAGCCAGTGGGAACAATCGCTCGACGATCCTTTCCGACTATCCGTACCTCGAAGACGAAGACATAGATGCAGTCCTTGAGTATGCGTCTGATGCCATCAATCACCGCATCGTCAAAGCTGCCTAGACGTGCGGATCATTGTGGATGCGCAGTTGCCACCCGCCCTAGCGCGAGCACTGAAGCGTCACGGATTTGCAAGTTCTCATGTGTTTGACCTGAAAATGCTTGAAGCGTCTGACAGAGCGATTTGGAATTGGGCCCTCAAACGGAAAGCCGTGATTCTCACCAAAGACGAAGATTTCGTGCGGCTTTGCCAAAACTCCGTCTCGGGACCACCAGTGATTTGGCTGCGCTTTGGTAACACGACTAACAACTATTTGTTGCACCACTTGATGCCCAGAATGAGCGAGATTGCACGTGCGATAGACAGCGGTGAAAGACTGATCGAGGTCCGCTAGCTTCATTCCGCGGCGCGGAGGGCGGCGCGGGAAATGCGCTCCGGCGCGCGGATTTTCAGCAGCGATTTGAGGTATTGGCCGGTGTAGGAGCGGGCAACTTTCGCGACCTCCGCAGGCGTACCGGCGGCCACGATTTCGCCGCCGCCGTCGCCGCCTTCGGGACCGAGGTCGACGATCCAGTCCGCGGTCTTGATCACTTCCAGATTGTGCTCGATCACCACCACGGTGTTGCCGTTGTCGACCAGCTCGTGCAGCACATCCAGCAGCTTTTTCACGTCGTGGAAGTGCAGGCCCGTGGTCGGCTCATCCAGAATGTAAAGCGTGCGGCCGGTGGCGCGGCGCGACAGTTCTTTCGACAGTTTCACGCGCTGCGCTTCGCCGCCGGACAACGTTGTCGCCTGCTGGCCGATCTTGATGTAGTCGAGGCCGACGCGCTTCAAGGTGTCCAGCTTCTCGCGAATGCTCGGCACCGCCTTGAACAGCTCGGCGCCCGCTTCCACCGTCATGTCCAGCACATCGGCGATGGAATAATCGCGGAATTTCACTTCCAGGGTTTCGCGGTTGTAGCGCTTGCCCTTGCACACGTCGCACTGCACGTACACGTCCGGCAGGAAGTGCATCTCGATCTTGATGACGCCGTCACCCTGGCAGGCTTCGCAGCGGCCGCCCTTCACGTTGAAGGAGAAGCGCCCGGGCTGATAGCCGCGCGCTTTCGCCTCCGGCAACTCGGCGAACCAGTCGCGGATCGGCGTGAAGGCGCCGGTGTACGTGGCGGGATTCGAGCGCGGCGTGCGCCCGATGGGCGACTGGTCGATATCGATCACCTTGTCGAGGAATTCCAAACCTTCGATACGGTCGTGCGCCGCCGGATGCTCGCGCGCGCCGTTCAGCCGCCGCGCCGCCGCCTTGTAAAGCGTCTCGACGATCAGGGTGGATTTGCCGCCGCCGGATACGCCCGTAATGCAGGTGAAGGTGCCAAGCGGAATTTCTGCGCTGAGGTTCTTCAGATTGTTGCCGCGCGCCCCGACCACCTTGACCTTGCGGTTGAACGCAGGCTTGCGGCGCTGCGCCGGAATCGCAATTTGCTCCAGCCCCACGAGATATTTGCCCGTCAGGCTGTTCGGGTTGCGCATGATGTCGTTGGGCGTGCCCTCGGCGACGATTTCGCCGCCATGGACGCCGGCGCCCGGTCCCATGTCGATCACGTGATCTGCAGCGCGGATTGCCTCTTCGTCGTGCTCCACGACGATGACGCTGTTGCCGAGGTCGCGCAGGCCTTTCAGCGATTCCAGCAGCTTGGCGTTGTCCCGCTGATGCAGCCCGATGCTGGGTTCGTCCAGCACATACAGAACGCCGGTGAGTCCCGAACCGATCTGCGATGCCAGACGAATTCGCTGGCTTTCGCCGCCCGACAGTGTGCCGGAATTGCGGCTCAGCGTGAGATAGTCCAGCCCCACATTGTTGAGGAAGCGCAGCCGCTCGCGAATCTCTTTCAAAATGCGCGCAGCGATTTCCTGTTGCTGCCTGTTCAGCTTCTTGTCGACAGTGCGGAACCATTCGTCGGCATGGCGAATGGATTTCTCGCACACCTCGCCGATGTGCAGCCCGGCGATCTTCACCGCCAGCGCTTCCGGCTTGAGGCGAAAGCCGCCGCACGCCTCGCAAGGCGAGGTGTCCTGATAGCGCTCCAGCTCTTCGCGGATCCATGAGGAGTCCGTTTCCTTGAAGCGGCGATCCAGATTGGGGATCACGCCCTCGAACGGCTTGCGTGTTTCATACCGCCGCAACCCATCGTCGTAGATGAATTTGATTTCGTCCTCGCCGGAGCCGTAGAGGATCACATCCCGCGCCTTCTTCGGCAGGTCTTCCCACGGCTCGTTGACGGAAAATTTGTAGTGCCGCGCCAATGCTTCTAGTGTCTGCAGGTAATACGGCGAGGACGTTTTCGACCACGGCGCGATGGCGCCCTTGCGTAAGGTAAGCGACTCGTCGGGCACCACCAGGGCCGGATCGAAATAGAGCTGCGTGCCAAGCCCGTCGCACACCGGGCAGGCACCGTGCGGATTGTTGAACGAGAACAGCCGCGGCTCGATTTCGGGAATGGTGAAGCCGGACACCGGACAGGCGAATTTGGAGGACATCAGGAGCCGGCGCGGCGCACCGTTCCTGTCTTTCTCGTCGGCAAATTCGGCGATCACCAAACCGTCAGCCAGACCAAGCGCGGTTTCGATGGAATCCGGCAGGCGGTTGCCGATATCCGGCTTCACCACGATGCGATCCACCACGATCTCGATGTCGTGCTTCAGTTTCTTGTCGAGCGCGGGCGATTGCCCAATGTCGTAAAACTTTCCGTCGATCTTGACGCGCTGGAAGCCCTTCTTTTGCAGCTCGGCCAGCTCCTTGCGGTATTCGCCCTTGCGGCCGCGCACGATGGGCGCGAGCAGATAAAGCCGCGTGGCTTCCGGCAGCGCCAGAATGCGATCCGCCATCTGGCTGACCGTCTGGCTTTCAATGGGCAATCCGGTGGCCGGCGAGTAGGGCACACCCACACGCGCGAACAGCAAGCGCAGGTAATCGTAGATTTCCGTGACAGTGCCGACAGTGGAGCGCGGGTTGCGGGAGGTGGTCTTCTGCTCGATGGAAATGGCGGGCGAGAGGCCCTCGATGTGGTCCACATCCGGTTTCTGCATCAATTCCAGGAATTGGCGCGCATAGGCCGACAGCGATTCCACATAGCGCCGCTGGCCCTCGGCGTAGATCGTGTCGAAGGCGAGGGACGATTTGCCCGAGCCGGACAGCCCGGTCATGACCGTCAGACTGTCGCGCGGAATCTCCACGTCGACGTTCTTCAGATTGTGCTCGCGCGCGCCGCGGATGGAGATGTTCTTCAGCATCGGGTTCGGTCAGCGGTCCTGGTCAGCAACTCTCGGGGCAAACGCGCACTTTGCAGCCCGTGCCCGGTGACAGCAACGGCCGAAGTGACATAGCCCGGTGGGTAATCCGCCCCTTGACGCCAAAAACGTTCGGTCACGCGCGGCAGGTGCTCCTCATGTGGGATTGGCGCCTCTGATTCGCAAGCCCGACGCCATGAACGTTACAGGAACACATGCGCCCGTTCAATCTTTCATCTTGCAGCCCGGCACAGGCCCCGGAAGCTGGCGTCATGACCACACTGGACGTCACCGACACGCCGGCAGCGCGAGCGCATCCCGCGAAGGGACATGCGCTGCCGCGTTACCGGCCGGACATCGACGGCCTGCGCGCGCTGGCAGTCCTGCCGGTGGTGTTCTGGCATTACGGCGTGTGGCCGTTTGGCGGCGGCTATGTCGGCGTCGACGTGTTTTTCGTCATTTCGGGTTTTTTGATCACGTCGCTCATTCACGCGGAGATGAAGGCCGGCACGTTCTCCATTGCGTATTTCTACGAGCGCCGCATCCGGCGCATTTTTCCGGCACTCTTCGCGGTGCTGATCGCGACGGTGCTTCTCTCGGCACTGCTGCTGTTCCCGTCCGATCTCAAGCGTTATGCGCAAAGCCTGCAGGCGACGGTGCTGTTCGGCTCGAACTTCCTGTTCCGCAATCTCGCCGGCTATTGGGACGTGGTGTCGGACCGCAAGCCGTTGCTGCACACCTGGTCGCTGGCGGTCGAAGAGCAGTTCTATCTGCTGTTCCCCCTCACGCTCTATCTGCTGACCAAGGCCGGACGGAAGATTGAGATCGCGGCGATCGCTGCCATTCTCGTGCTCTCGCTTGCGGCGAATATCTGGGCCATCCGTGCCATCCCGGTTTCGGATTTCTTCCTGCTGCCCTACCGCGCCTGGGAGCTGATGCTGGGCAGCATTTTCGCCGTCGTCCGGCCCACGATCCCTCTCAACCGCGCGCTGCGGGAAACGGCGATGCTGGTGGGATTGGGGCTCATCGCGTATGCGGTGTTCACCTATTCGGCCGACACGCCATTCCCCGGCGAGGCGGCCATCGTGCCGTGTCTCGGCACGGCGCTGCTGATAAATGCCGGTGCAGGTGAGAGCGCGGTCGGATGGCTGTTGCGGCAGCGGCCGGCGGTGGCCATCGGCCTCGTCTCCTATTCGCTGTATTTGTGGCACTGGCCGCTGCTGGTGTTCGCGAAATATGCCCTGTTTCGCGAGCTGACACCGCTGGAAACCGGCGCACTGATTGTCCTGTCGTGCCTGTGCGCCGGGCTCTCGTGGCGTTTTATCGAGCAGCCGTTCCGCGGGCGGCACGAACGCTTCGGCCGCCGTCAGATTTTCCTGTTCGCCGGGATTGCGACGGCCATCGCACTCGTGCTCGGCGCCGTGCTTCAGATGCACAATGGCTGGCCGCAGCGCTTCAGCCCGGACGTGCGCGCGACCTTCTCCGCTCAGCGCAGCAAGCCGCCGAAGGCCTTAGGCTGCATCGACAAGCCGAGGAGACTCGATCCGGACGCTATCACCTGCACCTTCGGCACGCCTGGCGCAAAGCGGAGCTTTGCGCTGTGGGGCGATTCCCATGCCACCGTCATTCTGCCTGTGATCGCGGAGGCTGCCATTCGCACACACCGCGCTGGGTTGTTTGCCCGACATCATGGCTGCGCGCCGCTGCTCGGCGTCGAATCCTCCCGCGCGCATGGCTGCCGCACCTTCAACGACAAAGTCCTTCGGCAAATCGCCCGCGATCGCGACATCCGGTTCGTCGCTCTCCTCGCGCATTGGGCGAAGAGCGCGGAAGGCATCGCCTACGGCCACGACGACGCCGGCAATTTGTTCCTCACCGATGCCGAATCGCCCTTACCCTCGCTGCCCAACGATCCGGCGGTGTTCGCCCGCGGGCTCGACCGCACCGTGGCCGCACTCACCCGGGCGGGAAAAAAGGTCGTGATCGTCGCCTCCATTCCGGAGATCGGCTGGCCGGTTCCCGAAACACTGGCGCGCATGAAACTTGCGCACAATGCCCGGAAACTCGGCCCAACGCTTGGCGAATATCTGGCGCGGCAGAAGACTGTGTTCGCGGTGCTGGCGCAGATGCAAAAAAAATACGGCGCGACCGTGATCTACCCCCACCTGGTCCTTTGCAAGGACGGCCGCTGCGACGCGCAACAGAATGGTGTTCCCATCTACGTAGATGCCCATCACCTCAGCTACCGGGGTGCCCTGCTCCTGAAGCCCTTGCTGGACCCGCTCTTGACCCGGAACTGAGGCGGAGAAGTGCCGTGCACCCGCCACGCTTTCGTCTCCGGCGCGTTAGAATATGCTAATCGGGCAGACGATGACGCGCACAACAGGCTGGAATTACCGGCCGGACATCGACGGATTGCGGGCGCTCGCCGTGGTTGCGGTAGTGCTGTTCCATTACCGCGTGCCGGGTTTCTGGGGCGGCTATGTCGGGGTGGATGTCTTCTTCGTCATCTCCGGATACCTGATCACCGGCCTCATCCTGAAAGAAACGACAGAGGGGCGCTTCTCTCTCCGCAGTTTCTATGAACGCCGGATCCGCCGCATTTTCCCGGCGCTGTTCGCTACGCTGGCAGTTGCGACGGTCCTGGCTGCCCTGTTGTTCTTCCCGGTTTCCTTCGCCCGCTTCGGCAAATCGCTGCTGGCAACGGCCTTTTTCGCATCCAATCTCGAGTTCTGGCGGGAGGCAGGATATTTCGATGTCGCCGCCGACCAGAAACCGCTGCTGCATCTCTGGTCGGTTGCGGTCGAGGAACAGTTCTATCTCGTCTTTCCGGCACTCTTGCTGCTGATCGGAGCGCGATCCCGCTGGCGCCTGACCGCAGCCATTGGTGCAATCTTTGCCGCCTCGCTCGCCTGCAGCCTCTGGAGCGTGCGGCACGCGCCGACCGCTGGCTATTACCTGCTGCCGTCACGGATGTGGGAATTGATGCTGGGCGCATTGCTCGCAATCGGGGCGGTCACCGTTCCGGATATTCGCCGGCTGCCGGCGCTTGCCTCGGCCGCCGGTCTCGCGCTGATAGGATACGCTGTTTTCGCCTTCAGGCATGAGACGGCGTTCCCCGGTGCCGCCGCGCTCGTGCCATGTGTCGGAACGGCGCTTGTGATTGTGGCGGGCGAGGCATCGCCGCCCAATCGCATGCTGAGTCTGAGGCCCATCGTTTTTGTCGGGCTGATCTCCTACTCGCTCTACCTCTGGCATTGGCCGATCTATGTATTCGCGCGCGCGGCGCTGTTCCGCGCGCCCACCCCAATCGAAGCCACGTGTCTCATCGCGCTGTCGTTCACGCTCGCGGTCCTGTCGTGGAATTATGTCGAGCGGCCGTTCCGCAGCGGCAGCTTCCGCTGGCCGCGGCCGGTGCTGTTCCGTGGAGCTGGTGTTGCGATGGCGGGGACAGCGGCATGCGCCATGTTGCTGGTGTTCGGGCAAGGACTGCCGCAACGCTTCAGCCCCGAAATCCGGACGATTCTGGCTGAGGCGTCGGATCACGAGGCAAACATGGGCGAGTGTTTCGGGCTCACCGCCGACGACGTTCGCAAAGGCAGACTATGTCCACTCGGCGCCAGCGTGCAGCAGGCGAGCTTCCTGTTGTGGGGGGACTCGCACGCCGACGCGCTGATACCTGCCGTCCAGAGCGTCGCGAATCGCGCGGGCCGCACCGGTCTGTTCGCGGGCACCGACAGCTGCCCGCCACTGTTGGGCGTGAAGCGCGCAGATACGGCCAAATGCGCCGCCTTCAACGATGCCGTTGCGAAAATCGCGATCAGCAAATCGATTCGCGAAGTCATCCTGGAAGCGCGTTGGGCGAAAAATGCGGAAGGCACTTCGTTCGGTCAGGAGCCGCCCGGCCGCGTGCGACTCTATGACGACGTTTCGCAAGGCCAGACTGAAAGAGAAACGCGGGATGTGTTCTATCGCGGCCTCGATCGCACAGTTGCGGCGCTCAAACATGCCGGAAAGAAGGTCATTCTCGTGGCGTCCGTGCCGGAGGTGGGCTTCCCGGTGCCGGCATATTTGGCGCGGGCGAAGATGGCGGACCCCGATGCGAAGCTCACCACCAGTGCGGCTGTCTATCGTGAGCGGCAGAAATTCGTGCTGTGGGCCTTTGCGCAGATGCGCAAACGCTACGGCGCGCAGATCGTCTATCCGGATCGGGTGCTGTGCAAAGGGAAGACGTGCCGCCTCGCATTGAACGGCCGGCCGCTATATCGGGACGGCCATCATCTGAGCGTATTCGGAGCGAAACAGCTGGCGCCCCTGCTGGCTTCGGTGTTCTGAGCCGGGGCTTGACTGCCGAGCATAGAACGTAATAAGAACATTGTGGAGCGATTGGAGCGGCTGTGGCGGCGAGGGCAGCCGGGCAGGTAGGGTGCCGGTGAGGCGCCCGGGAAGGACAAGATGGCTGGCAGCGTGAACAAGGTGATTCTGGTGGGAAATCTCGGCCGCGATCCGGAAACGCGGCGGATGCCGAGCGGCGATGCGATGGTGACCTTCTCCGTCGCAACCTCGGAGAGCTGGCGCGACAAGAGCTCGGGCGAGCGCAAGGAACGCACCGAGTGGCACCGTGTGGTAATCTTCAACAAGAACTTGGCGGAGGTGGCGGAGAAATATCTGCGCAAGGGCTCCAAGGTGTATCTGGAAGGCCAGCTGCAGACCCGCAAATTCACCGACAAGGATGGCCAGGAACGCTCTGCCACGGAGGTGGTGCTGCAGAACTTCCGCGGCGAATTGCAGATGCTGGATGCGCGCGGCGAAGGTGGCGGCGGCGGCGCCCGCATGGGGGGCGGCGCGGAGACGCCGCAAAGCTTCGATCGCAACGAGATGGAAGACGAAATCCCGTTCTGATTTGCGGTTGCTGAAACCAGCTGGAGTCCTTATCTAGAGTGCATTCCGCCGGGGTATCCGGCTGGCGGAATTCCCGCGGAAATGCTACGCATTTCATGACTCATCCGGCCGCTTTGTGTCTCATCGCGGCCGGCTTCTGAAGGACCGGTTTTGAGCGAAGAAGGACAACTTCCGGCACCGCCTGCGGCACCCGGTACCAGCCCCATCGCCATCGAGGAGGAGCTGCGCCGCTCGTACCTCGATTACGCCATGAGCGTGATCGTCAGCCGCGCGCTCCCCGACGCGCGCGACGGGCTGAAGCCCGTGCATCGCCGCATCCTTTATTCGATGCACGAGAACGGCAACGACTGGAACAAGGCATACCGCAAATCCGCCCGTATCGTAGGCGATGTGATCGGCAAGTATCACCCGCACGGCGACCAGGCGGTGTACGACGCGCTGGTGCGCATGGCGCAGGATTTCTCCATGCGCGCGCCGCTGATCGATGGGCAGGGCAATTTCGGCTCGGTGGACGGCGATAGCCCGGCGCAGATGCGCTACACGGAAGTCCGCCGCACCAAAATCGCCCACGCGCTCACCGAAGACCTCGACAAGGACACGGTCGAGTTTCGCGACAATTACGATGCCGCCGAGCGGGAGCCGGTGGTGTTCCCGGCGCGCTTCCCGAACCTGCTAGTGAATGGCGCCAGCGGCATCGCCGTTGGCATGGCGACCAACGTGCCGCCGCACAATTTGGGCGAAGTGATCGATGCCTGCCTCGCCTATATCGAAGACCCGTCCATCAACCTGGAAGCGCTGACCGAAATCGTGCCGGGGCCGGATTTTCCCACCGGCGCGCTCATTATTGGCAAGCAGGCGGCGCGGGCCGCGCTGGCCCGCGGCCGCGGCTCCATTCTCATGCGGGCGCGCTGCCATGTGGAGGAAATTCGCAAGGATCGCGAAGCCATCATCGCCACGGAGCTGCCCTATCAGGTGAACAAGGCGAGGCTACAGGAACGCATCGCCGAGCTGGTGCGCGACAAGCGGGTGGAAGGCATCGGCGACATCCGTGACGAAAGCGACCGCCACGGCATGCGGCTGGTGATCGAGCTGCGCCGCGATGCCTCGAGCGACGTGGTGCTGAACCAGCTCTACCGCTACTCCGAGCTGCAGACGACCTTCGGGGTCAACATGCTGGCGCTGAACGGCGGCCGCCCGGTTCTGATGAACCTGAAGGACCTCATCGGTGCGTTCGTGGTGTTCCGCGAAGAGGTTGTGACGCGGCGCACGCGGTTTGAGCTGCGCAAGGCCCGCGACCGCGCGCACATCCTCATCGGTCTCGCGATTGCTGTCGCCAACATCGACGAAGTGATCGCGCTGATCCGCGGCGCACCCGACGCCGCCGCCGCCAAGGCCGAACTGATGGCGCGCCACTGGCCAGCGAAGGACGTGGCGCCGCTGGTGGCGCTCGTTGCCGATCCGCGCCACAGTGTCTCCGCTGAAGGGACCATTCGTCTCTCGGAAGAGCAGGCGAAGGCGATTCTCGAAATTCGGCTGCAGCGCCTCACCGCGCTCGGCCGCGATGAGCTTGCCGATGAGGTGCGGAAGCTTAGCGACTCGATCGCGGAGTATCTCGATATCCTGCGTAGCCGCGTCCGCGTCCTTGCCATCGTGCGTAAAGAGCTGGAGGACATCAAAGCCGAATTCCCCACGCCGCGGCGCACCGAGCTGATCGATGCAGATGTCGAGATCGAAGACGAAGCGCTGATCGAGCCTGAAGAGGTGGCAATTACGGTCACGCATGGCGGCTACATCAAGCGCACGCCGGTGGCCGAATACCGGGTTCAGGGCCGCGGCGGCAAAGGCCGCGCCGGCATGGCCACCCGCCAGGAGGATTTCGTCACCAGCATTTTCGTCGCCAATACGCACGCCCCGCTGGTGTTCTTCTCCTCCACCGGCATGGCCTACAAGCTCAAGGTTTGGCGGCTTCCGGAGGCGCGCATTCAGGGCCGCGGCAAGGCGATGGTGAACCTGCTGCCGCTGAAAGAAGGCGAGCAGATAACAACCATTCTCCCGCTTCCAGAAGACGAATCTCAATGGGAGGCATTGAGCGTAATTTTCGCCACGAGATCGGGTGACGTTCGGCGGAACAGGCTCTCAGATTTCGTGAACATCAATCGCAATGGCAAGATTGCGATGAAACTGGCAGCGAGCGACAGGATTGTTGGTGTGCAAATCTGCACCGACCGCGATGACGTTCTCCTAACGACACGGGACGGCAATTGCATCCGCTTTCCTGTTGAAGAGGCCCGCGTTTATAGTGGGCGCACTTCCACAGGTGTTCGGGGCATTAAGTTGAAAGATGACGATGAGGTTGTCAGCCTTAGTATCCTTCATCACGTCGATGCAACATCTCCAGAATTGCAGGCGTACCTGAAGCAGGCAAGTGCTGTTCGGAAAGCAGCCTCTGGCGACGATACGGAAGAAGGCGCTGCAGATTCCGTGAGCGAGCAATCAGAAGATGGAGAGGCGACGGTTCGGGAGGAAATCACGCTAAGCCCGGAGCGATACGCTGAACTTGGAGCGAGCGAGCAGTTTATTCTTTTCGTGACAGATACCGGCTTCGGCAAGCGAACGAGCTCGCACAGGTTCCGTGCCATGAGGCGAGGTGGGGGTTACGGTCTCACGGGTATCTCGGTTGGGGAAAAGAGGAAGAGCAAATCAGTCGTGGCTGCCTTTCCTGTCGAAGTATCAGACAGCATCATGATGATCAGCGATAAAGGTCAGACAATTCGTGCGGCGGTTTCTGACGTCAGCGTCCAAGGGCGTGCCTCCGAAGGTGTTACGCTGTTCCGTGTTGACGAAGATGAGCGCGTGGTGTCCGTCGAGCGCATAGAGGAAGCGACGGGAAACGGGGATTAGGGGGCGCCAGCATGAACAAGCGTATAGGCCTGTATCCGGGCACCTTCGATCCTCTGACCCTCGGCCATATCGACATTATCGGCCGCGCAGTGAAGCTGGTGGATCACCTGGTGATCGGCGTAGCGACCAATCCGTCCAAGTCGCCGCTGTTCTCGCTTCAGGAACGGCTGGACATCATCCGCCATGAAACGGCACCGCTTGCCGGCGACGGCCGCGCCACCATCGCCGTGCAGACGTTCGAAACGTTGCTGATCAAGTTTGCGGAAAGCATCGGCGCCAGCATTATCGTGCGCGGCCTGCGCGCGGTGTCGGATTTCGAGTACGAATTCCAGATGGTGGGCATGAACCAGCGCTTGAATCCGGAGATCGAAACCGTGTTCCTGATGGCCGATCCTCGTCATCAGGCGATTGCCTCCCGGCTGGTGAAGGAAATCGCCATGCTGGGCGGCGACATCCGCAAATTCACCACGCCTTATGTCGCCGAGCTTCTGGTCAAACGCTGCAAAGATTTGAGGAACACGTGACGGAAGAACTCAGCACGATCACAATGGACCTGAAGAGCGGCTCCGTAGTGATCGAACTCCGGCCCGATCTGGCGCCCGGGCATGTCGAGCGGATCAAGGCGCTGTCGGAACGCGGCTTCTATGACGGCGTGCCATTTCATCGTGTGATCCCCGGCTTCATGGCCCAGACAGGCGACCCCACGGGAACCGGCTCCGGCGGCTCCGAACTGCCGGACCTGAAGGCGGAGTTCTCGAACGAGAAGCATGTGCGCGGCACGGTTTCGATGGCGCGCACGAACAAGCCAAACAGCGCCAACAGCCAGTTCTTCATCTGCTTTGGCGACGCGCCTTGGCTCGATCGTCAGTACACGGTGTGGGGCAAGGTGATATCCGGCATGGAGCATGTGGATGCGATCAAGAAAGGCGGCCAGCACAACAACGGCGCCATCTCCGGTGAACCCGACAGGGTCGTGCGGATGCGGGTCGCCGCAAACGCCTGAGCTGCCGGTCCGCGCGTATTAAGGCTTCTCTAAGGAAGGCTGTAGAACGCTGGGCTGCTCCTTTTTTGGATGTCGCCGTGAAAAGCCAGACTGCGTTCGGCCGTCGTCCGCTTCCGCAGCCGCCGGGCTTCGTCAAGCCGCCGGCTGCCGATGTAACACCCATGCCGCCATTCGCGCCGCCGCCGGACGCGCAAGCTGTTTCGGACGATGAGGAACTGCGGGCGTGGAAGGCGGCGCGCGGGTTACGGATTCCCTGGCGGCCGCTCCTCCTGATGGCGAGCCTGAGCTTCGGGACGGCGGCGTTCGTCCTGCCGCCTTCGACAAGCGATCCGGTGCAGTGGGCGCTGGGCGGGCTATCGGCCGCAAGCTTCCTGGCGGGGCTGAAACGCCGTATCGCAAAGCGGATCGCGGCATGAATTCTGGACGCAATCGGCAATAAATCTTGAGCCCGAACGGGTTGAGCGGTCCGAATTGCCGTGGCTAGACAGTGCGGGCCGGCCAGGAGAAGCACGCTTGCCGATTCCTTTCATCGACCTTCAGGCTCAACGGCGCCGCATCGCTTCTGAAGTCGAGCGCGCGGTCACGGCCGCCGTTGCGGGCGGCCAATGGATCATGGGCCCGCAGGTACGCGCGCTGGAAGAGCAGCTCGCCGAATATGCCGGTGTGAAGCATTGCGTCGCCTGCGCCAACGGCACCGATGCGCTGATGATTGTGCTGCGGGCATGGAACATCGGGCCGGGCGATGCGGTGTTCGTGCCGGCTTTCACGTTTGCTGCATCGGCGGAAGTGGTAGCGCTGGTCGGCGCCACGCCGGTTTTCGTCGATGTGCTGGAAGACACCTACAACATCGATGCGCACAGTCTCGAGACGGAGATTGCGACGGTGAGGCGGGAAGGCAAGTTGACGCCGCGGGCCGTCATGCCGGTGGACCTGTTCGGACAGCCAGCGGACTACCGCGCCATCGAGCCGATCGTTGCGCACGAAAGGCTAAAGCTGCTGGTGGATACGGCGCAGGCTTTCGGCGCCACGCTGGATGGCCGTCAGACGGCTGCCATCGGTGATGCAGCGGCTACCAGTTTCTTTCCGGCGAAACCGCTCGGGTGCTACGGCGATGGCGGCGCTACCTTCACCGATGATGATGGATTGGCCGAGCTGCTGCGTTCCATCCGGGTGCACGGGCAGGGCAGCGACAAATACGAGAACGTGCGCATCGGCGTGAACTCCCGGCTGGACACGATTCAGGCCGCGATCCTCATCGAGAAGCTGAAAATTTTTCCGGAAGAACTTGAAGCGCGCGAGCGGATCGCGCGGCGCTATACGGAAGCCTTCCGCCGCTCCAACCGCGTGCGCCCGCCGCATGTCATCGCGGGTGCGCAATCCACCTGGGCGCAATACACCATCCAGGTGCCAGATCGCGACAAACTGCATCGGGACTTGAAGGCGTTGGGCATTCCGACGGCCATCTATTATTCCACGCCGCTGTCGCACCAGAAGGGCTATGCGCACTTCCCCAGCGCCGGCACGCCGGTGAGCGATCGCATTTCGAAGCATGTGATCAGCCTGCCCATGCACCCCTACCTGGACGAAGCCACCCAGGCCCGCATCGTTGAGGCGGTGCTGGAGAGCGCCGGTTCTTGACCTGATCCGCACCCCTTATTCTTCATCGCCCGCCTTGCCGCCTTCGCCAAGGCTTCGGCGCGCCTTAAACTTTGGGTTGCCACGCCGGAGCGAAGCGTGGGCGGCTGCGGGCGACCCAATTTCTGAGTCTGAAGAAAATGGGTCACCCGGATCACGCGCGAAGGAGGCGCGCGACCGGGTGATGACATGATATGTGAGGACATGGATGTCCGCCTGTTCGATTTCGAATTGCCTCAGGGGCGCATCGCGCTCCGGCCTGCACAGCCGCGCGATTCCGCGCGCATTCTTGTCGTGCACCGCGATGGGCGACTGGAGCACGCGCACGTCCGCGATTTGCCGAATTATCTGCGCAGCGGCGATGTTCTCGTGGTAAACGATACCAAGGTCATTCCGGCACGGCTGCATGGCCGCCGCTTGCCCCGCGCCAGCTCGAAGGGCCAAGGCGCCGGAATCGAGCTGATGCTGCACAAGCGGCTTGCGCCAGATCGCTTTCTTGCCTTCGCCCGTCCGGCAAAGAAGCTTGCGGCCGGCGACCGAGTGCACATGAGTACGGCCCTTTCAGCGGTCATAATTGCGTGCAACGAGGGTGGCGAGGTGGAGGTGCAATTCGATCTTGCCGGCGCCGGCCTCGAGGCGGCGATTGCGCGAGAAGGCGAAATGCCGTTGCCGCCCTACATCGCCGGAAGGCGCAAAACGGATGCGCGGGACGTGCACGATTATCAGACCGTGTTTGCGGAACATCCGGGCTCGGTCGCCGCACCGACCGCCGGCCTGCACTTCACGCCCGAACTTCTGCAACGACTCGAACAAGGGGGTGTCGCGCAAGAGACTGTGACGTTGCATGTCGGCGCCGGCACCTTCCTGCCGGTTACCGCCGCAGATACGGCGCAGCACCGGATGCACCCCGAATGGGCAACGGTTTCCGCTTCGACGGCAGGGCACCTCAACGCGGCGCGGGGGCAGGGCGGGCGGATTGTGGCAGTGGGGACGACAAGCCTCCGTACGCTCGAAACCGCGGGGCAAGATGACGGCTCGATGGAGCCGTTCTCCGGCGAAACGGCACTGTTCATCGCCCCCGGTTATCGCTTCAAGTCGGCAGAGATCATGCTCACCAATTTCCACCTGCCACGCTCGACCTTGTTCATGCTGGTGTGCGCATTCGCTGGGCTCGAAACGATGAAGCGGGCCTATGCCGAAGCTATCCGGGAGAATTATCGCTTCTACTCCTACGGCGATGCCTGCCTGCTGTTCCGATGACTGAGCCATTTGCGTTCGAGCTTCACGCGACCGACGGTGCGGCGCGCACCGGTGTCATTCGCGCCCCGCGCGGAGAGATTCATACGCCGGCCTTCATGCCGGTCGGCACGGCAGCGACGGTCAAGGCGATGCTGCCGGAAAGCGTGCGCGCCACGGGCGCCGAGATCATTCTGGGAAACACCTACCATCTGATGCTGCGGCCCGGTGCTGAGCGCATCGCGCGGCTTGGCGGTTTGCATAAATTCATGGCGTGGGATGGGCCGATCCTCACCGATTCCGGCGGCTTCCAGGCGATGTCGCTCGCCAAGCTGCGGAAAATCACGGAAGACGGTGTCGCCTTCCAGTCGCACATTGACGGTTCCAACGAGTTCCTGTCGCCGGAGCGCGCGATGGAAATCCAGCGGCTGCTTGGCTCGGATATCCAGATGGTGCTGGACGAATGCGCGCCGTTTCCGTCCACCGAAGCGCAAATCGAAGCCTCGCTGGCGTTGTCGATGCGCTGGGCGAAGCGCTCGAAAGCTGCGTTCGGTGAGCAGCCGGGCCGCGCCTGCTTCGGCATCGTGCAGGGCGGCGTATTTCTGCAGCTGAGGAAACGCTCAGCGGAAGCGCTTATCGAGATCGGCTTCGACGGTTACGCCGTCGGCGGCCTTGCGGTGGGTGAGGGACAGTCGGCCATGTTCGAGGTGCTCGATGCGGCCATGCCGCTGCTGCCTCGCGACCGTCCGCGTTACCTGATGGGCGTCGGCAAGCCGGACGACATTGTCGGCGCAGTGCTACGCGGCATCGACATGTTCGATTGCGTGCTGCCCACGCGCTCCGGTCGCAACGGCCAGGCGTTCACCCGTGCAGGCACGCTCAATCTGCGCAATGCGCGTCATGCCGAAGATTTTGCGCCTCTCGATGCGGAATGTGGCTGCCCCGCCTGCCGCAAGTTCAGCCGTGCCTACATGCATCACGTGGTGAGGGCGAACGAGATCATCGCATCCATGCTGCTCACCTGGCACAATCTGGCTTACTACCAAGACCTGATGACCGGCTTGCGCAGCGCCATTGCCGCCGGAAGCGCGTGCGATTTTGCCCAAGCCTGCGCGCGGAACTGGGGCACAGAGACGGAAACCCGCGCGGATTGACCGGGCAGATCGGCATACCTATGGTCCGCGCGCCCTTGGAGAGCCCGTAGCTCAGGGGTAGAGCATCTGACTTTTAATCAGAGGGTCGATGGTTCGATCCCATCCGGGCTCGCCAATGCCTGCGCAATGTTAAACCGCCGCCGCTTGAAGATGGTGAACGCGCGGGGTAAAACCCGGACGCCATTGGGTTTTCCGGCGCGGGTCTTTCGGGAAGAGCTGGGGTGATGCTGGTAAGAAAGCTTTGTGCCGCCGCACGGCGGACGGCCATGGTCGCTGCGCTTGCAATCGGCGCCCTCGGTCCGGCCACAACAGACGCGCAAACTACGACCAGCCCTGAAGTGCAGGGCATTCTGAATGCCATCAGTGGGCAGCCGTCCACCATCACGACAATGCCCGTTCAGGCGCCAACGGCGGCGCAGGTGCCGCCGGCGACGACGATGCCGTCGCAGACCACCTTGCCGGCGACTGCCGCTCCGGTGGCGCCTGCAACGCCACAACCGCCTTCGCATCTCGAGCAATTGTTTTCCCAGCGCGCCGGCCGTCCCCTCGCGCAGGTCGGATACGACGATTTCGGCATCGGCAGCAGCGTGCCCGTAACCCAGGTCGGGGCCCTCCAGGACAGTTATATCCTGGGGGTTGGCGACCAACTGAACATCGTGCTCCGTGGACACGAGAATGTCGCGTACACGGTCACCGTCGACCGCGATGGCAGAATTATTCTGCCGGAACTTCCACCGATCACCGCGGCAGGCCGCACCTTCGGCGAAGTGCGGAGCGACCTTGCCCAGCGTGTTGCCAAGTTGATGATCGGGACGCAGGCCTTCGTGTCCATCGGCACCGTGCGCCAGATCGCGGTATTGGTGACTGGCGAGGTCGCTTCGCCGGGCGTTCGCACGCTCACAGGGCTGAATACCCCGGTTGACGCTATTCTGCTCTCGGGCGGGATCAAAAAGACCGGCAGCCTGCGCAATGTCACGCTGGTGCGCGGGCGCCGCCATATCCGGCTCGATCTCTATGCGCTGCTGGGGACGGGGGTCTATTCGTCCGTCGGCGCGCTAACGGAGGGCGATCGCATCATCGTGCCGGCGATCGGGCAAACGGTCGCGATCGCCGGACTCGTGAAACGGCCGGGCATCTACGAACTCACGCCGGGCGCGTCGGCCATCACGCAGCAATCCTTGATTACGCTGGCGGGCGGCGCCGAACTCGCGGGCGCCAAGCGGCTGAGCAAACTAGAGCTTTTGCCGGATGGGCGCACGCGGCTCGTACCTGCAAATAAATCGGGTGTCATTGGATCCGGCGAGGTGCTGTTCGTCGATTTCGAGCGCTCGACGTCGAACGGCATCGTCAATCTCATGGGCGAAGTCGCCGTCCCGGGAAATCGTGCTCTGAGCGCCGCTCCCAGCATATCGCACCTGATCCGCGACGCCGACGATCTCACGCCCCAGTCCTACTCGCTTTATGGCGTCGTGATCCGGCGCGACCCGAAGACGAACTTGCAGATCGTCATTCCGTTCTCCATCGCGCGAACCTTCGAAGGCAAGGAAGATGTGAAGCTCGCGGACAACGATCTCGTCTATGTCTTCAACCAGTCGGAAATCGCAACCTTGGCGGCGGCCGCAAACGCGGCATTGGGGAATACCGCCTCCGCATCGCAAAACCCGCTTTCCGCCTCCCATTCCACGGGAGCCTCATCCACAGGAAGTACATCGACGCCGCAGTCCTCCTTGACCTCATCTTCTCAGCCGTCGCAGGCCCCAGGTGCGGCCGGGAACGCAGCCGGTGGGCCGGCCCCCCAGACGCCATCGGGTAGCGCCACGAGCACACAGACTGCCTTACCCGGACCGCTGGGAACCGCCGCGCCCTCTGCAACCGCGGCAGCTGCGCTCCTCGCCGGGAACGCATCTCAGCAGCCTTCCACCACACCCACCGCCTCGCTGCCAAGCACGGCAGCGCCGATCGCCGGGATCGGACAGGCACAGGCCACGGTCGGCGCAACGGGCGCTTCTGCGGCGACAGTAGCCACGGCCAAATCGGGGACAACGGCCGTATCGCTGGATCAGATTGCCGCCAATCTGGGCATCCCGACCGTGGAGCTGGTGAACGCGGCACGCGATTATCTGGTGACCATCAACGGTGAAGTGCGCAATCCGGGTTCCTACCTCGCCCTTGGCGACACCAGCCTGGCATCGCTGATCGCGGCAGCGGGCGGGGTGCAACGGGAGGCGGACCTCTCGGCCGTCGAGATCACCTCGACCCTGATCGATACCGAGACGGGAACCTCCCGGACAGTGCGCAACACACTGCGGGTCACGGGACAGGATTTTGCGAGCATCTCTCTCAAGCCATTCGATTCGGTCCGTTTGCGCCCTGTGTTTTCGGATCGAAACGGCGAAAGTGTCACCATTCTCGGGCAAGTGCGGTATCCGGGCACCTTTGACATCACGCGCGGCGAGCGGCTGTCGTCGGTGATGGCGCGCGCCGGCGGCCTGACGGACGAAGCCTATCCTTACGGCACCGTGTTCACCCGTCAGAGCGCCGCGATTCAGGAGTCGGATGCGAATCAGCGCATTGCGCGGTTGCTTGAGGATAATATCGCCACGGTTGCCACGCAGCCGGCAACGATCATAAACCCATCCGGTCTTTCCTATGTGGAGCAGATTGCACAGACGCTCCGGACCATGCCGGCGCTCGGACGGATTTCGGTGACCGCCGATCCGGTGGTCCTCGCCACCAAACCGGAACTCGATATGCTGCTCGAATCCGGCGACACCGTCTATATCCCCAAGCGGCCCTCCACGGTCACGGTGACCGGGGAGGTCTTGAGTACCGGCGCCTTTGCCTACAAGCCGGGGCTGACCGTGCGCGACTACATCAAACTGGCGGGTGGAGAAGGCGGGTCGGCAGACGACGGTCTGGTTTTTGTCGTGCTGCCGGACGGGACAGCGCGGCCGGAAGGCGAGAGCTGGTTTAGCTTCGGAAGCGGGGGCGAAATTCCGCCTGGGTCGATGATCGTGGTACCGCGCGATCCGCAGCCGTTCAACTGGACGGTGTTCGCCATCAACACGACGGACATTCTCAGCAAAATGGCGACGACCGTTGCAGCGCTGACGGTGATTGGCGCGAATCGCGGCAGTAGCACTGGCAAGTAGCAAGAAGCCGGTTGCGTCCGGTGCTGAGGCGGCTGGCCTGAACTGCGTCTGTCATGAACTAGGGCCGTCAGCCAACCGAAGTTCTGCAAGCATCATTGCGGCGAAGCGCGCTCGATCGAAGTCGCGCGCCAGGGCTAGGCCGCCTTGGCTCAGCTGCTTGCGCAATTCCGGTTCCGCAATCAACCTGCGGATGGCATTTGCCAGAGCGGCTGAATCCTCCGGAAGCGCTACGAGTCCCGCACCATAGCGGCGCACCAGGTCGGCCGAGGCGCCTTCCGCGCTCACAATGAGGGGTTTGCCCATGGCAGCGGCTTCGAAGATCTTGCCCGGCAGCGTGATCTCGATCTGAGTGGTTCGCCTCAGTGGGATCAGCACGGCGTCGCAGGCGCACAAATAAGCCGCCGCCTTTTCCAGAGGCACAAGTCCGATGAACGTTACATTGTTGAGCTGCATTGCCCTTGCGCGCGCCATCAGGGCATCGCGCCGAGCGCCGTCGCCGACGAGAAGAAAATGCACGTTGCTGTCGCGCAACGCCTGCGCGGCGCCAAGGACGACCTCCAGTCCCTGGGCCATGCCGTGCGTTCCCACATATCCGAGGACGAAGTGGCCTTCCAGGCCCAACCTCTTTCTCTCGTCAGCACCGCCGGTCGCCGCAGCCGCGCGGCCTAAATCGACCCCGTTCGGCACGACGCCGATCTTTTCTGCCGGCACGTGACGCGCGATCAACCGCTCGCGAATGCCGTCGCTGACCGCCACAATCCGGCTGGCGCGGCGATAAAGCCCCGCCTCCAGCCGGCGAAGCGCGCGGACGAACAGATTCTCCCGCATCAGTCCGATGGCGACGATCGAATCCGGCCACAGATCGCGTACCTCGAAGACCCAGGGGCGCCGTTTCGCAATGGCCAGACAACAGCCAGCCGCGGCCGTCAGCAGTTGGGGAGAAGTGGCCAGAATGACATCCGTTCGCCGGAACAGGCCGGCCAGGAATCCGGAAACCGCGAAGCTCAAGAAGTCCAGCGAACGCCAGAAAACCCCCCGATTGGGCGCCAGCAAACTCCAGACCCTTATGATCTCGATGCCGTCGATTGTTTCCTTCTGGTACAGCCGGTTGCGGTAGGGCGGCAGCGGACGTCCCGTCGGAAAATTGGGAATTGTTGTAATGACTGTGACCCTGGCCCCCTGAGTCGTCCATGCGCGGGTGTGTTCGTAGGCCCGCAAGGCGGGACTGTTGGTTTCGGGGACGAAATTGTCGGTGAGCAGGAGAATACGCATGCGGTCCAAGGCGACAGGCTGGAATAGGAGCTAGTGCTTGCGGCTCAAGGGGAGGACTTCCTGCCCGCAATAGGGCGTTCGTGCAACAGGTGTGTTGCCGCCGCGGACTTCTGCAATTCTCTTGTTGTATGGGCTCGACCGGCTTGTTACTGTCCCTTCGCGAGCAGGTGGGATTTTCAGCGTTGGATCGCAGTTCCGAGCAACAGGCGTTCGCCGGTCGTGCTGTGTCGCCGGCACTGGAAAGACCGAAAGTTGCCGCAATCGGCTGCGGTCAGTGGGGCAAGAATATAATCCGAAACCTGTCGCAGCTCGGCGCCCTGTCGGCGGTAACCGATGTTGCCACCGACGTGGCGCTCGAATTCTCGTCCCGCTTCGCCGTACCCGCTCGCCGCTTTGAGGAAGTGCTCGAAGACGAAGGCATCGGGGCCGTCGCCATTGCGACACCGGCCGCCTTCCACGCCATTCATACCCGCCAGGCGCTTGAGGCGGGCAAGCACGTCTTCGTCGAGAAACCCTTGGCGATGAGCGTGCCGGACGGCCAGGTTCTGGCGAAAATGGCGCTCGAACGTCAGCGGGTTCTGATGGTGGGGCATGTGCTGCGCTACCATCCCGCAGTGCGCAAACTGCTTCAGGAGGTGCGCTCCGGCCGGTTGGGGACGGTGCGGCACATTTATTCCCGCCGCCTCAGCCTCGGACGGTTCCGCACCGAAGAAGACGTGCTGTGGTCGCTGGCGCCGCACGATATCTCGATCATTCTGGCGATCTTCGGCGCCCTGCCGCAGCGGGTTTCGGCGCACGGCCGTCCCATCCTCAATTCCCACATCGCCGATATTGCGCGTGTGCATCTGGATTTCGCCAACGGTGTTACCGCCGACGTGGCGGTGTCGTGGCTCAACCCGGTCAAGGAACACAAGCTGGTGCTTATCGGCTCGCGGGCGCAGGCAGTGTTCGACGACACGGCCAAGTGGTCGGAAAAGTTGCAGATCTTCGATCACGGCATCGATGTGTCCTCGGGCGCGGTCCGGGTGATCCGCGCTGAGCCGGTTTTGGTCCGCATCGACGAGAAAGAGCCGCTACGGGAAGAATGCGCGCACTTCCTTTCCTGTGTTGCCGCGAGCAAGACGCCGCGCACCGACAGCCTTGAGGCGCTCCGCGTTCTCCGGGTCCTGGAAGCCGCGGCCAATTCGATGGCCATGGGCGGAGAAACGATTCGCACCCGGCCTGCCGCCGCCATCGCAGACCTGCCGAACATTTCCATAAATTAAGTCCGGGGCAGCCGCGGCGCGGTAAATGGCGCAAGCTCTCGGCGCGTGCGAAGCTCACCCGTCAGTCGGCCGTACCCCGCCATGAATATCTGCATGATCGTCCATAACAACGGAACCCGTGACGGCCGCGTGATGCGGGAGGCCCGCACGCTTCGGGCTGCGGGGCACGTTGTGACGGTGGTTGGCATCCCGGAATCCGGGGCATCCCAGCTCAGCGATGTATTGGAGGACGGTATCCAGATCACCCGGGTCGATTGGCATCCGAAGGCTCGCCGCAGGCTGGTGAGGTCGGCAATGCTTCGCGCGCCACTCTTCCTGGCCGCCTCTGCACTCGCGGCCTATGGCGTGTACCTGCTTGGGACGCTCTTGTTTGCGGAGCATCGTCCTGCGGCGCAGCTTTGGCAGGCGATGTCGAGACTTGTTTTGAAGGGGATGGAGCAACCGGCATACGCTTTGATCGGCGCCGTGTTGTCGGCTGCATTGCTTTATGTGCTGTGGCGCGCCTCCCGTTCTGTTCACGACGTCATCGGTCGCCGCAGAAAAGAGAGAGAGCTTCTCCGCCGCCGCGTGGTTTCGGGCACAAACGACTTTACGGGAAAATTCCCGGCCATCCGCTCGCGCCTTCCGGACTGGTTTCCCGACTGGTTGCTCGAGTTCGCCGTCGAGCCGCTCGATTGGTTCGGCGCCAAGACGGGCAAATTCTCCCAATACCGCTACCGCTCCGAGGAACTTGCTGCCGCCGCGATTCGACTGAATCCCGATCTTGTCCATTGCCACGACTGCATCGCCTTGCCCACCGGATGGCTGGTCAAGAAAGCACTGGGCATTCCGCTCATCTACGATGCGCATGAGATTTACGAGGCCGTGGCCGCCCGCCGCTTGGGTGCGACCGACTATTTCGCCCGCGTGCACCGCAAATACCTGGCCAACATCGATGGCTTCATCGCGGTGAACGACAGTGCTGCGAATTACTACCGTCACGCGTACCCGACGGCGCCGCACGCTGTGGTTATCCGCAACGCGACCGATCACGCGCCCTTGAGTAAGTATGACGGGCGGCTGCACCGCGCGGCCGGGCTTCCCTCGAGCGAAAAGATCCTGCTGTACCAGGGCGGCTATACGCTACATCGCGGACTGCCGACCCTGGTGCGATCGGGCCCACTGCTCCCCGAAGGATGGTCGCTGGTAATGATGGGCTGGGGTCCCCTGACGGAAGAGCTGAAGCGGATCGCAGCAAGCGCAAAAGATGAGGTGCGCCCTCGCAAAGTCCATTTTGTACCGGCCGTCCCCGCCTCCGAGCTCTTGTCGTGGACACAGGGTGCGACGGCCGGAATTATTCCGTACGAAGACAAGATGCTCAATCACTGGATCGCAACGCCCAACAAGCTTTGGGAGTATCCCAGTGCCGACGTCCCGCTGATCGTGCAGCCCTTTCCCGAGATGCGCCGTGTGATCGAAACCTATCGCTGCGGCTGGTTGCTGCCGGACGAATTCAGCCCCGCATCCCTGGCGGCGCTGCTCGCTTCCTTGAACGATGACGCTATCGCGCAAGCGCGCGCCGGCTGCCGCCGCTTCGTCGAGGCAGACAGTTGGCCTGCCATCTACCGAAACCGGCTCCTTGCCCTGTACGACAATGTGGCGCGCTGTTCGAAAGAGGAAGGCCGTCCAAGAGGAGATTGAACGGGAGAAGAGAAAGCCGCATCAAAGCCGCGGCGTTCGCGCTTGCACAGCGCAAGCCACACGGGTACTTCCCCTCCGAATGCGGCATTAGAGTCCAATGAAACCATATTTCGCGCATCCGAGTGCGGTCATCGACAATGGAGTCGAGATCGGCGCAGGCACTAAAATCTGGCATTTTGCGCATATCCTTGCGGGCAGCCGCATCGGTGCGCATTGCGTAATCGGGCAGAACGTGATGGTCGGACCGAATGTTTCGATCGGCAATGGCTGCAAGATCCAGAATAACGTCTCGGTCTACGAATCGGTCACCCTGGAAGAAGACGTGTTCTGCGGGCCCAGCATGGTGTTTACAAACGTGCTGTTGCCGCGGGCCCATATCAGCCGAAAGGCTGAATTTCTGCCGACCCTGGTGAGACGCGGGGCAAGCATAGGCGCCAATGCCGCGATCGTTTGCGGCCACACCATCGGCTGCTACGCCATGGTGGGGGCGGGCGCTGTCGTGACCCGCGACGTGCCGGATCACGCTCTGGTTGCAGGAAACCCCGCCCGTCGAATGGGTTGGGTGAGCCGAAGCGGTGAACGATTGGGCCGGGAACTTATCTGTCCCCGCACCGGCGATCGATATCGCCCATGCGGCGAAGGTATTGTCCTGGAAGGCGAAGGCGAAAATTGACGGGTTCCCGCTGTTGGCAAGCGGTGGAAAAACCCTCTAAGGTCCGCGGGCTCGGCAGAGTAGGGGCAGTTTTGGCCGGGCGCGCGTACACCCGGGCACGTGGGGATAGTGGGATGAAATTTGGCGGTCAGGACGAGGCGGTCAGGACGAGATCGCCCCTAGAAGAAATGTCGTCCCGCATTGCCAAGCTTGCCGTGCGCTTCCAGTCTGCGAATGCGACGGTCGGTATTGTCGGCATGGGGTATGTGGGCCAGCCGCTGGCTATCACGGCGCATCAGAAGGGCTTTCGGGTAGTCGGCTTCGATATCGACCCAGACCGCGTGGCCGCTTTGAACCAGGGCCGTTCCAGGATTCGCACCATCCCCGACCTCAAGATTGGCGCCATGCTCGCCGATCGGCGGTTCCGGGCCAGCAACAACCTTGAAGAAATCGCAGACGTGGACGTCGTTGTCATTTGCGTACCGACGCCGCTGAACAAGAATCGCGAACCGGACCTGAGCCATGTGCGGCGGACCGCCGACGCCGTGGGTAACGCGCTGCGCATGGATCATCTGGTCTGCCTAGAATCCACCACCTATCCCGGTTGCACTATGGAAGTGGTGAAACCCATCATTGAGGTGACGGGGCTGAGGGTCGGCCGCGATGTTTTTCTGGCCTATTCGCCTGAGCGCGAGGATCCCGGATCGAAGATTCCCACTTCCGAAATCCCGAAAGTCGTGGGTGCCGACGACCCGCCGAGCCGGCTGCTGGCCGAGGCGTTTTACGGCCGACTGGTGAAGCGCGTGGTCCCGGTGGCCGATACCGCGACCGCCGAAGCGGTCAAGCTGAGCGAGAACATTTTCCGCTGTGTGAACATCGCATTGGTGAACGAGCTCAAGCATATTTTTGCGCATATGGGCATCGACATTTGGGAAGTCATCGAGGCGGCGGCGACCAAGCCATTCGGCTACATGCCGTTCTACCCGGGGCCGGGGCTGGGCGGGCATTGCGTCCCAATCGATCCATTTTACCTGTCGTGGAAGGCGCGGGAGCACGAAGTACCGGCCCGTTTCATCGAATTGGCCGGTGAGATCAACACCGCGGAGCCGCTGCAGGTGGTAGCGGCTTTGGCCGGCGCGCTCTCCAGCCGCAAGCAGATGAGCCTGAACGGCAGCCGGATCCTGCTCGTGGGTCTGGCCTACAAGCGCAACGTCGACGATCTTCGCGAAAGCCCGGCACTCACAATTTTCAAACAGCTGGAGAGCAAGGGCGCCGCTGTCGATTACTACGATCCATGGGTTCCTGTCATTCCGGAGACACGAGAGTTTCCGCACCTGGCGGGACGCCGTTCCGTTCCGTGGAAGCCGGAAACGTTTGGTGAAGATTTCGACGCCGCTCTTATCGTCACCGATCACGACGATGTGGATTACGGTTCGCTGGTGAAATCTCTCGACCTGATCGTCGATACCCGCAATGCGATGCAAGGTGTATCCACACGGCCCGGCATTGTGGTCAAGGCATAGGGTGCGCCTCGGCGCTCCTGCTTTGCGGCTTCCGCTGCCGAGTCTCGATTACCGTTCGCGGCGCGATCGCACGCCCACTGCAGAGCAGCGCAGATATTCGAGGTCCGGCAAGAGATGATTTATCTTGCGATCGCCACAACGCTTGGTACAGCGGGATTGTGTATGCTCGCGAGGCCGGTCGCAAACTGGCTCCATGTGTTCGACTATCCGCGCGGCGGCCGCAAAGCGCACCCCAATCCAACGCCGCAAACGGGCGGTATCGCCATCCTGCTTCCCCTAATCGGCTGGCTCGTCGTTCAGTGCTCACTCAGCTGGCAGCAGCCGTTCTATCTGGCGCTCCTCTTGTGTGGCGCGGGTGTCGGCATCCTCGGGGTAATGGATGACCAATCTCACCTCTCCGCGAGCGGGCGGCTCATGATACTGGCGGTTTTTACCGTCATTGCGTTTGCGCTCGATCCTGAACTCGCTTCTCCGGTCATATCGTGGGCCACATTCGGCCCGGCTTCCATACCCACGCCCCTGTTTGTTGCAGGCGCGATTCTTGCGACCGCCGGTTTCGTTTCGTCGGTCAACATGGCGGACGGGATCGACGGTCTGGTCCCTGCGGCGCTCGTCATCTGGTGCCTTGGGTTCGATGTTTTTTCGTGGGGCGCGCCGCAACAGGTTGCTTTTGCACTGACAGGACCGGTGCTGGTCCTTCTTTTTTTCAATCTGCGCGGGGCGATCTTTCTTGGCGATTGCGGCACGTTCGGCATCGGCTTCATTGTGGCGCTGCTCGCGATCGCGTCCCTGCGGAACGGGGTGCTTCATGCCGAGACGCTGCTTGTCTGGTTTTTCCTGCCGGTGCTGGACTGTCTGCGCGTGATAGCGGCGCGCTTGTTGAAAGGACGCTCCCCATTCAGCGGCGGAAAAGATCATTTCCACCATATTCTGGCGGAGGTGTTCGGGCCGCGCCGCGCTTTCTATGTCTATGCAATTGCAATTCTTGTGACGTCGGCCGTGGCCGCCATCGCACCAAGATCCTCCCTTTACATCCTCGTTGCGTTGACCGCGAGCTGCCTGGGCTTCGTCGCGGCGCGCCGGGCGATCGATCGCCGGCAAAAGCTTGCCGCGCAAGTGCGCATCCCGCCCCGCGGCATGATCGATTCGGCGCGTCCCATGGCCAATCTGACGCGCAAGAGAGGATAGCCTTCGCGCCGGCACCCGGAGCGGTGATTACAACAACTTAATCCGTTTTCCGACATTGCCCGCCGCTGCGGTTGCGGTAAGCTGAAGAAGGGGGCGCTCCATTCGAATTCCGGCCGGGCGCATTCATGCTTGAGAACGCGACTGCCCTTCATCTCGCCAATCGTATGGGCTTCGGCCCGGCGCCCGGGGAGATCGCCCACATCCGGCAGCTTGGCTTCGATGGGTATATCGAGGAGCAGCTAGATCCCAAGCTGGACCGGTTGCCCCAGGCTCTCGCCGCGCAGCTTCACACCCTCCCGGTGTTCGGCAAGAACACATTTGAGCTCTATCGAGAATACTGGTTCCGAGCGCAAATCCGAACGCGGTCAGGTGAAAAGCGCCCGAGAGACGAAATCAAGCTGTTCAAACTTCTCACCGCCGAGGTTGGGCCGCAGGTGAGGATGGCCCGCATGGCCCGTGCGATCGCCAGTCCGCATCGCTTGCAGGAAGCGCTGGTGGACTTCTGGTTCAATCATTTCAACGTTTACCAACACAAGCAGCTCGCCCGGGTGTGGCTCGGCGCATATGAGGAAGAAGCGATCCGTCCGAACACGCTTGGCAAATTCAGCGATCTTCTGTTTGCGACGGCCAGGCACCCCGCGATGCTCGTGTATCTCGACAACTGGAAGAACGTCGCGCCGGGCGTGAATGCGCATCGCGGAAAAGCGAACGGGATCAACGAGAACTACGCGCGCGAGGTCATGGAGCTCCATACGCTCGGTGTGGACGGAGGGTATAGCCAGGCCGATGTCACGTCTCTCGCCCACATTCTTACTGGCTGGACTGTGGGCAGCCAGGGCGCCGGTGGCGATCGCCGCGATGTTGGCTGGGACGGCGACTCGCGCATTGTATGGGGCGGCTTCGCCTTCCGCCCGCGCTGGCACGACAGCGCCCCCCAGACCTTGCTCGGCAGGAAATTTGCCAATCGGGGCGTAGAAGATGGCGAAGCGGCGCTTCTCATGCTGGCCCATCATCCTTCGACCGCGCGCCACATCAGCTTCGAATTGGCGCAATATTTCGTCGCCGATCAACCGCCCTCGCAGCTGGTCTCCGACATGGCAAGTGTCTTCGGACGGACCGGTGGCGACCTCAAAGCGGTGACGCGCGCCATGCTGGAGAGCAAGGCCTTCCGCGATCCGGCCAATTTCGGTCGGAAGTTCAAGACACCTTATCAGTATGTGGTTTCCATGGCGCGCCTCTCGGGCCTCGATCCGAAGAACGCTGCGCCGTTGGCCGAAGAGCTCAAGGCGTTGGGACAGCCGCTCTATGGCTGCGTTACGCCGGATGGCTATGCCTGCACGGAAGCGGCATGGCTCGATCCGGACGCAATGATCCGCCGCCTGTCCCTTGCGGTGAAGTTCGGGACCGGAGCCTACATGCGTCCGCACATCGCCGGGGCAGGTTATGGGAGCATGAACAGACACATCGAATTGCAGCCGGCGGATGGCGCGGCGCCGCTCGATGCCCAGCTGCTCGCCGATGCCCTGGGCGGTGAGCTATCTGCCAAGACGCGCGGCGCCATGGCACAGGCTGCAAGAACCGAACGCGCCGGGCTGCTTCTCGGAAGCCCGGAATTCATGCGCTGTTAGAGAGTGGAGATACCGATGCGCAGACGCGATTTCCTGACCTCCGCAAGTCTCCTTGGCGGTCTTTCGATATTGCGGATCGGGGGTCATGCCTGGGCCGCGCAAAACCCAAACGGCGCCCCGCAACGGTTGGTGGTGATCTTTTTGCGGGGGGCCGTCGATGGTTTGAATGTCGTTATCCCCCATGCAGAGCAGGCATATTACACGATACGGCCCACCATTGCCGTTCCGCCGCCGGGGCGCCAAGGCGGCGCCTTGGAGCTCGACGGCCAATTTGCATTGCATCCGCAACTGTCGCCGCTGATGCCGCTGTGGAAGGAGCGAAGCCTCGCCTTCGTGCACGCCTGCGGTTCGCCCGACGAGACGCGCTCGCATTTCCAGGCACAGGCATATATGGAAAGCGGCATGCCCGGCGTGAACCGGACGACGGATGGCTGGCTGAACCGCACGCTGGCGGCGCTGCCCGGTTCGCACAGCTCCACCGAGGCCGTCAATTTCGGCCCCACCATGCCGCGCATCTTGCATGGCGCGATGCCGGTTGCGAGCCTCGCCGGCGCCGGCACCGATCCGGGCATGCGCAAGCTGGGCCTTACGACGAAGCCCCTTATCCATTCCGCCTTCGATAGGATGTATTCGGACACAGACTCGTTAAGCGTCGCCTACCGCCAAGGTCAAAGCGCGCATGCGCGACTGATGTCGGACATTGAGCAGGATATGACGGAGGCGGCCGGCGGGGCGCCGTCCCCGGCGGGTTTTTCCCGGGATGTGGAGCACTTTTGCAAACTTTGCCGGAAGGATCCCACCATCCAGGTCGGATTCTTTGGACTCAGCGGGTGGGACACGCATGTACGCGAAGGGGGGACGCAAGGCGCCTTGGCCAATCACTTGCGTCTTCTCGGGCAAGGCCTTGCCCTGTTTCCGAAGAATTTGGGCGCCGAGAATTATTCAAAGACGGTTGTTCTCGTCCTTTCGGAGTTCGGCCGCACAGCGCGGGAGAACGGGAACGCCGGCACCGATCACGGCCATGGCAACATGATGCTGGTGATGGGCGGGCCTGTCGCGGGCGGCAAGGTTTTCGGACAGTGGCCCGGTCTTGCCGAGCCGCATCTGCACGAGGATCGCGATCTTGCCATCACCACGGACTTCCGTACTGTCGTGGGCTCCGTTTTGGCCGGGCACTTCAAACTGTCGCGGGACACCCTTGCAAGAATCTTCCCAGACGGCCCCGCAGCCACTTTGCCGGTCCTTCGGGCCTGACAAGCTGCAAACGCAGGGGACAGGCCGGTAAGCCTGAAGACTCGGTGCGCCTTTTTATGCGTGAGCGGATGGGCTAAGGGAATTTGCGTCTCGGGTGGGTTGCGTTTCCAGGCATGATTTCTCCAATTGTCTTGTGTGGCGGAGAAGGGGCACGCCTTTGGCCTGTGTCCCGGCGCGATTTTCCCAAGCAGTTTGCGCCCTTGGTAGGGGAATTATCCTGTTTTCAGCAGGCAGTGATCCGGCTACGCGGTGAAGGTGTCCGGCAGCCGGTTGTTGTGGCCGGCGAGGCCCATGAGGGCCTGGTTCGAGAACAGCTCAAGGCATTGGGTCTTGAGGCCGTGATCATCCTCGAGCCCGAGGGCCGCGATTCGGCGCCCGCAGTTGCCGCAGCAGCGGCCTATCTCCTCAATCACGGCGAAGATGGTCCGGCAATCATGCAACCCGCCGACCATCATATCCCCGATCTTGCACGGTTCCGGGCGGCAGCGGAACGCGCAGCAAGTGCCGCGGAACAGGGGTTTATCGTCACCTTCGGAATCACGCCGGCTTCGGCCGAGACATCCTACGGCTACATTCATCCAGGCGATGCACTGCCCGACTGCGCCGATGTGTCGGCGGTCCGCCGCTTTGTCGAGAAACCCACGAGCGAGAAGGCGACAGAGTATCTGGCGGAAGGTTTCCTCTGGAACAGCGGCATCTTTGCGTTCCGGCCTTCGGTGATGCTGGAAGAGATGCGGGCGTTCGAGCCGGCCATTGCCGACGCCGTCGAGCGTGCCGTTGCTGCCGCGCAGCACGACGGGTTGGTCATCCGGCTGGATCCGTTCTCGTTCGGGCAATCTCCAAAGAAGTCGCTCGATTACGCCGTCATGGAGCGCACGGCCAAAGCCGCCGTCGTGAGAGGGACTTTCCCATGGTCCGATCTCGGAGCCTGGAAAGCGATTTATGGCGTGCTCGAAAAGGACACCTGCGGCAACGTTGTGGCCGGGAATGCAATCGCGATCGATTCGCAACGCTGTTTTGTCCGAAGCGCGAATCTGCCAGTGGCGGTTATCGGGCTTACGGATATCGGCATCATCGCCGAGCCGGACGGCATTGTCGTTTGCCACCTGGAGGCTAGCCCCTCAGTTAAGACAGCCGTCGATACGCTGCGCGCGCGCGCCCGGCCGGAAGCGCTGCGCCGGACGGGAAAACCGCAACATTCCCGCGACTATCCGGACTTGCCAACGGCCGCGCGCCGGCTGGCGCGCTGGCTCGATACTTCGGCGCTGCCGCTGTGGTGGGCGGCCGGCGCCGATCACGAGCGAGGCGGCTTCTTCGAACTGCTGGACCGTGAAGGCCGGCCTGTCTGCGCACCGCGGCGCCTGCGGGTGCAGGCCCGACAAACTTATGTTTATGCACATGCGGGAAAGACAGGGTGGCCAGGCCCCTGGCAAAGCGCCGTGCGGCACGGCTTGGATGCGCTTTGGCAGCAGTACCGGCGTACCGACGATCTGTATCGCACTTTGTGCGATGATAGGGGGGCGCCCCTCGACGAACGCGTCTTTTTGTACGATCAGGCTTTCGTGCTGCTGGCTTTGGCCGAGGCTGCGAAAGCAGGGGTAGAGCCGCAGCGTTGCGGACGCGAAGCGGCGCAATTGCTCACCATCCTTGAGCAGAAATACACGCGCTCCGGCGGCGGATTTACGGAACAGGAGCTGCGGGGATCCACATTTCAGTCCAATCCGCACATGCATCTGTTGGAAGCGGCGCTGGCCTGGTGCGAAGCGGGCGGAGGACGCGCGTGGGAGTCCCTTGCCGATTCGCTCGTTACGCTTTGCTTGGACCTCTTCGTCGATTCCGAGAGCGGCATGCTCCGCGAATATTTCGATGAATCCGGCGCGCCGCTTGCGGGGCTGCCCGGCTGCATTATCGAACCTGGACACCAGTTTGAATGGGCGTGGCTGCTCTCGCGCTGGTCCGAGATGCGTGGCAGCCGCGCAGCACTGTCCGCCGCCAAACGTCTGTTTGACGTGGGGGAGCGCTACGGGATCGATCCGCTGCGCGGCGTGGCCATCGATGCGCTATTGACGGACCTGTCGCCCCATTCCCGGCAGGCGCGCCTGTGGCCGCAAACGGAGCGCCTGAAGGTGGCCCTTGCGCTTTCGCGCCGGGTGTCGGACGAAGAGCAAAGAAAGGCGATGGAACGAACGGCTCTCGCGGCGGCGGAAGGGCTTTCGCACTATTTGCATATGTCGGTGCCGGGATTGTGGCACGACAAGATGCGGGCCGACGGTACGCTTGTTGCGGAACCATCTCCGGCAAGTTCTCTTTATCACATTGCAGGCGCCATCGGCGTTCTGGGCAGTCATGTGAGCTGACGGCAGCCAATGCATTCACCCAGGAAAGTGATGACTATCGTCGGCGCGCGGCCGCAATTTATCAAGGCATTCGCTCTCTCGCGCGCGCTGGCCGGTGCATCAGAATTCGAGGAAGTGCTGATCCATACCGGGCAGCATTTCGACGAAAACATGTCCGCCATCTTCTTCCAGGAATTGGGCCTCAGGCAGCCCAATTATCACTTTGTCCTGGAAGGGATGGAGCGGGCCGGTCCGACGGTGGCGCAAATGACTGCCAAGATCGAAGCGGCGCTGCTCGCGGAGCGACCCGATGCCGTGATCGTGTACGGCGATACGGACTCGACTCTTGCGGGCGCGCTGGCTGCAGCCAGGCGCCGCATGCCGCTGGTGCATATCGAAGCGGGGATGCGAGCCTTCAGCCGGCGCATGCCGGAAGAGACAAACCGGTTCGTCGCCGATCACCTCAGCGATCTGTTGTTTTGCGTTACGCCCACGTCGGTAGACAATCTTGCCCGCGAGGGCATTGTCCGCAATGTGCATCTCGTGGGCGACCTGATGTACGACGCGACATTGCTCGCCACGGCTGTCGCGGAGAAGCGTTCGGGTATTCTCCAGCGCCTGTCGTTGACTCCGAAGTCGTACGCGGTCGCCACCGTTCACCGCGCCGGCAATACGGATGACCCGGCGCGGCTTGCACAGATATTTGAGTTCGTTGCAGCTGAAGCGCGACGGCAAGCGGTCGTTTTTCCGGTGCATCCTCGCACGGCCCGGGCAGCCGCCGCCGCCGGTATCCACATGGAGAGGATCGGTGCGATCCTTGTCGAGCCGCTCGGATACTTGGCGATGTGCAAGCTGGTACACCATGCCAGCCTCGTGCTTACCGATTCGGGCGGTTTGCAAAAGGAAGCATATTTTCACCGCGTGCCATGCGTGACACTACGCGATGAAACCGAATGGGTGGAAACGTTGGAGTGCGGCTGGAACCGGCTGTGGCATGAACAAGAATACCGGCCCCGCTGCGACATCGCCGACTTCGGCGACGGAAATTCCGCGATCAAGATCGTTGCCGCATTGCGGGACGCCTTGGTCGGAAAGCGATATTCGGTCGTGCAGTCCGGGGGCAGTTGAGTTCGGCTCAGGCCAGATCCTGGTAGCTGCGGGTGTGCGCTCCCAGCCAGCGGTCGAATATGCTGCCCAGGTCAAGGGCAATCCCGCCGCGCCTTGCGGCTTCGGCAGTGATCGCCTTGCCGGCGTAGCCTGCACCCACCAGCACCAGACGGTTCTCGGGCCAGTTGCCAAGTTCATCCAGAGCGCGGTTGAGGCTTTCCGGCGGCATGTCCGCCGGTTGAAGCGAGCGTCGCCGCATTTCGCGCATGGCGTCACCGGGGGGGACCAAGATGTGCTTCGCGGTGCGGGTAGCGAAACGAAGGGTCACCGCTTCCGGCAGCTTCGGATGGCAGGACACCAGAACGATTTCGCCGACATCCTTGAGCAATTCGGGGTACAAATTCCAGCGTTGGAGATCGTGCGGCAGATGCGCGGAGGTTAGCACCTTGCCGGAGAATCTGCCGGTCATGGATTCGGTCTGCAGCGCCTCGAGGATCACGAGCAGGCCACGCCCGGATCTGCCGGCCGAGAGTGGCGGTCCCGCATCGAGTCGCACGTTCCGCAAGAACAATTCCCTTGTTGGAAGGCCGAGCGCCTTCGCCTCCAGCGCGGCGGTCCGGACGCGTTCGGCAAGGTCCGCTCGCGCCGGCGGTTCTAGTGTGCGTCCCCACCAAACCCTTTCCCTTTCGGCAGCGTCTGCGTCGAGCAGACCGGCAAACGTGCTGCCCTGCTGAAATGCGTTGGCTTCGCCATCCCCCAGCCGGACAAACGAGAAGGGCTGTTTCCGGACAAGATGGTCGCGCACGAGCTGCACAAAGGCGCGACAAGCATCCGGGTCGATATCGCTGTCGAAAAAGCAGCGCGCGCCGCTTTGCGCAAGCGTTTGTTCCACGTCCGCAACCTTCTCCAATGGTTCGGATGCGCCGCTGCTGAGCCGCGCATTCCGGATCATTTTCACAAAGAGTCCGGTGTTGCGCGAAACCACCGCCGCGGCGCCATTGCGCCTAGGAAAGCAGGCAAGGATCAGGCGATGCAGGCGCAAGGCCGCAGCGCGGCAGTCCGGCTGTTTTTGTAACCCCGCCAGGAACGCTCTGATCAGCGCTCGCGCCGTGGGCATTCGGTCATTTTCCAGATCGGCAAGGCACAGGCCCAGGACATAGTCCGCGTCACTTGCGCGAAGCTGCCTCTGGATGAGCAGACGTTCGAACGCGGTTCTGGCATCCTCCTGCCGCCGCGCCCACAGAGCGGCATGCAGGAGCTTGCGTGTCAGGTCGACATTATCTGGCGATTGCGCGGAGGCGCGCTTCCAGAAATCGGTGTGATCCCGATAAGGCTGCCGTTTCGCGAGGATCTGTCCCTCCAGCCGCAGCGAATCGTAGAGACTGACCCCGCGCATTTGCACCGCGACCGCGAGGCAGCGGTCGTACGCCGCGTCTTCGAGAAGCGCGCGTCCGTATGCCCTGAGGAAGTGGATGTCGTTTCCGAATTTTTCTTCGGCAGCGCTCCACAACGGGGCTGCCGCTTCGATACCCTCACGCTGCTGTGCAATTTTCGCCTGCAGGATCAGGCCATGTGGTTCCGACGGATAGCAGCGCAAGAGCCGCTCGGCGCAGACCAGCGCTTCCGTAAATTCACCGGCCTCCGTCAGCGCGGTCCCTAGCCGGATCAGCGCCTGACGGTGCACCGGGTTGATTTGCAAGGCGGCGCGCCATTGCCAGATTCCCTCTGCGCGGTCGCCGCGAGCCTCGGCGATCCGGGCCAGTGCGACGGGTCCATTCTCGTCTTGCGGCCGCTGGCGGACGAAAGCGGCGGCCCGCTCTGCCGCCTCGCCAAGGTCTCCGGCATAAATCAGGGCGCTGAGGCAGCCGATCGCAGCAGACCGGTCCGCTGGCGCCCGTTCCGCCGCTTTCCGCCAAAATTCCGCGGCGGCGCGCCAGTCCTTCCGCCGTTGGGCCAGACGGGCCCGGCGGGCCCAAAAGGCCGCCTTGGCGCGGGCGGCCGCCGCCAGCAGCAGGTTGGCGCCGCCGCTGCGAAACACGGATCTGATCAGGGCAGGGCTAGGAAATCGGGCCATAGCAGGTTAAGAGGCACCACCATCGCCCTGCCGCCATAGGCCATCCGGGCTCGGGAAGGTCAAAGTCCCATCCCGGGCAGGTTAGGCGCGGCTTTGGCGAGGTTGCAACGCATTGTTCGGGTTACGCAATATGCAGCAATTCGCAGGGGCTGGGCGCCCGGCAGAGTTTGCCGGGAGCGGGGTGGAGGCGATGAGCGATCCGCACCTGTCGCATCTGAAGCGGCTGGAGGCCGAGAGCATCCACATCATCCGCGAGGTGGCGGCGGAGTTCCGCAACCCCGTGATGCTTTACTCCATCGGCAAGGATTCGTCGGTGATGCTGCACCTGGCGGTGAAGGCCTTCTATCCTTCCAAGCCGCCGTTCCCCCTGCTGCACGTGGATACCACCTGGAAGTTCCGGGAGATGATCCAGTTCCGCGACGAGACAGCCAAACGGCTGGGCCTGAACCTGCTGGTGCATATCAACCAAGAAGGGCTGAAACGGGGCATCAACCCATTCGATTCCGGCTCCTCGCTGCACACGCAGGTGATGAAGACGGAGTCGCTGAAGCAGGCGCTCGACAAGCACGGCTTCGATGCGGCCTTCGGCGGCGCGCGCCGCGATGAAGAAAAATCGCGCGCGAAAGAGCGGGTGTTCTCTTTCCGCACGTCCACGCACGCCTGGGATCCGAAAAACCAGCGCCCCGAGCTCTGGCGCACCTACAACACCCGCATCAACAAGGGCGAATCCATCCGCGTGTTTCCCCTCTCCAATTGGACCGAGCTGGATGTGTGGCAGTACGTGATGAAAGAGGGCATCCCGATCGTGCCGCTCTATTTCGCCAAGCGGCGTCCCATCGTGGAGCGTGACGGCACGCTCATAATGGTCGACGATGACCGGATGAAGCTTGGCGCGAAGGAAAGGCCCGAGATGCGCATGGTGCGTTTTCGCACCCTGGGTTGCTACCCGCTGACGGGCGCCATCGAATCGAACGCCGATTCGCTCGAAGGCATCGTCACCGAAATGTTCACCGCGCGGACCTCCGAGCGCCAGGGCCGCCTCATCGATACCGACGAAAAGGCCTCGATGGAGAAGAAGAAGCGCGAAGGTTACTTCTGATGAACGACATTACCATTCATGGCGACCTCGCGCGCTTCCTGGCCGAACAGGAAGGAAAGTCGCTGCTGCGCTTTCTCACCTGCGGCAGCGTGGACGACGGCAAGTCGACCCTGATCGGACGGCTGCTGTACGATTCCAAGCTGCTGTTCGACGATCATCTGTCTGCCCTGGAAAAGGATTCCAAGAAACACGGCACCACCGGCGACGATATCGATTTCGCGCTGCTGGTGGACGGACTGGAGGCCGAGCGCGAGCAGGGCATCACCATCGATGTGGCCTATCGCTTCTTCGCCACCGAGAAGCGCCGCTTCATCGTGGCCGACTGTCCCGGGCATGAGCAGTACACGCGCAACATGGCGACGGGCGCCTCCAATTCGGAGCTCGCGGTCATTCTCATAGACGCGCGCAAGGGCGTGCTCACGCAGACCCGCCGCCATGCCTACATCGCCTCGCTGCTCGGCATTCGCCACGTGGTGCTCGCCGTCAACAAGATCGACCTCGTCGAGTACAAGCGGGACGTCTTCGAGCCCATCGTCGAGGACTTCAAGATTTTCGCGAAAAATCTCGGCTTCACCAACCTCGCCGCCATTCCGATGTCTGCCCGCTTCGGCGATAACGTCATCGAGAAGAGCCCGAACACGCCGTGGTACGAGGGCCCGACTTTCCTCTCGCACCTCGAAACCGTGGATGTGGACACCGCGCTCGCCGAAAAGCCGTTCCGCATGCCCGTGCAGTGGGTGAACCGGCCCAACCTCGATTTCCGCGGCTTCTCCGGCACTATCGCCGGCGGCCGTGTGCACAAGGGCGACAAGGTGGTGGTGGCGAAATCCGGGCGCGAGAGCAGCGTCCGCCGCATCGTCACCATGGATGGCGATCTGGACGAAGCGGTGGCCGGCGCAGCCGTCACGCTCTGTCTCGCCGATGAGGTGGACATTTCGCGCGGCGATGTGTTGTGCGAGCCAACGGGGCGGCCGGAAGTCTCGGAGCAATTCGCGGCGCATCTCCTCTGGATGATGGATGATGAGCTTCTGCCAGGGCGGCAGTACCTGTTGAAGGTCGGCACGGCCACGGTTTCCGCGACCATCAGCGAGCTAAAGCACAAGGTGGACGTCAACACGCTGGAGCATCTCGCGGCCAAAACGCTCGCGCTGAACGAAGTCGGTTACGTCAACATCTCCACCTCGCGGCCCATCGCCTTCGATCCCTATCGCGAGAACCGCGACACCGGCGGCTTTATCGTCATCGACCGCTTCACTCACGCCACCGCCGGCGCCGGAATGATCGACTTCGGCCTGCGCCGCGCGACCAATGTGCATTGGCAGGCGCTCACCACCAACAAGCGCCTCCGGTCTGCCATCAAGGGCCAGCGGCCGGCCGTGCTGTGGTTCACCGGCTTGTCCGGCTCCGGCAAATCGACCATCGCCAATGTCGTGGAGCACAAGCTGTGCAATCTGGGACGCCACACCTACATGCTGGACGGCGACAATGTCCGTCACGGGTTGAACCGTGACCTCGGTTTCACCGATGCCGACCGCGTGGAGAACATTCGGCGCGTGGCCGAGGCCGCCCGACTGTTCGTAGATTCCGGGCAGATCGTGTTGGTGTCGTTCATCTCGCCGTTCCGCTCTGAGCGGCGCATGGCGCGCGAACTGCTGGAACCGGGCGAGTTCATCGAAATCTTTGTCGACACGCCAATTGAAGTCTGCATGCAGCGCGACCCGAAGGGCTTGTACGAGAAGGCGAGGGCGGGTGAGATCAAGAATTTCACCGGCATCGACAGCCCCTACGAGCCGCCTGAGTTGGCCGATATGATCCTGAACACGGTCGAGAATCTGCCGGAACAATCGGCCACCGAGGTGATCGAATTCCTCCGCGAGCGCGGCTTTATCCTCTGAGAGTTCTTCCGCCGCCCGCCAGCAGATGGCTGAGCTCGCCATCGCGCCTTGCACCGTCCCAGGTGAAGGGGTGCAGCAGGATTTGCATCGCCGCCTTGCGCTCGAGAGAAACCTGCATCCGCTGTACCATCTTGCCAATGGCGCCGCCGCCATCCGAAACCTGGCACCATCTTCCCCGCGAACGGTTCTGGCGGTCGACGCAGGCCTCAAGCCCCGCAGCGGCGACCCGCTCGGGCGTCAGCCAGGCCGACGCGAAGAGATTGCGGCCGACCTGGGCAACGCCGGGTCCGAGCGCGTCCAGTTTGGGGTGCAGCGCCTGACGCAAATCGCCGCCGTGAGCGGCAACGCTCGCAATGGGGCCGAACCTTTCCTGCATGCGGTGAACCCGCGAAATGAAGCCGCGCAAGACGGCCGCATGGAGTTCTTCCAGCGCGTTCTTGTCAGCCGCCATGGCTGCGATCCATGCCACCGCAGCCGGAGATTTGAGCCACCCCCAATAGGCGCCCCGATCGAACCGGAACTGCGATTGGATGAGCCACGCATCGACGGGAGAATCGTGCAAGCCGATTTCGAGCGGCGCCGCGATTTTTTCCGCCAATTCCTGAAACGCGCCGCTGTAGCTGCGCTCGAGGGCCGAATAATCCCAGAACAGAAAAAAGGTCGCGGGGACGCGTTCTGCCCGATGCGCTTCGACGAAAGCATGGCAGGCCGCGATATCGCGCACATGCACGTCGTACCGGAAGGCGACATCGAGCGGCTCAGGATTGGCCCCCAGCACCGTGCAGCTGTGAAACGTGCAGCCGCAATGGCGCAGAAAGGAGAACAGCGCCCCCAACTCCCCGGCGACAAAATCGGCGCGCTGCCCCAGCGCTGCACTGCGCAGCCTGCGCAGGCGTGCCACGATCGCGCGTGCCAGCGATGAGCGTCGCCCGAACGCATAAGCGCGTGTCGTCAGCACGTCGGCCAAGGAGCGCGCGCTTTGCTTCACAGTTGCTTGCCGCAAATCATGTCTGGCATGATATTGTGTGAATCGCGCACGAGGGCGTGCAGGATCAACCCGGCGGCCGCAAGATCCTGATTTCAACCGGATCGAGCTTCGGGCTGATGTTCTGGATGGAGTGCCACATCAGTCCGGTCTGCGGCGCGATCCAGTACGTGTTGGTGAACGACCAGCCGAGCTTATCGCTACGGCATTGGTCCTCGACCCGGATGACCGCAACCGGGCTGTTGAAATTGTTGTAGGTGTCCGGGCCTTGGGAATAGGCCTTGCAGGTCACCGGGACAGAATAGAGGTGCTGGTCGGGCAGATCGGCCTCCCAGACCGTTTCCGGGGTCGGGAATGTGCCGGAGACGCTGCCGCGCACCAGCCGCATCTCCGACAGGTTGTCTTCGAGGCCAGCGGTCCGCACTACGCGTCCGCGCTGCAGCACCAGGACGATGTGCGAGGCGGCGGTCCACAGCTGCCGGTCGCCATTGGAGGAGCCGAGCACCAAAACGCCTTCGGTGCTGTTGCCCACTCGCACGCCGATCGTCGCGAACGGGATTCCAGCGGCCTGCTGATAGGTGACGCGATCGCCCTCGCCGCCGAAGATGTGCGTAAAGATCGAGAACACCTGACTGTAATCGTTGGACTGGTCCGAGCTGCAGCCTGCGAGCGGCAGCGGCAGCGGCAGGCAAAGCGCTGCGAAAATGGCCGCGATGCTGCGCCGCCGCTCAGGGTGACACGATTTCATCGGCTTTCTCGTCGATCTCGCCATAGCTCGTGCGGCTCGTTTCATCGTAGAGCGAATTGTCGTTCTCCAGCCGCTGCCCGCCATCCCGGGTGAGCGGCCGGAAGTCCAGATTGGCGGCGGATTGCGTGTTGATCGGTAGGATCCATTCCAGGGGAATGCGCACCACCACGCCCTTGTCGAAGCTGCCCTCGCCGAATTTCGAGAACGGCACGTTGGTGAAGGTGGCGAACGCGCCCACTTCGACGCCGGTCGAGAATTTGCGCGAGATCTGGAACGTGCCGCCCCAGTCGCCGGCGAGGTAACGTCCTCCGAGGATTTGGAAATTCAGCCCATACCAGGGCGATTCATAATATATCGCTGCGTGGCCGGTCACGACCTGATATTCATGCAACTGTGAACTGTCGGGCTGTCCCGGTGGCGGCAACCTTGCGATGTCGAACAGCCGGTCGAAGCCGCGCTGCCACACCTGATAGACGTCCAGGCCGAGCGCCCAGCGCTGCCCGTTGGGGCGCCACAGGAGCTGGCCGCCATAGCCCATGAACATGTCTTCCAGATACCCCGCCTTCACTTCTGTGAAGAGATCGCTGGCGAGGCGCGTGCGATAGACCGCATCCAGTTCCGCGATACCGTTCGCCCCGTGGTCGTAGTAGAGCCCGAAATCGCTCCGCACGTGCGGCAGAAGGCTATTGCTCGGCTGGTTGGTGGCGAGATCGTTATAGAGATTGCCTTCGAGGGTGGCCTGGAGGGTCAATCCCGGTAACGGTTCCACATAACCGGACACATCGGCGAATATCCCGAAGCGTGCCGGCTTCTGCGGATCGAAGAAGGAGCGGATCAGGCGCGGATAGATCGACCATCCGAAGCGGGGATAGCTGGCCTGCGCGTCGAGCAGCGGGTTGTCGAGCGGCGCGTCCGCGATGCTCAGGGAATCGCGGATCTCGGTTGCCGAGCCGTGGAAACTGATCGTCCGTTCGAGATCGCTGCGCAGCAGCTTCGTCTCGCGGGTTGGCACGCCGTGATAAACGGAGACGATGCGAAAAACCTCCACCTCCGGCGGCGTATCCGACAACAGGATGCGCGTCAGACGTCCGATGGCCTCCGCCTCGAAATAGTATTTTGCGTTCGCCAGGTAGACGAGGGCGGTGTTGTTGACGACGGAAACGGCTTCGATGCCGAGATTTTGTGCGTCGGCATCTTGCAAGATTCTCTGTTCGGCCCGACGCGGGTCGGTCACGCGTGGCCGGAACTGCAGCGTTTGTTCGTCCAGGACGGGCGCATCGGCGTTTGGGTCGCTGGATGTCGCGTCATTGGCCGCCATCAGGTTCCGCGACGCCGGCCTTGCCCGTCGCACCGGGCACAGCGTGACCCCGCCGTCGTGTGCGGAGAGGTCGGTTATCGCGATCGTATCGATGCCGGAGGTTGCGTTTGCAACCACCTGCGCGAAAATCCGGCATTGCGCATCCGTGTCGACGGGGCCGTCGACATTGATCGCCAGCGTCCGGCCGTCGACCTCATAATCGCGCGCCGCGGAGGATGGAACCGAGGCGAGGACGTCTTTCAACTCGGACGGCGTGACCGCAAATCCTTGCGGCAATCCCGTGCTGTTCAATGCGACGACCGGGTTCTTCTTCGTCAGGTCGTCCAAGGCCGATTGACGCTGCTGGGGATCGCGAATGGCCGGCGGCATCGGGGGTACGGTGATTTTCTGCACATAGAGCGGCTCTCTGGGATCGAAATGAATGGTGATGGCCGCGCCCCAGGTGGTGCCGTAGAGCCATCCCGCCATGACCGACATGTGATCGAACACCCGATAGCTCACCGCGATGTTCACCGGCATGCGCGTGAAGAAGCGGGTGTTCTTACGCTCCTGCAAATAGCGGTCGGGGCTGTACTCGACCATGAGGTCCAGACCGTCGATCGGCGTGTTCCAGTTGATGCCGCCGAACAGGCTGGTATCCGGGCCGTGGAAGAGCTGGTTGAAAGCGATCGTGCCGCCCTGGCCGGTGTTCGTCGAGCGCGTATTGAAAGATTGGAAGAGCACCCCGAATGGATTTGGAAACATTTCCGTCGAAGCGAGCCGTCCCCAGCCAAGGCCGCCGGTAAAATCGAAATCCCAGAACCGCTTCGACAGGACGACGAATTCCTGGCCGTAGATGCCTGTACCGACGATGTCGCGGGCTCCGATGGCGAGCGCCGGCGTATAGGGCGTCTCCTGAAGCAGCCGAACCTTCAATCCGAAACTGCGGTCGTACAGAGGCAGAGAACTCGGCGGATCGAAAAAATGCGGAATGTGGGCATAGCGAAACGACGTCTCGATCCAAGGAAGCAACTGGAATCCTAAGCCAATCCTCCATTGCCGCGGGTCCACGTTGGCCACGGTGAGCGCCATTTGGCCATCCGGCGCCATGCGCGCCGTCGGCATTTCGATCAAGCCGATGTCGCCATAGGTGGTGCGGTTCTGCTCGAAAAGTTCGTCGTCCCCGTCATCCTGCGCCCGTGCCGGCGCAGAGACGCCGCAGGCGAGCAAGGCTGCGCAGGCGACAGACACCATCCCGCAGCGGTGCGTTGCTCGCCTCGCTGGTTCCGAACGGTCCTGAATTCCCCACTTGCCCACAGGCACCCCCAGCGTGACCCGACCCGGGAACCCGCTGCCGTTACGACCCTCAGTTGCCGGGAGATACGGCTCCGCATCCCAGCCCCGGTGAAACTGTATTGTGAATTCCGCCGGACGGTCAACCGCTTCGCCGCTATGTGCTTGGAATAACGAGGATTTACAGCCCTTCCTTCCGCAAAAGGGCCCTCAAGGAGGGGGCAATGTCCGGCCGGGTCAGGGCAAGCGCGATATTGGCATGGAGAAACCCGATCTTGTCGCCACAATCGTAGCGCGCGCAGGTGGTCTTCACGGCATGGAAGGGCATGCGCCCGATCAGCCGGGCCATCGAGTCCGTCAACTGGATTTCGCCGCCCGCGCCGGTCTCTTTCTTGTCCAATTCCGCGAAGATCTGCGGTTGCAGAATGTATCGCCCGATGATGCAGAGGCGCGACGGGGCCTTGGCGGGTCTGGGCTTCTCCACCACGCCTTTCACTTCGACCGTGTTGCCCTGCGCGGCGCCAGGCGCGATCACGCCATAGCGCTTCACCTCTTCGAGCGGTTTTTCCTCGGCCGCGACGATCATGCCCCCGCCGACGCGCTTGTACGCCGCTATCATCTGCGCAAGCCCGCCAGGTTTGCCGACCATCAGATCGTCGGGCAGCAGCACGGCAAAAGGTTCGTCGCCGACAAGATGCCGCGCCGACCAGACCGCGTGACCGAGTCCCAGCGGTCTCTGCTGACGGGTAAAGCTCACTGCGCCGGTGACCGGCAGGCCTTCTAGCAAACCTTGCAGCTCGCTTGTCTTGTCCCGCGCGGACAGCAGCATCTCCAGTTCGTAGGCGTGGTCGAAATGATCCTCGATGATGGCCTTGCCGCGCCCCGTGACAAAGATGAACTGCTCGATGCCGGCTTCGCGCGCCTCCTCCACTGCGTACTGCACAACCGGCTTGTCGACCACCGGCAGCATCTCTTTCGGCACGGCTTTGGTTGCAGGAAGGAAGCGAGTTCCCATGCCGGCAACAGGCAGGACGGCTTTGCGGACAGGTTGCGGTTTGGCCATGAGTGCCAGCGTTTGAAGACCGCCGCTTCATGGCATATACGCCCCGAGGTCGTCCACGGCCGTGCAAGGCAATGCGATGCGGGTGTTACTGACCGGCGGCGCCGGCTTCATCGGATACCATGCGGCGTCCGCGCTGCTGTCGAAGGGTCACGAAATAACGGCCCTCGACAATCTCAACAGTTATTACGACCCGGCGCTGAAAAAGGCCCGGCTCGGCCAGCTGGTTGAGCGGCGCGGTTTTCGTTTTGCGCAATGCGATATTGCCGATGCGCGCGCATTCGACACTGCGGCGGGTGATGGATCATATGATGTGATCCTGCATCTGGCAGCACAGGCGGGCGTACGCTACGGACTGATCGATCCGGCGTCCTACACGCGCTCCAACCTTGTCGGTCACCAGAATGTCCTGGAATTTGCGCGCCACCGCGCCGGCTCCGGACACCTGATCTACGCATCGTCAAGTTCGGTGTACGGCAACGATTCAACGCCGCCATTTTCGGAAAACGCGCGCGCCGACAAGCCGGTCTCTTATTATGGCGCAACGAAGCGGGCCGGCGAGTTGCTGTCGCATTCCTATGCCGAGCTGTTCGGATTGAAGCAGACGGGCTTGCGCTTCTTTACCGTCTACGGCCCATGGGGACGGCCAGACATGGCGTACTGGCTGTTCACCGAGGCCATTCTAGAGGAAAAACCGCTGCCTGTTTTTGCCGGCGGACGTCTGCGCCGCGATTTCAGTTACATCGACGATATCGTTGCCGCAGTGGTAAGAATTGTGGAGACTCCGTTCGAACGGCGCGGCGGCGCGCCCCACAGCATCTACAATCTCGGCAACAGCCATCCCGAAACCGTCTCGAGGTTGATCCAATGTATCGAGACTTCGACAGGCAAGACGGCGCGCATCGAAGACGCCGAGGCGCCGCCCGGCGATGTACGCGAAACCTATGCCGATATCGCACGGGCGAGGACCGATTTCGGCTTCTCCCCATCGACTCCGCTTGCGCAGGGGATCGCGCAGTTCGTCGAATGGTACCGCGCGTATAAGGGCGAATAACGGTTGAGCCATACTGCATTCAGGCTGACATGACGTCGCATGACGTCGCCATTATCGGGCTGGGCGCAGTGGGCAGCGCGGCGGCGTTGCAGCTTGCGCGCCGCAAAGCTGATGTGATCGGGTTCGACCGTTTCGAACCGCCACATGGCTTCGGCTCCTCCCATGGCGAAACGCGGGTAACGCGGCTTGCCATCGGCGAGGGCGATCACCTGACGCCGATGGCGATTCGCTCCCACCAATTGTGGCGCGACATCGAGCGCGAGAGCAGTGCGTCCATCCTGAGCGAAACCGGCGCTCTGATCGTTTCCAGCCACGACAATGCGGCGCAGACGCATGTCTCCGGTTTCTTCGGCAAGACGGTGGCGGCGGCGCAGAATTTCGATATCGCGCATGAAATCCTGGATGCGGCGCAGGTTCGTGCCCGCTGGCCGCAATTCAATCTGGACGACAGCGAATTCGCCTACTTCGAGCCCACCGCCGGCTTCGTGCGGCCGGAAATCGCCATCGCAGCGCAGCTGCAACTGGCGCGCGCACATCATGGTGCAGAGATTCACATGGACGAGACCGTGCGCGGCTTTGAACGGATAGGCGATACCGTCGTCATCGCGACAGACAAATCTCGTTATGCGGCGAGTCGGCTGATTGTCGCCGCGGGCGCGTGGTTGCCCGAACTCATTCCCGAATATGCCCATCTCTTCACCATCTATCGTCAGACGCAGTTCTGGTTCGAAGTCGACGATGTCGCCGCGTTTTCACCACAGCACTTTCCTGTGTTCATCTGGGAGTTGCGCAATTCCCGCCGCGGGATTTACGGTTTCCCGGCGCTCGACGGCGCTGGTGCCATCAAAATCGCCAGCGAGGAATTCGCCGAAACCACCACGGCGGAAACCGCCGACGGCGAAATCTCGCCAAGCGAAATCGATGCGGTCTATGAACTTGTTGCGCCCCACGTGCGTGGCGTCGCACCGCGTTGCGTGCGCGCCACGGCCTGCTTGTACACCGTAACATCAGACTTCGGCTTCGTGATCGACGCGCATCCGGAGTGCGAGCTGGTCCTCATTGCCTCGCCATGCTCGGGCCACGGCTTCAAACATTCGCCGGCCATCGGCGAGGCGCTCGCCGACATGGCGCTCGGCAATACGCCCCGCTTCAATCTCGCGCCCTTCCGCCTCAGGCGCCTTTTTTCGTGAAATCCGGGCGGCAGCCAGGCACGCCGGCCGCATTTGCCGGTTTGTGTCCTGGTATAGAAAATTCCATCGGGCGCAGTGGGTGTGGCCGTGAGCAGGAGCAGGCAAAAAGGCAACCAGTGGGGAACCGTTAGCCGAGCGTGGATCGTTGGATTTAATCGCCGCGCATTTGCTAAGCCTGCGCCCATGGATTTAGGTTTTTCGCCGCTCTATAAGGGCGCTATCTCAATGAATTAAAGGTGGAGAGGGTCCTGTCAATGATCATTTCTTACGCACATAATTTCATCTTTATAAAGACTCGAAAAACAGCCGGCAGCAGCATGGAAATCGCCCTTTCATCTCACGCCGGACCGGACGACGTGGTTACCCCTCTCAGCTTCGATCAGGACACGCATAGATATCAACTTTATCCAAGTGTCACACCGCGGAATTTTTCTTCCGACAAGGCGCTCGAGAAGGCGTTCGTTGAAGGGGTGCAAGGCAGCAAGAAGCGAGAAAGGAAAACCGCTTTGCAAGAACACAGGAAGAGCTCTGACGCGCTTTCGGCCAAACGTCACGGCGGGGCAAAGGCTGCCAAGAGTCTCGTGGGCGATAAGTTTTGGGATTCTGCCTACAAGTTCACAATCGAACGTCATCCCTATGAGAAAGCTGTGTCATTTGCTTGGTACCTAGCGAAACGGAACGGTGACTTCGGGCAGGCATTGAAAGACGTCTTGCAAATGCGGAAATATCGGAACTTCGATCTTTACACAATCGACGGGAAGCTGGCGGTTGACTTCATTATTCGGTACGAGAATTTAGCAATCGATGTCCCAGAGGTGGAGAAGGCGATCGGCGGTCTCCCAATTCTCTCACGATTGCCCAAGGTAAACGCGCATCAGCGAAAAGACCACCGGCCGGCAAAGGACGTTTTGAGCCCGGAGCAGAAGATAATTGTCCAGGAAACTTGCCGTGAAGAATTTGAGCTTCTGGGGTATGAGCGCTGATTTCGCGCCCGCGGATTCGAAGCGCGATCCTCGACGCCCTTCTCACGTCTCGGCTTAAAACACTCGCCCGCCATTGGCGGGGCGCTGGCGGACATGGTGCTCGGCCAAACGCCCGCTTCGATCTCGTGCCGTTTCGCCTCAGCGGTTTCGCACTCGGTTCCTGTCCTTGAAAAGAAGAGGAAGACGCGCGCAAGCGTGCTGGACTTGCCAAGCCGAAGCCCGGAATGCCTGCTGCCCAACTTCGCCTTTGGCTACGCCGCCGGCCCCATGCCCGCTACGCGGGCGAAGGCTGGTGGAGATCATTCCATGCGGCGTAGAGCGATCCCTCCCCGGATCGCTTCGCGATCCTTCCCTCCCTTTTCAAGGGAGGGAAGGATTCAGCTTCCCTTTTTCGTGAAATCGGGGCGCCACCCGGGCTCGCCCGCGCGCCACTTCACGAAGGCGATCCAGTCCGCCGCCAGCGCATCGGTCTGCGTTTTGGTCGAGCCGATGCCGTGGCCCGCCTCCTCGTCGATGCGCAGCAGCACCGGATTGGAGGTGCCCGACGCCATCAGTGTCGCGGCGAACTTCGCCGGCTCCCAGGGCGACACGCGGGGATCGTTCAGTCCGGTCGAAATCATCACGGCGGGATAGTTGACCCCCGGCTTCACGTGCTGAATGGAATCCATCTCATACAGGTTCTTGAATCCCTGTTCGGTCGTGATGCTGCCGAATTCGGGAATGTTCGGCGGCCCGTTGGGCGAGAATTCCGAGCGGATTGTGTTGGCCGCCGGCACGACATCGATCACGCCGGCGAACAGGTCGGGGCGCTCCGTCATGGCGCGGCCCATGGTGATGCCGCCGGCGGAGCCGCCCATGATGAAGAGCTTGTCCTTCGCGGTGATGCCGCGGCGGATCAGGTCTTCGCCGCAGGCGATCTCGTCTTCCCAGGTGTTGTGCTTGTTGGCGTCCTTGCCGCCGAGCCGCCACGCTTCACCCAACTCGCCGCCGCCGCGCACATGGCACACGCCATAGGCGATGCCTTCCTTCATGGCCACCGAGCGGCGCGAGCTGAAATCCGCCAGCTCGGAAATGCCGTAGGAGCCGTAAGCTTCCACGATGGTAATTTGCGGCGGGGCTGCGCGTTTGGTTTGCACCAGCGACAGCGGCACCATGGTGCCGTCCTGCGCCTTCGCTTCGAGATCGCTCACCGTGAACGCGGCAGGATCGATGTCGCCCTGAATCTCGATGCGGAGATTGGTGAATTTTCGCGTCTTCGGGTTGTAGGCATATTCCTGCGGCGGCAGCACCCAGCTGGAGAAGTTGATCGCGACGCCGGGTTTCCGCGGATCGGCAAACATCTCGCCGATGTGGCCCTTGGTCGGCAGCGGCACTTCTTCGATCGTTGTCGTGCCGGCGGGGATGCGCAGCAGGCGCGAATAGGCGCCCTCGCGCGCGCTCACATAAAGGGCGTCGGACGCCGCGTGCACATCTTCCAGCACGCGGTCGGCTTGCGCCGGAATGAGCACGGTCGCGGTGGAAAGCGGCGACCACGCTTTCACATGTAGCACCTGGAAGGTGGGTGCATTCTTGTGCGACAGCAGGAACACGTCGGTGCCGCGGATGTCGAGGCGGGTCACGCCGTCGCTGCGATCCACGAACGGCTTCCACGGCGTCTCCGGCGTGCTGGCCGTGGCAGCGGGGGCTTTCCACAGCTTGATCTCGTTCTGCACGCCGTTGATGGAGGCGAGCAGCGCCACCGGCGAGCCGGGATTGATCTGGATGGCGGGGAATTCGTCCGGCGTGAAGCTGGTGCCCTGGCCGACACCATTGCCCGCTACCGGCACCGGTGCGGATTTCAGATCCCACACTTCGGCGGTGCTGTTCTTGTATTTGTCGATGGCGTCTTCGCCGGCCGCCAGCTGTTTCAGGCGGATGAAGTAGAGCAGCCGGGAATCATCGTTCCACGAGGTGGCGCCGAAATCGGCGCGGTCGATCGGTCCCGCGATCTGCTTGCCGCTGGCCGCATCGTACACATAAAGCGATGCGGCTTCCGAGCCGCCCTCCGAAATCCCGGCCGCGACTTTCGCGCCGTCGGGCGAAGCGAGGAAATAGTTGATGGCATACGGCTTGCCGCCATGGGCCGCGCGGATCGCCGCAACGTCCACGATCTTGCGCTTGCCTTTGCGATCCTTGACCACGAGGTCGAAGCTGTCGGCGCCGGGCGCCCGCTCCTCATAGAACTGGCGGCCGCCATAGGTGGCGTAGTCCTGGATGAAGCCGAAGCTGCCGGTGTAGGCGGCCACGCGCTTGGCCAGCGCCGCGTGGGGCGCGATCGCATCCATGACGTTGCGGGTGTAGGCGCCTTGCGCCTTCATCCAGCCCATGGTCTCGGCGTCCTGCTTCTCCATGTAGCGGTAATTGTCTGTGACCTTCTGGCCGAACAGGGTTTCGGTCACCGGCCTGACCGGCGGTGGTGGCGGCTGCTGCGGCCCGCCGATCGGCGCGAGGGGATCGGCAGCACCGGCGGCAAGCGCGGCGGAGAACGCGGTGGCGCAGAGCCACGCGGCGGCAAACCCGGTTTTCATGGCAATCCCCTTCTTGCGACGTGCCGCAGATATAGGCGCGCGGAGTGCCCGCCGCAATTTCTTCCGCGCGAAGCGGGGGAGGGGGACCGCCGAAGGCGGTGGAGGGGGCACGAAACGGAATTGTTCGTTTTGTTTGCCGAAAAATAGGGAGGGAGTCCCCCGCCATTCTCCAGCACACCAGATGTTGCGGTTCGCGACGGCGGCGAGCAGTCGAAGTCACGGATTCCGCGCATTGCACGCAAGGCGCGGGACTCGGCCACGGGCGCATTCCGCGCAACGCCGCGCCGCGAATGGGAACAGCAAGGTTCGTCATGCGCGCGAGTGTAAGGCCGATTCAGCAGTGGCGAACGGATTTATTTTCGCCGTTGATTCTTCACGCCTTTTCGCCAGCGAAGTGGTGAATAGCGGTAGACGCGAGCACGCGCGGGCGGCGCATATTGGGGGATAGCAACCTGTCCCTTGGATTCTATGGCCGCGTGATGCCCTTCTGCGGAGCGTGACTGCTAACGCGCTCCTAACGGTGATAGGGCTAAGAGGCCAACTTACCTTGAAGACGACCGCAGTCGGGCCAATCAAGCGGCCGGCAGCACCTTAAATTTCCTGAGACTGACCAGCGTTCCGCTAGGCTCGAAAACGGTTACTTTCGCGCTTTGCGCACCCAATGGAACCATCGCAACCATGTAGGTGTCGCTCATAACGCTGTAGTTCGCCGCGATATTTCCGAATTCGACGCCGGTTGCCGCCGAAAATCCCTGACCGAGAATACCAACCTGTGTCCCCTCAGCCCCAGCCCAGAGCTGAAGTGCGATGAAGGGTTTCAGGCCGTTGGTGTAGCTGAAGAGCACGCCGCTGGTGCCGTTCTCGCCACCACCGCCCTTTGTTGCAAAGCCGTAAATTGTCCCGCTTGTATCCAGTGTCGGTGTGGCGCCCGGATAGGCGCCGTCCTGCATGTTGAACTGGTGAAGCACCTGAAATTTCGTGCCGCGTGTGTTGATCCGGTAAAGCACGCCGTATCCCTTGACACCTCCATTGGAAAGCGCGCTGTACAGATAGCCGTCGCTGCCCTGTACGAAACCGGCAGTGGAAGCGTCTCCTTCCGTCGAAGGCTGAAAATTATGGAGCACCCGGTAAGGGCCGCCTGACGATAGCTGATAAACAATTCCGTTGCTGAACGTTCCGCCGGCCGAGGTCGTGCCGTAGAACTTGCCATCGGCCGCGATCATCACCGGCGCGATAGGCGTGGCGCCTTCGGTGGAGGCGTTGAAGCTGTGAATGATCTTCAACTTTCCTTTCGTCGAAAGCCGGAACAAGGTGCCCTGATTGAAGTCGCCGCCAAGCTGCGTAGTGCCATAGAAATTTCCGTCCACGCCCATGACGAGCGGCGCGGTTGTCTTGGAGGGTACCGTCGCGATGCTGGAGAATTTTCCACCCGGCGCGATACGGTACACCACGCCCAGGTGGGTTCCATTGAACGTGACGCCGTATAGATTTCCATCCGGCGTCTGCACCGGCGGCGCCCACGGGAAGGCGCCGTCCGTGCCGTTGGTAAATCCATACAGAGTCGTCATGGCGCCATTGGCGAGCCGGAACACTGTGCCGTCGCCGAGTGCGCCGCCGTTGGTGGTGGTGCCGTAAAACGCGCCGTCGAACCCCAGCGTCAGCCCCGATTGCGGCGAATGGCCGTCGCCATTTTGGAAACGGTAGAGGACATTGACCGTGCCGCCCGGCACGTAGTCGATGATGGTACCGTTCGCGGATTGCGATGTACCGCTGGCAAGCGTACCGTAGAGGATGCCGTCCTCGCCTTGCGCCAGGAGCGCCGGGCTGAGCGGATCGCAGCCGTCCGTGGCGCAGTCGAAATTGAACAGCTCCGTATAAACGCCGCCGCTGAGGGCGGAACTTGCCGAAGAAGCGGCAATACCAACAGCAATCAGTAAGGCTGTGCCGATTCTGCAAATAGCCATCGTCGCGCCCCCGATCCGAGCAACATGCGCCCGCGCCAATCAACATAACGCAAAACCGCGACGTGCAGAAGGAAACGTTGGTGCGCCTACCCGCATTCTCGCGAAGCCGGGCGGAACGCACGATGCGGGCCGCTCGTTATGCGGAAGCGGGAGGAAGTGCCTGATGAGATACGTTACGGTTTTCCTTGCAATCTCTGCAGTCGCGTGCGTTCAGGCCGCCGCAGAGGAGGCGAAGCTCACCATTCAGCCCGGACACACCGCCGTTATTCAGCAGTACGTGACGACGGAGCACATCCCGGCATCCACGATCAAAATGCGGGTCGAGGTGGGGAGCACCATACCCGATGGCATTCAGCTCCGGCCGGTGCCGCTGGCGATGGTGGCGAAAGTCCCCGAAGTGCGGAACTACGAGTACTTCGTCGCCGATGGCGGCAAGGTCGTATTCGTCGAACCGTACACCCGGATGGTGGTCCAGATTGTGCAGTAGTTTTTCGCCGCTTGGCGCCGCCTGCGGTTCATTTTCTCCGCCGCGCCATTCAGCCTGACGGGCCCGTTTCCTATGGCCCGATCAAGGACCATTGCACACCATACGATCTAAGTGCCTCAAGCCGCCTCTGCCAGGCCGGCGAGTTGGAAGAGGACGGCGCGGGCGCCTTTGAGGCGCGCCTCCGGCGAAGGCCAAAAGGCGCAAGAAGCAGATGCCAAGGCACCCACAAACAAGCGGGGCCTTCTTGTATCCGTGCTGAACGGCTTGGCGGAGGAATTCTTCGAAGAATACTGCGAGCGAGCCACACTGCTCGAACTGATGCACATGCCGAAACTGACGCATTCTTTCGAAGTTCGACGCCTCTCCACCCGGCAAGAAAATCGCGTAGCCGAGCGGCAGGTGCGAACGCGTCTCGAGGAAACCAATTATCTTCGCCGCTGCCTCCACTCTAGGATCATCAGGGCGTGGTCTTGCTTGAACAACACGAATTCGATCAGGACGGCCGACGCCGACGCGCCGCGCAAGGGCGAGCAATCTGTCGTCCAGAGCACGACCAGTTTTTGTGCCGTCGCATCCCCTTTGCTTGCCCAGGCCACAAATCCTGAGACAAGTGCAGGCAATTCGTTCACGAGGTCGGTCTCATCCTTGAGCCGCTTCACCCACTGATGTCGTGAGCGCCACTCTTGGAATTCGCGTTTCTGGGGGTACTCGATAGGGGTGATGGCAATGCGCCGCGAGCGATCAATCTCCTCAATTTTCCCTCGAAAATTGAGCTCCTTCTCTATTATGCAATCGCCTAGCCGACACCCTCTCTCGCAGGGCAGTTCGATTTCAGGGCGGATGAGATTTCTCGGCTGAGTCATGTTGGCTCACGCCGCGCGCGCCAGAGGCTTGGCGCGGAGGATGCGCTGGCGCCGGGCCGACGTGTGAAGCGCCTCCCACAGGTCCATCCGTCGCTGTGTGTTGAGCCAGAAATCGGGGCTGTTGCCGAACACCCGCGCCAGCATCAGCGCGGTGTCGGCGGTTACAGCGCGCCGCCCATTGCACAGCTCGTTCACGTGTTTGCGGGGAACGCCCATGGCGGCGGCGAGTGCGCCTTGCGTGAGCCGCAGCGGCTCCAGGAACTCTGCCGTCAGCATCTCGCCCACGCTCACCGGCTTCCGTTTCGTTTCGATCATCGGCCTCTCCTACCGGAATTCATGTTTGTCCAGATAGATGTCGTTCGCCTCTCCGGTTTCGCCGTTCCAGCGGAAGATCAGCCGCCATTGCCGGTTCACGCGGATTGAGTGCGATCCCTTTAAGCTGCCGGCGAGCTTCTCAAAACGATTGCTCGGCGGCACGCGGAGATCGGCATCGCCGCTCGCATCGTCGATCAGCTGTAGCTTGCGGAACAGCCGTTCGTTCAGATCGGCCGGTATTCTGGCGCTCCGGAGATCGTTGGCGAAGAAGTCAAGGAGCCAATTGTCCCGGAAGCTGCCGATCATGGGCTAGTGTACCGCTCAATGGTACATTGCGCAAGTGCTCAAGCCGCTTCGGCCATGTCGGCGAGCTGGGAGAGGACGGCGCGGGCGCCTTTGAGGCGCGCCTCCGGCGAAGGCCAGTCACGCGACACCACCACCTTCTGATCCGGGCGCACCTTCATCACCGCAGGATGCTTGTGGATCAGCTGCACCAGCGCGCCGGGATTGGGGAAGGTCTGGTTCTTGAAGGTGAGAATGGCGCCTTTCGGCCCCGCCTCGATTTTCTCCACCATCGCGGCGCGGCAGAGATGCTTGATCGCGACGATCTCGAGCAGATGCTGCACCTCTTCCGGCAGCGGCCCGAAGCGGTCGATCAGCTCGGCGGCGAAGCGGTCGATGTCGGCGCGGTCTTCCAGGGTGGCGAGCCGGCGGTAAAGCGCCATGCGCACATTGAGGTCGCCGACATAGCCTTCCGGAATGAGCACGGAAGTGCCGATGTTGATCTGCGGCGACCATTGCTCGGCCGCTTCTGCGGCCGCATCGCCCGCGCGCAAGCTCGCCACCGCCTCTTCCAGCATCTCCTGATAGAGCTCAATGCCGACTTCGCGCACATGCCCGGACTGCTCTTCGCCGAGCAGATTGCCGGCGCCGCGAATGTCCATGTCGTGACTGGCCACGCTGAAGCCGGCGCCCAGCTGATCGAGCGATTGCAGCACCTGCAGGCGGCGCTCCGCCGTTTCGGTGAGCTTCTGATTGGAAGGTGTGGTGAGATAGGCATAGGCGCGGCTCTTGGAGCGGCCGATGCGCCCGCGCAGCTGATAAAGCTGCGAGAGGCCGAAGCGGTCGGCGCGGTGCACGATGAGGGTGTTGGCGGTGGGGATGTCGAGGCCGCTTTCCACGATGTTGGTGGAGACCAGCACATCAAGGCGGCCGTCGTAGAAGGCGGTCATCGCGTCTTCCAGGGCGTGCGCCGGCATCTGGCCGTGGCCGATAGCGAACTTCACTTCCGGCACGGTGTCGCGGAGGAATTCTTCGGTTTCGCGCAAATCCTTGATGCGGGGGCAGACATAGAAGCTTTGCCCCCCGCGATAGTGCTCGCGCAACAAGGCTTCGCGGATCACCAGCGGATCGAAGGGCGTGACGAAGGTGCGCACGGCGAGGCGGTCGATGGGCGGGGTGGCGATGAGGGACAGATCGCGCACGCCGGTGAGCGCCAGCTGCAGGGTGCGCGGGATGGGCGTGGCGGTGAGCGTGAGCACGTGCACATCGGCCTTGATCGCCTTCAGCCGCTCCTTGTGCGCCACGCCAAAATGCTGCTCTTCGTCCACGACGACGAGACCGAGGTTGCGGAATGCGATGCCCTTGGCGAGCAGCGCATGGGTGCCGATAACAATATCGATACCGCCGGACGTCATGCCTGCCTTGGTTTCCTTTGCGTCTTTTGCGTCGACGAAACGCGACAGTTGGCGGATCTTCACCGGGAAGCCGCTGAAGCGTTCGGTGAAGGTTTTGGTATGCTGGCGTGCCAGCAGAGTGGTGGGCACCACCACCGCCACCTGCAAGCCGGACATCGTTCCCACAAAGGCGGCGCGCAACGCCACCTCGGTCTTCCCAAAACCGACATCGCCGCACACCAGCCGGTCCATCGGCGTGCCGCGCGCCAGGTCCTCGATGGTTTCCGCGATGGCCTTTTCCTGGTCTTCCGTCTCCTGATAGGGAAAGCGGGCGCAGAATTCGTCGTAGAGGCCTTGCGGCGTGTCGAGCGGCGCCAGCTGCTTCAGCTTGCGGGCCGCGGCGATACGGATGAGTTCGGCCGCGATTTCGCGCACGCGGCTCTTCATCTTGGCTTTGCGTTGCTGCCAGCCCGCACCGCCCAGGCGATCCAGCTGCACATGGCCTTCGTCGGAGCCGTAGCGCGTCAGCAGCTCGATATTTTCCACCGGCAGGAACAGCTTGCCGCCGTCATAGATCAGCTCGAGGCAATCGTGCGGCGCGCCGGCGACATCGATGGTCTGCAAACCATCGTAGCGGCCGACGCCATGATCGATATGGGTGACGAGATCGCCGGGCGCGAGACTGGAGGCTTCCGCCAGGAAATTCTGCGCCCGTTTTGTGCGGCGGCGCGCCTGCACCATGCGATCGCCGAGTATGTCCTGCTCGGAAACGATCGCGAAATCCGGCGCCTCGAAACCGCGCTCCAGCCCCACGATGCCGACACCTATGGCGCCCCCGTGCAGCTGCTGCGCTTCAGAGAAATCTGTGATGACGCGAACCGCGGCCAGGCCGTGATCGGAGAGCACGCCACCCAAGCGCTCCGCCGATCCTTCACTCCACGCCGCCAGCAGCACCCGTTTCTTTTCTGCCTGCAGCGCCTTCACATGCGCGGCGGCCGCTTCGAAGATGTTGACGCGCCCTTGCGTGCGCTCGGGGGCAAAATCGCGCCCCTGTTTGCCGCCGGCATCTGTCGAGGTTTTGGATTCCGGCGCCTGGAATGGCGACAGATCGCGCACATCGCGCGACCCCATGGCGGACGTCCATTCATCGCCGGTCAGATAGAGCCGATCCGGCGGCAGCGGCCTGTAAGGCGGCGCGCTGACATTCTCCTTGCCGTCGCGCTTTTCCTTCAGAAACTGCCGCCGCGTTTCATAGTAATCGGCGATCGATTCCAGCCGCGCTGTTTTCGAGTCCTCCGCCTGATGCGACAGCATTATCAGCGGCCGGCCGGCGTAGTCGAACAGCGTCTCGAGGTGCTCATAAAAAAGCGGCAGCCAATGGTGCATGCCAGGATGATGGCGGCCTTCGCTGATCGCCTCGTAGAGCGGATCGTCGGACGCCGGGCCGAACTGCGCCACGTAGCCGGCGCGGAAGCGGCTGATGGTGTCCTTGTCCAGCGGCAACTCGCTCGCCGGCAGCAGTTCGATGTCTGAAATCTGATCGGTGGAAAGCTGCGTTTCGGCGTCGAAGCGGCGCACCGCATCCAATGTCGAGCCGAAAAAATCGAGGCGGTACGGCTCATCGGTGCCTGGTGGCCAGAGATCGACGATGCCACCGCGCAGCGCGAAGTCGCCCGGCTCGCGCACCGTGCCCGCCCGCACATAACCATGGCGGGTGAGGAATCGCACGAGTTTGTCGTGATCCACGTCATTGCCGACGCGGGCGTGGAACTGCGCTTCGAGAATTGCGTCGCGCGGCGCAACGCGCTGCAGCACCGCGTTCACCGTGGTGACGACAACTGCGGCGCCGTCGTCTGCTGTGCGCCGTGCCAACGCGGAAAGCGTTGCCAGTCGCGTCGCTTCAATGTCCGGCTTTGGCGAGACCCGGTCATACGGCAGGCAATCCCAGGCGGGAAAATCCAACACGGGAATGTCCGGTGCGAAGAAGGCGAGCGCGTCCAGCGCACAACGCTCGGCCGCGTCGTCCGAGGCGACGAACAGCACCAGTCCTTTGCGCGCGCGGGCGGCTTCGGCGGCGAGATACGCATCGTAGCCACCGGGCGCGCCGGTAACGGCGAAGCGGCCTTGATGTTTGGCAATGTAATTCAGACGGTCCAAGCGGGAGACTTCCGGTTGCCGATGGTTTTCAATTTGCCGAACACCGGCGAGGCGTAACGCGCGGGTACCGGCTCGTATCCGCGCAGCCAGGCGTAAACGTCGTCATCCGGAGCATTTAGCAGCAGATCGAGCTGCTCCAGTTCATCCGCGCTCAGCATACTCAGATGTTCGGCCGCAAAGGCGCCGAAGATGAGATCGAGCTCCTTGAAGCCGCGGCGCTGGCAGCGGAACAATAGCTGCTTGCGGCGGGCCTCCGAAGAGCCACCGTTTTCGGCATTCGACATGCGGAGGATATAGCGAGTCGCGTTCGCCAGTTAAACTCCCTCGCCCCCGCTTTAGCGGGGGAGAGGGCCGGGGTGAGGGGGTGTTCAGTCTTATCTCGGTCGCGCTATTAGTAGCGGATGAGGGCGGCATGAGTGCGCTTGGCAGACTCTGGAAACGGAACTCTCGCAGCGGCCGAGAACGGGATCCGCGCAATATGTCGGGTATTCAGTTCGAACATTATTGTGCGGATGTTCTCGAAGATTGTGGCTGGAAAATTACCCCTACACCCGGATCACGAGAGGGAGGCGTTGATCTGATTGCGCGCAAACCCAAACTCTGTGTTGCTATTCAGTGCAAGCAGCGAAATGCCCCGGTTGGAATAGGAGCGGTTCAAGAAGCCCATTTCGGCAAGGGTCAGGTTAGTGCCGATTTCGCTGCTGTTATATCTTCCCGTGGTTTCACTTCCGACGCTCGGAGGAGAGCTGAGACAGCCCGGGTTATCCTTTTGCCATTCACGGAAATCGGAGCTTTAGAAGATCGAATTCAACAGCTGAAGCCCCATTCCGCCCCGAACTGGCTTGCGATCGGAGCTGGTGCGTTTCTCCTGTTGCTTGCCGCAGCGAACATCCCGTTGTCGCTAAACATGCCTTTGGCCACGCGGGTCCTTGTCGATCCTCAGTCGGGTCTATTCTGGTTTCCACGCTGCATCTCGCAACAGGACGCCTACAAGCTGGTAGCTGTCCAGCTAGGTTACGCGGAACGCCACGGCTATCGGCTAGCGGCCTCCTGCCATCGGCCACAGACTTCTCTGCTCACTTGGATTGCTGCGGAGTTTACCGCCGGTGTGAACGGCACGCGCTAACCCCCTCACCCTAGCCCTCTCCCCCGATTCCGGGGGGGATTCATCTATCGTTGTGGCAAATGTGCCCTTCGCGACACGCGAACACCTTCTCCATGCGTCAGGACGGGGGAACGGATGGAGCCGCCTCATGTCCCGCCGCGATACGCTCGACCAGGCCGGCGATCGCCGCTTCGGCTTCGCGCATCATTTCCGCAATAATGTCGGCGGCCGGTTTGACGTCGTGCACGGCGCCGGCGCCTTGCCCCATGGCAAAGGCCGAGCGTTCGGGATCGAGACCGGTGAGTGCGCCGCCGATGCCGCCCATCACACCGGCTTGATACGAAAGCATCGCCTGCGCCGGGAAAGGCTGGATGGTTTCCGGCCGCCGCTCCCATTCCATCACGTACTCGTTCTTCAACACCCGCATCGGCTTGCCGGAATAGGCGCGGGTGACGATAGTGGACTCGTCGTCCGCCTCCACGATCGCCTGCTTGTACACAGCGCCCGCATGCGCCTCGGCGGAGGCGATGAAGCGGGTGCCGACCCACACGCCTTGCGCGCCGAGCGCCAGCGCTGCGGCCAGCCCGCGGCCATCCACGATGGCGCCCGCCGCAATCACCGGAATCTTCACGGCGTCCACAACCTGCGGGATCAGCGCGAAGCCGGCGACGCGGCCGGTATGGCCGCCCGCCTCGGTTCCCTGCGCCACCACCGCATCGAGGCCGCCGGCCTTCGCCGCTTTGGCGTGGCGCACCGTGCCCGAGACATTCATCACCTTCAGGCCAGCGTCGTGGAATTTCTTCACCAGATGCGACGGCGGCACCCCGAGCCCGGAGATGAAGGCGCTCGCGCCGCCTTCGATGATGATGTCGGCCGCGCGCTCCAGCGATTCCGGGACCGCGGCCAGCAGATCGACGCCGAACGGTTTGTCGGTGCGGTCTCGTACCTTTCGGATTTCGTCGCGAATTTCATTCTGCGAACGCCCCGCCATGCCGAGCGTGCCGAAACCGCCCGCGTTCGACACCGCTGCGCACAATTCCGCATAGGCAACGCCGCCCATGCCGGCGAGCAGGATCGGAAACTCGATCCCCAGCAGATCGCAGATCGGTGTTCGCAGCGGCATGTGATTCCCGGAACCGGCGGCGCGCCATTATAGCGTTGCCGGTCCGGCGATGGACCTCGGAGAGACTTCTCCGCGCCTATTTGCCCATCGGCCGGGAAGTCAGTCCGCGCAGTTGGCTGTCGTTTGTCGAGCGCTGACCCTGCAACCGCATGGCATCCCACTCCCGCTGCGTGTGGCAGGTCCGGGTCGGGATCAGCGAGCCATGGCCCGCTTCCGAGCGGCAGACGACCTGATTGCCGGCATCGCCGCTGCTGGCGCTGGTCGCGGCCATCGTCGCAGGTGGTGTGGCCGGTGGCGAGGTCAGTTGCGGCTGCGCCTGCGCGAAGGCCGCGCCGGTTGCCAGGCAAAGAGCAAAGCCAATGACCGAAGCGACCATCATGCGCATATCGAATCTCCTGTTCTCAACCCCCGCAAACTTTCCGTCCGATGAGGGCCGCTGGCAAGAGCCCAACGCCCCAAACATGCGGCCCGCAGAGGCAGCCGCTTTCACGCCTGTGAGAGCGACCGCGTCAATGCTGCGAGGAAGTCAGGCCTCGCAACTGGGCGTTGTTCAATGTGGCCTGGTTCCGGTAGCGGATTTCATCCCATTCCCGTTGGGTGTGGCAGTTCTGCTGGCTACGGATCACCATCCCCTCGTGAACCACCGGGCGACAGATGAGCTGGTTTGTCGTGGCGGCGGCGTTGCTGCCCGGACCGGTGGTCTCAGGATTGGTGGTCGGCTGTGACATCTCCTGCGGCTGGGCCTGGGCGAAGGCACTGCCGGCGCCGAGCATCAGGGCGAGAGCGGCTGTAGAAGCAAATAGGACGCGCATCGAATCCTCCTGCGCTGATATATGGCGGAGTCTCCGCCCGAACGGCGACTCTGACAAGCATTGCGTGGTTGCTTCGGCCGGCCGAGCTTTCACATCGGCTTGAGCGGAGCGTTCACGCACCCGTGAGTGCGCGCCGGATCCGGCCCGTCAGAACACCCGATAGCCGCCATCGATTACGAACGTGTCACCCGTGTGATACTTGGAGGCATCGCTCGCAAGGTAAACAGCGATGCCGCCGAAGTCCGCCGGCTCGCCCCAGCGGCGCATCGGCACCCGCGGCAGCACTTTGGCCATGAAGGTCGGATTGCCCTGCAGCCGTTGTGTCATGTCGGTGGCGATCCAGCCCGGCGCGATGGTGTTGGCGCGGATGCCGTAGCGCGCGTGCTCCACCGCGATGGAGCGCATCATCGCCAACACGGCACCTTTGGTGGCGCTGTAGGCTTCGTTGCGCGCCGCGCCCTCCAGGCCCGCGAGACTTGCGACCGCAATCAATGAGCCTCCGGGATCGCCGCCATTGGCGCGCACGACCATTTGCCTGCAGGCCTCGCGTAGGGTGAAGAACACGCCCTCTTCATTGACGGCGTGCAAGCGCCGCCAGGTGTCGAGCGTCATTTCGGAAAAGGATGGCGCGCCGCCGCCGATCCCCGCATTGGCGATCACGCAATCGACGCGGCCCATCTCTATCGCCGCCGCCTGCATCGCCTCGACCACTTCGGATTCGTTTGCGACATCGACGCACCGCGCGAGAGCACGCCCGCCATGCGCCTTCAGCGACGCTTCCGCGGCGCCGTTCTTTTCTTTATTCGTGCCCCAAATGACCAGATCGGCGCCGGCCTCAGCCAGCGCCTCGGCCATACCGAGACCGATGCCGCCATTGCCGCCGGTGACCAGCGCGACTTTTCCCGAAAGATCGAATGGCCGATACATCGCAAAGTCCCACGCTGCCTCCGTAGGACGCTAGGGCTGGAAAAGCTCCCCAGCAATGCAAATGCTCACAACTCCAGCTGCCAGAGTTGCTCGGCGCTGGCGCGAATGATGCGGCGGGTTTCGTCCCAGGCCACGCGGGCCAGCGCGTCTTTCGGTGCGAACCACCCGCATTCCACGACATCGGAGCCGGCGCGGGGTTCGCCCGCCTGCCAATGGGCGTTGAAATCGACCAGCACGAAATGGGCGGTGACCTCGCCTGCATTGTCGCGCTCCACCAAGTCCACCACATCGATCAGGTTTTCGAGCGTGACGGTCAACCCCGTCTCTTCGGCGATTTCGCGCGCCAGGGCTTCGCGCAATGTCTCGCCCGCCTCCACCCGGCCGCCGGGGATGCTCCATTCGCCGGCTCGCGGCGGCTGCCCCCGGCGCACCAGCAGCAGCCGTTCGGGCCCCCGCCAGATCACGGCACCCACCCCCACGACCGGTCCGAGATTTGCCATGTTGGCTGGTTAAGCCGTGCCGCCCTTTGAATCCACGGCTGGCGCGGGTATTGCTGGCGTCACAACAGGGGCAGCCAAGGGAGATTCCCCGGATGATGCGGATGGCCATTCTTGCGGCGGGCCTGGCCGCGCTTTTCGCGTCGCCGGTTCAGGCGGCCGGCGACGCGCTCAGTCCCCAGGCGAATGCGGCGTTCCTGGCCGCGAACGCCAAAAAGCCCGGCGTGGTGGTCGAGCCCAGCGGTTTGCAGCATCGCGCCATCCACAGCGGCTATGGCAAGCGCCCGAAAGCGACCGATCTCGTGACTGTCAGCTACCGGGGCACGCTGATCGACGGGAAGGTGTTCGATGCGACCGAGCCGGGGCTGCCGGCACAATTCACGGTGAACAAGCTGATCCCGGGCTGGACCGAGGCGCTTCAGCTGATGCGCGAAGGAGACCAGTGGGAGCTGGCGATCCCGGCGAACCTCGCCTATGGCGCCCGCGGCGCCGGCGGCGTAATCCCGCCAAACCAGACGCTCGTGTTCGAGCTGACCCTTATCTCCGTCAGCCCGCCGCCCAAGCAACCCGACCAGGATAAACAATCGCAATAAATGACAGCTTGACGGGATAGCGGGCGCGCGCTCGTGCGTTAAGCTGCCATTCGAGGCTGGACGAAACCCCTTGCGACCTTCGATGCACCTCTTCGGCACTCAGAGCTTGCGAAAGCTGGCCGGCCGCCTGTCCGGCGCGCGGGTGCGCATCGCGCTGGCGTTGACGCTGGTGGTTTCGGCCAGCGTCCTGTTTTGGGCGAGCCGGGATTACGCCGTGATCGCGCCGGACTGGGGCGGACAGGTGCGCGGCATCTCCTACGATCCCAGTCATCTGTTCACGGAAAAGCAGCAGCGGCACGTCTCGCCGGAGCAGATCGACCGCGACATGACGCAGTTGGCGCAGCTCACCGGCCGTGTGCGCACCTACACGGTCTCCAAGGGTCTGGATCGCGTACCGGAAATCGCGCGCCGCTACGGGCTCACGGTGTCGCTCGGCTGCTGGATCAGCTCCGATCTCGAGCAGAACGAGAAAGAGCTGGCCAAATGCATCCGCGTGGCGCTCGCCAACCGCTGGACCATCGACCGCGTGTTCGTCGGCAACGAAGTGATGATGTTCGGCTATGTCAGCGCCGACCAGCTGAACGGATACATCAGGCGCGTGCGCGATGCCCTGCCCAACCGCATCAAGGTGACAACCGCGGAGCCCTGGGCGACGTGGCTGCTCTATCCCGAAATCGCCAAATATGTGGATGTGGTGTCGGTGCACATCATTCCGTACTGGGAAGGCATCTCCATCCGCGATGCGATGGTGTTCGCCCAGCACGCCTATCAGCATGTGCAGGACGAGATCCCCGACAAGCCGATCATTATCGGCGAGTCGGGCTGGCCGTCGGAAGGGCGAACGCGGCGCTTTGCCGAGCCTTCGCTCGCCAACGAAGCCTACTATGTGCGCAGCTTCGTGCAGCTCGCGATGCGCAAGGGCTGGGACTACTACATCGTCGAAGGCTACGATCAGCCATGGAAGACCGGCAATGAGGGCGCGGTCGGCGCCTATTGGGGGCTGTTCGATGCCAACGGACGGCCCAAATTCGCCTTCGCCGGCATGCTGCGCAATTTCCCGCAATGGCAGAGCTACGCCTTTGCCGCAGGCCTGATTTCGCTGCTCTTGGGTTTTTTGATTCTGAGCCGCATGCCGCGGGTGCGCCAGCCCGGCTACCTGGTGATGGGCGGGCTGGTGGCGCTGGTGACCACCGGGCTGTTTGTCCTCTTCGATGCCACCACGCTGGAATACATCCAGCCGAGAGATATTGCCGTGATCCTCGCCATGGTGCCGCTGATCCTGCTGGCGGCCACCGTGATCCTCACCGAAGGCATAGAGCTGGCCTCGAGCCTGTGGCGCATGGAGCGGCGTATGCTGCCCGTCTCTATCCCGCAGGAGGCGCCATTTGTTTCGATTCATGTGCCGACCTACAACGAACCGCCGGCCATGGTGATCGAGACGCTGAACGCGCTTGCGCGGCTCGATTATGAGAATTTCGAAGTCATTCTGCTCGACAACAACACCGCCGACCCCGCGGTGTGGCGGCCGGTGGAAGAGCATTGTGGCTTGCTGGATGCAGAACGCTTCCATTTTGTCCATGTCGATGGACTGAAGGGCTTCAAGGCGGGCGCGCTAAACGAAGCGCTGGGGCGAACCGACCTGCGCGCGCAATACATCGCGGTGATCGACAGCGATTATCAGGTCGAGCCATCGTGGCTGCGCCGCGCGTTGCCGTACTTCGCGTCACCCGAGATCGCGCTGGTGCAGGCGCCGCAGGATTATCGCGACGGCGCGGTCAGCACGTTCAAGTCGATGTGCTACGAAGAATATCGCGGCTTTTTCCACATCGGCATGGTGGAGCGCAACGAGAACAACGCGATCATTCAGCACGGCACCATGACGATTGTGCGCCGCAATGCGCTCCAACAGGTTGGCGGCTGGAGCACGTGGTGCATCACGGAAGACACCGAGCTCGGCCTCAAGCTGTTCGAGGCGGGCTACGGCGCAGCCTATATACCGGAAAGCCTCGGGAAGGGCATTACGCCCGATACGCTCAGCGCCTTCATGACCCAACGCTATCGCTGGGTCTATGGCGCCATGCAAATCATGAAGCGGCACGCCGGCGCTATTTTCTTCGGCCGCAGGAAGCTCGGATGGGCGCAGCGCTACCACTTCCTGAGCGGCTGGCTGCCATGGATCTCCGACGGGCTTGCGCTGATCATCACACTGTCCGCGCTTATCTGGACCCTGCTGATGACGATCGCGCCGCGGCACTTCGATGTGCCGATGATGGCCCTGTCCGGCGCGGCCATCGCGCTGTTCACGGCGAAGACGGCGAAGACATTGCTGCTCTATCCCAAGAAGGTCGGTTCCGGCCTACGCGGCGCGATCTACGCGTCGGCCGCCGGCCTTGCGCTGACACACACAGTCGCCAAGGCGATGTGGAGCGGGCTGTTCACCTCGCGCAAGCCGTTCCTACGGACGCCGAAATGCGAGGACCAGGCGTCGCTTGGACAAGTGCTGCGCCTCGCCTGGCAGGAAACCGCGCTGCTCGGCCTGGGCGCGCTCGCGATTGTAGGCGTTGCCGCCAGCCGGGGGTATGACGATCCGGCGGCCATTCTCTGGATGGCGATGCTGGCGATCCAGACCCTGCCATACCTTTCCACAGTGATGACCGCGGCGATGAGTGCGGAATCGAACGCGCGGCCGCAGACGAGCGCAGTCGTGTTGCCGCTGCCGCTTGCCAGGCCGGAACCCGAACCCGAGCCCGTGCTGACAAAGGCGGCGTGAGCCACGCGCAGGCTTCACGCCCTTGATCGTCTGGCCGCCCTTGTGGCGGCCATCCATGAACACCATCGGCAACGGTGTGCATGGGTGGCCGGGACAAGCCCGGCCATGACGTTTGAAGATGGCGGGGTACCGAAAAAGATCAGAGTGCCACCACCTTGCCCGGATTGAGGATGTTGTTGGGATCGAGCGCGCGCTTCAGCGCGCGCATGGTTTCGATTTCCGCGGCGCTCTTGTAGCGCAGGATTTCGTCCCGTTTCATCACACCGATGCCGTGCTCGGCGCTGATCGAGCCGCCGAATTCGTGCACGATGTCGTGCACGACGCGGTTGATCTCCTCCCAGCGCGAAAGGAATGCGGCGCTGTCGCCGCCTTTCGGCACGCTGAAATTGAAATGGATGTTGCCGTCGCCCAGATGTCCAAAGGGCACCGGGCGGCCACCCGGCACGAGCTTTTCGACCGCTGCGATCCCGCGCGCGAGGAAACTCGGGATGGCAGCAATCGGGACCGACACGTCGTGCTTGATGGAGCCGCCTTCGTATTTCTGCGCTTCCGAGAGGCTCTCGCGTAACCGCCAAAGATTCGCGCGCTGGGTCTCGTTCTCCGCAACGACGGCATCGCCGACGATGTCATGTTCCGCCGCCTCCGACAGTGCGCCGGTGACAATCTCCCGGAGCGGCAGCTTTGCGCCGCTCTCCGCTTCGGCGAGCACATACCAGGGCGAGGGCGCGGCCAGGGGATCGCTTGTCTGCGGGATATGCGCGAGCACCATCTCGACGCCCATGCGCGGCAGCAGCTCGAAAGCCGACAGAAGACCGCCGGTCGCGCGCTGCAGTCGGTTCAGCAAGGCGACGGCGGAGTTCACATCCGGAACCGCAATGAAGGCGGTGACGCGCTCAGCCGGTTTCGGAAACAGTTTCAACGCGGCAGCTATGACCACCCCAAGCGTGCCTTCCGCGCCGATAAACAACTGCTTGAGGTCGTAGCCGGTGTTGTCCTTGCGCAGGGTTCGTAGGGTGTCGAGCACGCGGCCGTCCGCCAGCACGACTTCCAGCCCCAGCACCAGCTCGCGCATGTTGCCGTAGCGCAGCACATTTACGCCGCCCGCATTGGTGGAGACGTTGCCGCCGATGGTGCAGCTGCCTTCCGCCGCAAGGCTTAGCGGAAAATACCTGTCTGCGGCGTCCGCGGCAGCCTGCAATTGTGCGAGGATCACGCCCGCTTCCGTAATGACGGACATGCCTTCGGCATCGAGCTGACGGATGCGGTTCAGGCGCGCCGTGCAGAGCAGCACTTCGCCTGCGAAGGGGATCTGTCCGCCCACCAGACCCGTGTTACCACCCTGCGGGACGACGGCGGTGCTCGTCTCATTGCAGATGGAGAGAATGCGGCTCACTTCGGCCGTGGACTGCGGCTTCAGCATCAAAGCGCTTAGTCCGCGATACTTGCCACGCCATTCCACGAGATGCGCGGCGATCTCCTGCGCATCCTCCGTGAAACCCTTTGGCCCGACGGCCTCCTTCAGGCGCGCGGCGACAACGGGATCGAGCGTCATGGCGCCTCGCGTGGCGCGGCGGCGCGGCGCAAGCGATCGTTGATCGCTTCACCGAGGCCGCGCTCCGGAATCGGCATCGCGGCGATGCGCCGGGCGCCGCTCGCATCCAGCTCACGCAGCATGGCGAACAGATTGGCCGCGGCTTCCTTCAGATCGCCGGAAAGGCTGAGGTTTCGTACTATCTCAGCTTGCGGGACGTGCGGTCCAAACGCCAGGAGCGCCTCTCCGGGTTCAGTACGCGCGACGTTGAGCCGGAGCGGCGCGCGCGGCGCATAGTGGTTCAGAAGTTGCCCTGGCGAGGAGATGCGGCCGCTCACGGGCGTCGCCAGCGGCCCAACGATGCGCTCAAGGTCATCGCGCGTAATAGCGCCCGACCGTAGCAGCACCGGTTCGCCGTCCTCGAGCCCGATGATGGTGGATTCGAGTCCGTGTCGTGTCGGTCCGCCATCCAGAATCAGGTCGATGGTATTGCCGAAATCCTCCGCCACATGCTGCGCCGTCGTTGGGCTCACATGGCCCGAGCGGTTGGCGCTGGGCGCGGCGATCGGAACGCTGGCCGCAACTAGCTGCTGCGCGATGGGATGTGCGGGCACACGCAAGGCGACCGTCTCCAGTCCCGCACTCACCAGCAGCGACAGCGGACAATCGGGCTTCCGCCGCAGAACCAGGCTCAGCGGCCCCGGCCAGAATGTTTCGGCCAGTTGCAGGGCAGTTGGCGCGAATTGCGCCAGCTTTCGCGCGTCACTTAACGCGCGCACATGCACGATCAGCGGGTTGAAGCGGGGTCGCCCTTTGGCCTCGAATATTCCGGCGACTGCCCGGTCGTTCTTGGCATCGGCGCCCAGGCCGTAGACTGTTTCGGTCGGAAACGCGACCAGGCCGCCAGCGCGTAAGACCTCTCCCGCCCGCGCAATCTGCGCGGCGTCCGCGGAAACAACGTTATTGGCCAGCAACTCCATATCCGCACTGTAGAGTCCCGTCTTCCGCAAGGGGAGAGGCGCAGCGCAACGGTAAGATCGCCGCTCAGCCCTTCGTTGCCGTGAGGTCGAGGTTCACGGTGACTTCGCGCGCCACGGGATCGGGCTTGGCCCAGTCGCCGGTCCCCACGGCGAAATCGGTGCGAATGACCTGCGCATGGCCAACCACGTGCGCCGCGCTCCCGGACAGGGTCAGCGTGAAGGGCAGGGCGAGAGGGCGTGAAACGCCTTTGATGGAGAGTTGGCCCGCCGCGACGTACTGGTTGCCCTTGTGCGTAAAGGCGGTGGCGCGGAACGTCGCGGTGGGAAATAGCGAAACCGCAAAACCTTCTGCACCCTTGATGCCGTCGTCGGTTTCCGGGTCGCCCGAGCTTTCGCTTCCGGTGTCGATGGTGATGATGGCGTGCGAATGGGCGAGATCGGCGGGATCGAAATCGATATCGGCCTTCCAGGAGCGAAAGGTCGCGGTGAACGGTTCGCCGCTCCAATGAACGGTGAAGCCAAGTCTGCTCTTTGCGGCATCCAACTTCCAATGCTGTGCGGCGGAGGCCGGCGCTGCGCACGCGCAGCAGAGCAGGGGCAGCAACAGCATCGGTCTCATCGGGTCGTCTCCAGGCTGGCGCGCTGGCGCGGCACCATGCGCCAGAACACATCGTCGCGGCGAATGAACTGATGGTACAGCGCGGCAGCCACGTGAAGCGGGATCAGCACGATCGCCGACCAGGCCAGCACGTTGTGCACCGACTTCAGCGGATCGTGCAGCGCGACTTTCTGAGCCCGGGGCAGGTCGGCCATGAACCACAAATTCGGCAGGTTGAAGAGATGGAAGAAGTGCGTCGGCAAGCCAAGCGGGGAAGCCGAGACCATGATCCAGCCGCTCAACGGGATCGCGATGATCAGGAAGTAAAACAGGTAGTGGCTGGCGCGGGCCGCGATTCGGATACCGGGATGTAGGTCGGCCGGTAACGGCGGCGCCGGATGGCTCAGCCGCCACAGCAAGCGGAAGATGCTCAAGGTCAGCACAGTGAGTCCGATGGATTTGTGCCACTGCGTCAGGTCGAACTTCCATGGATCGCTGTGCGGCAGGTCGGCGAAATAGAGGCCGAGGCAAATGTTGGCGACGATCAGCGCCGCGATCACCCAGTGAAAAGTCATCGCCACCGTCCCGTAGCGCAGCTGAATGTCGGCTCTCATGCGAACCCGTGTCTCCGCTTGACCTTGCTTGCCGCGCCTACCCATAGTCTCTCCGACCGGCATTGGAAACATCCCTTGAACGCAGCAGAAGCCGCGCGGCCTGGCAGCAATCTCGACTATCCATTCGCGACGCGCCCGGACGTCGGCGAAACCATTGCCATTGCGCCGGGCGTGCATTGGGTGCGCATGCGGCTGCCGGTGCAGCTGAACCACATCAATCTCTGGCTGCTGGACGACGGGGGCGGCTGGACCGTGGTGGATACCGGCATCAACGACACGATTACGGCGGACGCGTGGAAGGCGTTGTTCGACGGCACGATGGGCGGCCGTCCGGTCAGGCGGGTGATCGTCACGCATCTGCACCCCGACCATGTGGGGCTCGCAGGCTGGCTGGTGCGGCGCTTCGATGCGTCATTGTGGATGACGCGCACCGATTATCTTTTATGCCGCAACCTGGTCGCCGATACGGGACAGGAAGCGCCCGAAGAAGGGGTGCGCTTCTATCGCGCGGCGGGATTTTCGGACGACGCCCTCGCCGAATACCGGGCGCGGTTCGGCGGCTTCGGGCGCGGCGTGTACCGGCTGCCGAATTCCTACCGCCGCATGCAGGATGGCGAGCGCATCGAGATCGGCGGGCGCATCTGGGGCGTTGTGGTCGGCAGCGGCCACGCGCCCGAGCATGCCTGTTTGTGGTGCCACGAAGACAATCTGTTCATCTCCGGCGATCAGATCCTGCCGCGCATTTCTTCCAATGTCAGTGTGTTTCCTACCGAACCGGAAGCCAACCCGTTGCAGGATTGGCTGGACTCCTGTGCGAAACTGCGCGCGCTCATCCCGGACGACGCGCTCGTCCTGCCCTCGCACAACGAACCCTTCCGCGGCGCGCCGCGGCGCCTCACCGAGCTGATCGACACCCACGAGCAGAATTTGGCGAAGCTGGTGCTCCTCTGCGCCGAACCCAAACGGGCGGTCGATGTGTTCCCGGCGCTATTCCGCAGCCGCATCACCAGCGGCAATTACGGCATGGCCACGGGCGAAAGCATCGCGCACCTCAATTGCTTGACCGCTCGAGGGCGAATCCGGCGCAGCACCGATGGAAACGGAATAGATTGGTACGAAACAGCCTAAAGGGTGGCCAACGAGACATTGTGCAGCGCGCGCGAAGCGAGGCAGGCGACGGTCCGCGCCGCGGAGGTGGTCGCGCGCCACGCGGCGTCCTGTAACTGGCTGGATGCGCTGTATTGCGGGTGGCCACGCAGCGTGTGCGTCATGCGGCCGGCGCTCATGCCGCTGCCGGCCAGCGCCAGTGCGACAGCCACGACCACCATGGCGAGCTTTGCGAAATAATAGCGGCGATCCATGTTGTCCTCCATGCATGAATCGACGCGCAAAGATTAGCATTTATTTCGATTGCCGCCAATCATGCCGGCCATGAATTCCCTGCAACATCACGGCCTGGTGAAGGCGCGCTGCGGAATACGCCGGCGCGGGGCTTCGTTACCGTCCATTCTGCTGAGCGCCCTTGCAGTCCTGTTTTTCGTGGCACGGGCAGGCGCAGAAAACCTGCCGCCCTGTCTGCCCCCTGTTCAGGCTGGCATCGCGAAGGTGGTGAGCGTGCAGGATAACGGCGTGCTCGTGCTGGGCGACCGCCGAACGGTCAAGCTGGAAGGCCTGGTTTGGCCGACGGGCGAGGGCGGCGGCGCGCTTGCCGTTAGCCGGCAGGCGTTTGCGAGCCTCAAACAGCTGGTGCTGGGCCGCCGCCTCGCGTTGCGGGCGCGCGCGCCGCGGCTGGACCGCTATGGCCGGTTGCGCGTGCAGGCCGTGCTTGCGGATGGCCGATGGCTGCAGCGCGAGGTGCTGCGGGCCGGACGGGCACGCGTCTCGATCGCACCCGACCGCCGCGAATGCGCCCGCGAGCTGTATACGGCGGAAGCTGAAGCACGCCGTGCACGCGCAGGGCTCTGGGCGATTGCCGCCTACGCCGTGCGTCGGCCGGAATCCCTGCGCTGGCGCGACCTGGGCACCTTCCAGATTGTCGAAGGCAAAGTGATGAGCGCGAATGTAAGCGGTGGGCGCGGCTATCTCGATTTCGGACGCAAGTGGCGCACGGATTTCACGGTGACGATCTCGCCCGGGGACATGAAGGTATTTCGTCACATGGGCGTCGACCCGCACAGCTATGCCGGCAAGTTCATCCGCGTCCGCGGCTACGTCGACCGCCTGCACGGGTTCGAGATCGAAGCAGCTTCGCCGGAAGCGATTGAAGTGCTTTCCGCTGAGGGCGCCGAAGAGCATCAACCCTCCCCTTGAGGGAGGGTCGAAATTTGCGAAGCGGAGCAAATTTCGGGGAGGGGTCAATTGATGATCGATCTGTAGTCGGCCCCTCCCCGAAAAATCTTCCGCTTCGCTCCAGATTTTTTGACCCTCCCTCAAGGGGAGGGTGGAAGTCGTGAAGGCCATTCTGCGTGACAAGAAAAGGTCCGGCGGAAGCGGACCTTTTCTGGATTCTGATTTCCGGCTTGTGATTTCTGAAAGCCGCCTTAAGCGGCTTTCTTCACCAGCGCGCCTTCGACCCGCTTCACCGCAGCCTGCTCGTCGATGCGCTCGACGGCGGCGAGCTCGCGCGCCATGCGGGCCAGCGCGGCCTCGTACAGCTGCCGCTCGGAGTAGGACTGCTCGGGCTGTCCGCTGGCGCGGTGCAGGTCGCGCACCACTTCGGCGATCGATACCAGGTCGCCCGAATTGATCTTCGCTTCGTATTCCTGCGCCCGGCGCGACCACATGGTGCGCTTGATGCGGGCGCGGCCCTTCAGCGTGTTGAGGGCGCTCGACACCACATCCGGCGAGGACAGCTTGCGCATTCCGACGGCCTTGGCCTTCGCGGTGGGCACCCGCAGTGTCATCTTGTCCTTCTCGAAGGTGATGACGAACACTTCGAGCTTCATACCCGCGACTTCCTGTTCCTCGACGCGCGTGATCCTGCCCACGCCATGCGTAGGGTACACCACGTGGTCGTTCGCCTTGAACTCGTGCTTCTTGTTCGAGTTCGCCGGAACCTTCTTCTTTGCAAGCGCGGTTGTCATTCTCTCATCCGTTCCTCGGAAGCCGCCCGCTTCCCGTGGCGCGCAGCCGCCCAAGCTGCACCGCAATATCCAACCCCTTTACGACTGACGGCACGCCTCAGTCCGTCTGAAAACCCCTGACGCGTTGGCGAAAAGATCCGGCGCGGAAAGCGCGAATCCCTCTCCCGGTGCCGACCGCCCCTATATAGCGCAACTTTATGCCCTTGTGAAGCCCTGTGCGTTCCAAGCCTTTGATCGAAAAAGCTTTATTTTCTCACGATGCGGAGAATGTCTTGCATTATCAGGGCATTAGGCGAGAGGCCGTACGCGTTCACCACGCGGTGACCGGGCTTGGGCAACAAACCGTCAGGAGCCGCTACCCGGCTTGTCCGAAAAGAACTTGTCGAACTTGTCCGGCACCCCCTCGTATTCCTTCGCATCTGCGGGAGCGGTCCCTTTGCGGGTGATATTCGGCCATTTCCTGGAATAGTCGGTGTTCAGCACCAGCCAGCGCTCCAGCCCCGGCTCGGTGTCCGGCTTGATGGCCTCGGGCGGGCATTCCGGCTCGCAGACCCCGCAATCGATGCAGATGTCCGGGTCGATCACCAGCATGTTCTCGCCCTCGTAGAAGCAGTCCACGGGGCAGACTTCCACGCAGTCCATGTACTTGCATTTGATACAGGCGTCGGTGACGACGAAGGTCATATGCGGGCTCCGAACGGGCGTCCCTTACGCGCCGGAAGCCGCCTTATCAAGCGCGGCGGTGCCGCTGAGGATCTGGTACAGTGCCTGGGCTTCCGGCGCCGGACCGCGCCTAAAGCCAAGCGCTTGCACGCGGATAACGGCAACTTCACGATAGCTGCGCGGGACCGTGAGCACGTCTCCCGGTTTCACGGCCACGCTCGCCCTTTCGACCCGCGCATTGTTGAGGCGGATGCGGCCGGAGCAGGCGGCCTGCTGGGCAAGGCTGCGCGTCTTGTAGAAGCGCGCGTGCCACAGCCATTTGTCGATGCGAATGGATTCAGTCTGCATTCATGAGCGCCTTGAGTTGCGCGAAAGGAGAGTCGTTGCGTTCTCGCTGCTCGCGTGGCTTGCCACGCTTCGGGTTCTTGCGCAGCGGATGCTCGCGACGAGGCTGAACGTTCGTCCGCCATACACTGGCAGCCTGTTCAGCGCCACCGACGGCCACGCGACTCCAGCCGAGTTCTTCCAGCACCTGTTCGAGACTCTCGCGGCCGCAGCCCAGAAGCGATACCAGCTTCGGCATCAGCGCGTCGGCGGTGCCGCCGCTACAGGTTGCCTGTTCGAGTTCGTCCTCGAGACGATCCAGCATGTCGAGCCGGATGGCGCGGCCGGCAACGACGCGGAACCCTGCCGCTTCCACAAAACCACGCGGCCGTTCGTCATCGAATTCGAACGAGGTCAGGCCGGCGGGCGGTGGGGGCGGGATGTGGTCGAGCCGATTCTTCACCGCCCACAACAGGGCGAGCAGTGCGGCAGCATCGGGACGGATGAGCTTCGGCAAATAGATCGAGCGCCGGGCGAAGCGCACGCCGAAACCGCGCAGGCCCCGCATGGCCGCCCGTGCATCTGGCGGCAAAGTGGCGCGGGTGAGATCGAGGGAACCGAGCGCTTCGCACAGTTGATGCGCGATAGCCCGTGCTTCCGGCTCCAGAGCGACAAGCGAGCCGGCTTTCACGTCGGCTGCTTTTCGCAGCGCGATCAGCGGTTCGAGGCGTAAGGCGATGCGCTTTTCGATCCAATCGTCCAGCCGCGTTTGAATCCGCTGGCGCAGCTCCGGCGGCAAATGATCGTCCGCCAAGACATGAACACCCGGCCGCAAGGCGCTGACGCCGGCGCGCATTTGCCCGACAATGGTCCCTTCCCACCAGAGGCGCCCGTGTTCGCTCAGCGTAATGTCGGTGTCGGCTGCGTTTGCGATGCGGTTGGAGCGCGCGTTGAATTCGCCTTCCAATCCCTTGAGCGCAGCGGCGCGCAAGGTGCGGCCGTGAATGCCTTCGGCGCGAGGGTCGGGCGTGAAGCGGAAGCCTTCCAGCTTGCCGATCGCTTCGCCGCCCAGCTCCACGCCGCCCGATTCATCGAGCTTGATGTCGTACACATCGTCTTCGCGCAGCCGCCTCATCAGCACGGAGGTGCGGCGGTCGATGAAGCGCTGTGTCAACCGCTCGTGCAGCGCATCGGAGAGCCGGTCCTCGATGGCCCGCGTGGTCTCCTGCCAGTGCATCGCATCGCGCACCCAGCCGGGCCGGTGTGCCGCGTAGGTCCAGGTGCGGATTTGCGCCAGCCGTCCGGAGAGGGTGGCCACATCGCCTTCGGTCTCGTCCAGCCGGGAGACCTGCCGCGCCAGCCAGTCCTCCGGCAGCGCGCCATGCTCGCTCATCAGATGGCGATAGATCTGCTCCACGAGCTTAACGTGTTCGTCGGGCGAGAGCTTGCGGAAATCCGGCAGCTGGCAGGCATCCCACAAGGTCTTCACCGCGGCGGGTGCGTTCGCCATGGCGCGGATCTCGTCGTGCGCGGCAAGGATGCGCAAGGAGATAAAATCCATCGCAGGCCGCACTTTGACGAGGCCGCGCATCGGCGGCGGCTCATCAAGTGTGTCGAGCAGCGTATCGAGCGAGCGGAACGACAGCGCCGAATTGCGGTACTGCAGCACACGCACCGGCTCATAGCGGTGGCCTTCCACGCGGGCGATGGTTTCCTCCTCCAGCGGCTCCGCTTCGGCGGTCACGCCAAAGGTGCCGTCGTTCATGTGGCGTCCCGCGCGCCCGGCGATCTGCCCGATTTCTTCCGGCTTGAGCGGGCGCACGCCGACGCCGTCGAATTTCTCCAGCGCCGAGAAAGCGACGTGATCGACATCCATGTTGATGCCCATGCCGATGGCGTCGGTCGCCACCAGGAAATCGACATCGCCGGACTGGTAGAGCGCCACCTGCGCGTTGCGCGTGCGGGGAGAAAGTGCGCCTAACACCACCGCCGCGCCGCCGCGCTGCCGCCGCACCAGTTCGGCAAGCCCGTACACATCATCAGCGGAAAACGCGACGACAGCCGAGCGGCGGGGCAGGCGGGTAAGTTTCTTGGCACCTGTGTAGGCAAGATCGGAAAAGCGCGGGCGGGTGATGAAATGCGCCATGGGCACGAAACGCTGGATGGCGCCGCGCATCGTTTCGGCGCCGAGGAACATGGTTTCCTCTTCGCCGCGCGCGTTCAGCAGCCGGTCCGTGAACACATGGCCGCGTTCCGGATCGGCGCAGAGCTGGATCTCGTCCACCGCCACGAAAGCGGTGCGCAGATCGAGCGGCATCGCCTCCACCGTGCAGACGAAATACTTCGCCTCCGCGGGCACGATCTTTTCTTCGCCTGTGATAAGCGCGGCGAGATTCGCGCCCTTCACGCGGGCGATGCGGTCGTAAACCTCGCGGGCCAGTAGCCGCAGCGGCAGCCCGATCATGCCCGAGCGATGCGCCAGCATGCGCTCGATGGCGAAGTGGGTCTTGCCGGTGTTGGTAGGGCCGAGGACGGCGGAAATGCGGCTGAAGCTTTCGGGCCTGACTGCCCCGCCGGACACACGCGCAACTTTCATGATGCCCCGAATGTGGGGTGTTTCGCGCGGCGGCGCAATAACTTGGGAGTGACCGTCGCGGGAATCAGCAGAGCTTGGTTCCTCCCCCGCGAGAGCGGGGGAGGGGGACCGCCGAAGGCGGTGAAGGGGGTGGCGATCCGCATAGAGCCGGCCCAGTGCTCGTCAAACAGGGCTTCTTGCAGCGAGAAATTCGGCAGAGCGCGTCCTATCCGCTTCGAAGGACTACAGTAGACCCTTGCCTTGGCGGAAGTCATTCGTAAAATTTCCGATCATGAAGGGGCCACTGATTGCATTTTCAATACTCTGTTTTGCGCTGCCTGCGCATGCGGACTGGCAATTCACAAAATGGGGCATGACTCCGGTTCAGGTTAAGCGAGCGAGTGCAGGAAAAGCTTTGGGCATAGGAGATCTAGCCGCTCACAGTACGCCGGGGCATGAAGCCAAGCTGATGATGCCATACGAAGCGGCCGGATCGGAATTCACCGCATATTTCCAATTCGATCAGCGAGACCACCTGATCGCTGTAGAGCTAGCTGGTGCGGATGGAGTGACGAACGTCATTCCTATGCTGACCTCGAAATACGGTGCACCGATCAGCGATGATGATACCGATGGTTTGATGAGAATCGCGAAATGGCAGACCCGAGACGACGAGATCTTAGCGATGGAACTCATCGGGATAGGAAATGTACCGGCCCATACCACGATCACATACCGTGCCCGTAACAGCTCCGATACAAAGGGGCTGTAGCCATTTGAGTTTGCGGAATATACCCAACCTTCTGCGTAGTTTCTGCTGCCCTTCTGGGGAAATTCTAGGCTGAACATGGCGGATTGGTCGTCGTAGGCGATCTCTGGTAAGAACGGGTCATGACGGCGAAGTATCAGGACATTATCACCCAAGAGCCCGGCAAGCGCGGCGGCCGGCCGTGCATTCGCGGCATGCGCATCGCTGTTGCCGATATTCTTGGCTGGCTCGCGGCGGGCATGTCGCACGCTGAAATTCTTGCCGATTATCCGGAACTGAGGGAAGCCGACATCCGTGCGGCTCTGGCTTACGCAGCCGACCGTGAGCGCCGCATCGTCACCGCACCGGCGTGAAGCTGCTGTTCGATCAGAACCTGAGTTACCGCCTGTGCCGGATGCTGGCGGATGTGTTTCCTGAAAACAGTTCCGCGAAGCGGTCCCAGGCGATCGCCGCGTCGAGCTTGGCTTCCGCCGCGTCGCCCGTCATGTAATCTTCGAGTTCGTCCTTCCCGGGCATCGTGCGATCCTAGGGGGTGACCTGATACACAGTCCCCACGCCCACCTGCCCTCCGGCCGCCGTGCCGAGAAGGTTTTTGTCCGGATCGAGAATCACTCCGGCAGTCGGTTCAGACGGCGCGCTCCCACACGCACCGGAGCAAAAGTCGAAAAGAACCTGATGGCCGTCGCCATTTAGCCGGAACAAGGTGCCTCCCTGGCGCGCCCCGCCGGAAAATGTCGTGCCGTAAAGATTGGCTCCGTCATCCAACGCCAACCGGCCAGACGGTTCTGCGCCGTCGGTGCAATTGGCTTGACCGCAGAAGGAATAGAGGACCGATTGCTCGCCCCTCGGAGTGATTTTGTAGGCAACGCCGCAACCGAGGCCGGCCCTGCATATCGGATTGCCGCCGAAATGCGTGACCCCGAAAAGATTGCCGGCGGCGTCCATGACGAGGCCGCCGCCGGGCGTCTGCCCGTCGGCGCAATCCTGCGACGAGCAAAACGTATGCAACACCGTTTCATTCCATCTGGAGCCTTGGCCCCGCGACAGCTTGAACACCGCTCCAGGGTTGTGAATATCGAAGTCGGTGGTTACGCCGAAAAGATCGCCGTTCGCATCGAGAAGCAGATCGAACGCCGGGTTTGCACCGTCCGCGCATGCGGGCTTGGCGCAGAAATCATGGAGCACCCGCTCCGGCCAGCGGCCTTGCGGCCTGGGCGTGAGTCTGAAGGCGACGCCCTTTCCATTCTTGCCGCCAAATTCCGCAACGCCGTAGAGCGGAGACACGCCGTCATAGGGCGCGCCGCTCGCTGCGCCTGCATAGGTGAGCGACGCCGGCGACATTCCGTCCGTGCAGTCCGCCGCGGCACAGAAATCGTAGAGTACGCGATACGACCATCGCTTTCCGCCATTGTGCGGCGTGAGCCTGAACGCGAGCCCGCCTTCATGGACGCCCCCGCCATTTGCCGTGCCGTAGATGTTTCCCATGGAGTCGATGATGAGATGTCCTCCGTGTCCAGCTCCGGCACCCTCGTCGCCGCAACTTCCCCCAAACGAGCAGAAATCGTGCAGCACACGGACCTTGAATTTGGTCTTGCCGGGCGGGCGATAGAGTTGGAACACCGTGCCGGAACCGAAAGCGCCACCTTCGGTGGTTTCTCCATAGAGATTGCCCTGCGCATCGCGCAGCAGCCCGTTCGCGGGATCGAGGCCATCGGGACAGAACCGCTCGATGCAAAAGGAATGCAGCGTGGTTAGCGTCGCCGCGGCTGCGCTGCCCGACAGAATAAGGCCCAGCGCGCAGGCCGCCACCCAAACGCCTGTAATCTGCGGATTTGACCGACGGTCGTGCTGCATTTGTTGCCCCCCGATTGGATGCTGGCCTGCACGGCCGCCACCAAGCATTCAATCAGACGGCTGGCAGATCAAAAAAATTCCAGACCATCTTTGCGGTAGGATTATTGCGGGTTTTCCAGGCTGAACATGGCGGATTCGTCGTCGTAGGCGAACAGTTCGGCGAAGCGGCCCCAGGCGATCACCGCGTCCAGCGTGGCTTCCGCGGCGTCGCCCGTCATGTAGTCCTCCAGCTCGTCCTGGAAGCGGCTTTTGGGCGCGGTGTGGCTGGCGCGCTCGTCGAGCACGCGGCCGATGTGTGCGGCGAGCGGCACATAGCTCACCAGCGCGCGCGCAAAGATTTCCTTGCGCACGTTGGTGTCCTCTTCGGCGAAGCGCTTGCCCATATGGGTGAGCTTGAAGTCGCCGCCTTCCAGTTCGGCCAGCCGCAGCATCTGCAAGGTCTCGGCGACCGGAAACAGCTCGTCCACTTCGAGCTGCAAATCGGCGGTGAGATCGGGCAAGTCAGCCTTGCCGTTGTAGGGCTGCGCGGCGACCGCTTCGATCAGGCCGGCGAGCAGATTGGTGGACACCGGCGGCAGGATCGTCCCGAGGCCGCTGCCGGGGAAACGTTCGCGCCGTTGCGCGAGCTGCTCGGCGCGCTTTGCCGTCATCTCGGTGTAGATACGGTCCACCAGCGCGACAAAGGCCGGATCCTGGCGGTCGCGCGGATGGTGCAAGTCGATCCTGATTTCGGTGACGACGCGTCCCGGATTGGTGGAGAACAGCAGCACCCGGTCGCACATCAAGACCGCTTCCTCGATGTTGTGCGTGACGAGGATCACGCCTTTGATCGGCAGCTGGCCTTCCTGCCACAGATCGAGAAAGTCCGTACGCAGATTTTCCGCCGTCAGGACATCCAGCGCGGAGAACGGCTCGTCCATCAAAAGAATGTTGGGATGCACCACCAGGGCGCGGGCGAAACCCACGCGCTGGCGCATGCCGCCGGACAATTCCCGCGGATAAGCGGATTCATAGCCATCGAGGCCGATGAGATCGATCGCCGCCAGCGCGCGCTTGCGGATTTCCTCCGGCGGGAGCCCGAGTGCTTCCAAACCCAGCTGCACATTCTCCAGCACGGTCATCCACGGGAACAGTGCAAAGCTCTGGAACACCATGGCGATGCCCTGCGCCGGGCCACTTAATGTCTGGCCGAGATAGGTCACGCTGCCGGCCGTGGGCTGCGAGAGTCCGGAAATGATGCGCAGCAAAGTCGATTTGCCGGAGCCCGAGCGGCCGAGCAGCCCCACGATCTCGCCTTCGCGCAAGGTGAGCTGCACGTCGTCCAGCACCAGCAACGCTGCGCCGCCGGGGCGCGGAAAGGCGCGGCGCACGTCGCGAACGTCGAGAAGGGTTGGGGAGTCCATCGTTGTCTCCTTCAGCTCAAACGAAACCGCCGCTCGGCGTATTCATAAAGCCTGCGCCAGAACAGGCGGTTGATGATCGTGACGAACGCCGCCATCACCGCGATGCCCACCACGATTCGGCGGAAATTGCCCGCCGCCGTGGCGTCCGCAATGTAGGCGCCGAGCCCGTGGGCGCGAAAGGTGTGCGTCCCCCAGCTGACCACTTCCGCCACGATGGAGGCGTTCCACGACCCGCCCGACGCAGTGATGGCGCCTGTCACATAGAACGGGAACACGGCTGGCAGCGCGATCTTCCGCCACCACAGCCAGCCCTGAATGCCGAAATTCGTGCTCACGTCGCGCATCTCGACGGGCAGCAGCGACGCGCCGGCGATGACGTTGAACAGAATGTACCATTGCGTGCCCAGCACCATCAGCGGCGACAGCCAGATATCCGGGTTGAGATCCCACACGGCGATCAGGAACACCGCAAGCGGAAACAGCAGGTTCGCCGGAAACGCCGCCAGGAATTGCGCCCCCGGCTGCACGATCTGCGCCAACTTCGGCCGCAAGCCCACATAGATGCCAACAGGCACCCAGATGGCGCTGGCGATGGCAATAAGGATGAACACGCGGATCGCCGTCAGCGCGCCCAGTGCGCCGGCGGCGAACACCTCACTCAGTTGAATCGGTCCCGCAAACACGGCGATGCGCCACAGCGCGATCGCGCCGAGCAGCGCGAGGAATGCGTACCACACGATATCTGCCGTCCGCTGCGAGACAGGCCGAACGGCCGGCGTCTCCGGTTTGCGCGGCGGGGCAAGGCGATAGGTCTTCTGCATCAGCGCGGCGAACGGCGCGGCGATTGCCGCAATCAGACGCGAGCGGCGGAACATGGTGAGCGCCCAGGATTCGCGTTCCACTTCGCTCTGCTGTTCGTCGAAGCGGAAGCGCTCCGACCACGCCACCAGCGGTCGGAACAGCAGCTGATCGTAAATCAGGATGACGATCAGCATGGTGCCAATGGCCCACCAGATGGCGGTGAGGTTGCGCTCTGCGATGGCCGCGGCGATGTAGGAGCCGATGCCGGGCAGCGCGATGGTGGTGTGACCGACGCTGATCGCTTCTGCCGCCACCACGAAAAACCAGCCGCCCGACATCGACATCATCATGTTCCAGACGAGCTGCGGCATGCCGAACGGCACTTCGATGCGCCAGAAGCGCGCCCAGGCATTCAGGCCGAACATGCGGCCCGCTTCTTCCAGTTCCTCCGGCACGGTGCGCAGCGACTGGTAGAAGCTGAAGGCCATGTTCCAGGCCTGGCTGGTGAAGATGGCGAACACAGCGGCAAGTTCGGCGCCAAGGATCCGTCCCGGCGCGATGGAGAGAAAGAACACCACCGTGATGGAAATGAAGCCGAGGATCGGTACCGATTGCAGGATATCCAGCAACGGGACGAGCAGCGCGCCGGCGCGCGCGCTTTTCGCGGCGAGCGTCGCATAGGTGAAAGTGAAGAGAAGCGAAAGTCCCAGTGCGATCAGCATGCGTAGCGCGGTCCGCAGCGCGTAATCGGGCAGGCGCCATGGGTTCAGCGAGATGTGACCATGCGCAAGGCTCGTCAGCGGCTGCCGCAACAACTGGCTCGCATCCGCGAAGACGACGGCGAAGCCCAGCACCAGCAGCGCCGCCAGCACATCCCAGCGGCTGGGCAAAAGCGCCCGCGCGCGGATCGAGATGGTCGGCAGGAACTGCATGCATCACCTCGGGCTTCGGCCACTTGTGGCGCGCCCGAAGTGAAGCGGAAAGCCTCAGCCGCGGGGGGCCAAAAGCGGCTGGCGCGATCGACTGTGATCGTCGCTGGTCATGGGGTGAGTCGGAGGCCTCGGAAAATGAGAAACATCTTCCTAGTGGAGCGTGACGCTTTTTTCGTCAACCCCCGCGGTTTTTCGTCTTCTCCCCACCGCAGCGCAGTCTTGTGGACAATTTTGTCAGAAGTAGAACTCAGCAGAAACACAGCGTGGCCGAATCACTAACCGAATGGTTATCTTTGTTCGTTCACGCACTATAGGTCAGGATGTCAATGCCAAGGGGCCCAATATCTTGAGAGGCGCGCAACAATTAGCGTAAATCCGTAACAGATGGGCAGAGCGGAGATTCATACCCCGCTTGCATGAAAATATGCAGGAAATAGCTTGAACTTTATCCTTCTCTGGCGCCATAGCACGGAAACAGAACAGGAGAAACGCATGGAACTGCATCGTCGCCAAGGCGCGCCAGGCGAAACAAGAATCGTCTGAAGCACGGCCGCTACGCTGCCGCCGCGTTCTCGAAGCGCAAGCTGGTCCGCACAACCATCCGCTCCGCCCGGCTGCCGCCAATGCAAGCGCAGCTTGAGCTTGCCCTGTTGAGCCACAGGAAAGGCTCTGGGGTAGACAAAAATATGTAATTTCACTACATTCTGGTCATGAACAAAATCATCACAGCGTCGGAAGCAAACCGCCAGTTCTCGAAGGTGCTTCGAGAAGTGAGAAGGGGAAAGTCTGTGACTGTGACCAGCCACGGAGAACCCGTCGCGAAGGTTGTTCCGATCGATCATAGCGATGCAGCTGCCAAGGAAAAAGCTTGGCGCGCGCTGCTGAAGAGACTGCGTCAGCAACCGGCGATGAATGCTGAGCCTTGGACGCGCGACGAACTGTATGACGATTGATGAATGTCGCGCTTGATACCAACGTTGTCGCCTACGCGTCAGGTGTGAACGATACGGCAAGACAGTCCTTGGCCCTGGATGTTTTGGATCGCATGCCGCAGGAGTGGCAGAGGATTCCCGTACAGGTATTGGGCGAGCTTTTTAGGGTGCTGGTCCGTAAAGCCAAGCGCTCGATCCATGATTCGCGGCGGATAGTGCTTGGCTGGCGAAACACCGTTCCAGCTATCCCAACCACGGAGCCGGTGTTGCTGTCGGCCATGGAACTTGCGGCCCATCACCGGCTTGCGATCTGGGATGCGGTTGTATTGGCGGCCGCCGCATCGGAGCATTGTGCATTCCTGCTATCGGAGGATATGCACGAGGGCTTCACTTGGGGCGGCGTGACCATCGTCAACCCAATGAAACGGCCGCTGCATCTGGCGTTCGAGATGCTATTGAGTGAAGCATGAGCGAACGACGCAATAGGAGCGAGTGGGAAGCGCTGGCGCGGAAGGAGTTGCGCGGCCGGCCGCTGAAACAGCTCACCTGGCATGCGCCGGACGGTTTCGAGGTGAAGCCGCTCTACACCGCCGCCGATCTTGAGAACATCGAGGCCGACACGTTGCCGGGCTTTGCGCCGTTCACCCGCGGCGTGCGCGCCACCATGTATGCGGGCCGCCCATGGACGATCCGGCAATATGCGGGATTTTCCACGGCAGAGGAATCCAACGCCTTCTATCGCAAGAATTTGGCAGCGGGACAGATGGGGTTGTCCATCGCCTTCGACCTGCCGACCCATCGCGGCTACGACAGCGATCATCCGCGTGTGACGGGCGATGTGGGCAAGGCCGGCGTCGCCATCGATTCCATCGAGGACATGAAGATCCTGTTCGCTAGCATCCCGCTTGACAAGATGAGTGTGTCGATGACGATGAACGGCGCCGTCATTCCGACGATGGCGAATTTCATTGTGGCGGCCGAAGAGCAGGGCATCGCACCGGAGAAACTCTCCGGCACCATTCAGAACGACATCCTGAAAGAGTTCATGGTGCGCAACACTTACATCTATCCGCCCGAACCTTCGATGCGCATTGTCGCCGACATCGTCGAATTCACGGCCAGGCGCATGCCGAAATTCAATTCGATCTCGATTTCCGGCTACCATATGCACGAGGCCGGCGCGACCGCGGTGCAGGAGCTCGCCTATACTTTGGCAGACGGCATAGAATACGTGCGCGCGGCGCTGAAGCGTGGGCTCGACATCGATCGATTCGCCCCAAGGCTCTCCTTCTTCTTCGGCATCGGAATGAATTTCTTTTTCGAGGTCGCCAAGTTGCGGGCGGCACGTCTCCTATGGTCGCGTATTATGCAAGATTTCGGCGCGGAAAACCCTGAAAGCCTGATGCTGCGCACACATTGCCAGACATCCGGCGTCTCGCTGACCGAGCAAGACCCCTACAACAACATCGTGCGCACGGCTTACGAAGCATTGGCCGCCGTGCTGGGCGGCACGCAGTCGCTGCACACCAATTCCTTCGACGAGGCGATCGCGCTGCCCACGGAATTCTCGGCCCGCATCGCCCGCAACACCCAGCTCATCCTGCAGCACGAGACGCAGGTGACGCGCGTGGCCGATCCGCTGGGCGGCTCGTACTATGTCGAGGCGCTGACGCACGCGCTCGCCACTCATGCCCAAGCCGTCATCGATGACGTGGAAGCGATGGGCGGCATGACCAAGGCGGTGGAAGCCGGAATCCCCAAGCTGCGCATCGAGGAAGCGGCGGCGCGGCGTCAGGCGCGGGTCGACAAGGGCGAGGACGTGATTATCGGCGTAAATCGCTTCGAGCCTGAGCATGAAGATCGCGTGCTCGTGCGCGAGATCGACAATTCGGCAGTGCGCGCGCAGCAGATCGCGCGGCTGAACAAGGTCAAGGCGAACCGCGAGGGCGCCAAGGTGAAAGCGGCGTTGGACGCGCTCGCCGAAGGAGCCCGCGGCGAGGCCAATCTGCTGGAGCTTGCGGTGGAGGCAGCGCGGGCGCGCGCCACCGTGGGCGAGATTTCAGATGCCATGGAAAAGGTGTTCGGCCGCCATCGCGCCGACATCCGCGCCATCTCCGGCGTGTACGGCTCGGCCTATGAAGGCGACAACGAGTATTCCGCGCTGCAGGGCGACGTGGAAGCCTTCGCGCGCGAGGAGGGGCGGCGGCCGCGCATCCTCGTCGCCAAGATGGGGCAGGACGGGCACGACCGCGGCGCCAAGGTGATCGCCACTGCCTTCGCCGATCTCGGTTTCGATGTCGATATCGGGCCCTTGTTCCAGACGCCGGAAGAAGTGGCGAAGGACGCCATCGAATCCGACGTGCACGTGATCGGGATTTCCAGTCAGGCGGCGGGGCACAAGACGCTGGTGCCACAGCTGATCGAAGCGCTGAAGAAGCAGAATGCCGGCGATATTCTGGTCATCGTTGGCGGCGTCATTCCGCAGCAAGACTATGCTTTTCTGCAGAACGCGGGAGTCGCCGCCATCTTCGGTCCCGGCACCAACATCCCCGAAGCCGCCGCCCGCGTGCTGCATCTCATCCGCACACGGACCATAGCCCGCGCTGCGGAATAGCAGGCCCTTAGGCGGATGCGAGCACGGCCTTCTTGATTGGTTGCGGCAATTCTATCGGACGGAAGAAGCTCTTCGGATACAGGTAGTCTTCGCCGGATTCGTCGATGACGCGGAGCAGGCCGTGTTCGCCGGCATCGGCGTCAGGAAGGCACAAGTAGATTTTTCGGGTTTCCAGCGAAGCGGCATAGCCGTCGTTTTGAACGCAAATGACAAGCGACTGACGGGACGGCTTCCTAACGGGTTTCATAGCAGTTCCTTGATCTTGAATTCCTTGCGTCCGATTCCACTTGCCTCGTACCAATGTAACTCAGCGAGATGCATTGTTCCATCGGCTAGTTGCACGTGTGCAACGCCCTTGCGTTTACGCCACCGGGCGGAGCCATAAAGCTTTCTTAAGCGGACGATTTCACGGATGCCGGAGCTGCTGGCGATGGTTTCGACCTGTGAAATCCCGCCGATAATCTTGAAGTAAGTGGGCAATCATTGCGCCTTGATTTGCACATAGGTGCCGGGGGCGTTGCCAAGGATCCTCAGCTTGCCGTCGCCGGGATGGCGCGCCGGGATTTTCTTGCCCGACTGTGAAGAGAGCCAGGCGTCCCAATCCGGCCACCACGAGCCGGGATGCTCGACAGCGCCGTCCCACCATTCATCCACTGTGGCGGGATAAGGCTTGCGCACTTCCAGCGATGACGCCCCGTTCGCAGCGGAAGCGGATTTGCTCGCCGCTTTGGCCGTGCTGGCGGCCTTCGTTTTTCCATTTGCAGCTTTTCCGTTGCCATTCACCACCGCGCCGTAGCTGTCGTTGGTCCAATACTGATATTTCTTCGCCTCCGGCGGGTTGATCACGCCGGCGATATGGCCGCTGCCCGCGACGATGAAGCGCACCGGCCCGCCGAACAGCCGCGTCGATTTGTAGACGGAGCGGAACGGCGCGATGTGATCCTCGCGCGCGCTTTGCAGGTAAATCGGAATCGTCACCTTCGAGAGATCGAGCCGCACATCGCCGAACCGCATCTCGCCCTTCGCAAGGGCATTGTTCTTGTAGAACTCGCGCAGATAGAACAGGTGGCACGCCTCCGGCATGCGCGTGGTGTCGGAATTCCAGTACAGCAGATCGAACGGCGCGGGCTCCTTGCCGAGCAGGTAATTGTTCACCACGAAGCCCCAGATGAGGTCGTTGGCGCGCAGCATGTTGAAGGTTGTGGCCATCTTGCCGCCTTCCAGCACGCCACCCGCCGATTCCATCTGATGCTTCATCGCCGCGAGCTGCTCTTCGTCGATGAAAATCTGCAGATCGCCCGCTTCGCTGAAATCGGTCTGGGCGGCAAGGAACGTGCCGGAGTTCATGCGGCTATCACCCTTTGCCGCCATGTAGGCGAGCGTGGCGGACAGCAGGGTGCCGCCGATGCAATAGCCGATACAGTTGATCGTGGCCGCACCCGTGGCCGCCTGCACGGCGTCGAGCCCGGCAAAAATGCCTTCGCGCATGTAGTCTTCGAAGCTCTTCTTCGCGAGCCGCCGGTCAGGATTCACCCAAGAGGCGACGAACACCGTGTAGCCGCGCGACACCGCCCAGCGGATGAAGGAATTCTCGGGCCGCAAATCCAGAATGTAGAACTTGTTGATCCAGGGCGGGAAAATCAGCAGCGGCGTTTCGTACACCCGTTCCGTCGCGGGCTCGTATTGCAGCAGTTCGATCAACTCGTTGCGGAACACCACCTTGCCCCGCGTCAGGGCAATGTTCTCGCCGACCTTGAAGGCATCCTTGGTCTGGCGAATGGCGACGTCGCCGCCGCCGCGCTCCAGATCTTCCAGCAGATGCTGCAATCCCTTCACCAAATTCTCGCCGTTGCTCTGCAACGTCGTGCGCAGCACTTCCGGATTGGTGAGGACGAAATTGGTGGGCGCGATCGCATCGGCGAACTGCTTGGTGTAGAAGGCAGCGCGCCGGCGTTGCCGGTCGTCCAGCCCGTGCACCTGCGCGACGGTGTTCTGCATCCAGTTGGCCGTGAGCAGATAGCTCTGCTTGATGAAGTCGAAGACCTGGTTTTCCTGCCACTCCTTGTCGCGGAAGCGCTTGTCGCCGCGCGCAGGCTCGACCACCGGTTCGGCGTCGCCGCCCATCATCCGCCGCGCGGTGCGCTCCCACAGGCCCATGTAGTCGCGCCAGAGTTGGAACTGCGCCTGCATGATCGCGGCGGGGTCGGCGACGATGCCGCGCAGCAAATCCATGAAGGCGCCGGTGATGTTGAGCGGATCGAGCGGCTGATTGGTGCCGAGCCTTCCCGCCTGCCGCGCCACGAAATCGCCTAGCAGCCGCTGCGACTGGATGCCGACATCCACCATGTTGCGGGCAAACGCGCCGGGATCGCCGATGCGGTACTCGCCAGCGGGAGATGCGGCGCGTTCCGCCGGCTGTTTTGTGTTTGCGGAAGGCATCGACTCGTCAGGTTTGCGGATTCGCGGGGTTTGATAGCCCGGGCGTTGCCGCGGCGGCAAGGATTCAAGGGTGCGTCTCAAGGATATGGGCTTTGCCCGCCGATTTTGCAGGGATTTGCGTCAGTCCCAGCCCCGCTTGTATAGGGACGCGCTGGGCTGGGCGCGCGTGCTTGCGCCCGAAGGGAATGAAGGGAGTCTTGCCATGCCGGAGGTCTCGCGCGCATCGCACTCGCTGATTCGCCTCTCCGCCGCCGCCTTTGCGGTCCTTGCGTTGAGCGGCTGCTCCAGTGTTTCGGACTGGGTGGATCCCACCACCTGGGGCGATTCTTCGCCCGCCGCGCAACCGGCGCCCGCTGGCGACAGTGCGAGCGCGCCCGCCGCTCCAACCGGGAGCGAGGGAAAGACGGTCGCCGAAGCGAGCGACACCTATCCTGCTCTGGCAGATATCCCGAGCCGGCCGGCGCCGACCTCTTCCGACGAACAGAAGCAGGTTGCGAACGGCCTGGTGGCCGACCGTGCCCAGGCACAATACAGCGCCGAGGCCTTGCAGGCCGGCAAGGAACCAGCTGCTGCGCCGCCACCGCCCACCTCCGCGGACGCCAACATTCCTATTCCGCCGCCCTCGGCGTCCGCAGCAGCGGACCGCTCAGGCGCCGCGGCCAGCGCCGCCGCAACACCGCCACCCGCGCCTGCGCCGACGCGCATGGCCAGCGCCGAACCCGCCGGGCGCGCGCCGATGCCCGGCACCTTGCCGGTGGAGAGTGCGTCGACATCCCCGCCTCCGCCCGTCGCTGCGACAAATACCGCTGTTGCAACAGCGCCTATGCCGGCGCCGTCAGCATCCGCGCCGAGCGCCCCTGCGCCGCCGTCGCCGCAAGTCAGCGCATCGCCACCCGCTCAAACGGTTGCGCCCAGCGATGTGGCGCTTGGCTTTCAGCCGTCGCACGCGCCGCCGCTCGATCCGGCAGTGGCGCAGCTGATGGCCAATCCGGCGCCGGCGCGCCGCCAGCGCCTTGCTTCCATCGCCGCGCCAGCCGCCCCACCGGCGCGCATCCGCCCGCAGCCCGCCGGTCCGCCTGCGGCGGTCGTCGTATTTCCGTCCAACACGATCGCGCTCGACACCAACGGGATCGCACAAGTGCAGGCAGCCGTCGCGGCGTATCGCGCGAAGGGCGGACAAGGTTACGTGCGCGTGGTCGGACATTCCGCCAGCGGTGCGCCGGAGCTGCCGGCCGACCGGCAGATGGTGCAAAGCTTCGAGCGCTCCCAGGCCTGCGCCACGGCTGTGGCGCGCGAACTGATCAACCAGGGCATTCCAGCAAACCGGGTGTTGGTCGATGCCACCGCGTCCCTGTCTAACGGCGAGCAACGCCGCGCCGAGATCTTCCTGCAAAGTTGATCGGCAGCCGCACACCCCATAAGAGCGCGGCATGAGGGGACCGTTCCGGATCGCGCTTGCGGGGCTTGGCCATGTCGGCGGCGGTGTCGCGCAAATCCTGCTGACGCGCGGGCGCGAGCTGGCGCAACGCGCGGGACGGCCGCTCGAGCTTGTCGCGGTGTGCGCCCGCGAGCGCAGCAAGCCGCGCCGCATCGATGTGTCCGCGATTCCGTGGATCGGCGATGCGGTGGCTCTGGCGCGGACCGATGCCGATCTGGTGGTGGAAGTGATCGGCGGCGAGGGTGACCCGGCACTGTCGCTGATCGAGGCGGCGTTGAACGCCGGAAAGGCGGTGGTCACGGCCAACAAGGCGCTCCTCGCCTTCGAGGGCGCGCGCCTTGCGGCGCTGGCGGAGGACCACGCCGTTCCGCTGCGTTTCGAAGCGGCGGCGGCGGGCGGCATTCCCATCGTGAAGGGTCTGCGTCAGAGCCTCATCACCTACGGGATCGACGCAGTGCATGGCATCCTGAACGGCACCTGCAACTACATCCTCACCCAGATGGAAGCGACCGGCCGTTCCTTCGCGGACGTGCTGGCCGAGGCGCAGGCGCGCGGCTACGCGGAAGCGGATCCCGAACTCGACGTCGGCGGCGTCGACGCGGCGCACAAGCTATCGCTGCTGGCCGCGCTCGCCTTCGGCGTGCCGCCGGATATGCGCGCCATCCACGTCGAAGGCATTCGGCACATTTCCCGGGCGGATATCGCCTTCGCACGCGAGTTCAACTATCGCATCAAACTGCTTGGAATCGCACGACAAACGCCGCATGGCCTGGACCAGCGGGTGCAGCCTGCAATGGTGAAGCTCGGCACGCCGCTCGCCGATGTCGACGGCGTCTTCAATGCGGTGGTAGCGCATGCCGGCCCGGCCGGCGCCTTCACCTTCGAAGGCCGCGGCGCGGGCGAAGAGCCGACGACCTCCGCGGTCATCTCTGACATCGTCGATATTGCGCGGGGCGAAAGCGGACCGGCGTTTGGCCGCCCCGCCAAGGACTTGCGCCCGCTGCCGCAGGCGTCGCCGGAGGCGCACATCTGCCGCTACTACCTGCGCTTCGATGTGCGCGATGTGCCCGGCGTGCTGGCCGACATCGCCGGCCATCTGTCGTGCGAAGATGTCTCCATTGAAAGCATGATCCAGCGCGGCCGAAACCCGGGCGAGCCCGTAGCCGTCGTGATGGTGACGCACGACGCGCCAGAGACTGCCGTAACGCGCGCGCTCCAAGCGATTGTGTCTTCCGACCGCGTCCTCGGCCCACCCTGCATGATTCCCATCGAGGCAGGCTGAACCCGGCAGGCCGTCCAATCGCGAGACTTGTTCTGGATTGAAGAAACGCCGACGCTGCTTGCGGTAGCGCCGGCGTTCCCCCTCGCATGGGCCTGGTGAGGGCTGGGCGAATCTTGTCGGCTTATTGGCCGGTAAAACGCTTGGCCGACATGTCACCGGCGATTTCGTTCACCAGATTGCCGTCTTGATCGTAGAACTTTTGGTCGAAGGGACCGCTGTAGCTCAGCCCATCGCGGCTCAACTTCACGGTCTGCTCCAGCGTGAAATAGCCGGTCGGGTTGCTGTTCTGATCGAAGGTCCAGCCGAGGTGGTGTTCGACAACCTTGCCGATACCTTTGCTCTCCCATACGCCTTGGCAGATATTGCCGACGATCGGTGGGATATCGACATTGTCGAATTCGGTGCCATCGCTGTGCCAGGTTGCGATGCTGCTCGCGACGACATTGCCGCCGACAACGACCGAATTGTTCCACATGCCCACGATCGAGCCGTAGCCCAGCGGAGCGGCCTCTGAGGGCGGCAGCTTGAAGTGCTGGAGTTTGTTGACCACGCCCGCTTTGCCTCCCGCGGGTGCGCCACATCCGGCCTGGGCCGAGATGCTGCCCGCCATCAAGACAACGGCTGCGGCCAAAAACAGAATTGAACGGTACATCACCAATTCTCCATAAGTTGAAGCGCCGCCAACCGGCGCCTTTCACGCGAACGGCGCGCGCTCCGGCATTGGGCAAAAAGCCTCCCCATTGACGTTCCGGTAGGGAACGCCTTCGCGTAAGATGGCTTCGCCTCTTCAGGGCGGAAGGGTCGAAGCCGGGGATGTTTGGGTCGCTCTTTTTGTTCCTGCTTGCCGTTCCGGCACGCGCCGGCTCGTGGCGCGATTGGAGCCAGGCGCAACGGGATTCGAAAGGACGGGCGCCTGATGAATCGCCGATGATTTGCCGAGAAGGCGGATGATTGGCCCATGAACGAGCGCCCGGCCCTGCTGAAGCCGGTTGGACCGGAAAGTCTCGCCGATGAAGACGATTTTCAGCTTGGCGAACTCTTCGTGCGGCCATCGCTGCGCGAAGTGCTCGTTGGTGACAGGCGTGAAATTCTTGAACCGCGGGTGATGCAGGTATTGGTGGCGCTGGCCCGCGCGAACGGCGCCGTAGTTTCGCGCGACGAACTGATCCGCCGCTGCTGGGGCGGACGGATTGTCAGCGAAGATGCGATCAACCGCGCGGTGTCGAAGATTCGGCAGCTCGCGGAGCTGAGCGGCCGCAGGGCTTTCGAGATCGAAACCATCCCGCGCGTCGGCTACCGGCTGCGGCAACTGCAGCGGCAACCGCAACGGACCGTAGACGATGCGCGTCCTGTTCCAACGGCTTCGCCTGTTAGGCAGACGGAGGCGGGGCACCGGCGCTGGATGGGACTGACCATTTTCGGCATCGCGATTGCGGCAGGCTTGGTTGTGGCTCTGTACTTCTATCTGCGGCGCGAACCGGAATGGATCGTCGCGGAATCGCATCTGCCGTTCATTTCCACGCCTGCCATCGAACGATATCCGGCGCTGGCAGCGGACGGGACTATGATCGCCTATTCCGCAGGCCCAACGATCGACGATCGCCAGATTTATCTGCGTCTGCTGAAGGGCGGCGATCCGATCCAGCTGACGCATGAGGCGGGCGATGCAAGCGCGCCGGCTTGGTCGCCTGACGGCAAGACCATTGCATATGTGCTTGCCCAGAAGGGCCGGCCTTGCGGAATTATGGATGTTCCCGTTCCGGTCGGGCAGCCGCGCCAGGTCGGCCAATGCCGCTTCAGCGAGCGGTCGAGTATTGCCTTCGCTCCTTCCGGCCGCGCCGTGTTTTTTGCCGATGCTCCCGCGCGTGGTGTTGGCAACCGCATCTTCAGTCTCGATCTCGATAGCGGCCGCACATCGCCGCTAACATATTCCAACAACGCTGAGGCATCCGATGGCGAGCCATCGGTGTCGCCGGACGGAAGCGAGGTACTGTACAACCGCAGTGTCGGCGGACCGAAGATCGAAATTCGTGCAGTTTCTCTGACGGATCGCATCGACCGCCTTGTCACGGCGGCCGGCAATGGCGATCTGGTCGCAAATTGGTCAGCCGACGGGGGCACGATATTCGCGACACGGTCCCGCGGCAGCGACAATTCGCTTTGGGCATATCCCGTTCGAAGTGGTGAGCCTTGGCGGATTCTTTCGGCCGGCGAATACCTCGGAAGACTGTCCGCGGGCCCGAATGGGTTGCTGGCGGTGGAAATGCAATATCCGGGAGGTCAACTCGTGGCGGTCACGCCACATTCGAACTCACCGCCCAAACCCATCGACAGTGGTGGTCTGAAAACCTGGTGTGTGGATTATGCCGCTGACGGCACCTTTCTCGCCACTGGCTGGAAGGTGGACGGTTGGGGCATCTGGATTTCCGGCGAGAACGGCTCGTTGCACGAGTTGGTCAACTTGGGCGGTCCGGCATGCGCCATTCGCTGGTCGCCCGACGGATCCCGCTTTGCCTTCATCCTCCCACGCGGACACGGCTTTGACGTACCGGTCATGACGCGCCGCGGAGAACCGATCGCCCGTCTACATTTCGATGCCAGGGACAGCGGCGTCATCGACTGGACGGCCGACGGCAAGAGCATCCTGACGAGCCGCCCGGAAGCCAGGGGCTGGCGAATCTGGCGAACCGAGCTCGCAAACACGGGCAAATCTGTTCCGATCACGCCCTTTGGCTGGCGCGATCCGCGGGTTCACGGGGCCATGTTGTTCGCGGAAAAGAACGGAGCCGCCGGTATCTGGCGCATCGACGGAGTGCCGCGCCGCGTGACGGATGGGCCGGCGCCCGATGGGTCCGATGTTTACAACACTGCCGGAGATCGCCTGATCTATTCTGACACCACCGATCCCGAACATCCGATGTTTTCGGCTGTCAGCGTCAACGGCGGCCCGAAAGACCGGCTGGCGCCTTTGCCTCACGGACAGATCAACTTCACCTTCGGCGTCGATCCGAAATCCGGCGACATCGTCTTTACCGAAAGAACAGACGATGCCGACATCGGCCTGCTGCGTCTGGTGAAACGGTGAAAGAGGAGCTTGAGCCAGGTGATTGGTTCTTGAAGCAGGAGCGCCGGAGCGAGCCATTAGAGGCAGCCCCAGCGCTCGCGCCTCGCGCCGGCCGGATGAGGGCTGGGCGAGTTTCTGCGGCTAGTTGCCTGTGAGGCGTTCGGCTTGCATCTCGCCGGTGACCTCGTTCACCGGATTGCCGTCGTTGTCATAGTATTTCAGATCGAAGGGACCGCTGTAGGTTAGTCCCTGACGATCCATTTTGAGATTCTGCTCGAGCGTGAAATAGCCGCTGGGATTGCCGTTTGCGTCAAACCACCAGCCGAGGTGGTGCTCCAACACCCTGCCGATGCCCTTACTTTCCCAGACGCCCTGGCAGATATTGCCTACGATCGGCGACAGGTCGACATTATCGAATTCGGTGCCGTCGCTGTGCCAGGCGGCAATGCTGTAGAAAGCGAGTTGACCGCCAACGATCCACGAATTTTTCCATAAGCCAACAATCGAGCCGTAACCAAGCGGAGCAGCCTCCGCGGCGGGTAGCTTGATGTGTGACAGATTTAGGACCGGCGGCTGCGGACCGCCGGGCCGAGGCCCGCAGGCCGCTTGTGCCGAAACGCTGCCCGCCACCAATGCGATGGCCGCGGCAGAAAGCAGAATTGAACGGTACATCACTGATTCTCCTTTGCGTTGCAGCGCCGCCCATCGGCGCCTTAGCGAGCCGCTCGGGCCGGCCGGCATTCAGGCAAAAAGCTCCCCGTCGGCGTTTCGGTAGAAACCGCCTTGGCGTAAGATGATCCGGCCGTTATTGGCGGCCGGAGGGTGTTAGCCGGGGATGTTTACGCCGTTCTCTTTGCTCCTGTTGCCGTTCCGGCACGCGCCAGTTCGTGGGCGCGAGTGCAGCGTGTTGGAGCAGGATCCGAAAGGGCGGCGGATCGACGGCAGGCTCACGATTCGTCGACGGAGCCGTTGAATCGCCGATGAACTATGCATCGCGCAACCTAAAACCCATTCCGGCGATCAGCCTCGCCGAGGAAGGGGACTTTTCCCTCGGCCCGCTGCGTGTGCGTCCGTCGGCCAGACAGGTCTGTATCGGCGACCGGACGGAAACTCTCGAGCCGCGCGCGATGCAGGTTCTGGTGGTGCTGGCGCACGCGGCCGGCGGTGTGGTGTCGCGCGAGCAGCTGATCGATCGCTGCTGGGGCGGCCGCATCGTCGGCGACGATGCCGTCAGCAATGCCATTATTAAGGTGCGCGCGCTGGCGGGCCTTTCAGCGGAGCCACCTTTCGAGATCGAAACCATTCCGCGCGTGGGTTATCGGCTGCGGCAACTCAAGCCGAATCCCGTGACTGCAAATCCCATCTCTTCCCACGCGCCGCCGAATGTCCGCTTGTGGCGCTGGATAACGTTCGCCGCAATTGCGGCCATTGCGGTGACGGGCATCTTCTTCGCGGCCCGCTATCTGTATCCCGGTCGCGAGCCCGAATGGAGCGTGGCGGAATCGCACCTGCCGTTTATCTCCACGGCGGACATCGAATCGTATCCGGCAATCGCACCCGACGGGTCGATGATCGCCTATTCCGGGGGTCCAGACAGACGAAGCCGGCACATCTATTTGCGTCTCATTAAGGGTGGCGATCCGATCCAGCTGACGCATGATACATTCGATGCGGTCGCGCCGGCGTGGTCACCGGATGGCAGAATGATCGCCTACGTGATCCACCAGCAAGGTGAGCCTTGCAGAATTCTGGAAATTGCCGTTCCGGCCGGACAACCGCGCGAAGTCGGCCGTTGCCGTTTCAATCAATGGTCCAGTCTCTCGTTCGATCCATCGGGCCGCTCCTTGTTTTATGTCGACGTTCCGGTGCGTGGGGCAACAGAGAGAATCTTCAAGCTCGATCTCGACAATGGGCGTGTCTCCGCCGTGACGCATCTCGGACGCGGGGCCATTTCCGATCCTCCCGCCGTCTCACCGGATGGCAGCACAATGCTATATATACGCGATGCGGAAGCCGACAGGATTGAGGTTCGCGTTCTGACGCTTGCGAATGGTGTCGACCGCCTCATCGGTGCATTCGACGGCTTGAATAATGTAACCGCAGCCTGGTCGACAGACGGCCAGACCATTTTTCTTGTGCGATCCGATAGCGGTGACAAATCGCTATGGGCGTATGCTCTAACGGGTGGCAACCCCCGTCGCATTCTGACCACCGGCGATGACATCGGAAGACTGTCCGCCGGCCCGAACGGGCTACTCGCCATGGAAATGGTGTATCCGGGCGAGCAACTTGTTGCAGTCACCCCACATTCCGACCTGCCGCCGAAACCGATTCCGAGTGGCGGCCTGAGAACCCAGTGCGTGGATTATGCGCCGGATGGGACGTTCCTGGCCACGGGCCGTCGTGCGGAGACATCGGGAGTCTGGATCGGCGGCACGAATGGATCTCTTCCTGCGTTGCTCACCACGAGTGACTCGCCGTGGGCCATTCGCTGGTCGCCGGATGGAACGCGGTTTGCCTTCATCGAATGGTGGCATGGACACGGGCTTCAAGTGCGGGTGTTGAAGCGGGAAGGCGAGCAAATCGCCCGATTTCGCTACCCGGGCAACGACACCGGCCTTCTCGACTGGACCGCCAATGGCAAAAGCATTCTGACCAGCCGCCAGGAAGCGAAAGGCTGGCGCATCTGGCGAACTGATCTCGCAACGCCGGACAAATCCGTTCCGATCACGCCCTATGGCTGGCGCGATCCGCGAGTCCATGGAAGCATGCTGTTTGCCGCAAGGGTTGGGGTTGCAGGCATCTGGCGCATTGACGGAACGCCGCGCCGCATGACAGACGGACCGGCGCCGGAGGCCTCTGAGGTTTACAACATTGCCGGAGATCGCCTGATCTATGCCGACACAAGCGATCCCGAACATCCGGTGTTTTCGGCTGTGAGCGTCAACGGCGGCCCCAAGGACCGGCTTGCGCCGCTGCCGCACGCTCCTCTGTACTATACCTTCGGCGTCGATCCGAAATCCGGCGACATCGCCTATAGTCAGGAGACCGACGACACCGACATCGGCCTGCTGCGTCTGGTGAAACGGTGACCCCGCGGCTTATCATTGCGCAAAACCGAATCGGCGAAGGGTGAGCATGGGACAGGGGCTGGATCGCGCATTCGCGCTGGAAGCGGTGCGCGTGACCGAGGCGGCGGCCATTTCCGCCGCGAAACAAATTGGCCGCGGCAACGAGAAGGCGGCCGACCACGCGGCGGTGGAGGCGATGCGCACGGCGTTCAACCAGCTGCCCATCGACGGCACCGTGGTGATCGGCGAGGGCGAGCGCGACGAGGCGCCCATGCTCTTCATCGGCGAGAAGGTGGGCAGCGGCGGGCTCACGGTGGATATTGCGCTCGATCCGCTGGAAGGCACCACGCTCACTGCCAAGGCGCTGCCCAATGCGCTTGCGGTGATGGCAATGGCCGAACCCGGCACCCTGCTCAACGCGCCGGATACCTACATGGACAAGATCGCCATCGGGCCGGGATACCCCGAAAGCGTCATCGATCTCGATGCCGAGCCAGCCGAGAACATTCTTCGCCTGGCAAGAGCCAAAGACGTGCCGCCGCACGAGATCACCGCGCTCATCCTGGAGCGGCCCCGGCACGAGGCGATCATTGCCTCCGTGCGGAAGGCGGGCGCCTCGGTGCGGCTGATCTCCGATGGCGATGTCGCGGGCGTCATCGCCACCACCGATCCGGATACCGGCATCGACATTTATCTGGGGCAGGGTGGCGCGCCGGAAGGCGTGCTGGCCGCGGCGGCGCTGCGCTGCGTGGGCGGGCAGATGCAGACGCGGCTGGTGTTCCGCAACGATGACGAGCGCGCCCGCGCCGCGAAATGGGGCATCGCCGATCTCAAGCGGAAATATTCTCTGATGGATCTGGCGTCCGGAGATGTGATCTTCGCCGCCACCGGCGTGACCGATGGTTCGATGCTTTCCGGCGTGCATGTGCAGGGCGAGTTCATCTTCACGGAAAGCATCGTCATGCGCTCGGCCACGCACACCGTGCGCTGGGTGCGCGGCAAGCATCTGAGGCGCCATGCTGGCTGAAGCGTTCGCTCCGCCGTCCTTTGCCTTCGCGGTTGCTTGTTCTTTTTCGGGCCGCAACTGGCGGCTGCGCGCGAGCAACCCGGAAGCCGCGCGGGCGCTGGCGCGAACCGCGAACCTTTCGCCGCTGCTGTGCGATCTGCTGATTGCGCGCGGCATCGGCGCGAATGAGGTGGCGGATTATCTCCACCCCACCTTGAAGCGGCTGCTGCCGGAGCCGCTGCTGCTCTCCGATATGTACAAGGCGGTGGAGCGGACGCGCACCGCCATCGAGCGCGGCGAAAGCGTCGCCATCTTCGGGGACTACGATGTGGATGGTTCCTGCGCCACGGCGCTGCTCTGCGAATTCCTGACGGCCCTGGGCCGCCCGCCGCGCATCTACATCCCGGACCGCATGACAGAGGGCTACGGCCCGAACGCGCCGGCGTTGCTGAAGCTGAAGGAAGAAGGCGCTTCGCTCGTCATCACCGCCGATTGCGGCGCCACGGCGGTCGCCGCGCTCACCGCCGCGCGCGATGCGGGGCTCGATGTCATCGTGCTCGATCATCACGCGGTGGAAGCACCGCCGCCGGCGCTGGCGCACGTCAACCCCAACCAGCCCGGCGACAGTTCTGGCCTCAAGCATCTCTGCGCCACAGGCGTGGCCTTCCTTTTTGTCGTCGCGCTCAACCGCGCCCTGCGCGCGAACGGCTGTTACGCCGCGAACGGCGTTGCCGAGCCGGATTTGCGCGAGCATGTCGATCTGGTGGCGCTGGCGACGGTGTGCGATGTGGTACCGCTCATCGGCATCAATCGCGCGTTTGTGCGCACAGGTCTTGTGCGCCTCTCGGCATTGGCGCGGCCCGGTTTCGCGGCGCTGGCGCAGATCGCCAGCATCGCGCCGCCCTGCACGCCGTATCATCTGGGCTTCGTGTTCGGCCCTCGCATCAACGCTGGCGGGCGGGTGGGGCGCTGCAGCCTTGGCGTGGAACTGCTCACCGCGAAAACCGATGCCGAGGCGCTGGCCCGCGCGCTCGATGTGCACAACAAGGAGCGACGCACGATCGAGTCCTCCATTCTCGATGAAGCGATGGCGCTTGCTTCCGTGCAGGTCGAGCAGCCCATTCTGCTGGTGGAAGGCGAGGGCTGGCATTCCGGCGTGGTCGGCATCATCGCCGGCCGGGTGAAGGACCGCTTCAGCAAGCCGACCTTCGCCATCGGTTTCGAGGGAGAATTGGGCCGCGGCTCCGCGCGCTCCGTGCCCGGTTTCGATATCGGCGCCATTGTGCGCGCCGCGCGGGACGAGGGCATCCTCGAAACCGGCGGCGGGCACGCCATGGCTGCCGGCGTTTCGCTGAAGCGGGACAGGCTGGAAGATTTCCGTGCCTTCCTCGCGTCTCACAGTGCATCGGCGGAAATGCACTCCACTGCGGCGAAAGAGCTTACCGTCGACGCGATTGCTTCGTGTGCCGGCGGTACGCCCGCACTGATCGACGAGATCGCGCGGCTGGGCCCGTTCGGCGCCGGCAATGCCGAACCGCTGCTTGCCTTTCCGGATGTGCGCGTGGCCTTCGCCGATGTGGTGGGCCGCGATCACGTGCGCCTGCAACTGCAGGGCGGCGACGGCGCGCGGCTGGAGGCCATCGCTTTCCGCTCCGCCAGCGCGCCGCTGGGGCAGGGGCTGCTGGCCGCGCGCGGCAAGGCGGTGCATGTGACGGGATACCTGCGTGCCGATGAGTGGAACGGCCGCCGCCGTGTGCGGCTTCAGGTGGAAGACGTGGCGGCCGCGGGAGTGTGAGACGCGAATTTGCTCCAACTCACGTCATCACCCGGTCGCGCGCCTTCTTGCGCGCGATCCGGGTGACCCAATTGACCAAGAAAATTGGGTCGCCCGGACAAGCCGGGCGATGACGAATGGGCTGTTTAACCGTTGGTTGGCTGGCTTGCGAAGCGCCGCCCCGGCGAGTATAGCCGCGAAACCCGCGCGCCCTTCGTCTATCGGTTAGGACTCAAGATTTTCAATCTTGCAAGAGGGGTTCGACTCCCCTAGGGCGCGCCACACCATTTTTCGGATACGAGTCGCAAAAATCGCAAATTTGGGTCGGCCAAGGCGCAATACGCGCTACAACTGAATCGGCGCGTTTGAAAACGACTCGCCGGACGCACTTCGGGCGCGAACGGAATCGCGCTTTTTGAAATTGCGTCGTGGATGTTCGCGCGCCAGCCCCGAAGGGCTAGCGGAAGCCGCTCGCGATCATGGAATGTCTCCGTTGCGTTTTCGCCAAAACAAAAAACGCGGCGGGAGATGTCCGGCCGCGGTCCAAAATCAGGCGCATGTCTGAGGATTGGAGCACTATGCAAAACCAGCGTGACGCTGTCAAGCGGTTTGTGAACGCGTACGATGTGCCGCAATCCCGCAGGGGCCAATGGACTGCGACCGCCATTAGGCGGTCATGGACCGGCTGGCGCCGGCGTAGGAATTTCGGAAGGCGAGGGGTTCCCTTTGGCGGTCCCCCGTTCACGTTTTCAAACGCGGGGCCTCTGGCGTGTCCGTATTCAATTGAAACCGTGTTACGGAACGCCCGCAAGAAATCTTCGTATCAAATTTCTGATTTGTCGCCCTCGTTCGCGGGCTGCAACTTGCGACGGAAGGCGACCGGGTTTTTTGCGATCCCGAGCATTGTCCAAATGTGTGCCCGGCTCTAAGTGGTTTGGATTTACGCAGGGCCGAATATCACATTTGTGGCGAAGCAAGACGCCATCTGGAATCTGTCCCCTTATACGGATGTAGAGTTCACGATACGGCGCTTCCGGCTCACGCCAAGTCGGCATTCTCAATTCCCATGGCTTCTCCCAGTAACTTCCAAGCGCTTCCTGATAGATGTCGCGACTGCGGCGGACTCTGGCTTTGCGTTGTACGTCAAACCAACATTCATCGTCAGATTTTGGTGGGCAAATCCGGCTTCGAATGTCTGCTGCAAGGTCTGCCCATTTGACCGGTTGAGCGGCCAATTGCGCCATTTCGTTAATTCGCTGCCGTATCTCGGCTTGCGATCTTGCGTGTTCCACTTCCGCGCTCTGTTCGAGTCGGCGAAGTTCCTCAAACGAGGCAAGCCCAATGAAAACCGTATCTGGCTCCGCCTTCTCCCGTGCGACGAGCGCGTGGGTGTGTCGGGGCCAGTGACGGCGGACTAGAAGCTGCGTTTCGACAAGGTCAGTCGCGCCTTTCAGAATATCGCTATCAAACAAATTGCCGGTCTGCTGACAGTGCTCAATCACCTCGGCTGCGGATTTCCAACCTTCGATCCAAAGCCCCGATGGTCTGTGTCCGGCCCGGATTGCTTTAACAAGCATGGGGATGGTTCCAAGTGTGTCAGCGCTGTCGAGAACATATTACGTCGCGAACACGGGGCGCGAACACGGGACAGCAGCAATATTTTCCATTTGGCTATTTTACCCTCCCTTGAAAAGGGAGAGTCGGATCGCTGGAGGGATCAATCCGCTACTCCTGAATTGATCCCCACCCGATCCGCTGTGCGGATCGACCTCCCCTTTGCAAGGGGAGGTAAATGGCGTTCAGGCCGCCAATAGAAAAATTGCTGCAGTTGGGAAACGCCTTATTCCCTCACTCTGCTCGCCCTACAATTTCACCATGATGTGGCGGGGGACGGTGTAGTCCTCCAGCGCGTAGGTGCTGAGATCCTTGCCGTAGCCGGATTGCTTTAAGCCCCCGTGCGGCATTTCGTTGGCCAGCATGAAATGGCAATTGATCCAGGTGCAGCCGTAGCGCAGCCGCGCGGCCGCCTGTAGCCCGCGCGAGATGTCTTTCGTCCACACGGAGGAGGCGAGGCCGTAATCGGAATCGTTGGCCCAGGCGATGGCCTGCTCCACATCCGAGAAGCGCGTCACGGAAATCACCGGGCCGAAGACTTCGCGGCGCACGATTTCATCGGCCTGCCCGGCACCCGCCACGATGGTCGGCTGATAATAGAAGCCCTGGCCTTGAGGCTGTGTGCCTCCGGTTGTGATTTCGACATGCTTGGTCGCTTTTGCGCGATCCACGAAACCGGACACGCGGTCGCGCTGACGCTCGGAAATCAGCGGGCCGATTTCGTTTTCGGCATCGTCCGGCAGGTTGAATTTCAGTGAGGAAGCCGCAGACGAAAGATCGGCGACGAGATTTTCGTACAGTCTGTCGCTGGCATAAACGCGGCAGGCGGCGGTGCAGTCCTGTCCCGCATTGTAGAAGCCGAAGCTGCGCAGACCGCTCACCACCTCGTCCAGATCGGCATCGTCGAACACGATCACCGGCGCCTTGCCGCCCAGCTCCAGATGCGTGCGCTTCAGCGTTCCTTGCGCCGCGGCGATCACCTTTCGGCCGGTGCCGACGTCGCCGGTGAGGGAAATCATTGCCACTAGCGGATAATTGATGAGGCGGTTGCCGACGGTGGCGCCGCGCCCGGCGACAATGTTCGCCACACCTTCCGGCAGCACTTCGGCAAGCGTGCGCGCAAGGTGCAGCGCGGTGAGCGGCGTCTGCTCGCTGGGCTTCAGCACGATGGTGTTGCCGGCGGCCAGCGCGGGCGCGAGCTTCCACGCCGCCATCATCAGCGGATAGTTCCACGGCGCGATGGAGGCGATGACGCCCACGGCATCGCGGCGGATCATCGAGGTGTGGCCGGAAAGATATTCGCCCGCCAACGGTCCGTGCATCGTGCGGCAGGCGCCGGCGAAGAAGCGGAAGCAATCCACGATGGCCGGCATTTCATCCGCCAGCACCAGATGGCGCGGCTTGCCGCAGTTCAGCGACTCCAGATCGGCGTAGCTCTCGGCATCCCGCTCGATGGCGTCGGCGATTTTCAAGAGCGCCGCACTGCGCTCCGCTGGCGTTGTGCGCGACCACGCGTCAAACGCGCTTGCCGCTGCGGCGACAGCGGCATCCACTTGTGCGTCCGACGCTTCCGGCACCTCGACAATCGCCTGCCCGTTGCGCGGATTGACGATGCGCTCCGCCGCCCCTTGCCCCCGCTCAAACTTCCCGCCGATGAGTAGTTGTGTTTCCATTTCCAGCCCCACTGTCATCCCGGGCGAGCGTAGCGAGAGCCGGGACCCACTGTGAAGCGTCCCGGTGGGTCCCGGCTCGCGCGGCGCTTTGCGCCGCTTGGCCGGGATGACAAGCGGGCGAGTGCGTTGACGCTTTCCCCAACGCCGGTCCAGAAATAGCCGCAGGCGCGAACGGGGGGAGGGGATGGACGCCACACGCAAAGACGCCGACAGCGCGCAGCTGGCGGCACTCGGCTACACCGCGAAGTTCGACCGCTCCATGAGCGTATGGGAGAATTTCGCCCTCGGCTTCACCTATCTGTCGCCGGTGGTCGGCGTCTACTCGGTGTTCGCGCTGGGGCTGAGCACGGGCGGGCCGCCGATGTGGTGGTCGTATTTTCTCGCCGCGGCCGGGCAATTCCTCGTCTGCCTCATCTTCGGCGAAGTCGTGTCGCAATTCCCGATTTCCGGTGGATTGTACCCGTGGGCGCGGCGGCTGGTCGGCAAGCGCTGGGCGTGGATGGCGGGCTGGATCTATGGCTGGGCGCTGTTCACCACGATTGCGGCGGTGGCCGTGGGCGCAGGTCCGTTCCTCGCCAATCTGCTCGGCTTTACGGGCTCGCCGCTCGTTACGACGGCCGTGGCGCTGGTCCTCGTTGTGCTCTCGACCTTGATCAATCTCGCGGGCACCAAAATCCTCGCGCGCGTGGCGATGTTCGGATTCGTCTGCGAGATCGTCGGCGCCATTTTCGTTGGCGGTTACCTGCTGCTGTTTCATCGCCATCAGCCACTATCGGTGGTGACGAATACCTTCAACATCGGCGCGCCGGGCGCCTACTGGCCGTTCTTCTTCGCCGCTGCCGTCACCGGCCTTTTCACCTGCTACGGCTTCGAAGCCTGCGGCGACGTGGCGGAAGAGACGCCGAACCCCGGCCTCTCCATTCCGCGCGCCATGCGCATGACGATCTATGTCGGCATGGCGGCCGCGGCGTTCGTTTGCCTCGCGCTCATTCTGGCGCAGCCGGACATCGCGGCGGTGATTGCCGGCAAGAACACCACGCCGGTGGAGTCTGTGCTGCTGTCGGTATTCGGGCCGCTAGGCGCGAAGCTGGTGGTCGCGGTGGTGATGGTGTCGTTCATGTCCTGCATCCTGTCGCTGCAGGCGGCCACCTCGCGCCTCGTGTTCGCCTATGCGCGCGACCGCATGATTGCGGCCAGCGATTATCTCTCCGCCATTTCGCCGCACACGCATGTGCCGGTGCGCGCGCTGGTGCTGTCCGGCATTGTCGCCGGCATCATCGTCTGCCTCGGCTATTTCTTCGCCAACGCCATCGCCACCATCGTGAACTCCGCTATCATCGGTATCTATGCCGCTTTCCAGATGATCGTGCTCGGCGCCTTGCTGGCTCGGGCGCGCGGCTGGAGTCCCGCCGGACAATTCCGCCTCGGTGCGTGGGCGTGGCCGGTGAACGTCGTAGCGCTCTTTCCAGCACAGTGGGATCCGAAGCTTGGAATTCACGTGACTTGAAGTCGCGGCCGCACTGACCCTATAGTGAGTCGTATTAATTTAAATCATACCAACATGGTCAAATAAAACGAAAGGCTCAGTCGAAAGACTGGGCCTTTCGTTTTAATCTGATCGGCACGTAAGAGGTTCCAACTTTCACCATA